>Ga0226835_1000069_pt1 | contig 210918 bp, 188 predicted proteins | sample LAC_MetaG_1_FD_163627 | JGI IMG/M metagenome (GOLD analysis project Ga0226835, IMG submission 163627) | Anaerobic ammonium oxidizing microbial communities from anammox membrane bioreactor (MBR) in UC Berkley, California, United States -... | ecosystem: Engineered > Bioreactor > Anaerobic >...
TGCTGCGTGCATGCCAGCCTTGCCCTCCGAGAGCTCGGCTACGACTCGATCATGGTCAACTCCAATCCGGAGACAGTCTCCACCGACTATGACGTCTCGGACCGGCTCTACTTCGAGCCCCTCACCCTGGAGGATGTGGTCAATATCGCCCGGGTGGAGAAGCCCGAAGGGATCATCGTGCAACTCGGCGGCCAGACCCCCCTCAAACTGGCCAGGGGGCTGGAGTCGCACGGCATCAAGATCCTGGGCACGCCCACAGACTCAATCGATATGGCCGAGGACCGCGAGCGTTTCGGCGCCATGGTGACAAGACTGGGTCTGAGACAGCCCAGAGGAGCCATCGCCCGCAACGAGAAAGAGGCGAGACAGGCAGCCAGTGAAGTCGGCTATCCGGTCCTGGTGAGACCCAGCTATGTCCTGGGCGGCCAGGCCATGCAGATCATCTATAACGCCGACGACCTGGATCACTGGCTGGAGCGCGGCTTCCACTCAGGCAAAGAGATCGCGATCCTGATCGACCAGTTCCTGGAAAACGCCATCGAGATAGATGTGGACGCCATCTCGGACGGACGTGCCACGATCATCGCCGGGATCATGGAGCACGTCGAGCAGGCCGGCGTCCATTCCGGCGACAGCACCTGCGTGCTTCCCACCCAGACGATCCCTCTCAAAGTGATCGAGCAGATCAGGGTCGCTACCCAGCAAATCGCCAAAGAGCTCTCGGTGAAAGGCTTGATGAATATTCAGTTCGCCCTCAAAGACGAAGAGCTGTTCGTCTTAGAGGTCAATCCCCGGGCCAGTCGTACTATTCCATTCGTCTCGAAAGCCACCGGGGTGCCCTGGGCGAAAATGGCAGCCGGAGTGATGGTGGGCAAGTCCCTTTCCCAGCTGGGCCTTTCACCCCGGCACATTCCCCCGCATGTGGCGGTGAAATCGGTGGTGATTCCTTTCGACCGTTTCCCGGGAGCCGAGATCTCCCTGGGACCGGAAATGCGCTCCACCGGCGAGGTTATGGGTATTGCCTCGCGCTTCGACCTGGCCTTCGCCAAAGCCCAGGTGGCCACCGGACAGTCTCTGCCCCTCGAAGGTGGCGTTTTCGTCTCGGTCACCGACAAATACAAGCAGGAAGTCGTGCCAATCGCCCAGAGCCTCTATCAGCTCGGCTTCAAGCTCATCGCCACCCGGGGTACCGCCGCCACCATCAGCTCGGCAGGGATTCCTGTGCAGCTCACCAACAAAGTCTCGGAAGGCAGACCGAACCTGGTGGACCAGATCAAGAACAATCAGATCCAGCTCTGCGTCAATATCCCCAGTGGTCGCACAGCCCGGGGTGACGACCAGATCATCAGGCGAACCGCAATCAACTACGGAATCCCGGTGGTCACCACCCTGGCTGGAGCGCGGGCGGTAGCCTCCGCCATCGCCGCCATGCAGACCGGAGCCATGGAGGTCAAGAGCCTCCAGGAGTACCACAAGAACATCTCTTACTGGGAATCGGCAAGCAAGACCAAGTCTGCGCCTTACTCTGGTATATAATGACCCTTTTCATAAAGGAGAGACAGTGAGCACCGACCTGGCTAAATATATCGACCACACCCTGCTGAATCCGCATGCCACGGCGAAAGAAGTAAGTGCCCTCTGCCAGGAGGCGGCCAGGCACAATTTCTACGCTGTCTGCGTCAACCCCTTTTATGTCAAACTTGCGCGCAAAGAGCTCTCTGGTTCCGGAGTGCGGGTGGCCACCGTGATCGGCTTTCCCCTGGGAGCCAATACCACCGAGGTGAAAGTCCTGGAAACCAGGCGCGCCATCACCGATGGTGCTGAAGAGATCGACATGGTGATCAATATCGGTGCCCTCAAATCCGGTGACATCGATTATGTCACCGCCGAGATCGCCGAGATCGTCAAAGCCGCCTCCGACGTGCCGGTCAAGGTGATAATCGAATGCGATCTTCTCAATGACGATGAGAAAACAGCCGCCACCCGGGCCTGCATCGAGGCTGGTGCCTTTATGGTCAAGACCTCCACCGGTTTCGTCCGCGACGGCAAGGGTGCCACCGTGGAAGATGTCACCCTAATGCGCAAGACCATAGGCGGAAACAAGCTCGGCATCAAAGCCAGCGCCGGAATCAGGGACAAAGCCAAGGCTCAGGCTCTGGTCGAAGCCGGCGCCGACAGGCTGGGCACCTCGGCGGGAGTCGCCATCGTCGAAGGCGCGGCAACAGCGAAGTCTTCTTATTAATAAGCGAGGAAAAAATGATCATCTCTAGAAAATCTGTACAGGCAGTGGCTCTTGCCGCTACCACAGCGCTTCTCTGCCAGCCGGGAGCCCTGGCCGGTCCCCAGGCTGACGACCACATGAAAAAGGCGGAAGAGTTCTACCGGAAGATGAAGGTCAAAGAAGCGGCCGAGCAATACAGGGAAGTGATCAGGCTCGATCCAAAGAGCGCCAAAGCTCACCAGAGACTGGGCGCGGTCCTTGCCGCCATGGACGACTACGAGACCGCCATCCTCGAATCCAAACAAGCCATCAAGCTCGATCCGAAAGACTATCTCGCCCATGTCGTCCTCGGTCAGATCTACGCCAACCAGAGCAAAATGAAAGAAGCCCGGGCGGAGTTCCTGCAAGCCGTTGCACTCAACCCCAGGTCCTTTACCGGTTACATGAACCTGGGACTGGCCAATACCGGTCTCAACAACATAGACGATGCCATCAAAGCCTATACCAAAGCGGTGGAGCTCAAGCCGGAGAAAGCCATGGCCAACCACAACCTGGCCCTGGTCTACCAGCTCAAAGGCGATTTCCCGAAAGCCATCGACGCAGCCAAGAAAGCCGTGGAGCTGGCTCCTAAGAATCCCATGCCCCTGCTCGGTCTCGGTAACATATACGGTGACGCGGACAGGGTCGACGAGGCGATTAAGACCTACAAAGATTGCCTGCGTATGGACGACCGCAATTTCCTCGCCCATTGCGGGCTCGGCTGGATGCTCGAGAAAAAAGGCGATCTCGAAGGCGCCCTGGCCGAGCAGAAGAAAGCTCTCAAGCTCGCCCCGGACTACAGTCGCGCCCGTTACCGCATAGCCGCCATTTTTGCCGCCCAGGGCGATCAGAAGAAAGCCGAGAAAGAGTTCAAGCGCTGCCTGGAGACTAAATCTCCCGATCCAATGGCTTTCGTCGAGTATGGCAAGTTCCTTCAGGGAAGCGGCCGCAAGAACGAGGCTCGCGCTCAGTATGAGCAGGCCCTCAAGCTCAGCCCGGATCTGAAACTCGCCAAAGACGCTCTCGCCAAACTTTAATTGAGCAGCGGCAAAATACTGGGTCGCTGGGACTCGGTCGCGATCAGCATTGGAATCGTTGTCGGAGTCGGCATATTCAGAGTGCCCTCGGAGGTGGCCAGCCAGCTCCAGAGCCCCACCCTGATCATAGTAGCCTGGATTCTCGGAGCGCTGGTCTCGACCCTGGGAGCCTTCTGCTATGCCGAGCTAGCCTCCATCTATCCGAAAAGCGGCGGCGACTACGTCTATCTCCGGGAATGCTACGGCAGGCTCACCGCCTTCTTATTCGCCTGGTCCGAGCTCCTCATCACCCGCACCGGCTCGGTGGCGGCGGTGGCGATTCTGTTCGGCGAATACTTCTGCGCCCTGGTCAATCTCCCCGCGGCCGGCGCCGGTCTCATGGCGGTACTGGTGGTGATGCTTCTTTCCGCCCTCAATTTTCTCGGCCTGAAATTCGGCAGCCGCCTCCAGAACATATTCACCATCCTGAAAGTGCTGGCACTCTCCATCATCATCCTTGCCGGCTTCGCCACTTTGAAGACCCCGGCAAATTCTTTCGACTGCCAGAGTCTCTCGCTCTCGCCCTCCCTTCTCACCGCCGTATGCGTGGCCATGGTGCCCATACTCTGGACTTACGGAGGCTGGCGCGACAATGTCTTTCTCGCCGGAGAGACGAAAGAGGCTGCCCGCTCGATTCCATTTGCGCTGATCAGCACCTGTTTCATCGTGGCCTCGATCTATCTGGCCATGAATGTTCTCTATCTTCTCTGGCTTCCCATGAGCCTGATTCAGAGCTCCAAGCTGATCGCCTCGGATCTTCTGCAGGTGCTCTTCGGCGGTGCCGGAGCCAAGATCGTGGAGGGATTGATCGTTGTCCTCAGTTTCGGCGTAATCAACGCCCTTCTTCTTACCGGCAGCAGGATCGCCCATGCCATGGCCGAGGACAATCGTTTTTTCTCTGTCCTCTGTCATATGGACAGAAAGACGATGACTCCACGCAAGGCTCTATTTTTCAATTGTCTCTGGTCTTGCGTCCTGATTCTCCTGACCGGCAGGTTCGAGAGGCTGATTTATTTCACCGGGCTGGCGGTCTGGATCTTTTTCGGCATGGTGGCAATCTCGATCATTCTTCTGAGACGGCGTCAGGCGAATTCCGAGGACAACGAGATCTTCAGGGTGCCGGGCTATCCACTGACACCGATTCTGGTGGCAGGCGTCTCTTTCTGCCTGGCGGCAGGCACCATCTATCACGAGCCCGGCGACTCGCTCATAGGCATCGTCATCGTCCTTGCCGGGATTCCCGTGTTCATTTTTCAAGGCCGCCCCAGGCGCTAGCCAGATTCTTTATTTCCTTCTGAAAGCTGCAACTTGAGCGCCTCCCAGGGCTTGGCGCGCCAGAGCGCCTCCACATAGCGTTTGCGGATCGCCCCGGTCAGCCCGCTGCGAGCTCCGCGAGTCGCCTTGCTCATCTCCAGGGCTTCTTTATAGATCGCTTCGGACTCGTCATACTTGTTCTGGGCGGTGAGAACCAGACCCAGACCATATAGAGACTTGGCTGCATAAGCGCTCTCGATTTTGCCGTGGCTCCGCCACCAGTCGATCCCGAGACGGTAGAAACGCTCGGATTCCTGATACTTGCCCATACGCCGGTACACATCGGCAAGCTTGCTGGCGGTGTCGGCATAGTCGCCGGGATCTGTCTCTTTGGTGGCATCCACGATGTTGAAAAGCTTGTCGTAGGTGGTCCTGCCCTTTTCGAGATCGCCCCGCCTGGCATAGATATCGCCCAGAACTCGAAGAGGTTGGACTTTGCTCTTCTGCTGCAGAGACTCTGTCTCCATGCGAGAGACAGCCTCCAGACAGGCCTTCTCCGCGTCGTCGAACTTGTCCTGCATGAAGCAGACATAGCCCAGGGCCTGATAAGCCTGGGCGGGGCTGAATGGTCCGACGACAGTCTCGGGCAGCTTGAGGAGCTCCCGGATTTTGTCTTCCGCCTCTTTCCAGTGACCGGAGCTGTAATAGAGCTCGATCAGACTTCCCAGAGCCTTGGCATACTCTTCCGATTCGGGTCCCTGCTCTTCCCGCACCAGCTCGAGAGCGTCGATGGCAGCCTCTCGCCTGGGACCGTAGCCTTCCAGATCGGGTTTCTCACTCTTGTTCTGCACCACCCAGAGCAACTCGTTATTGAAAGGCGGGTACTTGGACTCGGTGCTTCCGAAACTGGTGGTCACCCAGAAAACCGGCACCCCGATGAGAATCATAGTGAGAAGCAGGAAGAGAACCAGCTCCGAGCTGATGGGCACGATCCCCAGGCGGCGCTTGCGCAGGGGCAGGGAGATCTGGAACGCCCGGGCCTGGGCTTCCCACTCGTCGCTCTGGGCCACCAGCATGAGATTGAGGTCGGTTTTCAGATCGCTGACATTCTGATAGCGCTCGTCAGGCTCTTTGGCCAGGCATTTGAAAACTACTGCCTGGAAGCGCGCGAGGAGATTCTGATCAGCGTCCTCCAGCTCGATCTCCCGGGGAGGCTCGTTCATGTGCTTGTAAGCGGTCTCGAGCACGTTCTTGCCTACGAAAGGAGGCTTGCCGGTAATCGTCTCGTACATGACACAGCCCAGAGAGTAGATATCCGAACGCTGATCCAGACGTTTGCCGGTACATTGCTCTGGGCTGAGATAGAGAGGACTGCCGAAGACCTCCTGGGAATGGGTGATATATTGGGCCGACTTGTTGTGCTCGGACTCTTCGGCGAGAATGCGGGCGATCCCGAAATCCACCAGCCGGACGTCGTCCACGAACTGCTCGTTATTCAGGATGATGATATTGCTGGGCTTCAGATCGCGGTGCTGATAGCCGCAGGACTCACCCTGCTCGAGACCGAGGATGACCTGTTTGAACAAGTTGACCGCCCGCTCGATGGAGATGTGACCGCTCTTGCTGAGAAGGTCCTCGAGACTCTCGAACGAGAGGCTGTCCATGACCAGGAAAATGGACCCGTCGCTGGCGATGAAAGCATCGCTGTAATTGCAGACATTGCTGCCCTTCAGGGTGGTGGACAGCTGCTTGAGCTTCTGCTCGAACTTCTTGAGGTTGCGCACTCCCTCGACCAGGTGTTTGTGCACCTTTTTGAGAATGACCGCACGCCCGGTGCTCTTGTCCACCGCTTCGTAAGCGATGCTGAGACTGCCTTCGCCAAGACAATCGAGGATGTCGAAACGCCCGTCCAGGGACTTGCCGACGAGAGGATCAGCCTCGCCGAACAGTGATAGGTCGTTTGCCTTTAAGCTCTTTTCCTGGTCGGTCATGCCGGTAGGTCAGATTTCCGGAGTTGGATTCCAATTATGTAATCTTCTCCTATTATAGAAACATGTCATTGACGCCGGCGTCCACGAAGGCGTTCAGATCGCTGTCCCCGGCATCCACCAGAAGCTCGTCTCCGAGCGCGAAACCGTAGACGATATGCGGTCCGTCGATGAAAATCGAGCCGGTCCGCATCTGGGAAGTGACTTTTATCGGACGGGACCGGTCCAGACTGCCGTGCAGAAACCGGAAGCTGTCCCCGGGCCTGAGATAGGGCTCCCGGACCAGGTACTGGAAGCGGCCGGCGTCGATTCGCTCCACCGGCGCGCCGGCGGAGCGCAGGGTGCCGGTGGACCCGGCCGGGGTTCCGATCAGTATCCCGGAGCTCCGGTGCTCTTCCCTTTCCCCCTCGATATCGATGAAATAACGGCTGGTGGCGGCGGGGCTCTCGTGGGCGATGAGGACTTCATTGAGAACCCGCTCATTGAGTACCTGACCATTGAGGGTCAGCTTCAGACGCAGGATCTTGAGCGGCGCGATAGCTCCCTCGATGATCCGGTCCAGAACACTCTCGAACGTATCCCCAGTGGCCATGCAGAAATGACCGAAACTGGAGGACCGGGAGGAATTGACACCGAGAAGCGGCAGATCGAGCAGAGAATGGGAAGCGTCGAGGAAGGTCCCATCGCCCCCCACCGAGATCATCAGGTCCACATCCTCGATGAGATGATCCAGCTCGGCCCGGGCGATGGAGCGGAATTCGATGTTACGCTCGGACAGAGCCCGGTGAACCACCTCCAGCGTTGCCAGGTGCTCCTCATGGGCGAGCCGGACCCGGTTGACTACCTGATTCCCTTCGGCCAGGAGCTTGAGGAAGCGCTCTTCTTTATACTCTTCACCCTGTATCTGATACATGGTCTTTTTTCGCAAGACCAGTACCTTGCCTACTCTCAATTCGAAGTGGCTCCAAATACTAGCACTGCAAAAAGTTAGCAGAAATCCGGCGGCATTACCAATACGATATACTTTATAAGTTCTCGCGCCCGCCGTTCTGCGTATGAGGAGGTCCGGATGTCTCTGACCGGGGCACAAATTCGCGATAAGTTCATAGCCTTTTTCAAGGAGAAAAAGGGTCACCTTCATCTGCCTTCCTCCAGCCTCATACCGGATAACCCGACCCTGCTCCTCACTTCAGCGGGCATGGTCCAGTTCGTCCCGATTTTTCTTGGCAACGCCAGACCCACAGAGCCTCCCCGGGCGGTGACCGTACAAAAATGCGCCCGGGCGGGAGGCAAAGACTCGGATATCGAGAACATCGGCCGAACCGCACGTCACCATAGCTTTTTCGAGATGCTCGGCAATTTCAGCTTCGGCGACTATTTCAAGAAGGAAGTCATACCCTGGGCCTGGGAATTCGTCACCAAAGACCTGGGACTGCCGGAAGACCGGCTCATCGTAACGGTTTTTGAAGGCGACAAAGAGATACCTTTCGACCAGGAGGCTTACGAGATCTGGAATAAGGTCGTGGGTGTGCCCGCAAAGCGTATCTTCAAGATGTCCCGCAAAGACAACTTCTGGGGACCGCCCGGTCCCACCGGTCCCTGCGGTCCGTGCTCCGAGATTTATTTCGATCGCGGAGTCGAATACAGCAAGTTCGACAATCCCGACCCGGACGTCATCGATCTCGATGACGACGACCGCTATGTCGAATTCTGGAACCTGGTATTCATGGAGCTCTTCAAAGACGAGAACGGCAACTTCACGCCCCTCGAAAAAAAGAATGTCGACACCGGCTCGGGTCTCGATCGAGTCTCGATGATCTTGCAGAAGAAGAACAATACTTTCGAGACCGATCTCTTCTTTCCGATTCTGGAAGACCTGCAAAAACTCTCGGGCAAGAGATACACAGGCGGTATCATGCGCGGTCTGCCGGAAACGCCGGAGCAGAAGATCGACAGCTATCTCAAGATCATCTGCGATCACGCCCGCTGTGTCACTTTTCTCATCGCCGATGGTGTCAGGACATCCAATGTCGGCAGAGGCTATGTGCTCCGTTTCATCATCCGCCGGGCCGCCCGATTCGGGCGACTCCTGGGGATCGAACGGCCCTTCCTCCACGAGCTGGTGAACAGGATCGTCGCTATCTACGGCATAGCCTACCCGGAGCTCGAGGCCAACAAAGATCTGGTCAAGCAAGCCATCAAGGACGAGGAAGAGCGCTTCGCCCGTACCATCGACCGGGGCATGCACATACTCAACGAGATGGTGGAGTCGGAAGCCACTGTCCTGGACGGCGCCGAGGCATTCAATCTCTATGCCACATTCGGCTTTCCCCTGGAGCTCACCGAAGAGATCGCCCGGGAGCATGGCAAGACCATCGACATGGAAGCTTTCGAGAAAGCCCGCAAAGAGCATGAAGAAGTCTCCTCTGTGAGCAAATTCAATATCGTCATCACCGGTGAAGAGGCCCTGGGCGATATTCTCCGCAGTCACGGCGAGACCAGCTTCACCGGCTACAACAAGCTCGAGGACAGGGGAAGCGTCCTGGCCATATTGAAAGACGGCAAACCCACCGAGAATCTCTGCGAGAATGACGAAGCCGATATAGTCCTCGACCGGACCCCGTTTTATGCCGAGTCCGGCGGCCAGCTCGGCGACCACGGCATCCTCACCAATAACGGTACCACCCTGCGGGTCCTCGATACCAGAAAGCATGAAGGACTGCACCTGCACCGGGTGAAAGTGCAGTCCGGCAGCCTCCGCCCCGGTGACACAGTCGAGTCGAAGGTAGACAGCGCCAGACGTTCTGCCACCGTCCTCCATCACAGCAGTGCCCACATATTCCACGCCGCTGTTCGCGAGCGCCTCGGCAAACATGTGGTCCAGGCCGGCTCCCAGGTGGGCCCGGGCTCCATGCGATTCGACTTCACTTTCGAGCGCCAGCCCACCAGAGAAGAGCTCAATGACATAGAGAGCCTCATGAACACCTGGGTTCAGGACAATGCCACCGTCCGGACCACCGAAATGAGCCTGGACGAGGCGAAGAATACCGGCGCCATAGCCATGTTCGGCGAGAAATACGGCGATCTGGTCCGTGTCGTCCAGATGGGTGATTTCAGCCTGGAGTTCTGCGGCGGCACCCATGTCAACGCCACCGGCCAGATCGGCTTGATTAAGATAGTCGATGAAGGCAGTATCTCATCCGGTACCAGACGGGTGGAGGCCTATTCCGGGCAGAAAGCCTGGCAGTACATCCTCGAGCAAATGACCTATCTCGGCGAAGCAGCCGGCAAGCTGAAAGTGAAACCCTCGGAGATCCTCGCTCAGATCGAGCGACTGCAGGAGCAAGTCAAAGAGAAAGAGAAACTGGCCGGCCAGCTCCAGGACAAGCTCGCCATGGCCAAGGTCGGCGAGCTCACAGCCAGCCGCGAGACCGCGGGCGACATCGGTGTCATAGCCGAGATCATCGAAGGGGTCACCCCGGACGCCCTCAAAAAGCTCGCCGAGAGCCTGGTCGCCAGGGAGGACAATGTCGTGATCCTAGGCTCTGTCCAGGCTCCCGATCGGGTATCCCTGGTCTGCGCCGTAGCCAAGCCCCTCACCACGAGAGGCTTCAATGCCGGCAAGCTGGTGGGCGAAGTCGCCACTATTTGCGGTGGCAAAGGAGGCGGCCGTCCGGATCTCGCTCAGGCCGGCGGCAAGGAATCGGATAAACTCAAAGAGGCCCTGGAGACCGGCAAGAATCGAATTCGGGAAATAGCCGCTGGCCATTAGAGGCGCATCAACAGGGAGACGAGAATGACAGCCAAACAAGCTTATGTGTTCGCGGACGGCGGCTCGCGAGGCAACCCCGGTCCCTCCGGTGCCGGAGCTCTGGTCCGCGAAGGCGATCCCCGCGGCACGGTGGTGGCGGAGCTGGCTGAGTTCCTCGGCACCACCACCAACAATGTCGCTGAATATACCGGTCTCATTATCGGGCTCAAAAAAGCCATCGAGCTCGGTTACAGCGATGTCGAAGCGCGGATGGACTCGGAGCTGGTGGTGAAGCAGATCAAAGGCGAATACCGGGTCAAGAACGAGAAGCTCAAACCCCTATATATGGAAGCGAAGCTCCTGATCTCAAGAATAGACAACTTCCGCATAGTCCATATCGCCAGGGAACTGAACAAGGACGCCGATCGCCTTGCCAACCAGGCCATGGACAGCGCTCAAAGCCTCCAGAGCTGAGCTATGGCCAAGCGACCCAAGCATCTTCGCAAAAAGCCCCGCCCCCACATCGATTCCCCGGACCCGCAAACTACCAGGAATTCGAAGGAAATCTCTAAGAAGGTTTCGAGAAAAGGCAATACAATGATCGGTCCACCGATCATAAAGCGATTCGCCTCATTCCTCACCGACCTGCAGGAAGGCAAGGTCACCTGGAAAACTACCCTCCCCATCGTGCTCTTCCTGCTTGCAATGCTGGGAGCAATCATTTTCTTCTACAAAGCTTTTTGATTGTTTTTGTCAAGGGAGAAGGAGCTTTTCAAAAACTCAACCGATATCGGTTGAGTTTTCCAGTCAGTGGTATCCTAGAGATTTTCGACCGCTCCAGGGGAGACTCAATCTCATGAAAGCAATCATGCTCGTGCTTCTGGCAGGCATACTCGGTTTAATCTCGACTGGTCCGGTCTTTGCCGGGGCTCCCCCGGTGAGGATGTCCATAGTCACGGGCGGGGGCAGCGGCATCGAGCAGGAGATCGTGGACCGGCTCACGGCAAGGCTTTCCCAGAATCCCAATATCGCCATCTCGACAGTCAACCCTGACTGGAACGTCACCTGCTCCATCAAGGACTTCATGGACCAGATGAGCGGCCAGATTCGCTATAACGGCAATGTCGAGGTCAAGACCCTGAGCGGTCATGTCATCGCTACCGTGGCGGTTCAACAATACAAGCAGGATTTCTCGGTCACACCCGGAATGCCCCTCAACAAAGCCCTGGTGGACCGGGCCGCCAGAGAGGCGGTTGCCGGGGCTGCCGACCGGGCCCAGGGACCCATCGAGAATGCCGTCCGCGTTGAGATGGACACCCGGGAGAAGATCATCAAAGCCCAGATCATGGCTGAGCAGGAAGAATACGACGGGGCTATCAATTCGCTCCGCCTTGTGAGTGCCGACTCGCCTCACTTTCAGAACGCTCGCACCCTGATGGAAGAGTTCGCCATGGAAAAAGAAGCCCTGGACAAGCTCAGGAGTGCCGAGGCCAGTGTCAAAGCCGGCAGGGTTGCCCAGGCCGTGGCTCTTCTCAAGCAAATTCCGGCCAAGTCGAAATACTCGTCCCGGGCGAAATCGCTTCTCGCCTCGTACACGAAGAAGGCGCCGGCGAAAAAATTAGTGAAAGTTAAATCGACCAGGACAGGCACCGCCTCGGCTGCCGACAAGAAGGCTGAACTCAAAGCCCTGGACAAGGTTCTCGAGATGGAGAAGAAAGCCATCGAGAACACCCAGGCCAAGGTGCGCAAAGAGCTTTCTAAGTAGCTCTGTATCATTTAATTGAAATCAGGCAGCCCGAGCCTTTTTGATCTACATTTGTATCCAGTAAGCTATGGGCTTCCGTTCTGGATCATACAGTGGATCGGCTTATATGCCTGAGGAGAAAAACTATGATCTTTCGCAAAACCGGCATTCTGCTGATTCTGGCAGCTTTCCTGGTTAACATTTTCTGTGCCCCGGTATCGTACGCTTCCGCCAAGCGTCGCATCGCGATCATGCCTTTTGATTCCCATCACTGGGCAAGCGCCATCGCCAATGTCGACCTCGGCGAGGCAATCGCCAGCATGCTCGTGACCAAATGTGTCAATGACGGCACCTATTCGGTCATCGACCGCAAGATGCTCGATTCGGTCATGAAAGAGCAGAATCTTTCGGTTTCGGACCGTGCCGACCCGGCCACCGCTTGCAAGATCGGTAAGATCCTGAGCGTGGACGCCATCGTGGTAGGCACTATCACCCAGTTCGGCAACGAGAAGAGTTCCACTTCGGTGAGCGCTCCCACGGCTTATGTCCCCTCTATTCCTTATGTAGGCGGTATCGGCGGTCTGGTGGGTAGCTTCCGTTCCAGCAAGAGCAAGACCCGCGTCTCCATCGACGCCAAGGTCATCGATATCAACACCACCGAAGTGGTGGCCGCCTTCCAGGGGACCGGCGAGTCGAAACGCTCCAGCGGCGGTCTCGGTATCGTCAGCTCCGACTCCTACGGCGACAGCGCCATCGCCGATGAAGCCACAATCCAGGCAGTGGACCGTCTTTCCGAACAGCTCATCGCCTCGGCCAACAAGATCCCGGACAACCAGGCTCTTATCGCCAAGGATGTCCAGGGCAAAGTCGCCGATGTCTCCGGCAACACCATCATCGTCAATGTCGGCAAACGCGCGGGCGTACAGCCCGGCAGCAAGCTCCAGGTAGAGCGTGCTTACAAGACGATCCGGGATCCGGATTCGGGCAAAGTGATCAAAGAGCTCTTCAACACCGTAGCCGTCATCGCCATCAAGGAAGCAGATGATGATTCCGCCACCGGCGAACTCGTGAGCGGCAGCGGCGTGCAGGTAGGCGACGTCGTCAAGCATGTTTCCACCGCCGTCTCCGGGGTAGTCCTCGGCAAGGACGGAGAAGGAGGCAGCAAAGGCGGCGCTACCGGAGCCACCAACTAGAGCCTCTCAACCGGAGTCGACAGATGGGTCGGCTCCGGTTTCTTTCGCAGTCAGTTTTCTTTAACAGGAATAAATCGAGTTGTTCGCCAGAAAAACATTCTATATAGCCAGAGCTTGCATCGTCGCAGTCTGCCTCCTGGGCGCCGTGGCGCCTGCCACCGCCAAGTCGCCACCGGACTGGGAGAAGGAGCTGGCCAAGGGGAACAAGGAGCTTTCTCTGAACAACAAAGAGAAGGCTGTGGAGATTTTCACCAAGAAGGTGGAAAAATACCCCAGCTCTGGCGCCTGTCACACGGCTCTGGGAAAGGCTCTGAAGCGGCTGGGCAAGCTCGATCGGGCCAAGGACGAGTTCAAGAAAGCTACCCAGGTAGAGCCATCATTTGCCGACGGCTTCTATGAATATGGCTGCTCCCTGGAGAACGACAAGCAATATGGAGAGGCTGCCGAAGCCTTTACCCAGTACCTGAGCCTGGCGCCATCCGCCAGTGACAGGAAGACCATCGAGGACCGGATCAGATTCTGCAAAGACAACATGTAAGCGAGGTGAGACGTGACAGAGTATGCATTTTTCGAAGGCAATTTCGTACCGGTTGAAGAAGCGAAAATAAGCATCAAGACCCACGCGCTGCAATATGGCACCGGTATCTTCGAAGGGATAAGGGCCTACTGGAACGAAAAGCAGGAAGAGTTGTTCGTATTTCGCATGAGAGAGCACTTTCAGCGGATGTACGAGAACATGCGTATCCTCCACATCGAATGCAAATACTCCGTCGACGAGCTCTGCGACCTGGCTATAGAGCTCCTGCGCAAAAATGCTCCCCGCACCGACATGTATATAAGACCTTACGCCTACAAGTGCAGCCTCAGAGTGGGACCGGGTCTCCAGGACAACCCGTCCGACCTTTCCATCTACACGGTTCCGTTCGGCGCTTACTTCAAGGCAGAAGACGGGCTTCGTGTCATGGTCTCGAGCTGGCGCCGGGTAGACGACAACGCCATTCCACCCCGGGCGAAAATCTCAGGTGCCTATGCCAACACGGCCCTGGCCAAATCCGATGCCGTGCACTTCGGATTCGACGACGCCATCGTCCTCGATCAGGGCGGGCATGTCTCGGAAGGCTCGGCAATGAATATATTCATGGTCAAGAACGGCACCCTGATTACGACACCGAGCTACGACAATATCCTGGTAGGCATCACCAGAGCCACCATTTTCGAATTCGCCAGAGAAGAGTTCGACAAGAATGTCCTGGAGCGCAAGATCGATCGCTCCGAGCTCTACACCGCAGATGAGCTCTTCTTCTGCGGCACAGGCGCGCAGGTGGTGCCAATCATCGAAGTGGACAAACGGAAGATTGGTGAAGGCAAGATGGGACCGATCACCAAGATGGTTATGGAGACTTACGACGACATAACTCACGGCCGTATGGAAAAATATAACAAGTGGCTGACCCCTGTTTATGCCGAAAAGGGAAACAAGATAGGAGCCCGCTGAGTCTATAAAAAAAGACTGTCCCTGGAGGAAGGGCCAATGAGTATTCGAAAAGCTTCTCTGGCATCACTTGCGATCCTGATCGCCGCCGGCATCTCCATCGGGCTTCTGGGAAAGGTCCAGGAGGCTTTCGCCGCCTTCAAGCCGAGCGATGTCTACCGCCAGTATCTCAATCATGTTTATTACGCCAAGAGCGTTCACCAGATTGAGAGCTATTTCATGGAGCCGACTCGCAAGAACCTGGAGAACCTGCAAGGAGAGCTGGCGGACGCGGCCCTCAAGCGATACAAGCGTAGCTATATTGCCAATTTCAAAGTCATCAAGGAAGAGGTGGTCGGCGACATGGCCTTTATCGAGGCCGAAGGTCTGGCCTCGGACTGGGGTCAGGTCTGCCACGCCAAAGCGAGGGTAGAGATGATCCGCGAGTCCGGAGCCTGGAAGATCAAGCACCAGGTCTGGCAGGGCGTAGTCAATGCGCCTCGCGGTCAGAATACCAGGCTCAAATAGTCAATCGAGCGATCAATTAGAACCCGCGCGGCCCGGAACCAGGGGCACGAAACGCACGGGCATGAGGGTCTCTCTCTCGATCCTGCCCATTTTCTTTCGGAGGCGGACCAGCCACTGAACGTTCGTATCGCCTACCGGAATCACGAGCCGCCCGCCTTCGGCAAGTTGATCGATGAGGTCCTGCGGTACCGTCTTCGGTGCTGCTGTGACGATGATGGCATCAAAAGGCGATTTCTCCGGCCAGCCCCGGTAGCCGTCCGCCACGAGGATCTCGACATTGTCCACGCCGATCTCGGCGAGGGTGGCTCGAGCCCGCTTTGCCAGAGGAGCAAGGAGCTCCACCGAATAAACGCGCTCCACCAGCCCGGAAAGGACAGCGGACTGATAGCCGGAGCCGGTACCCACCTCGAGGACACGATCAGCCCGGGAGAGTTCGAGAGACTCGGTCATATAGGCGACGATAAAAGGCTGGGAAATGGTCTGCTCGAGCCCGATCGGCAGGGGAGCATCTTCATAGCTCGCATCCTGAAACTGCTCCGGCACGAAACGGTGCCTGGGCACTCTGGAAACCGCTTCCAGAACTGCTTTGTTCTCGATTCCCTTGGCTCGCAATTCTCGGACCAGTGCCTGACGCTCGGAAGCTCGCTCGGATAAAGCGTTCTGATCGACAATCTGGCTGTCATCCTCGCGTTCTTGCTGATTCTTGTTGGTATCGTGCTTACTTTCCTCGCCCGGTCCGGGAGGCTCCTGGCTGCAGCCATTACCGGCGGAGACAAGACCGGCGAGAGTCATTGACGACAGAAGACGAAGCCAGTTATCTTTCCTGGATCTTTTCGCGTCGCTCTCCGTCCCATCCGGCATTGAAATCTGGTCCTGAGTCCGTGCTTTTCTGACCTTCCAGATAAAATGCTACCATTTTTGGACCCTGGTTAGGAGCCGGGTTAGGAGCCGGGTTAGGAGCCGGATTTGGAGACGGGTTTGACATCGGTGCTTTTACCAGTAGTTTCTAGCGAGTGGGTTTCTGAGCGATCCGGATAGCTCCCTTTTCGGCTTCGGTCTTGAGATTGGAAAGCACCACGGGCATGGTCTTGGCCAGCTCCCGATCCACCAGGACCTGAGGCATGAGCATACCGCCGTCTATACGCTTCACATAATTGACCACCGTCGCCCGGCCGCCGTCAGCAGGCAGGAGCTCCCAGTAGCCTTCATTCTCCTTGAAGGCGCCACTGTGACGATGCCACTTGATCCGGTGCGGCTCGCTCTCGGTCAGAGCCAGGACATAGTTGAACTTCCAGAGCCCGCCCAGGGAAGCCACCTCGAAGCGGACCTTTTTGACATTGCCTTTGCTCTCCAGGAGCTTGATGTCCCTGACATTGGAGAAAACAGCGATTGCCCGATCATAGTCGGTGAGAATCGACCAGACCTCGTCCGGGGCGGAGTGAATCTTCACCGAGCCGACATGATAGCTCTTGCCGTCCAGGACCTTTTTCTGACTGGTAATTTCTTTACTGTAACCGGGAGCCTCATTACCGGTCGAGGCGAGAGGAGCAGCGGTCTTCTCCCCAGCCAGGGCGCTCCGGGCCATGGGCGAGACTGAAAGAGCAGAAAGAGCGAGACCCAGAGAAAAAACGGCGGTCCTTTTTCGAGTCCACATCAGTGACACCTCAACGCTTAAAAATTCCAGACTCCCTCGAAGACGCGTACCCGATGCAATTGTTCCCGGCTCAATGCCCCGGGAGATTATCGAGACTTTCTCAGTACGCTTCACGCTCCAGGAGCTCATTGAGCTTCTGCTTGGCCTTGAGGGTCTCTCTGCTCTTCGGTCCCAGATGCTTCTCATAGATCGCGATGGATCGATCTATACATCCCTCGGCTTCTTTATAGCGGAGCTGACCTTCATAAACCCGGGAGAGCCAGAGCAGTTCGGAGGCCACCGAAATTCCTTCGTTACCCTCGATACGAGTGCGGATATCCAGGGACTCCCGGATCAGATCTTCGGCAGCATCGAGATTGTCCAGGTTATAACTGCAGATGCCCAGATTGAAGAGAGTGTTCGCCAGTTTAGGATCATCGTTGCTAAGGACCTTACGCCGGATGGAGAGGGCGAGCTTCAACCTGGTGGCAGCTTCCTCCCAGAGCCCCTGCTCCATATATAGTCCCCCCAGATTATTGACACTGGCAGCGACCGGCTCCGACTCATCGCCAAAAGCCAGACTGGCAGCTTTGAGACCCTGGATGAAAAAGGCTTCGGCATTTTTGTAATCACCCACCGAAAGGGCCCGGCCGCCAAGATTGGCCAGTCTGGTCCAGTCGCTTTCGGATGCTTTGTCCTTACCGCCTCTGGCCTCGGCAAGCTCCGGCTGCAGGACCGTTGTCCCGGAGAAAATCAGAAAGAGGGCTAACGAGATTGCACCCAGAAACCGCATGACAATCATACTTGCAGAAATCCTCAGCTCTGATAAGAATACAGCATGGATTCGACTCTGATTCTAACCTGTCTTGCCATCGTCACCGCCAGCTCTTCGCTGGCGGCACTCGGTCTGCTGGCGGTGCGCCGGTTCGTGAAAGCAGAGTCCCTGAAGGCGTCCCATGAAGTAGGCGGTTACCTGCTCTCCATAGTCGGTACCATCTATGCTGTGGTGCTCGGTCTGGTGGTGGTGGATGCCACCGCCAAATACCAGCAGGCCATGACGATCACCGAGCAGGAAGCCAACTGTCTTGCCGATATTTATCTGCTGTCGAATCAGTATCCGGAGAAAAAGAAGGAAGTCATCCATGATCTCTGCCGAGCTTATGCAAGGCAACTAGTGGATCAGGAGTGGAAACTCATGAACTGCTCCAGGCAGTGCCCCCAGACCCAGGGCACCGCCCTCGAGCTCATGCAAGCCGTTTGCGATTTCGAGCCCGCCACCGAGAAGGAAATTGCCATCTATCCGATTACGGTCCAGGAGGCCTGCAGCCTCTGGGACAATCGCCGCGCCCGGATCAATCTCGCCACCCACGGCATGCCCATGGTGGAATGGGTAACCCTGCTGGTGGGCGGATCGCTCACCATAGCATTCACCTATTTCTTCGCCATCAACAGCCTGAGAACCCAGTTATTGATGACGGTGATAGTCACCACGATCACATCCCTGAATCTCTATCTGGTCTACGTTTTCGCACATCCTTTCTCGGGGCTCCTGCGCGTCACTCCGGACGCCATCGAGCTAGACCGCTCTATCTTCGAAAAGGTGAACCGCTGAACGAAAGCCGATCAATCAAATCACGGCAACCGAAAGCCCGGGAACCGGAGGTGGTATCGCAACGTTCCACTGGATCGAGTCCAGAGTATCGGCGATGGCCTCGGCACAATCTTCGATTTTTGTCACCGGTGCCGAGAAATGGATCTCATCGATGCGTGTCCCGTCCGCATCGGCGTCCACGAAAACACTGACGAAACTCCGCTCGCCGGCGGTATCGGTCCAGAAAACTATGAGCACGGCACGGTGATTGAGCTCCCGCACCTCGGCAGACTGCAGGACGACGGTAGCTTCGCTCTCCTCGGAGACAAAAGCTCCGGAGACAGATCCGAGAATGTCGGATACGCCTTTCAGCTCGGCTCTGTCCAGGGTTCTTTTCACTCCTGCATGGCAGAGAAGCCTGCGGAAAGCAGAAGCCGTGCCGGAATCGACCTTGAATCCACGATGCCAGAAATCCAGTGTCACCTCTAGATCGGCTCTGAGACGGAAACGTTTGAAGATCTGCCCGCAACAGGAAACGTCTCCGGAAAGAGCAGTGGATCGCCGGCACTCTTCCCAGCCGCTCAGGCGGAGAAATTTGATGCTTCCGAGGATCTCTCCTGATCTCCGGCTGGCATCGGTATTGCCGCTCGGAAATCGTAATTCGCTTACCAGTCTTTGCATATCGATTCTTGTTGTTCCTGCTTCGCGGTGAGTTTTCAAAAGAACAAACAGGATACCTTTTTGAGTTGCCGGATTGGAGTTGCCGGATGAATTCTGGAATATTGACAATGCCACAACCGCCTGACAACCTCAACCGTAGAATCCCCACCAGGTCTGGTCAAATAAAAGCAAACTCATCCAGAGCGGCTCCGGTGGGGCGAAACCGGTCGGCTGTCCCGTCTCAGCCTCAAAAACCCCGTAATAGCCATAAATACATAGTTCGTCATTCTCTATAGGCTCAGGGTAAGCTCAAATGTATAATCTTCATTAATAATTCCGCCGGTCTAGAAGATGACCCAGACATTCGAAAAGCCACTCATCAAGCTCCTGGAAGACCAGGGTCGCGAATCTGCGGATATCAAACTCGTCCAGAAAGCCTACGACTTCGCCCACAAAGCCCACGATGGGCAGCTCCGCAAGTCAGAGGATCCGTACATTATCCACCCGGTGGAAGTGTCGATGATTCTCGCCGAGCTCGACGCCGACGTCCAGACCCTCTGTGCCGCCCTCCTCCACGATGTGCTCGAAGACTGCGATGTCACTCCCAAGCAGATGGAGAAAGAGTTCGGTCCGGACATCGTCACCATAGTCGAAGGCGTAACCAAGCTCGGCAAGTTCAGTTTCAGCTCGAAGGAAGAGCGCCAGGCAGAAAACTTTCGCAAGCTCATCGTAGCCATCGCCGAGGACTTCCGGGTAGTCCTGGTGAAAATGGCAGACCGCCTGCATAACATGCGAACCATGGATCACATGTCTCCCCACAAACAAGTGGAGATCTCCAAAGAGACACTGGAGATCTATGCTCCCCTGGCTAATCGCTTCGGTCTCGGGGAAATGAAATGGGAGCTCGAAGACCTCGCCCTCCGTTATGTCCAGCCCGAAGAGTTCGCCGAGCTCCAGAAGCTGATCAGCGAATCCCGGGAGGAAAGGGAGATCCTCCTCCAGCAAGTGATCGACAAGCTCGCCGAAGAGCTCAAGAACCGCGGCATCAATGCCGACATAGTCGGACGCCCCAAACACCTTTTCGGGGTCTGGCTGAAAATGAAGAAACAACAGAAGTCCTTCGAAGAGCTCTATGACGTACACGCCATCAGGATCATAATAGACAGCAGCCGGGACAAGAATTTCTGCGAAATCGGCAAAGACCCCGACACCCAGAAGTGCTACGAGGTCATGGGTATAGTCCACAACATCTTCACCCCCATTCCCGGGCGGTTCAAAGACTATATCGCCATGCCCAAATTCAACAACTACCAGTCTCTGCACACCGCCGTCATCGGCGCCAAGGGCAAACCAGTAGAGATTCAGATACGCACCCGGCGTATGCATCACGTAGCCGAGTACGGAATCGCCGCGCACTGGCGCTACAAGGAAACAGGCTCTTCCACGAAAGCCGACTCGTCCACGGATCGCAAACTGGCCTGGTTGAGACAGCTGGTGGACTGGCGACAGGACCTGGCCGACGCCCAGGAATACATGGAAGAAGTGAAAATCGATCTCTTCTCGGATCAGGTTTTCGTTTTCAGCCCCCGTGGCGACGTCATGGATCTGCCCACAGGCTCCACCCCCATCGACTTCGCCTACCGCATACACACGGCAGTAGGCCACAAATGCGCCGGCGCCAAGATCAACGACCGGATCATGCCACTCAATACAGTGCTCAAAAATGGCGACATAGTCGAGATCATCACCACCAAAGTCCTGCAACCAAAAATGGACTGGCTCAACTTCGCCAAGACCCACGGAGCCAAGTCCAAGATCCGACTCTGGTTCAAGAAGCACCACCGCGACGAGCACATCCAGCAAGGCCGGCAAATGCTCGAATCGGAGCTCGGAAGGGCTTCTTTAGATGACTTCTTGAAGTCGGACAAGGTCGCCGAAGTCGGCCGAAAGCTCAATCTCAAGAAAGCCGAAGACCTGCTCGCCGCCGTAGGCTATGGCGATATAACGGTATCGCAAGTGGTTCATCGCCTGCGCGAGATGGAAAAGCAGGAGGAGATCGAGAAGAAAGGCTATATGCTGCCGGCCGCTCAGGAGACCAAAGCCAGAGATATCGGCAGCCTCGGCGGTCTCCTCCACCATCTGGCCAAGTGCTGCCAGCCGGTCCCCGGAGAAGAGATTGTCGGAGTAGTCACCAGGGGAAGTGGCATCGCCGTGCACCGCAGCGACTGCTCGAATATGCTCCAGGTAGACGAGGCCAGGCGCATGTCCGTGGACTGGTCCACCGAGAGAAACACCACTTATCCTGCCTGTCTTCTGGTCGAATGCCTGGATCGGGTTGGTATTGCGGGCGATATCCTCAAGAAAGTCTCAGACAACAAAGTGAATCTTCGCGATCTGAGGGTGGAAACGAAGAAAGAGAAAAAGGCCGCCGTCATTATGCTCATTCTCGAGGTCTCAGACATCAGCCAGCTAACCCAGGTGTCTCAGTCAATCTCCCAGATAAGCGATGTCATAAGAGTGCACCGCAAGGACCACCGTAAAAAAGGCGCCAAAGCAGGCCCGCCTCCGGCCAGCAATGTCACCCCCCTGAAGGCCCCCCAGAAAAGTAACGAGAAAGGCAAGTCCGAGCCCAGAGCCCAATCAGCCGATTGAGTATTACCGGGGTACATGGGAGGTCTGTAGGTTCAACCGATATCGGTTGAGAAAATTCAGCCACATATTGACCCCCAAATTTAAGGACTACCCCAAAGTTCAATGAGAATCATTCTTGCTTCGAACAATCAGGGCAAACTCAAAGAGCTCAAAGAGATTGCCTCAAAAAGCAACTGGCTGGAGCTGGCCCTGGCTCCTGACGGCTTTGATCCGGACGAGACCGGTTCTACATACATGGAAAACGCCATAATCAAAGCAACCGAGGCGGGCAGAATGACCGGCGAGATGGCTACCGCTGACGACTCGGGGCTTGAAGTGGAAGCCCTGGGAGGGCGGCCTGGAGTTCATTCAGCCCGCTATGTCGAAGGCAGCGACCGGGACCGGCGCCTGGCCATTCTCCGGGAGCTGGAAGGGGTGCCGGAAGGTGAACGGGGGGCGCGATTCGTTTGTGCCATGGCACTCTACTGTCCCAGACAGGACAGGGTTCTATGCGAGGCTGAGGGGATTTTATCCGGAAGAATAGGATTTGCGGAGCAGGGAAGCGGCGGCTTCGGATACGATCCGATTTTTTATCTCAGGGACTGTGACGTTACAGCAGCACAAATTTCGAGCCAGGAAAAAAACCTCAAGTCCCACCGGGGGCAAGCCTGGCGAAAGGTGATCGAATTTCTGGAGAAAAACTTCATCCCTGGATGAGAAAAGCGCCATGTACAGGATGGTTCACAAGAGATAAGCTGATTTGCTCGTCCCGCCAGTAAGAATCCACAAAGAAAGGAGCGCCATAGCGTGACGGAATTCCTGGTTCCCCCCCCCTCTACACCCCGGCTGGTGGCTGGTTACTGTGCTCCAGCACCACAGGCTGACAGGGAAATCGATCTTAAAGAAGCTCTCGAATGGCTCCTGGGCTCGCCCGAGAACCATGACCTCGAGATGTCCGAAAATGAGCGCCGGGCTCGCAAGGAGCGGCGGCTGGACCTGCTTATCTGGCTCATGAATCTGGAGCTCAGGCTGAGCCCTTACAGCGAGCCTGCCTGATATCTACTTAGAAGGGAATATCTTTGTGACTGAGGATATTCTCGATGCTCGAAATCACCCGCAAAGAGATAATCTACTGGGCGCTCTTCGCCTGCCTGGTGTTTTCCTGGCTGCCATTCTGCTGGATTCTGAGCATGGTGGGGATCTCATGGTTGAGTGTCAGCCTGGTGATTTTCCTTCTCCTGGCTCCGGGTCTCGCCACCCTCGCCTCTGTAGCCCTGGTTTCAGCCGGTAGCGCCATTCCAGGGAAGGTCCATCTTCTCAACGAAGCCGCCGAGTTTCTCAGCCAGTTCGGTGTCACCATCAACCGTTTTCTGAGCATCGTGCCGGGCAATCCCTTCAGTTTCGGGGAGACTTCCCATATGACACTCCTGGCGGCTCTTCTGGCTGAGCGCGAGGAATTCAAAGAAGCCGAGGGTCTGCTAGTCGAGATCATTGGCAAAATCGAGTCTGATTTCGGTGTTGACGCGCCTGCTCTGGTATTCAGGCTGGGCCTGCTGGCCAGGGTGCAGAGAGGGCTGGGCAAATTCGATGAGAGCATCGCCTCCATCGAGCGCCTGGAGCACCTGGCCGAAAAGCACGGGGAGGCTGTTGCTCTGTCCGTGGCTACGAGCCTGATCGGGCTTTCCAACACTTATTCCGAGCGAGGTCAGATAAAACGTGCCGAGGAAATCGGTCAGCGAGCCATCAATATTCTCATGAGCATGGAGCCCAGCAAAGGAAACGACGCTCTGATCGCCATGGGTATCAATAATCTCGCCTGTGTCTATGACGATATGTGCAATTATGAGACGGCTGCCGAGCTCTTTGAAAGAGCCCTGAAGCTCAAAGCCGAGACTCTGAAGCCCGGCGATCCGTCTCTGGGCTGTGCCTATTGCAACCTTGCTTTCGCCCGGATTAAACAGGGGCGCTATTCGGAAGCCCTGGATCAATTGAAGAAGGCCCTGGACATCCTCGCGGCTTCCGGTCAGAAAGATCGTCATATCTGGGCCTGCACCCTGGAAAATCGCGGTCAGGCACACCGGGGTCTGGGGGAGCTGAAAGAAGCCAGAGAGGATCTCGAGCGGGCTGTTGCGTTGAAAGAAAAGCTTCTGGCAAGCAACGATCCGTCCCTGGCATCCGCTTATATCGAGCTGGCCAGGCTTGAGATGGACGAGGGCAACCTGGAGACGTCCCGGTCCGACTTCGAGAGAGCCCTGGCAATCTATCAGCCGCTCATGGGGGAGAATCATCCAAAAGTCCTGGCGGCTCTGAAGGACTTCGAGAAGCTCCAGACTCGCCTTGATGATCGGGCCGCTCTGGAGAGCCTCAGGGCACGCATCGCGGCCATCGAAACGGTTCTCTCGGAAGGTGAGAGCTGAATCCGGAGCTGAATGGCAAAAGTTTGATATTTCTTGGTAGATAGGCTCCCAGGCTTGAAGAGCAGCTAGAATAAGCTGGCGATCCGCAAAGAAGACTGGAAGAAAGTGGCATACACGGACCTGAGAGAGTTCCTCGATGTCCTCGAGCGCGAGGACGAGCTTGTTCGTATAGACGCGCCGGTGAGCTGCGACCTCGAGATTGCCGCAATCACCGACAGGGTGAGCAAGTCCCGGGGCACTGCCAATAAGGCATTGCTTTTCACGAATGTGGAAGGCTATGACATGCCTGTCCTGATCAACGCTTTCGGCTCGATGAAACGGATCTGCCGGGCCCTCGAGGTGGACGATCTCGATGAGATCGCTCACCGGATCAGGCGTTTGATCAAACCTAAAGTGCCTGAGACGATTGTCGACAAGCTATCGATGCTACCCATGCTCCTTGAGGTGGGACGTTTCCCCCCCAAGGTCACCCATGGTCAGGCACCCTGCCAGGAAGTCGTGGTCACCGACCCCAACGAAGCCATGCTCGACCGTCTGCCTATCATCAAGTGCTGGCCGGATGATGCCGGTCCTTTCGTCACCCTGGGGGTGATCATCACCCGGGATCCCAAGAGTGGTCATCGCAATCTCGGTGTCTACCGCCTGCAGAAGTTCGATAACGTCACCACCGGTATGCACTGGCACAAGCACCATGACGGCGCCAGACACTTCGAGGAGTCCCGCCGAGGTCATAAGGAAAGCCAGAAAGAAAGCCAGCAGTACAACCGTAAGAACAGCCAGCAATCGGACCAGGCCAGCGATCAGCCGATTGAGCCGCCTAACTACGGGACATTTTTCGAGAAAGAGAAGTATACCGGCTCCGGCAATCGTATGCCGGTGGCTGTGGCTCTCGGTTGTGATCCAGCCATCACTTATTCGGCCACCGCACCTCTGCCCCCGGATATCGACGAGCTCATCTTCGCCGGATTCTTGAGACAGACGCCGGTGAAGCTGGTGAAGTGCAAGACTGTCGATCTGGAAGTGCCTGCCCATGCCGAGATTATCATCGAAGGCTATGTGGACCAGGACGATCTCAGGAAGGAAGGACCTTTCGGTGATCACACGGGCTTTTACAGCCTCGCGGGAATCTTTCCGACTTTCCATGTTACCGCGGTCACCCACCGCCGTAATCCCATCTATCAAACAACCATCGTCGGCAAGCCTCCCCAGGAAGACTGCTATCTCGGCAAAGCCACCGAGCGGGCCTTTCTACCCATGGTGCAGATGCTCGTCCCGGAGATAGTGGACATGAACCTGCCCTGGGAAGGAGTTTTCCACAACTGTGTGATCCTCTCCATCGACAAGCGTTTCCCCGGACATGCCCGGAAAGTGATGAGCGCCCTCTGGGGGCTCGGACAGCTGATGTTCACCAAATTCGCTATCATCCTGGATGCCGACGTGGATGTGCAGAACCTCTCAGAGGTCGCTTTGCATGTATTTGGAAATACCGACCCCAAGCGAGATATGATGTTTGCCGAAGGTCCCCTGGATATTCTCGACCATGCCTCCCCTCTTCTCGGATATGGATCCAAAGTCGGTATCGACGCTACCCGAAAATGGGAAGCGGAAGGCTTTCACAGACCCTGGCCGGATCCCATCGTCATGTCCGGAGAAATCGATGAGCTGGTGGAAAGCAAATGGAGCCAGTATGGATTCGGCTCTGGCTCGGGTTCGGGCTCACGTGGCAAACCTGCCACAAGCCGGCGCTGAAACGAGATCGACCCGACCGGGCCGGTCTTGTGGCTCTCCGGGTCCGGTCTCCAGTGTCGCGGTCTCCAGGGGTGGCGTTTTCACTTGTCTGGCTCTGGCGCTGGCAGCAATCAGCCTGCTTTGTACCAGGCCGTCTCTTGCAGCCGATTCGAAGAAAACGGACCAGAGTATCACCACAAAGCGTTTCAAAGAAGCCGAGAAGCTTGCTGAAGCCAGTCGCAATCAGGATTGTCTGAAAGCTCTGAACAATCTCATCGCTGCCTCCCCCGGCTTCGCCCCGGCTTATGTCCTGAGAGGCTGGCAGCTTCTCATCCTGAACAAGCCGGATCAGGCCATGAATGACTATAATCGAGCGATCAAGATCGATCCTGGCAATGTCGGCGCTTACAAAGCCCGGGGTTTTCTCAACCGTCAGCTCAAGCATTTCGAGCAGTCCCGCCTCGATCTCGAGAAAGCCGCCCGTCTTGCCCCCGGCGACGCCGAGATCGATTATCTGCATGGTATCACCTGCTTGCTCCAGGGCTTGCACAACCTGGCCATCAAGGATTTCAGCGAAAGTATAAAGAAGGCCCCGGACCACCCTTATGTGGCAAGCGCCTATTACTGGCGAGGTCGGGCCCGGCAGATGATGGAGCAGGACCGGGAGGCGGTGGCTGATTTCAGCCGGTGCATGGAAAAGGATCCGGGCTCGGATATGAGCCGCTCTCTTTCTTACAGACCCCCTTCCACCCTGGACATGCTTTATGGCACCAGGACAAAGCGGAGCAAACTCGGTCTTCTCGAGCGGGGCATCTCCAATAACAAGCTCGGCCGCTTTGACGAAGCCGAAAAGGATTTCGACGCGGTGCTCGCCATCAGCCCTGACGATGTACTGATTATCGAGGAGCGGGGCAATGCCCGCATGCGCCAGGGCAAATTCGCAAAAGCCATCCTCGATTTCAACAAGGCTATTCTCAAAGGCACCCCATCCACTGAGCTCTATTACAAGATGGGAGTGACCAACTTCTGCGCGGGCAAATACAGACGTTCGGCCATATCTTTCGATGCCTGGTTCGAGCGCAATGGCTTCGGCGAGAAGGGCTCGGCCCTGGCTCTCCTCCTCACATGGGTGTCACATAACCGCCTCAGGGACACGAAAGCCATGGCTGCCCTTCTCGAGAAAGCTTCTTCGGCTCGCTCGAACCCGACTACCGCCAGTGTCCTGGATCTTCTGAAAGGCGGGAAAGGCAAAGCCGCCAGCAAGACCGATCAGTGCCTGACCCGCCTTCAGATGGCGCTCGTAGCCGGCGGCAAGAAGGATGCAGAGGCGCAGGCACGGAGCCAACTGGACTGGATTTTAAAGAACGTCAGCCGCCTCAGTGACGAATACACCGTTGCCGGAGCTGAGCGCAGGAGGCTGGAGGCACCTCCGTCCCGAGCCCGGGGCTGACGGATCGAGAAAGGCTCCGGTTTTCAAGAGGAAGTTTTTTATCTTGGGGCGTTGAATCTCCGGCGAACCGGGCATAACACTTTTACGAACCCAATTGTTCGCCTGCCATAGGTCTCGCGCAAGCGGGTTTCAGTCTGTACTTCGTATAAATCAAGAGCGTGCGTCATGAGAGTGTTGAAGCGCATAGTTGGACTTTTCATGCTTATGTTGCTGGTGACCGGGATGGTCTACCAGCCGGCACAAGGTCATAGAGCCCAGCCCCAGCAGCTGTACCACGAAGCCTGGGAGCTCGTGAAGCACAATTATTTCGACGCCAGTTTCAACGGCGTCAACTGGAAAGAGCTCGAGCACAAGTACGACAGCCGTATCAATACGGTGGAGGACGCTCACAAATATATCAAGGTGATGCTCAAGACTCTCAACGACCCTTACACCCGATTCCTCGATCCGGTTGCTTTCAAGGACGAGAACGATGCCATCGACGCCAAGATAGTCGGTATCGGTATAAATCTAGTAAGCAAAGACAAAAAGCTCAAGATCACCAAGACCATCGAAGACGGTCCTGCCGAAAAAGCCGGCGTCAAACCCGGTGACGAGATCGTCATGATCGACCATCAGAGCTCTGTGGGCATCACCCCCGAGCAAGCCGCCGACCGCATTCGCGGGAAGATCGGCGAGCCTGTTCACCTCGCCCTGAGACGCCCGGAAGGAGTCAAGCATGTCACCATCGTCCGTGATGAAGTGATCATCCATGCAATCAGCGCCAGGATGCAACCGAACAATATCGGCTACATCCAGATCCATACATTTATCTCGAACGATGCGGCTCGCGAGTTCAAAGCCGCCCTGCTCAAGCTCAACAGAGCCGACGGTCTGGTTATCGACCTGCGCGAGAATCCGGGCGGACTCCTGAGCAATGCCCTGGACATAGCCGACATGCTTCTCGAGTCTGGGCCCATCGTCAGCACTATCAGCCGCCGCGGCCGCCATACTGATATCGCCTCCGGTGCCCCTCTCACCCACCAGCCCATCGTGGTACTGGTTGACGAGGATAGCGCCAGTGCCAGCGAGATCCTGGCAGGCGCCCTGCAGGACAACAACCGGGCTGTGCTGGTCGGCACCAAGACCTATGGCAAAGGTCTCGTACAGGAAATCAACAAACTCGGCGATGCTGCCGTTCACATCACCGTCTCCCGCTACCTCACCCCCAGCGGTGCCGACATTAACAAGATCGGTGTGAAGCCCAATATCACAGTGGCTAAAAAAGACGAGCAGCTTCCTTCGGCTCTTTCCTATCTCAAAGAGAAGATCGCCTCGAGCAAACGCCCCCTGCGCACCAGCAGCCTGGTCATCAGCCACTGAGCGCCGACTACTGGCAGCCTGTTGACATAATAGAAATAGATGTCAATATTACATAAGATACCTTTAAGGTTATGGATACAGGTAGAACTATGGCTGCTTTCAAGAGATTGATCCTGACCGCGATGGCTCTCTGTCTGGTGCCTTCTCAAGCTTCGGCACAGGTTCGCTCCGATGACGCTTTCACCCAGGCTTCCGGTCAATCGGACTGGATCACCCCGGGTTCCGGATCGGGCTCAGACTCAGGCTCCAGTTCCAGTTCCAGTTTCAGTTCCAGTTCCAGTTCCAGTTCCAGTTCCAGTTCCAGTCCGGGTCAATCCGGCTGGATCACTCCGGGCTCCGATTCAAGTTCCAGTTCCAGTTCCAGCTCCAGCCCCAGCTCCAGCCCGGGTCAATCCGGCTGGATCACTCCGGGCTCCGGTTCTAGTTCCAGCACCGGCTCCAGCCCGGGTCAATCCGGCTGGATCACTCCGAGCTCCGGTTCTAGTTCCAGTTCTAGTTCCAGTTCTAGCTCAGGCTCAACAAACCCTGGCTCTGGCACAGTTTCCAGCAGCCCGATGGCCAGCTCAGGTCAGTCCGGCTGGATAACTCCCGGCAGCAGCCCGGCTCAGACCAAGGCTCCCCTTCTCGGCGAAGTTCTCAAACAAGAGCAGGGATCTGGTATAGGCATGCAACCCGGCATGGGCATGGGAATACAACCCGGCATGGGCATAGGCATGCAACCCGGCATGGGCATAGGCATGCAACCCGGCATGGGCATAGGCATGCAACCCGGCATGGGTATGGGAATGCAACCCGGCATGGGTATGGGAATGCAACCCGGCATGGGTATGGGAATGCAACCCGGCATGGGTATGGGAATGCAACCTGGCATGGGTATGGGAATGCAACCCGGCATGGGTATGGGAATGCAACCCGGCATGGGTATGGGAATGCAACCCGGCATGGGTATGGGAATGCAACCCGGCATGGGTATGGGAATGCAACCTGGCATGGGTATGGGAATGCAACCTGGCATGGGCATGCAGGGCATGGGTGCCCTCGGTCTGCTCGGCGCCATGGGTGCCGGCGGCGGCGGTGGAGGCGGCGGAGACCTCGCCGGCGGTATCGTCAATATGCTCATGAATGTCGTCCCCTCAGGCAATACCAGTCAGGGACCGCCACCGGGCTTAATTCCGACCCAGCCGGCTTCACCGATAAACAAGATTCCCGGCGCCCGCACTGTTAAGCAGACCGGGCACACCGTCAACCGCAGCGTCAATCGCGGCATCAACCGGGGCATCAATCGCACCATCAATCGCGGCATCAACCAGGGCCTCAACAAAGGTCTCAAGATGATGAACTTCTAGACCCGCATTTTCTAAAGCCGGCTCAAGGTCTGCCTGCCCTGGTCTGATCTTGCTCCAGCTGTTTGGACACGAAGCCGGCCAGCTTGTGCAGGGCATCCATGAGCATGGTGAAGTCCGAGGTGTGTTTCGCCCTGTAAGCAGAAGGCACCAGGAGGGCAGCGTCCCCGATCTTTCCCTGCCAGAAATAGCTGATCGAGAGCTGATCGATCAGCCTGTACTCAAGAGAGACGTCGAAATCCCTGGCGTGCTGGAGAACCGACAGAGACATCTTGAGATAGAGCTCGGCATTCTTGTAATCGTTGCTTTTCAGATATGCGGTGCCCAGGGCGATAAGGCTGGGAAGTATATGAGGGTCCTCCCGCCCCCACTTAGCCTGGGACATCACCAGAGCCTGCTTGAGCAGCTCTTCGGCTTCCTCGGACTTGCTCATGCTCATAGCTATGGTTCCGAGAGATTCCAGGGTCATGATTCTCAGCTCGTGCAGATCTCCAAGCCTTTTCTCGAGGATCATTCGAGCCCTCTCTCCGGAGGGCTTGCCCGCCTCGAAGCGCCGGTCCTTGAGAAACTGCGCGGTGAGATTGAAGCAGGCTATACCCAGAAGGGGATGGTCCTCCGGCAAGATGGAATCGCCGAGAGAAACAGCTTTCCTGGAAAAGGCCCTGGCACTGGCATTATTGCCCGAGGCGCTGTAATAGACCGAAAGATCGCTCAGGGAGCGGACCAGGTCCGGATGCTCGTCTCCCAGGAGCTTCCTGCGCATACCATAAGCTTTGGTCAAACAATCGCCGGCTCTGTCGAGATCCTGGCTGCTCAAAAGGCAGATTCCCAGGTCGGAGAGAGTATCGGCTGTCTCGGTGTTAAAGGGACCGAGCACATCCTTGAAGATTGACAGCGCCTCCTCGAGATTCTGCCTGCCTTCCTGATACTGCTCGAGACCTGTCCTGGCGTTGCCGAGGCGGTTCAGCACGGTGGCTGTCTCGACGCTGTTGCGCCCCTTATGCTCCCTGGCCAGGTCGAGAGCCTGCTCGAGATGTTTGAGAGCCTCCGCATATTCGCCTCGGAGTACAAGAGAATGGCCGAGCCAGGACAGAGACTCGCCATGAGCCCAGGTCTCGGCTCCTTCGATGAGGGCTAGATTCCTTGCTTTCTCCAGGCTTTCCAGGGCGGCACCGTAGTCTCCCTGCTCGATCAATCGCTTGCCTTCAGTCAGGGCTTTTTCGAAGCTCATTAGATTATTCCTGTATTATTGAGTATCTCGTATGCCGATCCGAGACAGAAAGGTTGTAATTAGACTCTTTATGCCCTACATAGCCGAAATTAGCCGCACCAACCCTTCTTGCTTCGTATTTCTAATAGACCAGTCCGGCTCCATGCAAGATCCTTTCGGCTCCCTTACAGGAACCAAAACAAAGGCGATGGGGGTGGCCGATGCCATCAATCGTCTCCTCCAGAACCTGGTGATCAAATGCACAAAGTCGGAAGGAATTCGCGATTATTACTATGTCTCGGTAATCGGCTATGGCGGCAAGGGAGTAGCCCCTGCCTTTACCGGACCCCTCAAGGGTAAAGAGCTCGTCAAGATTTCCGAAATCGGCAATAATCCCGCTCGTCTGGAGGAAAGAAGACGAAGCGTCGAGGACGGGCAGGGCGGAATGACCGAGCAGACCTTCAAGTTCCCGGTCTGGTTCGACCCTACTTCTTATGGCGGCACTCCCATGAACGCTGCTTTCCAGAAATGTACCTCGATCATCGTCAAATGGCTCGCCGAGCACCCCAACTGTTTCCCTCCTATCGTGATCAATATTACTGACGGCGAGTCCACAGATGGTGACCCGTTCCAGTCGGCCTACGACTTGATGACCCTTTCGAGCGCCGATGGAGACGTTCTCCTCTTCAATCTCCATATATCCTCATCGAATCACAAGCCCATCGAATTCCCGGACTCCGAGGCGGTTCTCCCGGACGCTCATGCCAAACTGCTTTTCTCCATGTCCAGTCCCCTGCCTGAATACATGCGAACCCTGGTGGGCAAAGAAGGCATTCTGGTCTCCTACAACACCCGGGGTTTCGTTTTCAACGCCGATCTGGTCTCGGTCATCCGCTTCCTGGACATCGGAACAAGACCGAGCAATATGCGCTGACGGAGCCACCCATGAAAGTTTCCAGCCACTGCTTCCGCCTTCCGAAACAGGGAAACAGCCTTCTGGAATACGAGGATTCAGCCTGGCCTCTCGACCCGACCGAGCTGGACTGCCAGAGCTTTCGCTGTGCCGTGGCTGACGGAGCCACCGAGAGCTCTTTCTCGGACCGATGGGCCAGGCTTCTTGTCGAAGGTTTCAATCGACAGGTTGATCTGGCAGACCTCAGACAGGCCTGGCAGGACGAGATAAGCACAATCGAATTGCCCTGGTATGCCGAGCAGAAAGCCGACTCCGGAGCTTATGCCGCCCTCCTGGGACTGGTCATTGAAGAAGGGACCGGCAGCGAACTCTCCTTCAAAGCCAGCAGTGTCGGTGACTGCTGCCTTTTCCAGATCAGGGAGAAAAAGAGGATCATGACTTTTCCGGATTTCACCTTCGAGTCTTTCGACAGCACCCCGGCCCTTCTCTCGAGCCGTACCGGCAACTCTAGAGAGGAGCCGGAAGAGCTGACCACCGGCGGCGACACTGAGCCTGGCGACAGCTTCGTCCTGCTCACCGACGCCATCGCCTCATGGACCCTCAGACATCCTGCCAGGGTCGAGGAGAGACTGCTCGAGCTGGTTTCTCTTCAATCCCAGGAAGAGTTCCAGGGACTGGTCGACAGCCAGCGTAACAACAGGGATGCCGAAGGCCGCCCGGCCATGAAGAATGACGATGTCACCCTTCTCCTCATCGAGATCAAGACCTGATGTTCAATCAATTCTCCGACAGCGCCATCAAAGTCATACAGCTCGCCCAGCAAGAGACCATCGAATGCGGTCACGCAGTTACAGGCACCGAGCATATCCTGCTCGGCATACTCGCCGATGAGACCTGCCGACCTTCGGTAATCCTGAAGTCCATGGGCATCACATTCAAGAAGGCCCGGGAAGAGGTGATCAGGATAATGGGCCGGGGCGGCACAGGCAGCCATCCGGACTATTCCTTCAGTCCAAGGGCTAAATCCCTCCTGAAGATTGCCAGAGAGGAGGCGGACGAGCAGGAAGACCCTCTGGTCGACACCGTGCACCTGCTCCTGGCCATGCTCAAAATGCCCCGCTGCACAGCCCAGAAAGTTCTCCACGCCCTCGACCTGGACCGGGAATTCCTCCAGCAAAGACTGAAAAATATCAATCCTCAGTCCGCCCTTCTTCCCGGAAGCGAAACCACTGATCAGCTCAGTGAGCTGCACAGCCGGATCAGACAGGGAAAAATCGAAAGCCACGACCAGGAGCTACCTCCTGAGCCGGATCCGATGATCGGCTATATCATCGATCGAAAATACCAGATCGAATCTGTCATCGGCCATGGTGGCATGGGAGTGGTCTACAAAGTCAGGCATCTCGTCCTTGACCGCTGTTTCGCTATCAAAGTGCTTCATCCCTACCTGGCATCGGACTCGCGAAACAAGCGGCGCTTCCAGCGGGAAGCTCAGGCCGCCAGCCGTCTCACCCATCCGAACCTGGCCACGGTATTCGACTGGGATGTCCTGGAAGACGGACGTCCTTACCTGGTCATGTATTACATCGAAGGTGTGAAGCTCTCTGACCTGATCCTCAACAATCACTCCGTGCCCATCGCTATCTGGATCTCGATCTTCACTCAGATATGCGATGCTCTCACCCACGCTCATAACCAGGGAGTAATCCACAGGGATCTCAAACCGAGCAATATAATCCTCAGCAAAACCGGTGACACGGCTCATTTCGTCAAGATAGTCGACTTCGGAATCGCCAAGCTCCTGCAAGAGTCGAGCGAGGCAAGGGATCTAACCCAGGCCGGAGAGGTATTCGGAAGCCCGCTCTATATGAGCCCGGAGCAATGTCTCGGAGAGAATCTGGACATCCGGAGCGACATCTACTCTCTGGGTTGTGTCATGTACGAGGCCCTCACCGGCTTGCCTCCCTTTTTCGGAAGCAGCGTCTACGACACGATGAACAAGCAGATCGTCGAGCCGGCCAGAAGAATCAAAGATGTCGAGCGCAGCTCTTTCGTCGAGATCCCCGATGACCTGGAACTCGTCGTCATGCGCTGTCTCGAGAAGGATCGCGACAAGCGCTATGAAAGTATGCTGAGAGTGAGAACCGATCTGGACCGAATCCTCTCGACAATTCGCGGATAGGATATACTTTCGTTTTTCGACGAACATCAAAGCAATGACCTGGCGAGAGCTGACAGTCCAGAATTTCAATTCCCTCGAGCGCAAAATCGTGGTGGACGTTCGCTCGCCCTGCGAATACCAGATCGAATCGATCCCGGCAGCGATTAACATACCGCTTCTCAGCGACGAAGAGCGCTCTCTGGTAGGGACCATCTATAAGCAGGAAGGCGAGATGCAGGCAAGACGCCGGGCAGTGGGCATGATAGCGCCGCGGATCCCGCTAATAGTCGACCGGATCATGGCAATAAGAAAGCCCCGGCACTCCCTGGTAGTCCACTGCTGGCGCGGCGGGCTGCGAAGCGAAGCGGTGGTAAGCTTCCTGAGCGTGGTCGGAATCGATTGTTTTCGTCTTACAGGCGGCTACAAAGCCTGGCGCAAGCAGGTCGTCGAGACCTTCGAGAAAGACGACTACACCTTCGAGACGATCGTTCTGGACGGTCTGACCGGTACAGGCAAAACCGATATCCTCATAGAGCTGAACAAACAGGCCATGCCCATCTGCGATCTGGAGAATCTCGCAAACCACCGAGGTTCCACTTTCGGCGCCCTCGGTCTGGCACCGCAACCAAGCCAGAAAGATTTCGAGGCCAGACTCTGGTGCCTTCTCGAAAAATGTCAAGCTGACACCCTGATCCTCGAAGCGGAGAGCCGCAAAATCGGGCGTCTGGCCCTCCCGAATTTCCTCTATCAACGGATCAAATCAGGCCGAAAAATTCTCATCGAGGCGCCCATGTCTTCTCGGGTAGCCCGGCTCCTCGAGATCTATTCCCGGGGCATCGAAAAGGCCAACGTGATCCAGATGGTAGAAAAATCAGCTCCAATCAAAGAAAAACTCGGAGGGAAAAAAACCAGAACTCTCATCGAGAGACTCAAGTCTGACGATCTGGAAGGCTTCGTGGAGATGCTCCTGTTAGAATACTACGATCCGCTCTACGCCAAACACCTGGCGCTATCAGGTCCTTTCGAGCTCACCGTCGACAGTCAGGACCCGTCGCGAGCGGCGGCCGAAATCGCCGAGCATCTGGCCAGCACAAAAGCGAGCTCGAGCAAGAATACCATCATCAATTCCGGTCGATAAACATGTTCTTCGCTATCGACAAAGGGCACAACCTCCCCGTGAATCGTGGTGCATCAGGCATAGAGCAGGAAGACAATCTCACATTCGAGCTCGGTAATCTATTGATCGAAGAACTGAAAGAAGCAGGTCATCGAGTCATCGATTGCACCCCCGACAGTGCCGACACCATAAATGATGCTCTCAGACAAAGGGTAGAGAAAGCCAATCAGGCATCCGTCGATTATTTCGTGTCGATTCACTTCAATGCATTCGACGGAACAGCGCATGGCACCGAGATCTTTCACTACCCCGGCAGCGCGCGCGCACGCGATCTCGCGACCCGAGTACTAGCCGAGCTGGCCGCCCTTGGATTTCGCAACAGAGGAGTAAAGAGCAGAGACTCTCTTTATGTACTCAAGAAAACAATCATGCCCGCCATTCTAATCGAAGTCTGTTTCTGCGACTCTGCCAGGGACATGAAGCACTATCGCAAAACAGGAGCCGCGGAGATCGCCAGGCGGATCGCGCGCGGACTTGCCAGCGCGTCTAGACCATGATTCTGACCATTAGTGGTGTCATAAAGATAGTCGGCTTATCGGATCTGCGCAAACATGCTTGGAGGAGAGCTCCCGGTCCCCATCTCTTTCTATCGGTAAAGCACCAGTAAGAAGCGACATAACTCTGAAGATACTTACGGCTAATTCCTCCGAAGACTCTCTTCACAAAACGAATCGCACCATTGACCACATTCGAAGCACCCTCGGAAATTTCCCCCGGCGAAGCAGCGAGCTCGACTCTCTTGTAGTAGGCTCCAGAACTTCGCTGAATCAATCCATCAAGCTCAAGCATGGTAAGAGCTGCCACAGCAGGGCCGGTATCAAGACCCGTGCGCGAACAGAGGTAATCAACCGAACGGGGTCCCTGAGCAAGATGCATATAGATTTCCCGTTGATCCTCAGGAAGACCGGACACGTCCATCTGCGAATCATCAGAATCCTCTTCAGACTCCTGTTGCTCCTGCAATACTTTCTCCTCCGCCCGAGGGTGTTCGCGGGCCGGGGTCTCAGTGCTACGTCTGGAAAAAGTGTCAAGGAAAAGAGCCGACGGAACAAGTTCGCAGGTAGTACTGGTTTGCTCCTCCACCACGCAGGCCAGAGACCGCAGAATATAGTGAGCCGAAGAATAGGCGATACCCAAGAGCTGTTTCAACTGAGAAGCGTTGATAAAGACACCATGCTCCATCATCCAGATAGCAGCCAGCCATGGCCGCAGAAGCTTCTTTCGATGAAAAAAGCTCCCGGCAGTCAGCCAGGACTTCCTGCCGCAGGCGCGGCAGAGCATTACTCTCGAGCCTCGCTCCCGGGCGAAATCACGCCCATCACAAAATAGACAAATTAGAGAACCGCCGACAATCCGGTAGATATCCTCGACGCAATCAATCTCGTCAGCGTAACACCGCGAGAATTCCTGCCATGCCAGGAAAACAGCCTGATTGCGCTTGCTATATCCGTCGCTGGATCTGTCGTCCATGATCCACCTCCGCTCTATTTATAGAACGATAAATGAATCAAAAAAGTTCAATCGAAGAAAACCGGATGTGACTTTTGAAGGTCAACCGATATCGGTTGACCTTCAAAAAAAGACAATCCCCTCTCAAGCACTCGATCGTTGCCGATCAGGTCTGACATCCTGTATGACAGTCTCAATCTTGGATAGCAGGGACCCAAGACCAACGCGCTGAGTAGCGGATGTAATGACCGGATTGGGAACCTGCTGCATCAACCATTCGAGATCTTCACGACGCACGATATCAGCTTTATTCAGAACGGTGATGATCGGCTTGTCAACAGCGCCAAGTTCACTGAGAACATCGAAGACACTGACTATTTGCTCCATCACATTGGGATGACTGGCATCCACCACATGGACAAGCACGTCTGCTACTGCCACCTCCTCGAGAGTTGCACGGAATGAGGCGACTAGAGACGTGGGAAGCTTCTTGATGAATCCGACCGTATCAGAAACGAGGACCGGACTGTGATCGGGTAGTGTAGTCCGGCGAGTAGTCGGGTCAAGTGTCGCAAAGAGCTTGTTCTCAACAAAGACATCGGATTTGGTAAGAGCATTGAGAAGAGTAGACTTACCTGAGTTTGTATAGCCGGTGAGAGCAACCACCGGAAGATTGTGGGTTATTCTCTGCCGACGCTGAGTGTCTCTATAGCTCCTTATTCTCTCGGTCTCCTTCTCGAGAGAGTTGATCTTGGACCGGATCCGACGTCTGTCGATCTCGAGTTTGGTTTCCCCTGGTCCCCTCGTCCCGATACCGCCGCCGAGACGGCTGAGAACCTTTCCTTCGCCAACGAGGCGCGGGTACAAATACTTGAGCTGGGCGAGCTCAACCTGTAATTTGCCTTCCTTTGTGCGGGCTCGTTGAGCGAAGATATCGAGAATCAGCTCTGTTCGGTCGATCACCTTGATCGCCATCATCTCTTCCAGGGTTCTTTGCTGGGTTGGGGTGAGCTCTTTGTCGACAACTACCAGAGTAGCGCCGAGCTCCTGGGCTATCAGGGCGACCTCCTGTACCTTTCCTGAGCCGAGGAAGTGCCTGGGGTGCGGCTTTTGTCGGGCCTGGGTGACACGCCCGCAGATGGTGGCTCCGGCAGTGCGGGTGAGCTGGGCGAGCTCGTCCAGGTCATCTTCTACCTGCCATGAGTCAGTTCCTTCCGAGATCAGGCTGATCAGTATCGCTCGTTCTTCCCCGGGTCTTACGGGCAGTCCAGGAGCCTGGGCTCGAAACTCTTGTTCCAGGGAGCCGATAAGCTCCTCGAAATCATCCTCCTGCGCTCCTCTGGCAGTTTGCGGAGGGAGAGTCTTCCAGAGCCGCCCTTTGCTATCCCGACCGGGCAGAAGATGAGCTATGTGCACCACGTCTGCCATTTTGGACTGTTCTCCTCGAGTCCGACTGAAAGAACCGCTAGGGTCGACCTCAATCTGGGCGAGAAGGTCGAGCCTGTTCTGGGCCAGGCAATGCAGGTCCTCTTTAGAGAAGACTTCGATCTGGGCCGGATCTGTCGGCGCCGTCCCGCCCGGCTCTCGAACATCTCTCGACAGGGGTCCGGCAAGGTGGGTATGAATTATGCGATGACCGCAGAGACGGCCCGGGCCTACTCGTACGCCTTTCAGCTCGGGCATGTTCACTTGCACAGGAGAGCCGACCGTGACATTGACGATCTGTCCTCTTCTGTTAACGACAACTGAGACCGGATAACCTGTGTTGTGAGAGATCTCGGCGACGGAATCCGCTAAATCCAGAGTAAGGATCTTATCCTTGGGGATTCGCTTTTGAAGAATTCTGCTGAGCTGTTTGACTTCCGATTTCTTCAGGCCTTTAGCGTTGGCCAGGTCGAGTTTTCCGTGCAAAAACGACTTCCTCCGGGTCAGGGATAGCAGCGGGGAACAGTAGCTGTCAGGTTGGTAAGTCTCACACCTGCATCATACCCGTATTTATCAGCAATTTCACTCTGATTTAATCTATCCCCGGTACCCGGAACGGATATCGAAAGAGCTTCAAACGGTCATACAGATAGCCCATTCGGATTCAGGATCGAGGAGATGCGAGCGCGGCTGCTGGGTATATCGTTGGTAGTTCTTTGCTTCATGCCAGCATAGGCAAGGCAGTGAGACTGAATATCGATTCGACATCCTCACCCCGAGAAGGTTTCCCCCGGAGGTTAGCAGTGAGAAGATCCGCCAAGAACGCAAGCCTTGCCGCTGGCTCCGCCGTGCTGATGTTGGTCCTTTCCATTACTTTGCCGCCGGAAGCTCTGGCTGACGAGCCGCTTCTCCCCCCTGAGCCCGCTGGTGAAGAAGCAGTAGCCGGCACAAGCTCTGCCGTAAGCTCAGATGAGACCGGTTCCAAAAGCAGTCCCGAGAGCGATACCGCGGCCAGTTCGGAAACCGGACCCGAATCTGGCTCTGCGGGATCCGGACCGAGTGTTGTTCCGGGTCCGCTGGTCGAGGCGCGGCAGCAGCTCCTCGACCAGATCATGGTGGCGAAGGAAAATGGTGTCGGAATAGCCTCGTACATGGCCGCTTTTCGATTTATCGAAGACATGGCAGGAAGAGGAGCCTCGGAAGAGGACATCAAGAAGCGTATGATCCCGCTTGTTACGGCGCTATCCGACCAGCTGAAGACCAAGGCCTCCATCGAGCAGGCCAGACTGGACGCCCAGGCGAATCCCCGCAAGCTGGAATTCGCCAAGGGCAGCATCATAGCACCGGGTCAGTCCATCCCTCAGGAGCTCACCAGGTTTGGAGGTATGGGCGGTGCCGGAACCCAGGATCTGATCGACAACATCGTTCGGAACAAGATGGGTGGCAACCTTCCCCAGGGCGTCTCCGCTCAGGATCTCGGGAGCAAGCTGAAAGATCCAAACATAATGAACAAGCTGAAAGATCCGAGCTTCAGGGAGAAGCTCAATGATCCGCGAATTCAGGACCTGATCAGAAAATATAAAGGTCAATAGTGCTTGAATCCTTACTCCACGAGGACACACCTGAGTCTGATCACGGTCATGGTCCTTGGTGCCTACGCCGGCACCCTCAGCAATTATTTCGTAGCTGACGACCTCTGGCAGGTCCACTATTTCAGTCAGATATTGGACGGTCAGTGGCATCTCTTCTGGCGCAACTTCACCGGCTCTTTCATCGAGCTCCCCGGGGCGGAATTCTACCGCCCCGTACTTGGTATCACTTATCTCATCGACTGCGCGCTCTCCTCAGCCAACCCCATCGGATGGCATCTTACAAGCGTCGGTCTCTATCTCGCCGTTTGCTACCTGCTTTACTTCGTAGTCAGAGAATTCACCAATAACCATGAGGATGACAACCAGAGCGATGGGGTGTCTCTCATAGCGCTTTTCACCACTTGCCTGTTCGCTGCCACACCCCTGCATTGCGAAGCCGTCTCGTGGATCTCCGGGCGAGCTGACGTGCTAGCCGGATTCTTCTACCTGGGAAGTATCTTCCTGTTCTTTTCATCAAGGAAGAAGGACGCTTCCGTAAGAACGAGAACAATGAAATATCTGGGTTCCCTGGCCGCTTATGTCCTGGCCCTGGGTTCCAAAGAAATAGCCATATGCCTGCCTGCGGTAATTATTCTTTCGCCTCTGGTCACCAGGGAAAAGCCAGGCAAGACTCTGGTTCTCTGCCTGCCATATCTGGTGATCTCGGCACTCTATCTTCTTTTGCGGCTGGCCGTTTTCGGCACCATATTAGGAGGCTACCAGGGTGGATTCGGTCGAGCCAAATCCCAGTACATAGTCCAGCAATGGCTCGATCCGCAGATATGGATGCGACTGCCCTTTCCAGTGAATATAGCTGCTACCGGTCCGGTGCTCTTTCCCTTCCTTATCATCGGAGGCTGCCTTGCGATCTGCCTGCTTCTGGTTCTGGCAAGGGCGGCGATGCGGTCGCTGGAGTGGTCACGCTATGTATTCGTGCTCGCCTGGCTTTTTTCGACCCTGGTGCCCCTTCTCGGAATCTGGGGGATCGATCCGATGCTTCACAACAGCCGGCTGGTATTTTTTCTCACCATGCCCCTGGCGGCTCTCTTCCCTCTCGTCCTGCTGCAACCGGACAGACAGGCGCAAACAGACAGCCGGAGTCTCAGAAAGAATGTCCTGAGAGCAGTCAGTGTCGTCTCGGTTCTTGCTTTCGTACTCCTGACCGGAACCTATTTCTGGCTATCAGTGGGGGTAAATCGGCTCTGGTGCGAGGCAGGGCACACTGTGAGCGCAGTAAGAAAGCACTGCGAGACCCTTGCTCTGGAGCTCCCTCAGGGCAAGACCGCCATCATCCTCGGTATTCCCGAAGACAACGAAGGGGCTTTTGAGATCCTGAACGGCTCGACATTTCATCATCTTCTCTCGCCGCCCCTTACCAAACCTGACCTCTCGAGCAAGCTTCTGACTTTCAAGCCATTCGTCTTCGGTCCCGAGACCCAGATCAACCCGAGCCGTCTCAAGAATATTCTCGCAGGTGATAACCCGCCTGCCATCTATGTCTGGGACAGAGACAGCGAGGCTCTGGCACCCCTTCCTTTTCAGAGCCGAGATACCGGCGAGCCCATCGGGATTGCATTAGGTGAAATCCAGGATATAACCTGTGGCAGCCCGGCCAGAGTCCCGGCAAGCCCCATAGGCAGGATCGATGCCCGCACCAGAGACAATGGCGTGCTGGAGCTCAGTAGAGTCGCCAGAGGCAGCGGTCTCGAGATTACCGATCTCTCGATCTGCCCGCTGGATATCGACTACATCGAATTCGAGATGCGCGCCACCCAGAACGAGAAAAACTCATTCTTTAGACAACTTACTCCGGTAATCGCCAGATGGAACCACAGGGAGCGAAACTCCGCCATAGGAGCCATTCCCAGTAACCGACAGAGAGCCTATCCGGTCAGGATCGGTCTCAGCCAGTACTGGAGATGGTATCAAGAGCCGCTGGTCAAAAAGCTTGAGATCCTCTTCGGCGCCGCCGAGCAGATCGAGCTGGCCAATATGAGACTGCTTTCCGCCCGCGACCTTGTGCCTCGCCTGGACGTAGAAGGCGAAGAGCCCCGGCCGACCGGTGAGTTCGTGGTGAAAGACGATAACTTGACCCTTTCCTGGGACACCAGGGCTATTGAAAGCAGTGCCGGCATACTGATGGAGACGAGCCAGCCCAACTTCTTCTTCGACGCTCAGGCAAGGAGAGTCGACCTGCTCGAATCAACAACCATCCACGGCTCGGAAGGACGGCGCACGATCAGCACCCGGGACGTTCCCGAGGGCTCTTATCTGCAAGTGCGCATTCATGCCCTGGGTGAAAACGGCAAACCCCTGGGCGAATTCTCGGACCCGGTGACAGTCTTCATCAATCGAGGCAGACCGAGCACCTATATTTTCTAGACTCGGACCGGCTATTCGTTTCGACCTCGAGTCAACAGCCGGTAAGAATTCGGTGCCGGATAAGCGGTCTGGCACCGGACTCCCCGCAGGACCTGGGAGCCGGCAGAACTTTGGAAGGATTGAGGAGACCGCCGGGATCGAAGCAATCCCTAACCATCTGCATCATGTTCATATCGCTCTCATTGAAAACCAGGGGCATATCGAGAAGTTTTTCAATCCCGATACCATGCTCGCCTGAGAGCGTTCCGCCCAGCTCCACGCAGAGCTTCAAAATGGCATGGGCCGCTTCGATCACCCGTTTCACCTCATCCTCGTTGTCCCGATGATAGAGAAGGCAGGGATGTAGATTGCCGTCCCCGGCGTGATAAACGTTGGCGATCATGAGGTCATGGCGGCGCCCGATCTCGGCAATCTTTTCGATGGCTTCAGCCAGTCTCGTGGGAGGAATGACACCATCAAGCACATACCCGTTTGGAGCGATCCGCCCAAGGGCCCCGAAAGAAGTCTTGCGCGCCTTCCAGATACGCGCTCGATCAGTCTCGTTTTCAGCATGGATCACCTGGATGACATCGCTCCTCGCGAGAATGCCATCGACTATCTCTCGTTGAGCCTTGATTCCAGCAAGGGGTCCATCGAGCTCGATGATCAAGAGAGCATCGGCATCCCGATTGAGGCCCATGGCCAGATAGTCCTCAACAGCGTTCAAAGTGATACGGTCGATCATCTCCATAGCAGCGGGGATCACTCCGGCTGCCACTATATCAGATACCGCCTGACCGCACTTCGAAACAGAGGGGAAATAGACGAGAAGAGTCTCCACCGCCTGCGCCCGGGGTATCAGGCGCAAAACAGCCTCGGTGGCGACTCCGATAGTACCCTCCGAGCCGACAAAAACACCAAGCAAATCGAGATCGCAAACAGCCCTCGTCTGGCCGCCCAGTTTGACGACAGAGCCATCATAGAGAACCACAGTCGCCCCCAGGACATGGCTGGTAGTCATGCCATATTTGAGACAGTGAGGTCCACCAGCGTTCTCGGCGATATTCCCGCCGATGGTCGAAGCCACCTGACTCGAGGGATCCGGAGCGAAATAGAGCCCATAGGGGGAAGCCGCCTCCGAAACGGATAGATTGGTGGCACCCACCTCCACCACCGCCAGGCGCTCCCCGGGATCGACCCTGACTATTTTCTTCATTCTGGTCAGAACCAGACTGATCCCTCCCATGATCGTGGTGCTTCCCCCGGAAAGTCCGGTCCCGGCGCCCCGGGGAGCGATGGGCACCCCGTACTCGAAAGCCAGCTTAACTACCCGGGCGACCTCTTCAGTGGAGCCGGGCAGCACCACCAGATCGGGCCTGGCAATGTCGAGGGTCTCGGCGTCGCAATCATAAACCGCCAGATCCTCAGGCGCCGAAAGGACATACCGCGAGCCGACAATCTCAGCGAGTCTTTCTGCCAGGTCCTGTAACTTAGGATTCGGATTCGGATTCGGATTCATCTTATAGATGATATCGAATTCTACTGGCCCACGCGCTCACTGTCGCCAGTCTGATATTTGAAGCCGTCCACCTGGAAGTTCCAGAGGAAAGTTCCGGTCTTATCGACACTCATGCGTCTCGAGCCCATGGGAAACTCCAGGATAGGGCTGCCGTTCATGGACTTGACCACCCCGAAGACCAGGGTATTGAAGATAAGATTGGGGCTCTTCCGGATCATGATTATATTGCCCACCTGGTGGTTCCTGGTGACGGTATAAGCGACCTGACAGCATAGCTTGCTGCGATTGCGGGCAAAAGCCGTTTTGGCCAGGGCATTGAACTTGAAATAAATGCCCTCCGCCACCCGCCGGTGCCACTGGTCCCAGGCCAGCTGCATTTCACGGGAGCTATCCGGATCATTGGGATCCACCGCCGCGGTCGGAGCCTGGCGCTGCATTGGTTCCTGCACCTGCTGAACCTGCTGAACGGGTGGCGCCTGATCCATGGCCGGAGGCATGTTCTGACCGTCAAAACCGCCCCCCTGGTCGACATTTAAACTGAAAGGAGCCTGCTCGGACTGCGGTCCCTGCACATCGAAAGCCGCCTCCGGAGCGTCGAAACCCTTCTCTCCGAAGGGATCTCCGGCATTGTCGATCTCGTCGCGGCTGAGACTGGGTCCTGTCTCGGTGTTGATATAGTTCGAGTTGATCGCCTGTAACTCGAACTTCTTCTTGCCGTCTTTGCTGGTATTCTTTGAACCGGCAAACGCCGGTACCGCAAGCACCTGGGCAAACATCAGAAGAAGAGCTAGATAACCGAGTCTTTTTATATGCATGTCCGGACAGTCCGTTGAGAACAGAGCAGGTTATTAAATACCTCTTATGTTAATGTACTCCATTTCTCTAAAAAGTAAATTCGCATTTTCCCCATAAAGCCCCGGAGGACTAGATGAAAGAAGCCACTCCAGCCCAACTTCCGCGAACCGCTAGAGGAATTGTCGACAGCCATGCTCATGTCGTCGCCGAATACTTCAAAGAAGACCAGGAAGAGGTCATAGACCGGGCCTTTGCCTCCGGGGTCAGTCAGATGGTCAACCCTGCGGTAACAGTAGACGATTTCGAAGAACTGAAAGGGCTGGCCAGGCAGCATGACAATCTCTTCATCGCCATCGGTCAGCATCCTCATGAAGCGAAATACTGGTCTGAATCACTGGCCCAGAGGCTGCACCAAAGCCTTCAAGAAGAGAAGGTCGTAGCCGTAGGCGAATGCGGTCTCGACTTCTACTACAACCATAGCGACAGAGAACAGCAGCTAAAGGCATTTCGCGAGCAGGTACAGATTGCCAGAGACAGCCAGAAGCCAGTAATTGTCCACTGCCGCGATGCCTGGCAAGAGGCTATCGAGATTCTGAAAGAAGAACAAGACCACAGTCTCAAAGGTGTTTTCCATTGTTTCACAGGATCGCCGGCGATCATGCCCTTAGTAGAGGAGCTCGACTTCTATGTCTCATTCTCAGGTATTGTCACTTTTCAAAATGCCAGAGATGTACAGGCTTGTGCTCCCCTTGTCCGAAAAGACCGACTGCTGGTAGAAACCGACTGCCCCTTCCTGGCGCCGCAAAAAATGAGAGGAAAGAGAAACGAGCCCTCATACGTCTGGTTTGTGGCTGAAAAGCTCGCCGAGCTAAGAGGAGAACCCCTGGAGCAGATAGCGGACCAATGCTCGACCAATGCTCGGCGCCTTTTCGATCTACCTGATACTTCACATTGAAAAGTTCAACCGATATCGGTTGAACTTCCGGAATCAGCCAACCCCGAATCGGGCAGCAGTTATTTCAAACGCTGCTTACACTTGGCAATCAAGACACTGCTCTTTTTGGAGAATCGAGAAGAGCCTGGAATATTCTCCAGAACGTCTATCGCCTTCTTGTAATCCCTCTTGTTCGCATAATCGCTACCAAGGCGGTAATAGGAGTCGTTCATACGCTCTCTCAAGTCATTAGAAAGAGATTTCTTCGACTCGAGCCCCTTCAATATCTGTATACAACCATCATAATTGCCGCTTTCAAAGAGCGAGATAGCTATACGAGCATCATTCCAGTTAGTGTAGGCCTGACCGACATAGATTACTGAGAGTATTGTGACAGTTATGTAGACCGCCGATTTTATCTCCGTCATTCCGAATGAAAACTTCCTTTTCTTCTTGACCGAGGACATTTCAGTAGTAGCGCGAGACCAATCGTAGGCTTCGTTGAGAAGTGAGCTTCCGCCGGCTTGTGCCGATTCGTTGAGTGTCCATTCGCCGCCGCCGGCCCTGGTGGACAGGGATAGATTGGAGGAGCCGGAACCGGTGAATGGAATCCAATCCTCGGCAGGATTATCTTTGGCATCCATCAGAATTCGGCGTCCCCGGCAGACCGCTTCAATTTCGTGCCAGAATTCCTCGGCGCTCTGATGCCTGTCTTCGGGGTTCTTGTTCAAAGCTTTTATGATCACATTGCTCAATCCGGGCGGGAAGGTAACATCCGGCATCATTGCCCCTATGGATGGTGCTTCCTTGTTGACGTGCATGAGCATCAGCGCCATCAGATCATCAGCAGCGAAGGGTCTCTGTCCCGTGAGTACCTCGAAGAAAACTACCCCTAGCGAATAGATATCGGAGCGGGCATCGACCTCGGCACCTTTGCATTGTTCCGGGCTCATATACGCCGGGCTGCCGCAAACTTTTCCCTCCAGGGTGAGAGAAGCCGAGGAACCACCGGCCTCTCCCCACATTTTGGCGACACCAAAATCGACTACTCTTACACCATTGTGCTTGATCAAATTTTCGCTGTCGATGGGCAGCTTGACGTCGACTTCTTGAAGGACGATGTTGTCGGGCTTCAGGTCCCTGTGTATGACACGATTCTTGTGCGCTTCGGCGATTCCCTCGAGAACCTGCTCGAAGAGCGGCAGTGCTTCTTTGACGGTGAGCTGGCCTCTCTGCCTGAGCAGTTCGGCAAGGGTCATACCATCGAGGAATTCGGTGACGATATAAGGCTGACCATCCGGCATCATCCCAAAGTCGTACAGATGGATGATATTGGTGTGGTGAAGGCAGCTCACTGCCCTGGCTTCACGATGGAACCGCTTCACCGAGTCCTCTTTGGACCCCAGAAACTGGTGGAGCATCTTAACAGCCATCTCGCGGCCCGTCGATTCCTGGATCGCCTTGTAGACGACCGCCATTGAGCCTTTCCCCACGTGGCAGAGGATCCTGTACTTGTCCCCGACGAGCTCACCGATGAGCTTATCGTTGCCCACGGGTATGAGCTTGCTCCCGTCGTTGGGGCAGCTGTCATTTTCTTCCGAAAAGTGAATATTGCACTCGAGGCAAAGCTTCATATTCTTGTTTCCTGGCGCGACGCCTAACGACGCTTCTTTCGCCTCTTCGAAGACGACTTCTTGGATGGCTTTGTCTCTTTGGAGAACTTCTTGATGAGAGACTTTGCCTCGTCATACTTGTCGGAGTACTCGGGAATCAACTTGAGAATTTCCACCGCCTCGTCTCGAGCATCGTGCTCTCCTTTCCATGTCGCCAGGGCTATATAGCCCTTGTCCAGGCGCTCGCCGAGCATTGGGGAGAGCTCCATTTTGTCGTTGTAGCGCTCCAGTACGTCCACAGCTTTGCTGATCTGACCCTGGTTATAGAACTTGTCGAACTCGGCAGCAATCTCTTTGTCGCGGGCAGCGACGTCCTCGGCTTTGCCGCCTCCTGAGGGAATCATCGAGGTAACGCCGGAAAGAAGTTCAGGAAGCTTGCTGAACCAGTTCTGCGTGAAGCCGAAATAACCGACTCCGCCGATCACCAGTAATGCCAGGACAGGTGTCTTCAAATCGAATCCTATTCCGCGGCCCTGCCGGCTCCGGAAATTCTTGCCGCGGGAGCGGCCGGCTTCCGCCTCCGCCATGGCGGCCAGGCGATTATTGCTGATGTTCTCGAGATCCGCCGGCGAAAAACCACCGGCTTGCTGAGAGTACTGGGAGTAATCCTCCTCGGGCTGCTGCTGACCGCGAGCATGCTCCTCCATGATTCGATTGACCACGTCACGACGACTGGCGTTATCAGGAATGATCGAGGGCTCCGGCTCGCGGGCGTCCGGAAGCTCCGCGTCGAGGTTGCCCAGGGACTGGGCATCGAGCTTTTTGTTGAGCTCGGCTATTCGCCTGGCTACGGCATCCTGGTCGTACTTGGACGAGGTTCCAACACCGCCGGGCTCGCCCATGGGCTGTCCGGCACTCGGAATGCCTCCACCGGTGCTCTGGTTGCCACCGAACTCTCGGACCCGGGAACCGCTATCGCCTGGCTGACCGGAATACCGGTCATCACGATTGAAATCGTCACTGCTCTCGAAGAGCGAGCTCACTTCGCGAGAAGAGGAGATACGAGGACTCTGGCCTCCCTCCACAGACTCGGGCGCCTTATTGGCTGCTTCGAGCAACCGGCTCAGAGCATCGGAAGTGGAGGTTGAGGGATTGGGACGCTCGCGACCGGCAGCGAATCCCGGCTGACCGCTGGCGGCAAAGCCCGAGGCACTGCCGGTGTCGGAAGAAACATCATCACCGTCAGCACTCATCAGGACCTCCGAGAGTTTGGCAGCAGCTTGCGAGATCCCCAGGTTGGCAGCCGGTTTTTCATTCGGGTTGTCACCACCCAGCTGACCTCCGTCAGCGACGTCGTCGAGCCATCTGTCGACAGCGTCAGAAATTTCGTTGGTGGCTTCGGGCATACTGTTGAGCGATGTCCGCGCCGAGCTCTTACCGGGTCTTCCCGCAGGCGCAGCGCCGGACATGGTGTCGTCCGGGAACATATCGTCGACTGCGGCAGATATGGGATTGGTAGCTTCCGGCATGCGCCCTATCTTGGACTCGTCTTCCTTGACGGCATCGAGCAGCGCGCCCAGAGCCTTGTCTTTATCTTTATCCTTATCCTTCTTCATGCCGTCGAAGAGCTTCTGGCCCTTGCTCAAGTCGATGGACTGAAATCCTTCGCCGGGAGCACCAGGATCGACAAAGCCACCAGGCATGGTGCCGGGCGCCGCATCCTCCTCATCATCCTCGGCGATCACACCTAGAAGCGCACCGAGGCCGGTGCCCTTTTTCTTGGGAGCGGCGCTATCATCGCCACCTTTATCGGCTGACCCTCTCAAGACATCGCCGCCCGGCAGCACAGTCTCGTCCGGACCGAACAAATCGCTTGCCGAGGGCGGGGACTGGCTCTCTTCTCTTTCCTCATAGAGAGCACTGATCGGCGCCGGCTCGTCGTCCACTGAAGTCTCTTCTTGCCCGGACGAAATCGCGGAAGAATCAACAATCTCGTTGGATAAAAGAGATGCCGGGGAAGAATCCTGATCATCGAAGCTGGGTAGAGCCGGGGTATCGAAACCGGATGGTGGCTCCTGCATCCCCGGTTGCATCCCCGGTTGCATTCCCGGTTGCATTCCCGGTTGCATTCCGGGCGGCATGCCCGGTTGGATTCCGGGCGGCATGCCCGGTTGCATTCCGGGTTGCATTCCGGGTTGAGCACCGGGCGGCGGCATCCCGGGTTGCCACTGGGGAGGATAGCCTTGAGGATACTGAGGCATGGGCTGGCCTGGCGGATAGCCGGGGGGCATCGGCTGACCTGGCTGCATATATGGTGGCATCTGGGGATAGGCACCGGAGCCCGGCATATAGGGCATCATCCCGGGCGGATAAGACATGGACTGGTCATAGCCAGGCGGCATTTGCTGGCCGGGCATCATCATTCCGGGGGGATAGGAGGTCGCCTGATCGTAACCCGGCGGCATCATCTGCTGTCCGGGCATCATCTGCCCGGGTTGCCAGTACTGATAGGGCGGCATCGGGTGACCAGGATGTCCCTGGGGCGGGGGCTGGGTCAGCGGAGTTCCGTCCGGCCATGTTCCACCTTCTGCTTCCGGCACCTCAGCGCCGGTAACCGGCATGAAATTACCAGTTTTCAAAGCCTCCACTTCATCGTCCCAGCTGAATTTGGAAAGTCTGTCCTCAGGAGCCTTGGCAGTACGAGGCTTATCCGATGCCGGAAGGTTACCGTCCAGATCGGATGCTTTCTCGCCGACGTGTCTTTCGGCAGACGCGTTCACAGCAGGGGTCTTGCTCCCCGGAGCTGAGCCCGGTCCCGAGCCGGGTCGGGTCGGCTGGCCGCCGGGTCTGGAGGCAGGTCGATCAGGAGCTGATTTAGCTGGAGCAGAGCGGCCCGGAGCCCCTGCTGGTGCGGGTCCGGATCGCCCGTCTTTACGGGGCTCGCCCCGGGGACGCTCCGGAGAGCCGGGCCGAGGTCCCGGAGCCGGTGCCTTGCGAGGCTCCTCCTGACGGGGACGGGGCTTCTCTTCCTGGGGCGGAACATAGCTGTACACAGAAGGAGGGCGGGCTTCTGCTTTCGCTGGTGCCGGCGGTATTCTGCTGCCGCCGCTACCGCCACTACTACTGCTTCCTTCCGGAGGTCGGCTGCCCGCCGGCTTTTTTACCAGGGCAGCAAGACGGGACGAGGTCGATCCGGGAGGCTTCGACCGCACTTCCTTGCTGGCTTCGCGGCTATTGGTAGGGCTCAGGGTCGGAGCCGGCTGGCTGCCACGCTCCGGCGAGCTGCTCGAAGAGCTCGAGCCGGAATTGGTACCGGAATTCGAGCCCGCGCCCGGGCCCGGCTTTGTCGGCTTACTACCTGTATTTCTGGAGCCTTCCAGAACATTGGCACGCATTTTCGAAGCCGGAAGCGGAGGCGGTCCGGAAGGCTTTTTCGCCTGAGGCAGGGGCGGCGGTCCGCCCGGCTTGCTTGCGGCTGGAGGGGGAGGCGGTTTGGAGACTCCATCGGATGAGGCTCCCCTTGGCGGTGGCGGTGGAGCGGGTCGGGCGGGGGGGCCAGGTGGCGGCGCCGGCGAGGGAGCAAGGGAAGGAGCAAGGGAAGGAGCAAGGGAAGGAGCAAGGGAAGGAGCAAGGGAAGGAGCACGAGAAGCAGATCCAGGTCCGGATGCGGGAGGACTGCTGGGGTTCGGGCTGGCTGAATCCGCCGGCCGAGCCGGAGGGGTCGGAGGCATCATCAACTCCATCATGTCCTCAGGACCGGCAGCGAACTGGGGTTTCTTGGGCTGGGGCTCCAGAAGTCGCTCGGTGGGCAAGATCTCGTGCTGATTGAAAGGAATATTGTCGGTTACCAAAGACTTGGCGCGCTTCTGTCCGAAACCGGTCTTCTTGCAGGCAGCATCGAAATCCTTCCAGAACTGTCTCACAGAAGGCTGACGCTCGGCGGGATTCTTTGAGAGGGCTCGGCCCACTACTTCCTCGATTTCCGGAGGGTATTCCAGGTCCGGTCTCACCGAGCTCATGGTCGGAGCCGCCTCTGTAACCGTCTTGTACATGAGTTTCATCAGGTCCGGCGCCAGGAAAGGCCGTCTTCCGGTGAGCATTTCGAAAACAATGACTGCAAACGAATAGAGATCGCTGGTGAAATCGAGCTCGTAGCCCTGGCATTGCTCGGGGCTCATATAAGCCGGAGAGCCGGCCACTGTCTTGGGCTTGTTGAACCGAGCCCGGGCGGCACTGTCCTGAGGAGTATCGGCGATACCGAAATCGAGCACTTTGGCATAATCGCCGTGGCTCTCGTTTTCCTCGAGAACGACGTTCTCGGGTTTCATGTCACGGTGGATCAGACCCTGATCATGTGCATGGCAGAGGGCATCGGCAATCTGCCCCCCGATACCGAGGACCCGGCTGGGATGAAGGGCGCCCTTCGATTTGATCAGGTCGGCCAGGGTGATACCTTCGAGATAATCCATAACCAGAAAAGGCTGGCCGTCATCGGTAACACCGGACTCCCAGACTGTGATGATGTTCGGATGGCGGAGCTTTTCGGCAGCCTTTAACTCTTTCAGAAGTCGGTCCAGGGATGATCCGTCGGCTCCGAGATAGCTGTGAATCACCTTCACTGCCACTTCCCCGCCCATCATCAGCCGGGTGGCTTTATACACGATACCGCTGCTGCCCTTGCCGATGACCGAATCGACTACATAACGGTCCTTGATCAGAGCTCCGATGAGAGGGTCCTTGCCTACAGGCTCGAGTTTGGCTGAATCCTGCGGACAGACATCCACGTCTTCCGAGAAATACTGGTTACATCTAAGACAAAGTTTCATTGAAGTGGTGCTGCCTGCCCCTTGCTGCGAAATGCCCGCTTCCAGTTAGGATTAATTACCCCTCTACCTTTCTAGTTGTAAACGCAAAAGGGATTATCGGACGGTAGTGTCACCAATCTTTGCCTGTCTGGACAATTTCTTCATGACAGGCAAAAACGCCGGTTGCTGAGCGTCGAGGTGAATCAGCCAGTGCTCAACCCAAGCCGCCTTTAATTGTATTCCCTATTTTCTATCAATAAACCAAGTTTAGAGGATTCATTGGAGGATCTCCGCAGCAGTGGCTCTGCTGAACCACTCACCGGGATGTCGAGTGACTAATCCAGCCAGCTCCAGCATGGTCAGGGTGGCAGAAAGCTCTCCAGCCCCCATTCCTGACATCTGGCTGAGATAGTCGAAATGAACCGGCTCCGCCGATAACATCTCGAAGATTTCTTTCTCTCTGCCGAAGAGCTCCACAATGGTAGGTGCTGTCTCCCCCCTGAACGAGGTTTCCCAGCCGAGCTCTTTGAGGATTCGCCTGTGATCGGTGACAGCCTGGGCTTTGAGATCGCAGATCAGACTGTTGGTGCCTGTCGAGGTACGACTGTCGATCCTTCCAGGGATTGCGAAAACCTGCCGCCCTTCAACGAATCCTATTTCGGCTGTGATCAGCGCACCGGATTTCTCACCGGCCTCCACAACCAGAATTCCATCCGACATTCCCGCGATAATGCGATTTCGGGCAGGGAAGCGCCAGCGCTCCGGCGGCGTGCCCGGAAAGAACTCGGACACCACCGCGCCATGCTCAGCCTGGATGAGCTTGTCGTAGAGTCGCTGATTAGAGGACGGATAACACATATCCACGCCGCAGGCGAGAACCGCGACGCTTCTACCGCTTGCCTCCAGCGCTCCCCAGTGGGCCAGCGAGTCGATGCCTACCGCCATACCACTAACAATGGTGACACCGGAAGCAGCAAGATCGTGGGAAAATTGCTTGGCCAGGCGCGATCCATATGTCGACGGCTTTCTGGTGCCTACCACCGCCAGGGCCGCTCGCAAATCCTCCGGCGCAAGCCCGCCTTTCATGTAGAGGATCACCGGGGGATTGTCTATATGCCTGAGCCTTGCCGGATAACAGGGATGGAAATAGGGCAGGGCGGTAACCCCGGTTCTGGAAAAGCTTTCGAGAACCTGCTCCGGATCGATCTCTTTACGGCGGGCATTGAAAGCAGCAATGAGCTCCTCGCCAAAACCTCTCACATAACGGAGTTCGGAAGAGGCCGCCTGCCAGGCTTCCTTGATAGAGCCGAAACGCTCGATGAGCTGGAGGATTTTCTTGATCCCCACCCCGGCGCCGGTGAGACTATCGAAGGCGAGCCAGTAGGACAGCTCCTCCGGCGAGAAATGCTCATCATCCTCCAATGCCCGACCCATAACTTTCTCCTGCTGCAGCCACCACTACAGTATATTTCGTCTGTGCGCCCGTCTCTATGCCGGAAAACACTGAAATGCGCAAGGGCTTGTTAGATGCTAGCATTAATCTCATACTGGAGGACGAGTCATGCCCAGGCGAAACAACAGAGGAGGATCTCGGAACGGAACCGTTCTTGCCGCCCTGCTTTTCGCAATCCTTCAGAGCCCGGCCGGCGCCGAGCCGAGCAAGAGTGATTATCAGAAAGTCGACCAGATCGAAAAGAAGCTCTTCTTCAAGACTTATTCGGAAAAGCTGGAGAATCGCCTGACCCGCATCGAAAAGCGCTTTTTCGGGGAGTCCCTCTCTGACAGCCAGGAAGAGCGTCTCAAAAAGATATTCGAAGTGGCCGAGCCCATGCTCAATCAGGCAGAGCCTCCGACACCGGCGCCGACCGAAGAAGCGAAAAAACCCGTCGATCCTTACCCGACCCCGAACCAGCGAACAGATTCAGGCAAGACCCAGTTCGAAGACCCGGAGGCCGCTGCCGAGCGCCAGAAACTGGCCGTGCAGAAAGCCCGGGATGCCGAAATCAGAACCCTTCTCAACGAAGGCATATCTTTCTGGAAAGCGAAGAATGCCGCGGCAGCCATCACAAAATTCGAGCAGGCGATCAGGCTGGATCCCGGCAATCCCGAAGCTCATTTCAGCCTGGGCGTAGTTCAAGAAGCGCGTGGGAAATTCTCTCTGGCTCTTGCCGAGTACAACAAAGCAGCCGATCTCAATCCCGACAACATGGACTATAAAGATGCCATTGTCGTGGTCCAAAAGAAAGTCGAGAAAAAAGGCACCGACGCACAGCTCGACGAGATGGCCGGACGCGCGGCCTTGGCATTCAGACGCAAGGAATACATGTCCGCCATGGACCTGTACAAACAGCTCGAGCAGAGATATCCGGACAAGGCGCTCTATAAGTACAACATCGGCACCATCTATCTGCTCATGCAGAACCCGGTTCAGGCGCTGGACTACTACAAAAAGGCCTACAAGCTCGACCCCCATGAGGCGCGCTACGAGAAGGCCTACAAAAAACTCAACGATGTCGTCAAAGAGGACGAGAAAAAGCAAGAACAAATGGCCTCGCAATGGAAGAAAAATGAGCGCCAGCACGAAGCGAGCCTGAAAAAAGCACAGAAGTCAGGGCAGACGCGCCCTCCCGCCGGTCAGACCCGGGCTCAAACACAACCGAGACAGCAGCCTCAGCAGACTCAGCCACCACCGCAGCAACACCAGCGCCCTCCCCAGCAACAACAGCAGCAAATTGGGCTGTCAGCTTGGCAACAGCCGGGGCAGCAAATGCAGCAAACGCCTCAGCAAATGCAGCAAATCCCTCAGCAAATGCAGCAAATTCCTCAGCAAATGCAGCAAACGCCTCAGCAAATGCAGCAGATTCCCCAGCAAATGCAGCAGATGCCCCAGCAAATGCAGCAGATGCCCCAGCAAATGCAGCAGATGCCCCAGCAGATACAGGCAAGCTCTATTCTTCCCTCATTCGGGATACTGGCGCAGGCACAGCCCCAGGGCGTAGTCGTAACTACTGTCGGTATCGGATCGCGAGCCGCTCGGGCCGGGGTCGAGATCGGCGACGTGATTATTTCCGCCGACGGCATGGCGGTATCCTCGCTGGACGACCTGGCCAGAGTCCTGGCCGGCAAGACCGGAGCGCCGGCGATCCTGATTATCAAACGGGGCGGGCAGGTCGGTCAGATCTCCCTTTGAGGAAGGGCACCGTGTGCGACACCACTATCGGTGCCGCCAGATCCAGCTGTAGCTCTCACCGGCAGTGGTGTCTTTCATGGAGCTATACAGATCACCGACAGTCATTGCCACCTTGCGGTCGGCATCGATTCCGGCAGAAGCCAGTTCGGCACGGCTCCGGAAATCATAGACAGGGCTCCAGGAATTATCCACGCTGACTGTCTTGCTCTGCGGATCGTAGCCGGTCACCAGAAGCACATGCTCACCGCCTGAGGGTCTTGTGGCGCCGGAGCGATCCTCGCCCCGATCAAGGCGATCCTGCTCCCGTTTTCTCAGCTCTACGAGAGCGGTGTTCAATTTGACGATGACGGGGAACTGCGCCCCGGCAAGAGTCTTCTCGAGGTCGCCTTCACTGTCAATAGAAACACCCCCTAGCGCTTTGAAGCGCGATCGATCACCCACATATTTGTCCTTGTGAGCGAGCATCCGCCCCGAAGGAATCTCACCGCTGAGCTGATGGTACACGTCGAGAAAGCGATCCTCGTACATATTCGGACCATTGAAATCGGCGACAGCGCCGTTGCCGTTCATTCGTTTGCCCAGAACATATTCAGCACCGTTCACCTGTTTGCAGATTCTCTCGCCGTGATCCGAGCCACCGTCAGGAGCTTCTTGTTTGAAATAGAGCGAGCCTTTCGGGACTCGCTGTCCGGTGGGATCGGTAGTCTGTCTCTGATAATAGGTATTGACAGCGGTGACATCCCAGACTTGACCGAGCCAGGTTCGCTGGCCGGGCTGAGGTGGAAACCTGGCTTCAGAACTGCCTTCCCGGGGGAGAAGTGATGACATTGGTGGTCTGATCGTGCTGCCGTCCTGAGTCTTGACCGCACCGGTCTCGCTGACATCTGCCACCACTTTGCCGACGACGGAAGGTCTGTCATAGAGGAACATGCCTCTGACAGTGGTGACATTGCAGGTCGAGTGGCGTCCCTGCTCGTTGCGGTCCGGTCGAGCCGCGTGCCAGAGGAGCTGCTCACCGAGATCGGCCCGCTGTTTGGCGGTCATCTTGCTACCCGGGGGCGTATCGAGCAGACGCTGAGCCTGGGCGAAGAACTCCTGTTTTTCGCTCTCCGGGAGATCGTCTCTTCCAGCCACGGCACGGGCGTCTCTGAGCATGCGGGACTTCTGCAATCCGTCGAGATCGTGGTTGCCGACAATCGCCGCCTCGATGGTGTCCGGGCTCTCATATGGTCTTGTGGCATCGAGAGGAGAGTCTTCGAATGTGCCGCTTGCATCCCTGGTCCAGAGACGGTTGGCGCCGTGATCCTCGAAGCTCTCCAGCTTGCCATTTCTGTCATACCCGAAACGATAGTCCAAGCCTGCTTCGCTGACGCTCTCATAGTTTCCGTCCCGCTTGACAGTGCTCAGCTTGTTTTGCGGGTCCTCAACCGAGACAAAACCGTCCCGGCAGTGTTTCTCGAAACCGCTTCCACGATCGACGAAACTATACGAGTAGAGCCCCTGGGAGTCTCTTTCCACCTGAATATCAGCGTCCACGACCTTCCCGTCGAGGTCGTACTTGCCGTCGGCTCTGAGAACATATTCACTCTTGCTTCCGTCGGCATCCACCGTCATTTTCTGCGGCTTCAGAGTCCCCCCGCCAGGCGGAAATCCCGAGGCGAATTCGAATTGACGGTTGCCCGTCTCGCCTTCGAACTGAAGATCCATCGACATGGAGCCGTCCGGCTTCAGGGTCTCGGTCCTGCCATCGGCTCGGCTAACGGTGGTGACATTGGCGTCTTTGCCGGATAGCGGCGTGATCCTGAGCTCACCGGTGCGACCGTCCAGCTCCATGCGACCGTGCCAGCCAGTTTTGGCGGCGGGGTCGGTAGACCAGATGTCGTCCCTCACCTGGTAAAAGCGCTGGTTCAGGGAGATATCCTTGATCCTATTCTTCTCTTCGTCCCAGTTTATATCGAAGCTCTTCGTGCCCTTGCGGTGAACAGTAGATGGATGATCGCTCTTGAAGGCGCTCTCATCGGGATAAACAAGAGAAGATCCGTCGCCGCGGCTGCGTATGATGCTGCCGTCGGAGAGAGTGAGCTTCAGGCTCGAGTCCCCTTCCGCCAGGACATCGGTGATCTTCTGTCTTTCCGGATCGAAGCCTCTGATTGATGTTCCATCGGCTATCCCGGGGAAGACCCGTTTACCGTCTACCTCTGCTTTTACTTCCGACTTGGAATCGGTTCCGGCCCCGAGTCCAGCCATATTTCTCCAGTCGCCGAGGGTCCCGAGCCCGGTCTCGCCGCTCAAGCCGAAATAGTCACTGGACTTGTCCGCTACTTGAATCGAGGGTAGAAACTGGCTGGCGGTATCGCTGCGCAGAAATCCCCGGATCGGATCGGCATCCTGTCCGGCATCGGCCAGCCGTTCCTTTCTCTCCAGAGGACGGGGCTCCGGGGATTCTCTAGCTACATATGAGTTATTGCCGACTTCGAGGGGAGGAGTCATGCGCTCGGAGATTTAGATCTGGGAATTGGACAGATCCAAGCCTAATGACTATATGTGATCTTTTGGTATCCCCTCAGGAGAGCAGCGCCGCTACCCGCCTGTCCAGGGCTTCGGGCTCGGCATGTTCGCTCTGCCTGTCGATCACGCGCTTGATGTTGTACACCGTATCTCTTTCCACGGGAATGTATCCGGCTGAGGCGATGAGCTCTTCCATCTTCTCCTTGGCCAGCTGCAGAGGCGTCTTGGCCCCGGCAGCATGGGTGATCTTCTCTTCCAGAATGGTACCGTCCATGTCGTCGGCGCCGAAAGCCAGAGCCACCTGGGCAAGGGACTGTCCGAGCTGGATCCAGTATGCCTTGATGTGGGGGAAATTGTCCAGGAGAAGACGCGAGACGGCGATGTCTCTCAGCAGGTCCTCGCTTCCGGGCTCCCGGACCTCGTCCTTGATACTGGTGCCCTCGTAATAGCACTTGAGCGGAATGAAACACATGAAACCGCCGGAACGATCTTGTTGCTCTCTCATGAGAAGCATGTGGTCCACTTTATTCTCGATATTCTCGCCGATGCCGGTGAGCATGGTGGCAGTCGTCTTGAGTCCGAGACCATGGGCGATACCATGAATCTCGAGCCAGGTGGAAGCAGGAGTCTTCTTCACCGCCATACGCTCGCGCACGGACTCGTCGAAAATCTCGGCGCCGCCTCCGGGCATCGAGCCGAGCCCGGCAGCGATGAGACGCTTGAGAGTCGCCTCATAGGAGATACCTTCGAGATTGGCCAGATACTCGATCTCCACCGCCGTCATGGCCTTCAAATGAATATGCGGGTACTCTCTCTTGATACTGCTGATGATGTCTTCGTAATAAGCCAGGTCGCAAGCTGGATTGAGACCACCGACCATATGAATCTCGTTGATACCGAGCTCGATACCCTTACGGGCTTCGTCCAGGACCTGGCTCACCGACCAGGTATAACCCTCGGCGCCGGGGTTGGCGTAGGAGCAGAAGCGGCAGGTCTCGACGCAGAAATTGGTCGGATTGAGATGCATGTTGTGGATGTAGTAGACATAGCGCTCGCGACCGGCACCGGCTTTGGATGAACGGGCGAATTCGGCGAGCGCGGCGAGCTCGAGCATATCCCGGCACTGATAAAGCCTGATGGCGTCCTGGCGGTCCAACCTGGCGCCACCTGCCACTTTCAAGCCGATGTCGTAGATATCGCTTGACCGGGGGAGAATTTCGTCGACAACAGCTACCATGATCGAAGTCCCTGTATCTGCAAAAAATGTGTTCCTTCTACGGATGGCGATTTTATCATGGCAGAGCCCCTGAAACCCGGTTAATGGAGACCGGGATTGAGCGAATGCCATAGACCAGATAGCCCAGGGTGAGCAACAGGCTGAGAAGATGCCAGTGCGGCAGAGAGACGGCGAAGAGACGCTGGAGCGTATCGATTAGTAAAGCAGGGGTGATAGCCAGGACAGAAAGCCTGACAAGCTGGGGATAAGAAAGGGGCCGGCGGTTGAGATGAGCCAGGATCTTGCCCAGCAGTCCCAGAATGAGAGCCTTCAAAGGTTCGGACAGGAGCGATGCGCCGGCGAAGATACAGAAAAGAGCCGGGGCCGCGAAGTTTCTCACATAGATGAGAGACTGCTTCCAGGTCGAAGGATCGAAATTGCTCGGCCAGCTCTCGGTGAACTCAACCTCTTTCTGGCGTCCCTGGTACTGCAGATAGAAGCTGTGCCGGAAAACGAAGATACCGTCATCCTGAACCATGGGCATCACGGGTCTCTCGGCCAGGTCGAAACGGATCAGGAGACGGCCGTTTCGAGGATCCTTGATCTCCAGAGGGCTGTCCCTATCGATCTCGAAAGTCTTCTCTTTGTTGACGCTCATCACCGGCATCGCATCGATTACCGGCAGGACGAACTCGTCGAAATAACGACTCACCGAAACCTGCAGGCGCACGCTCAGAACCGCCCAGGTTAAGAGAATGAGCAGGCACAGATAGCGAAAAGCCAGCCCTCGCCAGTTTCTCACCGCGTCCCTGTAGATCTCGCCATCGTAGAAGGACAGATAGACTGCCTGCCAGGCCCGGAGCTCTTTCGTTCCTGGATCTTTCACAGAGCCTGCTCCGGATTCCATAATGGATCCCATGAATGATTGGTGAGGGAGCAGAGAATGTGATCTCTCCAGACGCCATTGAGATAGAGATAATCCCTGGCATAGCCATCCACATCGAAGCCGAGCTTTCTCAGGACCCGGCCGCTTGCCTGGTTGGTGGGCACATAGTTAGCCATGATCCGGTGCAGATTTCGCTCCAGGAACATATAGTCGATGGCCACTCTCAGGGCCTCGGTCATATAGCCGCGGCCCTGACAATCCCGGGCCAGTCCGTAGCCGAGAACGCAATACTGGGCGGCTCTCCTGACGATGCCCGAAAAATTGATAGTACCGATGATGGTGCGGTCGCGACCGAACCCGTTCTTCTCTGCGACCACCAGCTTGACCGATTGATCGGTCCGGAACTCTTCGAGGCTCTCTTTGAAGCGACTCTGCCAGTAGGGCTCGGTGAGACTCTCCGGCGACCAGGCCGAGGCCGGCCCGTGATCGATGAGATGGTCCCGGTTCGCAAGCCTGTATGCCACCATGGCGGCTGCGTCTTCGGGATCGCCGAGCCTGACCACCAGACGGTCTGTGCTTAGATTGACTGACATCTCGACTCGCACTGGATCTCGACTCTGAACCGGGCTCGCAACGGCAAACCGGTCCAGTATATCAGTCTATCCAGAAGTTCTCGCGACTACGGTTGTCAGCCATGCGCTTCTCGAGATCACCGAGAAGATGCAGATAGGGATTGCACTCGGCTTCGTTTTCGGCTTGATTCTGGGCTTGGTTCTGGACAGGGCTGAAATCCATATCGCCGGCTGCGCTTTCCCGGGTTTTCTGGAGGAGTTGCTCAGCAAGACGATCGGCTTCGAGATCCAGACGGTCCACAGGGGCGTCTTCGTCGCCGAACATAGGCAGAGCCGCAAAACTCTCTTCCATCTCTTCCATGGGATCGACACTGTAGTGAACACCGCTGAGGGTAAGCCGATCGTTCTCTTCGAAAAGGTCTTCTTCGGGTTTGCTGAATGCCATGAAGCTGTCTTCTATAGCCGGTAGAGGACCGAGAATGTTGGCTGCGCTACGAGCTACTTCGCGCTCGGCAACACGGTTGTTGAAATCGACGGCATCGAAGTTGCCGCTCTGCTCCTGGTCTTCTCTGCCGAACCATTTGCCGATGGCGCTCCGGTCCCTGAGCCTGGTGGTGACCACATCTCCGGTCTCGACTTCCTGGGTGATTCGTCTGCGTACCGAGGTGATATCCAGATTCGACGTGGATGCGAGATGGTCCTGACGGGCTCTCAGGCGCACCAGCCTCTGACGTGCGGTGTCCAGTTCCCGGGGATCGATGCTCTCTTCCCTGGCGAGGTTTCCGTCGACCTTGGCGGTCAGCCTCATCCAGACATACTTGAATTTGTCGAACACTGCTTTATCCCCCTGCCATCGTTGCGGCTCAACGAATCTCTTGACAAGACTCTAGCGCTACCAGGCCCGAAGTAAATGGGGTAATTACGTAGGCGAGAATTCTAGGCGATGGCCGGGTCAGACAAAACCCATACGTTTGTTGCGCTCTTTGGGGCTGGTCCTGACCCGGGTAACCCCGATACCGACCAGATGCCTGGCCATGAGCTCGAAAAAGCGCTCCCGGTCCTTGGCCCTGATCACCGCCAGGTGATGGGCCTCCGCCAGGGTGACGGGGTAGCCCTGGCCCTTCACCGCCTGGGCCCGGGTTGCGGCCAGAGCCAGATCGAGCAAATCCCGGCGCTCGGTGACGAAAGCCGGAAACTCGAGCCTGGCTACTTCGGCGCCGGTGTTCAGATAAGTGAAGCCGACCTGGACGTCCCGGGGAAGCAAGGTGGACATCCTGGCCCCGGAGAGAAAGAGATTACTTCTCTCAAATTTATTTAGTTTTGTCTGAAAGAGGGCGCGATCAGTGAGAGGCCAGAGCTTCGAGCAGGGGAAGTCCTCTTCGTTGAGATGACCGCAATAACTCCGGCAGTCGGGCAGATCGTAGGGACAGGCGAAAGTCCGCAGCATATTCACCGCGTCCGAGCTCCGTGAATGAGAGACATAACCGAGAAGAGGGATGTCGTTTGCCGCGAACTGCCTGATCAGATTGACGAAACGGTCTAGAAAGCGATCCTGGTATGACAGTGCCATCTTCTCGACGGACCAGGGTATGAGGGATCCGTCGAAACATGCGACCACCGGCAGCCCCCTCTCCCTGGCCAGGACGCTGTGATAAGAGAGAATCTCGAGTTCGTATACAGTTCGCTCGAGGGATACGAAAAGCTCATCGATATGGATCCGGCGACGGTCCACCAGGGGATACAAATCTTCCGGGCGGTGATGAAGCCGGGGAAAACTCTCGAGATGCGGAGCCTGCTTGACTCCATAAGAGACCAGGGCAAGCCCTACATTGAGGAGATAGCAGCTGTGCACTTCATGATGGCTGGGCATGATCTGGGAGCCGTCCACGGCAACCACCGTGTGTCCGGCAGGTGGCTCAACGGTGGGATAGGTGGAGCCGAAAGGCTCGAGGGTTCGGGCGACCGGCCAGAGGACCAGCTCGCCGGCGTCGATCATGCGCTCGTCGAAAGCGCCGGGATTGCCGGAGGCCTCCTCGAGCACCGACATGGCGGTGCCAAGAGAGCTCTCCTCTGATTGCTCTTTGAGAGAATCGCTACCTACGTCTTTGATCTGATCGACTAATTTGTTGAAATCGAGCATCTTAGCTACAGGAGATCTTTGAGGGCTGCTTTGAACCTGGACAGGGTAGCCAGCTCTTCCGGCACGTTGCCCCCGGCCAGTTCCTGTAAGAGACTATCACAAGCAAGGGTGGTCCCGGTCCGGGCCGAGAGAGCGAGACCGAAAGCAGCCAGCTCGCTTACAAGAACGGACTGGCAATCGGGAGATGGAGCCTTGCCGAGCACGAAATCCAGATCGTAACCAAGAAGCTTGACTCCATCGTCGGTCAGATAGATCCTCAGATCGGCGAAACGGGAAGGCACCACCGGCGGCACCAGAGACCAGAGATAGGTGAGCCGGGCACAAACAGCCTTTACACAGGCGCCGGGATCGAGCCCGACGGTGCGACTGGCATTGAGCTCCACCGAGCTCGGCACCCTGTTCACCAGGAAGATCCGCGCCTCGCTCTCTTCCTGCAAATCGAGATGAAAATCCAGAAGCGGCTCGATACCTGGATTGCTGAGAGACTGCAGGACGCGCAGACGCTCGAGGAACCCTTCGCTTCCGGCAGCAAAAGGACCCGCTACGACTCTTATCAAAACCGGATTGGAGTCGCCCCAGAGGTCCTCGCCGAAATAGCACTCACCGGTAATCTCCGGGACTCGAAAGCGGAGCTGCCACTGTTTGAGGGAGCCGGCAAATGCCCGTCCCGGTCCTTTACCCACCGAGAGGTCGCCATCCCCCTCCAGGTCCACAGACAGCGCGCCGAGAAGCGCCTGAATATCAGGATCGGCAAGAGCGGAGGCACTGATCACTTCCACCCGGCAGGCGGGCATGAAATTTTCACCACTCGTGCCCAGCGGCAGCCCGGCGATGGCCGTGGCCAGCCTCTGGCAGGCGGCATCCGCATCAGCCGGACCGGTCCCGGGCATGAGGACCAGGAATTCGCCAGGAGCCGGACATGTGACTGTGTCTTTGTCGCGCAGAAGAGTCGGCACTTCTTCTTTGAGAGCGCGAAGGAGACTGTTCTTGAGGGCAGTCTGACCGGTCTCCTCGAGCTTCCGCCATTGCAGCACCACGAGCAGGCCAAGAGAGAAGTCCCGCCCTGTCTTCCTGTAAGCCCGCAGGCTCTGATTGAGATTTTTTAAAAAGCGCCGGCTCGATGAGATCACCCTGGTCCCGGAGTCGGACTTGCTACCCGAAGAACCCGATCGGTTATCGGGATCGCGCCGCCTCTCGAGGATAAATCTGTCGGTATTCAAGCCTGTTCGTTTTTCGCTCATTCTAATATACAATCATGTTCTGGAGATTAGAAGCTTGTCCCGAACCAGAAGACAGATACCATCCGAGATCAATCTGGCCCAAAATCTGGCCGGGCGCCTGAAGCAACTTCGCGAATACCGGAACATGACCGAGCTCGATCTGTCCAGGGCAACCAGGCTGAGCAGGCAGAGGATCGAGGATCTCGAAGCGGGAGTCGAGACATGGCTCTCCGCCTCTGACAGGCAAGTCCTTTCCCGGGCTCTCAATATCGAGCCAGCGGTGCTCCTGGAGTCCGAGCTCAGGCCGGATTCGGGCGCCCATCCTGTTTATGCCGAGCAAGAGCGATTCGTCTTGGGCGAGCTGGGCGAATCGATTCTCGCCGGCAGCCGGGATCTGGTCTGCCCGGCCTGCGGTTCCGGTTTGCGTTGCAGCATCCAGAAGGGATTCGATATCCAGGGAAGACCATCCTGCCTTCCCAAGGCTTTTTGCCAGAAGTGCCCTTTTATTCTCAAATGAGCATTTGACATTGCACCAGTTGCGGTGCGCTCAAGCGGAATCGCTGGACTCCGGCGCCGGGGTCACGCAACGGCGCTCGAAGCACTGACGCGTGGTCTCGCAGAGCTTCTCCTTGAGCTCGGCAAGGCGCTGAGAAATCTCGATACGGCGTTTTTGCAGACCGAGCATCTGCTGGCGGCGGTGATCATCCATGGCCTCGCTATAGAGCTCGTTGAGCGCAATCTCTTCGCCCTGAGCCCACCAGAGGTCCTCGATGACATTGCCAATCTCGTCGTATTCCGCCTCATCCATCATCTGATCGAAGAGACGGTACTCATTGCTCAGCATGTACTCGATGGCGCTGCGCACTTCTTCCCTGACGTGCTGGGCGGCAGAGGAAACCACCGAAGCCAGAAGCTCCTGGTCCAGGGGACCGGTACGCTCGGCGAAATGATAAATGGACTCATCGAGCAGGTAGCGCCGGAAAGTCACCTGGCTCCAGAGGAACTCCGAAAAATAGGCTACGCATACGCGATGAACGATCTCAGCCCGGGCAGGCAGATTGCCGATGCGTTGCCCGCTTCTCTGCCCGAGCGAGTTCAGGGAACGCACCGCTCCGTACATCCGATCGATCAGCTCCCGCAAGCCGCTTACCATAGAGTCCCTCAAACCGGGCAACTCGCGATAGACAGCGAGCTCCGAAGCCATCAGTTGAAGAGTCTCCCGGCGCAAGAAAGTGAGATTGGCTCCCATATCGTCGAAGATCTTGTTGGAGGTGGCGTCGCTCATATCGATGAGAGCCAGAAGCAGGTGTATGGGCTCGATGTCCGGCTGACCGAAATAAAGAGAGTAGTCGAAAGCCCTGAGGAGAGCCTGGACCGCCAGATCGCTGAAACCGATGGGATGCTCCACCGACTGGGGAGCGACCACGGGCTGAGGGAAACCCGACTCGACGATATCCGGACGATCCGAATAGAGCAGCTCGGACTCTGGCTGGTCTTTGAAATGACGCTCCACCTCGGCCCGGGTTGACTCCTCTTCCATCTTGTTGGTGGCAAGGGCCGCCGCCGCCAGAGTCTCCGGGTCTACGGTGAGAGCAATCAGGAGGTGCTCCGTGCAGACATAGCGGTGGTTCATATTCAGACACTCGGCCATGGCCTGTTGAATAACGTTCAAAAACGACTCACCAGCCCGCTCGAAGACGGAGTCAATCATCGGGATCTCCAATTAAATTATGCTTACACTGGAGAATGGTACTTTCTTGATTACCGGATGGCAACCTAGCTTAAGATAAGATTGGTAGCTACGGAGACACCTGTTGAAGATACTGATAGCAAACGACGATGGAGTTTTTGCGCCGGGCATCCGGGCGCTGGCAAAACGTCTTTCGGAGAATGATGAGCACTCGATCTATGTGGTGGCTCCGGATCGAGAGCGCAGCGCCACCGGACATTCCCTGACTTTACACAAACCGTTACGTGTTCAGGAAGTGGAGCTGGAGGGACGGATCGAGAAAGCCTGGTCCACCACCGGCACTCCCAGCGACTGTGTGAAGCTGGCCATCTCGACCTTGATGAGCGAGCCACCCGATCTGGTGATCTCCGGAATCAATAATGGTGCCAATCTCGGCTCGGAGATCCTCTACTCGGGCACCGTTGCCGCTGCCATGGAAGGAACCTTCATGGGTGTCGGAAGCATCGCTGTCAGCCTGGCCCATGAGGGCAGGGCACGACGCTTCGATGTGGCGGCCGAATTCATGGCTCGTTTCGTCGACCACTATCCAGCCCTCGAGTTGCCTGCCCGTATCCTCCTCAACGTCAATGTGCCTGCTGTCTCTTTCGAGGAGCTGGCAGGCATACGCATCACCGAGCTCGGTCAGAGGATGTACAACGACTGGTTCGAGCACCGTCACGATCCCAGAGGCAACGACTATTACTGGCTCGCCGGTCATGCCATTAAGGAAGGCGAAAAAGAGACCAGCGACGCCCACGCCATACACCAGGACATGATCTCCATCACCCCGGTTTCTTTCCAGATGACCGACAGGGACACCCTGAACCGCTTTCAAGACAAGAATCCCGACATTCTCGACCTGATGAGAGGCGCGCGTGCCGGACGATAGAAAGACCAGCATGGCGGTAGCCGAGTCCCGGGGACTCGATCCCGACCGCGCCCTCTCTCGCTATTTCCGGGACAAGGACTGGCTCTTCAAGACAGCGCTGGGAGGGGTCTTCTACGCCTCCTCGATGCTCCTCTTCCTTTTCCCCCTGGCGATTCCCCTTTCGATCTCGCTCTGGGCCCTTAATACCGGTTATATACTCAGAGTGATGCGCGTCAAGATAAAAGATCCGAGCGCCCGGCTTCCGGACTGGAGCGACGTGCCAGATCTGTTCATATCGGGAATGAGCTGGATAGCCATAGCCACCGGCTTCCTGCTTCTCTCCTGCACTCAAATCATGACGGCATTGATCATCGGCGTGGCCCTGAGCTCGATACAGGCTGTCGGACCGTTTTTCATCTATTATGCGCTTGCCACCATTATCGGTATCAGCGCAATCACCCTGCTCCAGCATTTCTTCACTTGCGTCCTCATGGCCAATTTCGCAGAGAAGGAAACCATGACCGCCGGCTTCGAATTCTCCACGGTGCTGGCGCGCATCAAAGAAGAACCCGGCGATTTTCTCTGCGCCTGGCTCATCGGTCTCGGTCTCGCCCTGCTCTCCCTGGTGGTGCCAGTGCTCACCCTGGTGGGAATTTTCTTCATCCCCTCCACTCTATTCTGCTCCCAGCTTCTGGGCGCCGTCCTCATGGCGCAGGTCTGGGCTAAAGGCAGGAAGATCGAAGAGAGAGAGCTCAGCGAGCCACCACAGTCTTGAGCCGGCCCTCACTGGTTACGAAACGACCGCTCCTTTGATTGCCGAGTTTGCCTATATCGGAGGGCACGAGACGGTCGCGATCGATCCGGTAGGGCGCGGTAAGAGGGCTGACCCTGGGTGGGCTCGCCATCTGACGCATATACTGAGCGAGCCAGGAGCCGAGCTGGACGGCATGGTCCCGGAGATAGCCCACGGTGGCGCTGCCTGTTGTCCGGCACTCCTGCGTCAGAGTGCGAAGCTCCGCAGGCAGCTCCGGGAGGTTGAGATTGATTGGTCTCGTCTCGAAATCCGGAAATACGCTATTTCCGAGCTTATTGAGAAGGCGACCGGCCCGGGTGGCTGATAGATCGATTACCAGGTCGTGCTCTTCGGAGACTTCTTCTCGAGGGGGTGCGGTCAGGACCGCCAGCTTGCGCCCGGAATTGTCGTGCCTGGCATGACTGTCCGCAGCACTGGCCGGTATGCCCCGGGCAAGACCGGAGACCAGCAAGGAGATAGAGAGAAAGACGAAGGCCCGGGATTTCAGCATCCGGCGATTATCTCACATCCGGCAAAGCCCCCGGCCGGCGCATTTCTAAATCCTTGATAACCTACTGTTAAGCACCTCTTGATTACAAATACAGGAGCTTATGATAGGATTGGTTTAATTAGCCAGCCCTGGCGCACTCAGCGGCGGATAATAAGGATTTTCTCTGATTTTTGATTGCATTCAGCTCAGGAAAGTGATGGAAGAACCTCATAGTACCGGCTCTTGCGAAAGCAGCGACGAACCTCCCCAGTGGTGGTGCCGGGAGCTCACCGGGTCTGAGGTCGGCTTAGAGGAGGGCACAATGGCGCCTGTCTGACTTGCGCCGACCATGACTTTACAAGAGCTCGCAATTATCATCCTGCTGATAGTGGTTCTGACTCTGCTCAATGCCTTCTTCGTAGCTGCCGAGATGGCTCTTGCCAGAGTGAGACGAACGAGGATAGACGAACTGGCCGAAAAGGGCGGCACCCTAGCCCGGAAAGTCCAGATTTACCTCGACGACCCCGACACATTCATCACCGGCGGCCAGCTCGGTATCACCCTGGCCATGCTCATCGTCGGTGCCGTGGGCGAGCAGGCTTTCGCCGAGCGGATATCCCACTGGCTGGCGGACATCGGACCGGGTCTTTCCTGGAGCCCGGACCTCATCCTCACCGGCCAGGTCATCTGCTATACCCTGGTTTTCACCATCACCGCTTTTGTGCAGACAGTCTGGGGCGAGATTCTCCCCAAGACCCTGACTTTCAACCGGGCTGAGCAGGTGATCCTCTGGACCATATATCCCATGCACTTCTGGTGCCTGCTCACCAGGCCGCTTCTGATCATCATGAATAATGTAGTCAGGTACACCCTGAAGCTCTTCAAGATCTCGGACCCTCACGGTCACCACCTGGTCCACTCCGAAGACGAGCTCAAGATGCTGGTCTCCGCTAGCCATGAAGAGGGCGTGCTGGAGGAAGGCGAGGAGGAGATGATCCATAGCGTCTTCGAGTTCGCCGACACCGTAGCAAGCGAGATCATGACTCCGCGAAGGGACATGATCGTGATGGCGGCGGATCACCCGGTTAGCGACATGGTGGATCTGGCTCTCAAGCACGGACATTCCCGGATTCCCGTCTACGAGGAGGGCATCGACTCGATATTCGGCCTCATCCATATAAGAGACGGTATGAGAGCCTACGTCGAGGGCAAAGAGAAGCTTCCAGTCCGGGAGCTCGCCAGACCAATACTGATCGTCCCGGAGAATAAAGGTCTCCAGGACCTGCTCACCGAGTTCAAGAAAACCAAGACACATATGGCGATAGTCGTGGACGAGCACGGCGGCACCGAGGGCGTGGTCACCTTCGAGGACCTCCTGGAAGAGCTTGTGGGCGATATCGCAGACGAGCACGATATCGTCGAGGAGATGATTCTAGAGTCGGAAGAAGGCACCATCATCGATGCCAGGATCACCCTCGAGGAAGTCAACGAGATGCTCGATCTGGCTATCGAGGACGAGCAGTTCAATACTCTCGGCGGTCACGTATTCGGGCAGCTCGGTCACGAGCCCTCGGTAGGCGACGAAGTGGAAGCGGGCGACTATACACTCCGCATCGAAGAAGCCGACAGGCACCGGATAATCAAGCTCAAGCTGATCCGCAAAGATCCCGACGAGCAGGAAGACGGCGAGGACGGCAGCGAAACAATCGCCGAAGAAAGCCCGAACGGCAGCTCCTCCCGAAAGCATAAAGCCACCAAAGGCGAAGACTCGGTAAGCTCACTGGAGGCCAGCTCCTGAATTGTCCGGGGACAAGAGAAGCGAGGAATTAGTCAGGGAAGCCCGTAAGCTGACAGCCAACAAGAAACTCGGTCAGAATTTCTTCGTCGACGCCGGGCGTCTTGATCGAATTGCCGAAGCCGTCAATCCGGCACCATCCGATCACATAATCGAAATAGGCGCCGGCCTCGGCTTTCTCACCAGTGCCCTGGCGGCGAGCGGTGCCCGCATTACCGCCATCGAGCTCGACGAGAGGCTCTATCAACGACTCACCGACAGGTTCAGGGAGCGATCCAATGTCAGTATCGTTCATGGTGACTTCCTCAGTTTCGACCTGGGAAGCCTGCCTGATACCAGGGTGAAAATTGCCGGTAACATCCCCTATCAGATAACCAGCCCGATCATCTCCCGAATCTTCGGCGAGATCGGCAAGCCCAGACCCTGGCTCGCAAAGATCGAAGAAGTGGTTATGACCATCCAGCTCGAGGTAGCGGAGCGCCTGGTGGCAAGACCGGGAGGCAAAGACTATTCCCAGCTGACTGTCTTGAAAGACTACTATTTCGATGCCGAGCTGCTTTTCAAAGTCCCACCCGAATGCTTTCTACCCCGGCCCGAGATTACCTCGGCGGTGGTCAGGCTGAAGCCCCATCCGGCACCACCGGTGAAGCTCGCCTCCAGCGATCACTCCCTGCTTCGCACAATAGTCCGTTGCGGTTTCAAGCAACGTCGAAAAATGCTCAAGAACAACCTGGGCTTTTTGAAGCTCAGCGATCGAGAGATCTCGGATATCCTGCGCTCGCTCAAGATAAACCCCCTGGCTAGAGCCGAGGATTTGAGCCTGGTACAGTTCGGCATGATCACCGATGCCGTGGCCGCCCTGGAAAAATGAATCAGAGATGAGGCAGCAACATATAGCAATCGGCAGCGCCAGAGCTACAGGCAGGGCGAAACTGAATCTGAGTTTCCGCATACTGGGCATCATGCACGATGGCTATCACCAGGTCGAGACCGTGCTGCAATCGGTCGATCTGGAAGACTCGATCACCATCTCCGTCAGCGACGATAGCGCCGGGGATGGTATCATCTTCGGCCGCATCGACAGCAAAGTGCCGGGTGATTTCCCCCTGGACGGCAGCAATCTGATGGTAAAGGCCGCGGCCCTCTACAGACAAGAGGTCCCGGAGGTCGGCAAGCTTTCCCTGAAAGCCGACATCATCAAAGAGATACCCATTGGTGCCGGCATGGCCGGTGGCAGCGCCGATGCCGCCGCAACTCTAGTAGCCCTCGATCGGATCATAGGCGACCGGCTCGGCATGGAAAGACTCATGGAGCTGGGCGCCAGGCTCGGCGCGGACGTCCCCTTCGCCATCCGTGGCGGTACTTGTCTGGGCACTCACCGGGGCGACCGCCTCGAGGACATCCAGCACGACCACAAGCTCTTTTTCCTGATTGTAAAACCGCGCAATCTTTCCATATCCACCCCGGGGCTTTACAAGAGCTTCGACGAGTTCGGCGCCGACAAAAAATCCGGTTCGACCGCGGTCCCGGCAGGCGAGCTGGCGGAAGCCCTTCGGGAGGGGAATCTGGAGAAACTGGTGGCACGACTCGGAAACGACTTCGAGCCGGTGCTCTTCCAGCTGTATCCGGAGCTGGCCTTCTTGCGTGACCGAATGCTCGAGCTCGGCTGTTTCAACGCCAATGTCACCGGCAGCGGGCCCACCCTTTTCGGACTGGTGGCAAGCCGCGAGCACGGTCGCTATATCAAGCGCATGCTGGCCAGCGACCCTTTGCGGAAAGACCGCCAGGATGCGCCTTACTACAGGCACGGACGCCTGGATATTTTCGTGGCCGAATCGAGAGAGCGAGGGACCACCGTCGATTGAAAGAGAAAAAGCCCAGACTGGTCCCCCGCAAAACCGCCCTGGATATGGCGGAGAAGCTCTTCGAGCTCTACCCTGACGCCGATTGCGAGCTTACCTTCGACTCCACCTTCCAGCTTCTCACTGCTGTGATCATGTCGGCCCAGACCACCGACGTCCAGGTCAACAAAGTCACCCCGGAGCTCTTCAACCGCTTTCCCACCGCCCGGGACCTTGCCGAAGCGCCCCTGGAGGAGATCAAGAAGATCATTCGCCCCACCGGCTACTTCAATGCCAAGGCGAAAAATATCCAGAGTTGCGCCATGGCTCTGGTAGAGCGGTTCGACGGGGAGGTGCCCACCACCCTCGAAGAGCTCACCACCCTGCCGGGGGTGGGGCGCAAAACAGCCAATGTGGTGCTCGGGGTCGCCTATTCGGTCCCGGGCTGGACTGTCGATACCCACGTCCAGAGGCTCTCCAGGCGGCTGGGTCTGACGCGTCAAACAGACCCTTACAAGATCGAGAAAGACCTGCAAAAGATCTTTCCGGAAAAGGACTGGTCGAAGCTCTCAATCACCCTCATCTGGCACGGTCGCCGCCTCTGTTTCGCCCGCAAACCGGACTGCCCTCAATGCCCGATAAATCATCTCTGCCCGGCTTCCGAGCTTTAAGCCGGATCTCGGGCTCAGTGACCGATCCGGACAATGTAAGCCATGGTCGCTCCCGGTTCGTTGTATCCTAGTTGAATGACAGAGAATACGCCCACCACCCAGAGCAGCGATCAGGCCCCGGCGCCCGGCACCATCCCCAGGCTCGGTTTCTGGCCGAACCTGATTGCCTCCTTCAAGCTCATTCGCGAGGCGGTGAAATCGGAAGGCCAGAAGATCCGCAAGAGCGATCCCCTGACGATCTGGCTGGTGCCCGCCCTGGCTTTCGCCCTCTTATGCGTGTCCTTCAGCACCGGGATAATTCGCCTGGGCGTGGCCATGCTGGCTTATTTCTCGGCCCTGCTCTATATCGCCGCCCGGATAGGTATTGTCAGAAGCATGAACCATCGCCAGGTCAACCTCGTCTGGCATATCATCCTCTGCTCATTTCTTGCCGGAGTGCTCTTCGCTTTCGTTGTTCTTCACCTGGTCCAGAATCTCTGACCGTCAAATGAGGTCGAGATGAGCGAATCATCCCTGGCCGGGCGCTATATCATTCTCGGCGAGCTCGGCGCAGGTGGCATGGGGCGGGTATATCGAGCCCGGGACAGTCAGTTGGACCGGGAAGTGGCGGTGAAAGTCCTCCTCATGGAGGGAGCCGATGACTCCTACCTGACTCGCTTCCATCGCGAGGCCAAAGCAATAGCCTCCCTGGACCACCCGTCCATAGTCCGGGTGCTGGACTTCGGTCTGACCGACGACAATCAGCCCTACATGGTTCTGGATCTGGTGCCCGGTCGGGGGCTGGACTCTTACGCAAAGGAGCAAGCGCCGCTCGATGCCGGAACAGTGATCGAATTGACAGGCCGGATTGCCGAGGCCATGCAGCATGCTCACAAGAACGGGGTCATCCACCGCGATCTCAAGCCATCCAACATAATGGTGCAGGAAGATGGAGATAATCTCAGACCCCTGATACTTGATTTCGGAATAGCCAGAATCGAGAGCGGTCAGGAGGGTATCCAGACCCTGACCAGAACCGGACAGATGATCGGCAGCCCCCGTTATATGAGCCCGGAGCAGGCTCGCGGAGAAAACCCGGATGGGCGCTCGGATATCTACAGCCTCGCATGCATGGCTTTCGAGCTGCTTACCGGCGAGCCGGTTTTCCAGGGCGATACCGCATTCGAAACCATCGATCTGCACCTCAACGAGAAAGCGCCGGCCCTTGCCGACCGCAATCAGTCCCTCGAGTTCGATCCGCGTCTGGAGAAAGTCATAGCCAAAGCTCTCTCGAAGGGTCGAGATGATCGATTCGAGAGCATGAGCAAGTTCAAAGACGCTCTTGAAGAATGCAGGCAATCGCCCGTGGCGGCAGACCCCAGAGAACCAGGCGGCAAGACCGGGCGCCCTCTCGGAGCGATTCTCATTGGTGCCGTCATTGTAATCGCTACCGTCTTTCCACTCCTGGGAATTATTTTCATGGATACAACCGACGAATCGACCTACAGACCGAAGAAAGTCGAGCACAAAGGGGCGCTATCCGAGAAGACAAGCAAGATTGCCGAGGATACCTTCGAATCAGCTCTGAATAACGGTCTTGGCAAGAGCTACAACGAAGATCACTGTCTGCGCCTGGAAGGAGGCGAAGTAGCAGCCGGACTCACGGGCAGTGACAAAAAGATCCAGATAGTCTGGCTTTCCGGTTGTCCTGTCGACAGGGAGCTCATAAACAAGATCAGTCTCTATCCGGAAGTCAATCGAATCTATCTGGAAAAGTGCCATCTCGGTCCAGGCGCACTTCAGCACCTGGCGAAGCTCGCGACCAGACAGAGCCAACCGGGTCTCGAGGGACTGTCCAAGCTATGGTTGGTAGATTGCGGTTTGAACGGTGAAGACCTCGCCCCCGTCGCTTCCATCAAAAATCTCGAGCAGCTCAATTTGAGCAAAAATAGAGGTCTGACCGCCAGATCCATGAGCCTTCTTGCCCGGCTGCCTCGACTGAAATCCCTGACAGCGAATTCATGCGATCTGGATGACAGCGACATGAAAGCCATAGCGGCTATAGCATCGCTGGAGCATCTCTATATCCGGGACAATCCGCAGATCACCCCGGCTGGTCTCGAGCCCTTCCGGAATCGCAAGACCCTCGGCATTCACGTAGAAGACAGAGGTGTATTCGAGGAAAGAAAGCTGGAAAGTATTCGAGAGAAGTTCGGCGTCAATATCCAGTAGACTTCTATTTTATTTTGCCGCCGAGAGCGCGGATGCGGCTGTCGATCTCTTTGATTTTGCTCCGTGCCTTCTGCCTCGAATAAGCGCTCTTGAGCCGCTCCATATACGGTATCAGCTCGCGATTGCTCTTCCCGAGGGTAGCCTCGGCGATGGCGAGACTGGTCTCGTATTCAGCCACAGCCTCATTGATTTTGCCTTCATCGAGCAGGGTGACTGCAAGAAGATCACGATTATGATTGGCGTTGTAAGAATTCTTGCCGAGTTCCCGCTCCATCCAGGAGAGGGCTGATCTCGCCTCTTCCTCGGCCAGCTTGTATTGTTTCTGGCTTCTGAGAATATGTGCGAGCTGGGTCTTTGAGAGAGCGATGGCGAGAGCCGGTGGTCTCTCCTTCTTCAGGTAGATATCCAGACCCTGCCTTACATAAGACTCGGCGTCCGCATGAAGCCCCTGATGGTACTTGGCTGAGGCGATGCAATAGAGATCTTGGGCGACCCTCTCATGGTCACGTCCGTATCGCAACCGATCGACCTTGAGCAATCTCTGAGAAGTGCGGTCGAGGGCTCCCCAGTCTTGGCGCATCTGGTAGATATTGCAGAGATGCTGGAGAGTAGCCGACATTCGAGGATGCTTGTCGCCGCTGATCACATCGCGAATCTTCACAGCGTGGTTGATGTAACTCAAACTGCGATCGTCTGCCTTTTTCCCAGCTTTGAGCACATAGGTATCAGCCAGGTCCTCTACCCAGATCATCGTCTCCTGGTGCAGGGTCTTGTCTCTCTTCTTTTTTTTCAGGAGTTCGAGGACATTCTTATAGCCTTCCTCCGCCAGCTGCTCCTTGCCACCGAGCAGACGGACATTGGCCAGACGCGCTTCCGTCTCCAGGAGCTGATTCGAATCCGGACCAATTCGTCTGGCCACTGCCTGAGCCTGGAGATAATAGCGCTCGGCGGTGCTCCAGCTACGCTGGGCTTCCTGGGCACTGCCATTTTCCTTGAGATCGACCCAGCGGTGCTCCAGCTTCGAGCCGGAGGCCGGGGGCGCGGAAAAAACCGCTTCCGGGCAGGAAAGCCCGAGGGCGAGACAGGCCGCTATCAGGAACTCAGATTTTCTTTTTGAATCGCTCGGCATAACCGGTCATCTCGACATATCCGCGGCCTCTGTCAGGCGCGCCATCCACGGTGCCTTCCACATCGACGCAACCTTCCCAGTAAGTGACTCCTGTAGATTTGCCGGTGACCAGCTCCTGCCCCTTGAGAGGAGGAACCACTGTCAGCTTCAATTTCTGCGATGGTATATCAATTCGCCAGGCGATTGGATATTTACCTCTGCTTATCGGACTCTGCCAGTAATCCGTAGCCTCGATCCGGAAATCCCCGCGCTGGAGGTGACGGCTCCTGCCGTCGGCGAAGACAATAGTCCCGGAAGAATGCCGATCGATAGTGCCGTCTTTTCGGCGCATCACATAAAGCATCAATTCCTTTCCCGAATCGAGCTGGATGCTGAACCAGTCCCAGCCGACCTGGTCTTCCTGGAGCTGATTACTGCCGAATTCGTGATCCATCCAGGCCACCGCCTGGACCATCTCGCTCTTGCCTTTCACGGACAGACGGCCGGAGCCGGTGAGCCTGGTCAGAGAATAATAGTGAGAAGCCCGCCCTTCCCCTTCGGCTTTCTGGCTGATCCCGTTCACTCCATGAATCACCGGCGCCTTTTTAGAGCGCAGGGCCAGATGCAGAGATATGTCTTTCTCGTCGGCTCTCAAAACAAGCGTGTCTCCCAGAAACTCCATGGACCAGCGCTCATTGAAGACATAGCCGTCGCCCTTCTCGGCTGAGGCCAGCCCCAGACCGGGTCTGTTCAACTTCTCGAAATAGCGGAATGAGCCCCCGTCGATATCGGTGAGAGCGAAATGAGCGAGATAGAGATTCCTGGTCGTCCAGGCCCTGCCGATCTTCTTCGCCGCTTCCTCTGCCGGATCCGCCGAGGCTGTGCGGAAGAAAGTGAGCTCGAAGCCATAACGTGATCGGCTCTCGCCGGTAAGATGGCCGGTGAAATACCACCACTCGGTCTTGAAGTCGTCGTGGCTGCCATGGTCATAAGGGAAGCTGTATTTATAGCCGGGCAGCGCCTGCCGGTACTCCGCCGCTCTCCCTTGCGGCATGGCGCATAAAAGACAAAAAAGAGCCAGGCAAATCGCCTTCAGGAATTCTCTATTCACTGCGCACCACCTCCGGAGCCGGGGTTCTGGAAGCCATGCGCGAGGGTATCAGACCGGACAGGACGGCAGTGAAAAAGACTATGAAAAAGCTCTGGATGATGAAGTCGCCTGGAACCATATACCTTACCGTCCAGCCGAATGACTGCTTGTTGATAACATAAATCAAAAGAACCGAGAGAACAAATCCCAGGGCAGTCCCGGCTATGCTTCCCAGAAGGCCCAGGAGCCCGGCTTCCACCAGCACCATCCGTCTCAGAGAAGCAGCGCTCATGCCCAGGTAGCAGAGTATGCCGAATTCCCGCCGTGATTCTGTGATCAGGGCAAAGAGGGCGTTCATCACCGAGAGAATCGCCACGACTATGGCTATGGTGTGAAGAGCATAGGTGACAGCGAAGGTCTTATCGAAGATCTCGAGGATTCGCTGGCGCAGCTCCCCGGTGGTGCGGATGGAGAATCGCGACAGACCACCGAGCTCTTTCACGATCCGGGAGCGCACCCGATCCGGATCGGCACCTTCCTGCAAGACTATGGCGAAACTCGCGATCGACTCGTCCCCCAGGCTCTCGACATAGAGATCCCTGGGAATCACGACATAACCGGCGTCGCTCACATAATCGTAGTAGATATCCACTACAGTGAGCGCCAAGACACCGGAGCTCACCGGCAACTCTATCGTGTCGCCCGGGGCGACATTGTGGCGCAGGGCGAAACTCTCCGAGACGATGCTCTTCTGCCCCGTAATCAGGGCGCAGACCTCCCGGCTGGGCCGACCCGAGACGAAGCTGAGATTGCCGAATCGGCCTAGCACGTCGAAGCGGGCACCGCCAAGTATGGCCGGTCTGCCTCGATAGACCACCGGCGACTCGGCCCAGGGCTCCACAGCCCGGACACCATCGACTTCCGCCAGGGAGCGCTCGAGCGATGGAGGGAAACCGGCGCTGTGGCTGCCACCATCCCTGGCTGCCGGACGCATCCAGAGATCCGCCACCAGGGTCTGTCGGGCCCAGTCGGTGACGGTCTCTCTGAAACTTCCGATCATGATGGCAAGAGAGATCATCATCGCGATGCCTACCGCCAGGGTCGCCACCGCCACCGATGTCCGGCCGATAGTACGCCTGAGGGTGAGAGCCGCCAGCTTCCCTTCTATACCCAGGACAGTATCGAGTGCCGAGGCGATGGCGGGTAGCAAATGCTTCAAGATGAGAGGCAGAGCGAGAGCGAGGGCGAAGACATAGAGAAGGGCTGCCAGATAGCCCCAGAGAGGGAAGCCATCCACCGGCGGCAGCCCCGAGAGAAACCAGCCGCACGAGCAAAGAATCAGAGAGCATAAGAACAAGGGCGAGGAGAATCGATCGATCCCCTCCTCATTGGAAAGCCTCCGGGTTGCTGAGATCGGTTCCACAAGGGAGCCTTCCAGCGCCGGTGGAAGCGCCGCCACCACCGTCAGGGTCACTCCGACGAGCACGGACAGAACTATGAGCCGATAGTCCAGGGTGACCTTCTCGAGAGGGATATTGAAATAGAGGCGCTGATAAGTCTCCGCCACCGCCGCCAGTGACCAGTCCGCGAGCAGGACTCCGAAGCAGGCTCCGGCGATGGAGCCGGCAAGACCGATGAGAGCAGCCTCACCGCACAGAAGAAGAACGATACTGCGCCGTCTCAGACCCATGGCCCTGAGGGTGCCGATCTCGACCCGGCGGCGGATCACCGCTATAGCGATAGTGTTATAGATCAGGAACATCCCGACTATGAGGGCGATGAAAGTAAGAGCCCAGAGGTTGTATTCGAAAGACCTGGTCATTTTCTCAATCGCTCTGGTCCTGCTGCCTGGAGACTCGGCGGCGAGCCCGGCGGGCAGCTCACGATTGAGCTTTTCTCTAATCGGCTCGAGGCTCTCCTGTCCGACGATGATCTCGACCCTGGAAATTTTTCCTATCTGGCCCAGGATCTCCTGGGCCAGAGGTATATCGCATACCAGAAGCCTGCCCGAATAAGCGTCACCGAGACCGGTGGCATCCAGAATGCCTGTCACCGGCACGGACACGGTGCGGTCATCCACGCTCAAAGTCAGTGCGGAGCCAGGAGACAGTCCCTCCTCCGAGGCAATTTTCCTACCCAGAAGAACGCCTGAGAGATTCTCCAGGGAGCGGCTTTCTCCTGTGCTGCCGCCGGAGGCGAAAGAGAAGAACGCAGAGTCGGCAAGCATATCGATCCCGACAAGCTGGATCACCTCGGACGACTCGGTCCCGCCGTCGGCATCGCCTTCACCGATACAGACATCGGCGCTCAGCACCGCCGCGTATTTACCTCCCGCCATCCAGAGCCAGTTGAGATCCTCCAGGACAGCCTCGTCCATATACCGTCCGGCCACAGGCGAGATCTCGAGATTGGCCCGCCCGGCCACCCGGTCCACCGAATCGCGAAAGCTGCTGAGGGCGGTGCCGTTAGCCAGGCTTATGGCAAGGAAGACGGCGATGCCAAGGGCAATACCACCCGTGGTGATGAGCGTCCGTACCCGATTTACAAGGCAATCGCGGAGGACGAAAGTCTTGAAGAGAGAAAGGATGGCAAACACTACTGCGGACTCGCTATCCTCCCGTCATAGAGCTCCACCACCTTGCTGGCACGGGCTGCCGCCTCCGGGCTGTGAGTAGCCATCACTATGGTCAGTTCGATATCCCGGTTGAGGGACTCGAGCAGCTCCAGAACGATCTTGCCGTTGACGCTGTCCAGGTTGCCGGTGGGCTCGTCGGCCAGCAAGAGCCTGGGCTCGTGCACCACAGCCCTGGCCACCGCCGTGCGCTGCATCTCGCCTCCGGAAAGGTGCGAGGGGAAAAAGCTCCGGCGCTCGCTCAGCCCGACCCGCTCGAGAATCGCGGCGGTGCGCTCTTTTACCAGAGGCCGGTCGAGACCGTTCAAGATCAGGGGAAGGGAGACATTCTCCTCCACCGTCAGGGTAGGGAGCAGATTGAAGAACTGGAATACGAACCCGACAGACTGCCGGCGCAGATCGGTCAGCTCCTTCTCGTTGAGATTCGAGACCGACCGACCGTCGATCTCGATGGTACCGCCGGTGGCCCGGTCCACACAGCCGATGATATTGAGAAGAGTGCTCTTGCCGCAACCGGAAGGTCCCAGGAGGGCGACGAAATCACCCCGGGAGAATTCCAGGCTGACCTGATCGAGGGCCTCGACGCGCCTCTGTGCATAGCTCTTCGATACGTCCCGCAGCCTCACAAGGATATCGGACCTGGGACCTGGATTCGCACTTGTCAACGAGGACACCTGAAGTTCCGGAACCCATTCATTTTAACGGGTTCCGGTAATAATGAGAGCTTGAAATAGAGGCCCGGATCGCCTATCTTTGAGACAGGTCAACGACTAGAAAGTAGTTCAGGTTTGAGCCAGGTCGCAGCTTCGCGTTCGCCTCTTCAAGACGGGACAATCCAGAGCGCAGCCGATGAGAGCGCACTCTCGAGATTGAATTTCAAATACGATCTGCGTCGTTACCAGAAAGAAATCATCGAAATAGTCAATCAGAAGATCAGCTCCGGCAAGAAAGAGGTGCATATCGTGGCGCCCCCCGGCGCCGGAAAGACCATCATCGGGCTGCAGATAGTCAGCCACTTGAAAGCACCGAGCCTGATACTGTCTCCCAATACGACCATTCAGGCGCAGTGGTCGCAGAAAATCAGCCATTTTCTACCGGAGACCGGCGAGCCCCTGGATCCCGCCTCGGTAATCGGCACCCATGAGGACAGGCCTCTCAAGCCCATCACCGTTCTCACCTATCAGGTCCTCTCCACTCCCGGACGCGAGCAGGAATATCTCGAGCAGCTCGGGCGCAAAGAATGGGTGAACGAGCTCAGGAAAAATCGGGGCATCAGTCATGGTGACGCCGAGCTCAGACTTCTGGAGATCCTTCAGAACAATCCCACCGCCTATCGCCGGGAACTCTCCAGGCATATCAGCAGGCTCCGCAAGAGACTGTCCGATGTCCTGGACATAAACGAGGTGCTGCACAAAAACGCCATCAATCTGATCCAGACTCTCAGGCGTCAGGGCGTCAAGACAGTCATATTCGACGAATGCCACCACCTCACCGATTACTGGGCGGCGATCATGCATCATCTCGTCGCCATGCTGGACGATCCCGTCGTGGTGGCTCTGACGGGCACGCCGCCGGAGGGCAAGAGCGCCAGCCAGGAGCACCGCTACTCCAGCCTGGTAGGCGAGATCGATTACCGGGTGCCGACACCGGCCCTGGTGAGAGAAGGCGGTCTGGCTCCCTATCAGGATCTGGTCTATTTCACCCGCCCCCTTCCCGGCGAGCTCGAGTTTCTGGCTTCCCAGCACCAGGGATTCCACGAGCTGGTGGACGAGCTCATCGGCAGACGCGACGAGCTCACCGAATACAGAGTCGAGTCCGTGGATGATCCAGAGAGAAAGCAGGAGAGCAAGCCGGGCTTGTTTCTCCCCGACAGAGGCCTGGACAAGACCCCGGATAAGATCCTCACCCGTTACGAGATCAAAGACCAGAACGGCAAGTTCTCGCCTCTTCTCAGCCATGTATTCAATCGTCTGCTCAGCGTGGCCAGGGATGAGACCTGGCTGGATTTCGCCGCCAAGCGCCCCCAGCTCGCCTCGGCCATGTGCAGGGCGATGTGGAGCTTCCGCTTACCAGTTCCACGCAATGTAAGCCGCTCCGAGACCGTGGTCATGCCTCCCACCATCGACGACTGGATGGCGGTCATCGAAGACTACGCTTCCACCGTCCTGAAGCTCAGCGCCTCCCGGAAAGACCATGCCCTCTATAACCGCATCCGCGCCGTATCCCGGAAGCTCGGCTATGGCATCACCGAGCGCGGTCTCCGGCGTCAGGCCTCGCCCAGCGACCGGGTCCTGGCTTTCAGCGAAAGCAAAGGCCAGGCGGTCTGCGAGATCCTCTCGGTGGAATTCCGCAGCCTGCAAGAGTCACTGAGGGCGATAGTGGTCACCGACTTCGAGAGCATGTCGGCCACCGGTCTCAAATCGGTGCAGGGTGTCCTCTCCGATGACGCCGGTGGCGCCATTGCCGTCCTCAGAGCGATCCTGGACTCGCCGGTTTCAGCCTCCATCAATCCCTGCCTGGTCACCGGCTCGCTTCTGATCACCGACAAGCGGATCACGGCCCGCTTCGTCTCTGCCGCCACCAAGATTCTCAGGAAGAAAGGCTTCCGCATCAATCTCGAGGTCTACGAGACCGAAGGCGAGCCTTTCAGCCGCATCACCGCAAACAGTACCAGCTGGGAGCCCAGGCTATATGTCCGCCTGGCCACCGAGCTCTTCGAGGCCGGGATCAGCAAATGCCTGATCGGCACCCGGGGACTTTTCGGAGAGGGCTGGGACAGCCAGGACCTCAATACCCTCATCGACCTCACTACCGCCACCGCTCCGGTAACGGTGAAGCAGCTCCGGGGCCGCAGCATCAGGATCAAAGAAGGCGACGAGAAAGCCCGGCGCAAAGTGGCGAACAACTGGGATGTGGTCTGTATCGCTCCCGAGCTCGAGAAAGGCCTGAACGACTACAGGCGTTTCGTCAAAAAGCACTCCCAGTTTTTCGGAATCTCCGACGACGGGCAGATCGAGAAGGGTGTCGGTCATGTCCACCCCTCGTTCTCAGATATGACCCCCAGCGAGATCTTCAACCATGCCGAGCAACTGAACGAGGAGATGATCGAGCGAGCCCTGAGCCGCGAAGAAATCTACAGTCTCTGGAAAGTCGGGCACGCTTACCGGAATCGCACCGTGGATTGCCTGGAGGTCAGCAATCTCGACACCCAGTCGATTATCGCGCCTTTTCTCAGGCACAATCTCAGCCAGGCGGACCATGCCTGCGAGTTGCGCCGAAACCTCTTCCATATCTGGGCAGAGACCCTGGTGTTCGGTGGCTTTCTCGCCCTGGTCAGCTATTTTGCCCTGAACGGGAGCCGCGCCGGCTTGGCAGCCGCCATAGCCGTTATCACAGCCTCGGTCCTCCTGACGTTCAAGCGTTATTCGAGACTTTCGGTCCGTTATATAGAAGAGCTCTGCCGAACCTATTCGGAGCCGGAGCATATCCGGTGCATGGCCAGGGCTGTAATCTCGGCACTCAAGAGGGCCGGGCTCCTGACCGGGCCCGTGAGCGTGGACGATTTAATCATCTCCCGCCGCCTCAACGGCAGTTACCGGATCTTCGCCAGCTGCCACGACCTGGAGTCCTCGCGCCTGTTCCTTGAAGCTATGAGCGATGTTTTGCGCCCCCTGACCAATCCCTCCCATGTAGTCCCCAAATTCAGCTTCGTGCCCGCCTGTCGCATCAAAAAAGACAGCAAAGGCAATAAGGACAACAACAATGAGAAAGGGTCCAAGAAGTACGAGACCAGGCTCTTCAAGAACTTCGTAAAAGGTTATCTCTCCGGTCGGCTGGAGCCCACTCTGATCCGCTACTATGCCGTGCCCCGGTCGCTATCCCGGTCGGCTCGCGGGCGTATGGTCTTCCTGGAGGCCTGGCAGAAATATGTCAGTCCCGCCGAGATGATCGAATCGGAGAAAAGCCCCGAAATAGTAGGCAAATACTTCGGTCGGGGACCGACGGTCCTGGACAGGCTTATATGGGAATAGCAAAGTGGTAGTATTGTATAAAGATGTTCGATACGACAGCTATCCTCATTGATGCAATGGAAACAGACAAGCCGTTAGATTTCTCATCTCCGATCAAAGAGTACCGCGCAGGCGACACCATCACTTGCGAGATCCGCTACAAGGCGAAGGGCGGTTTCGCACTCACGCTCCCATATAATGACGTCCGCCATGCTTTTCTGCCGACCTCCCTGGAACTGACTCCCGGTGATCTAATCCGGGTGTTCTTTGTTTGCTATGACGGCAGCAAGATCCTCGTCTCCATGACCGAAGACGAGTTCCGCAAACACACGGCAGCATCACGGCAGACCTCTTCCTGATTCGAGCGGCTCATTCTCGACGACACCGATTCGATCATTTTCTCCGGTCCCGAGCGGGAACCGGACACGCCACCGCCAGCAGTGACAGGCAAGCAGGATGGCACCACAGGGAATACCGCACGCGATTTCGACTATCGACAACGTATCCCACCAACTGGACAATACACTGTCTCTGTGTTATCATTGTCACTGTGGAAGCGAAGTAGTATTTTCGGGTTTTGCCGGTCCTGTGACAGCAACAGGTGGCGAGATCTATTCTAACGTCGGCTCATCGCTCACAGAGCCACCGGGCCCTGGTCCCGCCCGCATAACGGACCGAACGGACACTGCAAGAGGTGATTTAATGAGAGACTCATTCGGAGAAAACAAGATCTTCAGCGTTATCAGAGATTGCCATTCCTCCCTCAAGTGGCTGAGTGAAGAAGAAGGCATCAGTGACAAAGAAGCACCGGAAGAGCATCGCGAGAATCTCAAACAACTCGAGAAGCTGGGTATCGTATACCGTCGCAACGGCCGCAGCCTCGGTATTCGCTGGCAGCGCCTGCGCCGCCTGGTGGAGAAGTCCGCCCGCGGACAGGGAGTTCCTTACGAGCCCGCCGATATCGTCGAGTACTTCGCGGTTACAAGTCGGTCCTAGCTAGCCAATCCCGAGTTGATACGGAAAAGCCCGGCTGCAAAGCCGGGCTTTTGATTTAGAGCTAACTGTGTAACTAGTCCTGCTTGGAGCGAAGAAGCACGCCTGAGAGAATCTCCATGGCCTGATCATCGAACCGGTTGTGCTCCAGAGCCTTCTGCAAAAATGCTTTCTCGTCTTCAGAGACTATGCCGTCAGCCATGATCAGCTCGCGAATAACTTTGGCCTCGTACTTGGACACTTTGTTATCGTCAGACAGGCACTCCTTGAGGGCTTCCTCCAGAGAAATTTCAGCCACGTTAACGCCTCCTTATTAATCGACACTCTGAGATGAGATTATACTTTAATCGAGGACAAATGATGGAAATTACAGCGACAGAGCTAAAAGAGCGCCTGGATAAGGGCGAGGATATAATTCTGCTTGACATTCGCCAGGAATTCGAGCTCCGTATCGCCTGTCTAGACAATACCCTGCATATTCCCGGTGAAGAGGTTCCGGCACGGCTGGCCGAGCTCGAGAGCTTCCGGGAAAAGGATATAGTCGTCTACTGCCGGACCGGTATGAGGAGCCAGGGAACCACCGAATTCCTGCTGTCCCGGGGCTTCGAGAAGGTCTTCAACCTCACAGGCGGCATCTATGCCTGGTCCGACGATGTCGACCCCACGGTCATGAAGTATTAAATCAGGGAACGCTGACCATTCCTTCTTTGTCGATCTCGATGGTGGAGGTCCGGTTATCGACAGAGAATATAAAGGTCGAGGGTCTGAGAGGACGGCCCACGGAGCTGAAAGTGACCATTCCGGTAAGGGACAGCCCCGGAGGCAGAACCACTTCCTCGTTGGCTCTCGTCTCGCTCTTGATCAGATAGCGGTAAGGCGCCCGCGAATCAGTGGGGCTGAACATGCCGGTCTGGGGGTGCACTGCCTTGAGGGTCACCTCTTTCCCGGTCCGCACGGCTGTCTCCTTGGCATTGTGCAGGTCCTGGACGAGCTCGTGGGTGGCGTTTCGAACCAGAAGCTGGCTCTGGGTGTAGCTGACCACCCGGAAAGCAAAGAGCGGCACGGCTCCGAACATGGCGAAAAAGACCAGGGCCTCGAATTTCCGGACCTTTGCCCAGCTCATCTCGAAGCCGAGCAACTTGGCTCCATCTCGCTCCGGTTTCGGGTCGCTGTCAGACACTTGAATCTTGAAAACCGCTTGATACCTTCACAAAAAGTATAGTTCAACTGTCTGGCGATTGTTATAGACTACTTCCCATGGCAATCACGGATTCCTCGAAAGAAAAGCTCAAGTCTCGTCTCGCCAGAGCCATCGGGCACCTCAATCATGTCTACCGCATGGTGGACGAGAAGAAATATTGCATAGACGTTCTGCACCAGCTCAAGGCAGTGCAGTCCGCTCTGGACAAAACCTCCGAGCTGATTCTCAAACAGCACCTGGAGACCTGCGTGGTGGAAGCGGTAAAGAATCAAGACTCCGAAAGAGTAATGGAAGAGCTCATTCAGGTATTCAGAAAAGCTCCCAATCTCGACGTGCTCGCCGACGACTCCGAATCACAATCGGGCTGCTGCCAGTAGCGAATTGCAAGTAGCAAGCAACCCCTCCCCGGGGATGACTTCCGCGCGAGTGCTTTCCGCATGATCATGGACGCTCGTAGAGGACACGACTGTTTTGCGGGAGTCGCCAATGAGATATTCAAAGCAGAAGAGAAACAGGCAAGCGCAATCGATGGTGGAATATGCCATCGGTATCGGTGCGGTGGCGGCATTGTGCATGGTCGCCCTGGGCTCCCTCGGTCATATCTGCGGTCATATGATCATGGAAGTCGAGCACGCCATCAACTATAACGGCACCAAATCCTCCCATCCTCATGCGACGATAAACCCCAGTGCCACTCCCTGGGTCCTCGACTGATCGCCTCTTGCAATCAGCCGATCAAGCAGTCTCTACCTCAGCAGCGAGCTCGAGACCGAGCTCCTCGATCATCTGATCGCGCATGACGAATTTGCGAGGCTTACCGGTAACGGTCAGGGGGAACTCCTCGACGATCTTGATATATCGAGGCACTTTGAAATGAGCGACCCGGTCCTTGAGCCAGGTTTTGAGCTCTTCGGGATCAAGCACCACCTGCGGTTTGGGCATCACCCATAATGCCACCTCCTCGCCGAGCCGGTGATCGGGCACTCCGAATACCTGGGCCTGCGAGATCTGATCGTGAGTGTGCAAAACCTCTTCGATCTCTCGTGGATAGACATTTTCGCCGCCCCGGCAAATCATGTCCTTTTTTCGCCCGGTGATATTGAGATAACCATCTTCGCTCAGGACGCCGAGGTCGCCGGAATGAAGCCAGCCCGAACGGTCGATGGCGTCACCTGTGGCTTTCTCGTCCTGCCAGTAACCCATCATGACCAGATGACCGCGGCAGCAGATTTCCCCTTGAGTGCCACGCTCGACCACGGCACCGGTCTCGGTATCTATGACCTTCAACTCGACTCCGGGAATGGCCCGCCCGACCGTGGTGGCACGCTTCTCCAGAGAATCTCTGGTAGTAGTGGCAGTCATCAGGGGCGAGGATTCGGTGAGCCCGTACAATATCACCAGGCCGGAGAGGTGCATCTCGCTGATCACCCTCCTCATGAGCTGAACCGGACAGGGCGCACCAGCCATGAAGCCGCCTTTCAAGGACGACAGATCGAAACTCTTGAATTCGGGATGCTCGAGCTGGGCGATGAACATCGTAGGCACCCCGGATATATGGGTGCAACTCTCCGACTGCACGGCTTTCAGAGTAGGTAGATCAGTGAAGAAGGGGCTGGGAATGACCACGCAACCGCCCACACTGAGAGTGGCCAGGGCAGAGCTGATCATGCCGCCGCAATGATAGAAGGGCATGGGAACGCAGAATCGCGACTCTCGATCGATCTCCATGGCCACCGCCGCCTGGTAGGCATTATTGATCAGGCTGTGATGGCTGAGGGTTACCCCCTTGGGAAAACCAGTGGTGCCCGAGGTGTACTGAATATTCACCGGCGAATCGAACTGCACTGTCCGGCGCCTCCCCTCGAGTTCCTCCGGAGACGAGAAAGCAGCTTGATCGCAAAGGCGCTCGAAGGGCAAGAATGTCTCATTGAACGAATACTGATCCTCCGCGATCTCGTCCGGATCAATCACCACGATTGTCTCGAGCCCGGCACAGCGACTGAGAGATTTCGGTGAAGACCCCGAGAAGACCTGGGGGGCGATCTCGTGAAGCATTGCCAGATAGTCGCTGGTTCGATTGCGGACGATGGTGAATAGCATTTTGAGGCCGGACTGATTGATGGCGTATTCGAGCTCGGCGGTGCGGTAGCCCGGGTTTATATTCACCAGAATCAGCCCCGTCCGGGCAGCAGCAAGAAAGATCACGAACCACTGGCTGTTATTGGTTGACCAGATCCCGATCCGATCGCCCTTTTCCAGTCCGGCAGCCAGAAACGCCATAGCCAGCCGATCCGCCTCCCTGGCCAGTTCGCCATAGGAAAGCCTGACCCCTTCGTCGATGGAGACTAGAGCCGGTGCATCGAGCCTGGATGAAGCAACTTTATCTATATGGTCGGCAATGGTCGAACCGATGAGAGGCTCGGATATCACCGCATGGAAATAGCTGGGACCGCCGGTGCTCACATGGGTATGGCTTCGGGACCGCCAAGAATGAGGATGGTCTTCCGGTCGGCGCGATTGCGGCTTGCAGGACGGCTTTCGCTCCGGTCCGTAGAGATATTGAGATAACGCATCAGGTCATTGCTGCTGCTGGTGGACCTGGTGGACGGAACACTGATACCGGCAACAACAATATCAGCTGCTTTGCTATTGCCATGGGCTCCTGCCGATCCGGCGGAGAAAGCCGAAAGGACAAGCGCGGTGATCATAAGTGAGGCGCGTTTCATAAGGAGAGTATAGAGGCGGAAAAGTCCATTGGAAAGCTTCATTGGAATGGTTTAAGATTTTAGTAATAAGGTAATTTCAGAACATGAACCATTTCTCACTTTTATTGACAGCCTTTGCTGCGGCAGCGTTGATCATCGGGGGCCCGATGTTACCCGGACGCTGCCAGAGCGAGACACCAGCTCAGATGCAGTTGCGTGAGCACATCAACAAGGGAAACAACCTCCTCAACCACCGGCAGTTTCAGGAAGCTATAAAAGAGTATGAGAAAGCCATGGAAGTGGAGCCCGGCAATCAGATTGCCAGGGACAACATCGCCCTGGCTCACGACAAGTGGGGATACTTCCTCTTCCATCAGAACAACTTCAAAGAAGCCCGGCTGCAATGGGAAGAAGCGCTCAAGGTCAATCCGTCCCATGCCAACGCCCGGCGCAATTTGCAGATCCTCGAAATGCACCTCAAGCGGCTCGGCCTGAATGAAGATGGCAAGAAGAATGAAGATGGCAAGAAGATTGAAGATGGCAAGAAGACCGAAGACGGAAAGCAGAAAGAATCGGAGGAAGAGAGCAAAGCTTCCGGAACCGAACCAGGCAAGAAGTCCGATGCTCAGTCCGCGGGCAAGATGCAAGCCACGATGGATACACCCCAGGCGCCACCGGCGGTGATTCTCTCCACCGGTGGCCGCAGCGTCAGCATCTCCAGGGAAGGGAATGTGATCGACGACTCGAGCAATGCCGGTCAGGGCAACGATACCACTAATGATACCAGCAGCTCGGGCTATGGGATCTACAGAAAAGCAGCCCCGGAGCCGGTCAAGCCCGCGGTGCGCGCTCCCTACAGACCGGTGGTCAGACCATCTGTAAGGCCCTCTGTGACACCTTCCGAAAGTCCTCCCGTTAAACGTTCCGATCCTGAACCCGATCCTGAACCAGATCCTACACCCAAGACCGAAGAGAGCGAAAAGGCAGATAACGGCGACGACTCGGTGGAAGACACTCTCTCGCAGCTAGAGGAGCAGGTCTTCGGCAAGAAACGTGAGAACTTGCCGATTCTCAAACGTCTCGAACAGCTCGAAATCGATACTATGGGAAAGAAGAAATCAGGCAACGTGAAGACCAGGCTCAAGAATCTCACGAAGACATACGGGCTCTAACCAGAATGAACGACTTCTTCGATACCCTGAAAAGTCTCCTCACCGGCAAGGAAAAGGCCCGGGCCGAAGACGGATCCGGCGAGGTGCCGGAAGCTCCCAGCAAAGAGGAGCTGCTCGGGACGGTCTGCCACTACACCTGCACCAAGATGTGTTACGGGACCAGGGGCGAATCCTCGCAGTGCTGCAAACTGGGCAATCGCGATTTCATCATCGGCAAGGTATACGACCCCGAGCGGTTTCTCAAAGATCTGGAAGAGTACCTGGGAGAGCCGGTTCGCTACCAGGACGTGTTCATCGACTATCGTGAAGGCTCCCTGATGTTTCCGGAGCGATCCTGCTGGCAGAACCCGGACAATTATCCGGCCATGCGTATAGTCTCCGATCCCAAACGCGGCTTTCCATGCCGATTTCTAAAGGACAACGGCATGTGCTCGGTGCATGAGATCAAACCCCAGACCTGCTCGAGTTACTACTGCGATTATCTCCAGGACATTCTTTCCAACCTGGACGAAAAGCTCTAGCGGTTACTGATAGAAAAGCGATCTGAACCTGATCCAGCCGCCCTGACGGGCACGGCTCGTGGAACGGTGCGTGTAATGGATAACGCCGCCTTTCTGATTCCAGATGAACTCGCCCCGCACCCGGACCACGTCGCCGGGACTCAGGGGCACACGCGGGGCCAGGTCGATATTGTGGGCGACCAGAATCGTTCCACCATTACTGAGCTTCAAGAGAAAGCGCTGGTGCGCTCTGCCTTTCAGATCCTCGGGGAGGATCTTCAAGACCCGGGCTGCGCCTTCCACCTGATAGTTCATCAGGTGTCTCTCCTGAGCTTCCACCAGGGCTGCATCATCGACTGCCTCGATGACCTCTGCCGGAGCACGGCCCGGTGTGCTGCCATCAGCCTGGGCCAGGGCCAGATTCGAGGAAAGTGCCCCGTACGGGTTGTTAACAGGAGTAGTGACGGGCGTGAAGAGACGGCCGTCCCGAATCGTGGTAGTAGCACTGGTAGTACTCCTGGCTGCTTCGGAATCTTCCCCGTCCTTCCCCTGGAGTCTCCGCCCGAGCCTGGTAGCCAGGGCGTGGGTGGGCATGCTGGCACGCTTTCGCACCTCCTGAGACGGTGCCGGAGCCAGGGAGGGCCCTGGCGAGGAAGCCGATGCCGACGGCGGAGACCCAGTTCTAGCGGTGGTTTGCTGACTGGACACCGCTCCGTTGCTGCAGCCGGCCAGAAAGACCAGTGCTCCGATCGATATTGCTTGAATATGCCTTCCGGTCAATGTTCGACCTGTCCTTGATGAGACTTTTTTCTCGGCTCGGTGCCCGATGCTTCCTCGTATTATAGGTGGCGAGAGCGTTCCTGTGGTATATAGTGGAGAGTAGCAGTAAAGCAAGAGTGCCATGTTTCCTTCTGTCTACATTACCGGAGATTCCGTTAACGCTCGTGATTATGTGGGCGACCTCCGGGAGCGCGACTGGCGTGCTCTTGCTCTGACAAAGCTTCAAAAGAGCGGACTAAAAGTAATCAATCCTCTCGAGCTGGCCTGGTCCTTCCGCGAATGCGAGAGCGGTCTCGGCACGGATTCCGCCGACAAGCGCGTGCGCCGGGCCCTGGAGCTCATCGATCAGTGCGACGCCCTCCTCGCCAATCTCGAAGAATCCAGCTATGCAACCGCCATGGAAATCTTCTACGCCCACAGGCATGGGAAGATGGTCACCGTCGTAGGACCCTCGCCTTTCAGCCCCTGGGTCCTCACTCATTCCCAGGCCCGTTTCCGGGACATCGACCGGGCCATCGACTATATCATCGAAGAGCACCCTCGCACCGCCCCGCTTTCCTGGGCCCTTCAGTACGAAGCCCAGCTCTCGGAGCGATACGAGCAGATGCCTCCCTGCGGTGAGCCGGACTACAAGTTCATCGGGGGCGAGCTGCCGGTGCTGGTAGTGGCTCCCCACGCGACAGCCTACTGGCGGGAAGGCGAGTTCTACGAGCAGGATTCCTTTACCGGTTCCCTGGCGTCGGTGGCCAACCGCCTGGCGGGCTGCCATAGCCTGCTCAGCTATTATTGCTGCGTAGCCGACCCCTGCTGGTACCTGGACACGCCGTTCCGACGCGCCCTCACCGACTTCGTGAAAACAGGCAAAGTCGGGCTCACAGTCCTGTTGCTCGGCTCCACCTGGCACGAGGCTCCCGGTCTGCAAGTCTCTTATTACGGAAAGAAAGCCGGACGCGTCTATCACAGGCTCCTCAAAGAAAAGCTCTCCAGGCTCGAGCCCGTGGACTCCAGCCGTTTCGACGAGCCCGTCAGGCCGCTGATTCGATTCCTCCACGAAGAGCTGACCACCCCAACAATAGTAGTTCGCATGCACAAGCGTTACCGGATGCCCAGGCTGCAACCCAACCTCTTCTCCATGGTCTCCTCTCTTCTGTCCGAATTCGTATTCGAGGCCGGCAAAGAGCTAGAGCGGAGTCGACACTAGATGGCCGAAGAAATCGTCTGTTTAGTGACCTGCCCCAGGGAAAATGCCAGGGGACTGGCCGAGAGTCTGGTGGAAGAGCACCTGGCGGCCTGCGTCAACATAGTCGACGGCGTCACTTCCATTTACCGATGGGAAGGGAAAATCGAAGAGGACAGTGAATCCCTTCTCCTGATCAAATCCAGCCAGGCTATCTGGGACGCGCTATCACGCCGAATTGCCGAGATTCATCCTTATGACGTGCCCGAGATAATCTGCCTGCCTATCGAGCTGGGAAACAGACCCTATCTCGCCTGGCTCAACTCGGAGATCTTCACCGAACACAATGACCGGGATGAGGACTATGACGACTGAGCCCCAATCCGAAACAACAATCATCGATGTTTTCTGGAGACGGGTGAGGACCAGTCCCGAAAAGACCGCCATTCTGGTCAAACAAGACGGCGAATACAAACCGATCACCTGGGAAGAGCATGGCGAGATCACCCGTACCGCCGCTGCCGGCCTCCTGGAAAACGGTATCAAGCCCGGCGATCAAATAGCGGTGATCTCCTCCACCAGGGCTCACTGGACCTGGGCGGACCTGGGGATCCTCTCCATTGGCGGTCGAACCGTCCCCATCTACTCGACCCTTTCGGATGACGAAGTCCGCTTTCTGGTGAATCATTCTCACAGTCGGGCCGTCTTCGCTGAAAACGAGCGTCAGCTCCTGAAAGTGATGGAGGGCAACGGCGAGCCGCCGGAGCGGCTCGAGCTGGCGGTGCTCTTCGACGGCGAGGCTGTGGATCTAGGTCCGGCGGTGAAAGTGATGACCTGGAGTGATTTCCTCGACTGCGGCAGGAGCCGCCTGGAGCAGGATCCGGAGTCGGTGAGCCGCCTGGCCGAGCAGGTGAAGGAGGAAGATCTGGCCACCATCGTCTACACCTCCGGGACCACCGGTGTGCCCAAGGGAGCGATGATCCTCCATCGCAACATCTACAAAGTCCTCGAGTCCATGGCCGAATTGATTTCTTTCGGCGAGAACGATCTGGCCCTCGCTTTCCTGCCCCTCTCCCATGTCTACGAGAGGGTGAGCGGGCAATTTCTCTCGGTTTATCACGGGCTTCCCTATGCTTATGCCGAGTCCATGGAAAAGGTGGCGGAGAACATGACCGAGGTCAAGCCCACCGTGCTCAACGCCGTGCCCAGGTTCTACGAGAAAGCCTACCAGCGTGTCCAGGTGGCGATCAGACAGATGCCCCCGGCCCAGCAGGGCTTCATACGCTGGGCCATCGGCATCGGCAAGCGTGCCACGAAACAAAGGCTGGAAGGCTCGCTCTCGGACAATATCTGGAACCAGCTCTACCGCGCCGAGATGAGGATTGCCGAGCGCCTGGTCTTCGCCAAGATCCGGGAGCGTTTCGGCGGCCGTCTCAGGCTGATGACCTCCGGCGCTGCCCCCCTGTCCAACGACGTACACCTTTTTTTCGAGGCTATAGGCATTCCGATCATGGAAGGCTATGGTCTCACGGAGACCTGCGCCCCACTAGCCTGCAACCGCCCGGATGATATTCGTTTCAAAACTGTGGGCAAGCCCATTCCGGGGATCGAGGTGAAGCTGGCCGATGACGGAGAGCTCCTGGTGCGAGGTCCGTCGGTGTTCGCCGGCTATTTCGAGAACGAGGAAGCCACCGCCGGAGCTTTCGCCGACGGCTGGTTCAAAACCGGCGACATAGCACGCATCGACGAAGGCGGCTATATCACCATCACCGACCGGAAGAAAGACATCATCATCACCGCCGGGGGAAAGCATATAGCGCCTCAGATGATTGAGAACCTCTTCAAAGGCGATCCCCTGGTGGCTCATGTCGTCGCCTATGGAGACCGGCGCAAGTATATAACCGCTCTTTTCACCCTCAACCAGGATGCCCTGGTGGAATATGCCCGCAAGCACAACATCAGCTATTCCCAGACCGCCGAGCTCACCCAGAACGCCAGAGTGCGCAAGGAGATCGAGCGCCTGGTGGAAGCCCGGAACAAAAGCCTTCCTAACTTCCAGAGGATCAAGCGCTTTCTCATCCTGGGTCGGGAGTTGAGCATCGAGGAGAACGAGCTGACTCCCACCATGAAAGTGAAAAGAAAGGTGATTACCGAGAAGTATCTCGACCTTTTCGATTCGATGTATGACACCGAGGACCTGGAAGCTCAACGCGCCTGATCTATATCTTAAAGATTAAATGCGCTTTACTTTCCCTTGGCAACTCACTACAATAGTCGCGGTAGCCTGTAAAAGCCTGACTTCAGGCATTCCCGACCAGCCGCCTATTTACTAACAAACGACAGGACTTAACGAGATGTTCGATTCGATTGGACGAGGTTTCCGCTTAATCTGGGCAAGCGTGAGAATGGGCTGGCATGACAAAAGACTGCTCCTGCCAAGCATTCTGACGGTTTTGAGCAACATCTTCTTTGTCATCCTTCTTTATCTGCAAGCCAAGACTCAGTTGGGTGGGGCTTCCAAAACCGCCGCTCAGTACATGTCCCAGACCGACAAGCTCCTGCAATCGGGCGGTCAGGGTCTGGCTGACGGAGTCGGCATGCTCGGTCTCAATGGTCCCATGGACCCCAGCGGTCTCGGTGCCATGACCGGCTCGGTCAATCCGGACACCGCCATGGCCGTCACCGGCATCCTCTGTGTCTGGTGGCTGACCAACCGCTTCTTCGAAGGAGTGACCACGGCCCTGGTCTACAGCCATCTCACCGAAGGCAAGGGCTCTGGCAAATTCGCCACCGCAGCCGCTGCTGTCTTCACCAGCCTTCCTGCCATAATCATGCTCGGAGTGATCACCCTGATAGCCAAACGCATCGCTGGCTGGCTCCGGCACAAGCGCGGCGCAGGCGGAGTTTTCGGCTTCGGTTTCAATTTTCTCGCTGGTATCATCGAAGTCTTCTGGACCCTGGCCGGACATCTCATCCTGCCGGCCATCGTCATCGAAGGCACCTCCTTCTGGGGTGCCCTCCGGAGAGCCGATCGTATGGCTCAGGGCAACCTGCTCACCATCGGTGTCGGCGAGGTCGGGGTGGATCTGATCTGCAAGATATTCACCGGTGTCGTTTACGGTATCGGTGTAGCCGGATTCGGAACCGGCTGGGCCCTGAACTCCTTCGCCTCCCCACTCTTCATTGTGGGCGGGCTGGTATGGGCCGGTCTGGTCCTGGTCTCCACGGCGCTATCCATATATATACGCTCTGCTTTCTACACCTGTCTCTACGTCTGGGCCATCACCGCCGAAGAAGTGGAAGAGGCGATGAGAGCCGACGTAGCACCGCCGGCGCCACTGGCAGCAGCCCTCACCTAATCCACGCTATCATCTGACTGATAGCCGAGTTCCCGGGCCCTGGCGAGATCCTCCCTGGCAGCATCTTTCGAGCCGCGACTACTCTCGGCTCGACTGCGGAGGAAATAGAGCTCGCCTGATTTCGGGCAAACTTTGATTCCAGCGTAACCAGCCTGAACAGCTTCATCGAGATAACCGGCAGCCAGCAAGCAGCGAATCAGACCGGCATGGATACTGGCGTCTGATGGATCCTCTTCGACTCTTTTGCGCCAGTAAGCAATCTCCTTTTCGACAACACCTATGGTGAGCTTGCTGTCGCCTATTTTGCGACAGAGATCATGAATAGATCCCCAGTAAGGCTTGCCGCCATCATCGTCCAGATAGACGGCGAGGGCTTCTCGCCAGTCTTTTTTGGCGCTCTCCTTCTGACCCAGCCGATTGAAGAGATTGCCCCGGATGGCCAGGTAATAGGCATAGTGATCCTCTTCGATTTTCTTGCCGAGGATTTTCACTGCCGCTTCCAGATCGGGCTTCTCCTCCCGGCTCTTATTCTGGCGAGCATAGATATCGGCCCGGCTGAGCCTTGCCAGGTAGTCATCGGGTCGATCCTTGATCCAGGCATCGCAAACCCCCAGAGCCTCGGCATCCTTCCTGTCCTCAACAAGGATTGTCATCTTGGTCTCGTAGGCCTCGCCCCTGTAGCTGTTCGCTTTGCCATTAATGACGCTGTCGAGATCAGCCAGGGCCCGGTCTTTCTCGCCCTTACGCCGGAGAATGCCAGCTCTATGGTAGTAGCTCCGGTAAGGACTGCTGCTCAACTCGATGGCGCGGTCATAATCGGCCAGGGCCCGATCGAGCTCATCGCATCCGGCATAGAACCCGGCACGATTGTCATAGTACTCGGAATTTCCCGGCTCGAGGACAATGGCCTGGCTGTAGTCCCGAAGAGCATCCTCATCCTTCTCCAGATTGCTCTCGACACAGGCCCGCAGAGCATAGAGCCTCGCCTTTCTCCGGCCCAGCTCGATAGCCTTGTCGAGGTCCGAGAGGGCGTCCTCGTAACGCTCCAGAGACGAATAGGCCTCGCCACGCCTGGCATAGGCTCTGGCATCCCGGGGGTTCTTATCGATGGCTTTGCTCGCATTCTTCACCCGACGCTCCTGGGAAGCCTCCCAGTCTTCTCCCGGGACATAAGAGATGGCTTCTTTGAAATCCTCGAGATAATCTTCACCACCTATGGTGAACCATAGAGCAGCCATGGCCAGAAGATTGAGGCAGACCACTGCCAGCCCCGATACTGCCAGCTTCTTGCCGAAAGACATGGAAGACCAGTGGATCATTTGCTGTACTTTTCCAGACCGAGGCGGAAATTCTCGTTACGAATCTCGCAGTCCGGGCGCCGAACGCCAAACCTGGCGATACCATTGGCGGTGACACCATTGTCCGCGGTCAGCACTATAGTCTTGAGACTTTTCATGGGCACGAACAACATGAGCTGATCGTCAGTCAAATTCGTCCCTACAAAGTTAATCGATTCGAGCCGCATCGGTTGTAGAGCCTCGAGATTACCCGGAGCGAAGACACTATAGCTGAAATCGACCAGTCGCACATGCTTCATCTTCGCCAGCCGCTCGAAACCATCCTGATCGAGCTTGCTGCCCAGTAGTCCAAGGCTGTTGAGAAGCCTGCCCTGAGAAGGGCTGTCGGCAAGCCCCTGGCATAGAGCATCAAGCTCTCCGGCCGTAACGGTATTGCAGCTCATCATGCCGAGGCACCTGAGATTAGGCATGCCACCGATCCGGCGTAAAACAGGACCTCGGTCACCGCTGCATCCTCTCAGCTCCACCATCAAAATCCTGCTGAGGTCCATATCGTCCAGGAGACTGTCGTCCACTAGCTTGTAATTAGCGATGAACAACTGCTTTCGCCTGTCGTCGTAATTGATCTGGCCGGGACTCTCCGAATTGTATGGACCGAACTGGAGCTCCGGCCGACCAGAATCCGGATCGGTGAAAATATCCATCGACGAGCTGCTAAGCAGGTCATTCCTGGCCTCGATAGCCGCTATCTTACCTTGGCTTCCGGGCTTCTCCGATAGATACTCCATGGCCAGGGGACCGGCAAGAAGCACCATTAGAAGAAGCAGGACCGCGACCAGAATACCCGCCGGAGCAAGGGAATCTCCTCTGGCACCCTCACTGGCACCGGTCGCGCTATCAGTCCTTTCAGGCGTTGCCTGCGCCCCGAGAGCGGCGAATGCCTCGATGGCGTCCTCGATCGTGGCAAAACGATCCTCGGGCTGCTTGACTATGCAGCGACCGACGAATTCGGCTACCTCCGCGGAGGAGACAGCCTGAAGCTCTTGCAGCGGCGGCTCGCTGTTGACCTGCATCGAAAGGGTCTCGAGAGCCGTGCCGCCTTTGAAGGGGGGGCGACCGGTGAGGGCCTCGAAAATAATGCATCCCACAGAATAGAGCTCCGAGCGCTGATCATACTCATAGCCCATGATGGCGTCTGGACTCATATACATGGGACTGCCCACGATGGTGCGCCCCTGGAATTCCGTCGAGGCACTGATCGCACCTTCGATGCGGGCCACGCCGAAGTCGATGATCCGGAGGTCCGGACCGTTCTCGCCGTCTCGAAGCAGGAGGTTGCTGGGCTTGAGATCCCGGTGAAAGATTCCCTGCCTGTGAGCGACGAGAAGAGCCTCGAGGACCCGGTTTACCAGTGGTCTGAGATATTCGAAATCCATCGAGCCATAGTGATCGAGATACTCCCTGAGAGTGATACCGGGGAAATACTCGAGGACCATGAAAGGCGCACCGCTGCTGGTGCTTCCAAAGTCGAGAATACTGATAAGATCAGGGTGATCCAGCCTGCTCGTGGCCCTGGCCTCGTCCTGAAAAGAAACGAGCTGTTCGTCAGTCAGGACATTGAGCACCTTGATTGCCACCTTTTTCCTGAGGAGCCGATCCCGACACAGGTAAACAGTCCCGCCGGCTCCGCGTCCGAGCTCCCTGAGAGGCCCGTAGCGGTCCACAGGAAAGTCCTCCGGCGCCAGGTCGAGCTCGCCCTCGTTCTCGTCATCCTCGAGATAACCTTCGAAGACCGATGATTTCAGGGGCTCGAAACCTTCGGCGGGGACCTCCGGCACCGGTCTCTGGCAAGCGCACAGGTCCGATCGAAAGATCATCGAGGTGAGGGTGCCCGACCGACCTCCTCCGATCCGCTTACCGCAGCCCCGACATATGTGCACCGAGACCGCCTGATCCTCGGCCCGGCTCAGGGCTTCGCAGTTGCAGACCGAAAGCCACTGCGTGATGCTGCCGTGCATCTCTTTCCGCCTCGGCTTCATGCATTCAGGACATCGTTCCGACTCGACCGTCACGGCACGGATTGCTCCGGGAATAAGCTCTCCTAGGCAATATTCCCCCCTGCCTGCTGCTCTAATTCCCCGGTCATGGCCACATAGCAGAGCAGGAAACCTGCCAGGACCATATGGAAAACAATCGGAATCGTCCCGTGAAACCAGCGGGCCTCGGGAAAGAAAGCCATATAGACGCAGTACCTCAAGGGCATGGAGAAAAAATAGACCAGGGCAAGGGGTCTGAGAATCCGGGTCAGTTTACGGCGGGCCCGGGAGAAAAATCCTTTCTTGAAACTGAGGTCGAGACACATCCTGGTGTAGAGCCCGATAATCAAGACCTGGAACAAAACCAGGCACGGATAAGGCAAAAGCCCCGACTGCCATTCGTCGAAAGAAGGTAGGGCGGGAGCCAGACCCAGGCAGACGGCGAGCTGGCCGACCACTCTCAGGCAAAAGAGTGCGAGCAGTAACCACATTGTAAACACATATGAATGCATAGACCCATCCTAATCCCCCGCCACCAGCCAATCCCCCCCGGTGAGACAGTTAATCTACTGATCTCGGGAATCGGTCTATAATCCGGGCATGAAAACGAAACTATCTATTAGACTCGCCCTGGCACTCGCTACCCTAGTCGGTCAGCAAGTCTTTGCCCAGGAGCTGCGCCCCCCCATCGAAGTGCCCGGAGACAGCGAAAGCGATGCTGCCCCTCTCGATCCCAGAGAAGAAGCAGAGCTCGAGAAGGCAGCCGAGGGTATCGTCAGAGACGAGAATCCGGAAAGCCAGGCTGTCAACCAACCTGTTTCAAAAGAGGCTCCGGCTCCTGGCTTCAAAGAGAACCACGGCATAATCACCGATTCGGTCAAGGGTGTCGAAAAAGTCGGCGGAGGCGCTGTTAAGGGCGTCGAGATGGTCGGCGGAGGCGCTGTTAAGGGTGTCGAGATGGTCGGCGGCGGTGCCGTTAAGGGTGTCGAGATGGTCGGCGGAGGCGCTGTTAAGGGTGTCGAGATGGTCGGCGGAGGCGCTGTTAAGGGTGTCGAGATGGTCGGCGGCGGTGCCGTTAAGGGCGTAGAGATGGTCGGCGGCGGTGCCGTTAAGGGCGTCGAGATGGTCGGCGGCGGTGCCGTTAAGGGCGTCGAGGCAATCGGTAAAGGTGCCAGAGTGGGCGTCGAGAAAGTCGGTGCCGGTGCCCTGGCCGGTGGCAGCGCCCTGGGAAGGGGAGCGGAGAGAGTCGGTCAGGGAGCCGTCAAGGGTGCGGAAGCCCTGGGCAGCGGCGCTCTTCACGGTGCCGAAAAGCTCGGTCGAGGCATCAAGAGCCTCGGTAAAGGCGTGCACCACCCGAATAACGTTTCGGATCCGAAAGTCGAATCCATAACAAGCCCGCCAGATAACCAGGCGGCCAGCCAGGCGACCGGTCAAACAGGCGACCAGCCCCAGGGCTGGTCTCGAGACTGAAGCAGAGAAGATTCGCTATTCTTTGATAGCCTGGAGGACGGACTGTCCGACTCCGGTCCGGACCACCTCGTCGAAGGACCGGTGATCGACAATGTCATACCTTGCCCCTTTGCTCACGAGGTTGTTGTCCAGGTCGGCAAGAAAATCGCCGCCTTTGTCCGACTGTCCGACCTGGATGAAGAGGACTTTTATATCTTCAGGTGAAGCCATCTGATTGGCTGCTTGAATGAGAACAGAAGGAAGATTGGCACGATCGTCCGGAAGCCCGTCTGTGAGAATGACCAGGGCCAGGGGCCGGGTGCCTTCAGGATTCTGACTCTTCCGGGTGATGTACTGATTGAGCTCCTCGGCGAGAAAGACGACGGTATTCTCGCTGCCACCAACTTTGGTGCTCATGAAAATCGCCGGAATGTCTGCCGGCTTGACACTGTCATAGACGGTGCGCCAGTCGTTGAATAGGATGAGCCTGAAGCCTTCCGGCTTGACTGCCGCAAGCTCGCGGGAGAGACTCATGGTCTGACCGGCCGTCCAGCGCCAGCGACTGATGGAGCCGGGATTGCTGCCCAGGAAGCCCGGGGAGCGATCGTTCACCGGAATCTCTCCGGCCGTGTGAGGACAGTCTCTCGTGTTCATCGAGAATGACTTGTCCACGAAGACCACCAGATCGCGATTGGCCAGCTGCTCGAAACCGGTCTTGACCAGCGCTCCGGATAACGGCGGCGGGCGTTTCGCTTCTGGAAACAACGAGTCGACACTGGCATTGAGAAGCTTGCCTCGCCCGTCATCCGCCGTCTCGCCCTCGACCTCGCTTATCCGCTGGGCCGCTCCATAAAGCACAGTCGGTCTTTTCAGCCTGGTCTCGCCGGCTTCGGCAACCTGATCGATTGTCGTGGATCCCAGTAGCAAAAGACCGAGAGCCGCGGCCTTTAGTAAGACGTGCATAAGTCTCTGAGCGCCTCCGACAGGACGATTCATCCGAACGAACATATCCTGCAAAGACGTCCTGGACCGGATTAAGTTCCGGAGAATCGCTACTTTGCTTTGGCGGCTTCTTCGGCAGCTTTCTTGAGCGTCTCTTTCATCTCGTCCGAATCACGCATTTTCAGACAGCGATCATAGACCTGCTTGGCCTCGTCATCACGACCGGCGGCTACGAGGCAGGCATAGACCACACCGGCGTTGTTGACGAAAGGATCGAAGTCGAGATTGGGCGGAATTTTATTGCCGAATTTTTTCTTCACTGCATCAGCAATCTTTTTCGATTCGGTCTCGAGCTCGTCGAGCTCCTCGAGAGGCTTTTGCATCCCGAAAGTTCCAACATCCTTGAAACGGCCGCGGTTGAGAAGCATATTCTCGAGACCGGGCTTCAGGTCGCCATAGGCTTTCTCCTTAGCAGGCTTGTCCGCGATGCCGTCGAACCAGGAAAGGGTCCTGTCGTCTTCCGCCAGAACAGTGTTGAGAATGGCCCAGGAAAGTCGGTCTTCTTTCTCTGTGCCATCACGAAGAGTCGAGATTTTCTTCTTGGCCTCGGCGCTGCGGCCCGCCACCCTGGAGAGAAGTCCGGCAAGCATGGAACGTCTCATCTTTATCATTTCTTCCTTGCCCATGGGGCTATTGCTCCAGAGCCAGATGAACTGGTCCGTGGCATCTTCATTCTTGCCGCTTTCGAGATAATAGGCACCCAGCTCGAAGTGGGCTTTCGCCTCGCTCTCGCCACCTTTGCCGTCGGCAGCAGCGACAGCGTCCTTGAGGCGATCGACTTTGGACTTGCCGGAGCCCGCTGAGGTCAGCCAGGAAATCAGCTCCTTTGGATCCTTGAAACCCAGATCCCGGTCGACCTCTTTCTCGCCGCCGTCTCCGAACAAGATCAGAGTAGGCATGGCCTGGATGGCCAGGGACTTTGCCAGCTCTTTATCCTTGTCCACATCGATCTGGACGGCTACGAATTTTTTCTCCAGGGCCTCCTTGACGCTGCTGTCCGACCAGGTCTTCTCGTCCATCATCTTGCATGGTCCGCACCAGGAGGCTGTGCAATCGACCAGAAGGAGCTTGCCTTCTTTCTTGGCTTTCGCCTGAGCCTCAGCGAAGCTCAAACTGCCGAAGACCTCAGGCGCCGCCAGGGCCTGGAGTGCGCAGAACAAAAAAGAGACCGAGGAGGAGACCGCGAGGGCGGCGGTCAAGAGAACGGGTTTTCTCACTGAATTAACCTCTAGGGATTGAATTCAAATTTTAATACATTACTCACATGGTTTGCGATAGAGCGAAAAGCTGCTCGGAATAACGCCGGATCACATGACCCAGGGCAAGACGGGAGCGCCAGGAAGCCGGCAGGTTGGCCTCGCCGTAGAAGGCGCCGGCGAGCTGTCCATATACGGCACCGGTGGAGTCGGCATCGAATCCCAGATTGACGGCCAGCAGACAGCCTTCCTCGAAAGTGCTGGATTTGTGGAAAGCCCAGAGGGCTGCCTCGAGACTGTTGAGAACCGAGCCGTCGCCCATTATGTCAGGAGGTTCTTTCTCTTTGAAGGATCCCCGGGCAATCGCCTCGATCTCGGGGCAGAGGGGCCGGTGCGCCCAGTATTCTTTTACAGGAGAATAAAGAGGCGAGAGGATCTCGTCCTTGCTGACTTCTTCTTGCAGCGCTCCTAGAATCAGAGAGCATAGATAACGGCAGGCATCGATGCACCGGGGATGAGCATGAGTGGTGCGCGAGCTATCTCCGGCAAAATCCAGAGCCCGGGTCGGCTGCGCGGCATAAGCCAGGGCCATTGGTGCCAGGCGCATGATCGAGCCGTTGGTAGCGGAGCTCTCGTCGGTGAGCCCGCTGAAGCTCTGGCGGGTGCTCTCGAAATTGAGCAGAGCCTTGCGATTGACGGTGCCGACATCGAAGCACCAGCCCTGGCTGCTGAGATGGCCGCTGTGATACCACTTGAGATATCGCTCCATCTGATCGGAGGGATCGAAGCCCCGGCATTCGATGAGGCTCTCGGCCATGCAAAGTGCCATGGACGTATCGTCGGTCCAGTCGCCGGCGCGCAGTTTGAACACGCCACCACCGGTCATATCAGTGACCGGCTCGAAGCTTCCCGGCTCCAGATACTCCAGGGGAGCACCCATAGCATCGCCAATGGCGAGGCCGAACAAACTGCCCCTGTATTTGTCGATTAGCTCCAAAACAAAAACCCCGGTTATTCAGTCCGTTACCATAATAACCTAAGGCTGCTTCACTTGAAAGAAAGCCCCGATGACTGCCGGATTGAGCATCCAGACGATGCCCCCGGACAGAACCGGGGGAATGTCGGCGACCTCTATGCAACAGACGGCACCTTTCTTGAAAGGCATGCAAAACTGCTTGCTGCCCCCGACCAGTGCGCTCACCAGATCACCGACATCCGGCTCGTGGCCTACCACCATCACCTCGGGTCTGCCCTCATATTTGGCGAGGAAGCTGAAAACCTCATCGGGAGCGCCACCGGGGGCGAGACTACCGCTCGAGACACGCTCTCCTTCCAGGTGCTCCTGAAAAATATCGGCGGTCTGGCAGGCTCGCACCAGGGGACTGGAGACGATGGGATCGGGTCTGGCGCCCAGGGTCTTGAGAGCCGATGCCACCATATTGGTCTCGACGATACCCCGCTCCGAAAGCGGTCTTTCCGCGTCTGTTCTGATCTCGGCTGTCAGACCGTCCACCGGCACTCCGTGCCTGACCACGTATATCTTCATCGGCGCTGATCCTCCATGCTGACATTATGGTATTTCAGATGTAGAATCACAACAATGAGTGAAAAGCCACGGATAATCGGACTTGACATCGGCGACAGGCGCATCGGGATCGCCATATCCGATCCACTAGGTATCACGGCGGCAGGACTCGAGACCATCGAGCGCACCAATACCAGGGAAGATGTCAGCCGGGTCAAAGGCATAGCCAGGAGACACGGCGCCGTTCAGATCGTGGTGGGACTTCCCCTCAATATGGACGGCAGCTCCGGGGACCAGGCCGAGAAAGTCCGCTCATTCGCCAGCAAGCTCGCAAGAGCGACCGGTCTGCCGGTGGTCTATGAGGATGAGCGATTGTCAACAGTAGGCGCAATCCGCACCCTGACGGTGCAGGGCGTCAAGACCGGCAACAAGAAGGCGCTCGTGGACATGCAGGCGGCAGCCATAATCCTGCAGCGTTATCTCGACGGGGAGACGCCCAGACCGTCTGCCTGATTATTCCTGTTTGATTATAAAGTTCTAGCGCTTCGGAAGCATAATACTGAAGACAGTACCAACACCGGGCTCGCTGTCCACTTTGATCTCGCCGCTGTGAGCATCGACGATCTGTTTGCAGAGGTAGAGCCCGAGCCCGGTTCCCACTGCCTGGCCCCGGCCTTTCTCACTGCGCCAGAATCGCTCGAAGACTTTGCCCAGGTCCTCCCGGTCTATACCGATGCCCGAATCCTTGACATAGACTGTCACCTGATTCGGTGTCTCCTCTCCCCAGAGCCTCACCTTTCCCCCCGCCTGGGTGAACTTGATAGCGTTGTCGAGAAGATTGAGAAAAACTCGCTTCACAGCCAGGGCATCGCCGAGTACGAGTCCGTGCCCGGCGGAGAGACTGGTCTCCAGGTTGACGCCTTTCTGCTCGGCTACGGCAGCGAGCTCACGGGAGCATTCGGTAGCGATGTCGAAAAGCGATATGGAGTCGCTGGCCAGATCGGCTTTGCTGAAGTCGTACCGGTAAACCTCGATGAGGTTCTGAACCATGCGGAGAAGACCCTGGTTGCTGCGCCTCAACATACTCAGCACCTCGGATTGTCCCGAGTCCACTTCGCCCAGAGCACCGCCTATCATCAGCTCCAGGGTTCGATCGGCACCGATGAGGGGCGTTTTCAGATCGTGAACGAGAGTGGCGATGAAGTCCTCTTTGAGCTTGTCGTTGCTGGACTTCTCATCCACCTCGATGGTGCTCACGCAAACTCCGATCACGGCTTTGCTCTTGTCCTTGAGGGGCCAGGCAGCAAGATCCCAGAGCACCGATTTCTTGTCGTCACCCTGACCGAGATCCACACGGTGAGCCGTTAGCTGCACGGTTGTCTGCTCGGTGAGCACCGACTCGAGAGACTCTCGAGGAATCGATCCCACCACTTCCACGAAAGGCAGACCCACCAGATGTGAAGGCTCCACACCGAGCTGATCCGCCACCGCTCGACTGGCTTTTGTAATCACCAGGTCCCGATCCAGCTTCCAGACACCGATGGGAGCATCCTCCATGGTGGACGCGGCAGTCTCTCTCATCGACCGCGGCTGATAGTCGCCGGTCTCGCTCCAGAGCCTGGCGAGTTGCCTGGTCTCGATGCGGTGCTGGGTGGTGCCTGTTTCGCTTATATCTGTGCAGGTGCCTATGAAACCAAGAAACTCCTTGTCCGGTCCCATGAGGGGTGTCCCGGAATCGAGAATACGGCGAAAAGAGTTATCATGACGGCGCATCCTGTATTCGACGTGGAAGTTCTCGCGATCGTCCAAAGCCTTTCGAAGAACAGCCACATAATTGGGTCTGTCCTGGGGATGCACGCCCACGAGCCAGCCGTCGTTGGCGAGGGCCTCGACATTTACCCCGGTGAAATCCGCCCAGCGGCTGTTGAAATAGTTGCGGACACCATCGACACCAGCCATCCAGACCATTTTGGGCACCGTGTCGGCGAGCTTATCCACCCGCTCTTTCAGCTCTTTTATCTGTTGTCCGGCGCTGAGCTCTTCGGTCATATCGCGGAAGATCGCCATGGCGCCTATGACCTGACCGGACCTGCTGGTCAGGGGCGAATAGTAGGGACGATATACCCGCATCACGCCGCGCAGAAGATAGCGTCGTGTCTGGCCGGCAAATGAGAGCCCCGATACGGCTCTGGCGATCTCGCCGCCCAGACCTTCGAAAGGCAGAACATCCACAGCGACTTTGCCCAGGACATCTTCACGTTTGCGCCCGAACATGCGCTCCATGGCGTGGTTCCACAGGAGCACCCGGTTTTGCAAATCGAGGGTGAGGATGCCGTCGAAGCTATGGGTGAGAACGAAATCGCTAATCTGCGAGGTCATCTGCACTCCGGCATTGGAGCGTTGCCAGACACGACCCACGATGCGATTGAGCTTTCCTTCCCGGAGCTCTTGCCTTGTAACTACTTCGTCAGCCCCGAGCCGGATAAGCGCAAGAGCTTCTTCTTCACTGGCGTCGGGCACCAGGCACAGTATCGCGCTTCGTGGCGCCGAAGCGCGGATGAAGCCCAGAGCCTGTCCCGGATCCTTGCTCAGAATCGTCTGATCGATGAGAACTACATCCGTGTCCCCATTCTTGAGTCTGGTCATGCAATCGCGAGGGCTTTCAGCAAGCTCTACGCTTCGGCTGAAATCCACCAGGCATTCTTTGACCTCCGCCAGAAGCTCCGTTTCGCCTCCCGCCAGAAGCACTTTGATTTCAGCCAGATCCTGCACGCCAGACAGACTCTTATTCGTAATAATCACTATCTAATCTATCATCCTGCGCCGATTCTGAGGTGACGATTTGCCAAGCCTGACCGGTATGGCGCCCGGGGGCACGGGCGTATGCGCTATAATCAATCTGCTTTACAAGAGAAAAGAGATGAGCCCACTTTACATCGCCACCCTGATACTGACGACCCTGTTAGCCATGGGAATCATAATCCTGATTCTCCTGCACTCGCCGAAAGGCGAAGGGCTCGGTGGTATCGGCGGCACAGCCTCGATGTTCTCGGGCAAGCGTGGAGCCGAAGCCGGTCTGGATCGGCTGACCTGGGGATTGTCCATCGCTTTTCTCATCTGCTGCCTGCTTCTCGGATTCGGATTCATCCACTGAGCCATGCCCTTCACTCTTCCGACCGATGAGGAGAAGCATGGATTCGTCCATGCTCAGTTCGAGCGCATAGCCAGGAGATACGACCTGACCAACGATGCGATAAGCATCTGCATGCACCGGGCCTGGAAAAGAAGGGCAGTGGATCAGCTTCTGCACAAGACCGCTCAAGCGCGCAAAGAGCGCACCGGAAGATTTCTCGATGTCTGCTGCGGCACCGGCGACCTCGCCCTGCGCATCGCTTCGAGACTGGGTCCGGAAGACCAGGTAGTCGGGCTTGACTTCTCCGGCAATATGCTCGAAGTAGCCCGGGTCCGGGAAGCGTCAGCCAGACGAGATGGCGAGATCGCCGCCCGGCTCGAGTTCGTAGAAGGAGACGCCCAGAATCTTCCTTTCGGCACAGACGAGTTCGACGGCGCCATAATCAGCTTCGGTCTGCGCAATCTCAGCGATCTCGACCGCGGTCTCTCCGAGATGGCCCGGGTCGTGCGCCCGGGAGGCGCTGTGATCAATCTCGACCTGGGCAAGCCCGGAGGTTTTCTTTTCGCTCCGGCGTTCCGTTTCTATTTTGGTAATATCGTTCCGATTATCGGGCAGGTCCTGCAAAAGGACAGGTCCGCCTATACTTATTTGCCGGAATCAAAATCGACTTATCCCGATCCCGACGAGATAAGCAAGCGTTTTGCCGGCGCCGGCTTGGCCGACGTCCGCCATATCGCCCTTGCCGGCGGCTCCGTGGCTCTGCATTATGGAAAAGTCCAGTAGCAAATCGATCATGGTGGTCGCCGGAGAAGTCTCCAGCGACAATCACTGTGCGCCCATATTCGAGAAGCTCCGGGCTCAGCATCCGGACCTGAAGATCTGGGGAATCGGCGGCGAGAAGATGAAAGCCGCCGGGGTCGAGCTGGTCTACGATAACAACCAGCTCTCGGTTCTCGGTCTGATGGAAGGTCTCAAGCTCATCCCATTTCTCGCCCGGGTGCGTCAGAAGCTCCTCAGCCGTATCAAGCAGGAGAACACCAGTATGGTGATGCTCGTGGATTACGGCGGATTCAATCTCCAGCTCGCCTCGGACATCCGCTCTTGCCGCCGGGATCTTCCTGTCCTCTATTTCATTTCGCCCCAGATCTGGGCTGCCCGCCCCTGGCGTATTAAGACTATAAAGAAAAACACCTCTAAAATACTTGTCATTTTTCCTTTCGAAGAGCCTCTCTTCCGTCAAAACGGCGTTGCCGCGAGGTTTGTCGGACATCCGCTCCTGAAGAACATTCCCCGCACAAAAGATCTCCCGGACCGCAAAGTGTTCTGCGCCGATCACGGGCTCGACGCTGAAAAACCCCTGATTTCGGTATTCACCGGCAGCCGCCGTCAGGAGATCCTGGCTCACGCTCCGGTAGTGATCCAGGCGATCAAAGAGGTCCTCGAGATGAAGCCCGGAACCCAGTTCGTGGTCTCTCTGACCAATGAGACCCTGGGCGAGATTCTCAGGGCAGAAATCAGCAAAGCCGGGCTGCCGGAGAAGTCCGTGGTCTTTGTCGGCGCCTCCGAGAACTATACAGCCATAGCCGCATGCGACCTGGTCTGGGCGAAATCGGGCACCACCACCCTGGAGGTGGCGATGTTCGGCAAACCCATGCTCATTTTTTATCGCGGTAGCTGGCTCAGTTTCGTGTTCGTGATGCTCTACAAGCAGATCAAGAATGTCGGACTGCCCAATATCCTCGCCGGAAAGACCCTGGTTCCTGAACTATTACAACTGGATTGCCGGGCCCAGCAACTCGTAAGATATACACTCGATCTTCTAGACGTGCCGGGACTGCGCAAAGAGATCTCCCAGGAGCTCCTGGATATCAGAGACCAGCTCGGCAAAGGAAACTATGTCGACAACTGCGTCGAAGAGATCGTCAAAACACTGCAGTTGAATTGAGAGATGAAACTGGCTATCTCCACCAAGAGCTATGAGACCTACAGGAGGATGTTGAATTACATCCGACCCTATAGTGTCCCCTTCGTTTTCGGGATGCTGGCCGCGGTCCCCTCGGGGTCAATGGAAGCTCTCATGGCCTGGCTCGCCGGTCAGGGACTGCAGAAGATCATCGTCGAGGGTCGCGCCGACTTGCTGGTCTGGGTGCCGGTGGCGGTGCTGGTCATCGCCATGCTTCAGGGACTCTTCCGCTTTCTCGAGTCTTATCTGATCAGGCTCGTGGGCGCCTCCGCCATCAGGGATCTGCGCAACGATGTTTTCTGTCACCTGGAGAAACAACCGCTTCAATATTTCCACGGCAATCCCTCCGGCGTGCTCATAGGAAGAGTGGTGAACGACATCGCCGTCATCGAGAACGCCATCTCCCAGACATTCCAGACGATGATCAGCCGTACCGTCACCCTCATCTCCCTGGCCGCCGTGCTCATATACCAGAGCCTCTGGCTGAGCATCATCGCTCTCTCGATCTTCTCCCTGATTCTCGTGCCTGTTCAAATACTCGGCAAGAAGATTAGAAAAGCATCCCGCAGCGGTCAGGAAGCCATTGGCGATCTGGTGGGCGTTCTCGGCGAATCGATACAGGGCGTCAAAGTCGTCCAGTCCTTCAATCTCGAGGGCTATCAGATCGACCGATTCAAGGAGACCAATCAGAATTTTCTCGATGCCACCATGAAAGCCGTCCGCAACGAAGCCCTGATGTCGCCTGTGCTGGCTCAGATAGGCGCGGTGGGAATAGCAGCGGTGATCTGGGTGGCCGGCGACCAGGTGATCCACGGACACATGACCGTGGGGGCCCTGACGTCTTTCACCATCGCTCTCATGCTTCTCTACTCGCCCCTCAAAACCATAGGCCGGGTCAATGGCATCATCCAGCCGGCTCTCGCTGCTGCCGACCGTGTCTTCGACGTGCTGGACGACGAGCCTGCCCTGGACAATTCCGAGAACACCGTGGAATTGCCTCCGGGTACACACGACATAAAGTTCGCCCATGTTTTCTTCAAGTACCCGGGTCACGAGGAGCTGGTCCTGGAAGATATCGACCTCCTCATTCCGGCAGGCAAGATGATAGCCCTGGTCGGCAACTCCGGCGCCGGCAAATCCACCATTGCCAATCTCGTGCCCCGCTTCTTCGACCCCACTGCCGGTGCTATTCTCATAGACGGAAGACCCCTTCCGGAATACGACCTGCATTCTCTGCGCAGTCAGATCGCCGTAGTCACCCAGGACAATTTCCTCTTCAATACCACCGTCGGTGAAAACATCATGCTCGGCAATACCAGAGCCAGCCAGGAGCAGATCATCGAAGCTGCCCGGGCGGCATACTGTCACGATTTCATCTCCGACTTGCCCGGGGGATACGACACCATGATCGGCGAGCGGGGCATGCGTCTCTCGGGCGGCCAGCAACAGCGTCTTGCGATCGCCCGGGCGATTCTCAAGGACGCTCCCATACTCATCCTTGATGAGGCCACCAGCGCTCTGGACAACGAATCGGAGGCCATGGTCCAGAAAGCCCTCAATAATCTCATGCAAGGTCGCACCGTCATCGTCATCGCTCACCGCCTCTCCACCATCCGCCACGCCGACGAGATTCTCGTTCTCGAAAACGGCAAAGTGATCGAATCGGGCAACCACGAAGAGCTGGTCACACGCGACCAGGCCTACGCCCGCCTGCTCGAAGCCCAGTTCCAGCGCACTACCTGATCAGATGATCCCCGAAGATCATCTGGAAGAGCATAAAAATTCCTGCTTTCCGGGGACGAAAGAGGTCATCTGTCTGAACAATCTCGCTTTCTTTCAAAAACAGAGTCGCTGCATCTACGGCATCAGCGACAGAGCCCTGATTCTTCTGCGTTACAGACAACCGGTGAAAAATCTCAATGTCGTATCGATGTCGCATCCTGGAGAGCTCAAAGTCGAGCGCATTCACTTTGCCGAGATCTCGCGCATGACTGTGATGCGAAACAAAGACGGCTCCGGTCACCTCCTCTACGAACTGAGACATGAGCCCAGAATGAGGTTTTTTATAGCATCAACGACCTGAAAGTTTGATTTCTAGGCGTTTCTGACGTATTTTTCGCCGTTTTTTATAGCCCAAACGCATTTTTGGTCCCGGAATGGAAATTCTGGGGTCTTTTCCGGCAGCTTGGGGGGGGGTAACTGGACATTGGCGGAGACTCTGGCTTCATTGTGTCTGCCGATGGGCATTTTAATCTACCTGCTTTGAATGAACAGGTATGCCCTGGTGTATTCGAAATTTGAGATCAGGGTCCGTTTAATGCAACACTCATAAAGCCAATTGTTACTCCTGCTTGACACTGGAACCGCTCATAGTGTCAGTGTCCGCGAAACGAAAGATCTCGAAACGCCTGATTTTACAGAAGGTAATTACCGTTGTAGCGAAATCTCTTTGTTCGAGAAGAGAGATAACTACATGTAGGGCTTGAGCTTCTCGATGATCTCATCGGTGAGGGGAGTCGACTTCCTGGTGGTCTCGTCGGTAAGGACGATGACACTCTCGGCGGTGGACGAGCATACTCCATCTTTGAAAATCGCCTGACCAACCACCATGGAAGACTTTCCCAGAGAAAGGATCTTCGAGCCGATCTCGCAGGCGCCCGGATAATTCATCTCGCTGAGATAGTCGAGCGAGAGCTTGACGATGACAAATGTTCTACCCGGACCCGAGATGAACTGGCCGTTCTCGTAGAGGAACTCGCAACGGCCCGACTCGAAAAGAGTGCAATAGACCGCATTGTTTATATGACCCTGGCGGTCGGTGTCTCCGTAGCGCAACTCGACCCTGGTGAAGCACCGGTAAGCGCTTCTGTCGGTATCTGATACCGTCCGTTTCTCTTTCTGCGTCATAAGATCTATACAGGAAGAACGCTGTGCTTTTTCCGGGGCAGGTCGATCTCTTTGCTGGCGTAGACGTTATAGCGATTGATCAGCTCCTGACGAAGATTCTCCGGCTCCACCATGCCGTCCACCACCATCTCGGCGCCGAGCTTGAAGATATCGACGTCTTCGCGATACTCGCGGCGCTTCTCTTCGACGAAGGCCGGTCGATCGTATTCGGAAAGCTCGCTGATCTTCTTGGCATAAACGGCATTCACCGCTGCTTCAGGTCCCATCACCGCAATCCAGGCAGTGGGAAGAGCGAGGCAGGCATCAGGCTCGAAAGCCGGACCGCACATTGCATAAAGACCGGCTCCGTATGCCTTTCTCACCACCACCGAGATCTTGGGCACGTCGGCGGAGGAGACAGCCGAAATCATCTTGGCACCGGCTCTGATAATGCCATCACGCTCCACCTTGGTGCCGATCATGAAGCCCGGCACGTCAGCGAGGAAGAGTAGCGGGATATTGAAAGCATTGCATAGCCAGATGAAGCGAGCCGCTTTGTCGGCGGAGTCTACGAATAGCACGCCGCCTTTCACCCGGGGCTGGTTGGCGATGATTCCCACGGCCCGACCATCGATGCGGCCGAAGCCGGTGATCAGCTCCGGCGCGAAGAGCTTTTTCATCTCGAAGAAAGAGCCTTCGTCGATGAGCCGGTCGATGACCTGATACATGTCGAATGGAATGTTCTCTTTCTCGGGAATGATCTGCTCCAGGGTCTTCTCGAAAGGAGCGGGTTTCTGCGAAGGGACTTCCGGGACTTTCTTGCTGCAATTAGCTGGCATGTAAGAGATATATTTCTTGCAAAGCTCGATGGCTTCTTCCTCGGACTGCACCAGCACATCGCCGCAGCCGCTCACCGAGCAGTGCATACGAGCGCCGCCCATCTCCTCGAGAGAAACACGCTCGCCGATGACCATCTCGGCCATGCGGGGCGAGCCCAGATACATCGAGGCGTGTCCTTCGTTCATGATGACGATGTCGCAGAAAGCCGGAATATAGGCACCACCGGCGGCGGAAGGTCCAAAGAGCAGACAGATCTGCGGGATCATGCCGGAGAGCTTGACTTGATTGTGGAAGATCTTTCCGGCGCCCCGTCTTCCGGGGAACATCTCGATCTGATCGGTGATCCGGGCTCCGGCCGAGTCCACGAGATAGATCAGGGGCACCTTCAGCTTCTCGGCGGTTTCTTGAATCCGGATGATTTTCTCCACTGTCCGCCAGCCCCAGGATCCGGCTTTGACCGTGGAATCATTGGCCATGAAGCATACCGACTTGCCCTGGATTTGACCGATGCCGGTGACGACACCGTCGGCAGGCAGAGACTCGTCGAGACAGTTGGCGAGAATGCCGTCTTCCACCTGGAAGCCGGGATCGAGCAGGAGCTCGAGACGTTTGCGAACAAAGAGCTTGCCGTCTTCTTTCAGCTTGGCATGATACTTGGGCGCACCGCCTTCCTTGATCTTGCCGAGCTTGGCGCTGAGCTTTTCGCTCTTTTCAATCTTCTCCGATTTCTTCTCGGATTGCTTTTCGCTCTTGCCGGCTGCTTCCTTGCTCTTTTCCATTAGTTTCACGTCCATTACCGTCACCTGTGCGAAGCTGCTTATTCGAGTGGCAGGCTTCAGTCTTCGAGTCTCCGAACCCTAAGCATTTTAGCCGTCCAAATGAGGAGCTTCCTCATTTCTACCGAATTTCTACCAAATGAGGGCTGAAATGAACGAAGAAGCTTTAATCGATATAATGAATTGATCCGACGACGCCAGCTGTCAAGCGCGCATCCGACAGCAGAGTAACCGATGCGAGGACCAATGACTGGAACCCACTCGAGAAGAGAGTTTCTCAAAAAGGTGGCCCTCTCATTCGGCGCCTCGTTTTTCTGGCAAACTGGCTCGAGCCGGGCAGCTCATTCCGGGACCACCGGCAAGATCGCCGCCTGGAAAGGCGACGATTTCACCATCGGTCACCGCATAAGAGACGGGAAGCTCCCCAAGCTACCAGCGAAAGCCAGCAGGAAAGTCGATTTCGTCATCGTCGGCGGCGGCATAGCGGGGCTGTCTGCCGCCCACTATCTCAAGGACGAGAGCCTGCTCCTGCTCGAGCAGTATGACGGCATCGGCGGTCACGCTACCGGCGATTCTTTCCAGGGTATCGACTACTCGTTCGGATCCCAATATTTCACCGACATGGAAGGGGATCTGGGCGAGCTGGTGCACGAGCTCGGGCTCAAGCCGGTGAAGATGGAGACCGGAGAGAGCAAGTGGTACTGGGAAGGCTCCCTGACTGGCAGCGAAGCAGGCACCGCCCCGGGCAAAGAGCTGGCCCGTCTGAAAGAGGAAGTGAAAAGATACTCCGGCTTGTTCTCCTCGAATATCCTCGACGACTATCGCAAACACACCGAGCTCAAGAAGCTCGACGGCAGCACCCTGGATTCGGCGCTGGCTTCATACGACCCGAAATTCCTGGCGCTCCTCAACAGCTATTGCAAGTCTTCCCTCTGCGGGGGAATCAAGCAAGTATCGGCCCTTGCCGGGCTTTCCCTGCTTGATGATCTGAATCTTCCCACCTACGAGTTCGAAGGTGGCAACCCGGCTCTGGCCCGGGCTCTTGCCGAGAGTATTCGAAAAGCCCAGCCCGATTCGGTGGTCACCGGCGCCTTCGTCTGGTCCATCGAAGTCGGTGACCGGGGAGCCCAGGTAGTCTACGGCTCGGGGAGAAAGCTGACAAGAGTCGAATGCAAGCATGTGATCGTGGCGGTACCGCATATGATTAGCAGCCGGATTCTCCACGGGGTCGACGACAGGTTGAAAGCATCGCTTTTCGGCTTTCGCTATGGCTCCTATCTTGTCGCCAATCTGCTCCTGCGCAAACGAGTCTTCGACGGTCCCTTCGATAGCTGGTTCGCACCGCCGGTTGATTTTGCCGACATCACCGTGGCTGAGACACCATATATGATGACAGGCAATTACAAACAAGAAATGGGCTCGGTGCTTACCGTATATCAACCCTACGAAGCAGCCAGCATAGGAAGAGTGCTGCTCTTCAAAGGAGACCGGGAAGCCCTCTCTTCGAAGATGATCGATCAACTCTCGAAAATCGCTCCGGAGGTCGACGGTGCTCTCGAAGAGATTGTCCTGGCCCGCTGGGGTCACGCCCTGGCAGTTCCCAGACCGGGCTATTTCAACCTGGTGGACGGGCTGCCTGCCCTTTCCCCGGACTCGCTCTCTTTCGCCCACTCCAGCTCCCTCGGTCTTCCCTGCGCCGAGGCGGCGGTGAGCGCGGCAAAACAGGCAGTGACTCGAGCTCGAGAGAAGGTGGTCTCCTGATGGCGAATCGAAAAGTTATACCGTTTATAGCGGTCCTGATCACAGTCCTGGTCTCTCTCGCGTATCCGACGCCGCCCTGCCTGGCTGGCAATCAGAAAGGCCCGCGCACCAGCAATCCTCAATACTGGCCACCGGCTCTCAACAACTATTATCCGGACATGGAGCTCGTCAATCAGGACGGCGGCAAGACCCGCCTGTCCTCTTTCAAAGGCAAAGTGATCGTCATCGAACCTGTCGGTATGTCATGCCCGGCCTGCCAGGCCTTTGCCGGAGCCAACCGGCCAGGGGCGCGCCCCTATGGTGGGGTAAGGCCCCAGTCCAATCTCCAGTCTTTCGAAGAGCTTCTCAAGAGTTACACAGGTCTGAGTCTCGGCGATCCACGAATCATTCTCGTCCAGCTTCTGCTATACAATCCGAGCATGCAGGCGCCCAGTCAGGAAGAGGCACGGCGATGGGCGGCCAATTTCGGACTGCGCACCAGTGCCGGTTGCTATGTACTTGTGGGCAAGCAGAATATGGTAAACCAGTACAGCTACGACATGATCCCGGGATTTCAGCTCGTGGACAAGGATTTTGTCCTGCGATCCGACTCCACCGGTCACAATCCCAGAAACAATCTCTACACCCATTTCTTCCCCATGCTCAAACGAGTGCTTTAAATATGCCTTTTCGAAAAGTCACCACAATCGTCTCACTGGCGGCCCTTCTCGGTGTCGGGCTCGGCTTCGAGACTGGGTGCGCTCCCGGCGTCCAGGCCAAGCGCAAGCTCATCTTCATGACCAGCAGAAGGATGACCGCCTCCCAGGTCCTGGGCTTCTACGGCTATTCGGCCATGGTCGATGTGGGCGGTAGCAGACGCCGCGGCACCTATATCTATCAAATACCGGGAAGCAGCTCGGCGAAATCCAGCGGTCTGGCCAAAGGCGATGTCCTGATCAGCATCAATGGCCGGGTAGTGGAATCACCCCTGGTGGCGGACAGCATCCTCAAGGCCCTGGCCGGCGAGTCCACCAGGGTGGTTTACGCCAAACGTGTCGGGGACGGACTCAAGCTCATGCAGATGGACACTGGCTGGGGGAGTCTCTGCAATATGGCTGCTGCCGGCTCGGGAACCGAGACCCATTTCAGAATCGCCCCGGGAAGACCCCGGCCGCCGAGCAATGAATCCATCGAAGAGCTGGAGGCTTATCTCATGCAATTGATCAATAACGACCGTTCCTCTGTTAACGGCAACATTGCCAGAGTGCGGCGCAGCAGCGAGTTGTCGGCGGTGGCCCGGGCATATGCCGAAGATATGTGCAAGCGCGGCTTCACCGGGCACATCGATCCGGAAGGCAGGAGCCCCCAGGACCGCGCCAGGGCCGCGGGGATCACCGCGCCGGTCAGCGAGAATCTGGCGTTTTATGCCGACCCGCGCGCCAGCCAGAGAGCGATGGTGGCGCGTTGCGAAGCCAATATGATGGCCGAGCCCCCGAACAATCCCAATAATCACCGGGGGCAAATCCTCAATCCGGACAATATCGTCGTAGGAGTGGGCGTGGCCAAGCGCAAGGACGGCGGAGTCATGATCGTCCAGGAATTCAGCCGAGTCGATGTGCCCTGAGCTCAGCGATAACGCCGTCTCGAAGGAAGAAGCCGCCAGCCGGAAGCGAAAAGACTGGGAATCAAATCGAAGATTGCCTCGAACATGAGACCGCGCCTCTCGAGATTCCGCAATCTGGACACAGAGCGGCTGCGCTCGTTACGCAGTCGGTCATATTCCTGATCGCTGACTCGATTGAGAAAGAGCTGGAAGCGCCGCCCCTCCAGAGAGTCGTTACGCAGGAATGCTCTGAATCCCTGGGCGGACACGTGAGCGGCATAGTGCTCGCTCAGATCCTGCTTGTTTCGAACACCATTGTCCCTGTCGGGAAGAGTGATGCCTACATTTACGCTAATTCGTGGTGTTGTTTTCACGAGATCGCCCCCTGGCGTGGAGGCCGGAATCTATTGAATCGTCTTCTAATAACCCGACCTGACCACGTTTCCAAAATTGCCTTTCGCCTTGGTTGTCAACAGGATAAGAGATGTTACAGCGCCTGTCCAGTTATATTAGCTTAGTTTATGGGAGAAACCGCACCCGCATTCGTGTATTTCCGGTCACAACTTGGTCATGAGTGTGATCAGCTCTTTGCCCTGATCCTGGGGAAAAGAGTCCTGGGGCTCGAATACGAGATCGAACGAGAATGTGCCATCGAACATCTCGAAGATCTCATCTTTCGATATGGAAAAAGGCAGCCCCCCGCTTCGTCTTTCGCCTATCCACCAGAGGGCTAGAAACTTGCCGCCCTGGCGCAGGAGATCGCGTATAGCGAAGAAATAGCGCTTGCGATTATCCGGAGATATAGAGCAGAAGCAAGTATGCTCGAAAACACTGTCGAAATAGCCGTGGTATTCGAAGAGATCAAAGACATTTCGGTGCAGTAGAAAGCCGGTGGTCCCGGCGACGCCGGCTTCCTGGAATCTTTTGTGGGTAGCGTTGATGGCATGCTGCGAAAAATCGATGGCCGTCACCTGATAGCCGCTCCGGGCAAGCAAAAGAGCATCGTGACCGGTACCACAACCCAGCACCGCCAGCTTGCCCGGCGGCATCTTGTAAGGGGTCTCGAGAAACGTCTTGAGGGGAGGCGCGAAAGTGCCGTATTCCCAGGGTGTCATTCCCTGTTGATAACAGAGATCCCAGAATTCCGGCGAATCGATATCCGGTTGACCTTGTACCTGTTCCGTCATAAGCGAGCATTAAACCATATGTATACCTTTCATAGCCCCTGGCAACGAATTCCCCTTGCGCTTAGAATTACGTCTCTCTGTACCGAGCATTCGAAAAATGAGCAAAAAATTTCTTGTCTTACTCCTGTATCTGGCGACCGTCACGACTCTGACCGCCGAGGCCGCTAACAAACCCGCGGTGAAGCAGAAAGTGCAACCACCGCCTCCGGACTACTTCCCGGTGCGAGTCAAAGATGATCAGGGCAAGCCAATCGAGTGGTGGTGGAAGTACTCATATACGAAGTACTACGTGAATGGACAGCCATCGGACAAGAAACTCGACGACTTCAAGAGTCAGGTCGTCGCTGCTGAAGAGCAGCCGGATAAGTCAATCATCTGGAAAATAGACACGACGAGCCCGTCCATGAAGACGATTCACGAATGGTATATCAAGCGAAATGGCAAAGTCGTCTGGCATAAAGAACAGTATGGCGACGACGAGAAAATGTATGTCCAGTTCATCCCGGAGCGAGTTCTATTGACCAATCCACCAGCCAAAGAAGAAAACTGGAACTGGAAGGGCAAGGGCAATATGGGCATCGAAATCGATAACACCTCCACGGTTCTCAGTCAGGAGGAGGTGGAAACCCCCGCCGGAAAATTCAACACCATGAAGATCCAGGTTCTCGGGACTCAAGGCGGACAGCCGATCAATCTGACTTACTGGTGGGCGCCCTGGGTCGGTCTCGTCAAATCGGCAGCGAAAAATTCAGTTGTTGATTCGGAAGCTTCGCTGGTCGACTACAGTTTCAAGAAACCGCCGCCGAAGAAATGAATCGAGTCAGTGAAAATTTCGCGATCGCACTACCGGGTCTTCGACAAGGGGAGGCAGGGGCTCGAAGTGCATGGCGATGACATTGGCCACGCCGAACTCGAGCTGCAGCCGTCCCTCCACAAGTAAGAAAGAATTGCTCAAGATCACCCGGCAGTATTTCTCGAAAATCGGCGGGCGGATTATCACATTGGCCAGACCCGTCTCGTCCTCGAGAGTGAGAAAAACGAATCCTTTGGCGGTGCCCGGACGCTGTCGGCAGATCACGGCTCCGGCGACACTCAGGGAAGAGCCATCCTCGCCGTCCTGGCAAAGACCGGTGCAGGTGAGAATCCCGCGCTCTTCAGCCCAGCTCCGGTAGAACCGCATGGGGTGCTCGCTGGTGGAAAGCCCCATCATCCTGAAATCGGTCACCACCGTCTCGAGATCACTCAACTCGGCAAGCACCGGCGGCGGCGTCTCCGGCTCCGACAAACCGGCCATCTCATGCAGGGAATCGAGAAGCGGAGTAGGGCGTTTTGCCCTGAGCTTGCCGAGCACCTGCCAGAGAGCCTGACGCCTGCCCGGGCAGAAACTCTCGAAAGCCCCGGCCCGGGCGAGCACTTTCAGATCCGTCGCGCTCAGGCCGCTGCGTGCCACGACATCATCGAGAGACTGGAAAACACCGCCATTCTGCCAGGACGCCAGAAGTAAATCCCGGGCTTTCCTGCCGAGCCCGTCCACATAGCGCAGCCCGATCCGCAAAGCCGGCTCGCCGTCACGATCATCGGGCTCGAGAGTGCAATCCCAGGCGCTCCTGCCCAGATCCACCGGACAGACCCTGACACCATGCCTGAGAGCATCGCGGACGAGGGTGGCAGGGGAGTAGAACCCCATGGGCTGCGCATTGAGTATGGCGCAATAGAACTCGGGCCGATAATAGCGTTTGAGATAAGCGGAAGCATAGACGAGAAGCGAGAAAGAAGCAGCATGACTCTCGGGGAAACCATAGTTGGCGAAGGCCCGGAGCTGGTGTGTGATAGTGGCGATGGCGTCCTCGCTGAAATCGTTTGTGCGCATACCGGCGGCAAGCTCCTCGCATAGACGGTCCATCTTCTCCTGGGAGCGCTTGTGGCTCATCACTCGCCTGAGCTGGTCCGCCTGGGAAGGAGTAAAACCGGCTGCCACCACCGCCAGTTTCATGCCCTGCTCCTGGAAAAGAGGCACCCCCAGGGTGCGCTTCAGTATCGGCTCCAGAGACGGGTGCAGATAGACCACCTCTTCTTCCTTGCGCCGGCGCCTCAGATAAGGATGGATGATATTGCCCTGGATAGGGCCGGGTCTGACAATGGCTATGGAGACGATGATATCGTAGAAACAGGCGGGTTTCAGGCGCGGCAGGATATTCATCTGGGCTCGGGACTCCACCTGGAAGACCCCGATAGTATCGGCATCGCAGAGCATCCTGTAGATCGAGGGATCATGCATGTCGAGCTGCCCGATATCGATATCGACACCACGGAAACGGCTCACCAGTTTGAGCCCCTCCTGGATCATCGTGAGCATGCCGAGACCGAGCAGATCGATCTTGATCATGCCCACCAGATCGATATCGTCCTTGTCCCACTGTATGACCGTGCGCCCTTCCATGGCGGCGGGCTCGATAGGAACGAGCTCTCCCAGCGGTCTGCCCGAGAGAACGAAACCGCCCACATGGATGGATCGATGCCGCGGCAGTTGATGGAGCCCTGCTACCACGTTGAGAAGAAGCTGCACCCGCCGGTCCCGCGCATCGAGACCGGCACTCTCCAGCCCGCCGTCGAGGAGCTTCAGCACCGCGCCCCGGGCTTCGCTGTGCTCGGCTTCCGCCGCCAGCCGGTCGGCGGTCTCCTGGGAGAAGCCCAGGACCCGAGAAGCGTCGCGTACCGCCGAGCGCCCGCGATAGGTGATAATCTCGCAGACCATGGCAGCATGCTCCCGCCCGTACTTTTCGTATACATACTGAAGCACCGTCTCTCTTTCCTGATGCGCTATGTCGAGATCTATATCGGGAGGCTCGTGGCGCCCTTCCGAGAGAAAGCGCTCGAAAAGCAGCTCCATGCCCACCGGATCCACCGCCGTGATCATCAGGCAATAGCAGACCGCCGAATTAGCCGCGGATCCCCGCCCCTGGACGGCTATTCCCCGGCTGCGGGCAAAGCGCACGATATCCCACATAATCAGGAAATAAGGAGCCAGATCGAGACCGATGATCATCTCGAGCTCATGCTCGATCTGCCGGACATGGACAGGCGACAGAACCGGATACCTGAGCCCGGCGCCCTCCCAGACGAGCTTGCGAAGAAGGGCATTGTGATCCAGATCCAGACCCGGATCACGATCGACACCACAGATGGAGGCGATCTGGGGAGCCGGCCGAAACACCGGCAGTGGTGTCTTCAAGCTCCCCAGGCGAAACCGGCAACGCTCCGCCACCTCGATGGTGCGCCGGATCCCGGAGAGATCGTGACGCCAGAGACGGGCCATCTCCGCCGGGGACTTCAGATACCAGCTGCCGTTGGGACGCAATCTCCGGCCGGCCCCGGCAAGAGTAGTCTGGTGGCGGAGACAGGTGAGCACATCATGAACTATCCGCTTCTCGGGAACGGCATAATGGACATTATTGCTTACCACCCATGGTATGGAACGGGCAGCGGCAAGCTCGACAATCTCCCGGGCAACGACCTGCTCCTGGAGGATGTGATGATTCCAGACCTCCAGATAGAAACGATCGCCGAATACCTCCTGCATGAGCATGGCGGCGGCGGCGGCACCGTCCCTGTCCTTCCGGGAGAGAAGCGAAGGGATGAGGCCCCGGGGGCAACCTGATAGAGCGATGAGACCGCCGTTTCGCTCGAAGAGCTCTGTCCGGGAGACCCTGGGCTCTCCCCGCTCCCGGCCGAAACGGCTGAGGGTGATGAGCCGGCAGATATTCTTGTAGCCATCCTCGTCCATGGCCAGTAGAACTATATGGGAGCCGTCCTGAAGAGTGATCTCGGCGCCGATTATGGCCTCCAGCCCTGCTTCCTTAGCCGCATGGGCGAAACGCACAGAGCCCCCCAAATCGTCGTGGTCGGTAAGGGCCAGAGCCGAAAGCCCGAGTTCCACGGCCCGACCGACCAGCTCTTCGGGATTGCTGGCGCCGTCGAGGAGCGAGAAAGCCGAATGACAATGAAGCTCGGCGTACAGAGAACTCTTGCCCCCTCCACTGGAACATTTTCTTGATTATACCATACAAAAGTATGCTACCAGTATTTTCGCAGATTCCTTCCCGAATCGAGACTGTCGAAAAGAGCCTTGCTCAATCCGTCAACCTGCCCCCTGAGGTCCTCTCCTCCGGTGAAAATGACCCGGCACCCGGGATGGCTCTGGCGAAAAGCCTGCAACTTCGTGGAGGACACCTTGAAAGAGCGCCTCAGATCGAGCGTTTGCAAGCCGGCGGGCAATGCCTCGAGACCGCTCCCGGAAAGCTCGGGGCTGACTATCGACAGGTGCTCGAGCCTGCCATCGCGACCGATTATCTTCAGCTGCCGGTCGGTAGTCCCGCAGAGCTTCAAAGTGAGCCTCCGGAGACTTTTCATAGAGACAATCTTCTCGAGCTGGCTGTCATCGAGATCGGTCCGGGCAATCTCGAGACCGGCAAGATTGAGGGAGGCGACCCCTTTGAGCAACTCCCTGCTCAGATCGATCCTGCTCAAAGAAAGCTCCTGGAGGGCCGGGAAGCCTCTCAGCGCGGCAATCATCCGGGGACCGAACTCGATCCCGTCGAGACCGAGGATCCGCAGCTCCGGAAGTACCGCCAGCCTGGTAAGAGATTTCTCGCTGACAGCAGGGGCTCTCGAGATTTCCAGACCCTTGAGTGAAGGCGTGGAAGCGACTGCCAGGATAGCACTGTCATCCACCAGATCGCCGCCTATATGAAGCTCATCGAGACTGGTGCCCGAGATAAGCTCCTTGATACCGCTACTGGTGATATTCGTGCCCATTATATCCAGGGCCCTGAGATCTTTCATCGAGGTCAGGACGGGCACTGCTTCGTCGCCGACTCTCACGTTGCTGATTTTCAAATCCACCAGACCGCAATCAGCTATCGCCGCCAGTCCCCTGGCAGTCACCCGGTCGCCATTCATGACTATGGAATAGATATCATGCCTGCCGGCAAGCTCCTCTAGTTGCCTGTCCGTCACACCTTCCTTGGCAATCAGCCGGGCCTGCCCCTTGCCGTCGCCGACATCCGAAAAATGCGGCTCGATAGCGGTGGATACGAGACTTGTCAGAGGCGTCAGGGCCAGATCGGACTCGGAGACATCCTTGGCAGCCTTGCGCTCGGTGATGGCCACCGAGCGGTTTACCAGATAGGCGCCGGATATGATTGCCGCTACCAGAAATGTCGCCAGAATCGCCCAGAATCTTCCCGAGCGCCAGCCCTCTTCGCTGATGAAGGTCCAGACATGCTGGGTGACCGGCGTCGCCGCCGGCTTCTCGCTCTCGATAAGCTCCTGCAGAGCCGACAGAATCGCCTGGTCGAGCTGCTCTACAGAAGCGAATCGATCTTCGCCGTCTTTCTCCAGGCAGCGGGCCGCGATAATCTCCAGAGCTTCAGGAAAGACCTGGCCAGTGACGCTCGCCTCGGAAAGACCGGGTGGAAGCTCCTCAGCGTGTTTTCTCATGGTATCTAGTGCGGTATCGCCACTGAAAGGCGGCCGGCCGGTGAGGGCCTCGAAAAATGTACAACCGATTCCATAGACTTCCGAGCGCTCATCATATGACCTCCCGAGAGCTTGATCCGGTGGCATATATGCAGGCGTGCCCGCAATGACCGCGCCGTCCGCGCCGTGCTTGCCCAGAGCCACTCCGAAATCGATGATGCGGACATCGGGCTCGGCCCTGTCCAGATCGGAAAGAAGAATATTGGAGCTCTTCAGATCGCGATGAAGAACGCCTTCACCATGGGCATAGCTGATGCCCTGACAGACCTTGTGGAAGATCTCGAGAGCCTGGCGAAGCCCGAGTGTCTTTCTGTCGGCGAGCACCAGATCGAGGCTGACTCCATCGACATATTCCATGGCCATGAACGGCACACCACCACCGGTGACACCGAAATCGAGCACCTGGACGATATTGGCATGGTTGAGATTGCTGGTGGTTTTCGCCTCTCTCTGAAATGCCACCAGCTCCTCGTCTGACTGCCTGTTGAGCACTTTCACCGCGACGTCCTTGTTGAGCAACCGATCACTGCAGTAGTAGACAGTGCCGGTGCTTCCTCTGCCGATCACCGAAAGGGGGCGGTATCGATCGAGAGGGAAGCGATCCGGATCCACCTCGATCTCTACACTGGAATCCTCCTCGGCAGAATGATCAGTCTCTTCAATCCCGAGGGAAGCGGGCTCGAATTCGCCTGCCGGCTGCAGTCTCGGTCTCGGCACCGGACAGGAGCAGAGATCCATACGAAAGATCCACTGGGTGAAAGAGCCCGAGCGTCCAGCCGCCAGACGCTTGCCGCACTCGGCGCAGATGCTGATCAGCTCCTGCCCTTCCTTCTCGGCGGCATCGAGAATCGCGCAGTTGCAAGCCTCGATCCACTGCGTCAGCGAATGCGACCGCCCGGCAAGAGTTTTCACTCCACCGCATCGTGGGCAGCGTTCGTCATCAGATCTGTCGCTCATGAGCTTCTCGAGCCTTGCAGACTAGATCCGATATACCCGCTCCAGACAAGAACCCTCTACCGCGTCTTCCTCAGTTCGATCAGGCGGCTGGCCACGACCTCGCTCTCGAAACCGTTTGCGGCCAGGGTCTCATATTCGCTCAAAGCGCGGTCGTGTCGATTGAGAGCGTAGAAAGCCCCGCCGAGAGCTTCTCTGGTCGCGAAACCGGCTTGCCCGGGAAGCCCTTCGAGAGCTTTCTCGAGAGAGACGATCGCCTCTTCGGCCCGTCCGGCGGAGACGAGCTCCAGACCGAGATGATGATGGATGTATGGATAATCGCCTTTCAAGAGCCGGGCTCGCTTGAAAGCTCGAATGGCTCCTTCCTTCTCGCCCTGGGCGGAGAGCACCAGAGCGAGATTGTACTGCGCCGGGAAGCAAGCCGGATCGAGTCCCAGAGCCCTCTCATAAGCCTGCCTCGAAGCGGCCAGGTCTCCTTTGTCCTTGAGGAAATTGCCCAGATTGTTGAGCAAGGTGGGATTGTCGGGAGCCTGCCTGGAAGCGCGCTTATTGAAATCGATAGCGCTATCGATCCTGCCTCTTCTGTAGCTCACCATGGACATCAAATGAAGAGCGTCGGCACTGGAGGGATCCGCCTTGAGGACTTTAGCGAGAATCTGCTCGCAATATTCGAGGTTGCCCCGGTCGAGCTGATCCGAAGCGGTCATGAGAGCCTGGCTGATATTCATGGTTTGCATCGCTCAGATTTTAGGGCAATCCGGCCGATCGAGCATTAATGCCCTGTCAGGAAGCCAGCACTACGAACGGTGCTGCCCCCTCTGCGACCGACAGACCTTGCGACCGTGATGGAAGGTGCATCCGTCACCCCATTTGTCTATGCGATATGTGACCGGCTTAACACCATCCAGACCGAGAGCCCGGGCAGAGCCACGGGAGAGATCCATCGTTGATCCGCACCTGTACTTCGCGACCGCCATACATGACCGTGAGGATGGTCCCGAAAGGCAGGGTCTTGTGGGCCGCTGTCAGACCGTCAGGGTAGAACCTCTCGCCGGTGGCGGTCCGGGCACCCACCAGTACACAGAGGCGACTTTTTCAAAAATCTTCCCTTCCATGGGATGCATCAACTGTGTTCAGAGCGCCCGAGACCACTGCTCTGTCTCCTGTCCCGGTTCGGATCCTCTCGGGAGCATGACCGAGCATATCCAGGTCCAGCGGAACCAGACCGGGCTTGGAGCGGGCGGCGATCTCGAGGTGGTCGAACATGAGATCAAGTCTAAATCCGCAGTGTGACCGGATCGTTACCTATCTGGCCTGGAAATATCTCACCACCCCGTCGGCGATGGCGTCCACCGCAGCTGCTCTGTAGCCCGGAGAGGTGAGGCGGCCGAGTTCTCTGTGGTTGCTCATATAGCCCAGCTCCATGAGAATCTGAGGAGCCCGGGCATCCATCTCGAACTGTCGGTGAAGAACATTGCGGTCCTCGACCCTGCCTCCGCCATGCGTTCCGACATATCGATTGAGCTCCTTCACCAGGCTGCCGTGCACCGCATCAGCCAGAGGTCGATCGTGAGGATCGGTGAAGTAAGTCTCGATTCCACTGACCGATGGCGACTTGCTCGAATTGGCATGGATCCTGAGCACAATGTCGGCGCCCGAGCTATCTGCCCTGCTCTGACGCTGCTGGTTGGTGACCAGCACATCGCTGGTTCGTGTCTGAACCACCTCGGCACCCATGGATTGAAGCTTCCGTCCCAGCTCCAGGGCATAATCCAGGACCAGATTCTTCTCCTCCACCCCTTCGTGGACGGCTCCGTATTTCGGATGATTGGCTCCGTGCCCGGCATCGATAAAGATCTTCCTGCCGGCCAGGGGCTTATCCCGGCTCTCCGTCACGCGATCGCCTTCCGGCACCCGGTCTACCGTGAATCGGGGTCGCTCGGGACGAAAATAACTGGGGCGATCTTGATAATAGCCCTGTGGCTTCTGACCGTCGGTGGAAAATCGCCAGGCTGGCGGCAGAATACTCTGGCCGCTGTTCGGCCTGTCTCGAACCGCAGGCTCGACGAAGTCTCCGGCGCTGCCCTTACCGCCTTCACTGCCTTTATCGTCCTTAAACAGATCGTTCCAGCGGCTCTTCCAGGCTGTGTCACCGGCAGCGCCATAGCTGTCAGCGTAGAACTTGCCGGAATCGCTATGATCGGCGCGACCCTTGCTGCTTTCCGGAATGAAAAAATCTTCTGCCAGCGCTCTGTCTCCCTGCGACATGTCCATATTATGCCCACCGGAGGACATCTTGACAATAGTTCGTAGCATCCGGCTAGAGGGTCTGTGTAGTATGAGTGACGATGCCACCCATGGTGATGAGCAGGATACCCAGAAGACGCAGGGCGTTGAAACGCTCTTTGAGAATCACCAGAGCCAGAAGATACATGACAAGCGGATAACAGCCGGTGATGGAGACAATATAGGAAGCCGTGGCCAGTTGCAGGCCGACAAGATAAGCGAAAGCCCCCAGGTAAAGACAGACAGCCGAGATGGAGACCGGCACCCAGAGCCCGGCTGTTCGCGGCACAGGAAACTTTTTTGCGTAAATCAGATATACCCATAGAGCCAGAAGACAAAGAACATCCCAGAGACATTTGCCGGTGAAGGCCATGAGCGGCGAGCCTGCCTCCAGGGCTTTCTTGTCGAAGATCCCCCAGATTCCCCAGAGAAGCGTCGTCACCACAATCAGCAATATCAAAAGTGGTGACAGTTTCAACTTCTCGTTCCCGGTCTTCGCCGACCAGGATATGGCAAGAATCCCGGCAAGCACCAGGGCGCTTCCGATAAGCCGAACCGGAACCAGGGGTTCTTTAAGAAAAAAGGTAGAGATGAACTGCAGGATGATCGGATATCCCGAAGTGATTCCCAGGACGAAACTGGCGTCGGTCATACCCATGGCGACGAGATAGAGGATCATGGCGATGAAATAAGCCACTCCTGCCACACCTGTCCAGAAGAGGACCGGCTGGTTGATCCACTGTCCCGGCTCGAGGACGTAAAGAGCACCGAAGGACAGGACCAGTGCAGGCACGGCGAAAAGATTGAGACAGAACATCACCATGAGCGGCGATGCCGCATCCAGTGCAAGCTTATCGGTAATGCCCCAGGCACCCCAGCAGATCAGGGTGGCGATCACTGCCAGATTGAGGAGCAGGGTATTGTCTAGGCAAGCCAGGAATTCCATTCGAATTAGAGTAGCATGTCAGTCGAAGATTCCTTCGATGTGCCAGGCTCGAAGCTCATGATCGTAAACCAGCATGACCAGGAGCCTCTGCCCGAAAGGAGAGCGGATGAGTGCCCTGTAACAGGACCGGCGTACCGGAGCTTCCCACCAGAGTCCCGACAGGCATTCGGGTACGGTAATAGCAATGATCTCGTACCAGAGTCCCTCGAAGTTGACGGCGCCGGGCCGCGACTCCTGAAACTCCACCATTACCGGTACTACTCCACGGTCATCAGCGCCGTCACTCTCGCTACATTTCTTAAGCACCATTTCCGATACCAGCCCGGAAGGACCCAGGAACTTTTCCACAAAATCGACATCAACAGCAGACGGCTCACCACCGGTCTTCTCGATGACCGGCTGCCAGCGCCCGGCAAGATCATGGAAATACTGATCGTCCAGGACCGGGCGAACCAGGGCTTCGTCGCCAAGCCTGACAGCAATGCGGGCCAGCAGTAGAGAAAGAGCCTCACCGCTCCTGCTGCCGAGGGGATCGGCTCGCTCGTCACCGGTCCCGGCGATGCTCAACTGTTGCCGGGACTCTGGAGCCGTGCGCGCGATGGTCAGCTCCAGGGCCGTGAACTCCCGGGCGATGGGCTTGCTCTCGAGACTGAGCCGCAAGACCTCGAGGAGAAACTTGCTGTTGCTGGAAGGGCTCATCATCCTGATCGGTCTCTCCTCAATCAATTCGTTATCGTTGTAGAAGCCGATGGCAAGCTCCTCGGCGCAGAGAGACTCCCGGGCAAGCTCGAGAACCAGCCGATCGATCAGGGACTTGATCACGAAGATCGTATCGGTGAAAGACTCCACCGGCCCGCCGAGATCGACGAGACAGTGATAGCTCCTCTCTTTCACTGGTATGGAAGGCTGCCTGGCGTCGAGACCGCAAGCGAGATGATAAGCGGCAAGAGCACCGGCGCCGAAGCGCGAGCAGATCTCGTCCGGAGCAAGAGCGGTGAATTCGCCGATACGATCGATACCGAGACTCCTGAGAGTCTGCCGAGCCTCCATTTCGACAGGCAGGTACTCGACGGGCAAGCAAGCGAGAAAATCCCGATCGCCCCCCTCCGGCACCAGCAGCCAGCGGCGCCGGGAAAGCGCCGCCACAGTGGCGGCGAAAGCACTGTCGGCGATACCGGCACTGGCTTCAGTATAGCCCCGGCGACTGACAAGCTTGAGAAGCTCCCGGCAGAGCTTCCCCTCTCCGCCCATATGCCTGAGACCACCGGCGTCCAGGAGGAAATTGGCAAAGGAGCCTGCAGATGCGCTCACCCTGGGGGAGCAGGAGATCAGATCGGCAAGCAGCTCTTTCTGCGCCTGCCGGCATAGAGACTCGTCATAATCACGCCAGAGGAGCTCGGCGCAGAGAGCGCGGGCCTGGGAGAGACGCATCCCCGGTGCCACCATGGCAGCCCCGGCTTTTCGCGAGCAGAAGCGCACAGCGGATCGGCCGCTGATCAGGACGAAAGGTCTGTCCTTAAGCTCGGGCTCGTGCTTTTGATGTGCGACGATCGGGAGGTTGGGGATGTGTAAACAGGCGATTCGTGACATTGGTGACGAGCTCTATCTCCATATTGCGGGTCAGGCCCTCCTTCTCGATAAAGCCCTGGATACCGGGAAGGATCATGACCGGTCCGCCAAGACCATCCTGACGAGCATAATTGCTCGACCATTTGAAACCGACTCTAGTATGAGAATGATCTCGCCCCGGATCTTGTCCCTGTCCCGGATCTCCCCTGTCTTCATCCCGCAACAGGATGAGAGCCGATCGCGACCGGTCGAGAGCACGCTGCAAACGAGCATAGATCCGATCGCTCAGATAAGGGATCGTGACAAGATCGAAGATCACCACGTCGAATATATTGCTCGCGATCAACTGCTCGGCAGCCCAGAAGGCTTCACGGCGGACGTTAGTATCCCCTGTTCCGCCGCCCCTCAGGCGCAGCACCATGAACTGCCCGAAAGAGCCCTGCCTGCCACCATCTGTAATCATCCCCGCAGGCCAGGCACCACACAGCCCCCGGTCGACAAAAGCCCAGTCAAAAGCAATCAAGCGGCTGCAAGTATCGATATAAGCGACATTGAGCCCGGACATGCACCAGTATGCAACCACGCTTCGTAACAGAGTGGTCTTTCCTGATGAGACCGGACCCGTCCAGGCACTGATGCGCCGGCGCGCCAGCCCCCGCCCGCTTTCGGAGTCGATCTCGGCAATGCCTGTACGCAGGACCCTGAGGGCGTCTCCGGCGGAGAGCCATTTGCCCGGAAATAACTGCTCGAGTTGCTGGCGTAGAGATGCTACTTTCATTGAGATAGAGCCTGACTATTATCGATTCTCACATTTTACACATACATACGTATGCGTGTCAAGCTATGGAAGCAATCCTCCATCCTGGTGGACAATCCTGCCACCCACCAGGGTCATGAGCACCCGGGTCTCGTGGATGGTCTCGGGAGAGCTAGCGAAGAGATCGCGATCGAGCAAAATCAGATCGGCATCCTTCCCTTCCTCGATGGAGCCGCGCCGGTCCTCGCAATGATTGACGAAAGCGCCGTTTATAGTGTAAGCCTCGAGACACGCCTGCAGAGCGACTTTCTGGTGCGGCAACCAGGACTCGGCTCCGGCTTCCCCGGGCGGGGCCCGGCGCACCGCCACCTCCATGGCATCGAAAGGATTGAGAGACGATACCGGCCAGTCGCTTCCCCCGGCGAGCCTTGCCCCGGAGCGATAAAGAGCGCCAAGCGGATAGATGTCCCGGCTGCGCTCCGGTCCGAGGACCGGCTCGGTGAGCTCCTCGACATATTTGTCCCGGTGACACCAGAAGGGCTGGACCGTGGCCGTCACGCCGAGTTCTCTGAAACGCGGAATATCCTTCGAGTCGATAAGCTCCAGGTGGGCGATATGATGCCGGAGAGCAAGACCGGCATCGCTACTCTCACGGCAATGCTGGAAAGCATCGAGGGTGGTGCGCACCGCCCGATCGCCGATAGCATGGACATGGACCTGGAAGCCGCTCTTCTCGAGGAGAGCGACTATCTCTCTCATCTTCTCGCCGGGGAAATTGAGCTCGTCGCTCTCCATCTTGTCGTCGATCCCTATATAAGGCTCGATGAGCGCTGCGGTATGGGCTTCGATAACACCGTCTGCAAAAAGCTTGGCGCTGCTGAAAGAGACCATGTCCCTGGAATAACGGTCTCTGAGCCCCCTCATGCGATGGACCTGGGGTCCGAAATCCTTCTCCGGATCGATCTTCCAGGCAGTGTTCACCCGCACTTTCAGATTGCCTTCTCGATTGAGATCATCGTAGGCCGTGAGGAGCTCCATATTCACCCAGGCATCCTGGATGGATGTGATTCCCAGACGATTGGCGAGCTCCTGACCGCGGCGCAGGCCCGCCGCGTAGTCCTGGCGCGAGCGCTCTGGAATGAGCTTCTGGATTATATGCATGGCGGTCTCTCTCAGGGTCCCGGTGGGCTCGCCCTTCTCATCCCTCTCGATGCGGCCTCCCTCCGGGTCTCTGGTATCGTGTGTGATGCCAGCTCTGGCGAGCGCCGCCGAATTCGCCCAGCCCGAGTGATAGTCCTGGGACTCCAGGAAGACCGGACGGTCGGAAATAATCTCGTCGAGATCCTTTTTGCTCGGATTGCCATCCTTGAAAAGAGGCAGGCTCCAGCCTGCCCCTCTGATCCACTCGAGATCCGGTTTCGAGGCGGCATAGTCCTTTACTCTCTTCAGCACCTCTGAGCCGGTCTTGCAATCATCGAGGTTGCATTCGTTCAGATGCACTCCGCCGTCGGCCAGGTGGATGTGGCAATCGAACATTCCAGGCATGACCATGCCGCCGTGAGCATCGATCACCCTGGTGCCGGGACCGATATGCTTTGCCGCACCATCGTCGGTACCGACATAGATGATTCTGTCCGCCTTCACGGCCACAGACTGTTGCCACCGCCTGGCGGCATCCATGGTGTATACGCGGGCGTTCTTGATGACGATGTCAGCCAACGGAGAGCCCTCCTCGGCTCGAGCGGCCAGAGTAACGGACAGAGTGATGGAAAGGGAGACAGCTAGAAGAAAAAAAGCCGACAGGGTCTTCACGCCCTGGCCTCGGAAGCGCTCAAGCGAGTGGCGTTCTTCTGGCAGGCGGCGATCATGGCGCCCTGAGCCACCGTGAGGAGGTCAGTTAGCTCTTTGGAGTCGAAAGGCACGGTGGCCAGACCGAAGTGAAGGACAGGTTGATAAGCCGCCAGTCCCTGGGCCTGCTGTGGAAGCTCGCTCATGATCCGGTCGATCAGATTGGCAGCCTGAGCGCTGTTCACCCCCGGGAGAATCATACCGAATCCACGATCGCCGAGATGGCCGATTATATCGACCTCGCGTTTGATGCGATTGATGGCGCCGGTGATCAACCGGATCTCTTCCTTGCTCAATCCGGCGGGGCTGTCGGCAGCCGCAAGGCGAATACAGAAAACCATCAGGGTGAACTCGGTGCTGAACCGGAAAGCCCTCTTGAACTCACGCTCGAGGAAATAGAGAAAGGCTTCCTGAGTGAAAATATCAGTCTGGATATTGTGAAGGAAAGCAGCCACCTGCATGCTCATGGCCGGCTTGTAATCAGCCGGTTTGTCAGGAACTCCCACCTCCACTAGCCCGCTGGCAGGAGCCGAAGAAGGCGGCGGGTCCGGGGAGCCGGGCGCCACCGAAGGTTGCTGGAAGATGTTCTTGCCCGGTCCGAAGGAAGCCATCTCGCCGGTAGCCGGCCCGTGGAACATGAACTTGGGTGGCTGCAGGGGCGCCTTGCCATGACTCTCGGGATCCTCGGGCAGACTCAGATTCTGAGTGCTGGACTCGGCGATGGACTTGAGAGAGCGGTTATCCGGAGTCATCACCAGGCCAAGCTTGAGGAGATTGACAGCGACTGCGACAGTCCGGCTGGGACCGAGATTATACTTGTCGGCAATCTCTTTGAGGCTGAGATTGCCGTCCAGATCGTAGTAGACGGTCTTCTGTACCTTCAATCCCAGGGGCGCGCCATCCTGGAGACGCCGCTCGAGTTGCTCGTCACCGGCTTGAATGGGCGGCTTGTGCAGGACCGACATGAACTCGAGACCATGCTGTCGCATAAAATCGAGATTGGCTAGATGCTCGTCGCCGAGCCTGAGAAGCTCGTCGGTGGACTCCTGCACGCTGGCGGATTCGGGCTGTCTGTCCGCCTCGAAGTGAGCCTGGCCTTCGCGCCAGGTAAAGAGCTCCATCACTGCCTCCAGCCCGCTCCCCACCGGGGAGGTGGCGTGAACAGGCTTGCCCAGACCAAATTGCACGACTATCTCGCCCTTGCTGCTGTGTACGTGGAGATGCCCGGTATGCTCATCCTTCTCGGCTGTCTGCAGGATCATCGGAACCGAGCGCACCCTCAAATCGCCTCCCAGAGCGCCTATATCCGCCGGCATGGGCGGAATGGGGACCGCTGCGGGAGCCGGCTGAGCTCCCTGAAATCCAGTCTGGGCGCCCATGCCCGTGCTCTGAACGGCGGGAGGGATCGTCATGGAGGCGGTATCGGGATGCTCAGACTCACTATAGATCGATGAAAGATCGCTGGTTCCGGTCTTTTTGAAGCGATCACCCAGGCTCGTCGGTTTTTTGGACTTGGCCTTCTCTTTCTCCTCGGCATCGCCATCGAGGGGATGGGTAGCGCCTACGGCAGCCAGGATCTGGGGATAGATGATGGCCAGGTCGGTGGTCTTGTAGAACCAGAGCATTCTCTTGCCGGTCAGCCCTTCCTCGCTGAACCGCCATTCCATCTCCTCGGTCTCGAAGAGACAGTGGATGGAGAGAAAATACTTCTTGTTGTCCTCCGGAACCTCCCAGAAGAAAATATGCTTGATGCCCGTGAACTTGCGGGCTTTCGCATACCATTCGGAGAGCGCTTCGACGGAAGGGTGGGAATCCACCCTGTAGGTTTGCTCCGGAACTATGCCTCTTTTCGGTGTAAACATGTATAAACGCCAGACCCCTTATGTTCATATGCTCAAATTCAAGCAAATGCAAACCCCTGTTTCGATCTGATATTATTTGCCGTAATTTTCTAAAAGGAAAACAGGTGATACCGAGCATTCTCTGGGCAGCATATTTTTTCGGGAGCAGCGCATTTTTCGTCACTATTGCCGCTCTCGTCTGCCTTTTCACAGCTCCATTCGATCGCAACCGCCGCCTTGTCCATCTTTACGCAAGCGTCTGGGGCATGGTGTACATCTACACGAATCCATTCTGGCGTGTCAAATACGAGGGACGCGAGCTCATCGATCCGAGGCGCACTTATGTTCTGGTGGCGAACCACCAGTCATACTGGGACATACTCATCCTCTACGGTCTCTACAAACCCTTCAAATTCGTCTCCAAAGAGTCGATCTTCAAAATGCCGTTCATCGGCTTCAACATGATTCTCAACCAGTACGTCAAGATCGAGCGTGGCAATCTTGCGAGCATCAAAGTAATGATGGCCACCTGCAAAGACTGGCTCAACAGAGGCGCTTCCATACTCCTCTTTCCGGAAGGCACTCGATCCGAGGACGGCGAGATACATAATTTCAGGGATGGTGCCTTCCGGCTGTCCGTGGACTGCAATGTCCCGGTGGTTCCGATTGTGATCGACGGCACTTTCGATATCATGTCGAAAAAATCGAAAAGGCTCAATTTCAAAGCGGATATGACCGTCAGGGTTCTGCCCCCGATCGATCCGAATGATTTCGATCGCAGCTCGGGTCTCATGCGCAAGCACGTCCATAAGCTGATGCAGGAGAATCTCGACGGGATCCGTGGCAAGACCAGGCTGATCGCCGATAACAGCCGTTAGCCCCGCCGCCGCAGAGCATCGTCAGAGCTATCATCGGCATCGCCTTCCTTGCGGCCTTTGCCCGCCTTGACCACCTGATCGGCATGATACTTGAGGTCCTCGAGCCTCTCGGCCCGGGCCCCGAAATAGACCTCGGTGTAGAGATCCATGAAGGTCGAAAGAGCATCAGGGACGTTTTGAGCGGCACGCTTGCCATCCTTGATATCCTTCTCGACTATCTCTCTCACGTTCCGGACATACTCGCTGGGAGTCTGCCAGGGCTCGCGATCCACCTGGGTGGACTTGCGAACCGCCTTGAGGACCTTCTGATACTGAGCCCACTCCGGTCCTCGCCTCGACCGGTTGAGGAGCCAGTCGCGGATGACCCTGTAGAGCTTGCGTCCCACGACGATCAGGACTACCAGGGCGAGAATTGCCGCCAGAGCGCCGAGGACATAGCCGAGAATATTCCTTTTCTCCACTACCGCCTCCCTGGCACTATCGATACCGAGGTCCTTCTTGACCTCGTCGATATGATAGACCTGCTCGCGGCGCTGGGCGGGCAGGAAGCCCTCGGGAAGCGGGTCGAACGCCACCCATCCGAATTTCGGAATATAGGCCTCGGCCCAGGTGCCTATATTGCCACCACGAACCTCGCGCACGCCACGGACGGCATTCCACTCACCGGGGGTGAAACCATGGACCAGACGAGTAGGAATGCCGACGCATCGATTGAGCATTACGAAGGCCGAGGAGAATTCCAGACTGGTGCCTTCGCTGCGGTTCCGGAGAAAGTCCTGGACGAAGTCCTGGGTCTCCGAATTGGCCTCTCTATAGGGATTGTACTTATAATTCTTCCGCAGGAAATCGGCAATCTGCTCCGACTGCACGAACCAGTTATAGCGAGGATCGCTGTGCTCCTCGGCAATGACGAACAGATCATCGGTCACCGTATCCGGTAGCTGAAGGAACTGGCTGTAATCGTCCCGCACCTCCTCTTCCTCGGCACCACTCATGGGAGGCATGGTACGCATCAGGGGCAGGTCGTAGATCGGCAGCTGAGTCTTGATCTTGAACGTGGATTCGGCCTTGAGCTCGGCTCCGGCTTTGATGGTGCCCATGGAGTCGACGGTGACCCTGGGCTGCTTCAATATCAACTCCTGGGGAATCCAGGCTCCTGGCACGATATTACCGATGGTGACAGCCTTGACCGTCACGGACTGGATCAGATCGACGCTCGGATAGCGCTCGGGAACGCGCAGGGCATCGGCCAGCCCGATATTGAATCGGCTCTGCTCGGAAGAGTCGAAAACAAAACGACGGGGCTTGTCCGGGATCACCTCCAGCGGATCGGGCGCGGGCGGTTCTTCTTTGACGGCTGCGGGAGCCGCCTGGGGCGCGCCGCTTCCGAAGGTAATCTGGGAATTGCTGCCCGCGTCCGGGATCTTCTGGGCTTTCATGAGAATATTCGTGGTGGGCGGTGGCGGGACATTCCGGCCCGGAACACCGGCGATCGGGGCACTGGCGGCCGGGACCTTCACTTTCAAGGGCTGGGGAGACTTCTTGACCTTACCGTCTACGACTTCCACGGGACGGCTGTCTTTCTTTGCTTCATCGGAGACGTCCCAGTAGCGCCCGTCGAACTTGTCGAAACACATGCGCCGCATATAGGCCAGTCGCCGTGACTTGACTTCCATGATGAGCGCATCGGAATCGATCTCGCTCTTCGAGAGATCGAGCTTCTCGTCCCCGAGCAGGGCGAAAACACCGGTGGTATCAGGTCCCGGGTGGCCGCCCCCGCTGCCGCCGCCGCCTCCTCCGGAGCCGCTGCCGGAGCCGGATCCGGAGCCAGAGGGGGCACCATCGCTGCTTGCCCCGGCGCCATCGCTATGCGCAACACTGCCGCCCTGCTCTCTTTCCTCTCCGGAGCTGGAGCTCGCCTTGCCGCTGCCGTTGCTTTTGCCCTTGCCGGCGCCTTCGCCGACCCCGGCTTTCTTTTGACCACCGGAATCGACGCTCTTGCCTTTTTTTATCTTGCTCTTCTTGCTCTTACTGCTTTTCTTGTCTTTACTCTCAGCTCCGGCGCCACCGGACTTCGGTGCGCCCTGACTGTGAGTGTTGGGCTGGTCCAGGCGCTTGCCATGGGCACCGCGCTCGTCCTCGCGGGGCTTCTCCTTTCGCTTCTTCTCGTCCTTCTCTTTCTTCGATACCGCAGGCGGTGCTTTCTGCTGAGCCTTGCCATCTTTGGCCTGGGTCGGCGGGATCTTCGCCATCTCCTCGTTGTCCGCGGCCAGGTGCTCCCGCTTTTTCTGGCGCTCGCGATTCTCCAGGGTGGAGATGAGATTAGTGTTCTTCTTGAACCAGTCTCTGCCGCTCTGTCCGCGGTCCTGCCTCATGGCCGGAGGTCTGGCCGGCAGGACGACGTCGACGGCATAGTTCGGATCGAACGAGCGGCTGTAAGCCATGATCCGGTCCACCAGCTCATCCACTCTCGGGATCATCAGGAACATCAGGGCGGCTAGCACCGGTATGGCGGCCAGCAGGCCGATAGTGGTGCCGGCCCGGCTCCGGTAGCGAAATCGCCGGCCGGGCACCGGAATCTCTGGAGCGGTGTTGATCGGGCGGTCGAGCCAGGCGTTCAGAGTGCGCGAGACACAGTCGAAATAAAGCATGATCGCGCCGAGAGTGACATAGGAGAAAGCGCATATTCCGAAAGGAAGTCCTTTCGCTACCGGGGCTGCCGCACACAGAAGCAGCAAACCTATAGACGAGGACACGTTCAGATCCGAGCGGGTGCGCATCTCGAAGGTCAGAAAAGTAAAGACCCCGGCCAGGAAAAGAACGAACGGCGAAACGAAGTCGAATTCGTCGTGGAGCTCCCCGGTGAGCTGATAGAGCGTGAGACCTCCGGTGAGGATAATCCCGACCGCGGCCACCCAACCCATCCAGCGAAGCTTCTCGTGCCTGTGCTGGTAGCTGAGGAAGCTGCCTGCAACGACGAAAGTGAGAAAGAGAGCGATCAGGGGCCAGGAGATATGGACGAAGACCGAGCTGGCCACCACACAGATGAGAGCCATTAGAAAGACGACGATCCTCAGGGGAATCGAATCTTCTGGCGGCTCTTGAGGCGGCTCTTGCGGAGATTTCTTCGGATCGCTCATAACATCTCCAGATCGGCCTCCCATTCGATTCTACCAATTACGAGCCCGTCCACGGGACCCATGTCTCTTTTCGGATCGCTCTCTTTTCGCTTCGGTCTCGATACGCCGAAACTGACGCTGCGATCTCGCTCCGGTCGCTTCTCGGGCTCCTCTTCCTCGGCCCAGTCGGACTGGATTATGGAGAGTTCCACCGGAGTGCAGATTATGTCGCCGCCTTTCTGGGGATTGTATTTGATTACCTGCTCCCCGGTCGGAAAGACACTGAGCAGGTCGCGTTCGATTGTCTGAATCTCGGCTTCGTATTCTTCGAACTCCGCCGCTCTGGAGAATCGCTCGTTCTCCTCATCGGTGAGACGGGTTCCGCTACTGACCGGCTCCACCCTGGCAAGGATCTCCGAAACCAGCTCCAGACCCTGATTGACATTGCGGGGCAGGTCCGACATGAGGGGGAAGCACTGGGCTGAGCTCACCGGCGGGAAAAGAATCAGATTCGGCACCTGCCCGAGCTTGTAGCCGAAATGACAGAGGGAGAGGACTGTGGTTACAGCCAGCTCGAACTGCTCCTGGCTGCGCCAATTGCTCCTCAGATTCAGCAATAGATTGAAGACCGGCAGCGTCTCCTGGTCGAACTGCTTGACCAGAAGCTCCCCGGCTTTGGCGGTAAGGGGCCAGTGGATGTGCCTGCGGCTGTCCCCGGTCTGCCACTCGCGCACGCTCCGGAAGCTGCTCGACTGGAGAGTGATGGAGGCACCGACATGGGCCTGTCCCATGGTGGACGGCACACCGCGCAGGTACTGGAGGAAATTGCCGGAAAGCTCATGAATCCGTGGATACACAGTAATCGAGACGCCATCGCCTTTCCCCACCTTTATATGCCTGGCCCACCAGCAAATACCAAGGGGGAAACAGGTCGATAGCTCCACGCCTTTGAGCTTGTAGATCCCCCGGGCCAGAAGCGGTGTCGGGAACTCGAACCAGCGTTCGCGATCCAGGGTCTCCACCAGTACCGGCTCCGGAGGGAGTATCTTCTCGAAAGTGCGTCCGTCCTTTCCCCGGCGAGCCACATCGACACTGAGCCTGAGCCACTTGACCGGGAAGAACATGGCCAGGGGTCCGAGAATACGGCCCCGGTTGAGCTTGAGAATCACTGCCGCGTCCTCCGAGGAGAGAACCTCCCGGGGCAGCGAATAGTCGACCTTGATGTCGGCCAGGATGATAAGGGGCAGGATCGCTCCCAGGACTCCCGCGCACATGAAGCTAGAGGCCAGGAAATAGAGCCACTCGTTCGCGCAGATCGCTCCGAAGATCCCTATAGCCACAGCCACCACAAGCATGATCAGGAAGCGGCTCTCGAGATACAGACGCATGCCGAATCCCAGGGGAAGCCGCCAGCCGCGCCTTCTTGCCGGGGCGAAGACAGTCGGGGACGAGAGGTCTTCGGACCTCTTCTCGATCTCGCCGGACTTCAGACCACGCATACCTCTCATAGTTCCTGGCTCAAGAAGGCACTTTGACGGTCTCGACTATTTTCTTGATGATGTCGCTGTGACAGATGCGGTTAGACTTGACCTTAGGCACGATCCGGTGCCCGAAGACGAAAGGAGCCAGGAACTTAACATCCTCCGGGGTGACGAAATCCCGGCCTTCCACGAAAGCCAGCGCCTGAGAAGCCTTGACCAGGAGCTGCGCTCCCCGGGGCGAGACCCCGAGAACCACCGAGGGATGGTCCCTGGTCGCTTCCACGATGTCGATGACATAGTTCACCAGGGCTTCGTGGACGAATACCTTTTTGCGGGCCTGGCGCATTGACAGGACGTCATCCACCGAGAGGACGGACTGCACCGAGAAGGAGCTGTCGTTGAGAGTCATTTTGATGATCTCGGCTTCCTGCTCCCGCTGGGGGTAACCCAGGGACATCGAGACCATGAATCGATCGAGCTGGGCTTCCGGCAGGGGAAAAGTTCCGTGGTGCTCGATGGGGTTCTGGGTGGCCATGACGAAATAAAGATCCGGCAGCCTTCTGGTGACACCATCGCTGGTCACCTGACCCTCTTCCATGGCTTCCAGCAAGCTCGACTGGGTGCGGGGAGTGGCCCGGTTGATCTCATCCATGAGCAGGATATTGGTGAAAATCGGTCCGGGGACGAAATTGAACTTCGCCTCTCTCTGGTCGTAGATGTTCACCCCTGAAATATCGGAAGGAAGCAGATCAGGGGTCGCCTGGATCCGTTTGAAGTCAGCATGGATCGACTTGGCGAGGCTCTTGGCCAGGAGGGTCTTGCCTACGCCCGGCACATCCTCGAGGAGGACATGACCGCTGGCCAGCATGGCCACGACCGCCAGCTTGGATGCCTTGACCTGACCGACCAGTGCCCGCCCCATATTGTCAACCAGCAATTTCGCCTTGGGTGATAGCGTGCTGACTTCCTGTGCCGACGCCACTGCTTGCGGTTGATTCACCACCCACCTCCTGATTATCCGACTCAGCCATCATACCCGACCGGTTACGAGCCCTAAACCCGTAATAAGCTATAATGCTCCTGTGAGATGTCGGTCACGGAAAAGTCATGTCTCAGAACACAAGATTACTACTCGTCGCACTCGTAGTCCTGGTGGTCTTCGGGATCTTCCTCCAGAGCCTGATCGCCAGGTCCCTTCAGGATACATTCGGAGCGGACAAGGGCATGCCGGAGGTTCCGCAGCCACGTTCGCCCTATGCCCAGAAGGGCGAGCCGCCGCCCAAGCGGGACGCTGATGGTCAGGAGTCTGACCAGGCAGGGGGTCAGGCCGGGGTCCAGATTCCCAAACCAGTGCCCGCCAGGGCGAAGTAGAAACCACAGGACAATCGCTCAGCCAGATGGCTGGTCCCCGCTTCCAGCAGGGGGCTCCGCATCTGTCGGCGCCTCTTTGCGGCTGGCGACCAGATGCCGGAAGAGGACGCCGAGAGCGCCGGCCACCGGCAGGGACACGATTATTCCGAGCATGCCATCGAGACGGGCACCAATCATGATGGCTAGAAAAATCAGCACGGGATGCAAGCCGATGGCGTCGCCGATATAGCGGGGCGCCACGATATTGTCCTTGATCCACTGAAAGAGGTTGAACACCACCAGCAGTATCACGACCTGGACGATGCGATCGGCCGGGAGATTGCTCATGCCGCTGAGCACGACCGAGAGAAGGGCGGGAAGAAAACCGAGTGTCGGACCGATGACCGGCACTATCTCCCAGACACCGAGAAAGAGCCCGAGAGCCAGGGCATACTGCACACCCAGCACCATATAGACCACCACCATGAAAACGCCGAAGAGAAGACCGAGCACGATCTGCCCGCGGAAGAAGGCATGGAGACTGACATCGATCTCGCGGAGCACCGTTCGAGCCGGTCCCCTCCTGGCTTCGGGAAGCAGCCCCACCAGCGCCGACACCATGGAAGACCCTCCCTGCAAAAAATAGAAGGTCAGCACCATGACGCTGAGACCATAGACGATCCAGGTCATGGTAGACATTGCCACCGCCGTCATCTGGCTGACTATGGCATTGCCGTCCGGTCTCGGCAGGTTTCCAGCCAGCCCGGAGATGACCTCCTGGAGATTGGGAAGGTGGTAGCGGGCCAGAGTGGCCTCCAGAGGCCCGCTCATGGTCCCGAGGCTATCCGCCCATAGAGGCAGCTGATTGATCGTGCTGTTGAGCAGATCCGAGAGCTGGACCATCATAGCCGGGAGGAGAAGGACGATACCAAGAATGGTTAGCACCGCCATCGTAGCGTAGACGGAAAGGACGGCGAGTATTCTCTTGCCGCACACCTTCTCGAGGCTATCCACGAAGCCGGATACCGTGTAAGTGAAAAAAATAGAGATGGCGAGGATACGCAGGATATCCGAAAAGATGACAGCCAGCTGCACGACCAGGTAGCCGATAAGCAGACAGAGCGTCGTGATCACCAGACGGCGCTGCAAGAGGAGCAGGCTCTCGCCCTGATCGTCGGTTTTCCGCTCGGTGCCGGGTTCTTTCATGACACTCAGCGTGAGTTAAGCAGCCTTTTCAGATAATCCACTCTCTGGACGACTCCTGCATCGAGCTTTTCGCGCGGAGCCAGCTCCATGGTCCGCTTGTATTCATATAAAGCATCCTCGCCTTTCTGGAGCTTCATGTAAGTATCTCCGAGCAATTGATGGAAACGAAAATCTCCGGGCACCAGAAGTATAGCCAGCTTGAGCTGTTTCTCGGCTTCCTCGAATTCCTCCTGGTTGACAAGGATCTCGGACAGACGATAGCGTGACTCGACATCGGAGGCATTGCGCTTGAGAGCCTGCCTGAACTCGGCGGCGGCCTCGGACTTCTTGCCGAGACTGGAGAGAATGATACCGAGATTGAAATGATAATCGGCGCGCTCGGGCTTTATCTTGAGAGCGAGCCTGGCTTCTTTCTCCGCCTCCTCGAATTGTTTGAGCTCTTTGAGGACGACAGCCAGATTGTTGTGATAGGCACCACCGCCCGGATTCAGGCTGATCGCCTTGCGATAGAGATTGGCGGCCTCGTCGAGCTTGCCCTGGCTCTGCAAATCGATCCCTTCGAGATTGCACTGTCTGGCTTCCTCAGCATCGGCTCTGGCCGCCGGCTGGAAAGCGACAGAAGTCGCCCAGACCGCCAGAAAGCAAATCAGGCTCCTGATTTTATGATTGATTTGGTGATCTGGGTGACGCATCTTCCCTGGCTCTGATATCCTAAATTTCTTACCTCGAACGGGAATCGGATAATCTCGATTGAGCCCTCCCTGGCGACTGATAACCTTAATCCTTGTCATCGCTCTGACGACCGGCCTGATCGTCATGATCGTGCTGTTCGCCGGATCGCAAAAGCGAATCCGCCATCTCAAGCACGAGAAGTTCCAGCTCCTGAGCCAGGTGTCTTCCCTGACCACCGGCAAGTCGCCGGATTCTGTGAGAGACGAGCAATCTCTCTACCGCCGGGACTTCGTCAGCCACAAGGATGGCAACCGGGACAGCTATGTTCTGTCGCCGCCCCTGGTGCCTCCCCCGGACGGCAAATATGTGCTGGTGGTCTACCTGCATGGCATGGGATCGAATTATCTCGAGCCTTATTTCGTCCCTGACAAAGAGCCCATCGCTCCCCGCTTGCGAGAAGCATTTCCAGGCATTGTCCTGGCTTCCCTGAGCTATGGCAAGGACTCCTCCTGGACCAATCACAAAGCCATCGCCGACATCAACCAGAACATCAGCGAGCTCACCTGCGCTTATCCGGTGGACAGCATAGTCATGATGGGCACCAGTATGGGAGGATGCGCCGCCGTCTATTACAGCGCCGTGGCTCCGGAGCCGATCAGGAGAAGAATCCGGGGAGTAGTGAGTATCGAGGGGGCCGGCGACCTGGCGGGGCTGTTCAGATCGACCGGGTCGACAGTAGTCAAATTCGGTATTTCCGGCGCCATGGGCGGGACTCCGGAAGCGGTTCCGGATATCTACAGGCAAGCGAGCTTCCTGAGCCATCTGGCCGAGCTCCCGCAAAGCACTCGTTTCGCCATTGTCTCGGCCCGCCAGGATACGACCGTCCCGCCGGCGCTGCAGAAAGAGCTGAAAGAGAGGATCGAGGAGCATGGCAACCCGGTCAGCTATGTCGAGCTCGACGCCGGTCACGAGATGCCACCACCGGGAGTCTATGTGGACGCCCTGCGCTTTGTCCTGCAATAATCCTGAGGGTCCCTGCTATCATTAGGGCATGATCGACTCGCGACTGAAGACGAGCTTAATTTGTCTGGCCCTCTCGACAGGACTCTGCCTGGCACCGGATATGCTACCGGCAGCTCGAGCCCAGAGCGCTTTCTGGGACACGGCAGCGCGCCGCCAGTCTCAGGATCTATCGTCGGCGGCCCTGAATTATCTGACGAACCGAGCCGACAAGAAAAATCGTAGTTTCAAATTCAAGACCAGATCAAAGGGCGGAGTCGAGAAAGCTATCGAGCTCCTCGACCGGGCCGTCGCCGCCGATCCTACCGATCCGCTTCCGCACTATCTCCTGGGCATTGCCCTGGCCATGTCCGGTAGGTTCGAGCCGGCTCTCGAGGCCTTGAAGAAAGCGAACAAGCTCGATCCTGACGAAGAAGAGACGCTGATCGCCGCCGGTCTCGCCCAGCATCTCGGCGGCAATTACCGAAGCGCCATCTCGATCTGGAGCAAGCTCGAGAAGCGCACCGAGAACCTGGTGCCGGTTCATGTCCTTCTGGGTTACGCTTACTTTCGCCAGGGAGACTTCGATAGCGCCCTGGATAGCTTCGCCGCCGCCACCGAAGAGAACCCCTCGTGCCAGGCTGCTTACCAGGGTATGGCAGAGATCTACCTGCTCTCGGGAGACCTCGTCAACGCGCGCCAGTATGCGAGCCGGGCCGAGTCCATCAGCACTTACCCGCCGGTCAATCTCATGCTTGCCGAGATCGATCTCATCGAAGGAGACGACAAATCCGCCCGGAGCCGCCTGAGCGCGTGGAAGAAAAGCACTCGCAAAGGACCGATCCATCGCTCCATGACCACTATAGGATTCTCGGATCAGCATAACTTCCAGTGGGATCCCCTCGGCCATCAGCGCCTCGACAACGATAGCTTGATTCAGGCACGCAATCTTCCGGCGGACAAATCTTCCAGAGCGGCAGGTCTGGGCAAGCGGGGCAAAGCCGATGAGCTTATCGCCACCCTCAAAAAGGGTCTGGCAGCCAATCCGCGTGACTTCTTCCTGGTCCACGAGCTGGGCTGCCTGCAGATGGCCCAGGGCAATCCGGCTGCGGCCCGGGCAAGTTTCAAACGAGCGCTCAAACTCTGCAACCAATGCAACCTCGATCTCATTTATCTCGCCTCCTGCTCTATCATGCTGCAGAAAGAAGATGAGGCGAGAAGCTATATGAGCCGTTATCGAAAGATCTATCCCGGTGCCAACCTCAGGCAGGAGTTGAGCGATCTCACCGAGGCCCCGGAAGAAGCCGAAGCCGAAGCCGGAGCTCTGCCCGGCAAGGACAACAAGACCAAAGACAAGAAAGAAGAGCCGGACGGCTTCTGATGAAGCAAGCCGAGAAAGAAAAGCTCTCCCAGGAGATTCTCCTCACCTATATCGGGGTTGCCGTGGTGGTGCTCATCCTTGTAGTCAATTTCGCCCTGGTCTTCTATGTTGCCGACCGGATGACGAAAATGGAAGAGCGCAGCAATGCCATCGATATCCGGGGAAAGGATCTCGAGCCGGTGCCGATTCCTGATCTCATGAAATAATCATGAGTGCTTCTTCTTCCAGTCGCTCTTGTAGTGGAGCTTCTTCCAGATTCCATTCTTGCGCACGAAAACATCGGTGCAGTCGGATTCATAGGTCCCGGTCTTGCGGCCGCCCACCACTTTGGTGGCATGGAAAGTGACCACGGCTGTATCTCCGTCGACCCGGGCATAGGGATGATCGATGGTATAGGAAAGCACCGGATTCTTGCCGACATGGGCATCGTGCCAGCGTTTCTTCAGGTCGTCCATGACCGCTGCCCGTCCGACCAGGAGCTTCTTGCTATGGCCGTCGAAAGTGGTGACACCTTCGTCCAGATACTTCTCGAACTCATCGAAGTTGCCTTCCGTATAAGCCCGGGCGATCTTCTTCAAGGTCTCGAGCACCACCTCTGACTCCGAGCAGGCAGTGTGAGGATTGGTGCAGCTGACTTTACTGTCCTCCGGGCAGGTTCCCGGCTCTTTATCCAGGGCCGAAACCGGCAGCATCGCGAAGGCGACGGCGAGGACGGCGAGAATAACGCTCTTTCTGATCATATGCTTGCAACCTCAAACAAATTCTACAGGCAATTCAGGCTCAAGTCACGTGCGATCTCACTGCACCCGCTTAATGGCATCGTCGATATTCCGCAAAGACCTGTCGGTGTCCCGCAAATAAGAATTGACCATATCCAGCTGGCGCTCCAGCTCATTAATCATCTTCTTAATCCCGTCGGCTTTCTCCTCAAGGTGGGTCCTCTGGTCTATGAGGGCATCCCTGGTCTTGGAGAGATTGTTGTAGACGGTCTGGTCGTAAGCCTGGACATATCCGGCACAGTAAGACAGGCTGCCTACCACGAGTATAAGGACCAGCAACGATAGCTTCTGCCTGGGCAAGACTGGTTTCTCCTTTAGAACCTCGCTAGAGAATATTACAACCAATATAAAGGTAGAAGCGAGAAAATCCAGGTTCGGTGGAGAGCCTTGCTATATTGCATGCCATCGAAAGCCAGATCGGGAGAGAGCCAGTGAGCGGAGCAGGCGCAAGCAAGACAGAGAAAAACTACAGGCAGGCCCTCGAGGGCGAGGCTCGCACCCTCTGCGAGCGCGCCATCGCTCTGGGCATGGCGGAAGACCTGGGTCTCGAAAGCACAGGCGATGTCACCACTCTCGCCACTGTCCCGGCAGATGCCACTGCACAAGCCCGGGTAGAGCTTCGCCAGCCAGCGACAATCGCCGGTCTGGAGATCTTCCAGGCGGTTATGCACGGCTTAGACCGGGAGCTGAAGCTGGCCTTCCTCTGCCGGGAAGGAGACAGAGTCGCCGGAACCCCCTGTGACATCTTGAGAATCACCGGCAATGCCAGGGCGATTCTGACTGCCGAGCGTCTCGCCCTCAATCTGCTCCAGCGGATGTCAGCCATCGCCACCATGACCGGCCGATTCGTCGAGAAAGCCAGGGGAAGCGGCATCGAGATCCTGCATACGAGAAAGACCACGCCGGGTTTGCGTGCCTTCGAGCGTTATGCGGTCCTGGTTGGGGGCGGCACCCTGCACCGGGCCGGGCTCTATGACCGGGTACTGATCAAAGAGAATCACATAACCATGGCCGGCTCGGTGACAGAGGCTGTCAGGCGCGCCCGTCTAGCCTGCCCGGACCTGATCGTCGAGGTCGAGACCCGGACTCTCGCCGAGGTCGAAGAAGCCGTGGGAGCAGGAGCCGACATAATCCTTCTGGACAACATGAAACCCGACCGGGTGCGGGAGGCGGTCGCACTGGCGGCCGGCGCCGCCAGGCTCGAAGTCTCCGGTGGCATCAATCTGGACAACCTCGATTCTTACCTCATCGCAGGTATCGACTATATATCCGTCGGGGCCCTTACTCACTCGGTTCCGGCAGTGGATATGAGCCTGATTCTGGATTGAGAAGCGTTGAAAAGCGACTAAATTCTGTTAACAAACTTAAAATTATGAAGACTGTTAAGCGCTGAAACACCGATAGATTCAGCCTGGCGAAGATCGAGCCCGGCAATTGTCAGGGTATATTTGATTAACATATAAGCAGTTCTCAATCGACGATCCAGGCTATACACTAATACTGTCTTCAACTTCTCTTCATCTTTTCGTCAAGCACCGCCGCGAAGAGGTCTCCAGTCGGCCGGGCTGTTTAATGTTGTCGTTTTTTCAGCGTTTCTCTAAGGACTGATCACCATGAGCAAACCAACCAGAATTTTCCTAGTCGAGCAGGATGCGCCCTCGCTCGTGATGCTCAATCTCTGGCTCGACAACTTCGATGACATCGAGATCGTGGGTACGGCCCTGGCAGACGAGGATGTTCTCGGGCGTATCGCCCGCAGCCGCCCGGACGTGGTGGTATTCAAATGGCAGACATCCACAGTCAAGCAGCTGAAGATGACCATGGATGCACCGGCCCTGGTGTGCATCCGGGACGGCAATTTCCTCGCTCTCGAAGGCATGATCAATGGTACCCCCGAGATCCTGATCCCCTCCACCCATACCTGCGACGAGTTGATAAAATCAATCAAACGGGCTGCCGCCAAGCGTCTTGCTATGCACTCCAAGCCCGAGATGCCCCTTTCCAAGGCCGGTTAGAATCAACCTCCATCCAGTTTTTCCAGGACTGCTCACTCTCTTGGCGATGTTGCTTCTCATGCGCCAGTTTTTGCATTCCTGGTTGAATGACCCGGCTCTGGTCAAGAATACAGTCGAAGCACAAGCAGAAGAAAATTCCGGTTTTTTGCGCCCTCCCGAGATTGCTTATCTCGTCAGAGGCGGCGATACCACCCACGCACTCATCGTCCTGGCTGTGGATCTCACCCAGAGAGGACTGCGCAAGAACGAAGACGAGACCTTCACCGAAAGCCTCTTAGACTACGAGAAGAACATGCTCAAGATCGTCCGGACGGCTGTCTCGAGCTGGGCCACGAAGAAAACCAGAGACGTGGTCCTGGGAAGCGCCCGGAGCCCACGCCAGATTGCCGCCCGCATAACTTTCCTCTATCGCTTCCTGACCCGCTCTCTGAAAGCATTCATCGAAGAGACCATCAGCGATCCCGGCAAGCTCCGGAAATACTTCTCTTACCAGGGTCTTCTGAGAATCCTGGCCGACTTCACCAGCGCCGGGTACCGGCAGGCCTTCGAAGACGAGCTGCGCAAGAGCCTGCTCAGGCGCGGTCTCATACTGGATGCCGCCCATCGTCACCGGGCCGCCCGGGCCCTTTCTACAGGCGCGGTCCTGGGGCTCGTCGGGACAGCCTTTCTCGCCTTTCATTTCGAAGGCAGCCTGGCTAGCGCCCTGATCATCTGGACCACCTCTTTTGTCATGAGCATGGGAGCCAGAATTGTTCTGGCCCTGCGCAATCTCGTGCCTCTCTATCAGGAGCTGGCGGTGATCGCCGACCAGGTAATCAGAAAGAGCTTCCGGCTAAAATTCTTGATTCTTCTCCTGCGCTCCTTCAATCTGCTTGCCACCACCCTGGCGGTCAGCCTGGCTCTCCTGGCTGGTCTTGCCGGTCTCGGCCTCTGCCGATTGCTCTGCGCGCCCACCGGCAGCTTCGAGATCCTCACATTGATCGCCTTCTCTCTTGCCAACTTCGCGGTCCTGCAGCTGGGCTTCGATGCTTTCGACCTTTTCACGAAAGAATATCCCTCCGGGATCGCCAGAAAGCAACTGGACAGCCTGCGGGCGGAGCTCGAGAACAAAAGCCCCCTGGATTCTTTCAAACTTTTTCTCACCAACAGAGATTACGATCCGACCCTATCCAAGCTGGTTGCCGTATATGGAATCGAGACACTGCTCCTCTTTGTTTAACAGAAACAAAGTTAAGAGCCGGCTCCGATGGCGGCAGGGCAGGGGGAAAGCCAATATAATGTGTTGTTGCTTTTCTCAGCCCATGTCAAGAAATAAAAGAACCAGAAAACTTGAAAGAGAATTCCCGGCGGTTATCACCGGCGCCTCGTCGGGCATAGGCAAAGCGCTTGCCCTGCGCCTCGCCAGCCGATACCGGGCAAAGCTCGTGATCAATGCCCGCAGCGTCGATCAACTTGCAGAGACAGAAGAAGCCGTGGAGAAGCTGGGAGGCCGCTGCCTGGTCGTCCCCGGGGATCTTTCCGCGCCGGGGCTGGCAGCCTCGCTCGTGGACAGATGCCTGGAAGAGTATGGCGGCATTGATCTCCTGGTGAACAATGCCGGTCTGGCCAAACCGGGACAGATACTCGATCTCGACACAGACGACTGGCGCCGGGTATTCGAGGTCAACTTTTTCGCGGCTCTAGAAGCCACTTACCGGGCCCTTCCTGAATTCAAGAAACGGGGTGCGGGCAAGATCGTCAACATCTCCTCGGTGGCAGGCAAGGTCGCTTTTGCCGGAAGCGTCTGCTATGCCGCTTCCAAGCATGCCATGACTGCCATGTCCACTGGCATGGCCGCGGAGCTCAAGCGAGACGGGATCGATATCCTCACTGTTTCGCCGGGCTGGGTACGCACCGAGTTTTTCGAGAAGAACAGTGTCGACGACTCAAAAAACCCCACTCTGATCGCCAGTCGCAACGATCCGGCTGGTCTGCTCATGCGTTATATTCTCTCGATCTCGCCTGAGAGCGTGGCGGAGCAGATCGAAAAGAATCTAAACAGGGGCGGAAGCCACGAGATGATTATGACTGCGCCGGGCAAACTGGTGGAGAGACTTCAGGCTCTTGCTCCCGGTCTGGTATTCTCGGTTAATTCCAGGCTGCCAGTTTCAGCCACGGACAGCCGGGACAAGAGCAAGACTCTCGATAAAGTAGCCGGATGACAGCGGAGAAAGAGACGATGCCGGACTTTGACTATGACGAATTTCTGGAGAAGGCCTCCGCCTATCGCTATGCCATCCAGAAGGAGAAAGAGATCAAGTCCAAACGGCATCAGACCATGTCCGCCCTCGGAGCTGCTGCAGTCAATCTGGTAGGCATGCTCAACAATACCAACGGCAACGATCCCGATCCCCGGGACACAGTGAGCCAGCTTCTCACCACCGACCTGGCCAACGATGTCATTTTCGTGCGCTCGGGCAAACGTCGCCTGACAATCACTATCCTCAGCGGTGTCGGCTCGGACGCCGATCTTCCCAATCCGAGAAATGAGAACTGCGGGCAGATATTCGCTTATGCATTCATGTCGGATCAGGACACCGCCACCCTGGTCTCACGGCTGAGAATCTACAACAATGGCGATATCAGTGACGGGGAGATGTCCTGGTCGCTGAAAGACGGGGCCGAGGGCTGCTACCCGTATATGTCCAGCCTGATCACCAATTGTCTGTTCGAGCTGGAGATGAACTGGACCCGTACCGAGAATCTCCCCTCTTTCCTGGCCCAGGTGCCGATCGTCTCCGGTGAGGTCCATCTGGAGCACCTTCGCCGCACATCCGGACAATACTCAATAAAGCCAGCCCAAAAACCAGCTGAGAAATAGAGACGGCACTATAATGCCAATAGGATCTGTTTCGATATAACGGACTAAATGGCTGAGCTCGAGCTGTGCATTCCTTATAAAAGCAAAGCCTGCCAGGTTGGCGTTGTGGCCACTGCCGCCCTTATGCCCCTGTGGGGCATCGCCATTCCCTTTTTCCTGGGTCTTCTGACCAGCCAGATTATTCAGAACCCCCATCAGATTCCGGCTATCGTGGCATTTGCCCTCATAATAGCCCTCATCGCCATACCGGCTTTCGCCATTGTTCTGGCGGCGATTTTCGAGGACGACCTGATCGTCGTCAGCCGTGAGGGCATCGCCTTTCCCCTGAGGATGCTCCCCAATCTCGCTTTCAAGCGAGAGCGGAGCTGGCACGATTTGAAATTCGCCACCCTGAGCTCCGCCGATTCCGGAAAAGGCAGCACCGACCGCCTTCTCGGTCTCAATTTCGGTAATGGCGGCAGTGTCGTCCTGAAGCTCAAAGACATGGAGCGCACGGATCTGGAGCAGATGCTCCTGGCTATCGAGATCTGGGGAGAAAACTGCAACCGTCCCCAGGATCTGATCGAATTCCAGAACGATCTGCAGAACGATAACCTCGGTCTCACCGCCATCAGCTATACGAAGATGTGGGAGGAGGAACTCTCCCGGCGTTTCAGCAACACCTCTTTCATTCCGCTCAAACCCGGCACCACCCTGCAGAACGGACGCCTGGCAGTGATCAGGCAGCTTGCTTTCGGAGGGCTCTCGGCAATCTATCTGGTCCAGCTCAAAGGCTCCGAGCTGGTGGTCTTGAAAGAAGCCGTGATTCCAGGCAACAGCGATAAGGCCTCCCGGGAAAAGGCCCAGGAGATGTTCGAGCGCGAAGCCAAGCTCCTGGTCAAGCTCTCCCATCCATATATTGCCCGGGTCCTGGATCATTTCAGAGAGAACGAGAGACACTATCTTTTGCTCGAATATATTCGCGGTCAGGATCTGCGTCAGCTGGTCAGCCAGAAAGGTCCCCAGAGCCAGCAAGAGGTGGTGCAGTGGGGGATTCAAATCGCCGACATCCTCTCCTACCTGCACAGCCAGAGCCCGGCTATCATCCACCGCGATCTCACTCCGGACAACCTCGTTCTCGGTCACGATCACAAGCCGGTCCTCATCGACTTCGGTGCCGCCAACGAATTCGTCGGCACCGCCACCGGTACCCTGGTGGGCAAACAAGCCTATATCGCCCCCGAGCAGCTCCGGGGCAAAGCCTGCCCCTCGAGCGACATCTATGCCATGGGAGGCACTCTTTTCTATCTGCTCACCGGTCAGGATCCCGAGGCCCTGATGGTCTCTCATCCCCGGGACATCAATCAGGACATCGATGAAGACCTGAACAGGCTGGTCGCTCAATGTATGAGCATGGAAGTGGCGGACCGCCCGGAGAACCCGGACAGGATCAAAGAAAGCCTCGAGGCAATCGCCGCTCGAATCGGCACCGCTTCCCCCGCCGCCGTTCCCTCGACGGAGAGCGCATGAATCAGCTGGTCAAACTCGAATACTATCGCCCCAGCGACACTTTCGGCATCGACTCCGAGCATGAAGTGCTGATTCCTTATCATCCTTTTCACAGCGCTGAAAGATGGCTATCGCACCGCTTCTCCGTATGGAACAGCTGGCGCGCCTGGTTCGCCACCATCCTGATGGTCCTCTTTTTCGTCCTCGGGGGTCCCGGGGCCATCGTCGATCTTACCCATACTCTGTTCGGCTATTCTGCCGGTTCCGGGGCTATCGGAGCAGGTTCCGGGGCCGTCAGTGGACTTCTGTCCACCAGCACGATCTCGTCGGTCGCCACCACCCTCGGTGGAGCTGCGGCCGCTGCGCCGGTGGAGTCGATATCGAGCATACTGGTCCTGCAATTGATGGCTCTCTTCTCCGCCGGGGTAGCCGGTATTGCAGGCTACAGCTATATGAAGCGCCCCACTCACCTGGCACTCAGCAACCGGGGCATTGCCTGGGAATGGCGGCGCTCGGCCCTGAGCTCGGGCTGTTTGATTCCCTGGGGAACTATTCAAGCGATTGACCTGCTCTGGCCTGAAGGCAAGACCTCGCCTCTCGATTGCATCATCAGAATCCGTACCGAAGATCAGAAGACCCCCATGGAATTGAAACTGGGAGGTCTCTCCACCAATGAGGACCGCCAGAAATTCCTCGATTCTTTAGAACGCTGGGCCCCGCACGTCGCCAAGGACGCCCAGCTCGTGGAGATGCTCGCCACACCGCAGGATCAGAGCTATACGGAGCTGTGGCTCAAAGCTCTTTCGGCGCCCCCGGAACGCGAGAGACTGACCCCGCTAATGGCCAACACCAGCTTGCAGGAGGGTAAGTATGAAGTGTTCGGTCAGCTCGGTGTAGGCGGGCAGGGCACCGCCTACGAAGGCAAGCAGAATGACGGCGAGGATATCGTCCTCAAAGAATTCATCCTGCCTGTCTATGTCGATATCAATGTCCGCAAGCAGGCCCTGGAGCGAATGCAAAACGAAGTACGCATGCTCAAAGCCCTGGACCACGAAAAGATAGTCAAGCTCAAGGACTTCTTCGTCGAGGACCACCGGGGCTATCTGGTGCTCGAGAAGATCGACGGCCGCTCCCTGCGCATGCTGGTGGACGCCGAAGGCAAGATGGAGGAGGACCGGGTCCTGGATATGGCGCACCAGATGTGCCATATGCTCGAGTACCTCCACGGACTCTCACCGCCTATAGTGCACCGCGACTTCACCCCCGACAATCTCATCCTTCGCAAAGACGGCATGCTCAAGCTGGTGGACTTCAATGTCGCCCAGCAGAAAGAGCACACCGTTACAAGCACCGTGGTGGGCAAACAGTCATACCTGCCGCCGGAGCAGTTCCGGGGAAAGCCCACCCCCCAGAGCGACATCTATGCCATGGGTGCCACCATCTTTTTCCTCCTCACCGGCGAGGACCCCGAGCCGATCACCATGTCTTATCCGAAGCAGACAATCGACACAGTCAGCGACCAGCTCGACATGCTGGTGGCAAAGGCAACATCGCTGGATCCCGCCCTGCGCTATGCCGACATTCAAGAATTGCGGGAAGATCTGGTCGCTATCGCCCCGGAAAGGGAGTCCTGGGATTAACATGAAATCGCGTCTTTTTTCGATTGCACTGTTTTCGGGTCTGGTTATAGCTCCGGTACTGGCCGCCGACACCTCGAACTGGTATCCGTCATCCATCGCTCTGCCAAACGGCATGAGCTATCACTGCAAGCTCACGCCGCTCCCGCAGTCCCTCAAAGGAATTCCGGAGGGAGACCGGGTCTATATCAATCATGCTTACGCAATGATCCTCCGTTGCGCCCAGGCCAAAACGATCATGGTGGAAGCCCTCAAAGACAAGTCGAAAGCCAGAGCCGGCTATTCGAAGTATTACTATTCTACTAAGGAAGCCCTGGACAAGCTCCGGGCGGAGCCGACTCCGAAAGGGCTGGAGACTTTCAGGAATCAGGTGGTAAAAGCCGTCCAGCTCCAGATGTCCTTTTTCGATAAAGCGTCCGCCCTTTCGGAAAAAGGTGCATCCTGGGGACAGCTCATGGCCGTGCCCGAGGGCAAGCAGGCCTCGAACCTCCTCTTTTCCGCCTGGGCTCAGATGCAGAGCCGCTATCCAGCCTGGGATGCCGGCACCAAAGACAGTGTCTATCACCACCTCTGTGCCCTGGATCTTTTCTGATTCACCTTCTACGCAAGATGTACTCCTCGATCACTTTTGTAGCTCGAGGATGGCATACGGAATTCGTCACCACCAGAGAAAGCTTGTCCAGTACCAGCTCGCCGAAGCTCTCATGGGCAATGGAGGCGAGGCGACTGTCGAATGCGGCTGTCGGCTCGCAAGAAAATCGCGAAATGGTGACATTGCCGAAGATCACATCGTCGGACATATAGCGCTTGTCGTCGGGGATTCCCTCGAGCTCGAGCCCCTCTTTCAGAGACCTGATCAGAGCCGGGTAGCTATCCGGGGCGAAGCCCGCCACGCTCAGGCTGTTCTTCAGCCTGATGAAGCCGCAGAGCTCGAAAGCAAGCGGCGCCAGACCCTGGAGCCTGGAGCGAAAGACCCGGCAGGCAGCCTCTATCTCGTCCGGTCCGAAAGTTGGGGGATCGCTTATTCGTCTGACATTCTGGACGGTTAGATGAAGCGACTCGGGAAGGTAATAATACTGAGCCGGGTCGATTTCTCGAAAGCCCTTTATCACTTCCTGAATGCGCTCCGATACAACCGCCGGCTTTGTCATCGGACGCAGGAAACCCAGGAGGGTCAGGCAGAGCTCAGAGGAGGACCCGTAATCGCTTTCCCTGGGCACGGTGAAAACCGGCGCAGACCCGTCCAGGCTCTGCTTTTCGAGCCTGTCCATAAGCTCTCTCTGCCTCTGCCTGTAACCGGTCGCCTGATTGCCCGCCTGCCTCATGCTGTGCATGATAGACCACCCCGTGGCAAAATAGATGAAATGAGACTATTGATGAAATGAGCGGATCATCATTAACCGACAGACTCAAATTCATGTTCTATCTCGCCTCCAAAGAGGTGGAGAAGGACGGCCGCAAGATCTTGCACCCGGAGGATATAGTCCGGATCATGAGCAGCGAGCGCACTTCCGATTCCGGACGAATTCTAGCCACTTACAAAATAGTAACAGGGGACATCGATCGATATCTGGCCATCTACCCACCACCCAGAAGATTTCGGTCACTGAGATTTTCATACAGGCTCATATAAAGAGCGCCGGCGAGCCAGTTTGGTCGATTAAGATTGCCCGATGCCTCATCGCAGGACTATACCAAGAGTTAATTCTATGACAATGTCACGAAAGAAAATTGACAGTCCCAAGCCAGAAACGACCACGAATTCTTACGATTGATCGCAGAGATTTTGACATCTATCGTCGGCACGGGAATCTTGAGTTTGAGCAAGTAGAGATTCCACCTGTTCTCAAACGCAGGAAGTGAGTGTTATCTGTCATCTTGTTATACACTCAAGAAACAGACAGCTCTCGCTCCTCGACCCGCAGCTTGCGATCGAGAATGAAAGTTCCGAAGGGATAGACCGCGGATATGAAGACCTCGAAGATCTTCTTCCCTCCCCACTTATGCTCAGCAAGAGCACGCACCATGGCAATCACATAGCTGATGAAGAGAAAGCCATGGATGCTCCCCGCTACAGTCACAGCCATAGGATAACCAGCCGCATATTTGAGAGGCATCGCGATAAAGAGCAATACGATGAAGGATATTCCTTCTGCAATTCCGACTATTCGCAATTGACGAATGGTGTTCATGACCCCTCCTGGAAATCGCGCATAGCTCATGATACCGGGGACTGCCTGTCAGACTGTTGTAAACCACGTAGACCTATAACAATATATAGAATGTGCAAGACCCTGAATATTGAGCAATCTGATGTCGAGAGCCGAGGAAGAGTTCCAGGATGAGAGCACTAGCGCCGAGCCGAGATTAGATAGCGATGTCCCGGCTCGAATCCACTTTCCGCCCTCCGGCCTCGTGGAGTTCGAGTGCCCGCAGTGCAGCGGGCATGTTTACAAAAAGCATTCCCTCCACTCGGGCGGTGCCTGGATGCGACTGGGCTACTGGCACATGATTCTCAACCCTGGTCTGGCCTTCAATGAGTTGATCCTCGGTCAACGCACGCCAAAAGAGCTCTATGCCTGTATGAGCTGCGAGATGGGCGAAATGCACCGATCATATGTCTACTGTCCGGGATGCTTTTCCTTCCAGCCGGCTGCCTTCTGGTCAGGACGAGCCGCATTCGGCAACTGGCTTGGAATAGTTTGTCCTCAATGCGGCACTTCCATCCCCTGCTTGTGGAACCTCACGTCTTTGTTTATTCTTGCGGTCACCCTGCCTCTCTGGTGGTATCCGGTCGGGTTGACCCGAACACGATTGCTCAGGGCTCGCCAGACTCAGATGGAGAAGCGTCTTTTCACCGTAGCGCCGGAGAAAAAGCCCTTCAACGCTCTTCTAGCCGGTGCTCTCTGGGGTCTGCTCATGGACTTGTTTTTCAGCGCCTATTTGCTTGCTATCGGCTCATACTATTATCCCGGCATGAGCCTTCTCACCCTGTCCGGAATCTATCTTGGCATAGCGGCGAAATCGCTGCCGATCTGGGCACTCGGAGGTCTTTTCTTCGGCCTGACCATGAAATTCCTCATGGACAAAAAGGGAGACAAAAGACTCCGTCTGACCTTTACGCGAGATGGCATGCTCGTCGATTCGCTGTCGCAAGATAGCGAGGTTCTCGACGATCCGAAATAGACAATAAACATCAGCATCAACACTCAAGAGGTCGAGCTGGAGAATCTCAGGGGAGACGAGATTCTCGAGCGGGTCCATAAAACCGAGTCGCTATGCGGTATCCTCATCAATCCGGGACACGCGATCGGCAGGAGAGGCAAAGATATCAGAGGTCTTCTCCTGTCCCTCAATTTTATCGCGAGAGCTCGAAGAGAATCGCAAACTCTCGCCGCCAGAGTACCTGATCCGACGTCCAGGTCTCTGGCTCGGTGTGGCCCGAAAGAGATTACTGGCCCGGTCCTTCTCGGGAAGCTTCGGAGATACCGCGAGAGTCCATTCTGTCCGTCGAAGGCGCGAGATCTCTGGCCTGGGCTCCATTTGCCGGCAAGCGCTCCTGGGTCGAAAAAGCTCGCGAGCAGGCCGGGCGATTCCGCACCAGGATTGTTTTCGGGCCCTAGAGCAGTTTCATATCCTTGAGAATAGCCACGGTAATCTCCCGGGCTCGCGGCCCCCAGGCACCATCGGTGGCGCGGATATTGGTGGCGAATGCATAGCTCTTGCCGGGCTGGATCACATAGCCGACATACCAGCCCATGACTTTCTTGCCTTTGCGCATAGCCGAGCCGGTCTTGCCGTAGAGAGTCCCCCGGGCGGTCTCCTCCTGGCGGAGAATGCCCCGGACTATACCGGTGGTGCGCTTCGAGAATGGCAGCTCATCGGCGATCAGACGTTTGATCAGACTGACCTGCTCGAAAGGCGAGATCTTCAAAGTGCTGTCGAGCCAGAATGTCCTGACACCACCGCTGAGATCTTGATTGCCGTACCCGGCTTTCTCTATGTAGTTGCGCATGCGTTTGCGCCCGACTCTGGTAGCCACCCTCTGGAAATACCAGACACAGGAATTGGTCACCGCCGACTGCAGGGTCTGATCGCGGTTCCAGCTCTCGATACTGTATCTGGTGCCGTCCCAGTCTAAGGTGGTGTTCTCGCTTTTCAAAACGCCTGTCTCCAGGCCCACCATCGAATTGAAGATCTTGAAAGTCGAGCAGGGCGAATAGCGCGTCCGGCAGGTCTCCGGATGAAAAACCAATCGTGCCCCGGTACCGATGTCCTCGATGACCAGAGCAGCCTCGAGCCCTTGAAAGTGCGAACCAGGTCTGTAGTCCTCCAGTCGAAAAGCGTCCTCTCCCTGCTGACCGGCAAAAGCAGGAAGACCGGGGCACAAAGCCAGGCAAAGTATGAGAGCCAGTTTGAACATTGTCCCAGTATAGTCACTCGACAACCGACTGGGACTTGCGCTTGCTCAGGGCCACTCGCTTATCGAGGGCTTCGGCGTCCGCCTGCCGGCGGGTGAGACGCAGGAGATCGGCATAATTCTCCAGACAGGTGATCACATTGTCATGCTCGGGACCGAGAGCGTCTTCCCAGATCTCGATGGCCCGCTTGTAGAGGGACTCGGCCCTCTCCAGGTGACCGTTCATATGATAGAGACCGGCAAGGCTGGCCAGGCTCTCGGCGACTTTCGGATGATCCGGTCTGAAGGCCGCTTCCCGGATAGCCAGAGCGCGGCGGTAGAGGGGCTCGGCTTTGTCATACTGCTCGGCTTCGTCGAAAAGCGACGCCAGATCGATGAGGGCGCCGGCCACCTGGGGATTGTCCCTGCCGTAAAAATTCTCGAAGGCCGTCAGGACCTGCCTCAAGGCCAGCTCGGCTTCCTGGGTCCGGCCGTGCTCGCTGTAGAGAAGCCCGAGGTTGCGATGGATCTCGGCGACCTCGACATGATCGTCCCCGAGAAAGCTCTGTCTGAGCTCCAGGGCTTTTTTGTAGAGCGGCTCGGCTTTGTCGATTCTGCCCATGCCCCGATAGAGCTCCGCCAGATTATTGATGGCAATCGCCATGGAGGGATGGGCCGCCCCCAGGGCTTTCTCCTGGATTATGAGAGCCTGGCTGAAAAGCGGTTCGGCGTTGCTGAGACGGGACTGAGCCAGATAGACCATGGCCAGATTGGCCATGGCTGCGCCGATATCGGGGTGATCCACCGCCAGCACCCGGTTTCTGATGTTCAGGGCGCGCTCCAGAAAAATCTCAGCTTCGTCAAATCGGCTCTCATGATAGAGAAGCAGACCCACCGAGGTCAGATACTCTGCCAGCTCCGGATTCTCGGCGCCAAGGGCCGCCTCCATCTGCGGCAGGAGGGTGAGCAGATCCTTGATGTTCTCGTTGAAGTCCTGGTTAGACATAGCACTATATCGAGCTTATCACGAACCCCGCCTACGTAATTGCCGTCTTGTCCCGGCCCTTCTTTCAGCCGATAGTGGGATGAGCCAATCGAGGATAGATCCAATCTATGAAGGAACGAGCCTTTATCGCTGCAACCCTCGGCATCCTCTTCGACGCCATGGACGCTTCGATTTATTTCATGGTTCTTCATCCGGCCCTCTCGGATATTCTCAAAACAACGTCAGACACCGAGATTGGCTATTACGGGTCCCTGATCCTCTGTATCTTCATGGTGGGCTGGGGAATAGGCAGCCTTGTCTTCGGCATTCTGGCAGACCGGATTGGAAGAGCCCGGACCATGGTCATGACCATCCTGCTATACGCCGTCTGCACAGGGCTTTGCGCCACAGCAACCGACTGGATGCAGCTCGCCTTCTACCGATTCCTCGTAGGGGTCGGCATTGGAGCCGAGATCAGTATCGGAGCGGTGATGCTCTCCGAATTCTTCGAGGGCAAGCATCGAATTCTCGCCTCCTGCCTGATGGAAGCGGGGTTCTGCCTGGGCTATCTGGCCACCAGCCTGGCGAATCTCTCGGTGGGCAACGTGAGCTGGCGGCTGATGTTCCTCATCGGAATCTTGCCGGCTCTTCTAGCGCTGTACATAAGAATGCGTCTCTCGGAGCCGGAGAATTTCAAGGAAGTCCAGTACGAAAGAGAGAAGGCCAGAAAGCTCCGGGCCATGGGTCACAGGGTGGAGAGCAACCGCGCCCTGACCTCGCCAATGGCGGTGCTCTTCTCCAGAGAGTATCTTCGAACCACCCTGGTGGTCACCACCCTTGCCGGAGTGGCAATAGTCGGATACTGGGCGGCCGTCTCCTGGATTCCAGCCTGGATCAACCAGCTCACCGGCAATCTGGCGGTGGCGGAGCGGAGCACCGCCGGGATTGTTCTGAACGTGTCGGGGCTCATCGCCTGCGTGGCAACCTTTCCGATGATAAAGCTCCTGGGCAGGATCAATACTCTCAAGGTCTCGTATCTCTTCTCGCTCATAGCCACGGTAGGGATGTTCGTCCTGGTCAAGTCCTACGGGCCGGATCTGCTCGGTTGGATTTTCGCAGTGGGCTTTTTCACCTCGATTCCATTCGTGGTGATGGTGGTGGTCATTCCGGAGCTCTTCGCCACCGAGCTTCTGGGCAGCGCTTCCGGACTGGCATTCAGTGCCGGCAGACTGGCGGCAGCGGCGGCAGCCCTGGGCAGCGCCCAGGTAATCGCTACTTTCGGCGGGTCCTATGCGGCAGCCGGAGCGGTGGTCGGGCTCGTCTATGCGGTGGGATTCCTGGCATCGTATATGATGCCTGTCACCACCGGTGAGGTCCTGGGTCCCCTGAGCCGGACCCGGCGGATCGAGACCGAGTCGCCGCCTCTACCTGTGCCGTCCTAGCTCATTTATCCTTTTCGACGGCTTCTATGGTCGCCTGAGCCGCGGCCAGGCGAGCCACCGGCACTCTGAAAGGCGAGCAGCTCACATAGTTGAGCCCGAGACTGTTGGCGAAGGCGATAGAGGCAGGCTCGCCGCCGTGCTCACCGCAGATGCCGAGCTTCAGGTCCGGACGAGTTTGCAGACCGTATTCCACGGCAATTTTCATGAGCTTGCCGACCCCTTCGAAGTCCAGGACTTCGAAAGGATTGTCGGACAGAACTTTCACTTGCTCGCCCTGACAATCGAGACCATCGAGATAACGATTGAGGAATTTTCCCTCAGCGTCATCCCGGCTGTACCCGAAAGTCATCTGGGTGAGATCGTTAGTGCCGAAACTGAAAAATTCGGCATACTCGGCGATCTGGTTGGCGGTCAGGCAGGCCCTGGGAATCTCGATCATTGTGCCGAACTTGTAGTCGACCTCGGTGCCGGCTTTTGCCATGACCTCTCTGGCCACCGCTTCGAGCTGGGTGCGGGCGATCTTGAGCTCGTTGACATGGCCGATGAGGGGGATCATTATCTCGGGGAAGACTTTCACGCCCTTCTTACTTACTGCTATCGCCGCTTCGAAAATGGCGCGCACTTGCATCTCGTTGATCTCTGGATAAACGAGACCGAGTCGGCAGCCTCTAAGACCCATCATCGGGTTGGATTCTTGCAAGCCGGCCACGGTCTTGAGCACCGCCTCTTTCTTGCGCAGCTCGACACCACCCTCGCCTTTGGCTTTCATGGTGGCAATCTCTTCGATGAGCTCCTCGGGCTTGGGGAGAAACTCATGCAGAGGCGGATCGAGAAGACGGATGGTGACCGGCAGCCCGTCCATGGCTTCGAAGATGCCCTCGAAGTCCTCCTTCTGCATGGGCAGCAGCCTGGCAAGGGCGTTTTTGCGGTCATCGAGATTGCCGGACATGATCATCTCCTGGACAACCGGCAGGCGATCCTGGCTCATGAACATATGCTCGGTGCGGCAGAGACCGATACCTTCGGCACCGAACTCCCGGGCGAGCTTGGCGTCTCTGGGGGTATCGGCGTTGGCTCTGATTCTCAGCCGGCGGGATTCGTCGGCCCAGGCGAGCAGAGTGGTGAACTCTTGCGAGAGCTCGGTCTCCTGGGTCTTCACTTTGCCATAGAAGATCTCGCCGGTACTGCCGTCTATGGAGACCCAGTCTCCCTTTTTGACGACCTTCTCGCCTGCGTGGAAGAGACCCTGGCTCATATCGATCTTGACGGCGTCGCAGCCCGCCACGCAGGGCTTGCCCATGCCCCTCGCCACTACGGCGGCATGGCTGGTCATCCCGCCCCGGCTGGTGACCACGCCCTGGGCGGGCACGATTCCATGGATGTCGTCGGGACAGGTCTCGATGCGCACCAGAATGACTTTCTCGCCTTTCTCCGAGAGGCTGGCGGACTCGCCTGGATCGAATACGACCTTGCCGATGGCGGCGCCGGGGGAGGCATTGAGACCGGTGGCCAGAAGATGACCCTCCTTCCTGGCCCGCTTCTTGTCCTCGCTATCGAAACTCGGCAGAAGGAGCTGGTTGAGCTGCAGGGGCTCGACCCGGGAGAGGGCCTCGTCACGGCTGATGATCCCCTCGTCGGCCATGTCCACGGCGACTTTCACGGCAGCGGCGGCGGTGCGTTTACCGGTACGGGTCTGAAGCAGATAGAGCCTGCCCTGCTCCACGGTGAACTCGATGTCCTGCATGTCGCGATAGTGCTTCTCGAGAAGCCCGACATTGGTGAGGAGCTCCTCATAGACTTTCGGCATACGCTCAGCCATGCTGGCGATTTTCTCAGGGGTGCGCACACCTGCCACTACGTCCTCTCCCTGGGCGTTAACGAGATATTCGCCGTAGAGCACTTTTTCCCCGGTGCTGGGGTTGCGGGTGAAGCAGACACCGGTGGCGGAGCTGTCGTCGAAATTGCCGAAGACCATGGACTGCACGTTGACAGCGGTTCCGAGATTGTGGTCGATTTTGTGCAGGTTTCGATAATAGACGGCCCGGCTGTTGTTCCAGGACTTGAACACGGCTTCCACAGCGCCGAAGAGCTGCTCTCTGACGTCCTGGGGGAACTGGCTGCCGGCTTTCTTCTCTACCAGAGACTTGAATTCCGAGACCAGGTTTTTGAGATGATCGACTTCGAGCTGGGCATCGGATTCGATACCAAGACCGTCTTTCCTCTCCTCGAGAATATCCTCGAACTCATGCTTGCTGACATTGAGAACGACATTGCTGTACATCTGGATGAATCGCCTGTAGCTGTCCCAGGCGAAACGCGGGTTGCCGGTGAGCCCGGCCAGGGACTCCACGGTTTTGTCATTGAGACCGAGATTGAGAATGGTGTCCATCATGCCCGGCATGGAGAATTTCGCCCCGGACCGCACCGAGAGCAAAAGCGGCTTATCGAGATCCCCCAGTTTCTTGCCCAGACTCTTCTCGACGCTTGCCAGCTCCTTGAGGACCTCATCGAAGAGACCATCGGGTATCTTGCCGGTCTTGCTGTAGTCCCTGCAGGCCAGGGTGAGAATGGTGAGACCGGGAGGCACGTTGACACCGCTGGCGATCATCTGGGCCAGACCGGCGCCCTTGCCGCCGAGCAAGTCGCGCATTTCGGCGACATCGCCGCCGAACACCTTGTAAGCGTCATCGAAGAGGAAGACCCGTCTCTTTCCGATCTTCTCCAGGGTTTTGGTGGTTTCGGTGGTGCTCAGCATGGTGGAGCCTCCTTGCTCTGTTTTACTTACTGTCTGATGAACATATAGACCTCGCTGGAGATCTCTTCGATTGCTTTGGCGGAAACATCGATCACGTGACACTTGAGCTCACGAAAAATTTTGCGGGCATAGTTGACCTCCTGCCTGATCCTTTCCGGATCGGCATAGTCATTCTCCTGGGGCATCTTGAGAAACTGCGCCCGGGTGGTCCTGATCTCCTGGAGCAGATAAGGCTCCAGGTGCAATCCGACGATCCGGCGGGGCGGTACTTGAAAAAGGCTCAGGGGCGGATCGACACCGTATACGATGGGCACGTTGGCAGCTTTCAAACCGAAATGGTGGGCCAGATACATGCAGTTGGGAGTCTTGCTGGTCCTCGAGACCCCTGTCAGTATGACATCGGCTTGCAGCAGCCCGTCCGGGTTCTTGCCATCATCGAAGCGAATGGCGAAGTCCACGGCCTCGATCCGCTTGAAATAATCCTCGTCAAGAAGATGCAGGCGCCCGGGCTGAGAAAGAGGTACCTGACCGGTGAGTTGGGAGATCCGATCGATAAGGGAGCCGAGCAGATCGATGGTGACGATTCCATACTTGGCGGCTTCCCGCTCCAGGGTCTCGCGATACTCAGGAAGCACCAGGGTGTAGGCGATCACAGCCTTGTCAGAGGCCACTTCTCGGACCAGGGATGCGATCTGCTCCAGGGCTTTCACCTGGGGCAGCCGATAAATCGAGGCTCGCCCCGGGGGGAACTGCACCACCGCAGCTCTTGCTACTGCTTCAGCAGTCTCGCCACTGCTGTCCGATAGAGTAAAAATGATGAGCCCGCGTTTCTCGTCAGCGGTAGCTGTTCTTATCTCGCTCGTGTCAGGCTCGTTCATGGCATCGGAGCATTTTTAACATCCAATGCATATAAGATCATTAGTCAAGTAAAATATTAGAGATGAGAGGGCTAATAACAGAAGAAGGACGTCGAGCCAGGACCAGAAAGTCCATGGCTTGCCTGTTTTCAAGACTCGCTCCAGCGCTCGTGCTGAGCCTGGTGCTGATCCCGGCTCTGGCGCTCACCGGCTGCGGTCCGGAGCCCGGCATCGATGACAAGACCGGCTCGGACATCTTCCTGATCTTCGAGCGCCTCAAGCCCGTCCTGGTGAAAGACCTCCAGGTACCGCCAGAGGCCATCACCATGGGAGCCAATCTCAAGAAGGACCTGGGCGCCGAGGAGTTCGAGATGGATACCATTTGCCTGGGTCTCGATAAAGTGTTCGACGCCGATCTCAGCCTGGAGCAATTCCGCAAGCTCGAGACCGTGGGCGAGATGGTCGACTATATCCGCATTCACAAAAATCCGGTTGCTAAGAAAGTCGAAGGATTGCCGAGTTTTCTCGGACAGAAAGACCATCCAGAGAAAAGGCCATAATCAGACCCGAACAAGAGAGAGACTTTCGGGGAATCCGGCGGATTATCGAGCTGGCGTTCGGCAACGGTCCCGGTGGAAATTGCGACGAGGCGGACCTGGTGGAGATGTTGAGAATCGCCCGGGCAGCCATTCTCATGAAGACTTTTGTTTGATGGTGCGGGTTTCGGGATTTTATTCCATTGCGCGAAGTGGCGCTAATGGTCGCCAATGGACACATGAGGGGCCACAAAATGGGCCACAGTATTTGAAGGAATTATGGGGTATCATCTGGCGGCATAACGATCAGCTCGGCCGCAGCAGCGAGTTTGCGACTCACAGACTTCTTTGGTTTTGGCCCGAAAACCAGCACATGAGCAGGGGCTTCTGGCAACGGATCTCTTTGAATTCCTTGTCCGAGGTCGCGCGCGACCTTTACTGCAAAGGAAGCCAAACCTAAGCTCTCATGCCCGCTAAGCGCATCCGCCTCGTTGAGCCCTAACCCTCTGTGGAGCTTTTCCCAAAAGGCCGACATTGGCGTACCATCCGGACTGTCTTCGAAAGCTGCACTTGATGGTCGCTGGCGACCTGTATTCTGATCCAGAACGATTTGAGACCGCAGAATTCTGCGCCAGAGCAAATCTGCATTCGCAATTGCCTTGTCGTCTAAGTACTGCTGGCTCACAACCTTATGCTGCCGCCTTTACTGAAATGGCGCGTTCAGTCAGCTTCTCGATGAACGGCATAATCAAAACAGTCGCATAGTTGAAGCTCTCAGTCCACTCCGGCTGCTCTTCGCCATTATCCGCAAAATAACAATGGACAGCACCATCACTCGCGATCTCAATTTCTAGATCAATTCCGTGCACATGCCACTCCAATTGGATGTTGCCTGAGTTCGTCGGAACCACTTGCGGCGCCGGAGTTTCGTCATACATGATCTGGCAAAACATGCGCACCGAATTAACGGCAGCTCTGTGCGTGACCGAATGTGCGCCATAAGAATCCCAGCCGGGAGCCATAGACCTGAGTTCAGCAATTCGACCTATGAAGGATTTCAAAACCGGGCATGGCTCGGTCAGTGTAATGACAAGCTTTTCAAGCCCTTCGTCCCAACCCGCAATGCGTCCTGAAAGAATCGCTGGCGGTAGCGACGTGGAGCGTGTATCGATGCGATCTCGTGTACTAAGACTCATCCTTTTGAACCCAAACCTTTCTAATTTCAGGGGTTGTTAACTCAACAAAGCTTTTTACTATATATTCTCTACCCAAATCGAGCCCGCTCAAGACACCCTCTACTGTTGGTTCTACGGGCTTAGTTCGAGCTGTAAGCGTAAGGACGTACAGCCTATGGCGATCACTCGCTCGGAAAGCAGATTGAACATCTACATGCAGCCTGCCCGCGGGTTTCCCAGCTGAGTCGGAGATTACATACTTCTGTGCGACCTTAATCTCCTCTGGCTCTGACAGCCCACCTTCAACTTCAGTTGTTTCCCCTTTCCAGAACTTAAGAATGTGTCCGAGTTCCCCAACATTCTGCCAACCGTCTCCGCTTAAAATGTGATTGATGTAGGTTACTTCACATTGATCAGGTACCAGCCTCCCAAGCTCCTCTTCATTGATGAAGCTTTCGAATTGCCTAAGTTCCTCTCCGAATCGCCTTCGAATATGCTCATAACGCGGATACTGATCTCCTTCGCCTGTTTTCCGCCAGTTGTGCATGAATCGATCAACCTGCACTTGAATCAGTTCGGTGCCGGATTCGTTCTTGAACCAGCATCGCGGGGTGGGAGGCGAGTCCACGAGTTGTAGCATGATTGAAGGTTTTAGCGGCACCATCTGGCCGAAAGACTCCACGGCGTGCTCGACAGGTCCATGCTGCTCCACGGCTGGGAAGGCTTTTCTAAATCGGCTCCACAACAAACCCAAATGCGCAGCCGTAAGTCCGTCAACAGGCACGAACTGGGCCGACAGCACGACCTCGATGACCGGAGGTTTCTCAAAATTAGGGAACTTAGTAAGACCAGGCATCAGCGCGAATAACTCCGTAGCTTAACTCTAGCGTGATTTTTCGTTTTGTCATCTTGTCAAGAGGCACCCGCCCTGAATTTATAGGACGTCGCCTGAATCAATCTGCAGTCAGGCCAGGTCTTCACCATTTCTAAGAACACCATTGCCGATGATATCTTTAACACCCTTCGCCAAGGCGCCGCGAAAGTCTGCGCATTGCCGGGTGCGTTTTGTCTGACGTTCTCCGAAGAGACTCCGATGCTTGCCGAACTATGTCGTCTTGCCGATCTACTGTTAGGTAATTCCTCCTGCTCCACGTTTGAGGATCAATCACGCGACATTTGCAAATGCTCCTCGGTTGGCGACGCAACGACCACTGCTGTTAAGCCAGCACCGACTTGATCTGGCAGCGCGGTCCTAATCCACTCTTTGATCCATGGGACTGCCGACGCAGAATCCGATTTAGCGATCTCACATTAATCGTGAAAGACTCTGGCGCGTTCGGATACTCGTGCACACGTTGTTTCGCTAAGCCAACGACTACGCTATCACGCGTGAACTTAATCAGCTCAAGCAGAATATTGCCAGATTCCTCATCACTGGCGGCTTCCATCGCTTGCTTAGCTAACGCGCAATGATGCTTCGTCGGCGAACGGCTAATTACATCGGGAATCATCGCTCTTACCAAACGACGATTGATGTTGCTCTCCATGAATCTGTCCATCCAGCGATGCACAGACTTGCGATGCAAAAACTCTGTCATTCCGCGAATCAACGTTTGAAGGTCAGGACAACCAAAACGAATAGCAATTAAGTGATTGCTCATTAGCAAATAGATGCGCGTCAGGTTGCCTATCAAAGTCCAGCAGAAACAACAACAGCGTGGACGCGTGCTCACTACTGCTTTCGGCTGTCACGATGTTACGCAGTTTGTCGTAAATGCGCTCTCTGCGCTCCTTCGGGAAAACTCGAATTGGCGGGAAACGTCCATCCTTAATTTGATCGATAAGGTGAGAGTCATCAATCCCTACTTGGTCAAGCAGCACAGTGACTTCATTCCTAGGCAGATACTCAGCCAGCCTGGCGATGTTCGTCAAAGAAAGATTCTGCTTCAGACGCTGCTCGATTTTTGGTCAAAGTACCGTCGCTCCTCATCCATCGAGGAGCTTGCTTATCATGGCAAGAGCACGCTCAACCGACTCGTCGTCGAAAATGCGTTCAAGCTTCTTGATCGTGAGCACCAGGGACCGAGCATCATGAATGAGATATCGGAAGCGACCTGGTAAGAGAGTCAGTGAAACGCGCCGACCACCTCGGTCACGGGCTCATCATCGTCCTGGGCGACCATCGCTATTACCGGCGGTTCGGTTTCGAGACAGCCTCAGCATTCGGAGCATATCAGGTGTGCCCCTGTCCGGATACGGATTCAAATCGGTATAGTGACGCACTGCCGCAATGCCAGCAGATCGAGGTCCTTCTCGACATTCTTCTTGAGATTGCCCTGGCTGACCAGGGGCACGCTCAGAGAGCTGCTGTAACTGAGCACTCCCAGGAAAGGCAGACCAATCCTGTTCGTGAGCAGAATCTGGAGATCATCCCGGCTCAAACGGTCGTTCATGATCGTGGCATCATTCTTGCTGGTCTCCACCATCACCAGGGCCACCACATCGGCACCGCAACCGTAGAGATAGCGATAGAAGAGGTCGAGCCGCTCCAGGGCGTCGATCGAATAACGGCAGACCAGGAGACAGGGCAGGCCGGTGATCGCCACCATCTCGCCGACACTGGTCCAGGCTCCCAGGTTGATATCGACCGGGGTGGCAGCGGTGCCCGGAATCTCGACAATAGTGAACGAACCGGGTCTGGTGGCTCCCAGAATGAGCTCCCTTCCATCATCGAGACAGGGAGGGAAGTCCAGGCAGCGGATCTCGTAGTCGACCTCGGTACTGGCAATGGACCGGATGAAACGCATCTCGGAAGACTCCGGTCTCACGGCTCCTATGCGCAGTGGCTTCACCACCCGGGCGGGCACACCCTGCTCGGAAAGGACCGCGGCCAGGCCGGCTCCGATGACGGTCTTACCGCATGCCGGCTCGCAGCCGACCAGAAGGAGCGCACCACCTGCGGCACTGCCGGTCAGGCTATCGGGATTGCTCGATTTTGCGTCTGTGCTCATGCTCGACTGGAATCACTCTTGCGAATCTGTCGAGCCTACAATAACACACAGAGAATTATCAGCGCTCCTGCTGCATGGCCAGGCTACCGCCCGAGGACACGGTGCTCTTGATCACATCGAAGGCCTTTTTGAGCTGAAGGTCTTTCATGTCCTCGGGAGTCCGCTCGCCGTTACTCTCCTCGTCGCTCCGGAACCAGGGACCTTTGCCGTCCTTGTATTGCTTCTTGTTGAGCTTCACCTCGAAATCGGGATGAATCCCCTTCTTGTCGATATCACAGTCATTGGGAGTGAGATACTTGGCGATGGTGACATTGACGCCACAACCATCCTCCAGGCGGTTGATCCCCTGCACCAGGCCTTTGCCGAAAGTACGCTCGCCCACCAGAACAGCCCGGCTGTTGTCCTTCAGGGCACCACTGGTGATTTCAGATGCCGAGGCGCTGCCACGATTGATCAGGACAGCCATGGGTATGCGGCAGAGGGGGTGACCCTTGGCCATGACCGGGGTCTTATAGCCTTCGCGGTCCACAGTAGAGACCACATAGCCGGAATCAAGAAAAAGATTGGAGACATTGATGGCCTGATTGAGGAGACCACCCGGATTGTCCCGCAGATCCACGATCATGCCCCTGGCGCCGCTCAGCTTCTCCAGGGCGCTCACCACCTCGTCGTCGGTCTTCTTGGAGATGAAGCTCGATATCCTTATATATCCGATATCGGAGCTGAGCATCTTGACCGTCTCCACCGAGCGCAGTGGAATCCGGCCCCGGACGATCTTGATCTTCCGGTGCTTGCCGTGACGGCTGACAGTCAGCCAGACAGGCTTATTGATCTCGCCCCGGATTTTCTTGGCGGCATCGTCGACCGTAAACCCCTTGGTGGAGCTGCCGTCGATCTCGTAGATCTCATCGCCGGCCTTCACCCCGGCCCGCTCGGCAGGGGTGCCCTCGATGGGTTGTATCACATAGATTCGATCCGATTTGCGATTGAGCCCGATCTTCACGCCGATCCCGCAGAGCTCGGCTTTGATCTGGGACTTCTCGTCGTCGAAGGCGTCCTCGTCCAGAAAGCGGGTGTAACGATCCCCGAGGCTTGCCAGCATCGTCTCGATAGCCTTGTGCGCGTCCTCGGAGGTCTCCAGCATTCCGTCATATTTGCCGCGCCAGCGATTCCAGTCCTGGCCGTTGAAGCTGCCGTCATAGAAGTCTTCTTTGATCATGCTCCAGACCTTTTGATAGATCCGCTCAGGCGTCGGGGCAGCGCGCAGAGGCAGCGAAGCTACTCTGGCTCTTTGCATGCTTGTCTCCGCCGGCGCTGCCAGGGAAGAGGTCTGGAGAGTGATAAAGCCTGTCAGAGAGACTACGAAAAGAAGCTTCCGGAACATTTTCTGTGGATTTCCCGGGGCAAATGCCCCAAAAATAGACGTAAATCTAGGTGACACCTGGGTTATACCCAATTCCTGTTATTTCTATGCATGCCTATCCTTGATTCTGTGCGGCTTTGCCGCGAATTAGACTGGGGTTTATCAGGTGCTAACATTAAAGCGTCAATCAGGGTCTTGTTACGAGGTGATGATGGCTGGCTCAAAAACGGCTGAAATAGGGGTTTTCGGAGGCTCGGGCTTTTACAGCCTCCTCTCCGACTGCGAGGAGGTGGCGGTGGAGACTCCCTATGGAGCACCAAGCGAACGCATCGCCATCGGATCCATGCCAGGATCCGGAACCCGGGTGGCTTTCATGCCCAGACACGGCAAGAACCACCATATCCCTCCCCACAAGATCAACTACAGGGCCAATGTCTGGGCGATGAAGTCCCTGGGGGTGAGCCGCCTGATCTCTCCCTGCGCAGCCGGCAGCCTGCAAAAGAGGGTCGCTCCCGGCCATTTCGTGGTCTGCGATCAATTCGTCGACCGCACCTCGGGCAGAATCGACACCTACTATGACGGTCCGATCACGACTCATGTGTCGAGCGCCGACCCTTACTGTCCGGAGCTCCGGGAGCTCGCGGTGAGCGCCGGCAGGGAGAGCGGCATCACCATGCACGACCGGGGCACCGTGGTAGTGGTCCAGGGACCGCGCTTCTCCACAAGGTCGGAGTCGGCGTGGTTCTCATCCATGGGCTGGGAAGTGATCAATATGACCCAGTATCCCGAGGCGTATCTGGCCAGGGAGCTGGAGCTCTGTGTAGTCAACATAAGCCTGATCACCGACTATGATTGCGGCCTGGAAGGCGAAGTCGGACCGGTATCCCACTCGGAAGTTGTAAAGGTTTTCAGCCAGAACAATGCCCGCTTGCAGAATCTACTGGCGGCTCTGATCGAAGCGATACCGCCGCGATCCGGGCGTTGCGCCTGTGCCGAGACATTGAAGGGCGCTCGATTGTAGGAGACGATATAATATGAACGTCAATCATATGGTAGCGGTGCTGGCTGTCTGTCTGGCTCTCAGCTCCTACCTGGTATTGAGGCGTTACGGCTTTCCCGAAAAGATCTGCATCGGAGGCGGAATTTTCTGTATCCTTGCAGTGGCAATTTTCTGGACGAGCGTGTTGCTAGGAACCGGCGAGGATGATGATGAGAATTGAGATGCTACGACCGATGGCAGTGATGCTGATGGCAGCCAGCCTGCTGTCACCGATCTTTGGAAGCGGAGCCCGGGCCCAATCCGGCGAGAAAACCGCGGAGAAGGCCCCGGCCCTGACGATCAAGAAGCCCCTCATTCCGGTGACCAGGGAATTCGCCCTGGAAAACGGCCTCCAGGTCGTGGTGGCTGAGGACCACAGCGTACCGGTGGCATCCCTGGTCCTCATATATGATGTCGGCGCCCGCGACGAGGTCAAGGGACGCTCTGGATTCGCCCACCTCTTCGAGCATATGATGTTCGAGGGCTCTCAGAATATCCCCAAGGGTGATTTCTTCAAGAAGGTCGAATCCGCCGGCGGTCTGCTCAATGCTTCCACCCACGCCGATTACACCGACTATTTCGAGAAAGTGCCCAGCAATCAAATCGAGCTTCTCCTCTGGCTGGAGTCGGATCGCATGCGCTCTCTCAAGGTCACCGAGGAGAATTTCAAGAATCAGCTCGAGACGGTGAAAGAAGAGAAACGCCTCCGCATCGACAACCAGCCCTATGTGCCCGCGGAGCTCGAGCTGGAGGAGCTGATCTTCGACAACTGGAGCAATTCGCATCCGGTGATCGGCTATTTCGAGGATCTCGAGTCTTCCACCGTCCATGATGTCAAAAACTTCTTCGACACTTATTACGTTCCCAACAACGCCGTCATGGCCATCGTCGGCGATGTCGACAGCGACGAAATCGAGAAGCTGGTGCGCAAATATTTCGGCTCTATTGAGCCGGGCAAAAAGCCACCGGCGCCGGTGGTGGAAGAGCCGGTCCAGACCGAGGCGAAAAACCTCAAGGTGAAAGACTCCCACGCCAAGCTCCCGGCTTTCTGGGTCGCCTGGAAAGCGCCGGCGCGTCGCGAGCATGACTCATTCGTCTTGAACCTCATCCAGTCGATCCTGGCCATGGGAAGCTCCTCGCGAGTCTACCAGCGGCTCGTCAAAGACGATCAGGTCGCGCTCAAGGTCTCGTCCAGCTACGAAGAGCGCCGCGGTCCCTCCAACATCAATTTCTTCGTCGTCGCCAAGCCCGGCAACGATGTCGACAAGGTCAAAGGAATCCTTCTCTGCGAGATCGAGAAGATCAAGACCGAGAAGGTCAGCGCGGAAGAGCTCGAAAAAGCCAAGAATCAGATCCTGCGACTGCTCTTCTCGTCAGGCAGCTATTACTCCCTGCAGGGCAGCCTGGGAAGAGCGCAGATGCTGGCTCAGTACAAGAGCTTTTTCGGTAGGACCGACCTGGTGGACCAGGATGTCGAGACTTATTTGAGTATCACCGCCGACGACATCAAGGATGTCGCCTCGCGAATTTTCACGGACAAAGGTATCACTACCGTCGAAGTCGTACCGGTAGCTGAAAGGAGCACACAGTGATGAAGTCGAGCAAGCTTACTCTCTCGCTCATGGCGACCATTCTGGTCCTGGCGAGTCCAGCGGCCCTGATGGCCCAGACAGAATCGAAGTCGAAATCGACCGATGCCGAGTCCTGGCGAGCCAAGCCTCCCGAGCTGCCCGAGCCTCGCCCTTTCAAACTGCCCGAGGTCGAGACCTATCAGATGGACAACGGGCTCGAAGTAAAGCTCGTCGAGGATCACCGTTTTCCTTATGTCACCGCTTTCATCGGATTCAAAGCCGGTATGACCCTGGAGGGAAAAGAACAGAACGGTGTCTCGAACCTCACCGCCAGCATGATCACCGAGGGAACCGGCAAGCGGACCAGCAAAGAGATAGCCAGGCAGATTGCCTTTGTCGGCGGCGGTCTCAACGCTCACACCGGATATGATTTCACCATCCTCAGCGGCTCGGCTCTCTCTAACTATCAAGACAGGCTTTTCGAGCTGCTCTCCGATGTCCTCCTCAACCCGAGCTTCCCGGAAGACGAGCTCAAGCTCAAGAAAGCGAACTGGCTCCAGGAGCTGGTCATGCAGAGGAGTAAGCCTTCCTTCCTGCTCGAGGAGCGTTTCCGCAAAGTGGTCTTCGGCGGCCATCCCTACAGCGTGGTGGCGCCGCATCCAGACCGGGTCTCCGCCATAAAGCGCGAAGATCTGGTGGCATTCCATAAAGAGCACTATATTCCCAACGACGCCATTCTGATAGTCCTGGGTGATTTCGACCGGCAGGCAATAAAGGCGACCATCAAGAGCAGGCTGGGCGACTGGCAGAAAGGCACGAGAGCGGTGGCCACCCTGCCGACGACGCCTCGCCACGAAGGCCGGCATATCTATCTGGTCAATCGTCCCGGCTCGGTGCAGACATCGCTCAAGCTCGGAAATCTCGGGATCAAGAGAACCGATCCCGATTATTTCAACATCCTGGTGATGAACGAGATTCTCGGCGGCGCCGCCCACTCGCGCCTCTTCGTCAATATCCGGGAAGACAAAGGCTACACTTATGGCGCCTACAGCCATGCATCGGCCAAGGTCCATCCAGACGAGTTCTCCGCCAGCGCCGATGTTCGCACCGAAGTGACCGGACCGTCCGTTCAGGAGTTCCTCTACGAGCTCGAGCGTATCCGCAATCTCAAGGTCTCGGACGAAGAGCTCGATATAGCCAAGCGTTATATCGCCGGGCAGTTCCAGCTCAAGCTCGAGACCCAGAGCGGTCTTGCCGGTCGGCTTCTGGAAAGCAGCCTCTACGATCTGCCTGCTGATTATCTCGAGACTTTCTCGAAAAAGCTCATGGCTGTCACCGTGGATGATGTCAGGCTCGCCGCCAGGAGGCTGATCCAGTCGGAAGATCTGGTCATCGCCGTGGTCGGCGATGCCGACAAGATCAGACCGGATCTCGAGATGTTCGCCCCTGTGGAGGTCTACAGCGCCGAAGGCGAGCTCGTCAAGGGCGAAAAAGGAATCTAGCCGCTCCTGCTAATCCCTGGCTCCAGTCTCGATTCGCTTCGGATTCTTGATTTTGTATACATAGGTAGACCGCACCTTGAGATGACGCCCGTCGTCTTTCTCGGCGCCGGGAAGGCTGGCGACCAGGAAAGGCACGGCAATGAGCACCCGGGTGGTGGTCTGGAGTTGCAGGACCCGTGAGTTCTCGGAGATATCGTCATTGAACATGGTGAACTGGGGATGCTCCACCCAGTTTCCCCCGCGTCCGCAGGATTCCATGCCGCTTCGAGCGGCCTTGATCACAGCCTGGGTATCCTGGCCGTCCAGAGCCTCTTTGACAGCCAGCTGGATGCAATCCCGGCAAACCCGGTCGTTATAGATCTTGGCCCGGGCGATGACGAACACATTGAGCAGAATCAGGGCGCAGATAATCAGCAGGAAGACCGATATCGCGACTTCGATAAGGCTATGACCGTTTCTACGCATAAAGATGGCAACCGGGTGCTACACAATTAGTTTACCCGTTTTTCGATTGATTCAGCTAGCCTCGGTCCTTACTCGGCCAGCACCAGCTCGCCGAGGAAAGGCAGCTCGCGATAATTCTCGGCATAGTCGAGACCATAGCCAACCACGAAGAGATCATTGATAGTGAAACCGACATAGTCGGCCTCGACATCAACTACCCGGCGAGAAGGCTTGTCGAGAAAACATGCGATCTTGAGCGTCTCCGGGGCGAACTGCTCGTTGAGATAAGCCAGGAAGAACTTGGCGGTACGCCCCGAATCGATGATGTCTTCGATTACGAGGATGTTACGATGACGAATATTAGGGAGCTCCAGATAGGGAGTCTGAACCTGACCCGAGCTTTCAGTGGCGCTGCCGTAGCTCGAGAGCCGGACGAACTCTATCTGCAGAGGGCTATCTGTCTTGATCTCCCGGACTAAATCAGCAAGAAAGCAGAATGCGCCTTTCATGACACCGATGATCACTGGATTTTCCAGATCGCGGAAATCCTCGCTGATGATCTTCCCCAGCTCGGCGATTCGCTCTTTGATAACGGCTTGCGAATAGATTTCGTTGATCTTGTTCTGCGGTCTCGTGGCAGGCGGCATGGAAGTTCCTCCAGCAAAGCCTAAGATCCTAGCACGCTCATCCGTCTGTGCTTTTCGTTTTTCTTGAAAAGACATTCACCTCTTACAAACGTCGAAAGCACGATCCGATCGTCGCCCAGGAATACCATAGCCGAGAGGATCTCGTCGGTAGGCTGCTCGAGGATGTCATCGGCGATACCGGTGCGCCAGGTCGGATCGACGACGATGAAATCGGCTTCCTTGCCTGGCTCCAGAGAGCCTGTGTGCTCGGTCAGACCGAGGGCCTCGGCGCCCGCCAGGGTGGATCGATAGAAAAGCTCCCGGGGTGTGAGCCAATCAGAGGGCTGGATATAGTTGGCATCTTTCATGACACCGAACATCGACATCTGCGGTCCGGCGGCCACATCGGATCCCAGACCGAAACGGATGCCGGCGTTCTGCACTCGGGTGTACTGGAAAACACCGCTTTTCAGGAAGAAATTGCTGCTCGGGCAGTGAGCCAGAATGCTCTTGCGGTCCGCCAGCACCTTCAGCTCGCCATCGCTCAAATGAATGGCGTGGGCCAGGATGGAACGCTCACCCAGGAGCCCGTGCCGATCGTAGACATCGACATAATCTCTGTAGCCAGGGAATTGCCTGGCGACAAACTCGATCTCGCCCCGGGACTCGGAAAGATGAGTGTGCATGAAGCTTCCCGGGCTATTCTCGAGCAGCTCGCCCACCCCATCGAGAAGCTCCCGGCTGGAGGTGACGGCGAAACGCGGCGTGTAAGCGTAGAGAAGCCTGCCATCATCCTGGCCGTGCCACTTCTCATAAAGCTCGAAAGACTCCTCCAGGCTCACCGAAGTGGTCTCGGTCAGCTCCTCCGGAGCGTTCTCATCCATCATCACTTTGCCCATCACAGCCCGGATGCCGGACCGGCGGGCGACGGCGAAAGCGCAGTCGGCAGCCCTCTTGTGGATGGTGGTGAAGACTACGGCGGTGGTGGTGCCGTTCCGGACAAGCTCATCGAAAAACCAGAGAGCGATCTTCTCGGCATGCTCGAGGTCCGAGAACCTCGACTCGGCAGGAAAGATATACTTCTCGAGCCACTGGAGCAGGTGTTCTCCGGATCGGGCCGTCTGGGTGACCTGGGGAAGATGGATATGCAGATCGATAAAGCCGGGCAGAATCAATCTCTTGCCGTGGTCCGCCAGGCTCTCGACAGGCAGACTGCCTTCGAACTCGTCGAAAGGACCGGCATAAGCGATACGACCTTTCTCGTCCACACAGAGGAGACCGTCCCGGACATCGAGAAGACCCCCTCCGGGAAGGGGTGAGATGATATGTCCTCGGTGGGCCCTTGGCTTTCTCTCTGTGGGTGTTTCTACTGGCATGGTTACAATTGGCTCGAGACTAGAGACGATTTTATCGCAATGCAGTTAAAAGACGCAGACAATAATGATCTGAGCGCCGTGCTCAAAGAGACCTGCCGGATCTGGTCGCCGGGGCTGCCTCAAAGGCAGTACCTCGATTATCTGAGCGCCCAGCTGAACAGTGACTGGAGCAGGGCAAAGAAATCGATGCGTTTCCTGGTCCTGAAAGACGATCCGCTCTCGCCGCCCCTGGGAGCCCTGAAATACTACCATCTCGCTTACCGCGTCCGCGGTCTCCCGGAGCCCATCGACATTGCCGGTCTGGGCGCCATCTACACCCTCCGGGAAAAGCGCGGCATGGGTCTGGGCAAGACCATGGTCGGACTGGCCCTGGAGCGGGCGCGGGCGGAGGGAATGGCGGCGGTGCTGCTCTACTCGGACATCGGCAGCGATTTCTACCGCTCTTTCGGCTTCTTCGACCTGGAATGCCGCTCTTTTGCAATCGAGACAAATTTTACCGATAGTACCGATAATTACCGGGGCTATCGCCTGGAACCGGCCTTCGCCGCCGATGGCGAGCGCTTGAGGCGATACTACCAGCGATGGCAGAGCCGGCAACCGCTGGCGATCTCGAGATCCGATTCCTACTGGCGTTTCATGCTCGACCGCGATGCTTTCATCAAAAAACACAATCCGGACTGGGCCCATGTGGAAGCGGTAATGCCGGAAGATCCGGACGAAAGCGGCTACGCTCTTTTCAGAATGGGGACCGAGACCCTCAGGGTGCTGGAGGTCTGCGCCGGCGAAGAGAGCCGGCTGGGACTGTGGAAAGCATTGCTAGCGGTCGCCGCCAGCCGGGGCAGGAGTCGTCTGGCAGGCTGGGAATCGGCGCAGGTGGACTTTTACCCGGACCGGCACTTGCCAGGAGAGGTCGGATCTATGCATATAAATATGCGGTCCGGAGAAAAGGGTATGATCTTAGTCCTGAGGCAAGAAGTTGCCGACTGGACCTCGACAAAACCAGTACCCTTTTTGGAATTCGACCATTTCTGATGACCAGAGCAGACACCGCCATCTCGCTGACCGCCCACCTGATCCTCGACCAGCTCAACGCCGAGGGAGTTCGTTATATATTCGGGACCAGCAGCACATCGGATTCGCCCATCGCCATTACCCTTCTTGCCAGCCGGTATCACGAGAGCGATATCATCAAGTTCGTCGGCTCCCTGCACGAATCCATAGCGGTTTTCATGGCCACAGGCTATTCCCAGGCGACCTCGCTACCCAGCGTTGTCAACCTGGCCTGCGGGCAGGGGATCCTCAATGCCATACCCGCCATCTATGCGGCCAAGCGCGCCCAGGTCCCCATGGTCATTCTGGCGGACCAGGAGGACTCCCACCTGCTCAACGACGACCCTCCCCTGTCGGTGGAGCATCATATCCTTACCAGTTCCCTGTGCAAATGGATGGCGGAGGCCAAAACAGCCCGGGAGGTCTGCAAGTTACTCCGCCGGGCTTTCCATGAGGCCTTCACGCCGCCCAAGGGACCGGTGATCCTGTCGCTTCCCATTAACCTCTCCCTCTCCTCGGCCAAGGCGGAGATTCTCAAGCCACCCATAACCGGTCCCCTGGGACCGGCCGACGAGAATTTCGTCTCCAAGATCGTCCAGAAGCTCATTGCCGCGAGCAATCCGTGCATCATAGCCGGCAACGAGGTCTCCCAGTTCAGGGCTCGCAAAGATGTGGTCCTCCTGGCTGATGTGCTGGGTTGCCCGGTCTTCTCTGAGCCCATGCCCACCGGGGTGAACTTCCCCAACCGCCATCCGCATTTCGGCGGTGTCCTGCCCACCAACCATGCCGAGACGAGCAACCGTCTGAAGGATCACGATCTCTTTCTCCTTCTGGGAGTGCAGAACCGCCTCCCCAACCGGGGCGACGGTCCCTCCCTGGTCCCCGAGACAGGCACAGTCATCCAGGTCAATATGGACGGTCACCTGGCCGGTCGCAGCATCAGAAGCAATTTCGCCATCCAGGCCGATATCTCCGAGACCCTTTCCCGGGTCAGGGCGGAGCTCCAGCTCCAGGTTGACAAAACCTGGCTGGAGGGAATCAACAGCCGGGCGCGCAACACTATACAGACCATTTCCGCACGGCGCCAGGGTATCGAAGAATCACTCACTTATCCGGATCCGAAGCGACCGGCCAGCCTCTTCTGGCTCCTCCGTATTCTCGACGGTGTCCGCCCGCAGAAATCGGTAGTGGTCACCGATATTGTCGCCGGAGAAGCCTCTCCCTTCGAGGTTCTCAGCCTCGAGAGCGGCTCGTCTTTTTTCGCCTCCACTTCGGGGATCTCGGGTTATGCCCCCGGAGCGGCTCTGGGAGTGCAGTGGGCCGGCAGCGACATTCCCGTGATCTGTATCTGCGGTGACGAGTCCTTCCTCGGTCTGCCCCAGGCCCTCTGGACTGCCGCCCACTACGACCTCAACTCCAAATTCGTGATCGCCAAGACCCAGGGCAAAGACAGCCTGAAAGTGCTGCCTTCGGCGCCGACCCGCAAACCGCCGCGCTGGGAATTCGCCGAGCCCAGCATCAAGATAAGCCAGCTGGCTGCGGCTTTCGGAATTCCATCCAGCACGGTCAACAACTTCTCCGAGCTCGAGACCGAGCTCACCAGACTCTTCGAGAAGCGCGGGCCGCGTCTCGTCGAAGTAGTGATCGAATAAGTTGTAAAGCAACGATCCCTTCGCCATCGCATCAAAGCTTATCGAAATCGGTATTTGGGCTGGTCTGAGCCTTGATAGTTGATAAACTTTAAGACCTCGACTCCCACTATCTATGGAAATCTAACTGTGAAAACCCTAGCCGCCAACAGCACTGAGAAAACCGGCAAAAAAGAGCAGATCGTCAATGACTTCCAGATCCACGTCGCCACTGTAAACGGCTCCGGAAGTCAATCTTCGAACACGGTTCTGATGCGTGCCATCTTCCAGATGGGCATACCGGTTTCTGGTAAGAACCTCTTCCCGTCCAACATCATGGGTCTTCCCACCTGGTTCACCATCCGGGTCAATAAGGACGGTTATGTAGCCCGCACCCCGAAAGTGCATGTGCTGGTGGCTATGAACCCGCAGACCGCTGTCGAGGACGTCAAAGAGCTCAGCCCCGGAGCTGTCTGTGTCAGCCCGGTAGAGCTCAATCTCGACAAGATCAGAGATGACGTCAAGCACTATCAGATTCCTTTCTCGGAGCTGGCCAATCAGGCTACGGAGAACATCAAGCTCCGCAAGCTCCTCACCAATATCATCTATGTGGGCGTCCTGGGACACCTTCTCGACGTCGAACAGGAAGAGATCGAGATCGCCATCGCCCGCCAGTTCGAGGGCAAGGAAAAAGCCATCGATCTGAACGTCAATGCCGCCCGCATCGGTCGGCAATGGGCCCGGGAGAACCTCGATAAGGACGACCCGTACAAGCTCAGCCGCATGGACAAGACCAAGGGCAAGATCATCATCGACGGCAACGGCGCCGCCGCCATCGGCTGCATGTTCGCCGGTGTCTCCTTCGTCGCCTGGTATCCCATCACCCCGTCCTCCAGCCTCTGCGAACAGCTAATCGACTACATGGAAGAGTTCCGTCTCGATGAGGACGGCAAACGAACCTATGCAGTGGTCCAGGCCGAGGACGAGCTTGCCGCAGTGGGAATGGCTCTGGGAGCCGGCTGGGCCGGTGCCCGCTCGATGACCTCCACCTCCGGACCGGGGATCTCGCTCATGTCCGAGTTCACCGGCTACGGCTATTTCGCCGAAATCCCCACGGTCATCTTCGACGTCCAGCGGGTCGGTCCCTCCACCGGTCTGCCCACCAGGACATCCCAGGGCGATCTGATCAGCACTTATTTCCTCTCCCACGGCGACACCAAGCATCCCATCCTGCTTCCTGCTTCGGTGGAGGAATGCTACGAGTTCTCGGTGCAAGCCTTCGATATGGCCGAGCGGCTCCAGACCCCGGTATTCGTGCTCACCGACCTGGATCTGGCCATGAACAACTGGATGGCAGATCCTTTCGAGTATCCGAAAGAGCCGTTCGACCGGGGCAAGGTTCTCAACGCCGAGGATCTCGAGCGTCTGGGAGGTTTCGCCAGATACAAAGATGTGGACGGCGACGGCATCCCCTATCGCACCCTGCCCGGCACAAACCATCCCAAGGCTGCCTATTTCACCCGGGGCTCCGGACATAACGAGAATGCCGCCTATACAGAAAAAGCCGAAGACTATGTCAATCTCATGGACCGCCTCAAGCGCAAATGGGAGACAGCCCAGAAGCTCATCCCGGTCGGCATAGCCGATATGAACAAAGACGCCAAGATCGGCATCATCGCCTTCGGATCCACTCACTGGGCAGTCCTGGAATGCCGCGACCAGCTCAGCGCCAGAGGAATCCCCACAAGCTATTTCCGCATCCGCGCCCTGCCTTTCACCCACCGGGTCAAAGACTTCGTCGACGCTCACGATCACGTTTATGTGGTGGAGCAGAACCGGGATGGTCAGATGCTCGATCTGATCCGCATGGAGTTTCCGATGCTTGCCACCAAGCTTCACTCGGTTCGCCACTATTCGGGCATCCCCATCGACGCTCAATTCATCACCGATCACATTGCCGAGCAGGAGAATTAGTGAAATGACTCAAGCATCCCAGACATCCCAGCCCACCCCCCCGGCCCGGCAGCCCCAGACCAATAAGCTCGGACTGACCCTGGCCGACTACAAAGGCTCGCCCTCTACCCTCTGCGACGGTTGCGGGCACGACGCCATCACCAGCCAGATCATCAAAGCCTTCTGGGAGCTCTCCATCGAGCCCCACCAGGTAGTGAAGCTCTCAGGCATCGGCTGCTCGAGCAAGACCCCGGCTTACTTCCTCTCCCGCTCCCATGGCTTCAACTCGGTGCACGGTCGAATGCCCTCCATCGCCACCGGTGCCCATATGGCCAACCAGAAGCTGACTCTCCTGGGAGTAAGTGGAGACGGCGACACCGCCAGTATCGGTCTCGGGCAATTCGGTCACCTGATAAGGCGCAATGTCCCGGTGGTCTATATCATCGAGAATAACGGCGTCTACGGTCTCACCAAGGGACAGTTCTCCGCCACCGCCGACCGTGGCAGCAAGCTCAAGGACGGCACCGTCAACGAGCTCACCGCCATCGACCTCTGCGGTCTGGCCATCGAGCTGGGCTGCGGATTCGTTGCCCGCTCATTCGCCGGCGACCCGCGCCAGCTGGTCACCCTGCTCAAGGCGGCGGTCTCCCACCGCGGCACCGCAGTGCTCGACGTGATCAGCCCCTGCGTTACTTTCAACAACCACGCCGGCTCCACCAAGAGCTACAAAACAGCCAAAGAAATCGATACTCCCCTGCACGGTCTGGACTATATCCCGTTCTACGAGCAGATCACCGTCGATTACGAAGAAGGCACAGTCCGTGACGTCCAGCTCCATGACGGGTCTGTCCTGCAACTCAAGAAAATCGATCGTGATTACGATCCCACCGACCGCTTCGCAGCCGACCGGGCCATCCACCAGTCGCACCGGGACGGTACCCTGCTCACCGGTCTTCTCTATATCGACAAAGAGCTGCGTGATTTCTCCAGCGTCCAGAATATGGTGGACGAGCCCCTCTCGAGCCTCCAGCAGAAAGACCTGAGACCTCCGAAAGAGTCTATGGACAAGATTATGCAAGCTCTCATGTAGATTTGGGTGTGCCGCCCGGTCTTGGAGTGCACCAGATGCTGCAGGTCTTCGCCCTTATTCTGGTGACTGTTGCATTAGCCGGCTGCCAGTCGATTTTCGAAGCTATGCCTCACAAGAGGTGGGGTTTCATCGACAAGACAGGAGCCATGGTGATCGAACCACAATTCGATGACGTTCTTCGAGATCAATATGGTGGCTGTATGCCACTTTCTCACAAAGTGTTCAAGAACTTCAGCGAAGGACTTTGCGCAGTTAGACTTGGGAACAAGTGGGGATTCATCGACAGAACCGGCAAATTCGCGCTTCCAGCAAAGTATGACAATGCGGGAACCTTCAGCGAAGGTCTCGCTCTTGTCAGGCGTGGCACCAAATACGGTTATATCGACGATACCGGCCACGAAGTCATTGCAATTAAATTCGATTTTCCTTTTCATGCGTCCGATGCTCGCAACGACAATCCCGACTGGGACTTTTCGCAAGGGCTGCTTGAGAGATACGAGTTCAGCGAAGGTCTTGCAGTCGCCGAAAGGAACAGGTTGTTCGGGTTCATAGATAGGACCGGCAAGTTTGTCATTGAGCCGGAGTACTTAGCCGCTAATCCCTTCCATCAGGGTATCGCAAGAGTCGAGCGGCTTACGGACCGACAAACTCCACAACAGACGATTTTTATCGACAAGACGGGAAAAACCGTGCTGGCAGCCGGCCGACACGGCGTCGATTTTGCAGAGGAAATTTTCCTGGCCACGAATGCGCATTACGATAGATCAAGAAAGATGCATTACATCCGTTCGGACGGCACACGCCTTTCGAAAGACGAGTATGATGATGCCCGCATTTTTAGCGAAGGGCTCGCGGCGGTGGCGCCGCGCTTCACCGGCTCCAGCGCGAGCAATTCAGCCTATGGCTATATAGACACATCAGGAGAGATAGTCATCAAGCCTTCATTCGATATCTCCGGCAACAACATTGCTGCAAATTTTCGAGACGGGCGGGCAATCGTCAGCCAGACTAAAATCGATGTACTGGGTAACTACAATCACCTGGATGGCATTATTGACAGGCAGGGAAACTGGGTTTTGCAGCCGAAATACTCGCACATTTCCGCCTATTGTGACGGCCTGGCTCGGGCCTTCTCGGATCAGGAAACCGTCTATCTGGACAAGAGCGGCAGGGAAAGGATAAGAGCAGGCACTGGATGGGGAAACAGCTTCAGCGAGGGGTTGGCAGCCGTCATGGAAAGATAGGCATTCTATAGAGATCCCCGCCGTTCCCGAGACTGCATCTTCTTTCAGATTGACCGCCCGAGCAGGAGAGACCCGGTGAAATATTCAATGAGGCGCAATAGCTTATCGTTCCGGAGGACCTGCACGGTCAAAGACGAAGGTGAAAACGATCTGTATACCGTCAAGAGCCCGCTCCTGTCCTGGGGAACCAAACTCAATCTGGTGGACATGAATGGCGTCGAACAGGCCGAAGTCTGCCAGAGACTGTTATCCTTCATGCCGGCTTTCGAAATTTCGATCCGGCGAAAGAAGTTGGCAGTAGTCAGACAGAAGTTGGTTCTATTCGGGGACCGCGCTATATTCAACCTTCATGCTGAAGGTCTCAAGAACTGTGTAGTAAATGTCTCCTTCAGCGATCGTGAATGTCGATTCGTTAGTGAAAAGGAGATCATAGCGTCAGTCTCCGCCGGATTCTTCTCGCTTACTGCTCCATACGACCTTGATATTCTCGATGATGAGCACTCGATTGTCATCCTCGCCGCATGCCTGGCAATTGATAACGTGTGCAACCGCACCTTCGCTGACCTGCTCAAATCCCTCGAGAAAGATCAGGATTGATTCACAGGCTCAGGTCATAAAGATCCCTGGCGTTGCCGAAGAGGATCGCTGCGGTCGTTTCATCGGACTGGGAAGCGCTCATCATGCCATCCTCGACCATCTCGCCCAGAACCCTCTCCAGGGTGTTTCGGGTATTCAGTATCCCCAGATAATGGGTCTCGGGAATGGTGTGCCCATCGCTTCCGGCAAGCAGTCGCGTGGGCGGGGCGACATTGAGAGCTTCTTCGAAGAGCCTCTTGAGGAGACCGGGCAAAAGAAAGCTCGCCAGGGAGAGGTCCATATAGATGTTGGGATAGACAGAGGTCAGATAAGCGGCCTGGCTTACAAATGGATAACAGTGGAGGAGCACGAAATCGGTCTTCCGGAATTCTCTGAAGAGTCCCGTCAGAAGCGCCGGATCGCAGCGGCTCAAATCGAGATCGCTGTCCCCGAAACCGCAATGGACTTGCACCGGCAGACCCATTGAACCGGCCTGCTCGAAGACGCGGCGCAGTAGATAATGGTGGCAGGCGCTCCCTGCCATGCGTCTCTCGCTGTCTTTGTATCCGTAAAGCCGCCCCAGGTCGCAAGTCGCCTCTGCCCGGGACGGGTCGCCTATGGGAAAGCCTCCCCGGTAGGCGGCAATGGTCTTGAGCGCCACCACTTCCGGTGCGGAGACAGCGTCGACGATGGACGAGAGCAGCTGATCCAGATCGGATGCATGCCCGCCCAGGGACTCGAACAGGCTCTCGAGGCGCAGCACCCGGTGGGTGGGGCGCCCGCACAGACGGCTGAGCTCGTCCAGAGGAAGGAAGCCGGCGCCGCCGTACCCCTCATCAACCAGGATGGCGCCCAGGCTCACCTCATCGAACAGGTCCTTGATGAAGTCGGACTGATCGAAACTCTGCCTGAGCCCTAGATAATTCTCCTCGCAAGATTCAGTGTCATCGACACCGAATCTGGCGCCGAGTATCCGAAGCGCCCGGCGATAGGCTGCCGAAACCGGCACGTCCTTCTCGATCACCCGGAGAGACGCGGATTCGCTGAACGCTCGCCTGAAATCGAGCCCGTCCATGAGCAGGAAGTCCCGGCGAAGACTGTGAGCATGGTTGTCGATAACAATCATCACGATCCATCTCAATACCGCAGACGGTGTTGGGCGAGCTCGAACTCGACATCGTGGGCGAAGGCCGCCGCCTCGGAAGACTTGACCATGATATAGGTATTGGCCAGCTTTTCGCCCAGGACTCTCATCAAGTAGATATCGGTCTCGAGCTCGACGAGAGCCCGGGAAAGCGACGAGGGCAGGCGCTCGATCCCGAGATTCTGGCGCTCCTCCTCGGATAGATCCGCAGGATCCAGGCTCACCTCAGGAGGCGGGCTCATCTCTTTCATGATCCCCTCGATACCGCAGGCGATCACCAGAGAAAGGGCGAGATAAGGATTGATGGTATTGTCCACGCACTTGATCTCGATATTGGTGCTGTTTTTCTCGTTGCCCCAGTATACGGAAGGAACACGCACTGCCGCCTCGCGATTGTCGTAGCCCCAGCAAGCATAAGCCGAGCTCCAGCTCTTCGGCTTGAGACGCCTGTACGAGTTCGCCGAAGGACAGGTGAAGGCAGTGAGAGCGGGCAGGTGCTTGACGATCCCGGCTATGAAAGAGAGTGCCGTCCGGCTCAGACCGCCGCGCTGGTCGAACATTATATTCTCGGTCATATCGCGGCTCCAGAGACTCAGATGCAGGTGACAGCCGTTGCCCGGCTGCTCCTCGAAGGGCTTGGGAGCCATGGTGAGCTCGAGACCCTGATTGAGAGCCAGACCCTTGAGGGTTTCCCGGACCAGCAAATAACGGTCGCAGGCCTGCATGGCGGGGGCATAGGTGACACTGACCTCGTGCTGTCCGTGACCGAGCTCAGGGTAGTACTGCTCCACCGTCACCCCCTGACGCTTGAGATACTCCACCAGAGTGGCGAAGAAGCGGTCGGCCCGATTCATCCCGTCGGTGCCGAAGCAGACACTGGTATCGATTGGTTTTGATTCTCGCGACTCGCCGGATTCACACCTGGTGGACAGCGAGAACTCCGGCTCGAAAGCCGCCTGGATCGTATAGCCGAGCTTGGCGGCATCGCGGATCTGCTTGCGCAGAAGCTCTCGGGGGCAGAGCTCCCAGGGGCTCCGGTCGAGCTGGATCATGTCGCAGAAGAACGAGGCTGATGACTCCACATACGGCAACACCGCGAATGTCTCCAGATCAGGCACCAGGCGGATCTCGCCGGTAGCACCAAGTCCGGTATCACTTTGCAGCTTGTCGAGACAGTTCATCGCCATCATTCCCTTCACCAGACCGATGCCGCTCTCGAGCCGGCCCGGCAGAGTCGAAAGCGAGCTGGCTTTGCCCCGCACCAGACCGGATAGATCGGTATAGAGGAAACGAACGAGGCTGACGCCGTAGCGGCTGCCAGTCTCGATAACTTTTTCAGCCGTAGAAGTATTTGTCATCGGTCTAATTCTACAGAATTACGAAAATTGCAGGTTGTCAACAAGCTCATCCGACGTTAAATGAGAGATCTCTCAGGGAACAATGATCCCAGCACACAAGAAACCTCCCTCACCTCAAGAGGGCTTAGAGTCATGACACCGTCCCGAATTCTAAGAGCGTATTACCTTGCCACATTTCTCCTGGGAGTGGCTCTCACCCTTCTGGTGACCCACTTCGTAGCCGTGAAAGAGCTGGGCACCAGGGGCGCCGGTGGTCTGATATTGTGCTGGAACGTTCTATTTATAATGTTGCTTCCTCTCATCCTCGACTGGGCCGAGCGTCGCTATCTGAAAGCCCGTTTCATGGCTCTGGAAGAGGTGGCCAAATCCAATCCCGAGCTGGCCGAGGTCCTGAGGAGCCAGTGCCAGAAATTCTCGATTCCGGGACTGAAACTGGCGGTGATCGACACCAAGTCGGACGAGCTCTTCTCCTACGGGCTCTGGGGCTCCAATCCTCGCTTGATGGTCCCCGGCTATCTCCTGGACAAGGGTAACGAGACGAAAGTCATACCCAGCATCGAGGCGGAGCTGGCCCGTATCACCCGCCGGGACCACACTGTCATCTTCCTGATGTTCGCCGCGGTGCAGGTCACCCTCTACGCCATCCTGCTCTCACTATTCTGATTCTCAATTCTCCTCGAACATGACCGATTCGAAAACCTCGAATCGCACCCGCTCTCGCTCCGACCCGCTCCAGGAGCCGGCCGGATAGCCTGCCTTGAGACAGAGCTGGTCCAGGGTCTGGCTAAGGGTCCAGCCGAACTCAGGAGCCACATGGGGAAGGAAGACAGACTGGCTGTTGGCGATATGGAGAACAATGCCATGCCGACCAAGCTCGATCTCATTTTCGGAATCGATGCGCCGGGGCGGGGTAAGCACACTGACCTCGATTTCGATATCCCGGAGCTCATTGCTTCTCACACGATCGAACCGGTGATCCTTGGAGGCGGCGCCCACGGTGTTGTCGATCACCGCCTCGAAAAGAGGCTTGATCGGCCAGATATAACCGATACAACCACGCAACTCCTTGCTCCGGCTGCCTTTCTTGAACAGGGTCACGAAGGCGCCCAGGGGCCGCTCCAGATTTTCGCCAAGCTCTATGCCCCATCCTTCCACAGTCTCGCGATCTGGGACTTCGCCTTCTTCGACGAAACTCTCCAGAGTAAGACGAGCCAGCCGTAAAAGAGCCTGCCGGTCTGCTTCGTCCAGGAGCTCATCGAGACATGGTACGCTCCTGGCAGGCCAACCATCCTGACAACTGCGACTGGTGAAAGCCAGGGCCAGATAAGAAACGGAATTGCTTCCCTGCTCCTGACCGGTATCCCGGGATGTCCGGTAGCGCAGGAGGCTTGCCCGGGAATCATCCGGAAGCATGGAAAGGAGGACGGCGCAGGGATAGTAACCGCATATGGTGCAGCGCGTGCGATCGTGGAATTCGATGAAACCGGTGAGATCATTGTCCCTGAGATAGCCGAAAGCATCCTCGTCCAACTGCCTGACCCGGTTCGGGATATCGCGATCGAAGGGAACATAATCGTATCTCGGTCCGAAATGAGTGAAGTCCGAGCTCACCACCACGATATCTTCCGGTCCGATAAAAGTCCTGATTATCTGCCCCACCAGCCTGACATCAGCGGGATCGCGCAGCGCCCCGACGATCAGAGGGACGATACTGACGGCGCCGAAGGCATGCCTGATGAAGGATAGCTGCAGCTCCAGGGAATGCTCCTGAAGATGAACATCCTCCATCGTTTGAAAAAGCGGATAGCCAGAAAGCGCCTGCACCACCTCCTGATCGACTTTCAAATCACCAAGGGGAGTTCCGAAAATCCGGTCGGAAGACAATGCCACTCCCACGAAACCGGCATAATGGCTCGGGCCCATCAGAAAAATCCGGCCCGGCCCTTCGGTCTTGGCCGCCCTGGCGAACTCATATGCGTAGGCGGCGGTGGAGCCGGAATACATATAGCCGGCATGGGGCACCACCATGGCCAGAATTCCGCCCTCAGGCTCGGGATTGTCTTTGAAGATCGAATCGGTGGGGCTCTCTTCCAGGCGCGAGCGAGCGTCGGCAAAAAAGCCGTCGAGCTGCTCGTTCAACCTGGTCTCATTGGCCTCGTACCAGGTGCCGGCGAAACGGGGATCGCGCCTGCCCCCGGAGGACTCCTTCCTCTTTCGCCTGAAGATGTTCATTTGATCGGGTCGAGGGTGATATTGATGTGTCGGGATCCATCACCATGCTGGGTGGACGCCGACTGGAAAACGGCAGTGAGCTTGACTTTCTTGCCGCCAGGCAGACCTTCGAAAGGTTGAGCCTTGACGAAAGCCTCATTGGCAGCCATCTCAGCCGGCTCAGACTTGGGCTCGCTGGCGGTGGCGATCTCGGAGACAGTCCCATCGGTATCGAGAGTGCTGGTAATGGTTACTTTATTGTTCCCGTCCGGGACGAACCAGTTGTCGTCGAACTTCTGTCGCAGCCTGGAGATATAGCCCTGATAAGCAGCTTGATTGGTTCCCGAGCTCTTGCCCTGGGCGATGCCTGCTGGACAGCCATAAGTCACGGCCAGCACTGCCATTGCCATCGCGATCAACAGAACACGTACCATCATCGATCTCCTGAGAAACCATCATCATCTGATACAAGTATAGCCATGCCAAAAAAATTTTTCGCATCCGGAAGAATCGCAGTTTATGGATCCTGTCCTGTCATTCTGCCCGGATCGAGAAGCCTATCCAGCTGATCAGCAGAAAGACCGCTGGTCTCGAGAGCCACCGCTTTGATGGTACGCCCGCTCGCCGCCGCCTGGTGCGCAATGGCCGCCGCCCGATCATAGCCGATCGCCGGCACCAGGGCCGTGACCAGGGCAAGCCCTCTCTCCACCACCTCCGGACCGCGCCCGGTGGCTTTCAGTCCGTCGATACAACGGAGTCTGAAATTGTCCACGGCACCGGTCAGGATCTCGATTGATTGAAAAAGGTTGTAAGCAGCCACAGGTAGCATGACATTGAGCTCGAAATTGCCCGACTGCCCGGCGATGGCAATGGTGGCATCGTTGCCTGCCACCTGGGCGCAGACCATGACCAGGGACTCGGCGATGACCGGGTTGATCTTGCCGGGCATTATCGAGCTTCCCGGCTGCACCTCCGGAAGCTCGATCTCGCCGAGACCGGCTCTCGGACCCGAGGACAGCCAGCGTATATCATTGCCGATTTTTGTAAGCGAGACGGCGATGGTCTTGAGGACGCCGGAGACCTCCACCACATCATCGATAGTGCTCTGCGCCTGGAAGTGATTGTCGGTCTCGATGACGGCCAGACCGGTCTCCTCCGATACCAGGACGAGAACTCGCCGGGCGAAATCAGGTCTGGCATTGAGCCCGGTGCCGACAGCGGTTCCTCCCAGGGCCACCTGGCTGAGACGCTCCAGAGCGTAATCGAGCCGCTCGAGCGCCCGCTCCACCTGCCCTGTATAGCCTCTGAACTCCTGACCCAGGGTCACCGGCGTGGCATCCTGCAAATGAGTCCTGCCTGTCTTCAATACCGGCATGAGCTCGATGCTCTTTCTCCGGAGACTGTCGGCAAGAGCCGCAAGAGCCGGTCTCAACTTCTCCTTGATCATGATCGAGGCAGACAGGTGGATGGCGGTGGGGATGACATCGTTGGATGACGTGGACAGATTGACATGATCGTTGGGATGGACGTCTTCTCTATGGCCGCGCTCGCCCCCGAGAATCTCCATGGCCCGGTTGGCGATCACCTCGTTGGCATTCATATTGGTGGAGGTTCCCGAGCCGGTTTGAAAAATGTCCACCACGAAATCCCCATCGTGGTCGCCCCGGGCCACTTCCTCCGCTGCCCGGACGATGGCCTCGGCTCGTCTCTGATCCAGATCACCGAGCTCCAGATTGACCCGGGCTGCGCATTTCTTGATCAGCCCCAGGGCTCTTATGAAGTCCCGGGAAAATCGCAAGCCGCTCACCGGAAAGTTGATCACCGCCCGGGCGGTGCTTGCGCCATAGTAAGCCCCGCCAGGCACCGGCATCTCGCCCATGGAATCACGCTCTATACGGGTATTCGGATCAGTGTCAGGATCGGGCATCGGGATTATTGACGATCTTGTCGCCCTCCGCCAGCTCTCCTTTCTTCTTCAAGAGCCCTCCCGGAGTGTCGCTGCCCGGTCGCGACCGGGACTCGAGAATGAGCTCTCTCTCGATCTCGCGCTCGGTCTCGGCCACCTCGTCGAGCTCCTGGTCGACCTCCATGATCAGATCCTCGATGGCATCGGCATCGGCCTTGCCGTCCCGAACCAGCCTGATCAACGAATCTTTCTTGGACTCCAGCATATGCTTGCGGGCATCGTTCACCTGCATGCTCTCGATAATGCTGTGCTCGAGCCTCAGGTCCTCGATGGCCTGGGCGACCTCGCTCTGTCTCTTGCTGATCTCTTTCTTCAGTTTGTTGAAGACGCTCTGGGTGATCACGCCCCGGCTGCGCTGGTGCTCCAGATCGTCCAGAGCCTGGGACTCGGCGAAGAGCCGGCTGCGCAGCTTGATGAATTCCTTGATCCGTTTGTCCTCTTTGGCCATGGAAAGGACCCTGACCAGAGGCTCGATGCTCAGTCCAGGTATGAGAAGAGTGAAGAGCACCACCCCGAAAGTCATTACCACCAGCTGCTCGCGCATGGGAAACTCCCGGGGAAGACTGAGAGCCAGAGCCATGGAAAGCGAGCCTCTGAGAGCTCCCCAGAAGAGCAGATGCCGCCACTTGATCGGAATTGGCAGGCGATTGCTCGAGACGAAGGGCGAGAAGCCGTAAACAACGACCATGCGGGCGAGCAGCAGAGCGCCAACCGCCACAAGGATCTCGGCGCCGTGATCCCGGAGGAGACCGAGGTTGATCTGCAGGCCAATCAATAGAAAGACCAGAGAGTTCACCACGAAAGCAGCGTACTCCCAGAAAGAGTTGACCGCCAGGCGCGTGGTGGCGGACATCCCGGTGCGGGACCCGTAATGGCCCACCACGATACCTGCCACCACCACGGCGATGACCGCCGAGGACTTGAGCTGCTCGGCGACGAGATAGGAGCCGTAAGCGACTATTGTGGTTAGAGTGATCTCGAGCAGATGATCGTCGAAATAGCGGGTGATTCGAGAGCCCAGGAGCCCGACACCGAGACCGACCAGGGCACCGATCACCACGACCTTTAGAAACTCGAAAATCGAGCCGAAGATCGTCATCGGAGAGGCGGCGATGAAAGCAGTGATCATCACCATCTTGAAGAGGACCACGGCGGTGCCGTCATTGAACAGGCTCTCCGCCTCCAGGGTCATGCTCAGGCGCCGGTCCAGACCGAGCTTTCGAAACAGGGCGAGCACCGAGATCGGGTCGGTGGCGGCGGTCATGGCACCGAAAAGGAGCGCCGAATGCCAGTCCAGGTTGCAGACATTATGCAGGACCCAGCCTGTGATGAACATCGAGATCACCACGCCGATTGAGGCGAAAGCCGAGACCGGCTTCCATACCTGTTTCAATTCGGCAAGCTTGATGTTCCAGGAAGCCTCGAAAAGAAGGGCAGGCAGGCAGACGAATAGAATCAGATCCGGGGTCATCTCCACTCTCGGGAAGAGATGAGTAGAGCCGATCACGAGCCCGACTATGACCAGAGCAACCGAATATGGCAGACGCACCCATTTCACTGCGAAACCTACCGCCGATGCCACCATCAAGAGGACCATCAGAATCTCGACGCCGTGAGCGGTGTGCAGCGTTGCTTCCATTCTTACTTAGAAAAGCCCCTCGCGCATGGCTTTCACCGCGGCCTGGGTGCGATCCGACACCCTGAGCTTCTCCATGATGTGACGCATATGGGTCTTCACCGTCTCCACACTCAAGACCAGCCTGTCGGCTATCTCCTGGTTGGAGTTGCCGTCCACCACCAGGCGCAACACCTCGAGCTCGCGCTTGGAGAGAGTGGTGGCGATGGAGCCGGTATCGACCCTGTCGTTCTGGGTCCCGGCGCCGCGAGTGGACGCCTTGAGCACCCTCATGGCGATGCCGGGGTCGAGCCAGGCTGCCCCTTCCGCCACTGACCGGACAGCCATGACGAGCTGGCTGCCCGGGGTCTCTTTCAGGCAATAGCCGTCGGCTCCCGCCGCCAGCGCGGCGAAAATATGCCGATCGTCGTCGTGGGAGGTGAGCATAATCACCCGAATGTTCTCGAAGCGCTCTTTAATGAGCCTGGTTGCCTCGATACCGTCCACCAGAGGAAGACCGATATCCATGATCACAACCTCAGGCTTGATCTGCTCTACTTTCAGAACCGCCTCCCGGCCATCCTGAGCGAGACCCACCACTTTCAGCCCATCGGTTTGATCGATGAGGACTTTCAAGCCTATCCTGACAATCTCCTGATCATCGACGATTACGACCGAAATAGGCTCTGCTGCTACCTGGTCCAAGAGCTTTCTCCTTTTGAGCCGTCTCTTTTCGAGCCGATTAGGGAGCCTCGAGGAGCAGCCTTTTCAAGACCTTGCCGGTTGAATTGCGAGGAAGCTCCTCTCGAAATTCTACCAGCCGCGGCACCTTATAAGGAGCCAGATGGGCACCACAATACGCTTTCACTTCATCTTCTTCGAGGCTGAAACCGGAAGCAGGCACGACGAAGGCTTTCACCCGCTCGCCCATATACTCGTCCGGTACACCCACCACGGCTACGTCGGCAATCCCGTCCATTTTCAGGAGGACCTGCTCCACCTCGGCGGGATAAATATTCTGCCCTCCCCGGATTATCAGCTCTTTGCTGCGCCCGACGATGAAAAGATAACCGTCCTCGTCCAGATAACCCAGGTCCCCGGTGAGAAAAAAGCCCCTGTGAAAGGTCGAGGCGGTAGCCTCCGGCAGATTGTAATAACCGAGCATGACATTCTTGCCCCGGACCGCTACCTGGCCGACACTTGCAGCGTCCCTCCCGAGAGGCTCGAGATCCGGTCCGAGAATAGCAACTTCCACTCCGGGAATGGCGGGACCGGCAGAGCCGATTTTCTGGGCACCGGCTGAAAGGGGAGTGAGGGTGGCCACGCAGGCTGATTCGGTCATGGCATAGCCTTCCAGGATCGGGCAGGCGAAAGCCTTCTGCACGCGCTCCACCAGCTCGGGTGGAATGCTGGAGCCACCCACCACACCGAACCGCAGGGAGCTCAAATCGAAGCAGCTCTTCTCGATCTCCATGGTCATGAATCGGAACATGGCCGGCACTGCCGGTAATACCGTCACTCGATGCTTCTCGATCGCGCTCAGGGCGCCACGGGCATCGAAACTCTGCATGATCGCGATGGCGCCTCCCTCGAGCAGGGTGCCCACCAGCACCACCACCATCCCGTAGATGTGGCAGAGAGGCAGGACCGCCAGCAGGCAGTCGGCGGGATAGACTTCCAGACGGCTGCTCTTCATGGTGTTGGCCGCCATGAGATTGCCGTGGCTCAACATCGCGCCTTTGGGTTTGCCGGTGGTCCCGGAGGTGTAGACGATCAAAGCCAGGTCCTCTGGACCGGGGCCCGCAGGGAGATGCTCCACGGGAAAGTCTTCGATCAGGGAGGCTGCCCGCACCGGCACTGTCTTCACAGCTTCGGCAGAATCGGCAGGATCCGGCAGATTCTCATAACTGAAAACAAAAGCGGTCTTTCCCGTCAGGCAGGGTCGCAATTCCGCCATCAGGCTCTCGTGGGTGATCACCGCCAGGGCTCCGGAATCGCCCAGGATATGGTCGATCTCCTCGCTTTTCAGAAGCGGGTTGATCGGCACCACCACCGCGCCCAGGCGCAGAACGGCAAAAAAGGAAACCACGAAATCAGGATGATTGAGAAAAAAGATCCCGACCCTGTCACCACCCTTGATACCAGAGCCGGCAAGCAGGGAGGCCAGGGCTTCGATCCTCGCCGCCAGAGTTCGGTATGTAGTGAGACTGTCGCCGAAGCGAAGCGCAACCCTGTCGGCGTGACTGCCGGCGGACCGGCCGAAGAGGTCTGTGACAGTCTCATTTCTGTCCCGCTCGATTATGTCCAGCAAAGTATTAGCGCTGGTGTTGGAAACAGACACGTCAGGCATAGTGGAGAAGTCTAGCCGATTTTTCTTTACTTTTCAAGAACGACCGCCTCCACACCATTCTCATGCTCCAGGAGATACTGCCGCTCCGGTGCTATATAGCCGTAATTGACGAGCTGGCTGCGAAATTCCCCTTTCTCATAGGTGAGGAGCCATTCGTTATAGCCTTCGTTCTCGTACTCCAGGCTGATCCCATCGTCTTCGGTGAAGAGCCCGATCCCCCGGTCACCGTAGCAACGGAAGGTGATCGGTGCCGACTCGTATTCGGCGGTGCTCTGCATCACCGGCGAGTAAGGGATGATGGAGCCGTCCCTGACGAAAGCCGGCACCCGGCCGAGCTCCATATTGACGGTGTGCAGACGCCCCCCCGGCAGAGGAGCGCCCCCCTCGAAAGGATGCCAGAGACCTTCCGGAAGATAGACTGTCCGGCGCCGGCCTCCCCGCCTGAGTACCGGAGCCACCAGAATATCCCGGCCGAAGAGGAACTGGTCCTCGATCTCGTAGACATTCTCGTCCCCGGGATAGTCCCAGAATAGCGGTCTCATCAGGGGAGCGCCATTTCGGTAAGCTTCCCAGAAGAGGTTGCGTATATAAGGAAGCAATCGATAACGTGTCTCGATCAGGTGACGGCAATGCTCCTCGGTCTCCGGTCCGAAAGCGAAGGGCTCCTGGAGACGTGTCTTCATCGCCGAATGATTGCGGAAAAAAGGATAGAAGATACCGACCTCGTACCACCTGACAAGCAACTCCGGCGAGCAGTCATCGCCGAAACCGCCGATATCGACGCCGCCGAAAGGCACTCCGGAAAGACCCATGTTGACGAGCATGGGGACACTGAGGCAGAGATGCTCCCACCAGGACATGTTGTCGCCGAGCCAGACCGCCGCATACTTCTGGATACCCGCATAGCAGGAGCGGGTCAGAACGAAGGGTCGCTCATCCGGATTCATGGCTGTCAGGCCTTCGTGAGCTGCCCGGGACATCAGCATGCCGTAGAGGTTGCGAACCTCGAAATGGCCGACCTCGCCTTCCGGAGCTTGCTGGACGAACATCTGATGCCGCGGGTCGGGAAGCTCGACGGCATCCACAGGCAGAGGCGGATCTTGCTGGCCGATCATCTGGGGCTCGTTCATGTCGTTCCAGACGCCTTTGATACCATTATCGGTGAAAAATCCCTGCATGGCCGCCCACCAGACCCGCACGTCATGCCTCAGGAAATCGGGGAAGACACATTGCCCGGGCCAGACCTTGCCGACAAAGGGCTTGCCGTCGCCCTTCTTGACGAAAAAGTCCCGCTTCATACCGTCCTGATAGACGCCGAAACGCGCCTCTTTCTTGACCCCGGGATCGACGATTGCCACCACGTTGAAGTCGTCGTCGGCCAGATCCGCCACCAGACCGCCCAGGTCCGGGAAGCGCTCGGGGTCGTTAGTGAATACCCTGTATTCATCCATGTAGTCGATATCGAGCACCATGGTATCGCAGGGGATCTTGCGCTCCCTGAACTGCCTTGCTACTTCTCTCACCGTCTTCTCGTCCGGATAGCTCCAGCGCGACTGCTGGTGCCCCAGGGCCCAGTTGGGCGGCAGCTTGGTGCGCCCGGTCAAGCTCGTGAAGGCGGCAAGGAGGTCGGGAAGCGAGCACTCATCGAAGGCATAGAGGGTGAAACCTCGCCGGGAGAGCAACTCGATGGATCCTTCCCCGTCGAGCTCCGCATCCAGCGACCAGCGCTGGCGGGCGGGACTGTCGAGGAAAAATCCCTGGTACCGGCCATGGTGCGCTACTATGAGCAACGGAATGGATTTGTACATCGGATCAAGTGACGGAACATGGACCGGATCGCTGTGATTGAAAAGAGTATGGGCGCGGCCCCGCAGATTCAGCCCGGAAAGACGCTCGCCCAGACCGAAACAGTAGGCCCCCCTCGGAAGCTTGAAGTAGAAGTCCCAGCGGCTCTCCGCGGACTGCTGCCAGACCAGGTTCAAGGGCAGGTTCAAGGGCAGGTTCAAGGGCTGGTCCTGTTGCTCCGAATCTTTCACTATCTTCCAGTCGAGACCGGCGGCACGATCGATCACCGGGTCCGGTCCCTCTGCAGGATCAGTTACGGCATAAGAGACCGGTGGCGCCGCCTCACCGGCAGGGGCGACCCGCAGGCGGGACACCCGCACCCCCTGGATGTCGGCCCGGTCGAGGCTGGCCACGCCCTCGAAAACATCCTCGGGTCGCTCGGAGGACGCTCCCCTGGTCTTGAGCTTTCGGGCTTCCAGCCAATCGGCAGGCGATTCGAGCTGTTTCAAGTTGATGTCCTCCGTGGTGAGATGAAAAGGCTCAGCGTGGGGTCTTCTCCAGCCTGTCAACTCTGGCTCTCGCGTCCTGAAGGCGCTTGTCGTCGGGGTCGCTCTCCTCGATGAACTTCTTGAGCGCGATGACGGCGCCGTCCGGATCCCTGGTCTTCTCCAGGGCCGAGGCGAGCAGAAAATAGCCGTCGCTGGTCTCGGGTGAGAGGGTGAGGGCCTGGCGGAAAGCCGCCTGGGCCTCGTTGGGACGATCATTTCTGAGCAAGAGGCTGCCGAGGTGGAGGAACATGGCAAAAGAGCTGTCATTGATGAGCACCGCCTCATGAGCGTGCTGAATAGCCTCTTTCAGTTGCCCCCGGGAAGAGAGGGCATGGCTCAGACGATCGTGCAGATCGGCATTCTCCGGATAGAGCTTCAGGGCTGCATTGAGCACACGTACGGCTTTCTCGGCAGATCCCTTCTCGATCTCCTCGTCAGCCAGACCGAGAGTCGCCGTGAGATTGAGAGGATTGAGCCGGTGAGCGGTCTGCCACTGCTCGTAGGAAGGCTTGCCGGTGCCGGCGAGAGCCAGGGCCAGGCGCGAGCGATAGAGCGAATTGTCGGGGCTGGCCGCCACGGCCCGGGCGAATTTGTCGGCAGCTTCCTTGAGATCGCCTGTCCTCATCAGGGCGGTGCCATAGAGATAATTGACCCGTGCGTCCGCAGCGAGCTCGCCTCTGCCTGCCTTGCAAGCCTCCGCAATGGTACCCAGGGCGAGGGAATCCTTGCCGTGACGGAAAAAGGTAAAAACCCGGGCGGATAGCGCCCTGATGTCGGCGTCCTTCGCCACCGAAGCGAGATTGGGGCTGTCGTGCTTTTCCGGCTCGCTGGCTACCTTGAAACCCAGACTGGAAGAGCCGGCATAGAGGACCGGTGTCTGGATCTTGCAGCCGGTACAATCGGTGATGATACTGGATACGGTGCGATCGTGAGCCTTGTGAAAGATCTCGTCTACCGCCGACTTGCCCTGGTCCTCAGCAAGCGTCTTGACCAGGCAGTCGCTGAAATAGCTTCCCCATGTGGGCTGATTGGGGCGGCTCGAGACCATGACGACGAGATTGGAGGAAAGCTGGTTGTTCTTGAGCTCGACATTGTACTTGCCGAATTCGGTCTTGCAGCCTGACACCATCTCCGGTGCGCCATTGAAGAGAGTTTGCAGAATCAGCACCACTTTGCGCGCCTTGACGCCGGTTTTTATCCGCTCGATTATCTCCCTGGCGGGAATGGCAGTGGCAAAGAAATTATCGAGCTCGGTGTCGTAGGGCAGGAGATATACTTCCCCGTCGGCGGCGGGAAAACAGAGGGTATTGACTGCCACAACCACCAGATCATCGGGTCCGGACACGGTCCCCAGATATCCTTTACCCAGGGCGTCCAGAATGGACTGCCGGCCGGCTTCCTCATTGGCGAGGACGAGGACATGATCCTGATCGAAATTAGCCGACCGCACCAGGGTATCGTGCAACTGGCTGGCCGCTTCATCCAGGCGCGAAGCAGTGCGCAGCTTGCCCGAGGCGAAAGCGCCGATACCGATCATCAGCCCCCACTTGCGGGCGAAGCCGGCCGAAGCGGCAGGCACAGGAGCCTCTGCCACGGGCTTCTTCGGCTGGCCGGCTCGAGCGCTGGTCTTGCCGGCGGCAAAGCCGGGAGAGGTCAAGAGAGCGGATGTCAGAAGAGCGAGACTGATGATGACCGAAACTGAAAGCTTTCCGAAAGACATGACGTTCTCAATATAAGGGGCCGAGACCGTCACATTATTGCACTTAATCGAGTATCTTTCCGACCCCTCTGTCCAGGCAGTTCTTGCCGGAATAGCCGATGTTATAGGTGACCACTTCGCCGTCGGTGTTGAGGAAGACGACGGTGGGAATCGGGCTGACCTCGTAGCGATCGACGATCTTGTCGTTCTTGGGATCGTCCACATCCACACGCATGATCGAGAGCTTGTCTCCATAACGCTCCTCGACGCTGCTGAGTTCGCGGTCGAGTTGCCGGCAGGGCTCGCACCAGGAAGCATAGAAATTGATGATGGTCGGTCGGGCCCCCATGCCGGCACCGCGATCTCTCGAGAAACCGAAAAGGGCGGCCAGAAGACGAGTAGCGGGTCCCATCTTCGGTCTAGTGAGATCGGCAGGCAGGCTCATGAGAGCCTGATTGGCTCGCTTCGCCGTATCGCTTCCCTTCCCGAGCCTGAGGGCCTGGCGGAGATGCTTGCGTGCCTGCTTGTAGTCTTTCAGACCGAGGAAGGCCTCCCCGATGAGACACTGAGCCTCGGCGCTCTTACGGTCATCCTTCAGATAAAGATCCAGGCACCGGGCTGCCTCGGCATAATTCTTCCTGAGAAGGAAATCCCTGCCGGAGCTGAGGTCGGCAGCGCCGGCGAAAGCCGCCTCCTGACCGAGAAAGAAGGTGGCGGAGAAGAGACAAAGGAGGGCTTTAGCTCGGGTCATTTGCTTGATTCGTTCCTATATGATCGTTCAGCCAGGCGGACACCGTATCGATGTCCCGATCACTGAACTGTGCTTCCTCGAAAATTAGGTGCTCGGCACCGGGGATTAAAACAATCTTCCGATCGCTGGTGGCGAGCTTGTTGAAAAGCTCCACGGTACCCTCCGGCTTGACGAGCTTGTCTTTGCAACCCTGAACGATGAGCACGGGCTTGCTCCGGATCTTGGATGCGCTCTTCTTGTTGCCCTTCATGAAACGGTCGAACTGCAAGAGCTCCCGGGCGGAGAGATTGAGGCGGGCGAGCGGGTCGTTGAGCCAGGCTTCCCGAAGCTCCTCTTTCTGGGTCGCCTGTTTGACGACACCCTCGCCGACATTGAAAGGCTTATCGGGATCGTTGATGAGATGGAGCGCCACTTTCAAGCTGGTCTTCTTCTGATTGAAGCGATCCCCTGCCGGTACCGAGGAGATGAGTCCGTCTACCAGATCGGGGTAGAGGGCCGTCGCCCGGAGAGCGATGGCACCGCCCATGGATTCGCCGAGAATGAAGACCGGCTTCTCGGGGTGCGCGCGGTGAATGACCTTGAGAGTCGAGCGCACGTCCTCCAGGCAGCTTGTGAAATCGACTTTCTCCCGTCCTCTAGCCTCCATCCAGGAGCCGAAACCCCGGACGTCGATGGCATAGACAGCGAAGCCCCGGTCTTTCATCTCTTTTCCGAAGGCCTCGTAAGTGCCGTTATGAAGACCGAGACCGTGCACGCAGAGAATCACGGCTTTTATAGGGGACTCGGGCTCGATCCAGGCAAGACAGGGAGCATTTCCCCTGACGGTCTTCGGCTTCGACCGGGCCGACGCCTCGGACATCATCGAGATACTCGAGATGCACAGGCAGAGCAGGAATCCGATAAAAAGGCGACCACTTTTCATGAGCTATCTATATAACAAGAATGTCCGCGCGACTGTTAAATTTTCTTAGGGACATCCAGCATAATACCGGCTTCATTTGTGAGAGAAGCGCCGAGAAAGGACAATGGTCCTTGTCTTTACTAAGAGCGAAATGACCGGCAAACCCGACAATCTCAATCCGAACCGATTTCCGTCAGCGCTGCTGCCGATACTCCTGGCGCTATCGCTCATCATCGATTGCGCCGCGCTTTCAGCCCTTCTCTCGGTGACCGTGATCAACGCGCCCACGCAGGCAGAGACTCTGATTGGGACGCTGCCGGCGGTGGCAGTTCTGGCTGTCGCCCTTCTCCTTGCCGTGCTCACCGCCGGCTCGCCGGCCGGTCATCTGATCGCCTTCCTGGTGACACTCATCCGCTGCTGTCTCCTCTTCTTCCTGCCGGCTCTTCTTACCCAAGAGGCAGTGACGGCTGCCGAGCTCGGCAACGGCGTGGCACTGCTGGTGGTGTGCGATGCCTTGTTTGCCGCCTATATTGCCGGCCGCGCGAAAAAGAGCACTCTTATCTCTCTCGGGCTACTAATCGCCGCCCTGGTCCTCACTCTTTGCACCGCCGGCACGATCCCCGGTCCACCGGCAAGCGCGATTCCATATTGTTTCGCGACTCTGCAAATTCTTATAGCCGGCACAACATTCTTCTTGATTGGCAGTTCCGGGAGCCGTTCCGGGGGAGAGATCGCCGAGGGCGAGCCGGACTTCGGGAGCGCCGCCTGCCTGGCGTTATCGGCATCATTTCTGGCCGTTCCGCCGGCTCTCTGTCTCCTCGAGCCGGGATCGCTCTCCAGCCACTTCCTGAGAGTGTCCTCATTTCTTCTGGGCGCGGCGATTCTCGCCTGTATCACCTGCCTGAACGCGTCCTGGTCGGCTCGTCTCAAAGCCTGTCGCGAGCAGCTTCTCTTCTGCCTGTTGCTGCTCCTCGCCCTCACGGCTCTCTGTCCGCTCACATTCATCTCGATTGGGCTGGCCTGCCTGGCCTCTTTCTGTGCGGGACTGATTGTCGGATCCTCGAACAGATCTTTCGGAGTTCTCTCCGGGAGTGCCGTCGCCGTAGCCGTCGTGGCTACCTACCAGTCTTGCCTGGATGTATCCCAGACTGTTACGGTATTGCCGGCAAGTACGGTAATGCGCTCGCTCTGCCTGGACTTTGCCGCCAACGCCGCTGTTCTCATTTTGTTATGGAGCCGCTCTCGAAGAGCGATACTGAGATCTATTCTCAAGCTCTCCAGGTTCGAGATCGAGAGTGCTGCCATTACAAGCGGTGCCGGGGAGCGACCGTCGCTTGTGGCCAGCAATCTTGGCGCGTCACGGACAGTGCTGACCGCTCTGGCACTTGGATGCGATACCCTGGTGGCACCGATCAAACCGCTGACTATGCGGCTGATGGCTGCCCTTGCCGGCATCAAGCTGGTCGAGAGCTTCGCTTCGACGGCCCGGTCTCCTCTTGTTTTTTCCGGTCCGCTGGAGATCGCTTCCAGTCTCGCCGGCGACTCGATGGATGCAGACTGGTTCGTTCTTGCCGATAACGCCAGAGGTACCATCTCGGTACTACCAGCGATGCCCCCGGTAACAATCAAATGATCGAGAGAAATGACTGAAAACATCTCTTTTATTCTTGTACGTCCGGAGTTTCTCGGTAATATCGGCTCAACCTGCCGGGTCATGAAGAACTTCGGCTTCAGCGATCTCAGGCTCGTGGAGCCGCCTCACAACTACAAAGACTCTCAGGCTCGCATGATGGCGGTGGGCGCCTTCGATATCTTGAAGAAAGCCCGGGTTTTCGAGAGCCTCGAGACAGCTATCGAAGATATCCAGCTTGCCATAGCCACCTCCTCCGGAAGAAAGCGAAGCCGAACCCTGGACAATCTCTGGGACCTGGCCCCCGGGGCAGTGCGTCTTTCGGAATCCAACAAGATCGCCTTCGTTTTCGGTCACGAGCGAAACGGGCTCAGGGACGACGAAATGGCTCTCTGTGACCGCAAGGTCCGCATCGAATCGTCGCCGGATTTCGCTTCTCTGAATGTCTCCCAGGCAGCAGGAGTAGTCGCCTATGCTCTGGCGGTGGCCACCGGGAAGTATCCCCTCCAGCCAGCTGAAGCCGTCCCCGAGCTACCCAGCGCCGGCGAGACCGTTGAGATCATGGAGCAGCTCGATCTGCTCCTGGAGAATTGCGGTTTCGCGCGCTCCTATAACAAGAGAAAAGTAATGTCGGAGCTCCGCGATGCTCTATCCCGGATGACTCCCACCAGGCGCGAGGCGGATCTTTTGAGAGGGGTGCTCTTTCGTCTTAACAAAATGCTGGAACCCAAGTGATACTGATAACACCCTTATGGTTTACTATAGAAACCCTACTTACTAAAAGATGGTCGAGGAAGACAGTTTTATCATGACCGAATTCGGACCTTTTAGCCTGCGTGCCCCGAGGGACTTTCTCAGCCGTGCTCTCAGCCTGGCATTAATCACCGCCATATGCTTTTCGGTGTGCGGCTGCGTCCAGAAGAAAGCAGAGCCCGTCGACGAAGCCACCGCATTCGAGAAAAGCTTCACCGAAGGCGAGCCCAATCTGAAAGTGGAGTTCCCCGAGGATGCCTTCGAGAAAGCCAAGACTTATAAGGATGAGCTCAAGTACAACATGGCCGAGAAGGTCTTGATGAGCAAGATGGAGCAAGCCAAAGAAGCCGGTCGCGGCACCGTCCAGCTCGGCAAATATCTGGTCCGGCTCAACAACTGTCTACACAATCAGGGCAAAGACTTCGAGGCTATCAAATATGGCGAGATCGCCCTCAAGATCTTCTACAACCAGCCCCTTGACAAAAGGCCCCTGGCACCCTGGTTCGTGAACGCTCATTCCTACCTGGCCCTGAGCTACGACCGGCGGGGTATGTACGACAAAGCCGTGGAGCACTACCGCAAAGCCATCCAGGACGCCTCCGCCGCTCCCAAAGCCGAAATATCGCCCCTCTGGATGAAGCTGCTCTATGAGCATCTCGCCGAGTGCTATGACAAGCAGGATAAAAAAGAGGCTGCTGAGAAGATCCGCGAGAAACTCGCCGAGATAACCGGCGAGAAGCCCCGGCCCAAAGAAGCGCCGAAACCAGCCAAGAAGAGCTCCCGCTAGCGGGGACGCCGTTTTGGAAGGTGAAGGAGAAAGGGATCGATCCTTAGAGAAGCTGCTCGATATCGTTCTCTGGAAAGATCTCTGGCGGGCGTGCCGCAAGCCCCTGATAACTCTTTTCCTCTTCGGCAATTTCGGGCTCATCTATCTGTGCCTCCAGATGGACAACATCCTGGCGGAGGAGCTGCTCAAGCCTCTCAAAGGATACTTCCTCTTTTTCGGTCTCGAGCAGCGTTATAACGTCTTCGCCCCCACCCCGAGGCGCACCAACCTCAATGTCATCGCCCAGGTGACCTACCAGGACGGCAGCACCCGTATATTCGACTTTCCCCGCATGGACCGTCTGTCTCTGCTGGAGAAGCTCCGCAAAGAGCGCTGGCGCAAATTCCTCAATGACAATATCGCCTCCCGCCGCTTTCCTTATCTTTATAATGATGTAGCTCTGTGGGCGGCAAGACAGAGCGACATATACAGAGACAACCGCCCGGTCCTGGTCACTCTCTTGAGTTTCGTCTCGGACATCCCCACCGTCTCCATGTCGGGCATCTTGCAGGAGCATGCCCGTAACCTCGCCAATACCGAGAAGACAAAAAAAGACGACCCCAATATCGAGGATGCCCGCCGCAGCCCGGACCCCGACGCCACCCGCAATCAGTACGGCAATGTCCTGCAGCCGCCTAATTTCGATCTCCAGGTCCTGACTGTCTATGAAGTCAAAGAAGGGGATCTGCCATGAGCTTCGAGACGATCAAGAGCGGTATCGATCGTTTCCTGTTCGCGCCGGTCTCACCGTATCCGGTGGCAGCCTTCAGGGTGCTCTTCGGGCTACTGCTTCTCCAGAACGCCCTTTTCATCTATCCGGACCTTCTCACCTGGCTGGGCAGAGATGGGATCATCTCTTATCAATCGGTCTCCATGGGTCTCGAGAAGAATGTCGTCCTCAATATTTTCAATTTCCAGCCCGGAAACGACACCTGGGTACTCACCGTCTTCGGCGCTTATGTAGTCGCGTCGGTGCTGCTCACCATCGGCTTTCAGACCCGCCTGGCCAGTATTGTCATCTATCTTTATCTTGTATCTCTCTATCACCGCGACCCGTTTCTGCTCAACAGCGGCGACACTCTCATGCGCTCCACGGCTTTCTTCATGATGTTCGCTCCTGCCGGGGGAGCCTGGTCGGTGGATCACTGGCTCAGGAAGCGCGCTCTTAGAGCCGACTACTGCGAGCTCGTCGGCGCCTGGGGGATGCGCTGCCTGCAGCTGCAGATATGCGCCGTCTACTACGACGCCTTTTTCGCCAAGTCTCCGGGCTGGGTCTGGGTGCTGGGCTCGGCTGTCTATCTGGCCTCCCGCATCGAGCCCCTGGCCAGATTTCCCCTTCCCATATCGCCGGAGTCTTTCGAGGTAAGCCGCCTGGTCACCTGGGGAACTCTTTTCATAGAGTTCATCCTTTTCAGCTTTATATGGATACGACAGCTCCGTTATTACGTGCTCGCCCTCGGCATCATCATGCACCTGGTGATCGACTGGACCATGAATATCCCGCAATTCGAGTGGCTGATGATCGCAATCTATATAGTATTCGTCTACCCGGTTGATCTGGACCGGATCATCTCCCCTGCGATCGCTCGGCTTTCTCGAAAGAAGCCAGCCTGATCGACCCGAAATCTCTGTCCTCCTCCACCAGCTCGAGATTATGCCTGGCGGTGGAGGCGAGTTCCGGACGACTCTCCCGGGCTGCCAGGTCGGCGGATTCTTCGAGCTGGCCCCGGGCATGCTCCAGACGAGTCAGGCGAAAACGCATGTCCTTGCCCTTGAAGGCCCGGGTCACCTGGCTCCAGAAGTAATTGTGCACACCGAGATTATTGAGGACCGTGGCTTCGGTCTCCGGCCGGCCCAGAAGCTCGCCGTAGAGAGCGGAGGACTGGTCGAACCTGCCGGTTGTCCGCATTGCTGTAGCCACGTCCTCGTAGAAAGGAAGTTTCTCCACCGCCTGGAGCTCGGTGCTGCCGTCCAGGATCACCTTGAGCCTCGAGGCCAGCTTGCCTGCTTCTTCTTTTCGCTCCCGGCGCAAATAGAGACGCAGGAGACTGTCGAATGCCCGGACGCGATCGATGTCGTCGAGAAAATAGCTGGAATCGACTTTGTTCTTGAGGGTGAGCTCGAGCCGATCGTCGGCAGCCAGTCGCTGCGTGATCGAAGTCGGGTTCACGGCGGTGGCGCTCATGCCGTACACAGTGAGACCGGCCCAGGCGACCAGGATGAATGCCGGCAACCGCAGTATCTTGGGGAGGACTTTCCTCTCGAAAAAGCTGTTTTCCTGATCCACCTGATTATCAGCCCCAGAGTTAGAGATGCGCGTGGCATGCTTATATTATAAAGTTGACTTAAGCTTGCACCAGTCAAATAGTAACCGGGAGCGTCCTCATGCCTTCGACCAAAAGCTGGAAACCGGACCGTATCAGCACCGCCATCATGATCGCGCTGACCCTGGGAGCGTCCACCGCCGGCGCCGCCCTGGCGGAGGGCAAGACCATAAGCGAGGAGCTGGCGCCGATGCTCTCCAGGGGCTACGAGCTCATGCAGCAGGGAGACTACAGCCCGGCGGTGAAGACCCTGGCCGGCGCCGTGCGCTCCGATTCGGACTCGATTACGGCCAGACGCTACCTGGCTTACGCTCTGGTGAAAAACGGCGACCCCAAAGACGCCATTGCCCAGCTCAATGCAATTGTTAAGAAGATTAAACCGACTTATTTCGAATGGTGTACTTTCGGAGAGGCTTATCTGGAAGCCGGCGCTGTGGATCAGGCTAAAAGCTGCTTCGAGACCGCCCTCAAGAAGAGCCCCCGCTGCGACTATGCCAGAAGCGGTCTGATCCGAGCCAACCTCAAGAATAACGAGATCCAGGCTGCCCTGGATCTCGCCGAAGAAGGCATGAAATCGGCGAGAGACCAGGAAATCTACGACCACTTCAAAGGTCTCTACAGGGTCGCCTACAGCCATAAGATCGCAATCCCCGCACCGGCGGTGCCGAATATGCAACCGACCCAGACCAGCGCGGACAGCCCGCCGGCTAAGGCTCCGCAGGCTTCCGGGGGGAAATTCGACGCCGCCCTGGACGCTATCAGGAATCAGCGAAGAATCACCAATAATCGCGGCGGATAGATAGTTCGCAGGACCCGATCGCAACACCCGAACCCCGCATCTGGCGCGTGATCCGCTAAATTGACAGGGTTTCAAAGCGCGTGCTAGGATTGTAGAAAAGTTAATTTCCTGTCATGCGCCATTGGGAACATATTTCCCAGTGCTAGTTGGTATGGGCGATTTTTCGGAGGACTTCGACTACCATTAATTTCGGCGACGCTTACTAAATTCGCTCTAGTGGGCAGTAATTACAAAAGATGCGACTTTATTGCCTGGGTGGACAGACAAAAATGACTGAAAAACGCAAGGGATTCAACCCAAACAGGTTCAACTCGAGTAGGTTCAACTTACAAAGGCGAACGAAGAAAGGAGCTATGGCTGCCGAGTATGTGGCCACAATGTATCTCCTCTTCATGTTCATATTCTTTCCGGTGCTCAATCTGGCGACAGTGAGCATCAACGCCTTTTTCCTGTGGTTCGCCTGTAACGCCGGGGCTCAGATGGCCGCTAAGTCCCCGTGCTTCAACAGACTGATCTATGTGCCGGCGAATCCGCCCGGCACACCCTATCCGGGAGCTTACGACACTGCCCGTGCCCGGGCATCCCAGATTCGTAACATGTTCCCCGGCATAGGCTGGACGGAATCCGCCACCAATCCCAGGGTGGACATAATTATGGAGCCGATCAACCCGGCGTCGGGCTTGAGCACATTTATCAAGACCGGCCCGTCACCGCTATCCGGCGGCGATCCGGCTCCCGATCCGGATGAATACACAATGCTTCTGAGAGTTACAATTAACGGGTTCGCTTCGCCGCTCATCAATGTCCCCTGGTTCGATATACCTGGACTGAGCAAACCGATGGACCTGATTGTGACGTCCCAGGCGCAGTTCGAAAACCCACCGGGCTTGAGATACTGAGAGTTTTGATTTCACTTGCAATTCGATTGAATGGAGGACAGGCCTTCAGAATGTTGGAGGAATAAACGGGCTATGTTGCACTCAAAAAAGATTCGCGATCAGAAAGGTGCGGCCATAACCGGATTAGTCATTGCGTTAATGTTGTTCATATTGATGGCTGGATTATTCGCCTTCGATGCGAGCCGCGTGCAAATGGCACAGAGAGAGCTGACGGCGACATGTGACGCCGCGGCTCTTGCCGGTACAGCCATGCTTACCAGCTATGACGTCAGCAACGATCCGGGGCTGACCAAACTGGCTAACGCGCAGCAGAACGCTGCCGCATACGCATACAATATGTTCCAGATGGGGAACGTGCTGGGGAGATTCCTCAACACCAACACCACACTGGTACCGGACCTGGCGTCCCTGACCACCACCACCGACGGTGAGGCCAAGGTCGTTATCGGTCTGGTAGACCCCCTCAACAGCTTCGCCACAGTCGATCCGACCCCGCCCGGCAACGCCAACGGCCGCGCCATCGCGGTGTTTGCAGGCTACGGCTACCACCCGGTGTTCATCTCCTTCTACGGAGTCGGCAACGTCGGTATCCGGGCGAGCTCCATCGGTGGTCTCCCGCAGGTCGACGCCATTCTGGTATTCGACTATTCGGGCTCCATGGATGACCTCACCAAGGTCACCCTGATCAAACGCTGGTGGAATCCCTTCGGAGGTCTCACGGCCAGTTTCGCCCTGGACGGTAACGGCACGGACGCAATGGGATGGAACACCAGACAGTCGTTCCTGGAGACCGAAAAATCCACCAATCCCACCAACTTCGTCCCCGGTGCTGCCGGGTCGGCGCCCTTCAATTACGTCAAGACCGGCAAGCTTCCGGGTCTGGTGTCCAACACCGACCGGGGCTGCATCCAGTACGACGAGGCTCCTCACCCGAGCACAAACCAGTCCCTGCTCAAGTATATCGACCACAACACCGCTGCCAACATCCAGGGTCAGTCCCTGAACGTATTGCCGCCGCAAAACCTGGTCAACTCGGAGACTGATGTCAACCTCAGCGGTCATGACCTGATCGTGTACAAGGCCTACCTGAGACACGCTCTCTTCTCCAACGACACCGGCTCGCCCCCGGGCAACTGCCCGGCCCACAGGCAAGCTGCCGGTGGCGCCTGGACATCAGTGGTAGGCAACTCCTACGCCTGGGCGGATCCACTAACCGACCATTTCCGGTACCCGGCCTACAGCTCCAACGGAGGACTGGGTAATTCCCTGAACGGACCGCAGATGGACGACCCGGGAGACCCCTGGAACACCAACCTGCCTGTCCATACAGCCCCCAACATCTACACGGACCTGGTAGTTAACATAGCCAATCCCGGCTCTTATCCCTACCAGCAGCCTCTGGATGATTCGGGCAACGACGTGTTCTCCGGCTTCAGCTATACGTTCCCGGGTTACCCGGACGAGCCCGACAACACCATCGCCGGTCAGCAATACGACTTCGCCAATATTGCCGTGGTCGTGGAAGCCGCCCGGGGCAACCTTGACACACAGGCCAATCTGGACGGCACCGGTCTGCACCGGGGCTACTTCCTGAATGCATCCGGTGTCAGCGCCTATCAGGGTCCGACTGCCAACATGACGGTGAAGGCAGGCTATCAGAAAGCCTACCAGCGCCTGGCCATGTTGTGGTCCCAGCCCATCGCCACGGCGCTCGACGGTGCCGACCAGGGTTTCTTCCAGAAGCTCTCCGCCCTTGCTGACTGCCGCTTCGGTTTTGTCGGCTTCTCCGATAGCGATCCTTTCGGAGCCGCCCCGAACGTCAACAGCATGGCGACACCCCACTCGGCTATCATCAACGGCGCTGTCGGCACCTCGCAATATCGTGCCAAGAGCAGCTACTACCTCGATGTAGCCATGCAGCCTTCCACCCTCATCGGTACGACGATCTGGGACGGCAGGCACGTGGGGGCCGAAGCCCGCATAGACGAGAACAACGACGTCCAGAACCCCAGCGGACTGCCGGGCTTCCGCGTACCGCGGACCCCTCTCGATACGAGCAACAGCCAGCAGGAGTCCCTGGACATCGTGACCAAGGGGTCCAAGACCGGTCTCGTGGCCTGGTCCAACCCCACCGCCGGTGATGGTCTCTACAACGGACGTCCCCTCTCCGGGACCATGTGCGCTGAGGCCATCAGGACCGCCCGTCTCGAGTTCCAGGCCGCCGCTTATGACGGTCTCTCTCGAGCCGGCTCCAAACGAGCAATCATATTCTTCACCGATGGTATCCCATCCGGTGGTGTGCCTGGTGGCTCGGGAGGTTATGGCGGCACCGAGGCCAACGACTCCTGGACCGAGGCCGACAGCTGCAAGACCGACGGAATCGCCATCTTCTCTATCGGTCTCAATATGCTTGACGACCCGACCTTGAAATCCGACCAGAATATCTTCCTCGGAAACTCATCCAACGGTCTTTCAGGCAGAGCCAAGAACGGTGGCCGCTTCTTCGAGTGCAGTTCGGTAAACTCCATCAAGGAGGCCTTCTCCGCGGTGGTCAGACGTCTGACCCAATCGCAGCGATGAGACGGTAAAAGCAAGCGTACGCGGTTTTTCACGTACACTTCACGTAAATTGCCTACAGTATTACTGTAGGCAATTTCTCTTTTTTTTGGAGGGAGTTCGGTGAAAAGTCAATCTCCGCGTTCGCGAAGAGGTCTAAGAACCAGACTTTTGACGCGCCTGACAAGAAGTATAACCGGTATAACAGCCATCGAACTGGCTGCCGTGGTAGCGATTCTTATCGTCGTCTGCGCACTCAGCTTCAATATCTGTATCCTTATCTTCTCGGCGGACATGTGCGACAGGGCAGCAAGAGATTGCGCCCGTGCAGCAGGTATGATGTCCACGCCGGCAGACGCGCAAAGAGCGATGAACGCAGCTCTGACACACCACCAGACCGGTGCGCCTGGTTTTGTGATCACGAGCTTCACGGCCCAGCTGGTCGTTTTCGAAGATTACTACCAGCATCACCCGGCACTGCCCATGGTCGGCGCCGCCACAACCACCACCAGTGGTTCTTCAGGCGGTGTCAACCAGAGCGTCATGCCGACCCCGGATACCGGAGCGCCCGGACCATTCGTCATGGTCCGCACTACTCTGAATGCCCGGATCCCGGCGCCGATATTCTTCTTCGGCGCTCACTTCCAGGGCAACAGCGGCAACGAGATGCAGTTCCAGAGTTTGTATACCTTCCCGATTACAAACACCCTCGGTCCTGTCGTCGTCGCCAACGTAGCCGGCGATCCGATCATCGGTAACGTCAACACCACCACCGGTGGACCTTTAGGACCCGGCGGTCCCCTCGGTCCTCTCGGTCCGAACGGTCCCGGCGGACCGCAGGGTCCCGGCGGACCCAAAGGTCCCGGCGGTCCTCAGGGTCCCGGCGGTCCTCTCGGTCCCGGTGGTCCCGGCGGTCCCGGTGGTCCCGGTGGTCCTGCCGGTCCCGGTGGTCCCAAAGGTCCCGGTGGTCCCGGTGGTCCTGCCGGTCCTGGCGGTCCTGCCGGTCCTGGCGG
>Ga0226835_1000070_pt1 | contig 209049 bp, 193 predicted proteins | sample LAC_MetaG_1_FD_163627 | JGI IMG/M metagenome (GOLD analysis project Ga0226835, IMG submission 163627) | Anaerobic ammonium oxidizing microbial communities from anammox membrane bioreactor (MBR) in UC Berkley, California, United States -... | ecosystem: Engineered > Bioreactor > Anaerobic >...
CCCTAACAGACTGCACCACTTGGTGATTGCCGCGGTCAACGTCGTTTTCCCATGGTCAATGTGCCCCATGGTGCCTACGTTCAAATGCGGTTTCGTTCGCTCAAATTTTTGCTTCGCCATGTTTTTTCTCCTTGGCTCCTCTCTTAAATAACTAGAAGGGTCCTGGGAAAACCGGCATAAAGAGCCCTCAATGGGATTTGAACCCATGACCCCGCCCTTACCAAGGGCGTGCTCTACCGCCTGAGCTATGAGGGCTTGCCGTTCTCCAGAAACTCCCCTGGCTTGGGGATTTTCGGTCAGACGACCAGTGGGCAGTGAAGGATTCGAACCTCCGAAGGCGTGCGCCAGCTGATTTACAGTCAGCCCCCTTTGGCCACTTGGGTAACTGCCCATGCCCGAGCCGTTGCCGGCTCGCAAGTGAGGTTGTCTTTTCCAGATCAGCCTCACTCGCCAGCCCGCAACCTGAGCCGACGACGGGAATCGAACCCGTAACCTACCACTTACAAGGCGGTTGCTCTGCCGATTGAGCTACGTCGGCCTGAATTGTTAAGGGTCATAATAGCGCGCTAGATTATATCAGAGGGTTTTTAAGATGGCAAGGTTTACGCTGCTTTTCTAACCCATTTGCTCTCCCCAATCACGCTTCTACACTCGAATCTTACCACAATTTTGAAAGTTTTCACCGCTCTCTACCTTTTGCCGGTTTCCATGTATAATCAAAGCAGTGTAATGGAGGCTGCATGGAAATTACCTGGTATGGACATTCCTGCTTTCGCATCACGGAACGCAATCTGGCCAGCGTGGTGACCGACCCCTACGATCACCGCGCCGTGGGACACGAAGCGCTGAAACTCAAAGCCGATATCGTCACCATCAGCCACGCCGCGCCCGGCCACAACTACCTGAGCGGCGTCAAGGGTGAGCCATTCGTCATCAGCGGGCCTGGTGAGTTTGAAATCGGCGGCGTATTTATTACCGGTGTACAAACCAACGGCCACACGAAGAAAACGCAGGATGAACCGCGCAACACACTCTATTTGATTGACTACAACGGCATCAATGTTTTACATCTGGGTGCAATCAACCGCGTTCCCACCCAAACCGAGGTGGAAGCGCTTGGGCCGGTGCACATTGTGCTGGTGCCGGTGGGCGGTGGCAGTGGTCTGAATGCCGCCAAAGCCGCCGAAATCATCAGCCTGCTGGAGCCCAATCTGGTCATCCCGATGCACTACGCTACCCCCCAATCCACCATCAAACTGGAGCCGCTCAGCAAGTTCTTGAAAGAAATGGGCTTGACCGCGGTGTCCACCCAGCCTTCTCTCAAAGTCACTTCGGCAAACGCTCTGCCGGAAGAAACTCAGGTCATTGTGCTTGAGCCGGTTGGTAATTGAGGAGAAAACCGTGGCTGTTAAATTGATCATGTCGTGGGATATTGCCCCCGAACGCGAACAGGAGTATTTTGAATTCGTGGTACGTGAGTTTATCCCCGGCGTTCAACGGCTGGGGTTTGAATTGAGCGATGCGTGGGCAACCGTTTACGGCTCACAGCCACAAATTCTGGTCGGGGCGGTTGTGCCTTCCCCGGCGCAGGCGCGCCAGATTCTCAACTCCGCCGAGTGGAAGAGCCTCAACAACCAACTGCAGGATTATGTCCGCAATTACCGGTACAAAATCGTCGAAGCCCGCAGCGGGTTCCAGTTCTGAGATTGCTGAGCGCCTGCTGATCTGGTATCGCAACTACCGCCGTGTTTTACCATGGCGGGGGACAAACGACCCCTATGCGGTGTGGGTTTCGGAAATCATGCTTCAACAAACCCGCGTGGAAACGGTCATTCCCTACTACCGGCGCTGGATGGAGCAGTTTCCCACCCTTCAACATCTGGCACAGGCCGAGGAACAGCAGGTACTGAAAGCCTGGGAGGGGCTGGGTTATTACAGCCGGGCGCGCAGCCTGCATCGTGCTGCCCGTCTGGTGGTGGAAAAGTATCAGGGGCAGATTCCTGCCAGCACGAAAGAACTGATGCGCCTGCCGGGGATTGGCCGTTATACCGCCGCCGCAGTGGCTTCGATTGCTTTTGGGCAGGACGAACCGGCGTTGGACGGAAACCTGCGGCGGGTGGCCGCCCGCTTGTTCAATGTCAGTCTGCCGGCTCGTTCGCCGGAGGGAGAGGCTCAAATTCTGGCTCATTTGCGCGCCCACCTTCCGCCCGGTCAAGCCGGTAATTTCAATCAGGCTTTGATGGACCTGGGCGCGATGATCTGCACGCCGCGCAAACCAGCCTGCGGCGATTGCCCGCTGGCGGAGTGGTGTCAGTCCAGGAGGCTGGGGGTTCAGGAAGAACGCCCCGTGCTGACCCACCGCGCTGCACCCCCCTTGATTACGGTGACGGCAGCGGTCATCTGGCGGGATGGCAAAGTACTGCTCACCCGCCGCCCGGCCAACGGCTTGCTGGGCGGGTTGTGGGAATTCCCCGGTGGCAAGCAGGAAGACGGCGAAACTCTCGTCGAATGCCTGCGCCGCGAAATCCGCGAGGAGCTGGGGGTAGAAATTGAAATCGGTGAACCGTTAGGGGTCTATCGTCACGCTTACACCCACTTCAAAGTCACCCTGCACGCCTTCATCAGCCGCCTGCGGCACGGTGAACCCCAGCCGCATCAGGCGGACGATATGGCGTGGGCAGCGCTTGAAGAATTGAGTCGCTTCCCGATGGGTAAAATTGACCGTCAAATTGCCGCCGACCTGCTGAAAATCAGCCGTTCGCTCTTCCCGGCAGGCTGAAGCGCAGCCCTCCCCAAATAATCCATCCTTGCAAACCGCAGCGGAAGCGATCCTCAAACCGCCACCCCAAACCATAAGATTGGGGCGATTGGACAGCGGACATGCTGTTATAATTTACTTGATTTACAAAATTAGTCAATTATGAAGAGAGTTATCCCATGAAAAATAAACCCATTCTGCCGTGGGCGCTGGTGATTTTGCTCGGTCTGGCATTGATTTTCGTACTCATTCGCCAAAATCAACCTGCGGCAGTGTCGCAATTATCCACCTCCACCCCCACCGTTCCGATTCCTGTCCAGCCCTCACCAGGCGGGAGCGTTTCTTCACCCGCCCAGACCACCACACCCGGCGGTGAAGAACTGCCCCCGACCCCCTCATCTCCACTACCTGCCCTCACCGCCACTAATCCGCCGCCGGCCGAAACGCCCTCAACCACGCCGACCACCCCCGCCATGACCGGTATTCAACCACTGGCTGCTCCGCCGATTCCCATCAACATCATTGACCATCGCGCCGCGGCGCTCTTCGATCAAATTCCGCCGGAATACCTGCGGGAAGCCGAAAAAATCCGCATGGTGTTCTTTGACCGGAGTGTGGGGTGGAACATCAGCAGCGGGCTGGATTGTCTGGCAGCCTCTTCCTGGGCAGCCAGTCCCTCTCATTGCCGGCGTTACTTCACCAGTCAGGTGGTCTGTGCAGCGCCATCGGATCAGGTCAAAACCTACACTAACCGCGATTCGGTTGTTCCTGCCGCCATTCGCTTTCCGGGCGGCAACGACCGCAGCAACATCGAATTTGTTCTCAGCGAAGGCGCTTACTGGTACGAGGAATTGCAGTACTTTCTCAATCAGGTACCCCAATACGCTGATCGTCAAATCATCACCTACGGGCATAATTACCTGCAAGTCACCAACGCGTCAGATATAGCCGATGTGTACTTTGACCCCAATTACGCGGGCCCGAATCTTTACGAACTGGCCGCGCTGGAAGAGCAATACCCCGAAAAAACCTTCGTGTACTGGACGACTTCGCTGGCACGCAACATCGGCAGCGATGTTTCCCGCCGCTTTAACGATCAAATGCGAACATGGGCGCGCGCCAACAACCGCATCCTCTTCGATCTGGCCGACATTCTCAGTCACACCACCGATGGTCAGGCCTGCCTGAGCGATAGCGGAAATCCGGTCATTTGCTGCGAATACACCACCGAAAGCGAAGGCGGACATTTGGGGGCGGTTTCGGCCGGCAAATTACAGGCCGCCAAAGCCATGTGGGTGATGCTGGCCCAGCTGGCCGGATGGCAGCCCATTCAGCCGTAAACTTTTCAGGGTCATTACAACCCCCCAACAAAATTGAAAACCGCTGATTTTCAGCGGTTTTTTCTGCTACAATGGGGCAGGTCAAAATCCTTTACTTCATGGAGAATAATTATCAATGAAAATCAACCGTCTTGCGCCTTGGGGGATGGCGCTCATCCTTCTTGCCGCAGCGGTTTTTCCGCTGAATGTGCTGGCCCAGACCCAGCCGTCGGACGAAATCACGCCACAAGATGGCCCATATACCGTCTTTCTGCCGATGGTACGGCGCAGCAGCACAACTTCACCGACTCCCACCCCGCGCCCGACCATCATCCCCAACCCGCAGTTGGGTAACATCATTGATCACACCAGCCTGCCGCTTTACGACCAGATACCGCCCGAATACCTGCGGGCAGCCGAGCAGATTCGTTTTTATTATTTTGACCGGAGTGTCGGTCAGAATATCAGCGAAGGGCTGGACTGCCTCGCCAGCCCCAATTGGGCGGCCAGTCCCTCATCCTGCCGGCGTTATTACACCGACTCAAGTCTCACCGATACCAAGACCTACACCACCGACGACCGTAACATTCCGGCCGTCATCCTGTTCCCCGGTGGTAACAACCGCTCAAACATTGAATTCGAATTCTATCAAGCTGCCTACTGGTACAATGATGTTCAAAACCTGGTGGAAAGATACCCATCGCTTGCCAATGATTGGGACATAATCTCCCTTAAACACAATTATTTGCAAGTGGCAGAAGGTTCCACCATCGCCCGCGATTACTTCAACCCCAATTACAACGGTTACAACATCTACGATATTCTGGAGCTGGAAGCCCGCTATCCCAACAAAACCTTTGTATACTGGACATCCTCGCTGGCAAGGAACGCCGGAACTTCGGTATCCGAGTCCTTTAACAATCAAATGCGCCAGTGGGCGCGGGATAATAACAAAATCCTGCTGGATATCGCCGATATCCTCAGCCACACCCCGGACGGACAGGAATGCCGCAACAGTCAGGGTTATGCCATCATCTGCCGGGAATACACCACCGAATCGGCTGGCGGGCATCTGGGTTCGGTATCAGCAGGTAAAATTCAGGTCGCCAAAGCCATCTGGATTTTGTTAGCGCAGTTAGCCGGCTGGCAGGGCCCCTGATCTCTGACCCTTAACTTCATTCATTGAACGAGCCGTTCCCTGCTGCCCGCATCTCTCAAAATTTCCGGCAGCAGGGATTTTTGTTCCTTTCCGGGCGGTGATTTTGTGGTATATTTATCACAACTTCCGCCGTCAAAACGACCCCGCTCGTTGACCTTCGACCAGCCCAGACGCCAATCAGCCACCTGCTGTTGGCGCGGGTTTTTGATTTTACCTGATCCATGGAAGCCGAAACTCCCCTTTCCACCCAACCTTTAACCACTGAAATCCAGCGCCTTCACCAGCAGGCGCTCGACTTGCTGGACGCCGACCCCGTGCAGGGGTTGGAAATTCTCCAGCAGGTTTTTCAACTGGCGGGGAATCACCCAACCGCCGATCCCAACCTGCAGGCTGAACTGGCTGGCTGCACCATCACTCGCGGGCGGCTGCACTTGAAGAATGCGGCTTACACCGCCGCCCTTTCAGATTTTCAAACTGCCATGCAGGAATTTGAGCGGCTGGGTAAAAACCGCGAAAAAGCTCTCGCCCGGTCTTATTACGGCATTGGCTGCGCTCACATGGGGGATTTTGCCGACGCCCTCGAACATCTGTTTCAGGCCTTGAAAGAGGTGCAGGAATTGGGCGATCAGCTGCTGACGGCGGAGATTACCAACGATATCTGTTATACCTACGTCCTGCTGGGGCAGCCCGAGCTGGCCATCCCTCACCTGCACGAAGCCGTGCAAACCCTGCGGGCGTTGAATGAGCCCATGCGCCTTTCGTGGGCGCTGGACAGTCTGGCAATGGCATACCTGCATACCGGCGAACCGCGCCGCGCCCTGGAATACGAAACCGAAGCCATCCAGATTGCCGAAAACATCCAGACCTGGCAGGATCAGGCGGTCTATCTCAATAATATCGGTGAAATCTACCTCGCCCAGGGGGATGACAGCGCTGCTCTCTCGGCTTACCAGCGCGCCCTCAGCGTTGCCCGCCGGCACAACCTCACCGCCGAAATGGCCATCACCCTGCTCAACCTCGGAAAACTCCATACCGAACGCGGCCACTACGATGCCGCCGAAAAAGACCTGAACGAAGCCCTCCTGCTGGCCCAGCAGACCCGCCGCCAGCCGCAGGTGATGGAAGCCTATCACGCACTGGCGGATTTGTACGAAAAAAGCGGAAAACCCGCCGCCGCCCTGGAAATGTACAAAAAGTACCACGCTGTTTTCCAGACCATTTACGATCAAGAAGCCGACCGGCGCATCAAGCACCTGCAGGTGCTTCATCAGTTAGAAACCCTCCGGCGCGAAACAGAAGCTTTCCAAAAACAGGCGCTGGAACTCCAGCGTAAGGTCGAAGAACAGCAGCGCAATCAGGTCAAACTGGAAAAACTGGCGCGCACCGATTCGCTGACCCAAAGCCTCAACCGCCGCGCCCTATTCGATACCGGTCAGGCGGCCTTTCAGGAAGCCCGCAAAACCGGCCAGCCGTTGACCCTGATCATGTTCGATCTGGACAATTTCAAGGAAATCAACGACCATTACGGACATCTGGTCGGCGATCAGGTTCTCACGATTCTGGTGGAGCGCATCCGCCACCGGCTGCGAAGCAGCGATACCCTGGCCCGTTACGGCGGTGAGGAATTCACCATCATCATGCCGGGAATCACGCTGGAACAGGGTTTGCGCATGGCCGAACGGGTGCGCGGTGCGGTTGCCGAGTCGCCCATCCGCATCGGCAGCAGCCGCCTGAACGTGACCATCAGTTTGGGGGTGGCCACGGCATCCCCTCCGCATTTTCCCCACACCTTCAAGGAATTGCTGCGGCGCGCCGATCAAGCCCTCTACGCCGCCAAAAACAGCGGGCGCAACTGCGTCAAAGCCTTCGAGGGTTGATCCCTTTCAACGGGTCAGTTTTCGGTAGGTAATGCGGTGCGGCTGATCGGCCGCCATGCCCAGACGGGCGCGGCGGTCGGCCTCGTACTGGGTGTAGTTGCCATCGTAAAAGACCACCCGGCTGTCCCCTTCAAACGCCAGAATGTGGGTGGCAATCCGATCCAGAAACCAGCGGTCGTGGCTGACCACCAGCGCACATCCCCCAAAATTGAGCAGGGCCTCTTCCAGGGCGCGCAGGGTGTTCACATCCAGGTCATTGGTCGGCTCGTCCAGCAGCAGCAGGTTTGCGCCCTGTTTGAGCATCCGCGCCAGATGCACCCGATTGCGTTCGCCGCCGGAGAGCATCCCCACTTTTTTCTGCTGGTCCGCGCCGGTGAAGTTGAATCGCGCCACGTAGGCACGCGAGTTGACCTCACGCTCGCCCAGCCGGATGATTTCTTCCCCGTCGCTGATCATCTCCCACACCGTCCGCTGCGGGTCAAGCACATCGCGGGATTGATCCACATATGCCATCTGCACGGTTTCCCCAATCCGGAATCTGCCCGCATCGGGCTGTTCCTGTCCGGTAATCATCCGCAGCAGGGTGGTTTTGCCGGCCCCATTCGGACCGATGATACCGATAATTCCACCCGGCGGCAGGGAAAAACTCATGTCCTCGATCAGCAGGCGGTCGCCGTAGCCTTTGTAAACATGCTCGGCTTCAATGACCAGATTGCCCAGCCGCGGGCCTGGTGGTATGTAAATTTCCAGATCTCTGGCGGCTTTTTCACTTTCCTGACTGAGCAGCCGTTCATAAGCCTGAATACGGGCTTTGGATTTGGCGTGACGGGCGCGCGGTGCCATGCGAATCCACTCCAGCTCGCGCTCCAGCGTGCGGATGCGCTCGCTTTCCTGTTTTTCTTCCACCATCAAGCGGGTTTTCTTCTGTTCCAGCCAGCCGGAGTAATTCCCCTTGTAGGGAATGCCCCGTCCGCGATCCAGTTCCAGAATCCAGCCGGCGACATTATCCAGAAAATAGCGGTCGTGGGTGACGGCGATCACCGTGCCGGGGTATTCCTGCAAGTGGCGTTCCAGCCACGCCACTGTCTCGGCATCCAGGTGGTTGGTCGGCTCGTCCAGCAGCAGAATATCCGGTTTTTGCAGCAGCAACCGGCACAGGGCCACCCGGCGGCGTTCGCCGCCGGAAAGCACCTTTACGGGAGTATCGCCGGGCGGACAGCGCAGGGCATCCATTGCCATTTCCAGCCGGGCATCAATGTCCCACGCCCCCAGATGATCAATCCTTTCCTGCACCTCGCCCTGCTTCTCAATCAACGCGCTCATTTCTTCGTCGGTCAGTGGTTCGGCGAAGCGCTCGCTGATGCGGTTGAATTCGTCCAGCAGGCTCATGGCTTCCTGTACGCCTTCGGCAACAATCTCGCGCACCGTTTTGTTCTCATCCAGCCGGGGTTCCTGCTCCAGATAACCGACCGTGTAGCCGGGTGCCAGCACGGTTTCGCCGTTGAAGTCCTTTTCCACCCCTGCCAGAATGCGCAGCAGGGTGCTTTTCCCAGAGCCATTCAAGCCGATCACCCCAATTTTGGCGCCATAAAAATACGAGAGATAAATATCCTGCAGGACGGGTTTTTTATCGTAAAACTTGCTGACGCCGATCATCGAATAAATGATTTTGTTGGGTTCGTTTGTCATGGCGCTGCTCTCCTGAGGTTTATTTTATCGTCAATTGGGAATGAGGGGTGGCGGAGAGATTAATTTGTTTAAGTCATTGCGAACTGCCGTCAGGTGGCGCGGCAATCTCTTACTTGTGCTGCCAGTATCGCTAATTTCTCAGGCGGAGTTGACCGAGGACGTCTCATTCACTTCACAAAGTTTGTTCATTTTGGATTACAATCAAGCCGCTATGGATGTGAAATCGCTCACGATGCTGGAATTTCCCAAAGTGCTGGAACGGCTGGCCGGTTATGCCGATTTCTCCGCATCTGCCGGGCTGGCCCGCGCCCTGCGCCCCACAGCCGATTTGGCGGAAGCGCTTACCCGGCAAGCCATCACCAGCGAAGCCCGGCGACTGCTGAGTGTGAAATCCGAAGCCGGCATCGGCGGAGCGAGAGACGTGCGTCCGCTGGCGGAACGCGCCGCGCGCAGCGGCGTTTTACTGCCGGCCGAACTGCTGGAACTCAAATCCACCCTCATTGCCGCCCGTGATCTATTCCGCACCCTGGAAAGCAAGCAAGCCGAATACCCGCATCTGGCGGCCATCGCCCAACCCCTAGCACCGCCGCCCGGACTGATTGAGGCCATCTCCCGCACCATCTCGGATCGCGGCGAGGTGCTGGACAGCGCCTCCCCTAAACTGGCCTCCCTGCGCTCGGAGATAAAGACGGCTCATGAACGGCTGCTTTCCCGTCTCCAAAAAATGATCCAGGATCCAAAAAATACACCCCATCTCCAGGAAGCCATCATCACCATGCGGAACGGGCGCTATGTCATCCCGCTGCGGGCTGAATCGCGCGGGCGGATTCGCGCCATCGTCCACGATCAGTCATCCTCAGGGGCTACCCTGTTTGTCGAGCCGCTCTCGGTGGTAGAACTCAACAATGCGTGGCACGAGCTGCAACTTGCCGAACGAGACGAAGAGCGGCGCATCCTCAGCGAGCTTTCCAATCAAATTGGAGAACACAGCCCCGCCATCATTGCAATTGTGGATGCCCTTGCCCGCCTTGATTTAGCCTTCATGTGCGCCAAATATGCCGAAGACCTCCACGCCGCCGAACCGGTACTGACTGCCTTCCGCAAAACCGGGCGCGAAAAGCACCCCGGCAGTGTGATTGTCCTTTATCAGGCCCGTCACCCACTGCTTGACCCCCAAACGGTGGTGCCGGTTGACGTGGTGCTGGATGAGAACACCTACGCCCTGGTGATAACCGGACCGAATACCGGCGGTAAAACGGTGACGCTGAAAACAGTCGGGCTGTTGGCGCTCATGGCCCAATCTGGCCTGCACATCCCGGCTCAGAGCGGTTCTACCCTGAGCATTTTTCGCAACATCTACGCCGATATCGGTGATGAGCAGTCCATCGAACAGTCGCTTTCCACCTTTTCGGGGCATATCACCAACATTGTGCGCATTTTACGGCGGATGGATTCGTTTTCGCTGGTGCTGCTGGATGAATTAGGGGCCGGCACCGACCCGCAGGAAGGCTCTGCCCTGGCGCGGGCTATTTTGGGCTATCTGGTGGAAAAACGGGTGACCAGCCTGATTGCCACTCACTACCCGGAATTGAAAGCCTATGCCCACGCCACCCCCGGAGTGGTTAACGCCAGCATGGAGTTTGACCTGCGTTCGCTCAAACCGACTTACCGCCTGACCATTGGTCTGCCGGGACGCTCAAATGCGCTGGCCATTGCCGAAAGGCTCGGCCTGCCGCCCGAAATCCTTTCAGCCGCACGGAGCATGATCAACCCGACCGACCTGCGTGCCGAAGACCTGCTGGATGAAATCCACCGCCAGCGCGATCTGGCGCGCAAAGCCCGCAGCGAAGCTGACCGCTTACGTTCTCAGGCGGAAAATATGCGCCGCGAACTGGCTCAGCGGTTGGAAAAAATCGAAGAAGAACGGCGTGCCATCCTCGAAAAAGCCCGCCGCGAGCAGGAAGAAGAAATTGCTGCCCTGCGTGCCGAACTGGACGCCCTGCGCCGCGAACTGCAGCGTGCCCGTCAACCGCTGGACGCGCTCAAACCCCTTCAAGAACGCCTGGAAGAATTGCAAAGCGAAGCCGAACAACCGGTGGAAGGCGCACCCATCGAGCTCACCCGCCCGCTACGGCTGGGGGAAAAAGTGCGCCTGCGCTCGCTCCAGATGGAAGGGGTGATTACCGCACTGGGTCAGTCCGAAATCGAAGTCCAGATGGGAAACCTGCGGCTGCGCGCCCGCCCCGAAGAAATTGAACGCCCCGGCAGCCCGCCGCCGCAAGAAAATCCATCCCCCACGCCCCCCAGCGCCGCCCGCCGGTCATCTACGGCTCGTCCGGCAGCAGCCCGTCCGGCTGTGTTCACCCCATCCCCCGGCATGGAACTCGACTTGCGCGGACAAAGGGCTGATGAAGCCATTGAAGCCTTGCAGCGCTACCTTGAATCGGCTTACCTGAGCGGTATGCCGTTTGTGCGCGTGATTCACGGCAAAGGCACCGGTAAACTGCGCCAGGCTGTGCGGGAATTCCTCAAGCAAAATGAATTTGTTGCCAGCTGGGAAACCGGCCTGGACAGCGAAGGCGGCGAAGGCGTTACGGTTGTCCATCTGCGGGAGGGCTGATTTTCTCCTCATTCGACCTTCTTTACAGAAGAACAAAGAGCGATCGTGTTGATCCCCATCCACGATCGCTCTTTCATGCGGATGACCCCTATTAAATCCGCCCAAACTGGCTTATTCGTTGCTCTTTTTATACCAGCCGGGCGTTGACGCAATGTGGACAAAGTGTGAGTAAAAAATTACAAAATAATCCGTGATTCCAGTCTTTCGCGTAGTCGAATATAGCGCTCGGACAGCCCCAACAGCCGCGTTTGATCGTCCAGAAAGCCAAGCAGGCCGCGCAATTCGCGCGAACGTTGCCGTCGCTCTTCCGGTGAGATGGGCAATCCCAAAATCAACTCCAGTCCGGCAATCTCCGCCCAGATGAGCCCCAATTCGCGCCCGCGGTGGATCAACTGGCGGGCGTGCTCAATGGACTGAGCCGTATCCCCCTCCCGTGCCAGTTGAGCGGCGATCCAGTAATAAATCAGGCCAAGCGCGGTCAACCCGTGTTGCTCAACTTCGTTCCTCAGGCCATTCACCAGATGCAGGTCAATCCCGCTATTTGCGTCCAGCGATCGGCTCAACACCTCTCCCATTTGGGCCGGCAGGCGGATGATCTCCAGCCCGGATTCGTTACTCAACTCGATGGATTTGCGCAGGAAAGGAAAGCCGTTTTCGGGTTGGCCGTTGAGAACCAGCGCAGTGCCCAGACGAAACAGACATTCCATGGCGCTGATTGGGTTGCGGCTGATTTCCAGACCACGCCGGTAATACTCCACTGCCATCTCGTAATCCCGCAAAAAGGTCATCAAATCACCCTGAATGCAGATTGCCCGGGCGAGGATGTCGTCGCTTTTCCCGCCTTCCACCATCCCAATGACCTGCTGACTATCCTGCCAGGCGTTTTTCAGCAGTCCGCGGTACAAATGGATGTTCCCGCGGATTGTCAAGAGATAAGCCAGACGAAAATCATCACCGATTGCCTGCGCCATCTCGATGGCTTCTTCGCAATGCTGCAAAGCCGGCCCAAATTCCGCCAGCAGATATTCGCTCATCGCCAGCCACACCAAAGCATCAATACGGAAGACCAGCCCGGCCACCGAGAGGCTGCTTTCCAGCGCTCGTTGCGCTGCTGCCCGGGCTCGCTCCGGTTTTGCCAGCAAGATGTAATTGTAAGCCAGTTTTGCCTGAGCCTCGGCCACTGCCCGGCTGGTGCGCTGGTCCTGTCCGGATCCGGCCATTTCCAGCACATTCTCCAGCGAGTAAATCGCGTCCTGATGCCGCAGCAATTGGGCAAGGAAATCCGCCCGCCGACTACCGGCCTCGATCATTTCGGACTGACTGCCGGACTGCCGTAAAAAGGGAATGGCATGTTCCAGTTGAGCGAGCGCAAGGCGCGCCTGCTGGCGCAAACCGGCCACACGCGCCAGCCCGCTGTAAGCGCTGCCAATCAACAAGGGGGAGTAGCGCAGCTCGCCAAAGCGCAAGAGTGCCGCGTAGCTTTGTTCGGCCTGCTCTAAACGATTTTGCTGGCAGCAAAAATCTCCCCATTGCACATATAGACGGTACAGATGCTCTTCGGTCAATTCAGTTTCGATGCGCGGGAGCATCTTCTCCGCTCGCTGGAAGGCTATTTCGACGGCATGGGTCTGGTGGTGGGCAATGGCTTGTTCGGCTGCCAAAAGCCAGTACTGAAATGCGCGCAGGTTTTCACCGGCCAGTTCAAGGTGCGTGGCAATTCTCTCGGCAAAAGCGGGGCTCTCTTCCAGGGAAATATAGGCCTCGGCTACCCGTAAATTGAGCAATTGCTGCCGCGCCGGGCTGAGTTCAAACAGCAGTACTTCGCGAATCTTGTCGTGGATGAAGGCGTACTGGCGGGTATGGTCGTTGGAATAGACCGGACGGATTAAGTGCGTCCGTTCGAGTTCTTCGATAACCCGCACGCACTCCTCGATGTCCAGCTGAGCCGCCGCTTGAAGCACCCGCAGCGGAAAGGTATGGCCGATCACTGCGGCGGTAACCAGCGTCTGGCGGGTCTGCGGCTCCAACAAACGCAACCGTTCGCGCGCCAGGGCATGGATGCTGCTGGCCAGCGGCAGATGAGGAACGACCTTGAGCTGATTGACATCCAGATTGAAATCCAGCACCGCCCGTAAAGTTTCCAGCACAAACAGGGGATTTCCACCCGTTTCCAGTCCAAGGCGTTCGATAAATTCCAGGGGAGCGGATTTGCCCAACGCCAGGCGGATCAGCTCACCGACTTCATCGCGGTTGAGCAGTTCCAGCGTGGTTTGGTGAACCATCCACGGGATTTGCGACTGGCTGAGAAACCGCTCCAATGCCGGGTTGGGTTCTTCAGGGCGGGCTGCCACAATCAGCAACCCCCGCTGAGAAAACAGGCGGTGATCGAGCAGGTACGCCAGCACATGGAAGGTGTGTTCATCACACCACTGGGCATCATCTACAAACAGCAATAGCCGCTGGCGGCGGGAAAGAATGCGGAACAGTTGTAAAAATGCTTCGGCAATCTGCTGGTGCTGGTGGCTGAGCGAAATTTCAATGGGCGGAAAGACATCCGGACGCAGAGAAGGCAACTCCGGCAGCAGGGTGGACAAATAACCGGCCCAAACGGCATCCAATTGCTGCCACTCCTCGACCGTAACCGAATGACGCAGCAAATCAATCAAAGGCTGGTAGGGCAATTCGGCCAGATGCGAAAACCCCGCGGCCAGCAGCAAGCGCGGCGCCGGCTGCAGCGATTGATAGAATTCGAACACCAGCCGCGACTTTCCGGCACCGCCCTCACCCCAAATAACTTCTACACCACCGCGCTGGAGTGCCAGTTTCAGATCTGCCAGCAGCTTTTTCCGCCCGACAAACGGCAGTTGCAGGGTAAGCATGTTATGCCACGGGTTGACCGTCGGGAACGGCTGGACATCTGACCCCTCCCGAACGTGCTGACAGAGATTGCTCAGGATGGTAGGCAGGTTTTCGCCCATCTCTTCATAGAACTGCCGGATGCGGTCACATTCGCTCAGGGCTTCGCTGCGCCGCCCAAGATCGTGCAGCCACTGGATCAATTGATAATACAGATCGGGGTTTTCTTCATCCAGGTGAATGGCTTTGCGAATCCAGTGAACGGCGTTTTCCAGATCACCGCTGACGGCACAATGTTCGCTCAATGTTTCCAGCAAATTCTGGTAACTAAATGACAGAGACTGGCTGGTAAAACTCAACCAGTGATCCAGTCCGTCGGTGGAAGGCAGATTCGCTCCGGCGAGGAATTCCTTGCCGCGCCATAAATTGACCGCCTTGACCATTTGCTGGTAAATCGCTTCCGGCAGGGGGGTGTGCATTCCGCGCTGCAGGTAAGGGCGCACCTGTTCCAGCAAGGCCTGATATTCGAGCAAATCCACATAAACCCGATCGGTATCCAGCCGTACATGATCCTGGGTGGCTACAATCAGAGCAGGGTCGGGCAGTTCGGATCGCAATTTACTGAGCGCTTCGCGAATGTGGCGGCGGGCGTCATCCTCGCTTTCCTCCGGCCAGAACAAATCCATGAGGACACTGCGCCCCACCGGGTCGGGCTGGCTTGCCAGATAGAAAAATAAAGCGCGCAGCAGGCGGCGCTTGATGTGGATTTCCTGCTCGTCGTAAAAAACTCGTGGAGAGCCCAGCAGAAGAACACGCAGTTGGCGAGCGTCTTCTTCCATAACCCGTTTTACCTCCACTCCGTCAAACAACCGGTATCGTCGTCACTCATACCAGTCTGCCTGCCAGTTGTAACGCCCGCGCTTGCGCCATCTGGAGTGTCTCACGGGCGGCGTTGAGGTTGACCTGAGTGACTGCGCCCAGCATTTGGGCCAGTTCAATCAAACGGGCTTCTCCCTCCAGTAATTCAACCCGTGTGGACGTACGCCCGCCTTCCACCTCCTTACGCACTGAAAAATGTTGATCACCAAAGGCGGCCAGCTGCGGCAGGTGGGTTACGCACAAGACCTGATGCTGGCGTGCCAACAGCCACAATTTTTCACCCACCACCGCACCGACCCGCCCGCCAATCCCTTGATCAATTTCATCAAAAATCAGGGTGGGGATTGCATCGGCCTGGGTCAGCACCCGTTTGAGGGCGAGCATCAGGCGCGAGGTTTCGCCGCCCGAGGCAATTTTGACCAGTGGTTTCAAACCCTCACCGGGATTGGGCGCAATCAAAAATTCCACCCGATCCACGCCGCTTTCGTCGAAAGCCAGCCGATCGTCCCCGCCGTTCAGGCTCAATCCCTGAGGGTCTGGCTGGTTGTGCAAATCCACGCTGAAGCGTGCGCCGGCCATGCTTAAGTCCGCCAGTTCCGCCTCAACCGCCCCGGCCAGTTGAGCCGCGGCGCTCTGCCGAATGTGCGAAAGGCGAGCAGCCAGTTCGGCCAGTTGCTGTCGCAGGGCTTTTTCTTTCTCTTCCAGTTCGGCAATCCGTTCGGTGGCATGGGCGATCGTTTCCAGCTCCTGCCGCGCCGAGCGGGCAAATTCCAGCACCGCCTCGATGCTGCCGCCGTACTTACGCTTGAGGCGATGAATCAAGTCGAGTCGTTCTTCTACCTGCTCCAGCCGGCGCGGGTTGAATTCAATCGTATCCAGGTAGCGGCGCAATTCACGGCTGATTTCGGCCAGCGTATCGTTGACCGCGAGGGCCTGTTCCGCCAGCCGGTTTTGATCCGGGTCAATGCGCGCCAGCCCTTCCAGCGCCGTAATCACCTGACCGAGCAAATCGGTCAAAGCGGGGGTGTCGGGGAGACCTTCGTCCAGCAGGCTCAGCGCTTCCTGGGCCAGCGAGGAGAGATTTTCGGCATTTGCCAGGCGGTTGCGCTCTTGCCGCAGGGTTTCTTCTTCGCCCGGTTGCAGGCGGGCTTCCTCGATTTCACGCGCCTGATATTCGAGCAAATCGGTGCGCCGGGCGGCATCCTGCTCGCTCTGGCGCAGGTTTTCCAGATCCTTCTGCGTGCGGCGCAGTTCGCGGTAAATCTGCTGATAAGCCGTCAGGGTCTCCTGCGAACCGGCAAAGCGGTCCAGCAAATTCAAATGCTGGCGGACATTCAGCAACGAAAGATGCTCGGACTGCCCGTGAATATCCACCAGATAACTGCCCAGTTCGCGCAGCAGGCTGATCGAAACGCTATGACCGTTGATGCGCGCCGTGCTGCGCCCGTTTTGACGGATTTCACGGCTGATCAGGATGGTCTCTTCGTCCTCCAGCAAATCCTCGCGCCTGAGCAAATCCAGGATGGCCTGGCGGTTGGATGACGGAATGAGAAATAGCGCTTCTACGCTGGCACGCTCAGCGCCGGCGCGGATGAAGGCCGGTTCGGCACGCCCGCCCAGCACCGCTGTGATCGCATCCAGAATAATGGACTTCCCCGCGCCGGTTTCGCCGGTAAAGGTGGTTAAACCAGCCTGCAGGGTCAACTCCAGAGATTGGATGATGGCAAAATTCTGGATGCGGATTTCACTCAGCATAAGGTTGCGTTCATTAAACTCGAATGCCGGTCAGTCGGTAAAAGACCGTGCTGGTCACCAGTACTACGTACAACACCTGCCAGATCAGCCCAAAAAGATTCAACATGCCCAGTCCCATCACAATACCCAGAACATTGATCAGCGGCAGAATGGCGCCACCGGCACCGGCAGCCAGCGTGGCGGTGTTGTACAACAGTCGGGAGCGGCGCTTGCGGGTCACACTGCGCACTGCCTCGGCAATGATCACACCGGCAATCGGCGCCAGAAAAATTGTAAAAAATCCCAGAAAAGACGTCAACAAACTACCCAAAAAACCCAGCAAACCGGCAACCGCCAGCGCAAGGGGATAATCCAGCCACTGGGCGGTTTCGAATTTCTTTTGCTGGCCGCGCAGGCAGTCGCGGCAGCGGTAGCCGGTTTCGGTCAGCACGGCACATTCGGTGCAGATTGGCCGTTCACAGCGGTTGCAGCGCAGCAAGGTCTCGCGGTTAGGATGATTGACGCAATACATTTTGGGTTGGGCATCTTCGATCATGATGAATCCTCAGCGGCGGGGTTTTGTTCCATGTAGGCCGTCAGGTTGCGGTAGAAATAACCATAGTCCTGAAAACGAACAAAGCGCGCCATTTCGGGCAGGGCATCTACCCGTACCGAATCGCCGTCCAGCATGGTGATGGGAGCCTGGCCGTCCACGCTCAAAACCGCCTCGTGATTGGTATTGACGGTTACCGTGACCACCGAGCCTTCTGAGAGGATAATTGCGCGGTCAAGCGAGAGATGCGGCGCAACGGCGACGATTAAGATGTTGCGTAAATCCGGCGGTAAGATTGGACCGCCGACGGCCAGCGCATAGGCAGTTGAACCGGTGGGAGTCGCCACAATAAGCCCGTCGGCAATGTAGGTTGCCAGCGTATACCCATCCACGCTGGCTCTCAGGCGCACCGGGCGGACATACTGGCCGCGACAGACGACCACCTCGTTCAAGACGCTCCAGCAGCCCAGGGATTGATCGCCGCGCCGGTGCTCGGCGCGCAGCATCATGCGGTTTTCCAGCCGGTAGCGCCCATCCAGCAGGCGCGGCAGCATCTCTCGCCACTCGTCGCGCTGAACTTCCATCAGAAAGCCGAAGCGTCCTAAATTGATTCCCAGCACCGGAATGCCGAGCGGCGCGCACAAATGACCGGCGCGCAGCATGGTGCCGTCCCCGCCCAGCGCAATGAGCAGGTCAAACTGGCCGGCTTTCACCTGCTGGCGAAAAGCCTTATCCGACATGGGGGCGTGAATCACCTGTGCGACCCCGCGGCCCTGCAAAAAGCGGGTGATCTGCTCGGCTTCCAGCGGGGCATCCGCCAGAGACGGGTGATAACCGATGGCAATTCGCTGCGGAACGGGCTGTCCGTTTTCCATGAGATTATTATACCCTCTTGGAAAAAGAAATCCCACCCGCCCGTCAAACCCCGCAACGGCATTTTTTTGAGGTGGAAAAATCGAGCCCGCAGAATTATCCCCACCCGTGACCTGACAATAAAATGCCGGAGGGGACTTCCCTCCGGCGCTCTTTTGAAATGGCCCGATGATGGTTGGCTGAGGTGATCAGGCTGCGGTAAAACCGCCGTCAATCACATAAACGCTGCCGTTGGTGTAACTGCTTTCATCCGAAGCAAGGAACAACATCAATCGGGCGACCTCTTCCGGTAAGCCGTAGCGTTTGAGTGGAACCTGAGCCTCAAAACCGGCTTTGACCTGCTGACCGGCGCCGGGGGCTGCCATTTCTTCAATTGAGCGCATCATGCGGGTTTCAATGGGACCCGGGTTGATGGTATTGACGCGGATGCCCATGCTGCCGTATTCCAGTGCGGCGCTGCGCATCATGCCAATCACGGCATGTTTGCTGGTCACATAAGCCGAAAAGCCGGGCGAACCGACCACACCGGCAACCGAGGAAGTGATGATGATGCTCCCGCCACCCGCCTGCAACATAGCCGGAATGACACTCTGCAAGCCGAGGAACACACCCCGTACGTTGATGGCCAGAACCCGGTCAAAAGTTTCCAGCGGGTATTCGTGCAACGGTTTGACCGTCCCTTCAATACCGGCATTGGCAAGGAAGACATTGACTTTGCCAAACCGCTCAACGGCTTTTTTGACCATTGCCTGATTGTCTTCCGGTGAAGTTACATCGGCAACGATGTAATCGGCATTTTCGCTGCCAAGTTCACCCGTCAGATCCTTTAGCACACTCTCGTTAATATCCGCCAGAAGCACTTTGCTGCCTTCGGCGACAAACAGCCGGGCTGCCGCTGCCCCAATGCCGCCCGAACCACCGGTGATAATCGCCACCTTTCCATCCAGCCTGCCCATATTACCCTCCTTCAACAAAATTGGATAAAATTTGTCTAGATATGTTAATTTTATAAAAATATGCCAGAAAAATCAAAACCCCATCCAATTTGTACAAACTTTTCGTTTCATTGGATGGGGTAATAAAACTGGTAAAATCAAGCGCATGCGTTATCGAAAAATCCCCTATCAAAAACGCTCCAGGCTGCCTTTCTGGCTGGTAATTGCAGGCGCTCTACTGCTGATTGGCTGGATGGTCAGCCCGCTTTCGCCGTTTCACTCCCGCATTGCCTGGCGGGTGGAAATTGCCCGCACTTACCTGAGAGGTATCTTCCAGCCCGTTCAGGCGATGCCCACGGCGCTGCCCGTCCAGGCCGGGGCGTTGAATCTTTCCACCTTGACCCCCAGCCCGACTGCCCCAGCGGCAACACCGGCAACCGCCACCCCCACGCCGCTGCTTTCTCCCACCCCCAGCCCGACCCCCACCCCCATTCCGGCACAAGTCCAGCTGCCCGCTCCGCCGTGGGAGAAGCAGGATATCAACAACTGCGGCCCGGCCACTCTCTCCATGTTCCTCAACTTTTTTGGCTGGAAAGGTGATCAATTCACCATCTCGGATGTCATCAAACCCATTCCTCAAGACCGCAACGTAAATATCGAGGAGTTGCTTTACTACACCCGCAATTACGCCGGCTGGCTGCGCAGCGAGTTCCGCGTTGGCGGGACGGTAGAACTGCTCAAAGGCTTCATCGCCGCCGGCTTGCCGGTGGTGATTGAAGAAAGTTTTTACTTTGAGGAATACTACTGGCCGAACGATGACCGCTGGGCCGGTCATTACCTGCTGGTTACCGGCTACGACGATGCTACGCAAACGTTTACCGGCCAGGATTCGTTTTACGGCCCGAATAAGCGCATTCCCTACGCCGAACTGGACAGGAACTGGCAATCCTTCAACCGCGTGTACTTCTTTGCTTTCCTTCCCGAACAGGAGGAAATGGTCAAAAACCTGTTAGGCGAGGACTGGGACATTGCTCAAAACCGCAAAAATGCCCTGGAAACGGCCCGCCGCGAAACCGAGCAAGACCCCCAAAACGGTTTTGCGTGGTTCAATCTGGGCAGCAATCTGGTGTATTTTGAATCCTATGCCGAGGCGGCTCAGGCCTATGACCGCGCCCGTGCTGCGGGTCTGCCGCAGCGCATGTTACGCTATCAGTTCGGGCCGTTTTTTGCCTACTTCAACACCGGGCGGGATGCCGACTTGCTGGCGCTGACCGAGTACGCCCTCAAAATCACCCCCAACTCCGAAGAAGCCCTGTTGTGGCACGGCTGGGCGCAATACCGTCTGGGTAACCGCCAAAAGGCCATCGAAAGCTTTCAAAAAGCCCTGGAAGCCCGCCCCGGCTACTTTGATGCGCAGTACGCGCTCAATTTTGTCAACCAAAACTAAGGTGTCCTATGAACAGTCGTATTCCTGCTTCCATTGTGATCCTGCTGGTGTTGTTTTGTTTGGGTAGTCTGGCGGTGGTGTGCATCACCGCCGGCGTCCTGTGGCAAAATACCCCCCGGCCATCCCCCACGCCGCTCAGCCTTGCTTCAACCGTGGCGGTTTCCCCGCCACCGGTTACCCCCGATTCAACCCCTTCGCCGTCCGGCACAACCGAGGTTGCCCCTTCAACCTCGCCCACCCGCCCGATTTCCGCGGAGGATGCAGCCATCTTGAGGCAGATGGAAGAGATCGAACGGCAGGTTGCCGCGCTGCGGGGTTTAGCCTTGCTGCAACCGGTTCAGCGCCGTCTGATGAACGCCGAAGAGCTGCGTCAGCACGTGGAAGAAAACTTCCTCAAAGATTACTCGGCGGAAGAAGCCAGACAAGATGCGCAGGTACTGTCGGTGTTTGGTTTGCTCAACAGCGATTATGACCTGTACTCCCTGTACCTTGACCTGTACAGCGAACAGGTAGCCGGTTTTTACGATAGCGAAACCAAGGAGATGTATGTGGTGCAGGGGGGCACGTTCGGTGGCATGGAGCGTTCTACTTACGCGCATGAATTTACCCACGCCCTGCAAGATCAGCATTACAACCTGCGGGAAGGCTTGAAAGTCAACCCCGATTACTGCAAGGAAGACAGCGAGTACTGCGCCGCCGTGCAGGCGCTGATTGAAGGCGATGCCAGCCTGACCGAACAGTACTGGCTTTACCAGCACGGCACGGCGCAAGACCGGCGGGATATTGAAGCCTTTTACGCCAGTTATTCCAGTCCGGTTTTGGACGCTGCCCCCTCTTTCCTGCGTGAGGATTTTGCCTTTCCCTACCGCGAAGGGGTGGACTTCGTCCTGACTCTCTTTCAGAAGAACGGCTATCCGGCCATTGACGCCGCCTTTGCCAACCCGCCGCTTTCAACCGAGATGATTTTGCACCCGGAAAAGTACCCCGACGACCGCCCGGTTACTGTCAGTCTGCCGCCAGTGGAAACCCTGCTTAACCGCCCGGTGGAAGAGCTTGACCGCGGCGTAATGGGTGAATGGTACACCTACCTGATTTTGGCGCACGGTCTTCAAGAAAACTGGCGGATTGCCGACGAACTGGCACGTCAGGCGGCAGCCGGCTGGGAGGGGGATGCCTACGCCGTCTTTTGGGATGAAACTGCCAATCAGCCGGTGATGGGATTGCTTACCGAATGGGAAAGCGAACGGGATGCGGGTGAATTTCGGCAAGCCTTTACGGCCTACGCCCGCCTGCGCTGGGGCGAAGCCGACCAGCAAGACCTGGAACGCGGCTGGCTGTGGCAGGAGACTGCCGATGGGGTGGTCTTCTTCCAGCAGCGCGGTAACCAGACCCTGTGGCTGATCGTCCCGCGGGAAGCCGATTTATCCCTGCTCAAACCGGCTGGTTGGTAACATGCCCCTCGATTTGGCGCGAATTCGGGCGATTTGCTTCGATGTGGACGGCACGCTCAGCGATACGGATGACCGCTGGGCGGCGCGTCTGGCGGGCTGGCTGCGTCCCCTCGGAGGGCAGCGCGCTTCACGCCTGGCCCGATGGTTGATCATGGGGCTGGAATCTCCGGCTAACTGGGTGTATGGGATGCTCGACCGCCTGCATCTGGATGATGAAGCCACCCGGCTGGTGGACTGGCTCTTCCGCCATCAAGCCGAAAGAGGGGGGCGCTTTACCCTGATTGAGGGGGTTGACAGGCTGCTGGCCGGCCTGAAAGAACGCTACCCGCTGGCGGTGGTGAGCGCCCGCGGCGAAAAGGCGACGCTGGCCTTCCTCGATCAATTCGGTCTGCGCGGACATTTTTGGGCAATTGCTACGGCGCACACCTGCACACACACCAAACCGTTTCCACACCCGGTCTTATGGGCAGCCGAACAGATGGGCGTTGCCGCATCGGATTGCCTGATGGTAGGTGATACGGTGGTGGACATCCGCGCCGGCAGGGCTGCCGGCGCTCAAACTGTGGGGGTGTTATGCGGCTTCGGTAAAGAGAAAGAACTGCGCCGCGCGGGGGCTGATTTCATTCTGGAAACAACCGCTCAACTGGGCGACTTGCTGCGGGGGTGAGCCGCTTCCCATTCCTCAAATATCCAGCACCACCCAGGCCGGGTCGTGGTCGCTGCCATCCCCGCCCAGTTTTTCCCGCCGGCCAATCCACGCCGCCGTCTGACGCAGTGCCAGTTTCTGGCTGAGCCAGATTTGATCGAACAACTCATAGCGGGCCGGCTGGCCGCTGGCTTTGTAGCGGTGAGTCCAGAGCGGGCTGGAGGGCGGCGGGTTATCCCGGCGCGGCGGGCGGGTTTCCTGAGCGTTGCTCAGTCCGTTGACCAGTTCGAGGGTGCGGCTTTGCACAAACGCCGCCAGACACTCCGATTCGGGCGAGTCATTCATATCCCCCACCAGGGCAAACGCACCGTTGGGGCGGGTGCGCTCGATGAGAATCCGCTCGGTCACTTCCGCCTGACGGCGGCGGGTCAGGTCAGCTCGCTGCTTACCGGTGATCGGATTTTCGTTCGGAGCAAGATACTGGCTTTTGAGATGGGTGTTGAAGAGGGTAAACAATCGCCTGCGCCGTTTAGGGTCGAGAATCTCCACTTCGAGCAGGTCGCGGCTAAAGATGGGCGAATCGGGTTCGTCGGGATGAGAGGCAAACCGCCACGAGGTCAACGCCCCGATGGGCAATTTGCTCAAAACGCCCACATCAATCAGGCGCGGGTCGTTGCCCTCCACCAAAGCCTGATATGGGTACAAACTTCTCAGATAATCGCGGTTGAAATGCTGCAACGCCGGCAGGTCTTCCACTTCCTGCACCGCCAGAACATCCGCATCCATTTCCAGAATACGGCGGGCGATCAGGGTTGTGGCGGCTTCATCCTTTCCCTTGACCAGTCGCCCCATGAAGGAGCGGATGGCGTAATCCTGCGGATCGTCAAAAGTGTAGGTCACACTCAGGCCGGTATCACCAGCGAGAATGGCCTCAATACGCCCCTTGAAATTGAAACGAGAAAACAGGTTATTCAGGTTAAAAGTACCGATTTTGACAATCATCCCTCACCGCCTCTCTCAAAAAAACCGATAACATCATTTTCTGCTATCATTTTACCTGCAAGCCGTTTCAAACGTGTTATAAATGAGGGTGAAGAAAATTATCTTCTAACATAGACAATGAAAATTCTTTCAAGAATACTTTGGACGGAGAATTCAGGAAATGTCGGAAGACCTTGAACTCGTCACAATAGACGAAGCAGCTCAGTTGGTTGGTAAGACACCTCACAATATTCGAGATTATATTCAACGCGGTCGCATCCGAAAATACAACGAATTGGGCCAACCGATAGAGCGTGCAACCAATGGGCATCTACGAGTTTCTCTAAAAGAGATCAGGATTTTTCTCTCTCTTGTAGAACAAGGGCTTGAAAAGCACCACCATGCAGGGCTTCACCCAGAACTTGGTTTTCATGATGTTCCTGAGCATAAGAGAACAAAACATGTTCATCGGCTTCATCCTTATTTGGGTAAATTTATTCCACAACTTGTAGAGTGGTTTCTGGCTCGTTATTTTCAGCCGGATGATGTTATTCTCGATCCTTTCATGGGCTCTGGGACCACATTGATCCAGGGCAATGAAATGAAAATGCACACAATTGGTATAGACATTTCCCCGTTCAATTGCTTGATTGCTCGTGTTAAAGCAGCAAAGTATGATATTACAAAAGCAAGTTACGAAATCCTGGACATCGAAAAGAAAGTAGCAAATTTTTCAGCCGAACTGAATCGCTCTGAGATTAACAAATGGTCACTCTTTCCTTTAGACACGATAGAGGATATTAAGAACCGGTTATTGGCAAATTGTAAAAGTGAATATCTCAAAACATGGTTTGCTCCTCGGGCTTTAATTGAAATGCTTTATTATCGGGACTTGATTCCAAATTATCATTATCAGGATTTGTTACGCGTTCTACTTAGCAGGGCGGTTCGCTCATCCAGGTTGGTACCTCACTACGATTTGGCTACTCCCAAAGTTCCGCTCCCTGTCGGGGAAAAATACTGGTGTAGGAAACATAATCGGTTTTGTTATCCAATAGACAACTGCATCACAAAGATCCATGCTTACAGTCGAGATACCGCACGCCGTATAGCAGAATTTGATAAGATTCGTTCAGACAGGAGTATTAACATCATTCAAGCTGACTCAAGAACCGTTGACCTGAAGGCTGAACTTGCCTCAACAGTGATTGCAGGTCGTCCAATTGACGGTATCTTTACTTCCCCCCCCTATGTGGGGCAAATTGATTATCACGATCAACATATTTACGCTTACGAACTCTTCGGTTTTCCTCGTCAGGATGAACAGGAAATCGGGCCGAAGAAAAAAGGCAAGTCGAAACAGGCACAATTTGAATACATAGAGGGAATTGCTGCTGTTTTCCGGAATGTATTACCTCTCCTAAAATCAGATGCAAAAATTTTTGTTGTTGCCAATGACCGGTTTAATCTTTACCCAGAAATCGCCAAAAGAAGCGGTTTGCGAATTATAGATGAATTCCACCGTGCTGTCACAAAACGCACAGAGCAGGGTGATGATCCCTATCAAGAAACAATCTTTTTCATGATGAAGGTTTGAAAAATGACGTTTTCTGCTACTCAACAAACCAAAATAGAAGAATTGCTCAAACAAAAAATTAGAAGGAAGTTGAGTAATTACTCGTCAGAATCGCAAGAATCACAATCAATGCCATTCCACGTCCGCCTGCTTGGTAAGGACCGAATGGCCTTATTTTCTTTTATACAATCCCTCAATACAACCTTAGGAACCTCAGTTTTTGAACAAGTAGCGGCTATTGTTGCTTCACCAAATTTTAGACGCGTTGTCAATCAGTACAGAGAATTTGATAATACGATTAGCGAAAATGCCCAAGTTGTTATTCAAGAGATTATAGACAATTTACGGGCAGCAAGAGAAACTCCTGACAAAGTGAGAGAAATCAAAAAAATTCTTGACGTAGCCCAGACTGGAACGATCAAGACAATCCGACGCCCTCGTATAGATTTATTCCTTGAATCACACGATGGCACTGAATATTATTTTGATCTAAAAACAGCCAAACCAAACAGGGACGATATTATCGGCTTCAAAAGAAAATTATTAGAATGGGTAGCCATTCGCGGATCAGTAAATCGTGATGTTAAAATTTTTACAGGGATTGGAATCCCATATAATCCCTATGAACCTCAGCCTTATGATCGTTGGACTTTTCAAGGAATGTTTGATCTGGAGCGTGAATTAAAAGTTGGAAAAGAATTTTGGGATTTTCTTGGTGGAAAAGGAACTTATGAAGCATTACTGGAAATTTTTGAGAAAGTTGGCATAGAATTGCGCCCTGAGATTGATCAAAGATTTTCGGCTTTCACAGCTCAGTGACCGAGAGATATAATGATAACCTTCTTTAAATTCCGATAACAATAAACCATTACAGGTGAAACCCATGCCCATACCATTCCTCCCCTCTAACGTTCGCCGCAATCACGCCCTGGAACATGCCACCCTCCAAATTCTGGGCGAAAAGAATCCCCGTCTGCGTCTGGCCGGTTACTCCGATTCTCTCGGTTTCTGGATCATCGGCAAAGTGGATTTCGACGACTTACAGGAAGCCATTTATCAAGCCGAAACCCGCCTGAACCAGGGCGAATCTCACCTTGCCATCCACCCCAACTGCGGCACCAACTTTGCCGCCAGTGGCCTGATCGCTGCTCTGGCGGCCTTCCTCGGCATGCTGGGCAGCGGCAATTCGGCCCGCAGCCGCTGGGAGCGTCTGCCGCTGGTGGCCGTGCTGGTCACGCTCAGCCTGATTCTCAGCCGCCCGCTCGGGCCGTGGCTGCAGGCGGTAGCCACCACCGATGCCCGCCTGAACGGTCTGCATGTGATGGGGGTTGACCGCTTTGAGCGGCGCGGTATTCCGCTGTACCGCGTTCACACCCGCTCCTGAGGGGGGCGTAAATGCAGCCAGCCCGCCCTGAAGCACAGGTGCTCCTCTTGTACGGCGATGACACGCAGGCAATCGCCGATGCAGCCGCTCAGCTGGAATCTGCCGCGCTGGCCGACTCCACCGTGGGGGACCTGAACATGAGCCGGTTTGACCTGGAAGACCGCAATACCAGCGAGGAACAAATCCAGTCAGCCATCTACGCATTGCCCTTTCTGGCCGAAAAACGGCTGGTCATCCTCCACCATCCTTTGGCGCGCTTTAAAACCGCCGAAGCCTGCCAGCGGCTGATCCATCTACTGGACGGTTTGCCGCCCACAACCCGCGTGGTGCTGATTGTGCCGGATCGCTATCAGGGCAGTAAAGGCTGGGAAATTCTCGATGATAAAAAACGCGGCAAACCCCTGCTGGAATGGGCAAAAAAAGGCGGTCAACGCGTGGGGGTGCGCGAACTGCGCCTGCCTCGCCAGAGCGAAATGACCGATTGGATCCTGCGCCGCGCCAAACAGGAAGGTGGGCAGTTCACCCCCCGCGCCGCTGCTGAACTGGCTGCTCTGACCGGCAACGATACCGGCATCGCCGTTCAGGAAATTCGCAAACTACTTACCTACGTGGACTTCAAGCGCGCCGTGGAGGTGGACGATGTGCAGGAAGTGGCTGCCTCCGGCGGTCAGGCGGATGTGTTCAAAATGGTGGATGCCATCGCCACGGGAGAAAGCCGCACCGCCCTGCGCCATCTCAAAATTTTGCTGGAAGAAGAAGACCCCGTCCGCCTTTTTGGGATGATCATCCGCCAGTACCGCCTGCTGATTCTTGCCCGTGAGGCACTGGAGCAGGGCATCTCGACTCCCGCTGAAATTGCCAAACGTCTGAAAATTCACGCCTTCGCAGCCGAAAATATCATCCGGCAGGCTCAGCGGCTGAGCTTAACAAAACTGGAAGGCGCTTACCGCCTGATCCTGACCACCGACCAGATGATAAAATCAGGTCAGGCGGATTTTGAGACTGCCCTGCAAACCCTCATCGTTCAATTATCCACACCCCAACCTGTTCCTTAAAAGTATTCCCCTGCCAGTTTCATCGCCAAATGCCTTTCAGGGTTGAAAGGGAATTTTCATCACCATCTGGCACGAACCTTGTTACTCCAAACAGGGTCAGGGATAGATGAATGCCTTGTTCATTCCAGCGGAGGCGCGATGAAAATACCTCGTTTTGTTGTTCTCAATGGCCTTGTCCTGATTGCTTTGTGGATGATGCTGGTTTCGTCTCATCCGGCGCTGGCCGCCAGTGAACCGCCGGGCGAGCCGGTCAGCAGCCTGCCACCCGAATTGCAAACCGCCCTGGACCAGCGAATCAACGAAATCGGCATCCAATCCCTGGGGTTTCTGCTGTATGAACCGCGCGTGGTCGGTGTGGAATACTCGGCGGACGGCACTCTGGCACTGATCTGGTTCGCCTTTGTGGATCCCGAAACCGGCCAGTTCATCGAAGGTGAGCCGGGGTTGGCTGTCGCCCGCCTGAGCGCACCCGCCGAGGGACAAAAGGCTGTCCCCGCCTGGGATGTTACCCTGCAGGCCGATGACGAATGGGGCGAAACCCTGCTGGATGTGCCTCAAGACCTGCTGGGCGATGAACTGCGTCAGATGTACCTGACCCCCACTGAGGACAAGAGCATTCTGACCACCACCGTTTACCGCGGCTACAAACTGCCCTGGCCGGCGGGTGTCTCGCACCGCGTTTCACAGTCGGTCAGCCACAGTACCTGTGCCAACTGGGTGGACTGTCGCTACGCCTGGGATTTTGCCGAAGACAGCCCAAACCAGAACTGGCCAATTCTGGCGTCCAAAGGCGGGATTGTCAAGCGGGTCAAGTGGGATATTCCCACCCGTTCACCCTCCGCCTGCCCGGGTGACGGCACAGTCGGTAATTACATCGTGCTGGAAGACCGCAGCACCACTCCCTGGACGTACCAGTTATACCTGCACCTTGCCAAGGACAGCATTCCCGAACGCCTGCGCACGCCCGGCGCCATCGTCCAGCAGGGAGAATACATTGGGCTGGTGGATAACACCGGCGCATCCTGCGGCAGTCACCTGCATTTTCACGTCCATACCAACCCCAATTCGTACTGGGGCACCTCGGTGGACATCCGCTTCGACGATGTGACGGTCAACGACGGCCGCCCGCGCACCTGTTATGAAGCGGCCAACTGGTCTGCCTACGGAAACGAGTGCCAACCCAACAACCGCTACACCTCCGGCAACATCGGCACCAACCCGCCGGGGGGCTCGTTGAGCCTGCCGGCTCCCGGTGAAGAAGTGACCTCCCCAACCGTGCTGGTGGCCGGCACGGCGTGGGACGACCAGCAGGTGACCAATATCCAGATCATCGCCCGCGGGTTAGACGGAGTCTGGAAGGATGTGGGCAGTGGCTTTACCCAAAGCCCGTTCGCCGTCGAAGCCAATTTATGCGCTGCCGGTATACCCAACGGCCCGGTGGATATTGCTCTGCGAGTGTGGGACAATCACGGCAACGTGACCATCCAGCCGCAGGGGTTGCGCACCGTGTTGAAGAAGTACAACTGCCCGGCGGCTGCCCCGGCCTGCACGCTGACCGATAACAAAATCATCCTGTACAGCCAGCCCAATTATCAGGGCAGCTGCCGCGAGTACCTGTGGAACGGTGAAATCAGCGTGCCGGATCTGGCAACCGGCGGCTCGCCGGTCGGCAGCAACAACACCCAGTCCATCCGCGTGGGGGCTAACGTGCGAGCCGTGCTTTACGACGGCACCAGTTACGGCGGGCGCGCCGAGGCTTTCGAGCGGGATGACCCCAACCTGGCCGACAACCCCATCGGCGCCAAAACCGCTTCTTCCCTGAAAGTTCAGGCACGCAGTTTTACCAGCCTTTCTTCTTCGATCACTTACCCGGCCAGCGGGAGTTCCCTCCCGTCCACCGATTCGATCACCCTGTTCATGTCCTCGCCTTCGGCAACCGCTTTCGGCTTCACGCTCAATCGTAATGGGCAGTTGTACCAGAGTTACGACAACCTGCCCTTCCCGGCGGTTTCGATTGGCAGTTTGCCGCCCGGCAGTTATGCGGTGCGCGGTTGTGCCAAAGTGGCCGCCAGTGGGACTGACTGCGCCGACCGCACCGACTGGGTCAATTTCACCGTTACCAGCGCATCTTTGCCCAACAACAGCCTGAAAACCGCACCTTACAGCGACAGCCTCAACGGTAGCAGCAGTGACTGGCACGCCACCGGCGGCTGGCAAAACACCGGTAGTTACTGGCGTTACGGCAACGGTACCTCATACAGCGGGCAGGGCAGTCTGACCTCGCCGCCCATCCGTCTGCCCGACAATGGCAGCCCCTACCTGTATTTCAACTACCGCTACCGCACCGAATCGCCCGCCCCGTGGTGGGACCAGCGCCGTCTGCAAATTTCGGTGGACGGCGGGCCGTTCCTTGACCTGCCCGGCTGGGGCCAGTTCTCCAATGACCCCCCCACCCAAAATACATGGCTCAACACCCCCAATATTGACCTGAGCGCTTACCTGGGCAAGACCATCCGGGTCCGCTTTTACTTCAACACGCTGGATGGCAACAACAATCAGGGCGTGGGCTGGGAGATTGACAATTTTCAAATCCTGACCACCCAGCCCACCGGCGGTTGTGCGGTCAACCCGTCCAACATCAGCCTCTCTGCCCCGCGCTGGATCAATATCGGCGATACCATCGTTGGCGAAACGCTGTGCGTGCCCGGCTCGCAGTTGTTCTACCAGTTCTTTGGTTTCCAGGGCCAGACCATCCGCGCCGAGGTCAATGCCAAGGTAATTGGATCGCAGTTAGACCCGTACCTGTACCTGCTGGATAGCAGGGGCGGCTTGATTGCCGAGAATGATGACATCGTTTATCAGCAGAATCAGGACTCGCGAATTGACATTACCCTGCCCTATACCGGCACTTACTACCTGCGCGTCAAGGCCTGGGACCACCCCGGCGCGGGCGGTCCGGATTACTACTACGTTCTGCGCTTACTGGAATTTAACACCCCGGCGGAGTTACGCTTTATCATTCCGGCTTCAAACTGGATTGCCGGAGGTGCGTTTGAAGCGCGGGTCGAGGTCAACGCGCAGGCCAGCGGTATCGAAAAAGTCGACTTTTACTACCGTCCGGCGGATGCTGCTAACAACAACTGGCAATTGATCGGCAGCGACAGCAACGGCAGCGATGGATGGAGCATTCTCGTCAACCCGGCCAATTACGGCGGTATGGTCGGCGGAGCCATTTACGCTCAGGCACGCGGCAGCGACGGCCAGATCTGGGGCGACTGGCGCTTGAACCTGCAAATTGACGGCGGCAAGCCGACCGCTCAGTTGAGCGGAAGCCTACCCCCTACCAGCGGCTCAACCGCTGTGCGGCTGGCATGGAACGCGCAGGATGACGTCTCAGGAATCAGCCGTGTAGAATTTCAGTATCGCGAGAACGATGGCGGCTGGCAGGACTGGAATGTCAAACCAACCGGCGAGAGCGGGGCCGTGTGGTTCCTCGGTCAGCCCGGCCGAAAGTACGAATTCCGCATTCGGGCGGTGGACCGCGCCGGTAATGTGCAGGACTGGCCGCCCGGCGGGCAGGTCACCACGTTGCCTTCATCCTGCGCGCCCGGCAATGGCGAACCGGATAACAATCAACGCCAGGGGGCAGGCCTCTTGTCCTACGAAACCGCCCAGGAACACAGGCTCTGCCCGGCCGCCGACCGCGACTGGTTGCGCTTCGAGGCTGAGGCGGGTAAATCCTACCTGTTCTTTGGCAGCTCCCTGGGCGGCGGGGCAGCCTTGAAACTGAGCATCTACGATGCTTCCGGCAATCCGCTGATCGAACAGACGGCGGCGGGTTTGGGCCAAAGCCTGAGCTTCGTATGGACTGCCCCGGCGGGCGGCAGTTATTACCTGCTGGCTGCCCCGCTGGAGGACGGCCTGTTCGGCGACGAAGTCCGCTACAGCATCTGGTACGGCGAGCCGCGCCAGCTGTTCCTGCCGATGATCAACCGTTAGTCATCCCTTGCATCAAACCAGACGGCGGTTGGAGAATGTCCCCTGCAACCGCCGTCTTTCTTTTCAATCATAGCCGAGGATTTCCTTGCGTTTTTTGCCCCAGCGCAAGGCATCGGCAATGCCTTCCTCAATGGAGCGTTGTGCCTTCCAGCCCAAGAGCCGCTCGGCTGTATCGGCATTGGCATACGCCCCAGCCACATCACCGGGACGCGGCGGCATCTCGCGCACGGGCAAAGGCTGACCGTAAACTTTCTCGAAAGCCGTCACCAATTCGCGCACCGTCACACCGCGTCCGGTGCCGAGGTTAATCACCACGTAACCATCCGGCGGGTCTCCGGCCCTGTGGAAGACCGCCTCGAATTCCAGCACGGCTTTAAGGTGCGCCTCCGCCAGATCCCACACGTGGATATAATCGCGGATGCCGCTGCCATCGCGGGTTGGCCAGTCCGTGCCGGTCAATTCAAAATAGGGCTGTTTGCCCAGTACGGTATCCACCATTTTCCCCAACACCAGTGAAGGGTAGCGCACATGGATACCGCTGCGGAGTTTGGGGTCGGCTCCAATCGGGTTGAAGTAGCGCAGGGCAATGCCTTTCATACCGTAGGCAATACAAAAATCGCGCAATATCATTTCCATCATGTACTTGGTGCGCGCGTATGGGCTGCGTGGCTTGAGCGGCGAACTTTCGGTGACCATGAAGCTCGGCACATCATCATAGATGGACGCCGAGGAACTGAACAGCACCTTTTTATAGCCCAGCCGATTCAACACCCGGAACAATTCCAGCGATTTGGCCACATTCTCGCGATAATACTCGTAGGGTTTTTCAACCGACTCCGGCACGATGATCAGCGCGGCGCAATGGACAGTTGCCTGGATATCGGGATGCTCGTTAAAAATGCGTTCCAACAAAGCCTCATCGGCAATATCCCCTTCGTAGAAAATGCGGTCACGTACAAACTCACGCTTTCCCACCGAAAGGTTATCCAGAATCACAGGGGTATGGCCGGCATCCAGCAAAGCCGAGGCGATGGTGCTGCCAATGTAACCGGCGCCGCCGGTAATCAAGAACTTCATGGTGTCCTCCGGAGATGTTTTATGGATTTATATCACAATTCAGCCAATCTTCAAGTTGAGCGCTGGCTTGAGATTTTTGCGGGCTTGCATCAGTCTGCCGGTCAATCCGCTGCCACAAACGGCACAATACCGGCTGCATCGCCGGTGAAATATCCGCTGCCAGGCGGGTCTGCTCCAGCGCATCCTGCCAGCGCCCCACATGAGCATAGGCCTCAATGAACGGCATTCGTTCGGCAGGGTCATTCGGGTAGTCCTGCAACGAAAAAGCCTGATCGCCGAGAGCAGCCGCCTGCTGCCAGTCGGCTTGCTGGCGGGCCAGGTCGCCCTTCTGGTAGAAGTAGCACCAGCCGTGCGCCGGTTCGCTGCCGTACAGAAAAGCCGGCGGTTGGGCGGGACGATTGGGCTGCGCCACAATCCAGCGGCTGGAAGAGAGATTCACCGCCGCCTGGCGGATCAACGCCGGCAGGAAGAGATTGTCCTGCTCCACCTCACCATCCACCACCCGCAGGCAGGCCGGCGGCTGATAATAGACCACCACCACCCGATCGGTGCTGCCAACGAATGTGGCTGCCAGAAAATCCACCGTCACCGGCAGTCCGGGCTGTAAGGCGGGCAAATTGGGTGAACCGATTCGCACCGCCGGATAAAACAAGTGGTAGCCCATTTTAAGCGAACGATTCTCCGGCGCGTAAATCCAGTTTAACGGCGCGCTCAGCGAGTTATCGCTATAAAAACGCAATGGCAGGTCGTTGGTCATCAAAAGCGTGCCTTTTTCCAGACCCGGCGCCCGCCAGATCAGCTGCCAGAAAAAGTTTTGCTGCAATTCCCAGTCACGGCGGTAATCGTTGGCGGTCATAAAATCGCGTCCGCTGCTGAATGCAATCAAGCCAAGTGCCAGCGCCACCCTGACCCACGATTTGAGCGGTAAACTTTCGATCAGTCCAGCCGCCAGCAGCGCCGCACCGGGTAAAAACGCCAGCGTAAAGCGGTCATTCGGAAACCCCAGGCGCACCGGCAAGCCGGTCACATAGAACGGGACACCGGCGACCAGCAGCCAGAAAGCGGCGATAACGAGCATCTGCAAAACGGGCAAACGCCGTTGAGCAGGCTTGCCGCCGCTGCTCAACGGCAGAACGGCAAGCAGAGTCAGCAGAGCACTGCTCGTCACCACCCCGATGTAAAGCAGGCTGCTTAATCTGCCAAACGCAGCCCAAACCGGTAGACGGAAAGCCTCCACCCATCCGAGCACCGCTGCGGTACGGATTTGCAATGCTGCCGCGCCGATTTGGGCCAGCAGCGTACTCCAGAAATCCCTTTGAAGATTTTGGAACAGCAACGGCGCGTAATTGTTGGTCTGATAGGGGAAGAAAAAGGCGCGCCAGACAGCCGTCCCCACAAACAAAGCCAGAAAAGGAGCAGCATGAACCACGATGCGGCTGAGGCGGAACGTTCCCTCCCTCCCCGACTGGCGTAAAGCCGCTGCGTAGAAAAGGGGGCGCGCCAGTTCCAGCAGGAAGAAATACTCCAGGGTGAGCAGGTTAATGAGTGAGGTAATCATCGCCCCGCCGAGCCACACCCAGCGCCAGCGTCCGCCCTTCATCGCGCGCAGACCAGCGAACAACGAAAAGAAAAAGAATGCCAGCACCCAGAAAAAGTGACCGTACACCCGTCCAATTGCTTGCTGACCGAAGCCGGGGTAGACCGCCAGCGCCAAACCGGCCAGAGCTGCAGCCCGCGGTTGATCCTTCCACACTTCCCGCACCAAAAGCCAGAAAAGCAGGCCGCTCACCCAGCGCCAGAACAGGCCAAACAATTGCCACTGCCACGGCTGATTGCCAAACAGGCCGGCTGAAAATTGATACAACAGCCCCCAAATCGGGCGGTTGGTGGAAAAGTAGCGTGCCAAACCGGCCGTGCCGTAGGTTTCCGCAATCCAGGTGATGGGAAAGTCATCCCAGTAATAGCCCTGCCGCAGGAACAGCAAGCCATGCGCCAGCAGCACCACCAGCAGCAATGTCAGCGGGAAGAAACGCTCGGCCGGCAGCCGCTTAAGCCTGACCATCATGCCGGGTGGAATCCTCCTTGGAAGAAAGGATGCGGCGCACGAAGTAAATCGGGCGGTGTTTGACCTCCTGAAAGATAAAGCCAACATACACCCCAATGATGCCAAGGGTGATCATCAGCACTCCGCCGACGACCAGCAGGACGAACATGAGCGAGCTCCAGCCGGGCGCCAGGGTATCCTGCCGGCCGGTCAGCCAGAAGCTGAGCACATAAATCATTTCCATCAACGCCAGCAGCAAAAACACACCGCCCAGCGAAATACCCAGAAAGAGCGGCGCCAGCGAAAAGGAAAAGATGGCATCGGCAGCCAGTTTGAGCATTTTACGCAGGGAGTATTTGGAGCGGCCGGCAATCCGTTGGGCAGGCGTATACGGCAAAATAACCGTTTGAAAGCCCATCCACGCCACCATGCCGCGCAAAAAACGCTGGTACTCGCGCATCTGGCCCAACGCATTGGCAGCCCGGCGGCTGAGCAGGCGGAAATCGCCACTGCCGGGCAGGATGCGGGTGTTGCTCAGGCGGTTGAGCCAGCGATAAAAAGCATCCGAAGTCCAACGCTTGAACCAGCCGGCCTGTTGCGCCTCGACCCGTTGGGTCAGGACGACCTCATAACCCTGCAAGGCCAGATTCAACATTTGGGGGATCAATTCCGGGGGGTGTTCCCCATCCCCATCCAGGCTGATGACAAAATCGGCGCGGCTGTGATCCAGGCCGGCGGTCAGGGCGGCCTGATGACCGAAATTACGACTCAGCTCGATGACGGTCACGCGCCGGTCGGCAGTGGCAATCTCGGCCAGGCGCTCGGCAGTGGCATCCTTTGAGCCGTCATTGACATACAGGATATGAAAGGAATAGGGCAATGGGTCAATCACCGCGCTCAAACGCCGATGAAAAACCGCAATCGCTTCTTCCTCGTTGTAAACCGGAATGACCAGATCAACGGTGGGCGGGTTTTGTACAGGTGTGGAAGCAACCAAATCAGCCGGGATTGGGGAATGGCTCATCATTACCTGCCTTGACTCAGATAAACCGGAATGCCGTAATAATCACCGATGCACAGGGTCAGCCAGTTTTGCGGGTTGGGCTGTACATCCAGACCAAAATTATACCGGTAAGGCGGCACAAAAACCCGCGGTTCGCCGCGTTGAATCGCCTGCTCGATCAACTGTTCGCGGGCGTCAAATTCGGCGGCATGCAGGCGCATTTGCTCGTTCATCGCGCTCAATTGCTGAACCGAAATCCAGCCGACCGCAAGAACCAGAATCAGGGTCAACACCGCCACGCCGATCGAAGGAGAAACCCCTTTTTGCTTCAGGCTGCCGCCTGCCCAAACCCCAAGCGCGAAACTGCTGAACACCAGCACCGTTTGAGGAACAAATAATGTGCGTTCCGGGAAATAACCACCCAAAAAAGCGGATGGGATGAACATCATCAGGGTAACGATCAAAGGAAAAAGAATCAGGAAAACGATTTCCCAGGTTCGGAGCCGCAAAGAAAGACTATTCTTCTGGAAAGTCAGGAAATGGCCGCTACTCATTCCAATCACAAAAATCAGCCCAAGAATCAACAGCGGAAAAGCGTTGCCGCTTTCCATGCCTCCAAACAGGAGGTGATAATTCTTAGACAATGTGGTGAGTGCAGTGTCTAAAATCTTCTGAATGTCTGTTGAAACACCGATGGTGTTGACTCGAGTGTTGTTGCCGGGTGAAAAGACCACCATTCCAAAACCGAGTATCACCCCTGCCAGACCGGTTAAAGCGGCAGTCGGTTTTTGGCTCTTCCTTTGGAATTGAGCAGCCCGCCATTCCAGCCAGCTCAACACAAAAAAGATGCTTCCTCCCAGAATAGCAATCGTTTCATGGAAACCCGCACTGAGAAACGAAAAAAAGAACAGGATTGCCAAATCATACTTACGTTGAGGATTGTTTTTCAGCCTGAGCCACACCCCAATCGCCAGCAGCAAAAAGGACAATCCTCCCGTAACAATCAGGGCGTGCAGTGACCAAATCACGGCCTGAAATTTATCGGAAGAGATGACAAAAACAAACCATGGTAAGCCCACCGGTAACAAAAGTTGAATGAAAGGATTTGCCTCTTTAAAAATTGCCCTCAACACCCACAGACTGCTGCTACCCAAACCGATCAACAGGATTAATGGGCCGAGCGGTATCGTGGCTTTTCCTGCCAGCAAGGCAGTGAAATTGAATAAATGGCTCATGAACCGCCCATTAATGGTCTGATAGAAGTTGCGAATCGCTCCTCCCCAACCGTAATCGCGCAGGACATTCAAGTAGCAGTAATCATCCGCATGCAGGCGGTTATTCGCCGCAATCGAAAAGCTCAACCCCCAGCCGATCAGTACAACCGCCCCCAGCAGCAGCGGAATGAAGAGCGTGTAAACCCTGACCGGAAGGGCTATTCTTAACCCCTTTACCGCTCCGCCGGCGATCAGGTAAAGCAGAAAAGCAACACTGAGGGCGACATTGATCCACAAAGGAATTAAGGTTGAGTACTTTTGGAATTGGGTACCGATGGGGATTTCAAAAGTTCTGGCAAATTTCGGCTTGCCTTCCAGTAAATACTCGAACGTTTGCGAAGCAGTATTGACTTTGACAAGCCAATTGCCTTCGCCTTCAATGGAGAGTTTGAAATCTCCCCATCCACGCCCGTTCCACAGAAAACCCGTTCCATCCTTCGGATCACTCAGCCAGCCCACCCCATCAGGGGTAATTTCCACCATACCCTTCCATTGGATGGTTTTATAGGACACATCACCGATACCATTATTGAGCCAGACGACACGGAGAATTCCGGGGGGGGCACCCAATGGGATGAATTGCGCATCAACTCGTTCTCGCAGAGCAAATAACGGCATGGCAGGATTGGGATAGCCAAAATACAGCAGGATCGTCAACAGGGCGGTTGCGGCAATCAGGCTACCAGTCCTTTTGATATCCCAATCTTCGAACAAACGGCGGTCGAAAAACCAGCCTGCCAGCAAAATCAATAATCCCGCTGCCAGCCCGCTGATGAGCAACAACATACGGCTGACAATCATGGGTGGTTGGAAAACGAACCAGTACAGGTTAAGGGAAAGACTCACCCAACCAATGAACAAAATGCCAGCGGTTGATAGACTGAATGGGAGCAGGGATGCTAAGCGCTTCATGGTCTTAAACTCGATGAGGAATAAATCTCAAAGTCATCATTCTTGAATAACAAAGGGAATTGATTGCGTGCAAAACCCGCCAAATCGGGGTAATCCGGCTTCCACACCACCAGATAATCCGCCCGAAAGGTTTTCAGATCCTCCAACAACCTCTGGGGCTGCTGCGGATTCCAGTAAGGCGCAAAGGCATTCCGCCCGGTGAATAGTGCCAGGGCGCGCGGCTTGAAAAAAGCGATGACATCCGTTGGTCGGGTCTCTTCCCGAACGTACTCGAACATTTGTTGACTGGCGGGCAAACCAATTCCGTTGTCAAATTCTTTCAGCGGGATGCGCCGATAATCGCTCAGGTACCCCTGCAACACTCCAACCGTAAAAATAGCCAGCGCCAGAAATGAAATTCCTTTTTGAACCATGCCGGAAGGGATAGGGTTGAATTTACTAAAAAAGATCGAACCTTGCTGCCACCCATACAGAACATAATAAAAAACGAAAAACGAAATCGGTAGGTAGAAGCGAAAGCCCTGATTATAAGGCCATACCGCGATCATTGCCAGATTACCCAATACGAACCACTCAACTGCACCCAGGTAGGGCAATCGAAAAACCAATCCCAGTATCAACAACGCGATGCCAATCATTGAAATCAAACTAACTTCACCAATACGGAGCATATCATTGCGCCACATTCCCTGAAAAAAGGAGATCATCGAATTGATATTTTCTTGCAAAATACTCCAGTTCCAGCCTCTGGTCTGGTCAAGATAATCGCCGGTGCTGGGCAACGCCAGATTTAACATCATGGCCACCAGGAGCGGAATTCCAATCACAAACCAAAAATCACGGGTCTGCCAGCGGCGGTGCAGTACGGCATCCACCAGCACGGCTGCCAGCAATAGAAAACCGACACTGCGAGCAGTGATGGCAGCCGCAATGGCCAGCCCCACCATCCAGCCTTTGACCCCCGCTTTCGAATCACGCCATCGTTCCCACCATAACAAACTGAGCATACCCAGGAGCACAAACGGCATATCTGAAAGGATTTGATCCTTGTAATCCCAAAACCAGGGGTGCAGACCTGCCAGTAAAATCGCCAAAGCCCGCAACGGAGGCGGAAAACGGTCTTTCAGCCACTCATTAAATAAAGCCAGCGAACCCAGCCCGCAAGCCACACCGACCAGCTTGAAAATCGTCAGATTCAAGCCAAAGACGGTGTAGAGAGGCACTAACAGCAACGGCAGCAAGGGCGGATAAGCGCTTGGGCCGAGCACCACCGCCGGGTTGTGCAGAATGCCGATCGCCGTGTAGGGCTGCCCCTGTGCCAGATTGCGGGCATGGGCGATATACTGGGCAAAATCATCTCCCCACGGGTGGCCGCTGCGCAGTGTGAGCAGGTAAAACAAACCGACCCCCACAAGAGATGCCAGGGGAAGATGGCAAATCAGCCTTCCTAATGTGTCCGGATGACGCCTATTTAACCATGCTACCCCATTCAGACTGATCTGAGCCAGCCATGCCAGACTGAGCGAACCGAGAGCCATCACCAGCACGTAACCGGCGGCGTAAAGCCCAAACGACAAATATGGCAGGTGAATTCCCTTTTCGTTTGCCCCTCCTTCCAGCAGAATCTCCCTCGATTGGCTGCCAACCTGCGCACTCAGGCGGAGAGGTGTCCGGCTTTGCACGGTCACCAGTAATTCTTGCCAGATTCGCCCACGCCAGCGGACTTCGGCAGGCTGACCCTGCCCGGCTGTCAACGATACTCCCCCCGGCGTGATCTGTGCAGTGGGCGGCAATTCAAGATCCTTGAAGGATAGGTCAGCAAGGCCATTATTCAACCAGACCAGTTGAAACGTGGCTTCTTGTGAATCAAGCGGTTCGAAATTCAACCGCACTTCAACCGGAGCGATCAGCGAATGCAGGGTGGGTGCCGGGGCAATGATAAACAAGACCACTGCGAGGATCATACCCATCCACCAACCCTTTGTGGAGATTGCCCGCCAGCCGGTTGCGGTCATACCCCGTTCCCTTAAAAACCACAGCAGCACCACCAATCCAAGGGCGATCCCTGCACTCAAACCCAATCTTCGCAGGCTGATCGCCGAACGGGGTTGAAAGATCAAAAAATACAGATTCACCAGCAGACTAAGCCACAGCAGTCCAAAATGGCCAGCCTGAACCAAATATTTTCGCATCAACCTCACCCGTCCTCCCACAAAGGCGAAGTTCGCAAAAGGGCAGCCAGAACCGCCAGACTGACGGCGGCGAGCAGAAGGATGCCTGCCTTGACCAGCCCGTAGTACCACCATCCGCCAACCGGCACGGTGATCTTCCGTTCGAGGATTGGTGGCGCATCAAATCGAAGGCGTTCTTCACGGTTTTGGTAACGAATGCGAATCTCAATTGGCTGATCGCTGCTGAAAATCAGGGTCAATACCTGCCAGACACGCCCGCTCCAGCGGATTTTTGCCGGCGATTCACCTTCCACTGTCAAATGGATGCCGCTGCCGGGGCGAATTTCCGCCGTTTCATCCAGCTGGAGGTCTTTATAGGATACATCAACCATTCCGTTGTTCAAGCTGATCAGACGCACCTCGGCGGGCAAAGCAGAAAGCGAGGAAAATTCCACCTGCAATTCCACCGGCAGGGCAAACAACTGACCGGGAGGGGCGGGGTAGATCAGATGAAATATGCCAGAAAGCAATAATCCTGCCCGCCACAGTCTTTCCTGCATCACCCACCTGCGCCACCAATCAACAAGGGATTGACGCCCCCGCCGCAGGTACAGCCAGACCGCTGCACTCAACACCGCACCAATACCCGCCGCAAAAACCAGCCGGCGCAGACTCAAGACCCCCAAAGGCTGTAAAAAAAGCAGATAAACATTCAAAGCGAAGCTGACTGCCAGCAAACCCCCCAGCCCCATACCGGCCAGTCTTTGCTGCTGATGCTCCAAAGCCGTTGCTTGTGTCATCTTGATTCAATCACGAAAATTCACTTTATGAATCATCAGGGGAGGAGGGTAGGGAGCCTCCTCCCCCTAACCGGAAGCGGATTTACCTGCTTCCAGTGCCGGTTGGCTAAGGTTGAATCTGACCAAACACTTCCGCCGCAAAGTTGAACACATCCTCTTGTTGGGAGGAAGTAACCTGACCATCCCCCCGGCCATACCAGTTTAATGTGTACTCAAAACCATCGGTTACCCCGTCACTGCGGCGTGCCTCAAACAGCGCAATTTGATCTACCCAATTATACAATAACTTCAAGGAATTGGCAGATATGCGCAAAGAACCGCGCATCGCAGGTGGGTTATTTTTACAATCCCTTGCATAAGCCCAACCGCTCTCGTAGATTTCCAGTACATTACAAAAACCGGCGATCCCGCCTGTGCGTTGCCAGAACAACAAGCGGTACGAATCAAGGTTCTCGGCGCGGGCTTCTGCCAGCGCCATTTGCGCCCAGACCGCCAGGGCGCGGCCCTCTTCAACAACAGGCTGAGTGGTGCCCCGCCCCTGAAAGGTCAACCAGCCGGCGGGAGTTTCCATTTGGAACGAAGGCAGCGTGCGGATTAACTCCGCCAGCTCCAACGGTCGCTGTAAATTGGTAAAAGGCTGCGCTTCCAGTACACTCCCGCAAGCGCCGCTGGCCAGTCCGCCCAAACCGATTTGCAGAATGCGGCAGTCCTCACTTTGTGAGCCGGAAATCAAAATCAGGTACGATTGGCCCTCATCGGCGCTCTTAACCCCTGCCAGAAGCACCCGGCTGCCATCTCCGTTGGTGTGGTAGATGTACTGTAACCCCTGCACGGCAAAGACCACCCGAAAGCCGTTCACCACCTCCGGTTGACATTCCTCGCCAGCCTGAGACAGGCCCAAGCAGGAATCCGGCCATTCCACCGGCGAAACTTCGACCAGCACCGCCTCGGCCGGCGTGCCCAGTGAGAGCAGGTCTGCCAGTTGCCGACGGGCTGCAGCCACGGCTGCCTCCTGCACAGCCGCAACCGGGCGGATGCGCACGCCTTCCAGATCGGTGCGAAATTCAAAAAACTGATCACCGACCTGCAGACCAACCAGATAACCCGGCACAATTTCCTCCGTGCAGGCCTCCCCCTCATTTCCCAGGCCCAAACAGCCATCCGGCCAGTCGGCGGCTTCCACACGAATGACGCTCACCGCCGTCTCCTCCAGCCCCAAAGCCGCTGCCAGAACCTGACGGGCCGCCAGCACGGCCGGCGGGAAGAAGGATGAATCGGGCGGCGGGGCGTTTTCCTGTTGCGGGGTTGGGGTCAGGCGAGTGGGATCATACCAGCCGGGCAGGGGAGTTTTTCGATCCACCGGCGGGGTTTGAATGGCTTGCGCACAAGCCGAAAGCAGCACCGCCAGCACAACCATCCACACCAGATTTTTACGACCCATACATCAATACTCCTGTCGCTGGATAATTTCGGCAACAGGAGTATTATAACCCGCTCGCAAATTTCGAGGTTTTTAACGGGTTGTTTCCTTCAAACCGGTCAGTTCCAGACTGACCTGCCAAAGACGACGGGCGATTTCCTCGTCTTGGGCAATTCGGGAAGGCTCAACCGCCTTTTTCCGATCAAAATACCTGCCGCTAACCCCTTCAACTTCGGGAGAAACGGCCAGGTAAATGGTCGTTTCAGCCCCTTGTTCGGGAGAAATTGCGCTCAGACGTTGGACAAGACCCAATCCCAGGCCGATCAATCCGCCGTTGTTTTTACCGAATTGGGTGGCCACAAAACCGGGATGCAGGCAGTTAGCGGTGACACCTGTGCCTTCCAGCCGGCGGGCGAGCTCGGAGGTAAACAGCACATTCATCAGTTTACTGTTGGAATATGCCCCCCAGCCGTTATACCCTTTTTCCCCATTCAGGTCTTCAAAGTTAATCCGTCCACCAAAGTGAGCCGCCGAAGAGACATTGATGATTCGCGCCGGCGCGCTCCTGATCAGCAAATCCAAAAGCAGATGGGTCAACAAAAAATACCCCAGATGGTTGAGGGCAAAGGTCTTTTCCAGGCCATCGCCGGTCAATTCGCGTTTGGCGAAAAACGCCCCGGCATTATTGATCAGCACATGCAAATGGTCGTAGCGGCGACGGTATTCGGCAGCCACCCGCCGCACCTGTTCCTGCTCCGAAAGGTCGCCAATCAGAAAATCTACTTTGGGATTGCCGCTCTGTTGGCGAATTTCGTGAACGGTATGTTCCGCTTTTTGCGGATTGCGCCCGACAATGACGACATGCGCTCCCTGTTTAGCCAGTTCTAAGGCGGTCACTTTACCGATGCCATCGGTAGCGCCGGTAATCAGCACTTTTTTACGATCAATCGTCCAGGTCATTTTGACTACTCCTTATTTGAGACATTTCCCTGACGATGGGATTATAAGTAGTCACTGCCGCAGACCGCAACCTCAGCGCCGGATAAGCTTATACAAGCGGGATCACAGTTTTTCGGGCGGCAGGCGAGCCGGTGGTGCGGGCTGACACATGCCGAATAAAATTTTTCCCATCTTACGTCCCCACTCGCGGATGGCTTCCCAATCGCGCCAATCGCCGGGTTTGAGTGCGCTTTGCCCGCCGTGAGTGGCATGCAGCAGCGCCTCCTCAGACACCCGGCCGGCAAACAGCCCCACTTCCAGCGGTCGGAATTCCGGAAAGGTGCGACGGATTTCTTCGTAGGCCTGGCGGGCGGCTTCGCGATTCTGGGGCGTATCCTGACACAGACTGCCGCACAGTTGAAAGACCCCCATCAGGCGCAGGCGGAGAGTGGCGCGCTGGGCGCTTAAAAAGGCAATTGCCTCCGGCAACCAGCGCGCATGACGCACCGGGCTGCCCAAAATCACCGCCCAGTACGGACGCAGGTCGCGCACTCGCTGCACGGGGGCCACATCCACCCGTCCGCAATACTGCCCAATCTCGTAGGCAATTACCTCAGCCACCTCTGCTGTGGAACCCGACCGACTCGCAAAGGTGACCAGTATGGCATCTTTTGGCATCCAGTTCAACGCTTCCACCAACGCCCTCCGGCAACATTGTAGCCCAAAACACAAAAACGCGCCTGCTCAGGGAATCCATTTTTTCCCCGCAGATTAGAAGGAAGGATCAAACGCTCGCTTGATTTATTCAACCAGCCGCTGTTGAAGCGCAAAAGCAACTGCCTCAGTCCGGCTGGAAACTCCCAGTTTTGAAAGAATATTGCTGACGTGAAACTTGACCGTTGAGGGGCTGACCACCAGTTTGGCTGCAATCTCATTATTGCTCAAACCGCGCACCATCCAAATCAGCACATCCCGTTCGCGGTCGGTCAGTTCAAAGGCGGGTACAGGCGGGCGGGTGGCCGCCTGAATCAAAACCTGAGCCGCCTCCGGCGCCAGCGTGCTGCGCCCGGCATGGGCAGCGCGAATGGCTTGCGCCAGATCATCCGCCGAAACATTCTTGAGTAGATAGCTGATGGCGCCAGCCTGCAAAGCTGCCTGTACCAAGGCATCCTCGCGGAAACTGGTCAGTGCAATGACTTGAATGTGGGGATGCGCCTCCCGAATCAGGCGGGTGGCAGCAGCCCCGTCCATCTCCGGCATGACCAGATCCATCAAAATCACATCCGGCTGGAACGCTGCAGCGCGCTGCACGGCTTGCAAACCGTTTTCGGCTTCCCCGACCAGTTCCAAATCGTCGAACGCCATGAGAAAAGCGCTCAAACCGCTGCGCACCACGGCATGATCGTCCACCAGCATCACCCGAATGGGTGCCGATTCGCTCATCGTTTCATCCTTGACCTGCTCTCGAACGCCTCATATTTACTTAATTTTACCCGCAAAATGCCGGGAGAGGAACGAAAAACCTGCCGGGCATTAAAACCACCGTGATTACTTTTTAACGGCGATCAGGGTGCCATCCCCGGCCGGATAAAGATGGGCGGTCACCCTTTCGTCCTGCGCGACCATCCGGTTGAAACTGCGTACCGCCTCGATGATCGGGCTGCTGGCTTCACCCGCCACACTTCCGCCCCACAGGGCATTGTGGGCAGCAATCACCCCGCCGGATGGCAGGTGCTTTAAGGCCCATTCGTAGTACTGCGGGTAACCCTCTTTATCCGCATCCATAAAGATCAGGTGATACGGCGCAAGAGCGGCTGCTTTTTTCAGCATCAGGCTGGCCTGCCCCACCAGTAAGCGGATTTTTCCTTCCAGGCCAGCCAGGGCAAAATTGCGCCGGGCGACTTCGGCATGAACAGACGATTTCTCGATGGTCACCAGATAACCATCCGCCGGTAGGGCTCGCGCCATCCAGATGGCGCTGTAACCAGCCAGCGTGCCGATTTCCAGAATCCGCCGGGCTTTGCACAAACGCACCAGCAGCGCCAAAAACGCCCCCTCTTCGGGGCTGACCGCAATCTGAGGCAGCCCCTGTTCGGCGCTCTGCTCGCGAATCTGGCGCAGGATGTCATCCTCCCGCGCAAACAGGCCAGTGATATACGCCTCAATTTCGGGTGTTGGTGGAGTACGGAGAGCCATATCAGACGACCTTTCTTCTTCAAGCACTGTTCCAGTCCGGTTTAACCTGCCAATGACCGGCGCCGTTCGGCTACTTGAGCGTAAAATGCTGCCAACCTTGGGCGCATCAAACCGGCTTCGGCGCGTTCAGCAATCCGCTGAGCGTTGATCTCGGCCGCCTGCCGAAGCAAAGGTGGATTGGAAAGCGCCAGCACCACCGCCGCCGCAATCGAATCTGCCTTTTGCCCCTCCACCAGCAGTCCATTGACCCCGGGTGTGATCCATTCGCGGATGCTTTCCAAATCACCTGCTACCGGGAAGCTGCCGCAGGCCATGGCTTCCAGCAGCGTATTGGGGGTGCCGTCGTGGGTGGTCACCGAGACAGAAACGGCGCTGCGGGCAAACAACCCCCATAACTGCGCCTGCGGCAGGGATGGCAATAACACCACCCGCTCATCGAGATGCAGCCGTTGTTTCCAGATGTCGGCTTCGCGCTCGCCCTGCATACCCGGACAGACGAAGACCGTTTGCGGAAAGCGCTCCCAGATCAGCGGAATGGACTGAAAGAAGGCAGCCGTGCAGGTGTAGGCACGCACTCCGCGCGGATTGATCACCATTGCCTGATGGGGGGGAATGCGTTCTTCCAGTTCGGCGGGCAGCCCCTGGCGGGCTTGCTGCATCCGTTGCAAGTCAATGCCGCCGCTGGTGGGGATGAGCAGGGCAGGACGATCCGGCGGAAAACCCCACCCCAGCGCCAGACGCAGGTCACGGGCGGCATCGGCGTGCAGGCCGTCGGCTCGCTGCAAGACCGCCCGTGTCCACAAGGTCATTCGGGCGGTAGCCGGTGCATGGAGCGTCAGGTCGTTGCCCCAAATCGAAACCGCCAGCGGCAAGTCCTGGGGTGTGGCAAGCGCGAGGATGCCCTCAAACGGAATGCGCAGCGCATGAACCAGATCCGGCTCAAAATCCTGCAACGCCTGACGGAAGCGCCGCGCAGCGGCAGGCAGGCTGAGCGGGGCCAGCCGGTAGCGCAGCGGCAGCAGCACGCGGCGCAGACCTGTCACCCAGCGCCGCGCAGCGGAAGGGGAACCTTGACGGCTGTCAACCCGCCGGGAAGGGGAAGATTGCCCGCCCGCCAGCCCGCTGAATGCCACCGGCACCACCGCAAAGTGGGCTGCATCGGGCGGCGGCAGGCACGGAAAGGTGGAAACCAGCGAGAAGGTGTAACCCAGTTCACGCAGGTTATCCAGCCAGCGCAGGGTGATTGGACTGCGGCCATCGGCAACCAGCAGGATGTGCATGCTTCACACTCCGCCCGGATGGATTGGGTTTGATGGGTAACCACAATGGGCTGCCGCCAGTTCGACGGCCTGGGCGAAGGCGGCAACCATCGTTTCCAGGTTAACCCGCTCGCGCACAATTTGAAAAGAAACCTGCCCCATTTCTCGCAGACGGGAAGCATCCCCCAGCGCCTCGCGCAGCGCCTCGCGCAGGGCCGACCCATCGCCGGGCGGCAGCAGCCAGCCATTCTGCCCGGTAACCAGATCAGACTGAGTACCGTCGGCTTCGCCGACCATTACCGGCAGGGCAAAGGCCATTGCCTGCTGGATAGCCAGCCCGCCACTGCCGGGCAGCACAAACAAATCGGCCTGCCGAAAGACCGGCTCAAGTTGATCGCCGTAGAGGGCGCCCCAAAAGCGGGTATGCGGATAAATGCTGCGTGCCAGTTCTTCCAGGTGATGGCGTACCGGCCCGTCACCCACAATCCACACTTCCGGCTGGATCTCCTGCGGCAGGTCAGCACAGGCACGCAGCAGCAAATCTACCCGTTTGCGGGCCTGCAGCCGCCCCACATACAGCAGGCGCGGCCGGCCGGATTCAAACCGGGGCGGGCGTTGGGGCGGCGGCTGAACCGGGCGTGGCGCAACCGCATTCGGGGCGACCACAATCCGCTGCGGGGGAAATCCCAGCCGGGCGTACTGCTGCGCGCCGCGCTGGGAATAGGCGATCAGCGCATCGAACCGCCCCAAAAACCGTGCCCAGAGGGTCTTTTCCCATGAGGAACGCCCGCTTTCAGCCAGTGGAGCGCCCAGCCCCCAGCCAATCACGGGGCGATGGCGGGCGCGCATCCAGCGGATGAGCGCCGGGGTACTGAGATAACGCGGGTTGGCCTCCACAATCAGGGCTTCCGGCTGCCAGCGTTCCAGCCAGGCGTGCCCGCCGGCCTGCCAGCACAGGTAAAAACGCCCGCCGAACAGGTGCAGGTTGCGCGCCTGAGTCAGGTTGGCGTGCCGCAGGGCAGGCTGTGACTCAACCGCTTCGTCGGGACGCGGTAAACCGGCAAGTATCCCCAACCCGCGCGGGCAGGCTTGCCCCAGTGCTTCAAAGAAGGGAGCGCGGTAATTGGGCAAAATTCGCTGCTGCAGGCCCAAACGAAGCGGAATTTGGCTCATAAGGTCAACACCCGCACGGTCGAACCGTGGTTGTTCTTTTCCACCTCAATCCGCGCCGGAAAAGCATCCTTCAATTCATCCAGATGGGTGATGACCAGAATGCAGGCAAATTCATCTTTGACGGCGTTGATCGCCTCAATCAGCCGCTGGCGGCCTTCGGCATCCTGACTGCCAAAGCCCTCATCAATGAACAGGGTTTGCAGGCGGGCGCCGGCGCGATTGGCCAGCACATGCGAAAGCGCCAGCCGAATGGCGAAATTCACCCGGAAGGCCTCGCCGCCGGAATACATCTCATACGGGCGGATGCCGGCCGAATCACTGATGATAATCTCCAGTGTCTCCTTCATATCCTTCCGTTTTTTGTCTTTGTATTCGGCTTGTGTTTCAAAGCGGATGTTCATTCCACCGTTGGAAAGCTGACTGAGGATTTGATTGGCGCGCGACTCAATTTCAGGCAGGGCTTGTTCGATCAGCAAAGCCGGCACGCCGTCCTTGCCAAAAGCCCGGTCTAGTATCTTCAGGCGGGCAATCCGGCGGGCGCATTCCTCCCGTCTGACGTGATTCTCCTTCAGCCGTTCGCGGATGGCGGAGAGTACATTGACTTTCTGCTCGGCAGCGCCGATTTGCGTGCGCAGCCGGTTTTCTTCTTCTTTCAGGTCAAATAACTCCCGCTCCATTTCCGCCAGATCGGGCAGGTTGGCCGATTCGGTTTCGTACTTTTGGGCCGCTTCGTGGTAATCTCTGCGCAATTGTTCGAGATGCCGTTGATCTTCTTCAAGACTACTTTCCAGCTGGTGAATTTCGTTGAGCAGCGGCTTCAATTGGGCGCGCGCCGCCTCTAACTGGCGTAAAGCCTGCTCAGCCGGGCGGGCCTGCTGCTCGGTAAGCCGCGCCGCCGCGTGCGCCTGCGGGTCGTAGCCCAGCCTTTCCAGTGCAGCGTCAATTTCGGCAAGTTTCTGACGCGCCTCCAGCGCGTACTGACCGGCGGTCAGTATCTGCTCGACCTGTTGCAAACGGGGGGCGTACTGCTTCTGCCACTGGGCTTGCTGCTCCTCGATTTGCTGGATGCGTGCTTCCAGCGCGCTCACCTGCCGCTGGTTGGCTTGCAGCGCCTGATCGGCCGACTGAGTTTCGATTAACTGCTCTTCCAGCCGCTGTTGATCGCGGCGGGCTTGCTGAATCTCCTGCTGCAACAGCTGAACAGCCTGGCGGCCGGATACGATTTCCGCTTCCAGTCTGGTAACCAGCGCCTCGCGCTCAGCGCGGCCGAGCGGCTGGCCGCACAACGGGCAGGTGCCGCTTTCTTCATCCGTGTGCAATCGCTCCAGCCGTTCCTGCACGGCTTCAATCTGCTCCTGCCGGTGAGTCATCTCCGTGCGCTGGCGGGTAATCCGGTCTTTCAATTCCAGCAGGGCGTTACTAAGCGCCTCCCGCTGTTGAATGCGCTGGTTCAGTTCCTGCTGCTGGTCAAGCAGTTCCTTCCGCTTCTCGTTCAGTTCGGCCAGTTGAGCCTGCTGGCGGGCTACCTGCTGAGCCTGCTGTTGAAGACTGCGTAATTCCTCCTCCAGACGCGCCTGTTCCCTTTCCAGCACCGTCTGCGGTTTGGCGCGCTGCTGGTGTAATCGTTGAAACTGCTCGGCCAGTGCATCCCAGCGTTCCAGCTCCCTGCGGCTGGACTGCCAGCCCGCGTAAGCGGCTTCGATGTTCTCGGCTTCATCCAGAATGTGCTGCAGCTGTTCGGCTTCGTTGCGGCGCTCCTCCAGCCGCCGCTGGCTGGCGGCCGTTTTCTGCTCCACACTGCTCAATTGAGCCGCAAGCAGTTCCACCATGCGGCGCTGTTCCTTCAGCGCCGCTGCCAGCCGGTTGAGGTGATCGAGGCGCTGTTCGTGGGCCTGCCGCAGGACGGATAGCCGTTTCAGTTCTTTTTTCAATTCCTCCAGTTTATTGCGCCGCTCACCTTCCTCGGCCAGTTCGGCTTCCTGCTCCTGAATTTGCGATTGGATGCTGTCCAGCAGGTATTCCGCCTCCCGCAGGCGGCTGCGGGCGGCTTCGCGGTAGGCTTCCCAGACTTCCAATCCAAGTATGTTGGACAGGATGCGTTTGCGGCTTGCCGCGTTCTGTTGGGCGAATTGATCGGCTTTTCCTTGCAGAAAAAACGAGGCATTAATGAAGGTCTGGTAGTCCATTCGCAGCACCGAGCGGATGCGTTTTTCGGTTTCGGTCAACGAGTGTTCGGTCAGCGGCTTCCAGAGACCCTCGTCGTTGAGGGTGTAAAACTCCAGGATGGCGGTTTTTCCGCGAGCTTTGCTGCGTTGGACGCGGTAACGATTGTTTTCGTACAAAAACTCGTACATAATTTCGGCAGCATTTTCCTGATTGTTGATGACCGCATCATCACGGCGACGGGCTTCGCCAAACAAAGCCCAGGTAATGGCATCCAGCAAAGTGGATTTTCCAGCCCCGTTATGACCGGTGATCGAGGCCAGACGCAGGTCGCTGAAATCAATTTCTACTGGCTGGCGGTACGAAAGAAAGCCGCGTATTTGCAGTCGAAGCGGGATCATTGATCGGTTTCCTCCGTCGGCGGTGGCAGGCGGCTGATCAACACCTTGTCAATTCTGCGCCCGTCCATGTCCATGATCTCGAAAGAAAAATCCCCCCAGTTAAACCGCTGACCGGGGGCGGGGATGCTACCAAGTTGACTGAGGATAAAGCCGGCCAGGGTCTGATAACCAATCCGCTCCTCCTCCGGCAATTCCTCGGTTTCCAGCAATTCTTTCAGGGTGTCCACCGGCAAGAGGCCGTCCACCAACCATGAACCGTCCTCGCGCTGCGTAATTTGTGCCCCGCCGTCCGAACCGGGGCCGGGCAATTCGCCGACGATGGCACGCAGCACATCGTACAGGGTCACCAACCCCAGCAGTCCGCCGTATTCATCCAGCACCAGCGCCTCATGCACACCGGCAGATTTGATCAATTGCAACACCTTGAGGGCCGACATGCTGTCCGGCACAAACAGCGGCGGCTGCAACAGCGACTTGACCTCAAACGGCTCGCCGCTGACCATTTTGCTGAGAAAGTCCTTGGCAGAAAGGATGCCGCTGACATTATCCAGATTGCCCTGGGCCGCCGGGAAACGGCTGTGGCTGCTTTGCAGAATGTCTTGCAAAATTTCCTGCGGGCTTTCGTCCAGATCAATCCACTCGATTTCGGTACGAGGGGTCATGATGGCGTCAATGTAGCGGTCTCCAAGCCGGAAGACGCTTTCGATCATGTCTTGCTCGGCTTCCTCAAAAACTCCCACCTGAGTGCCCTGCTCCATCAGCACTTTAATTTCTTCCTCGGTAACCGGTGGTTCAGTTGAGGGTCGGATGCCCATCACCCGCAGGCCAAAATCGGTGGATGCACTCAACAGGCGCACCAATGGAAAGGTGATGTTGGAAAGGAAGCGCATCGGACGGGCAACCGCACTGGCGGCGGCTTCGGGGTTGTTCATTGCCAGCCGTTTGGGAATCAGTTCGCCGATCACCAGCGAAAAATAAGTCAGCAGAATCACCACCACGGACAGCGCCAGACCGCTGCTGTAAGGCGCCAGAAAATCCACCCGTGCAATCCATTCCGCCAGCCGTTTGGCCAGCGTAGCGCCGCTGAGAGCCCCGGCGAGGATGCCGATCAGGGTAATGCCAATCTGGACGGTGGAGAGAAAGCGGTTGGGGGACTCAGCCAGTTCCAGCGCAGCCCGGGCGGCCGGGTCGCCATCTTCGGCCTTTTGCTGCAAGCGCACCTTACGCGCCGAAACCATGGCAATTTCCGAGAAGGCAAACAGCCCGTTTGCCACCAGCAGCAGAAAAATCAAACCGATTTCAAGAAAGGGATTGTTCATTCAGAATCAACAGAAAATTCATTCGTCAAAGATTCGGCCTGATGAATGATTTCTTCAGCCAGCCGTTTGAGCTCTTCAATGTGGTCGGGTGATTCACCTCTGGTTTCCCAATAGAGTTCCAGCAATTCCAGGGGTGATTTTGCGGCAATGTTTTCAATCTCGCTGATGCGTCCGCGGGCGGCAATGTGCGGGCGGCGCACCAGATGAAAATCAAACGCCAGTTCGGCATGGCGGCGCAGGCGCGCCTCGTCAATCAACGCGTCCCAATCACGCGGGTAATCCATGGTCAGGCGGACAATCGCATCCTTCAATTCCTCGCGCGGCGGCAGAGCGGCCAGAATGCGCTCCATCACCGGCGGGGTGCTGCCTTCCGCAGCCGCAGCAACATCCAGCAGGTTGACGCTGCGATCAACAAAACGCCTCCCATGCAGTTCACGCCAGTCCAGTTCGGTATGGCCCTTCTGGACACCGGCAATCACAAAGTATTTGCGGTCATCCGCCTCGCCAAAATCCACCCGCTCAATCGAGCCGGGGTAAACCACCGGCGGGTGACCGCCCTCGTTCAGGTTTTGGCGCAGGTGAATGTGACCGAGCGCCACATAATCCAGCCGCTCATCCCGTACCAGCGAACCCGGCAGCACCAGATCATTGCCCAGCATGATGCTGCGTTCTTTGCCGTAACGGGCGCCCTGCACGGTGGCATGAGCCGCCAGCACGATGGGCAGGTTGTGATCCACTTCCTTGAACCAGTTCTGGACAATTTCGTGCAAGCGCTTTTCGATTTCTTCGTGGATTTGATTCGGTTCGATGGCGCTGATCTGCAAATGCGCCATCAGCGAAGAGCGCGAAACCCATGGGATGGCCATGATTTGGAGGGGCAAACCGAAAAGATCATCCGGTTTCAGAAGGCGCGGCCGGTCAATGACCAGCACTTTATCCACTTCCAGAGTTTGATATTCCTGTAAGGCGTGCGCCCGCCCCAGCGCCGGAGAAAGGTCGTGATTGCCGATCAGCAGCACGCACGGAATGCCGGCGCGGCTGAGCCGGATGATGCGTTTGCCCCACTCGCGTTGAAAGGTGGGTGCCGGGGTGCGGTCTTTGTAGGCATCCCCGGCGAACAGGACCAGGTCGACTTTTTCGCGGATTGCGGTTTCAACAATCGTATCCAGGGCTTTCAAAAAATCCAGCACGCGCATCGGCAGACCGCTTTGTGGGTCGTGCCGTCCGTAATTGGCAATGTCTATGTGTGCATCGGCAAAGTGCAGAATGCGCAGCATGGCAAACTCCCCTCATGGCTGTAATCCGAGTAGATTGGCGAGTTCAACGGCCGGTGCGAAACCGGGGTGATATTCCAGCGCTTTGCGAACATCCTCCGCCGCCCCGGCGCGGTTGCCCAGCGCCAGCCGGGCGCGCGCCCGCCAGACAAAACTCTCCTCCAGAAACGGCTCAGCTGCCGCTTCAATGGTCGTGGTTGCCAGCCCCTCTACATCCTGATAGCGACCGGTGAAGTAATAGGCAAAGTACGGGCCGGTTTGATACCACATCATCCGCCACGGGCGGTCTTTTTCCGGCAGAGCCGCCATCAGCGCAAAGGCCTGATCGTAGGTGCTGGCGGCTCCGGCGTAATCCTGCAGGTTGACCAGACTGGTGCCGCGGTTGAAATAGGCGAAGAACTTTTCCACGCCGTCCAGGCGCACGGCTTCTTCGGCAGCCGTCTGGGCGGCGATTTGAAAAGCCGTTTGCGGGTCGGCATACGGCCCCAGCAGATCCAGCAATTCGGCTTCGCGCTCCGGCGGGTAAATGACCAGAAAGATGTAATTGAACGAGCGCCATTGCCAGAGCAGGTCGTCGTAACTGACTTTGAAATCCGGTTGAAAATACGAATCCTGGGTGATGAAGACATTATTCGTGTCATCGTAGCCGGTGATGGTCGAGTAATGCCCCATCCAGCCCAGTTTGCCGTTGATATCGCGGATGACAATCCCTTTTTCAATCAGTGGCACAAAACCGGCCGCAATCAATTTTTTTAACGTGTCCAGAGTTCCCCCATGGCGGATGAGGGCGTTCAGGTTGGTGTGGGTTTGCACATAATCGGCCATCTCGTACGGCATGACATTTTTATCTTTTTCAAACGGCTTCAGCAACGGGCCGACATCGGTGCGTTCGCCCTGCCAGCCCCAGTAAGAAAGCCCCATGGCAAGATTGGCCGGGGCGCAGTAATTCCACAAACCGTGCTGATCCTGATACCGCACGCCACTGAGGGTGATCCTTTCCGGCAGCGGAGTGGGCGTTTGAGTGGGAGTGGAGGTAAATTGGGGTGTGGGCGTTGCAGTGGAAGGTGCGGCAGTCGGGCTGGCCGTTGGTGTGGAGGTGCGGCTGAACGCTTGCATGGTGGCATCCACCATCGTGGCAACTGCCTCTTCCGGCACAAAAACGGCCTGTTGAGGCGGGTTGAGCGCGTAACGCGCCTGCACACGCAATTCGTTGAGGTTCGAGACTACCCGGCCGCGCAATGAGGGGACTGCAAACAACAGACCGCAGGCAAACAGTCCTGCGACGAAAATCCAGAGGATGGTTTTGCGTTTTGAAATCACGATTTGATTATAACATTTTCACACAAACCTAATGCGGGGGCAGCCGATTGCATGGTATAATTTTGGGCTGTTGATTTGTATGGACTTGCATATTTTGGATAAACAATACCAAATCGCTTCGATGGCCGAGCGGCGGATGTTTTGCCTGTCCCGGCGTGTCCACAAATAACCCTCAGACATGCAATCCCCTATTTAAGATAGAGAGTAAACAACCATGAACGAAACCATCAAACGGGAAACGCCCAATCATTTCAGCCTGCCGCGGCGCATCAACCGGCTGGGTCAGCTGGCTTATAACCTCTGGTGGGTGTGGAACCCGGAAGGCCAGCAGTTATTCCGCCAGATCCGCCCGCGCCTGTGGGATGAATTGGAACACAACCCGGTGGCATTCCTCAAAAAGGTGGAGCGCAGTTATCTGAACGCCGCCGCCAACGACACCTACTACCTCGATATGTACGACCGGGTGATGAAAAAGTTCGACGATTACCTGAACGGCGAGGACACCTGGTTCAAACAGCAGTACCCCCATCTCCTCAATCAGCAGATTGCCTATTTTTCCTTTGAGTTCGGGCTGCACGAATCGCTGCCGGTATACGCCGGTGGTCTGGGCATCCTCGCCGGTGACCACCTCAAAGAAGCCAGTGATTTAGGCTTGCCGCTGGTGGGGGTGGGTTTTATCTACAATCAGGGCTACTTTACGCAGGTCATCACCGAGGACGGCTGGCAGGAAACTCACACCAAACATCTGGTACTGGAAGACGCCCCGATTGCGCTGCTCAAAGACGACGAGGGCAACCCGATCACCATCTCGGTGGAACTGCCCGGCCGGAATGTGTTCGCCCGCATCTGGGAAGTGCGTGTTGGGCGGGTTTCGCTCTTCCTGCTGGATTCCAACCTGCCGGTGAACAGTGATGCTGACCGGCAACTGACCGCCCGTCTGTACAGCAACGATCTGGAAGTGCGGATTTCGCAGGAAATTCTGCTGGGGATGGGCGGTGTGCGCGCCTTGCGCCGGCTCGGATACCAGCCCCAGGTCTGGCACATGAACGAAGGGCATTCGGCTTTTCTGGCAGTGGAACGGGCGCTGGAACTGGTGCGCAAGGGAAAGACCTTTGCCGAAGCCGCTTCCGAAGTGCGCAAGACCAACGTCTTCACCACCCACACCCCCGTGCCGGCCGGAAACGATCAGTTCCCGCTCTGGCTGGTGGATAAGTACTTCTCCCAAATCTGGCCGGAATTGGGCCTGACCCGCGATCAGTTTGTGGATTTGGGTCGTCAGGCAACCCCGTGGGGAGAAAGCTTCTGCATGCCGGTACTGGCTCTCAAACTTTCTGAACACGCCAATGCCGTTTCGGAACTGCACGGGCAGGTTTCGCGGCGGATGTGGCACTTCTTATGGCCGGAACGGGCGGTTGAAGACGTCCCCATCCGCCATATCACCAACGGCGTCCACACCGGCACGTGGCTGGCGCGCCGCCTGCGTCTGCTGTTCGACCGCTATTTGGGGGCTGATTGGATGAAGCGGATTGACGACCCGCAGTTATGGTCACAGGTGGAGAACATCCCCGATGGCGAATTGTGGGCTGTCCGCCAGCATCTCAAGCGCAAATTGATTCTCTACATCAACGACCGCGCCCGCCAACGCTGGCAGAGCGGACAGTACCACCCTGCTCAGGCATTGGCCAGCGGCGTTTTCCTTGAACCGTACTCGCTGACCATCGGCTTTGCCCGCCGCTTTGCCACCTACAAGCGCGGAGGGCTGATTTTGCGCGATTATGACCGCCTGATGCGGCTGGTGACCAATCCCGATATGCCGGTGCAGATCATCTTTGCCGGTAAAGCCCACCCGGCCGATGAACCGGGTAAACTGCTCATCCAGCAGGTCTACCGCGCCGTCAAAGATTCGCGCATGGGCGGGCGGCTGGTCTTTCTGGAAGATTACGACATGAACATGGCGCGCTATCTGGTGCAGGGTGTGGACGTCTGGTTGAACAACCCACGTCGCCCGAACGAAGCCTCCGGCACATCCGGCATGAAGGCCGCCCTCAACGGTGTGCTGAATCTCTCGGTGATGGACGGCTGGTGGCGGGAAGGCTTCAACGGCTTGAACGGCTGGGCAATTGGCGAGGACGCCGATCCGGTTGACTCCAACCAGCAGGACGAGATGGACGCCCGCAGCCTGTACGAACAGCTGGAGAAAGACATCATCCCACTGTACTACACCAACCGCTCGGTGGATAACATCCCCACCGCCTGGATTGCGCGCATCAAAGAAGCCATCCGCACCCTGGCGCCCCAGTTCAGCACCCGCCGCATGGTCAAAGAGTACCTGAGCGAGATGTACCTCGCCTGTATGGAAGAAACCGAACAAGAAACCGCCTGACAAAAGGGGGGCTGTATGCATTTTGATTTCAGCGCTCAAGCCTTCTTAATCATGCTGGGCATTTTTGCCCTGCGGGTGTGTGATATGTCGCTGGACACCATCCGGGTTTTGTTTGTGGTGCGCGGGCGGAAAAAACTGGCGTGGATGCTCGGCTTCATGCAATCCCTGATTTTCGTGGTGGCGATCAGCACCGTGCTTTCCAACCTGAAGAACCCGCTCAGCGTGATCGGCTACGCCGGCGGCTTTGCCACCGGAAATGTGGTGGGAATGTTCATCGAAGAGCGGCTGGCGATCGGTCACATTCACCTGACCATTGTCAGCCCCTCCCGCGGCGCGGCAGTGGCGGAGATTTTACGCAAAAACGGCTACGCCGTCACCGAAGTTTCCGGGCGCGGAATGACCGGCACGGTCACCTTACTGCACGTGGATGTGGTGCGCCGCAAACTGGACGAGGTCGAAACCCTGATTCTGGAAGCCGACCACGAGGCTTTTGTGACCGCCGAGGATGTGCGCCCGATTCGGCGCGGCTTCTGGCGGGCGTAAGCGGGATTACTGGACGCGGCGCACTTTAACCCGCAGTCCCTCCACATCCACCACTTCCACCCGCACACCCTCCGGGAAGGACTCGCGCGGGTCAACCGCTTCGGCGCTCCACAACTCACCAGCCACCTGCACCATGCCGTGCGGGTCAATCGCCTTGGTGACAACCCCCACCTGCCCGATCAGGGCCGGCTTGCCCATCGCCACCGGTGTTTTGAGGGCGCGTAAAGCGTAGCCCATGAACGCCAGAAAAGTGACCGCCAGCACAGCACTGGCGCCGATCACCAGCGGCACCGAAACGGCCGGGAATCCCGGAATGCGCACCGAGTTGAACAGCACCAGCGCGCCGGTGACGAACGAGATCACCGCCGCAACGGTCAGCGCCCCGTTGGTGGGCGTTTGCAGTTCCAGAATGAACAGCACAAACGCCAGCACGATGAAAATCAGCCCGAACAGGTTGACCGGGATGATGCCGAACGAGTAGAACACCAGCGCCAGACATACCACCCCGATGAAACCCGCCACCCAGCCGCCCGGGTTGGAAAGCTCGATCAAAATAGCCTGCACCCCAATCGTCAGCAGCAGAAAAACGATGTTCGGGTCGGTCAGCAGGCGCAGGGTTTGTTCGACAAAGGTAGGCGGCACCTCACGCACGGCAGCAAACTGGGTGGAAAGCGTGATCGGCTGATCCAGCACAGTCACTTCAAAGCCGTCCAGCTGGCGCAATAAATCATTCAGGTCAGTGGCAATGAAATCCACCAGCCCCACCTCGAGGGCTTCCTGAGCCGAAGCGGCTTTGGCGGTTTCGATGGTATCCTCCGCCAGAGCAATCGCCTCCGGCGGACGACGGGCAGCCAGTGAGCGCACCGTCGCCCGCAGGATTTCCTTCTCCTTGGCGGCAATCGTCTCACCGATATCTTCGCCCTGCATGCCCACCGGGCTGGCCGCGCCGATGGCCGTTTCGGGTGCCATGGCGCTGGCGTGTCCAGCCAGCGTGATCAGCGTGCCGGCGCTGCCGGCCATTGCCCCGCGCGGAGATACATACACAATCACGGGAACCTCGCTGGCGCGGATGTCCTGAATGATCTCGTTCATCACGCTGATCGCCCCGCCGGGGGTGTTCAACTCGATGATCACCATTTGAGCGCCTTCATTGGAAGCCACCTGTAAGCCGCGCTGAATATAACCCTGCATCACCGAGGTAACCGGCCCGTCGGCTTTCAGCACCACCACCAGCGGGCTGGCGCCATCCCGTTGAGCCGCCGAGGGATAGAGTGTCCCGAAGAGGAAAAGCGTCAATCCACTCACCAGCAGGATCAACCGCAAAATGCGCATCATGCCCAACCTCCTGACCGGTAATCCGCCCAGTCCAGTAAGAAAATGGATTACCTGCTTCTATTATATCCGGTAACGGGGTGGTTTCTAATGCCCGGATGGCGAGGATGGTTCTACAAGACGGTTTTTCCCTGTTAACAGAATTCCTATAGAGCGTTAATGTTTTTCATGCACGGACAGAGTATGCTTACTAGCGGTTGCGGGAGATTGGCTGGCAGGGTTGCACTCATCTTCATCATTTATTTCAGCCAGTCAGTCACCAGCACCGGAAAATCCAGATTAACCAAAGAAAGGAGACCTTACCGATGTCGAAAATTATCGGTATTGACTTAGGAACAACCAACAGTGTGGTAGCCGTGATGGAAGGCGGTGACCCGGTTGTGATCACCACTGCGGAAGGATCGCGCCTTTGCCCGTCGGTTGTGGCGTTCACTAAAAATGGTGAGCGGCTGGTCGGTCAAACGGCCAAACGCCAGGCGGTTATCAACCCGGAAAACACCATCTACTCCATCAAACGCTTCATGGGGCGCCGCTACGACGAAGTAGAGGAAGAGCGCAAGATGGTGCCGTATCAGGTGGTGCGCGGCCCGGCGGGTGACGCGCGGGTCAAAATCCCCGTGACCGGGCGTGAGTACACCCCGCAGGAAATTTCGGCCATGATTTTATCGAAGCTGAAAGCCGACGCCGAGGCCTACCTGGGCGAGCCGGTCACGCAGGCGGTCATCACCGTCCCGGCCTACTTCAACGACAGCCAGCGGCAAGCCACCAAAGACGCCGGTAAAATTGCCGGTCTGGAAGTGCTGCGCATCATCAACGAGCCGACTGCCTCGGCCCTGGCTTACGGTTTGGACAAGAAAAAGAACGAGAAAATTCTCGTCTTTGACCTGGGTGGCGGTACTTTCGATGTGTCCATCCTCGAAGTCGGCGATGGTGTTTTCGAGGTCAAATCCACCAGCGGCGATACGCACCTGGGTGGTGATGACTGGGATCAGCGGATTGTCAACTGGGCCGTGGAAGAATTCAAGAAGGAGCACGGCATTGACCTGAAACAGGATCGGCAAGCCCTCCAGCGTCTGCGCGAGGCGGCCGAAAAGGCAAAAATCGAACTTTCCACCATGATGGAAACCGAAATCAACCTGCCCTACATCACCGCGGATGCCAACGGCCCGAAACACCTGCAGCTGCGCCTGACCCGCGCCCGCTTCGAGCAGATGACCAAAGACCTGCTGGAACGCTGCCGCGGCCCGTTCGAGGCTGCCCTGCGCGATGCCGGTTTGAAAGCCAGCGACATTGACGAAGTGGTGCTGGTGGGTGGTTCGACCCGCATGCCCATGGTGCAGGATCTGGTGCGGCAGTTGACCGGCAAAGAGCCCAACAAGAGCGTCAACCCGGATGAGGTGGTTGCCATTGGTGCAGCCATTCAGGCGGGTGTGCTGGGCGGCGAGGTCAAAGACGTGCTGCTGCTGGATGTGACCCCGCTGACGCTGGGTGTCGAAACGATGGGCGGTGTGATGACCCCGATCATCGAGCGCAACACCACCATTCCGGTGCGCCGCTCGCAAATCTTCTCGACCGCCGAGGACAACCAGACCGCCGTGGATATCCACGTGCTGCAAGGGGAGCGCACCATGGCGGCCGATAACATCACCCTTGGACGCTTCCGCCTCGACGGCATCCCGCCGGCTCCGCGCGGCATACCGCAAATCGAGGTGACGTTCGACATTGACGCCAACGGCATCTTGAACGTTTCTGCCAAGGATAAGGCGACCGGCAAAGAACAGCGCGTGACGATCACCGCCTCGACCAACCTCAGCAAAGCCGAAATCGAACGGATGATCGAGGAAAGCAAACGCCACGAAGCCGAAGACCGCCGCCGCCGCGAGATCGTCGAAGCCCGCAATCTGGCCGACAATACCATTTATCAGGTCGAGAAAGCCCTCAAAGAAAACAGCGAACGGGTGCCCTCCGACCTGCGCTACGAAGCCGAGAGCAAGATCAACGACCTGCGCCAGATCATGAACGGTGAAGACGACCGCCGGATGCGCAGCCTGAGCGAAGAATTGCAGCAACTGTACGGGCGCATCCTCCAGGCGGCTGCTCCGCAAGCGGCTGGGGCTGCCAGCGGCAACGGCCATCACGGGCAAACCAGCCCGGAAGGCGACGTGGTCGAAGGCGAATTCAAAGAAGCCTGATTCGGGTAAACGAAACTTACAAGGGGCTGGCCAACCAACCAGCCCCTTGTTTTTTTTACCCTTCTACCAGCGTACCGCGAATTTCACCCAGCAGCGAAAGCCGCAGCGCCTCCGCATCCCACAAATTCAGCACCAGAATGGGCAATTTGTTTTCCATGCAGAGGGAGATGGCGGTACTGTCCATCACCTCCAAACGCCGGTTGAGCGTTTCGATGTAGGTCAGCCGGTCAAACTTGACCGCGTTGGGGTTGCGGTGCGGGTCGCTGTCGTAAACACCGTCCACTTTGGTGGCCTTAATCAGCACGTCCGCATCAATTTCGCAGGCGCGCAGGGCGGCTGCCGTGTCGGTGGAAAAGTAGGGGTTACCGGTGCCGCCCCCAAAAATGACCACCCGCCCCTTTTCCAGATGACGAATGGCGCGGCGGCGGATGTACGGCTCGGCAACCGCGCGCATTTCGATGGCGGATTGAACGCGAGTGACCACCCCGCACGACTCGAGGGCGTCCATCAGAGCCAGCGCGTTCATCACGGTCGCCAGCATGCCCATGTAATCGGCGGTCGCGCGGTCCATCCCCAAATCCAAACCGGCTTTGCCGCGCCACAAATTACCCGCCCCAATCACAATGGCGACATCCACCCCCATCTCGCGCACTTCCCGCACTCGCAAGGCAATATCCCGGGCGGCTTTCGGGTCAATGCCGCTGCCCTGCGGGCTGGAAAGCGCCTCGCCGCTCAATTTCAGCAAGATTCGATGGTATTTTAGTCCGTCCATAATTCTCCCGGGGGTATAAAAAAGCCAACCGGCAAGGTTGGCTTTTCTTCTTGATCAGGCTTCGTCCTGCGTGGTTTCACCCAGCGCCCAGCGGGCAAACCGCCGGATGACAATGTTTTCACCCGTCGAAACGACGGTTTCATTCAGCAGATCCTGAACGGTTTTGCTCTCATCGCGGATGTATTTCTGGCGCAAGAGGACGAACTCGTCTTTGAATTTAGCGAGAGAACCTTCCACAATGCGCGGGATGATCGCCTCGGGCTTGCCATCTTCACGCGCTTTGGCGGCCGCAATGGCGGCTTCTTTGTCCAGTACTTCCTGCGGAATGTCCTCTTCGCGGATGTAGAGCGGTGAGGCAGCCGCAATTTGCAGGGCGATCTCGTGCGCAAAGTTGCGGAAAACCTCGCTGCGTCCGACAAAATCGGTTTCGCAGTTGACCTCTACCATCACGCACACCCGTCCGTTGCCGTGCGAGTACACATCAATGACGCCCTCAGAGGCGGCCCGGCTGGCGCGCTTGGCGGCGGTTGCCAGCCCTTTTTCGCGTAGAATATCCACGGCTTTGTTAAAATCACCTTCGGCGGCTTCCAATGCCTTGCGGCAATCCAGAACCCCCGCGTTGGTGGCTTCGCGCAATTTCTTAATCATATCGGTGCTGATCGTAGTCATACAATTTCCTCTTGGAGTAATTATTCTTCTTCGGTTTCTTCTTCGATCTCTTCTTCGTCATCTATCTCGACGACGCGCGGGCTCATCTTTGCCAGCGTGGCAGCCCCCAGCAGGTCTTCGTCTTCCAGCTCATCCTCTTCCAGAATTTGCGGGCGCGGGCCGCGCATGGCGGGTGCAACAACCGGTTTGGCCTCTTCGCCTTCCTCGCCGGTATCTTTGCGCAGGGCTTTGCCTTCCAGCACGGCATCGGCGATCTTGGAAACCAGCAGCTTGATGGCGCGGATGGCATCGTCGTTGGAGGGAATGACATAATCCACACCGCGCGGGTCGCAGTTGGTGTCCACCAGCGCAATCACCGGAATGTTTTTGAGGTTGGCTTCGTGCACGGCGGTGGCTTCGTTGGAAACATCCACAATGAAGAGCAGTTCCGGCGGGCGGGTCATCTTGCGGATGCCGCTCAGGCGGGTTTCAAGGCGCTTGATCTCGCGCTCGATCATCAGGGCTTCTTTTTTGGTCAGGCGGTTGATCTCGCCGCTGTCGCGCATCCGTTCGAGCCGTTCCAGTTCCTGAATGCGGTCGTAGATGGTCACCCAGTTGGTGAGGGTGCCGGGCAGCCAGCGCTCGGTGACGTAGGGCATCCCGCAGCGGATGGCCTCTTCCTGGATGGTCTCCTGTGCCTGACGCTTGGTGCCGACGAACAGCAGGGTGCCACCTTCGGCAACGGTGTTGACAATCACCTGATAGGCCTGGGTCAATGCCTTGACCGTTTGTTGAAGGTCAATGATGTGAATGCCGTTGCGCTCGGTGAAGATGTACGGGCGCATGGCAGGGTGCCATTTGTTGGTGCGATGCCCAAAATGCACACCGCTTTCCAACAGGGCTTTCATGGAAATGATGGAAGCCATTTTTTACTATTCTCCTTTTTGCGTTATTCCTCCGCCTCTTTCAACCCGGCTCCGAACTGCCCTCGGGCAGCACGCCGAAGCCGGTCAAGAAGCGTGCGTGATAGAATGTTGCGTTCCCATTGGAACAGCCGCCCAATCATACCACGATTGAGCTGAATCGTCTAGAAAAATTGCTTGCGAAAACGTAAAATCCCAATGGTAAAAAAGACGGCCGCAAAGCCGAGCAGCACACCCGCTTCGGGAAGAATGCCCCGCCAGGTTTCGCCGCGCAGCAGCAAATCGGTCATCCCCAGCATGGCCCAGGTGGTCGGCAGGACTTTGACGATGGTCTGCGCCGCCGCCGGGAAAAGCTCCAGCGGGTACCAGCAGCCGCCCAGCAGCGCCATGACCATGCCCAGCATGATGCTCAGGTTGTTGGCTTGGGCTTCGCTGCGCAGGATGGTGCCCATGGCTGTGCCAATCGCCGCCGCCGCCAGTGCACCGCTCACCAGCAGAATCGCCAGCCCCAGCGGTTCCCTTCCCCATGGAACGCCCAGCGCCGCCACTGCAAAACCGATCAGCAAGAGCATTTGTACCATCGCCGTCAGCACCTGACCGCCAATGGTGCCCAGCAAAAATACCGCCGCCGAAGTGGGGGTGGTCATCAGGCGCGCCAGCGTGCCGCTGCTGCGCTCGTAAGCCAGCAATGCCGAAATGCCGAACAGCGGAATGAACACCCAGGTGATCATCTGACCGGCAGATGAATTGGCGCGCGGGTCATATTGCACCGGATCGGCTGTTTCGGCTCGGAGAATTTCCAGTCTTTGCGGGGTCTGTTCCTGAAAACGCTGCGCCAGACTGAGGGCGCCCTCAAAGTAAGCCTGGCGTTCCTCGGCTGAGGCAAACGGTTTGCGGCTTTCGGCCTGCTGCACGGCAAACTGAGCCGCGTTGATCTTCAAACTCACCTGCCGTAGAGCGGCCTGAATCGAACGCTGCGCGGAAATGGCATCCAGGTTGTTGGGCTGGGTGTAAAATTCCAGGGTTATTTCACCGTTCAGCAAATTTTCCTGTGAGGTTTGGGGCGGGATGAGCAGCCAGAAAACGATGGTGCGCTCACCGAATTTTCGTTCGGCTTCGGCACGCTCGGTCAATTCGGGACGGACAAAGGGGGATTTTTCCAGTTCGGCCACAATCTGCTGAGAAAGCGGCGTACCTGCCTCGTCTACTACCGGTAGCACCCGGCGAATATCGCCATCCCCGCCGGGGGTACCGCCTGCCAGCAGATAGGTGAATACAATCGGTAAGATGAGGAAGAACAGCCATTCGGCCGGGCTGGAAAAGCGCAGGATCAGGTCTTTGCGGATAATTGCGAGGATTTTTTGCATCGTTCACTTCTCCTTACCGTTACTGAACCAGATCGCGCCGGCGGGAAAACCGCAGCACGGCGAGGATGAACAGCACACAGCCCAGCGCAAACAATCCCAAAAGCGGTCTGGTCAGGTCGCTCAGCCCGCCGCCCAGCCCCAAAATGGTGAAGCCGTCCAGCGCCCACGCATTGGGGGTGATCCGGCTGACCAGACGGACGAAATCCGGTAGCATGCTCAGGTCAATAAAACTGCCGCCCATGATGCCAAACACCAGCATGATCGCCGAACCGTAGGTACTGACCTGCCCCGGGGTTCGAGCAAAGGCAGTGATGAGCAAACCCCAGCCGGTGGCGGCAAAAGTTGCCAGCAAAATCAGAGCCAGCACGCCCCAAAAGTCGCCCCAACGCAGGTTGAACAGCAGGCTGCTGCCGCCGATCAGAATCAGCAGCTGCATCACGCCGGTCAGGTAGGTGCCCAGCATCTTCCCTGCCAGGACTTGCGGGAGGGCGGTTGGGCTGGTCAACATCCGCTGCAGGGTGCGCTGACGGCGTTCCGCCAGAAACGAACGCCCTCCGTAGGTGACCGTGAACATCAAAAAGAGCAGCGCCATGCCGGGCGCCATGTAAGCCATCACATCGAAGCGGACGCTCTCCTGCTCCGGCGCGCCGATCACCTTCAAATTCAGCGTTCCGGCTTCCTCAAAAACACTCAGGTCCTCCTCCTGAGCCGACTGGAACAACTGGCGCATCTCATCGCCGTAGGCCTGCGCTTCGGCTGGTGAAACTACCCCGCTGGTCAGCATCTGAAAGACGGATACCATGCCCATCACCCGCCCTTCTTCCACACGACTGATAAATTCGCGCAGGATGGTTTCGATGATGGCTGAACTGTTGGGACGCGCCGGGTTGGCGTAAAACTGCAGTTTGACCGGCTCGGCAGCCATGTCTATGATGGCAGCCTGCTCCGGAATGACACTCTGCGTAAAGCCGGGCGGGATAATGACCAGCCCGGCAACCTGATCCTCATCCACGGCACGGCGGGCAGCTTCTTCATCTTCAACTACCTGCGCATCCAGCAACTCATCCAGTTCGGCCGATTGAAGCGTCTCGACCAGCGCGTTTCCCAGGGATTCACCGTCGCGGTTGATGATCAGGACGGGAATATTGGAAAGGCCGGGGGACTGCCCGCCCGGTGAAGCCAGCCGTCCGGTGACCAGCGCCATGCCCAGCGTGAGCAGAAAGGGAGCTGCCAGCATCAAGATGATGGCGGCGCGGTCGCGGAAGGCCAGCCGTAAATCTTTGGCGGCAATCAACAGGATTTTCTTCATCCCATCCTCCTCAATCTCGCAGGGCGCGCCCGGTTAACTGCAAGAAGACCGCTTCCAGATTCGGCTCCTGGATCTGAATGGTGCGGACTTTCAGATTTTCGGCGGTGCAGGTCTGAATCACCACCGGTAAAATTTCCTCCGCATCGTTCACCAGCACCTGCAGGCTGTGATTTTCGGCAATCACCTGCTGAACGCCGGGCATTCGCTGAAGGTGAGGAATGATACCCGCCACACTTTGATCCTCGCCAAACTGCAAGACGAGGGTTTCGGCCTGACCAACCATTCTGACCAGTTCGGCTTGCGTTCCAATCGCAATCATCTCACCATGGTCAATAATGCCAACGCGGTGAGAAAGTTCCTGCGCTTCTTCCATGTAGTGGGTGGTGTAAAGGATGGTCATGCAGGCCTGCCGGTTGAGGTCTTTGACCGTGTCCAGAATTGCCCGGCGGGACTGCGGATCAATGCCGACGGTTGGCTCGTCCATGAAAAGCAAGCGCGGGCGGTGCAGCAATCCCACCCCAATGTTCAGGCGGCGTTTCATCCCGCCGGAAAAGGTCTTGACGCGCTGGTTGGCTTTTTCCTGCAAGCCGGTTTGTTCCAGTACCTCCTCGCAGCGTTGTTTCAGTTCGCGCCCGCCAAGGCCGTATAACTGCCCCCAAAAGTGGAGATTCTCGCGGGCGGTTAAATCTTCGTAGAGGGCAATTTCCTGCGGGACAATTCCGATGGTCTGGCGCACGGCATAGGGCTGGCGCACCACTGAATTCCCGGCAATCAGGGCATCCCCTTCGCTGGGCGGAAAGAGGGTTGAAAGCACCGAGATGGTGGTGGTCTTGCCGGCCCCGTTTGGGCCTAACAGGCTGAAAATTTCACCTTCCTGCACCTCAAACGATATGCCCTTGACGGCCGTCAGGTCGCCGTAGCGCTTGACGAGATTATTCACCTGAAGAATTGCGCTCATTTTTTTTCACCTTCTTGAGGATTGGGGTACAAATTGCGGGTGGGGATTAGAAGCAACTTTCCAGAATGTCATCCGATTAAAAGGTTCCAAAAGTTCATTTTCCGAATTAACAATATACATCATATTTACGAAGATCAATGTGGAACAGTTGCGCTGTTAACTCAAGTTTAACCATCCCAATCGAACGGGTGATTTTGGATGGTTTTCGCTACAAGGTGTAGCCTTGCAGGGTTGAAATATGTTATATTGACATTATTGACCCAAATAGACAGGTAATTTACAGGTGCAACCATGTATCCCTTCGATTCCCCCGATCAACTTAAAAAAGCCCTGCGCGACCAGCAATACATCGCCAGCGAAGAAATTGCCACCGTCCTGTACCTGAGTAAGACCCTTGGTAAACCGCTGCTGGCGGAAGGCCCGGCCGGCGTAGGAAAAACCGAGCTGGCTAAAGCCATCGCCGGTGCAACCGGCTACGAACTGATCCGCCTGCAATGCTACGAAGGGCTGGACGAAACCAAGGCGCTTTACGAGTGGGAATATGCCAAACAGATGCTCTACACCCAGCTGCTGCGCGATAAATTGCAGGATGTGCTGGCTAAATCCGCCAGCCTGCGCGAAGCAGCCGACCGTCTGGCGCAGGAAGAAGACGTATTCTTCTCGATGCGTTTTTTGCTGCCGCGTCCGCTGCTAAAGGCGGTCCTTTCCGAAAAACCCACCGTCCTGCTGATTGACGAGATTGACCGCGCCGATGCCGAATTTGAAGCCTTTTTACTGGAAATCCTGAGCGATTTTCAGGTCAGCGTGCCGGAAATTGGCACCCTGCAGGCGGTTCACCGCCCGCTGGTGGTGTTGACCAGCAACAACACCCGCGAACTGAGCGAAGCCCTCAAACGGCGCTGCCTGTATCTGTTCATTGATTATCCCACTCTGGAACAGGAGCTTTCGGTGGTGCGCCTGAAAGTGCCTGATTTAGCGCCGCGCCTGGCGCGGGATGCGGTAGAACTGGTGCAGCGCTTGAGAACGATGGACTTGCGTAAATCCCCCAGCATCAGCGAAACGCTGGACTGGGCGAAAGCCCTCGTATCACTGAACGCCAGCGCGCTGGATGAACGCACCCTCGAAACGACCCTGAGCGTGCTGCTAAAGCACGAAAGCGACTTGCAGCGCGCCCGCCGCCTGCTGCGGCGGACAGATGGGGACGATCAGCCGCCTACCCGCCTGCCGCCGCGCCCGCGCTGGCAGAATTGAGGAGGCGGACATGGAACGCCGCACCGCCCAATTCATCTCGGCGCTGCGCGCCAGCGGGGTACGCATCAGCCTGGCAGAGAGCGAGGATGCCTTCCAGGCGGTCAAGCGCATGGGCGTGCAGAATAAAGAGCGCTTTCGCCTGACCCTGCGCACCACCCTGATCAAAGACGCCCGCGATCTGGCCGTGTTCGACCGCCTGTTTCCGCTGTTCTTCCGCTCGGACGAACCGCCCCCGATGCAGGAGGCTGCCGCCCGACTGACCCCGCAGGAAGCCCGTCAATTAGCCGAAGCCCTGCGCCAGTTTGCCCAACACCTGCAGGAGATGATCGAGAAACTTTTGCAGGGCAAACCCCTCAGCCAGCAGGAACTGGCGCAGTTAAACGAGCTGATGAACCCGAACATGCCGCTCGACCTGCGCGACCAGAACTGGCTTGCCCGTCAAATGGAACAGTGGATGCAGTTTCCAGAACTGCGCCAGGCCATCCAGGAATTGCTCCAAAAACTGGAGGAGATGGGCTTCAACCGCCGCAAAGTGGACGAGCTGCGGCGCGCCTTGCAAAACAACCTGAACGCCTGGCAGCAGCAAATCCGCCGGCAGGCCGGCGAAAACATTCTGGAACGCATGGCCGAAAATCCGCGCCAGCCACCCTCGGAAGGTCTCTTGCAGCGGCCGTTCCAGATGATCTCACCTGAGGAGATGCGTCAACTGCGCCGCGAGGTGCAGCGGCTGGCGGCTGCCCTGCGCACCCGCCTCGCCCTGCGGATGCGCCGCGCCAAAGCCGGTCAGCTGGACAGCAAAGCCACCCTGCGCGCCGGGCTCAAATACGGGCATGTGCCGCTGGAACTGCGTTTCCGCGATCACACCCTCAAACCCAAACTGGTGGTGATCTGCGACATCAGCACCTCCATGCGCTACTGCTCCGAGTTGATGCTCAGCCTGCTGTATGCCATTCAGGATCAGATCAGCCACACCCACGCCTTCACTTTTATCAACCGGCTGGCTTATATCACCCCGGAGTTTGCCCACCTGCCGCCGGAACAGGCCATCGAGCAGGTGTTGCAGCGTATGCCACCCGGCTACTACAACACCGACCTGGGGCGCGCCTTGCAGGACTTTGAACGCGAGTACCTGCATACCCTCGATTCGCGCACTACCCTGATCCTGGTCGGCGATGGACGCAATAACTACAACGACCCGCGGGTGGACTTGCTGCAACGCTTTGCCCGCCGCGCTCGCACGCTGATCTGGCTCAATCCCGAGCCGGTCTGGCTGTGGGGCAGCGGCGATTCGGACATGCGCCAGTACGCACCGCTCTGCCAGCGCATCTTCCAGGTCTCCAATCTGGCGCAGCTGGCGCAGGCGGTGGATCAGATGCTGCTGCACGGCTGAGACAGGGCCGGCGGCGATGAGGTGGTTTTCCCCCACGGCCGTTGTGGAGGTTTACATGGGGATTTTGCGTCTTGACAATTCGGATAATTATCATAAAATTAGTTTAGTTATCGGTTTCAATTCGTCCCACTTTTGCCAGAAGGAGAAGTCAACATGTCCGGACACCAGGATACCTGTGGATGCGGCGGCAACTGCGGTTGCAGCACCGAGCACGGCGATTTAATCGCCCTGACCCGCGATGATTACATCGCACGGCTGGAGCAGTACCTGCGCGATCTGAAAGCCGAAATGGAAGCCGTGGAGCGTGAGTTGAACATGCTCAAGCAGATGGCTTAAAGATCTTCGCCATAAGTTTTCTTCAGATCAATCAGCCGCCTTTCCGGCGGCTTTTTGATTGCCCTTGCCCGTTCCCTTAACTTCGCTTGCCGTAGATCTCTTTTCGGGTTATTTTCCTCTCGCCTTAAGACTTACACCGGGCGAGGCGGGGCGAAGCGGGTTTTCAACCCCACTGGCCATCCTGTCCTGCCAAACCTTACCCTTCCTGTCCCCAAGCCATTTGTGGATTTATGATAGAATTGTCCCAACCGGGATTCATCATCTCCGAGCCTGACAGGAGGGTGTGGGATGGGCTGGTACGGAGCCATTACCCAAGGAACCTATTACGAAAGCATGCCCAAGGTGGAGCTGCACCGCCACCTGGAAGGCTCTTTGCGCCTTTCCACCCTGCAGGAGATTGCCCGTCAACAGCACATGCCCCTGCCCGCTGATCAACAACTGGCCGGTCTGGTTCAAATGCAGACTGGCGAGCCGCTCACCTTTCAAAATTTTCTGGCTAAATTTCAAACCCTGCGTTTGTTTTACCAGACGCCGGAAATCATCCAACGCCTGACCCGCGAAGCCGTGGAAGATGCCGCACTTGATCAGGTGCGCTACATGGAGTTACGGTTTACCCCGGTGGCACTCAGCCGCCAGCGCGGTTTTAGACTGCGCGAGGTGATGGAATGGGTATGCACGGCGGTTCAGCGGGCCAGCCGCGAATTCAACCTGCCGGTGCAACTGCTGGTTTCTATGAACCGCCACGAACCGCTTGAACTGGCCGAACAGGTCATCGGGCTGGCGGTGGATTTTCGCGAATCCGGCGTGGTGGGAATTGATCTGGCTGGCAATGAAGCCGAATTCAATGCCGGTCCTTTCCTGAGCCTGTTCCGCGAAGCCCGCCGTGAGGGGTTGGCGCTTTCCGTCCACGCCGGCGAGTGGGGCGGCGCCGAGAATGTCCGGCAGGCGATTGAGGACTTTGGTGCCGACCGGATCGGGCATGGCGTGCGGGTCTTGGAGGACGAAGCCGTTACGCGGTTGGCGGCCGAACGCGGGACAGCCTTTGAAGTGTGCATTACCAGCAATGTGCAAAGCGGCGCAGTGACATCCCTCCAGCAACATCCGCTTTTGCAGATGCTGCGAGCTGGCCTGAACGTGACCATCAACAGCGATGACCCGGGCATTTCCGACATCCGCCTGAGCGACGAATACCGGCTGGCTTGCGAAGAACTCGGCCTAACCCGCCAGCAATTGCAGGAACGCGTACTGGCGGCAGCCGGTGCGGCAATCTTACCACCAGCGGAAAAACAGGCGCTCATCCAACGCCTGAAAATCGAAATGGATATTTTAGAGGAAATCTGAATCGAGGCAGGTTTATGCACATTCTGGTTACCAATGATGACGGCGTTTTTGCGCCGGGTCTCTTGGCGTTGGCGCAAGCGGTACGCCCGTTCGGCAAAGTCAGCGTGCTGGCGCCCGACCGCAACTGGTCGGCCTCCGGGCATGTCAAAACGCTCCACCGCCCGCTGCGGGTCAAGGAAGTTCAGTTAGCCGATGGCACACCCGCCCTGGCCAGTGACGGGGCGCCCTCGGATTGTGTTGCGCTGGCGGTTCTGGGCATTTTACCCGAGCCGATTGATCTGGTGGTCTCCGGCATCAACCCCAACGCCAACGTCGGGCATGATGTGACCTACTCCGGCACGGTGACCGCGGCGATGGAAGGCGCGATCTGGGGGCTGCCTTCGCTGGCTTTCTCGCTCGACCGCAACGAGGAAAACAACCACACCCTGCACTACGAAACCGCCGCAGCCGTGGCTGCCCGGCTGGTGCCGCTGGTGATTGAGAACGGCCTGCCTGCACACGTCCTGCTGAATGTGAACATCCCCAATCAGCCGCTGAGCGCCGTTCGCGGCTGGATGGTCACCCGCCTGGGATTGCGGATTTACCGCGATGAGTTGATTCGCCGCGAAGACCCGCGCGGCAAACCCTATTACTGGATCGGCGGCGACGAGCCGACCGGACTGCCGGAAGAGGGCACCGACATCGGCGCACTGGCCGGCAATTACGTTTCGGTGACGCCGGTTCAGCTGGATTTGACCGCCTACCAGGCTTTGGATGGGCTGCGCGGCTGGAAATTTCCGGATTTGAGATAATTCATCTTTCGGCTTGCCAAGCCGTTTCTTTTTGCTATACTTGATTCAGGCTGGTATCCCATTCAGCCCATCGTGTAAAAAGCACCTCATTCACACCTTACCTATCCCTGTAAAGGAGAATTGGAACATGCAAAATACCGTACGCGCCTGGATGAACGATCTGGTGGTCTTCGTTGATCCGGAAAGTCCGGTGCTGGATGCGCTCAGCACGATGCGCCGGCGTTACATCAACAGTTTAATCGTCAAAAAAACGGAAGAAAGCCCCGAATACGGGATCGTCACCTCGATTGATATCTGCGACAAAATCGTCGCTCAGGGTAAAGACCCCTCCAAAGTCAAAGTGAAAGAGATTATGAGCTCGCCGCTTATCACCATTTCACCGGAGATGACCATTGCCGAATGTGCCCGCGTTATGAAAGAAAAACGCATTCACCACCTGCCGGTGTCGGACGAGAGCGGCACCGTTATCGGCATGATCTCCGCCAACGATTTTCTGGTGATTGCCGAAACCATGGGACGCGGAGACGGCGAAAGGCTGCTTTCCTGACCTGCGGCTGCTTTCCAGAGCCGTCGGTTGAAAATCATCGCCGGTAAGGGCGGCGGATTGGGTATAATAAAACCAATGCGCCGCTTTTTTATCGCAATCACCTTGCTGTTTTACCTGCTTATTTCGCCCGGCGGGGGATGGCTGGCGCGCCAGGGTCTTCAGGTCCACGCCGCCAACCCCTTCCAGATTGCCCCCACCAACCCGCCCGTCATTCAGCCGGTCATCACCGCCACACCCAACCCGGACGGTTCCGTCATCCACAAGGTCGAAAGTGGACAGTCTTTGTGGAGCATTGCCATTGCGTACGGCGTGACCATCGCCCAGATTCTGGAATGGAACGGGCTCGGGCAGGATGCGGTGCTGCTGGTTGGCGATACGCTGGTGGTGCGTCCCTCCTCCACACCGACCATTTCCCCCACCCCAAGCCTGACTCCGGTTCCGCCAACCCGTACGCCGTCGCTTACCCCAACGCCGGTCACACCCACGCTGACCTACACGGTAACGCCAACCCTGACCGAAACGCCGGCCCCGCTGATTGACTGGCAGCCGCCATCCTGGCTAAATGAAAGTACGCTGGGGATGGGGCTGATCGTCATCAGCGCGGCCGGTTTGATTTTTGTGCTACTGGCGGCTTTCCGTAAAAGATAATCAAATCGAAAAATCTTCGCCGCGCCAGATGCCATGCTCCGGCGGATGAACCAGCGGGGGGTTGATCAGCACCCGTTCATCGTCTTTGCCAATTGATTTGCCGTTGCCGCCGTTGGCTTCCAGTGCGTGGGTATGCAGCTGGCGTTCGAGCGCTTCCAAACGCGCCATTACCGAGGCCAGCGACTTGCCAATGGCATCCGGCAGCTGGTCATGGTGCAGGTCCGGGCCGCCTTCGACCGGCTTGCTGCGCGCCACCACCTGACCGGGCACGCCGACCACCACCGAGTTGGGGGGGACAGAGTGAATCACCACCGCATTGGCGCCCACCCGGCTGCCGCGCCCAATGGTGATGTTGCCCAGCACTTTGGCGCCGGCCCCAATGACGACATTATCTTCAATGGTGGGGTGGCGTTTGCCCTTTTCGAGGCTGACGCCGCCCAGCGTAACGCCGTGGTAGAGGGTCACATGATCACCGATTTCGGCGGTTTCGCCGATCACTACCCCCATGCCGTGGTCAATGAACAGGCGTTTACCAATTTTCGCGCCGGGGTGGATCTCGATGCCGGTCAAAAAGCGATTGACATGCGAAAGCCAGCGTGCCAGTAGTTTGAAGTTGCGCTTCCAGAGGAAGTGGGCAACCCGATGCAGCCAGAGCGCATGGATACCCGGATAGGCAAGCAGAATTTCCAGCGGGCTGCGGGCAGCCGGATCGCGTTCCAGTGCGCTGCGTATATCATTTTGCATGGTCTTAATCCAATCAAACATGCGCTTTCCCTTTCTCCACTCAATCCGCCAAATCGGCGAACAGAGCCGTGCTTAAATAACGCTCCCCAAAGGACGGGATAATCACCACAATCAATTTGCCTTCATTTTCGGGACGGCGGGCTACCTGCAGAGCGGCCCAGGTGGCTGCCCCGGATGAAATGCCCACCAGCAGCCCCTCCATTGCAGCCATCTGACGGGCGGTGCGGAAGGCGTCCTCGTTTTTGACACGAATCACCTCATCGTAAATTTGGGTATTCAAAACCTCGGGGATAAAGCCGGCCCCAATGCCCTGAATGGGGTGCGGGCCTTTTTGTCCGCCGGAAAGCACCGGCGAGGCATCTGGCTCAACCGCAATTGCCTTGAACGAGGGCTTGCGGGCTTTGATCACCTCGCTGACACCGGTGATTGTCCCGCCGGTGCCAACCCCTGCCACCAGAAAATCCACCTGACCATCGGTGTCGCGCCAGATTTCTTCGGCGGTGGTGCGGCGGTGAATTTCGGGGTTGGCCGGGTTTTTGAACTGCTGGGGGATGAAGTAGCGCGGGTCACTGGCAGCCAGTTCTTCGGCTTTGCGGATTGCCCCGGCCATGCCCTCGCTGCCGGGGGTGAGAATCAACTCGGCACCGTAGGCGCGCAGTAACATGCGGCGTTCTTTGCTCATCGTTTCGGGCATGACCAGCGTGCATTTGTAGCCGCGCGCTGCGCAGACAAACGCCAGCGCAATACCGGTGTTGCCGCTGGTCGGCTCAAGGATGATGGTGTCCTTATTGATCAGGCCGGCTTTTTCGGCAGCGGTGATCATCGAAACGCCAATACGGTCTTTGACGCTGTGGGCCGGGTTGTAGTACTCCAGTTTGGCGACAACCGTCGCAACCGCCCCTTCGGTAATCCGGTTGAGACGCACGAGCGGTGTGTTTCCGATCAATTCGGTGACATCGTTAGCGATTTTCATAGTGTTCTCCTGTGATGAAGTTAATCGGTTTAAAGAAAAAGCCAGCAGAAAAACAAAAGACAGCGGAGCAAGCCGCGCGCAGGATAGGGGATCATGCGGGACTGACTGCCACTGTCTGGTTCTGCTGGCGAAAGTTTCCGGTTTCGTCTCAGGCAGCGGCTGAAATCAGCCCCGCCTCAGACACACGCAAGTAAGCATTCTGCAACTCCAAATATTTATCAATTTCATCTTAATTATCGCCCTTGATTATAGAACGGATTGGCGTTTTGTCAAGGCTTTTATGGAGAATTTGATGATACAACCCTTTTTGAAGTAAGGCTGACCAACCGCTCTGCAATAATCTAACCAGTTCGTCGGAACGGGTTATAATTGCGCGGGTGGGGTATATGGGTTTCCTGCTCTGGCTTGAGGGCCGGTTCAGGATACTTCCAGCTCACCGATTTTTTTAATGGGAATTATTATTTTATTGAGAAAAAAGGTGAAACTGGCGGGAGGCGGGATGAATCCGTACCGGAGCGAGTACAAATGGTCTAATGTCTTTGCGATGATCCACAATCTCAAATTAGACCCCAAAATTTGCGACGAAGATTTTCATCATCGTATGGTGGTGATCAGCGGAGCAACTTCTGGAATTGGGTATTCCGCTGCCAGAAAATATGCTTCTCATGGGGCAGACCTGTTGTTGATCAACCGCAACGAGCAAAAATCACAGGAAATTTGTGATCAACTTCGCCGTGACTTTAATGCGAATTGCACCTATCTCCTTGCCGATTTTTCGAAATTATCCGATATTCACTCGGCAGCCACACATTTAGCCGCCCTCGAAAGAGATATTGACGTTCTGATCCACAACGCCGGCATCTACCTGACCAGAAGAACCTTGACGGAAGATGGTCTTGAAGCCGTTTTTCAGGTCAATTACCTCAGCACCTTTATTTTGAACAATTATCTGCTGGGCAGGCTGAAAACTCAAACCAGAGGGCGAATCCTTTACGTCAATTCCGAGGCCTATCGGTTTGCGGTGGCAGGGCTCAGTTTTGATGATTTATTTTGGGAAAAACGGCGCTATTCCGGTCTGAAAAGTTACGCTGCCGCAAAACTGGCCCAATTACTTTCGATGATAATATTTAATGAAAAGCTTGAGGGAACGGGGATTACCATAAACGCCATGCATCCGGGTAATGTCAAAACAAACAGCGGTCAAGAAAATGGATGGCTCTATAAAATGTTAAAGAGCGTGTTGATTGATCCGTTCGCCCGCTCCACCGAAATTGCTGCTGAAGCGCTCTACTACCTGGGAGTTTCCCCGGAACTGGACAACATTTCGGGCAAGTTCTTTAACCTCACCACGCTGGAGGAACCCGCCCCGCCGGCGCTGGATAAAAACGCTGCCATGAAGTTGTGGAAGATCAGTATGGAGCTGGGAGGTTTAAATGGAACGTAACCGCAAAAAAGTCGTTGTCGTGGGTGGCGGGATGGCGGGCTTGACGGCAGCCGCCTATCTGGCACGGGAGAAACTGGATGTGCTGCTTTTGGAAAAAAACGCGCGCATTGGCGGGTTGGTGAGCACCTTTGAAAGCAACGGCTTCTATTTTGACACCGGCCCGCGGGCTTTGATCAACTCCGGCATTGTCAAACCCATGTTAAAGCACATGGGGATTGAATGGGACTTCTTCAAGAACCGGATTTCGATTGGAATTGAAGATCACTTCATCAGCATTCTTTCCATGGAGGATTTAGACGAATACCAGCGGATGCTGATTCAACTTTACCCCGAAAATGAGCCGGATATCCGGCAAATCATCGCCGCCATCTCTCAAATTTCCGAATACACCCGCGTGCTGTACGAGTTTGACAACCCGAATTTTACCGACCTGACCAAAGACAAAGCTTTCATCTTTAGAAAACTGATTCCGTGGACCTTTAAGTTTTTACACGCCCTGAGAAAGCTCAATCAATACAACCTGCCGATGGAGGAATTCCTCAAGGGTCTGACCACCAATCAATCGCTGATTGACATCATCATCCAGCACTTTTTTAGAAAAACGCCAACCCATTTCGCCCTGGGCTACTTTTATGTCTACCTTGATTATTTCTATCCCAGGGGTGGCACCGGCGCTTTAAGCAACCTCGTCGAAGAGAAACTTCTTGAATGGGGCGGCAGGATCGAACTGAATAAAAAAATTGTGGAAGTCAACCCGTCTCAATCCAAAATCATCGCGGCAGACGGACAGGAATATCCTTATGATTATCTGATCTGGGCGGCGGACTTGAAAACCCTGTATCGCAGTCTGAAGGTGAACGATCTTGACCCACATACCGCCGCCAAAATCAAAACGGAATCGGAGCGTAAATTATCTTCCAAAGGGTCTGAATCCGTCTTTATCCTCTATGCTGGCGTAAACCGCCCGCCTTCCTACTTTCGTCAGAATGGCGGGGAGCATGTATTCTACACCCCTTCCCGGCAGGGGCTTGGCGAAACAAATCAGGCAGAAAGAATTCGCATCATTCGAGATTTTGAGCAATTATCGAAGGAGGAAATTCTCGGCTGGCTGGAAAGATACCTGAGCTTGAATACCTATGAAATTTCCATTCCGGTCTTGCGGGATGAAACCCTGGCGCCGGAAGGGAAAACTGGTTTGATGGTCAGCTGCCTTTTCGATTACCAGATTCTGGAAAAGGTCGAGCAAGCCGGCTGGTATGATGAATTCAAAGAAATTTGTGAAACCACGGTGATTCGCGTTCTTTCCGAATCGATTTACAAAAACCTCCACGAGGATATCCTTTTCCGGTTTTCCGCCACCCCCTTGACCATTCAAAAAGTATCCGGCAGTTCAGAAGGAGCGATTACCGGTTGGTCGTTTGAAACATCCTCCCCTGTGGTTCACACTTTGAAAGACATCCCCAAATCGGTGCTGACCCCACTGCCGAACGTTTTTCAAGCCGGACAATGGGTGTATTCCCCGGCGGGTGTGCCAATTGCGATGCTGACCGGCTGGTACGCATCCCAAAACATCCTCAAAAAGGCGAAGAAAAACCCGGCATGATCTTGCTGCCAGCCTGCACCGGCATACACAAGATGCCTCTCGAAATCCGTCCGCTAAGCAAAAGAGAGGGCCGCCCGTGATTTTTGTTCTGGCTTTCAGCCGGCTGGTTTTGAACTTGCGGGAGAATACGCAATGATTGTCAAAATAATTCTTTTAGCCTTTATTTTTTTAGAAACTTCCAACGTGCTGGCTCTGTACTTTGCACCCGGTTCGAAAAGAGCCAATGCGGTGGGTGTCTTCTCCGCCTGGGAAAAATCCAAACAGATGCCGGATGTTCATGCCTTTATCCGCTATCTGGTTTACTGGGTGGCCGGGGCAAAATTGATTTTCCTTCTCCTTCTGGTTGTGATTGTCCTGTTTGGAGACGAGGCCCTCCAGCGAATCAGCCTGCTTGCTCTGGCAATCGGGACGGTCTCCTTTTACTGGCGATTATTCCCCCTCATCCGCTCTATGGACCGGGATGGGCAAATTGAACCCCCCAACTACTCCGCGAGATTGGGATGGATGATTGTGGGGTTAATTATTTTGTTTTTAGGTGGAGCTTTTTTGTAACCGGCCGGCGCCAGAACGCAAATCCCTTTTGCCAGGATGGATTACTGCCCCTCATTCCCCGCTGCACCCTCTAACCCCAACTCTCTAAGGAACAGTTCAACGGCCCGCGGGTCAAAGTGTCGGCCGGTTTGCTCAATGATGTAAGCCAGCGCCCGCTCTTTTGACCAGGCCGGGCGGTAGGGACGGTCGGAGGTCAGCGCGTCCCACACATCCACCACCGCAAAGATGCGCGCCGCCAGCGGAATCTGCTCGCCCTTCAAACCGCGCGGGTAGCCAGTGCCGTCCCACTTCTCGTGGTGGCAGTAGGGAATATCCAGCGCCGGGCGCAGATATTCGATTGGCGCAAGCATCTCATAAGCATAGAGCGGATGGCGGCGCATGATGACCCATTCCTCATCCGTCAGCGGGCCGGGTTTGAGCAAAATGGCATCCGGGATGCCCAGTTTGCCAATATCGTGCAGCAAAGCGCCCCGTCGGACGTGAACAAGCAGTTCCTCGCTCAGGCCGGCCTTGCGGCACAGGCGCATCACCAGTTCCACCACCCGCTGGGTATGTCCCTCGGTTTCCTTATCACGCAGGTCAATCGCCCGAGTCCAGCCTTCGATGGTGGCGTCATAGGCTTGCAGCAGATCACGGTTGGAACGCTGAACATCCTCATAGAGGCGCGCATTTTCGATGGCAATCGCCGCCTGTCCGGCGAGCATCTGTAAAAATTGCAGCCATTCGGCGTCCGTCGGCGGTGCGGAACGCAGGTACAGTTCAATCACTCCCTGCGGACTGGTTTTGGTTACCAGCGGAATGGCCATCATCGTGTGGTAACCGGCCGCTTGCAGGCGGTCTAAAAATTCATTCAAGGCGTCCGGGAAGCAGTCGCATTGCTCATGCAGCGGACAGGCGGGCAAAACCCGGTTGCCTTCAAGGGCCTTGCCGGAAAGGCTTTGCCGGTAATCAAAACGCAGTCCAAGCGGAAAATCCACTCCGCTCCCGCTGCCGGCCGCGTAGGTCAGGCTCTGTTCTAACGGATCGTACAGCAGCACGCCAATCCCATCCAGATTCAACTGGCTGCGCATCTGCTGGATGAGGACTTGCAGGGTTTGATTCAGATCGAGGTTTGAGCTGATGGCATCATCAATGGTGCGCAGGGCTTCCAACTGGTGCAGCTGACGCTCTATGCGCTGGGCGGCCAGTTTACGCTCGGTGATGTCTTCAAGCGCGACAATCACCCGTTCGAGGGTTTCTTCATAACCATCGAGGGCGTTCCAATGCAGGTTGATGAAAATGCAACGTCCATCCGGCAGGATGTCGGAAGTTTCCCGCTGAAAGTGAGCCTGTCCGGCGGCAATTTCACTCAGTTCGATGATAAAGTCCTGCCACACCGCTTCAAAGTCGAGCAATTCTCCAAGCGATTGCGGCGGGTTTTCCTCATTTACGCCGTAAAGCCGCAGCGCAGCCCGGTTATATGCCACAATTACCGACTGATCCATCAAATCCCGGACGATTTCAGGATGTTGGAGCAGAAAATTCCGCACATCGCTCACCCCGTTCCGCTGCAACGCCAGCAGATTGCGCTTAACTTCCGCAAAATTCTGCTCCAGCATGGCTACCGGCGAATCCATGAACAGAGAGCGGAAGCGTTCTTCACTGCTGCGCAGAGCATCATGTTCCTGTTCCAGACGGGCGCGGTGATAGGCATCCGCCAGGGCGTAGGGCAGGCGGTCAAGGTAATGCTCGGTTTTGGGGATGTAATCCTGTACGCCCAGGCGCAAAGCCTGCAGTGCAATCATCTCGTCGCCCTGACCGGTCACCAGCACAATGGGGATGGCGAGACGGCGCACCTCGCGTATCTCTTTGATCAGTTCCAGTGCATTCAGTCCACCGGGTAACTGGTAATCCATCAGCAGGACATCCGGCCGGTTAAGCCGGTTTGCGTCGGTCAGCGCCTCCAAAACCTGCTGGCCGGTGTTAACCACTTCGAGGGTGATGTAGGGGGCGTTCTTCTCCAGATGGCGGCGGGTCAGGTCAATATCGGCGGGATGATGTTCAGCATACAGCACCCGCAACGGACGGTTATAGCGGCTGATTTGCTGGTGGTGATGCTGCAGGGCTGCTTCTATCACCGTCGGCAGCCGTTCCAGATAGTCATCGCGCTTGATGATGTAATCATCCGCTCCGGCTTTCAGCGCCGCAATGACGGTTTCCTCGTCCCCGCTGCCGGTGACCATCACAATGGCTACCGGCAGGTTGAGGCTGCGCAGTTTGACCAGCAGCGAAAGCCCATCCCCATCGGCAAGATTGCGGTCTATCAAGACCAGATTGCAGGGCTGCTGCTGTTCGTAAAGTAGTTCCAACGCCCCTTTTTGAGAAACGACAACCTCTATCTGAATAAAGGGAGCGTGTTTTTTCAAATAGCGGACGGTTAAATCGGCATCCTGCGGGTTGTCCTCGATGTACAAAACCCGCACGGGTCTTTTGGCAAGAACACCTGAACCGCCAATCATCTTTCTCAAACGCTCCGCAGGGCCGGCGGCTGGTTGAGCAGCGTCCAGTACACCTCAATCTGGGCGGCTACCTCCACAAATTTTTCAAATTCCACCGGTTTGACAATGTAGGAATTCGCTCCCAGGCGGTAGGCTGTTTCGATGTCGCGGTCTTCCTCCGAGGTGGTAAGCACGACCACCGGAATGGAGCGATAAAGCGGATGTTCCTTGTAGCGGCGCAGCACCTCCAGCCCGTCCACCCGCGGCAGTTTCAGGTCCAGCAGGACGAGGACCGGGATGGGCGCGCCTTCGTCCCAGTGGCGGATCCAGTCAATCGCTTCTTCGCCATCCCGTGCCACCTCAATGGGATTCAGCACCCGCCGGCGACTGAAAGCCCGCCGGGTGAGATCCAGATCCATGGGGTTATCCTCGACCAGCAAAATGGGACGAAAAGGAACGGATAAGGTCATTCGGGGAAACCCTCCCGCCAGTTCAATTCACCTTGCCGGAAGGTCACCCCCAACCGACAAAGCCTGTTTTGTAAATCATAGCATAAAACCGGGGAGAATTGAAATTCAAATTAATTTAACCGGTCAATTCGGCGGGCATGTAATTGCGAGCCGTCGTCAGGCGGCTTGGCAATCTCCCGTAAGGCCGGTGGTGGAGGCGGGGAGTTATGTGTTCCCCTGGACTGGCAAACCCGCCACCACCTTACTCGACATTCCCAAACCATTTCCACGCCCGATTGAGTTTAATCGGTCGAAGCCGCCATCCGCAGAGGAGTGCGCCGACGCACATTCCACTCGTTCAGCGCCAGCGCCAGCAGGACAACTACCCCGCCGATCAACAGGCGCGGCAGATCGGCTTGCTCGCCGAAGAAAACCAGCGAAACCGCCACCGCCAGCGGAATTTTCAGGTCATTGAAAATTGCCAGCGTCCCGGCATTGACCTTGCGCGCCCCAACATTCCACAGGAAAAAGCCCACCGCCGAGGCAACCACACCCAGATACAGCAGCGTGAGCATCTGATTGGGCAGCAGGGTCAGCGTAGCCCAGGGCGTGGTGAACAGCGCCGGCAGGCCGGCCGCCAGTGTGCCGCCCAGATAGAGCAGCCCAAAAATCTGACCATCCTTGAGTTGAGGATGAGGGCGCATCACCTCGCGGTAAGCGACCTGACCCAGCGCAAAGCACAGATTGCTGATCTGCACAATCAAAAAGCCGCGCGTCAAGTCAGGGCTGAGCAAATTAGCCTGCTGGACGATAGCCGTACCGGCCACCGCCATCACGGTTGCCAGCAGACTGAACCCGTTCAGCCGGCGGCGATAGGCGTCGTTGATCAGCGTCACATACAACGGCGTAAAAATGGTGAACAGAGCCACTTCGTAGGCTTTGAGAAAGCGGAACGAGTAGATGTAGGTCACATACATCAACCCGTACTGAACGGCACCGATGAGCGCCAGCCGCAAGGCCAGCCGCCGGTCAACCCCGCGCAGGCGCAAAAACGGTAAAAAGGCCAGCGCCGCCAGCAGCAACCGGGCAAACGCCACAAAACTGGCATCCAGCCCGGTCAATTGACCCTTGATCAATCCAAACGAAAACGCCCACAAGAAAGAAACAATCCATAAATAAATCATGACCGTTACCTCTGTAAAAGAAGGAATGAATGGGGGTGGGGAAGGGAAAAGATACTTCCGTATTATTATATCGTAAAGAATGTCAGACATCCTTCTGGATTGATTAATTCAGGTAAAGGATAGGAAATTGCTCTTAATTTTAAAAAGGACGGGGTGAGGGGTGGGTATGTCTCGAAAAGACCATACAAGCAATCTGTAAATCTGCTTGAAATTTCAATCTTTTTTCCTTAAAATGTCTAATTATTCATGATGCGTCAACGGAGTTATCCATGAACTTCATCGCTTTTTCTCCCCACTACCCGCCCAATTACCTGCCTTTTTGGGCCAACCTGCGCCGTTTTGGGGTGAATGTGCTGGGGCTGGGCGATGCGCCGTGGGACTCGCTTCGCCCGCAAGTCCGCAGCACGCTGACCGAGTACTACCACGTCTGGAACGCCCAGGATTACGACCAGCTCATTCGGGCGGTGGGCTACTTTACCCACCGTTACGGCAAAATTGACCGGCTCGAATCACACAATGAGTTCTGGCTGGAATCGGATGCGCGGCTGCGCACCGACTTCAACATCCGCGGTCTGCGCAGTGAGCACATTCCGGCCATCAAACGCAAGTCGGAAATGAAAAAAATGTTTGCCAAAGCCGGTCTGCAACCCATCCGTGGGCGGATTTGCCACACCCTTCAGGAAGCCCACGCCCTGGCGGATGAGCTGGGCTTTCCGCTGATTGCCAAACCGGATATTGGGGTCGGCGCTTTTCAAACCTACCGGCTGCAAAGCCGCCGCGACCTGGAGGACTTCTTTGCCCGCAAGCCGCTGGTGGAATACCTGCTGGAAGAACAAATCGAGGGTGAGATTGTGACTTTCGACGGCCTGACCAATCAGACCGGCAAAATTGTGTTCTCATCTTCGATGCGCTACGGCAGCGTGATGGACATTGTCAACAACCAGACCAGTTTCTGGTACCTGATCACCCGCCAGATCGAGTCGGATGTCGAAGCCGCCGGGCGTAAAATCGTTTCGATGTACCGCTTACAGGAACGCTTCTTCCACTTTGAATTTTTCCGCACGCCGGATGGCAGTTTGCGTCCGCTGGAAGTCAACATGCGCCCGCCGGGCGGCCTGACCACCGATATGTTCAACTTTGCCAACGACATTGATGTGTTCTACGAATACGCCAATGTGGTGGTCAACAACCGCTTCGATGCCGAAATCACCCGCCCGTACGCCTGCGCGTATGTGGGACGGCGCAACGCCATCCCTTACCGCCGCTCGATTGATGAAATTACCGCGGCATTTCCCCAGCAGGTGGTTTACCACGGCGTCATTGACGGGGCGTTTGCAGCCGCCATCGGCGATTACGGTTTCATCGTGCGCTCGCCCTATGAGGAAGAAGTGATCGAGATTGCCAGTTACATCATCGAGCAGGTCTGAGAGATACCCATGAATATTGAATATCACCGCTACTGGAGCGAGAACCTCCATCAGGACATGGAATTTAAAGTTTACGGACACGTCGGCAAGCCGGTTCTGGTCTTCCCGGCGATGGGCGGAAGGTTTTACGACTTTGAAAACTTCGGCATGATCGAGGCGGCCGGCTGGTTCATTGAACAGGGGTTGTTCCAGTTCTACACGGTGGATAGTGTGGATAATCAATCGTGGTGCAACTGGGGCGCCCATCCCTACGACCGCGGCTGGCGGCATGAGGATTACGACCGCTACATCATCCACGAGGTTGTACCGTTCATCCGCCAGCGCTGCGGCGAAGAGGCGCTGCTGCTGACCACCGGCTGCAGCATGGGCGGCTATCATTCTGCCAACTTCTTCTTTCGCCACCCGGATGTGTTCGACAGCGTCATCAGCCTGAGCGGGGTATTCAGCCTGCGTTTGTTCGTGGGTGATTACGTGGATGAGCGGGTTTACTTCAACTCGCCGTTATTGTACCTGCCCAACCTGAGCGATGAGTGGTACCTGGAAAAGTACCGCCGCAGTCAGATCATCCTGTGTGCCGGGCAAGGTGCCTGGGAGGAGGAGATGAACGCCGAACTGGCCGTCCTGCGCGGCATTCTGGAAGCCAAAGGAATCCCGGCGTGGATTGACCTGTGGGGACACGATGTCAACCACGACTGGCCGTGGTGGCGCAAGATGCTGCCCTACTTTCTGGGAAAACTGACCGAACATCAACAGCGCGGATAATGCTTTTTATCCTGATGCGAAACGATAATCCGCTTAATTTTTAACCACAGCGCTCAGATGGTGGTATAAACAGAAAAGCAGTCCATTCCCCCTTCTTTCCAACACCCGCAATCACAGATGACATCTCCCGGCGGGGAGAGGGGTGTTTTTGTTCTTAACTGCGGAAAAAAAACGCAAGGAGCACACCAGTGGATTTTTCCTTCATTGTCATTATTTTGCAATTGATTTTTCTGGAAGGCATCCTTTCGATTGACAATGCAGCCGTGCTGGGGGCAATGGTATCGGTGCTGCCGTCCGATCAGCCGATTCCGTGGCCAAAAGCCCTGAGCTGGCTGGGCAAGATTTTGGAAAAACCGCTCGGACATCAGCGCGAAGGCGCTTTGCGGGCCGGTCTGCTGGGCGCTTACATCGGGCGCGGGCTGATGCTGCTGGCAGCCAGCTACATCATTCGCAACCCGTGGCTCAAACTGATCGGCGCCGCCTACCTGATTCGACTGGCGCTGGACGATTTAGGAGCCGGTCACCACGATGAAGCCGATGATGACGGGCTGCGCAAGGTCAAACAGACCGGTTTCTGGATCACGGTCCTGAATGTGGAGTTAATGGATCTGGCTTTCAGCCTGGATAATGTGGTTGCGGCGGTTTCCCTGTCGGATCAGTTGTGGGTGGTGATGCTGGGGGTGTTCATTGGCATTCTGGTGATGCGTTTTGCGGCGGGCATTTTCAGCAGCGTTGTGCTGCGCTTCCCGGTGCTGAAAGCGGCTGCCTATGTGCTGGTGTTGAACATCGGTATTGAACTGGTGCTGGAAGAATTAGGGGTGATGGAATTTTCCGACTGGGCGCGCTTTGGAATTTCGGTGGCGACCATTCTGATTGCGCTGGCGTACGACCGTTTCCACTCTCTGCAGGTGGTTCTGCGCCCCGTGCTGGTGTGGCTCAGCCAGGGATTTGGGTTAATCAACGGGCTGATCAACTGGCTGCTGGCGCCAATTGGCGGGCTGTTGGGTCTGTTGTTCCGGCGCTCGAAGCGTGCCCAGCCCTCGGTGGATGTTTAGTCCAGTTTTTTCTCCATCCAGACCACCTGGGTGGTGCCGAAGTACTGGGTCGGCAAGCCGGCAATCTGATAGCCAAATTTCTTGAAGTAATCGGTGGTGTTGAGGCGCGCCTGACAGCCCAACACTTTGAATCCGCGCTGACGGGCGGCTTGTTCCACGGCGTCCATCAACATTTTGCCAATGCCCCGGCGTTGGGCTTTGCCGGCTACCGCCAGATGCGAAAAACAGCCCACTCCCGGTTCTTTTTCGAATAACTTCACCACCCCCAAGACCTCACCGGTTTGCGTATCTACCGCCATGAAGTGCTGGCTGATCGGCTCGTAGTCGTCCTTTTCGGTGCCGCGCGGCAAGCCCCACGGTTCGCGCAAAATGCGGTAACGCAGGTCGTAGTAGGCTTTGAAGTCCTCGCGGGTTTGTGGGGAGCGGATTTCGATCATCAAAACCTCCGGTGAATTAACGCAGATGCTGGCTTTTTTTATTGTAGCATAAGTTCGACCCCGCCCGCTCCGCCAATCTCCCGCAAAACCGTTGGGGTGGCGAGAGGGGAGATTGGCGGGGCGGGAGACTCCCCTGCATTGTAAAGCGTCGCTGACGCTCGGAATGGCGTTAAAAATGGCATGTCATTGCGAACCGCCGCAAGCGGCGTGGCAACCTCCCGCTCACCCTTTGCGCAGGCGGGCCGCCAGGGCGTGGGCGCCCAGTCCCTCGGCCAGCGCCAGCCGTTCAGCCAGCGGGCTGAGCTGCTGCACCGCGGCGCGGTTCAGCCCCACCAGACTGACGATTTTGACAAAGTCCCACACGTTCAGCGGGGAAGCGTAGCGCGCCGAACCGCCGGTCGGCATCACATGACTTGGCCCGGCAATGTAATCGCCCATCACCTCGCACGAATCCTCATCCAGGAACACCCCGCCGGCATTGCGGATTTTGGGCAGCCAGGCCCAGCCGTCCCGCACCACCAGATTGAGATGTTCGGGGGCGTAAGCGTTGCACAAATCCACCGCCTCGTCCAGATCGCGGGTGACGACCGCCCCGCCGCGCGCCGCCAGCGAAGCGCGGATGATTTCGGCCCGTTCCAGCCGGTCGGCTGCCGTATCGCCCAGCAGTTCATCCACCTGCGCGGCAACCGCCTCGGCCAGCCGGCGTGAGGGGGTCAGCAGCAGAGCGGTTGCCAGCGGATCGTGTTCGGCCTGGGCCAGTAAATCGGCTGCCACGCGGCGCGGGTTGGCGCTCTCATCGGCAATTACCAGCGTTTCGGTGGGGCCGGCGAGTCCCTCAATGCCGACCACGCCGAACACCTGCCGTTTGGCAAGGGTGACGAACAGCCCGCCCGCCCCAACGATTTTATCCACCGCCGGCAGGCCGGGCGTGCCGAATGCCATTGCCGCAATCGCCTGCGCCCCGCCAAGCCGGTAGACGGCATCCACCTCCGCCAGCGCGCAAGCCGCCAGAATGACCGGATTGACGCTGCCATCCCGCCCCGGCGGCGTGCAGACCACCACCCGGCTGACCCCGGCGACCCGCGCCGGGATGACCGACATCAGCACCGAGGAGGGCAGCGGCGCGCTGCCGCCCGGCACATACACACCCACCCGCTCAATCGGGCGGATTAACTGGCCGAGCGTGCCTTCCGGATTCTGCTCGATCCACGAAAGGGCCGGCTGGCGGCGGTGAAACTGGCGGATGCGCTCCGCCGCGGTTTGCAGGGCGGCGCGCAGATCGTCCGGCAGAGAGTCCAGCGCAGCGCGGCAGTCCTCCGGCGGAATTTGCAGCCCGCCGCTCAGGTCGGCGCCATCCAGTTTGCGCGTCCACTCGCGCAGCGCCTCATCGCCGCGCCGGCGCACATCGCTCACAATCCGCGCAACCGCCTGCTCGGCGGTCAGGGGTTCGCCGAACAGGGCGGCAATCCGCTCCTGCACGGCGGCCGGCAGGCTGACCTCATCCGGCGGGCGGCGCAGCAAAACGGTACGGCGGGCGGTTTCGGAATCGTAAATCGGTAAAGACATGACAGATACCTCCGGTCAGAATATAAAAAAATCCCCCGCCGCACGGGGGATTGGATGGACGGGCGGAAAAAATCAACTCCCGCAGAACGCCCGCACCCGCCGTGCCGCCGAGCGGACGGGGGGATGATGAGCGTGGGCGTGGCTGTGCGGGAACATCATGGGGCTAGTTTAGCACAACCCCGGCGGATTTGTCAAATTTTGGGATCGCCCCACTTTTCAAAACTAAAAAGTCGCTTTGCTTGACACTGCTTAAGCCCTATGCTAAAGTAATTAATAACCTTTCTGACCGTACCGGTCAGATGAGGATTTGTTCTGAGGAGTTCCACCGTGACACGATCGCGTACCCAATTGATGGTTGACCGCCTGCGCGAATTGCAGGCTTCATCGCCGGATATCGAAGCCTCAGCCGTCGTCAGCATTGACGGTCTTTCGATTGCCTCGGCCCTGCCCCAGGGGGTGGAGGAAGACCGCGTTTCGGCCATGTCGGCGGCCATGCTGGCGCTCGGCGAGCGCATTGCCGGCGAACTCGGCCGCGGCGAAATTGAGCAGGTTTACATCCGCGGGCAGAAGGGCTATGTGGTGCTGATGGCGGTGGGGGAAGAAGCCGTGCTGACCACCCTGGCGCGCGAACAGGCCAAACTGGGGCTGATTCTGCTGGATATGCGCCGCGCCGCCGAAGACCTTGCCAAACTCATCTAAAGGCGCTCAAATACCATGGAACCCATCCCAAAAAGCGGCCTCTACTACCCCAACAAAATTGCGCGGATTGCCATCCTCGCCTACGAAGAGGTGATGGGCAAGAACGGCCTGAACGCCATCCTCAACCTGGCTGGTCTGCCACACCTGATCAACAACTACCCGCCGGATAACCTGGAACGCCAGTTCGATTTTGCCGATTTCTCCGCCATTCAGGGCGCACTGGAAGAGATGTACGGGCCGCGCGGCGGGCGCGGGCTGGCTCTGCGCGCCGGACGGGCGACCTTCGACGCCGCCCTGCGCAACTTCGGCGCCCTGGCCGGGGTCGGCGATCTGGCTTTCAAGGTGCTGCCCCTCCACGCCAAACTGCGCATCGGCCTGCCCGCCATGGCGCGCATCTTCACCCAAACCAGCGATCAACTCAGCACGGTGGAAGAAAAGGACGACCACTTTGTGTACATCATCCACCGCTGCCCGGTTTGTTGGGGGCGGCATACCGATAAACCCGCCTGCTTCATTGCCACCGGTTTGCTGCAAGAGGGGCTCAAATGGGTCTCCGGCGGACACGAATTCCGCGTGACCCAGACCACCGCCCGCTCGGTGGGCGATGAAACCTGCAATTTTGTGATCCTCAAAGAACCGATTACCTGAATCAGCGGACGGCATCCCCCGTGGAAGACGAAAAGGCGACCCTTCTGATTGTCGAAGATGATGTGGATGTGGCGGAAATGCTCAGCGCCTACTTTCAAGCGCAGGGCTACGAAGTCCACGCCGTCCACTGGGGAGAAGACGGCTTGCAGGCTGCCCAATCCACCCTGCCCGACCTGATCATCCTCGATATTCGCCTGCCGGACATTGACGGCTTTGAAGTGGCGCGCCGCTTGCGCGACCACCGCAAAACCAGAGACATCCCCATCCTGTTTCTTACCGAGCGGCGCGAACGCAGCGACCGGCTGCGCGGCTTGCAGCTCAGCGCCGAGGACTACATCACCAAGCCCTTCGATATTCAGGAACTGCGCCTGCGGGTGCGCAATACCCTGCGCCGCGCCCGTCAGGGCAGCCTGACCAACCCGGTCACCGGTCTGCCCGAAGGCGCACTGGTGGACGAACACCTGCAAGCCTGGCTGGATGACCCGACCGCCGCCCTGTTTGTCGTTTCCATCCTCAATCTCGACCACTTCCGCGAGGTGTACGGCTTTGTTGCCTCGGATGACCTGCTGCGCGCCCTGGGGCTGATGCTGCAGGACCTGACCCGCGAGATGAGCCGCGCCGAGTTCTTCCTCGGCCATCTTACGCCGACCGATTTTCTGATCATCGCCCGCTTTGAAAGCCGCGCCGCCTTTGCCGAACGCGCCCAAAAGCGGCTGGAACAGTCCTTCGATTACTTTTACCGCGATCAAGACCGCGAACGGGGCGTGTTCCGCCAGCACGGTCTGGGCGTGCGCATCCGCGAATGGCAGCCCCAGCCAGGCTCACCGCTGCGCACCGTCGGGCAGGTGCGCACTGCCCTTCAGCAACTTGTCCAATCCCCCGCGCCATGAAAATTACCGTTGTCATCCCCACCTATAATGAAGCCGAAAACCTGCCCGTGCTGACCGAGCGCCTGTTCAGCCTGCCGATGCCCGAACTTTCGCTGCTGATTGTGGACGACAACAGCCCGGACGGCAGCGGCGAGATTGCCGAGCGGCTGGCCGCCCGCTCCGGCGGACGCATGTCCGTGCTGCACCGCTCCGGCAAACTGGGGCTGGGCAGCGCCTACATCCAGGGCTTTGAGCGCGCCCTCAACCTGGGAGCCGAGGCGGTTTGCCAGATGGACGCCGACTTTTCGCACCCGCCGGAGAAGATTGTGGAACTGGCGCAGGCGCTGGAAGAGTGCGATGTGGCGCTGGGTTCGCGGTATGTGCCGGGCGGCAGCCTGGACGAACGCTGGCCGTTCTGGCGCAGGGGGCTTTCGGCGTTCGGCAATTTTTACGCCCGCACCATTCTGGGCATTCCGGTGCGGGATGTGACCGGCGGTTTTCGCCTGTGGCGGCGCGAGACGCTCAAACGCATGCCGCTCGAACGGGTGCGTTCGAACGGCTACATCTTTCAGGTGGAGATGATTTACGCCGCCCACCTGCTCGGCTTCCGCGCCCGCGAGATTCCGATTCACTTTGCCGACCGGCGCTGGGGGCAGTCGAAGATGTCCTTGCGGATTCAGGTGGAAGCCGCCTACCGGACGTGGCTGCTGCTGTGGCTGTACCGTGACCTGCGCCAGAAGCGTCCGCTGGCCAGCCCGTGAGGGGAGTAATTGCGCATAGATTATGCGTACCCCCCTCTCCATTCCACCGAAAAAATACCAATTTCAGGAGGGGGGTACGCAACAAAGATTAAAATTGTACGGAAAGGGATAATTTTTTCCAGAAAGGGTTGATTTTTAGCGCAGAAAATGATAGAATGGTGGCATACGGTTCGGATGAATATCGGAAAAATTCCGAAAAAAGCAGGAGCGAGTCAGCAGTCCGAATCAACAAATGCCCGTAAGGGCATTAAGACAAGAGACGTTTACAGTCGTTACATAAGTAAGCGTCAAGGGTCCGAATCAACAAATGCCCGTAAGGGCATTAAGACATCACTCGCCGCCGCCGCTGGAATACGATTTCTCGCGTCTGTCCGAATCAACAAATGCCCGTAAGGGCATTAAGACGCATTGATTGTTAGGTCAGGGGGTAAAACAATTTTGCTCAGTCCGAATCAACAAATGCCCATAAGGGCATTAAGACCGAGGTCGAGTTTTGCTACACCATAGCCCACACCGGCAACAATATCATCGTGGATAAACTGGCGCGCGAACAATCGGGCGCCCGATTTCCGATCGGAAATGGAGGCCGCAAATGACGGAAAACAACCCCTACATCTCCCAGGAAATAATGGACTACTACTTCAAACAGTACGGCTTGTTTCTCCACAAATATGAGAACAGGCTCATTGAGCTTAGGGAACAATTGTCCAACTACCAGTTCATTTTTGCGATGCAGTGGTCTGGCAGGGGCTCGCCAACCATTGATGCAAGAATGATGTGGCCGCAATATTCACGCCTTCTCACCGAATATCACTCCCTGGCGTGCTTATACAACAATTTGCTGGATCGAATCTATCCAAAACAAAGTGAAGTTCCTGCGGAAAAGGAAACAGAAGAGCAAGAACAAAATACACCAGAAGAAGGAGGTACTGAAAATGAAGGAGATTTCATCGACCGACTTATACGAGGTCTTCATCGCCTGCGCCGCTGGCTGTCAGAGACGTGACGCGTCCGAATCAACAAATGCCCGTAAGGGCATTAATACCCCACCCCCTCCTGCGCCTCCCCAAAATCGCAGAAGCGATTTTTTATTAGGGGGAGGAGGCAGCCCGAACCAATTACCCCTGCCCACCGCAAGCGACCGCAGGCGCGAGGGGAGCTCCTCCAACCACACCGCACAAAGCACAACCCCCTTCCCACAATCGTTGCCATGTGCCCCGCACCCCGCCGGTTACCCGCCAGCGAGCAAAAAGCCTGCGTCAAAACCTCACCCGCGCCGAACGGCGTTTACGGGCGCACCTGCGCGCTCACCGCTGCTTGGGTGCGCGTTGCCGCGTCCAGCATCCCAGCGGTCAATTCAGTGTAGATTTCGGCGCAGCGCGCCGCCGACCGGTCATCGAAGGGGACGGCGGTCCGCATCCGGGACGGGTCAGGCGTAGTCCCCAGCCGTTTTACCGGGCGGGCGAACCGCCACCCGCACCTGCACCCGCTGCACCAGCCAGAACGCCAGCAGGTTCATCGCCAGCGCCGCCAGCAAATTTCCCCCCATGCCCACCCCGTTAAACAACAGCGGAGCCAGCTGAGTCCCCACCGCCCGGCCGAGCGCACCCATCGCCAGCGTACCGGCCATCACCGTGGCGCGCAGTTCGGGCAGGGTTTCGCTCATCAGCGGCAGCAGCGAAACCAGCGAAAACTCAAACGACAGGTAAAACAAAAACAGACCGGTCAGGGCGCCCCAGGCCTGGCCGCCCAGTCCGTACATCACCCCGGCTGCCAGCAAGTTGACCAGCAGTCCGGCGCGCACCGACCAGACCTTGCCCAGGCGGTCCACCAGCCAGGCCGAAAGCCCCTCGCCGCCCATCTCGGAAAGCCCGATGAGCACCGCGGCGGCTCCCAGCGCCGCCAGTTGAAAGTTGAAACGCTGCTCCAGCCACAAACCGAACACCAGATTGACCGTCTCGTTGGCGGCCGTCAACAGCAAAAAGGTGAGCAGGCCGGCGCGCGCCGCGGGCGACTGCACCAGGCGGCCGAGCGGCAGGGAGGCAGCGGCGGCCGGCCCGGCCTGACCGGCCGGCCGGTCGGCCGGCAGAATGCGCCACAACGCCAGCAGGCTCGCCCCGCCCAGCAGCGCCAGCGGCAGGAAAGGCGACTGCCACGCCCCGCTGCGCCCCAGCAACGCCCCCACCAGCGGCACGCCGAAGATGAACGACAGCGACCACGACAGTTCGGTGATGCCCATCACCCGCCCGCGGCGTTCGTACGCCACCCGGTCGCCGAGGTAAGCCTGCATGGCCGGCAGGAAAATGATGTAAGCCAGCGCCATCAGCGGCAGGCTGACGGCGAAGCCGCGGAAATCCGGCAGCCAGACGACCATCAGCGCGCCGAACGTGAACAGCCCCATCCCCAGCAACATGCTCACCCGCCGCCCGTAGCGGTCGGCAATCGGGGAGAGAAACGGCCCGGCAAAGGTGATCAGCGAGCGGAGCGTCAGCACCAGCGAGACGGCCGGCAGCCCAACTCCCAGCCCGCTTTGAAAGAGCGACAGGTAGGGGTACACCATCCGGTAACTGGTGTTCAGCACGCTGCGAATCAGCGTGAACAGGACTACCTGCGGGGTCAGGCCGGGTGAATGCGGGGATTTCATACGGCTTTGCGGGGGGTAAATCGAAACCACACGGCAATCTGAGCGCCGGTCAGCAGCGCCAGCCCCAGCAGCAGCCCAAAGGTCAACCGGATGACGGGCGAAGCGGACTGCGCCACCGGCGACTGGGGGTGGAGGATGTTTTCGGCGCCGCCCAGCGCCAGCCATAGCGCCAGCCCAAAGCCGGCGTTCGCCAGACCGGTCAGGCGCGGCTGATTCAGCACCGCCAGTCCGCTTTGTAGCAAGACCGCCACCACCCCAAAGGTGAAGGGAATGCGCCAGCGCGGCTCATCCCAGAAAATGCCGCCCCAGTTTTGCTGCTGCACCAGCAGCGACATGGGCAGGTAGGTCAGCCAGAAGAGCAGGCCGCTGGAAGCGAGGGCGCGCGACCAGTCCGCCCAGCCAGCCGGGCGGATCAGCGCCGCCAGCCCGCACAGACCGGCGGCCGCAAAAAGCAGCTTGCCGCTCCACACCCACGCCCCGTGCAGCAACACCAGCCGCAAATTAGCGCCCAGCGTCCGTTCGGAGGGGCCAAGGGCAGTCACCACGCCGATCAACACCAGCGTCAGCGGCAGAGTCAGGCGCAATGGGCGGGTGGTGATCATTAATCGTCCGCGTTTGCGTCCTCTGGTCGGCGTGGTTCATCAGCGCCGCACCACAGCCGGATCAGATGCTGGTAAAACTGCACCATCCGTCCCACAGCGGCAACGCTGATGCGCTCGTTGATGCTGTGGATGCTGTCCAGATCCTCGCGGGTCATCACCAGGGGGGTCAGGCGCAGGACGTTTTCACACAGACCCGTGTAATAACGGGCGTCGGTGGCGCCCATCACCAGATAGGGGGCGGTGATGACGCCGGGGAAGACCTCGCGCACGGCGCGGCTGAGGCTCTCGTAAGCCGGGCTGTCCGGTGAAGTTAGCGGGGTGGCTTCCCACGAGCCGTGGGGAATGACCTCAATCTGGACATTCTGATCGTTTACCGCCCGGCGGACATGCTCAACGGCCGATTCGATGGTATCCCCCGGCATCAAACGCAGGTTGACCACCGCCTCGGCGGCCGGCGGCAGGACGTTTTCTTTGACGCCGCCGCGCGTCATCGTCACCGCGGCGGTGGTACGGATGGCGGCGTTGGTTTTCGGGTCTGCCGAAAGGCGGCGTTTGAGCAGTCCGTCAAACAGCCACGGGTTGGCAAAAATCAACTGGAGCGCCGGCGAGGCGGCGGCCCCGATGGCGCGGAAGGTTTCGCGCAGAAAGACGCTCCTTGCCGGGAAGGGATGGTCTTCGATGGCGGTAATGGCACGCGAAAGGATGCCGATGGCGGTGCTGGGCGGCGGGGCGGACGAATGTCCGCCGGGCTGCTCAACCCGCAGGCGCAGGGTCAGGTAGCCCTTTTCGCCAATGCCGATCAGCGCAACCGGCAGTTCGACGCCCGGTAAAGTCCCCTGTACAATGGCGCCGCCCTCGTCCAGCACGGCTTCGAGTGACTCGCCGCGCTCGGCCAGCAAAGCGGCAATCCGCGCGGCACCACGTCGCCCGCCGGCTTCCTCATCCTCGCCGAAGGCAAAGTAGATGGTGCGTTCGGGTTGAAAACCGGCTTTAATCAACCCCTCGGCGGCTTCCATGAGGGCAATCAACTGCCCCTTGACATCCAGCGCGCCACGTCCCCACACCTGCTCCTCGGCGATCTCGCCGCTGAAAGGCGGGTGCTGCCACTGAGAAAGGCTGTCCTCGGCGGCCGGCACCACATCCAGATGGGCGCAAAACAGGATGGCGGGCAGTTCCGGGTTATTGCCGCGCCAGCGGTACAGCAGACTGAAATCGGAGACGATCTGGCGTTCCAGCGTGGCGTGAACGCGCGGGTAGAGCGTTTCCAGGGTGCGGTGCAGTTCGTAGAAGGCCATGGCGTCCGGCGGCTGGTCATCGTAGGAAATGGTCTTTGCGCGAATTGCCAGCGAGAGATGACCGGCGGCGATCTCGGCGTCCACTTCCGGCAGTTCAACCGGTTCAACCGGTTCGGGAAGGCGCATGAACAAACTGGTGCGAATCAGCAGAAAAGCCGCCACAAAGATCAGCAGCGCCAGCACGGGAAATAAAATGGGGAGCAGCATTGGAATGAACCTCCGGGGAAAAGATGCGGCGGTTGAGAGCCGGTCAGTAATCGCCGCTGGCGAGCAGTTCGTGCAGGCGGGGGTGATCGGCGTACACGCCGCGATATTCGGGCGGCAGCAGGGCGGCAATCCGGCACATCACCTCATCGGTCTGGCGGCGCAGGTCTTCTTCGCGGTTTTCGCGCGAGAACGGCGGCAGGCGGAAGGGCTTGCCAAAGCGCGCCACAATCTCACCCCGCCGCAGTTTGAGCAGGGCTTTGAGGGCAGTGTGCGTGCCGCTGATGCCCACCGGCACAATCGGCACGCGGGCGCGGTGCGCCAGCAGTACGGTGCCGGGTTTTCCTTCCAGCAGGGTGGCGGTTGTGCTGCGGGTGCCTTCGGGGGCAATTCCCAGCGCCCGCCCGGCTTGCAGCACCGCCAGCGCCTGCCCAAAAGCGGTGAAGTCGGCTTTGCTGCGGTCGAGCCAGATGCCTCCCGCCGTCACCGCAAACCAGCGGAAGAAGGGGTATTTAAGGTATTTATCGGCAACCAGGGCGGTAATATCGGGACGCACCGGGTTGACAAACAGCACCGGGATATCCAGCCGGCTGATGTGGTTGGTGGCGACGATCACGCCCCCGCTGGGGGGCAGGTTTTCGGCGCCGATGAAGGTGGTGCGGGTCAGGTGACGGATGAGGAAGGCGACTGCGCGCTGCAAGCGGCGGCGCGGCAGGGGTTGTTCGGCAGCTTGCGCCGGAGAATGCGGGGAAATGTTGGCGTTCATGCGCCTAATTGTATCACCGGCGGGTGAAGTTATGCAAATTCACCCGTGGCGCCCTTTTGTAGAAGAATCAGGGTCAAGCCCCACAAATGAGGAAAAGGCGATGGATGCGGTCTGGTGGGGTTGAGAGAAACTTCTCAGTGCAGGCGAAATACCGAAAGCGCTTTGGCGTTGCCCCACCACAGTGTAAAAATTTCGTTGGGAAAGGGATAATCCTCGGGATGCCAGCGGTAATTGGTGATGAAGTAATCGGCCTGTTCGATTTCGGGGACAAAATACAGCCGTCGAGCCTGGTCGGCGGGTAGAATGGCAGCGTTGGCTTCACCGGGAAAATTGGCGGCGTGGACGCGGATGACCGGGCGCGGGTCGTATTCGAGGATGGCTTCCAGCCCGCGGCGGTAGGTCAGCCCCCAGTAGTCCATGTCGAAGCGCATTTTGACCGTCTGCATGTCCGGCCCGGCCAGCCGGTTGAAATACAGATTCTGGTAGGGATGGTGGGATGCCATCCACAACCCCGACGGCACAAAAATCGCCACCGCCAGAGCGGCGTTCAGCAGGCCGCCCGCCCGGATGTGAGCCAACCGCCGTCCAAGCAGGCTGCTCAACCACTCCCAGCCGCTGACCGCAAAGATCAGCAGGGCCGGGTAGATGAAAAACATCTGCCGCCAGCCATCGTACATCGGTGACCCCCGCAGAATCACCGCCCCGGCCGGCACTCCCAGCCACAGGGCTGCCAGAAGGGAGGAGGTCTGCTGGTCTGCCAGCAGAGAGCCGGGGCGGCTGAGCCACTGCCGAATCACCCGGGCGAATCCCGCCAGCATCAACAACAGGTAGGGGATAGGGGTGGTGATTCCAATCCACACCGGCAGATAATGCCACGGCAGTTCCTGCGGCGAGAGAAAATGACCCATATAGAGGACGGAAGCAAAATGGGGAAAATAGGACATGATTTCGAACGCCTGCGGGATTTCGCCGAGCGGGTCATGCCAGAAGACCGGATAAAACAGGAATACCAGAACTGCCGTAAGCAGCAGGTAAGTCAGACCATGGGTGGCGGCGCGGCGTGGGGGCAGCCGCCTGGCCAGCACTTCCCGGACGAGCATCAGCGCGGTGAGGGCCAGCAGGAACACCCCCGGCAGGCGAATTGCAATCGCAGCAGCCGAATAAAAACAAACCAGAAGTAATCTGACCAGAGAAGGCTTGCTTAAGTACAAGAAAAGAGCCGCCATTGCCCAAATCACCGCAACCAGAAAGGGAATATCCTTGCTGTTGTAAAATGCGTCCGCAAACAGGCGCGGGCTGAACACCAGCAGGGCCGCCCCGAACAACGACAGCCAGCGGCTGGGGTACATACTTTCCAGCAGCAGGTAAAAACCAATCACCCCCAGAAGGAAGGTGAAAAAGTTCCAAAAGTGGCGGCTGAGATACATGAGGCGCGGTGAGGATTGATCCATCATCCGCACCAGAAAGATCTCAAACAGCGGCCCGTAATGGCGATCTTTTAATTCTAACAAGCGCTCGTCAGCATTCTTTAGGTAACGATAATTCGAAATTCCAATGTCCAATTGGATTGGTTCATCCCATGAAATGCCGAAATCCTCAACAATGGTGAAACCCAACCAAAGTAATCCTGTAAAAAAGATTAAGGCAACCAATTTTTTTAGAGAAAATTCCCTAAAGAGATTTTGCATAGAACTTTTTAACTCCTTATCGTACGTAATTGTATTAAAAACCCGCCGCCGATTTGCTGGAACAGCAAAGGATTATGCTCTTTAAACAATTCCTCGCCGGCGGAAAAACCGCCCAGCAGCCCCACGACCAGTCCGTAGCAGGCCAGGGCTGCCATCAGCGCCGTCAACGAGGGTCGCAGCCAGCGATGCCCGGTCAGTTTCCCCTGCAGCCATAAGAAGACCAGCCAGGCCGAAAGCGAAAGCAACGGCACAATTTCAATTTGAAAGCGCATGGAGGGGAAGAAATACAGCAACAAAATCGCTGTTTGGGCCAGCCCGCTGCCCAGCAACCCCAGCAGCAGCCAGCCCTCCAGTGGGAGGAATGCGTCTTTCCAAAGGCGTGAGAAGCGCCGGTGGCTCAGGTAGGGGCGCAGCCAGCCCCAAAGCAGTGCCCCACCGGCAGGCAGGATCACCAGCATCGGGAAAATGCTCAACCAGCCGGCTTGCGACTCGTGGGCGGTGTAGTGCTCCGGCAGGCGGATGAACCAGGGCCAGCTGGTTTCGGGGATGAAAGGCACGAAGATGTACGGAAATTCAGCCCGCCAGACGGCCGGCCGCAGCAGGTAATGATACAGGTTGGGGAGCAGGTAGCGGGTCGAAAAGACCCACTCGCGCTGCGGAGGGTAACCGGGAATACCGAGCTGGTAACTCAGCCCGCTCTCCAACGGGTTGCCAAAGCGGGCGGCGTTGTAAGCCATCAGCAAGCCAATGCTGACCAGAATCGGCAGGGCAAAGGCGGCACTGGCGGCGTAAAAGGAACGCATTTGCCCACCAAAATGGACGCGGTTCAGCCAGACCACCAGCGCCAGCAGCCAGAGAGCCGAGACCAGCAAGGTCATCCGACTGCCGATGGCCAGCCCCACGGCCGCCCCCGCCGCCACATACCAGGCCCGGCTGGCTTGCGGTCGGCGGAAGGCTTCGATCAGTGCGGCAACTCCCGCCAGCAGAAAAAACTGCCCGCTCAGGATGGACGCTTCATACACGCCCGGTCGCCCAGTCGGCCAGAGCAGGTACAGGTTCAAGCTCAACGCCGGCAGGAAAATCAACAACCAGCCGGCCTTCCGCGGCGAGGGGACGATCTGCCACAGGCGGTAGCCAATCCACGGCAGCAGGGTGACCATGCCGAGCAAAAATCCGACCACAAGAGCCTGATCCTCAATCACCCCGCCCACCACACTCTTGATACCTGCCAGAATCAGCGCCGGGGCAGGCCCCCAATAGAGGTAAAAGCGCCCCCGGTAGTAGGAAACATCCCACAGGTAACGAGCATTCTGGCGATTTTCAAACGGGTAGGGATCGGCGAGGCTGGATAAGGAAACATCCGGCTGATCCAGAAGCGACAACTGCCCGTGACGGAAAGCCTGCGCCAGGCGGTCAAAGTAGGTGTGGGGATACGGAAACCAGCCGGTCAGCGTTCCGGCAGTAACATACCACCAGACCGCCGCCAGCGAAAAGAAAATCGAAACGCTCAGGGCAAACCGCCCGCGCCGCTCGCGGCTGGAGAGGATCGGCAGCCTGTAGACAACTTGCAGCCAGCCCTGAAGCCGGCGGTAAGCGGTTGTTGTTCGGAGAAGTGCCAGCCGCTCCAAAAGGAGTGCTTCTGCTTTTCTCAACGGTGGTTGGATAAGCGGCAGGAAATACACCCCCAATCCGCAAAGCGCCCCCAGCAGACCGGCGAGGAAGAGAATCGTCCGTCCTCTGCCCCAGCCGGGGTCGTTATCCAGACCGAACTGCCCGGCAAAAAGAGCGACAACAATCCAGAAACAAGCGAGGATGAAAATGACAACCGCCGAAAGACGACGCATACAAAGTAGCCGTTGGTTGCAAAAAGGGATGACCAGAACGCGTGCGGAATTATAACACTTGAGAGGCGGCAGCCGGTGAGCCGCTTTCGCGCGTGGAAGGGAATGGAAAAATGCCCGTCAAAAGGTTGACGATTTTCGGATTCTTGCTATAATTGGGATGCGTTCGAAAACTGCGGGCGTGGTTCAGTTGGTAGAACGTCTCCTTGCCAAGGAGAAGGTCGTGGGTTCGAGTCCCATCGCCCGCTCTCTCAATCTCCTGAAAAGGGGATTTTTTTGTGGGAACATCCCACCAGCAGGTGGCGTGGCGGTCTCCCGTACAGCCGTTGGGGAGATATCTTCCCCAATTCGCTGAAGCAATTTAAGGCGCAGCACAAGAGGAACGGTAAAGCCAGATTAAATGAACAGAGGGCATTTCTGCCCTCTGTTTTTTGTGGGATCACACGCTGGCTTCCAGCGTTTTTTCGGGTTCGCCGGAGGGGCTGTCTTCTTTGCGCAGGGTAATATCCTGATCTTCGTTGACATCCACCACCACGGTATCTCCCTCGCGGAATTCACCGGCCAGCAGGGCATCCGAAAGGCGGTCTTCAATTTTGTTTTGAATGACCCGCCGCAGCGGACGGGCGCCCATATCCGGGTCGTAGCCCAATTCCGCCAGCAGTTGAATGGCCGCATCGGTTGCCCGCAGGCGGATGTTGTTTTCAACCAGCCGCTCGGCCACTTTGTTCAATTCCAGCGAGACGATCTTTTGAATATCCTCGCGGTTGAGCGCGCGGAAGACAATCACCGAGTCGAGCCGGTTGATGAACTCGGGGCGGAAAACCCGCTTGAGCGAGTCGGTCAGCTTCTTGCGCATTTCCTCGTAGGATTGTTTTTCCTCTTCGGCTTCATCGCGCTGCAGCGGAAAGCCCAGATTGCTCTGGCGTTTGATCATGTCCGCGCCAATGTTGGAGGTCATCACGATGATGGTGTTGCGAAAATCCACTTTGTGGCCACGCGCATCGCTCAGGTGACCCTCTTCCATGATCTGCAGCAGCATGTTATGGGCTTCGGGGTGGGCTTTTTCGATTTCGTCGAACACCACAATCGAATACGGTCGGCGGCGGATCGCTTCGGTCAACTGACCGGCTTCTTCGTAGCCCACGTAACCGGGAGGAGCACCTACCAGGCGGCTGACGGTGTGGCGTTCCATGAATTCGGACATGTCCAGTTGAATCAGGGCATCTTCACTGCCGAACAGGAAACGTGCCAGGGCTTTGGTCAGTTCGGTTTTACCGACGCCGGTCGGGCCAAGAAACACAAACGAACCAATTGGACGGCGCGGGTCTTTCAGGCCAGAGCGGGCGCGTCGCACGGCTTTGGAGATGGTCTGAATGGCCTCTTCCTGGCCGATGATGTGCTTGCGTAGTTCGTCTTCCATGTGCAGCAGCCGTTCCGATTCAGCCTGTGCCATCTGCATGACCGGCACGCCCGTCCACATGGAAACCACTTCGGCAATGTCATCGGCGGTGACCACCGGGCTGGTGCTGCGATCCCAGCCGGAGCGCAGGTTTTCCAGTTCGCTCTCCAGACGGGCTTCCAGTTCTTGCAGTTCCTGGGCGTCGTCGTAGCGGCCGTCTTCCAGCGCCAGATTGTGGTTGGCGCGCACCTCGCGCAGTTTAGCCATGATCTCTTTGGCGGTGGTGGCGGCTTTGCTCTTGTACATGCGCACCCGTGAGGAAGACTCGTCAATCAGGTCAATGGCTTTATCGGGCAGGAAGCGTTCCGTCACATAGCGAGCCGAAAGGCGCGCCGCGGCTTCAATGGCTTCATCCGAAATTTGCAGGCGGTGATGCTCCTCATAGGCGCTTCGGATGCCGTGCAGGATCTGGATGGTCTCTTCCACGGTCGGTTCGTTGACCATGATCGGCTGGAAGCGGCGTTCCAGAGCCGCATCGCTTTCGATGTGTTTGCGATATTCATCCAGGGTTGTTGCGCCGATCACCTGCAGTTCGCCGCGCGAAAGGGCCGGTTTGAGGATGTTGGCGGCATCCACCGAGGAGCCCGCTGAACCGGCGCCCACCAGCATGTGGACTTCGTCAATGAACAGGATCGCCCCGGAAGCCTTCAATTCATCAATGACCCGTTTGAGGCGCTCTTCAAATTGCCCGCGGTACATGGTGCCAGCCACCAGTGAGCCGACATCCAGCTGCAAAACCCGCTTTCCCAGTAACGGCGCCGGCACATCGCCTTCGACAATCCGCTGGGCCAGTCCTTCGACGATAGCGGTCTTGCCGACGCCCGGCTCGCCGATCAAAGCCGGGTTGTTCTTGGTGCGGCGTGCCAGAATCTGGATGACGCGTTCGATTTCCATTTGACGCCCGATGACCGGGTCCAGTTTACCCTCTTCTGCCAGGGCAGTGAGGTCGGTGGCCAGTTGATCCACCAGGGTGGTTTTCTGGCTCTTCTGTTCCTGCCGTTGTTGGCTCTGAGCTGCTTGACTGCTGCGGGAGGCGCCCGTTTGGGGATTGCCGCTGCTTTCTTGCAGCACACGGCGGGTTTGGCGGCGGATCTGTTCGGGGGTAATGCCCAGTTTGCGCAGGACATCCATTGCCCGTCCCTCGGTTGAGCGAATTAAGCCCAACAGCAAATGTTCGGTGCCGATGTAATGATGTCCCATGCGGCGGGCTTCGTCAATGGCAAATTCCAGCACCTGCTGAACTCCCGCTGAAAGGTCAATTTTTCCACCGCGATATTGCCCGATGCCGCTCAGCCGTTCGACCATTTCCTGCACCCGTTCGGGTTCCAGTCCAAGGTCGCGCAGCACACGGCCGGCAATCCCGCCTTCTTCTTGAATGAGCCCCAACAGCAGATGTTCGGTGCTGATTTGGGGCTGACGCATTCGCTCGGCTTCCTGATGCGCCAGACTCAGCACGCGGCGTGCTCGTTGGGTAAAACGTTCCATGCTGGACAAGGTGTAATCCTCCTTAACCTGTCAAACCATTCATTCGCTTGAATGGACCGATAACGATGGGGCAAATTCCCCGAAAAGTGCTGCGGTGTGCAGCGGTCAATTGGTTTTCTTTTTTATGATTCTACCAGAGTTTAAGGGCTTGTCGAGTCACCCGTTTGAGGGATTGTACAAGGCTTTTTCCACCTCCTGTGAGTTGCCTTTAAACTTGGGCCTCATCGAACCTTTTATTTTGAATGGGCACAAAATCCTCGGCCGGATCAACCCTCACCAAAGCGGCAAAACGACCTCCAACTTGCGGTAAAATCAAACCAATTCCACCTGACGGAGGTCTGATTATGGAATACCGACCGCTTGGACGCAGCGGGGTTCAGGTCTCGGCGATTGGGATCGGCACCAACCGCTTTGGCTCCGAAAAGATGCCGCAAGAGGAAGTCAACCGCCTGCTGGATTTTGCCGAAGAGAGTGGCATCAACCATCTCGATACCGCCGATATTTACACCGGAGGCCGCTCGGAAGAGACCATCGGCAACGCTCTGAAAGGCGCCCGCCGGCGTAAGTTCTTCATTGCCACCAAAGTCTTCTTCCCGACCGGCGAAGGGGTGAATGAGCGCGGCCTGTCCCGCCATCACATTCTGGAAGCGGTAGAAGCCAGCCTGCGCCGCCTGCAGACCGATTACATTGACCTGTATTACACCCACCGCTGGGACGAAAACACGCCGATTGAGGAAACCCTGCGCGCTTTGGACGATCTGGTGCGCGCCGGCAAGGTGCGCTATCTGGGCTGTTCCAATTATGCGGCCTGGCAGTTAGCCCATTCCAATCTGCTTGCCGAGGTGCGTGGCTGGACGGCATTCACCGTCATCCAGTCCGAGTACAATCTGCTCAACCGCGAGGTGGAGCGCGAGGTGCTTCCCTACTGCCGCCAGTTCGGGGTCGGTTTTGTGCCGTACTTTCCGCTGGCGGGCGGCTTTCTCACCGGCAAGTACCGCCGCGGTCAGCCGGCTCCGCCCGGTTCACGCGGCGAAAGTTCAGCCTATGTGCAGGGCTTTATGAGCGACGCCTTTTACGACCGCATCGAACGGCTGGAGGGCTGGGCGCAGGATCACGGCCACACGTTGAACGAACTGGCCATTGCCTGGCTACTTGCCCAACCCTCGGTTTGTTCGGTGATTGCCGGCGCCACCCGGCTGGATCAGGTACAGGCCAACTTGCGCGCCCTCGAATGGAAACTCACACCGGGCGATGTTGAGGAACTTGCCGGCCTGCTGAAAACCTGATGCGGCTCACTCGCGGGAAACGGTTACGTAGATCATCGGGCGGCGGTGGGTTTCGTTGTAGATGTAATTGCTCAATTCCTTTTCGATGTCGCGGCTGAGGTTGCCGTTCAGGCTGCTGCCGATCAGGTCGGCCACCCGCTTGCGGGCTTCTTCCATCACCGTCTCGCTTTCGCGTGAGAGCATGAAACCGCGGCTGGTGATCTGCGGCTCGCGGCGCAGCCCGCCGCTGAAGCGGTCGAGCACCACGTTGACCAGCACAATCCCATCGCGTGCCAGAATCTCACGTTCGCGCATCACATCGGTATCCACCTCTCCCACGCTGGAGCCTTCCACAAAGACGTACGAGGTCGGCACTTTTTCTGCCAGCCGCAGGCTTTTTCCATCCAGTTCAAGCACCTGCCCGTTTTCGATGATGGCAATATTCTCACGCGGGATGCCCACCTGCTGGGCCAGCAGAGCGTGCTGGTGCAGCTGGCGCAGTTCGCCGTGGATGGGGATGAGGAATTTCGGCCGGGTCAGGTGGATGAGCAGTTTCATCTCCTCCTGGCTGGCATGACCGGAGACATGCACCGGCGCAATTGCCTCGTAAATCACATTGGCGCCGCGCTGGAACAGGCGGTTGATGGTGCGGTAGACGTTTTCCTCATTGCCGGGGATGGGATGCGAGGAAAGCACCACCGTATCGCCGGGGATGATGTCGAACAGCCGGTTGGTGCCGGTGGAAAGCCGTCCCATGATGGAGGAAGGCTCGCCCTGCGAGCCGGTACACATGATCACCACCTCATCAGGCGGCAGAGTCAGCGCCTGTTCAATGGACACCTGCAATTTTTCGGGAATATCCAGATAGCCCAGTTTGCGCGCCATTTTGACGTTGTCCACCATGCTGGTACCGACAAACGCCAGTTTGCGGCCGTGACGCTGGGCGGCATTAGCCACCTGCTGCATCCGCGAAATGAGGGAGGCGAAGCTGGCAATGATGATGCGACCGGGCGCTTCCTTGAAGACGCGGTCGAAGGCATCGTCAATCACCTTTTCGGAAGGCGTCCAGCCGGCGCGCTCGGCATTGGTCGAATCGGCCAGCAGAGCCAGCACGCCGCGTTGAGAAAACTCGGCCAGTTTGGCGTAGTCGCTGGGCTTTTCATCCACCGGTGTATGGTCAAACTTGTAATCGGACTGATGAACGATCAGCCCCAGCGGGGTGGTGATGCCCAGCCCCACCCCGTCGGGAATCGAATGGCAGACGTGGAAAAACTCAATTTTGAAACTGCCAATTTCCAGCGTATCGCCGGCCTGAACGGTGTGCAGTTCAACCCGGTCGAGCAGGCCGTTTTTGGCCAGTTTGACCTCGATTAAGCCGCGTGTCAAGGGGGTGGCGTAAATGGGCGCCTGAATCTGCTCCACCACGTGGCGGATGGAGCCGGTGTGATCCTCGTGCCCGTGCGTAATGATGATGGCGCGAATCTTGTTGCGCCGTTCGAGGAGGTAGGAGATGTCGGGGATGATGTAATCCACGCCGAGCATGTCACTGTCGGGGAACATCAGGCCGGCGTCCACGACGATGATTTCATCGCCGTACTCATAGACCATCATGTTACGCCCAACTTCCCCCAAACCTCCGAGGGGGATAATACGGATTTTTTTGTCCTTCATTTATTCTGGTACTCTTTTTCCTTTATAAAGATTTTTTTGTTTAAAAACACAACAGACGTGTGTTTAAGGTTCTAAATCAGGTTTCAAAACAAAACCCCGCCAGGTTGCAGGGCTCACGAACGAAAACGTTCCCGCCTGAGTGATTTTTTTATAATCAGTTGATATATTTTAACATCAAAGGGAGTTTCTGTCAAAGTGGAAGCGAAGAGCATACCCAACCGTGAGCGGTTGCCCTCGACCGATGTCCACCGCCACCAAAACCGGTTGAGTTTTTCCCCAGCCCCGCACATAGGCCCCATCCACGCCCAGAACACGTACCCGCCGGTGCAGGCGTTCTCGCCGCAATTCCTCAGCCCGCTGCTGGACATCCCGCCACAGGCTCATCGCACTCAACACAACCCCAAAGGCAGTCAGAAACAGGGAAAGCTTCTGATAACTCATCCCAAATACCCATCCAATTGCCGCTAAGGCCCGCATCCGTACCGTTTGACGAGCCCGTTCGACCCCTTCCGGATAATGGCGAAAAGTCCTCCGACAACGGCAGCAGCGATAGCGGTACACCCAGGCCTCTTTCAAGCGCGGATCAGTTAGCCGTTTGACCGCCCCTCCCCAACGCTGGAATATTTCACCCCCGCAATATCAACATTTCTGTGGACGATTTTCCTGATAATACTTGACTTTGGGTAATCGAAGCAGCACAATAGACATGGCAAGCTCGGTGTACTGGAATCTTGGATACCATCATAGTACTACCGGCTTGCTTTTTTTACAAAACCCACCACCTTTGTGATAGATTCGATGCATCCCAATTTTGAAAAAGAAAACAATTTGAAAGGACGTAACCGATACGCGTAGATCATCGGAAAAATCGAACTGTTCGATAGGGGTCAAAGTCATGGTGGGGGATGTGACCAGCGGTACTTCCAATCTTGGCGCTAATATGCTATATGGATTACAGATGTTGATGGAAGTGATGAAAAGGAAGTAGTCTCTATGAGCAGTAAAATATACCTGTTGATCATCTTCATTGGAGCCATCATGGTTCTGGGTATTGGGGTGTTGACGGTAGAAGCTGCAACGTGTTCCGGTAGTGGGTGTAATGGTTTAAATCCAAATTCTACCGGTTGTGACGCAACCGCCATTCGCCTCTATTCAACCACGAGTAATGGAGCTTTTATCGAACTAAGAAAATCCACAGAATGTTCAACATTTTGGGCGCGTACCACCAATGTGAGTGGCATAAACAAGTATGCTAATGCCACTCTCAAGTATTATTACTACACGGCTTCTTCCGCTCCCATAGGCAATGGAGAAAAGGTTTATTCAGCCCAACGCTACAGTGCGGATGGTGCTGGAATGTACGCCTGTGGCATGGTAAGTAACTCACCGATTAACTCAATGGTGTATTCCCCCTGTGTTCCATAAAGAATTCCTGTTTGTTCCATTTGGAAAATAGGTATAAGGAGTATAAAGAGATGAAAAACAAAAACTACACTAAAACAGCCTATCTATCGCTGATTGGCCTGCTCGTCATCGCGCTGGTTGGGGTGGGTCTGCTGCTTAGTGGGGCGGTCTTCGCCAAACCGAATGGGGATGAGGCAGCCCCTGCTTCACCCTTCCTGAAGGAAGATGCGAACACCCAGAGTGGTCCGGCGGCTTACACCGCTGAAGCCGGTGGCGTTTGGATGCAACTGAGCGATCTGAAGGTCAGCTCCGCCCAACTCAGTTTCAAACTGTGCTACGAAGTTCCGTTTGAATCCGACTGGGCGGCTGATCGGATGGCGCTGATTGCTGGCGAGCGCGAGTTGCGCGACCAGTATGCCACCATGCTGCTGGAAGGGATGACGCAAGTCGAGGGGCGCAGTGTGCAATGCACCCTCAACCGCTTTCAACTGCCAGCTGGGATAAGCTTTGCCGATGCCCGGATTGTCATCGAACGAATTGCCACCTCGGCTCCCGAACAACCGGATTGCGAGGCCGCCCAACAAAAACTGCTCCAGAGCGGTGTGCCGATCCGCTTCACTTGTCAGCACGGTGAATATTCCTTCGGTTTTGAGGTGCTTGAAAAACCGGCGGAAATGAGCGAACTGGAAGCGCGGTCAGTGGTCAGCGATGCCTTCCACGATGTCATCACAGGTCCGTGGGTGTTCGAGGTCTCGATGGAGCAGTAAGGGGGTGTAATCCCCCACCCGGAGGCTGCGGGGCGCGCAGATTGCCCGGCAGCCTTTATTTATTAAAAATAATACACGAAATTTCAAAATTGATCGCTGAATCGAATTGCATTAAAGCAAACCACATACTATAATAAAACCGTATGAGGGGTATCTTTCGGCTTATTTTCCTGTTGACGCTGGCCGGGCTGCTTTCCCTTTCACTGGGAACAGGCTATGCCCAAACGCCTACCCCGCCGCAGGGGGAGGATTTCGGCACGGGCTTCTACGTCAGCGGCGCGTTTCTGGCGCAGTATTACAGCGTGCCGAACCCGCTGGAAATTTACGGCCTGCCGATTACGCAGGAATTTGAGGGGGTTTCTTCATTTGGTATTCGCACGCGAATGCAGTACTTTACCAAGGCACGTTTTGATTTAGTCCGCACACCGGAAGGTGAGCGGGTGGTGGTCGCCAATCTGGGTGAGTTGCTGTACCCCGGCGCCGGACCGCTGGCACCGGTTCCCACCGAAGGTCCTACCTGCCGGCGTTTTCCGGCGACCGGCAAGAGCGTCTGCTACGCCTTTTTGCAGTACTACGACGCCAACAACGGCGAGGTCAACTTCGGCAATCCGATTTCGGACCTGGAAATCCGCGAGGGGCGTTATGTGCAATACTTTGAGAAGGTACGCATGGAGTGGCAGCCCGAACGACAGGCCGAAACCCATGTGGTGCTGACCGATTTGGGCAAGCGTCACTTTGATCTGGTGCAGCGCGACCTGGAAGCCGGCCGCCCAATTGGCAGCGCCATCCCCGGCCGGCAGCGTTTCCCGGTGGCACATGCCTTCTTTGCCCGCCCGCTGGTCGGCCCGCAAAGCAGCCAGACGCTGTTTGTGGTGGTGGTTGACCGCTTCCGGCAGCCGGTGGAAGGCGCCGAGGTTTCGGTCGTTCTGGAATATCCGGATGGGGAGCGGGCGGCTTACCGCCTGAACAACACCGATGCCAATGGCATCAGCAAATTCACCTTTAACGTGGGGGAGTGGCAGCCGCGTCAGGTGGTGACGCTGGAAGTGCTGGTCACGGCAAACGGTGAGGAAGCCCGCGCCCAGTCGTGGTTCCGCATCTGGTACTAGGTTTCATTCCCACTCGATCGTCGCCGGTGGCTTGCTGGTGATGTCGTACACCACCCGGTTGACGCCGTTGACTTCGTTGACGATGCGGTTGGCTACCCGTGCCAGCAGTTCATGCGGTAAATCAGCCCAATCCGCGGTCATAAAATCCAGCGTTGTCACGGCGCGCAGGGCAACCACTTCCTGATAGGTGCGCTGGTCGCCCATCACGCCGACCGAACGCACCGGCAGCAGCACGGCAAAGGCTTGCGCAATGCGTTGAGGGCTGCCGGGCGGGGTGCGCCCCAGCAGGCCGGCCTGTGCCAGTTCGGTGGTGAAGATGTGATCGGCGGCGCGCAGGCGTTCCAGCCGTTCGGCGGTGATTTGCCCCAGGCAACGTACTGCCAGCCCGGGGCCGGGGAAGGGCTGCCGCCAAACCAGTTCTTCCGGCAGGCCGAGCGCTTCGCCAACAATGCGCACTTCGTCCTTGAACAGGTAGCGCAGCGGCTCAACCAGTTCAAAGTCAAATTCGGCCGGCAACCCGCCGACATTGTGATGGGTCTTGATGCGCTGCGCCTTGCTGCGGTCGGGTGCGGCCGATTCGATCACATCCGGGTAGATGGTACCCTGCACCAGATAGGGGATTTTGCCCAAGCGGCGGGCTTCGCGCTCGAAGATGCGGATGAACGTTTCACCGATGATGCGCCGTTTCTCCTCCGGTTCTTCCACATCTGTCAGAGCGTTCAAAAAGTCAGCGGCGGCGTCCACCACAATCAGGTTTTCGCCCAGTGAACGGCGGAAAGCCCGCTCCACCTGCTCGCGTTCGCCGTGCCGCAGCAAACCGGTATCCACAAAGACGGCAATCAACTGATTGCCGACGGCGCGCTGCACCAGCGCCGTCGCCACGCTCGAATCCACCCCGCCGCTGACCGCTGAAAGCACCCGCTGCCCGCCGACCTGCTGGCGGATGCGGCTGACAGCCTGTTCGATGATGGTTTGGGGGGTCCAGTCCGGCCGACAGCCGCAAATCTCCACCACAAAGCGGCGCAGCATCTCCGCCCCGCCGGGGGTGTGATGCACTTCCGGGTGGAACTGTACGCCGTAAAGGGCGCGCTGGGGGTCGCCGATGGCAGCAATCGGACTGTTAAGGCTGCGCGCCAGCACCTCGAAGCCGGGCGGCGGCTGTTCAATGCGGTCGCCGTGCGACATCCACACCGGATGACTGCCCGGCGGGAGCAGCGGGTTGGGCCTGAGCGTCTCGACCTGAGCCGGGCCGTATTCTCGTTGCGCAGCCGGAGCCACGATGCCGCCAAGGGCGTGGGTCAGGGCTTGCATCCCGTAGCAAATGCCCAGCACCGGTAAACCGGATTGGAGGACATAGGCGGGTATGGATGGGGCGTCCGGCTCATAGACGGAGGCTGGCCCGCCGGAGAGGATGAAGCCGCGCGGTTGAATCGCCAGTACCCGTTCCGCGGGGGTGTCCCACGGGAACAATTCGCAATAGACCTGCGCTTCGCGCACGCGTCGGGCAATCAGCTGGGCGTATTGCGAGCCAAAATCCAAAACAGCAATGGCATCGGTCATGGAGCGAAGACGATTTTCCCTTCCACCATCGAAACGATGCAGGCCAGTGAGACAATCGGCACGTTGAGGAAGGCGAGGGCGTCGCGTCCGCCCTCGAAGGTTTTTTCGATGAGCGCGCCGATGCCGACCACATCGGCGCCGGCTGCCTGAGTCAGACGCACCAGACCCAAAATGGTTGCGCCGGAGGCGAGGAAGTCGTCAATGATCAACACCCGCTCACCGGAAGCCAGATACTCCGGGGAAACAATCAATTCCACCGGTCGCCCGCGGGTGTGGGATGGAGCAATGGTCAGGTAAACCGTATCCGGCATGGTGATCGGCTTGGTTTTGCGGGCGTAGACCACCGGCACGCCGAGGTGCCTGGCGGTCATCAGCGCCGGGCCGATGCCGGAAATCTCGGCGGTCAGCACGCGGGTTGCGCCGACGTGGGCAAAACGTTTGGCCAGTTCGGCGCCGCAGGCGTCCATCAAGACGGGATCAACCTGATGATTGATGAAACTGTCCACTTTGAGGATGCCGCCCCCCAGATTTTTGCCTTCTTTCAAAATTCGCTCTTTGAGTGCCTGCATACGTTCCTCTCCCAAAAAAGTATTGTATGGACATTATTTTACGCCGAGTGAAGGGCGATTCCAATAGGGCAGGCAGGTAAAAACGAGAAATACACCATTTTTTAAGAATTGGAAGATTAACAAAAAGAGGCTGCCCCGCTTGCGGGGCAGCCTGAGCGGATTTGCTGCATGAGGTCAACTGGATTTGATCGGGATGACCTTGCGCGCGCTTTGGGCTTCGGGCGTCTTGGGCAGGTTGATGGTCAGTACGCCCTTGCGGAAGGTGGCATCGGCTTTATCCACTTCCACCTCGCACGGCAGCGGGATGACGCGCTGGAACGATCCGTAGCGCCGCTCCATGCGGTAGTAATCTTCGCCTTTTTCTTCTTCCTCTTGCCGTTTTTCACCGCGCAGGATGAGAGCATCACCGCTGACGGTGATTTCGATGTCCTTCTCATCCAGTCCGGGTAGTTCGGCGGTGATGATCACTTTCTTATCGGTTTCTTTGACATCTACGCTGGGCGTGAAGGTCTCCCATTCCTCATCGAAGAGGCGCCACGGCATCAGCGACCAGGGCCGTTCGAAGAAGGAATCGAACCAGCGGTCGAAGTCCCGCATCAGCGCGCGCGGCTGGTCATTCTCGCGGCGGATGGCCAGCGAGCGTTTCGGTCGGAAGGGAATCAAGTCGGTGATCGGCATACCTTTCACCTCCTTTCGGTCAGGGGTTTATTCTTTATGAGGTTTTGACCGGTATGCGGCGGATGCGAGCCGGGCCGGCTTTGGGCAGGCGCAGATGCAGTACGCCCTGTTTCATTTCGGCTTCGATTTTGTCGCGGTCAATATCATCCGCGAGGGTGAAGACCCGCTCGTAATCGCCGCCTTCGTACTCGGCGTATTCAAGGTCGTATTCCTGCATGTGGGGCATCTGCACCGTGCCGCGGATGGTGAGGACGTTCTTTTCGAGAATCACCTCTAAATCATCCTGACGGACACCGGGCATATCCGCCAGCACCAGAATCTCATCGTTGGTTTCGACGATGTCCACCGCCGGAGCGAAGACGCGTCGGCTGCGGCTTTCGCGGACGGCGGGACGCTGTTCCTGTTGGACTTGAATGGCGCGGCTTTCGTCAGACATGGCTCATCCCTCCTTTCCGTTGGATTGGCCAGCGTGGACGGCAATGCGTTTGGGTTTATCGGCTTCGGCGCGCGGCAGGGTGATGGTCAGCACGCCGTTTTCGTAATGGGCTTCCACTTTTTCTGCATCAATGGCAAACGGCAGTTGCAGGGAACGGGCAAACTCACCCTGGAAGCGCTCACGACGTTGATAGCGGGCGCCTTCCGGCAGGTCATTGGCTACTCGCTTGCCGCGCAGAATGAGGGTATCGTTGTTGACCGACAGTTCCAGTTCTTCGGGCTGGATGCCGGGCAGTTCGGCGGTGACGACCGCCTGATCGTTATTTGTCCAGATGTTCAAAGGCGGGAATTCAACCTCCATCCAGCGTCGGCGGCGAGGGAAGAAGGTGTCGAACATGCGCTCCATCTCGCGCTGCATGCGATCCATTTCGCGCTCCATGCGGCGCATCTCACGCCAGGGAAACAGAGGTTCCAACATAAGCCATCCCTCCTTTCTATCAGGTGGTTGTTTTTTTGTTCATGCGTTTTATTAAGTAGCGCAAGAGTCTATGAAAAATATTAGCGAAGCGTAAAAAGAATATCAAAAACTGGCGGCGGAGATTGGTTTTTGCGACCTGATTCACTCAATATTTACGGAAAAACGCCCAAAACTGTCTATAATTAGGATGAGTCGAGGTTGACGATTTTCTTTCTCTGCGAAAAAAGTTAAGATTGCATACTTCTCCGCCCCTGATAATTATTTTTCTCTTGCTGCTTTCCGGTATCATGTGCGCTTACCTGGCGGCCTGGTCATCCCTGCGTCATCGTCAACCGGGGGCTTTGGAATTTGGGCTGCTGACGTGGGCAACGGCTATCTACTCGCTGGGATATGCCGTTGAAATCAGCCGCAATAACCTCGAAGATGTGCTTTGGGCGATCCGGGTTGAATACCTTGGACTGGCTTTTCTGCCGCCGTTGATTTTGATCTTCACCTTTCGTTTTGTGAGCAACAAACCCCTCAACCGTGCTGTTGTTGCGGGACTGCTGACGGTTTCGTTCATCACCTTGGGATTGGTGTGGACCGTCAACTTCCATTCGTTGTACTATGTCTCTCCCCGCATTGAAAGCGGCAATTATTTCCCCGGACTGGTTTTTGAACGCGGCCCGTGGTACAAGGTGCAGCTTGCGTACCTGCTCCTGGCTGGCAGCCTTTCGCCAATCCTGTTGTTCTGGCATGCCAGGCGGGCTGAGGGCCGCCGCCGCAGGCAGATGATTTTGCTGGGGCTGGGCGCACTCATCCCAATTGCGGGTGGTTATCTTTCTGCTGCCGGAAAGATCCCGTACGGGATTGACGTCGGCCCGTTCGCCCTTTCGCTCTCGGTGTTGTTCTTTTGGGCAGCGTTGTTTCGTTATGGCTTGTTTGAGATTGTCCCGGCGGCGCGCGAACTGGCGCTGGACACGGTTGGAGAGGCGTTGATCGTTGTGGACTATACCGGGCGGGTCATAGACCTCAACCGGGCGGCGATTGACTTGCCGGGCCTGGCAGGGTTGAAAATAGGGCAGATGTTCCCCCGTGATGGTGTTCTGTCCGGCTTTGTGTTTCATAGCCTGCAAAATTCGGGCGGGGAGACAGAATTTTCAACCGAGGATCAAAACGGCAATCTGCGCAGTTACCGGGCGCGCTCCTACCTGTTGAAGGACACTCTCGGCCGGCAGGGCGGCTGTGCCGTTTTGATTACCGATATCAGCGAAACAACCCGCCTCATTCGCCGGCTGGATGAGCAGGCCAGCACCGATGAACTGACCGGTTTACTCAACCGGCGCTCCATCATGCAAATCGGCAGCCGCTTGATCGAGCAACTGAGCAGCAACGGCGGCTGGCTGGGGATTGTGCTGATGGATTTAGACCACTTCAAAGAGATCAACGATTCCTACGGACATCAGGCGGGGGATACCGTCCTGCGCTGTGTTGGCGAGTGCCTGCCGAAAGCCCTGCGCGACGAGGACGTGATTGGCCGTTGGGGCGGGGATGAGTTTGTGGTCTTTCTGCCCGGCGCCGACCGGCCGGCTGCCTGGCAGGTTGCCGAGCGCCTGCGCGCTCAGGTTGCTGCCTGTGAGCCGCTCAAGGCTGCCCCAACCATCCGGGTCAGCGCCAGTTTTGGGGTGTACGCGGCATGTGTGGACGGGAGTGTGGGGATGGATGATCTGATGCGCGCCGCCGATCAGGCGCTCTACCGTGCCAAGAACAATGGCCGCAACCAAAGCGCAGTCTGAAACCGACATGCAAGGCAATCATCAGGCTCGCATCCTGCCGTGTGATGACCGTTCCCGACAGCGGGCGAATAGTCGCTGGTTGAGAATCCTTACAGTTTTCAAACTGGCTCTTGTTTTCAGTATGATTTGTGGTATCTTAAAAAAGGTTCAATCCGTTCACCTCATTCCTTCCTCTCCCGCTGTTTTCTCTTTTCAGGGTGGTTGAATCAACGTTAAGGTGAAACCCGGTCAACAACGCCTGCAGGGAAGGATTGCGGTGGAGAAGCATCCAATCCCATTCAGGTAAATTTATGGGTCGGGTCTCATCCGAGTACTTTTCCTCCAATCGAGTGCCGCTCAGCGAACTGCTGACGCTCTATCAGGAATTGCAGGAACGCGAGGCTCTTCTGCGTGCCATCCTGTACAGTATTGGGGATGCGGTGATCACCTGCGACGAAAACGGGAAGATCACCCTGCTCAACCCGGCTGCCGAGTCGCTGACCGGCTGGAGCGAAGCCGAAGCCAGAGGCAAGCCGCTGGAAGACATCTTCCGCATCATCAACGAGGAAACCCGCCAGCCGGTTGAAAGCCCGGTGCGGCGGGTTTTGCGCGAAGGAGTGGTGGTTGGGCTGGCCAATCACACTCTGCTCATCCGCCGTGACGGCAGCGAATTGCCGATTGCCGATTCGGGCGCTCCGATCCGCGGGGAGGGTGGCACCATCTGCGGGGTGGTGCTGATTTTCCGCGATCAAAGCGCCGAACGGGCGGCTCAAAAGGCGGTTGACGAAGCTCGTCGCTTTGCCGAGGGGATTGTCGAAACGGTGCGTGAGCCGTTGATTGTGCTGGACGGTGATTTGCGGGTGGTGCGCGCCAACCCGGCCTTCTACCGGTTGTTTCAGACCACGCCGATAGCAACCGAAAACCGGCTGTTGTACGAACTCGGCAATGGTCAGTGGAACATTCCCGAACTGCGCCGTTTGCTGGAAGATATTCTGCCGGGCAATACGCGTTTTGAGAATTATGAAGTGCGCCATGATTTTCCCGGGATTGGACGGCGTACCATGCTGCTGAATGCCCGCCGCATCTACCACGAAGATAACCGCACCCGCTTTATTCTGCTGGCGATTGAGGATATAACCGAACGCCAGCAGGCGGTTGATACGCTTAACCACAGCGAAGAACGTTACCGCACCATTTCCGAGATGATTTCGGACTACGCCTATGCCTTTGAAGTGCTTGAAGACGGCAGCCTGAAGCGCGAATGGATGGCCGGCGGCTTTGAGCGGATAACCGGCTTTACGCCGGAAGAATCGGAAGCGCGCGGCGGCTGGCAGGCGCTGATTTACCCGCCGGATATGCCGGTTGCGTTGCGCCGGGCAGAACGCTTGATGAGCGGCCGGCAGGATACCAGTGAGTTCCGGATTGTGCGCAAAGACGGTTCAGTGCGCTGGCTGCGCGATCACGGCCTGCCGGTGTGGGATGAAGATCAGAAGCGCGTGGTGCGCATTTTCGGCGCTGCACAGGATATTACCGATCAAAAACGGCGCGAAAGAGAATTAGAGGCGCAGGCGCTGGTGGTGCAGATTTTACAGGAAGAGGGCGACCTGCAGTCCCTGCTGATGCGTTTGCTGGAGGCGGCCTGCCATGCCATACCGGCTGCTGAAAAAGGCTCGGTGCTGCTGGCAGAAAGCGACGGCCGCCTGCACATGCGGGCGATGATCGGTTATCAGGATGAGCGGGTGATGACGGCTTCCTTTCCAATGGACTCGGGGTACTCGGCCAGGGCTTTCCGTCTCAATCAGCCGCTGGTGATTGAAGATGCCCGCGCCCATGCCGAAACCCGCTATGATGGCGAAATTGCGGAGATGGCTACCGCCCAGAGTGCGATTGTGGCACCGCTGGCCGTCAAAGGGCGGGCGATTGGCGTGCTGGCGCTGGACAATTGCAGCCTGAAATTTGCTTTTTCCGATCAGGATTTGCAAGTGCTGACCACTTTTGCCGCTACGGCCGGTCTGGTCATTGAACGCACGCGCCTGTTTGAAGAAACCCAACAACGGTTGAAAGAACTGCAAACCCTGCAGCAGGTCTCAGCCGCTCTCTCCCAGTCCGATTCGGTTGAGGATATGACCCATATCTTTGTGGAACATGCCGTCCATTCGGTGGATGCGCGGGCCGGTTCAATTTACCTGCTGGATGAACAGACCAATGAACTGACCGCCCGAGGCTGGTACAACCCGCGCGGCGAATGGATTGAGGGGCTGGAACGGGTCTTTCACCAGCAGCTTGGCGAAGGGGTGGTTGGCAAGGTGGCGGCCAGCGGCGAGGCCTACACTTTTGAAGACTGGCGCAGCGATCCACATACGGTTTTGAAACCGGGGGAAGAGGAACTGCTTCAGCCGGTGCGGGGCGGGGTTGCGCTGCCGCTGCGCGCCGGGGCGCGTACTATCGGCGTGATGAACATCTGGTTTGAGCAGGCGCGCATGGTAACCGAAACCGAACGGCGTCTGCTGGCTGCAATTGCGGATATGGCCGGGAATGCCCTTCAACGCGCTCACCTCAACGAACAAACCCGCCAGCGGCTGGCCGAATTGAGCGTACTGCACTCGGTCAGCCAGGCGCTGCTGCTGAGCGGTATGGAAGCAGAGGCGGTCTACGAGGCCATCCATCAGGCTGTGGCGCAGTTGATGCCCTGCGAAGCCTTTACGATTGTGCTGGTGGATGCGGCTACTTCGGAGTACCTGGCTGTCTACCTGTACGATAAAGGCGGAAGGTATCCGCCGCGGCGCATTCCGCACGGCAGCGGGCTGAGCGGCCGGGTGATTGAGCAGGGCAGGACTCTGGTCATAGAGGATTACCCGCTCAGCAACCTGCCGGCGGTGCACTTTGGCGACCCCGAGTCGGTGCGCTCGATTCTGGCGGTGCCTCTCCGGCAGGGACGGCGCGTACTGGGAATGATTTCCGCGCAGAGTTATCAACCCGCCGCTTATACCTCCGCCCATACCCGCCTGCTGGAAACACTGGCTGCGCAATTCGCCACCACGCTGGAAAACGTGCGCCTGTTCGGGGAAACCCGGCAGCGCCTGCGCGAACTGGAATTGATTGCCCACCTGAGCTCGGAATTGCGCCGGGCAACCACCCGCGCTGAATTGCTGCCGGTGTTGTTGGAGCAATTGATGACCCGGATGAAGGTGGATGGGGCGGTGCTGGAAACCGTTCACCCGCTTAGCGGGGATGTTACGATTGAACTGGGTGTTGGCATTTGGGAGTCGCTAACCGGCGAGATCATACCGGCCGGGCAGGGTTTGAGCGCGGTGATTTTACAAAGCGGAAAGTCTTATTTGAACAATGATGCCCGCCATGACCCGCGGGTTTACTTCCCCCAGCAATTAGGCGATTGCGCTTCGATTGCCGGCGTGCCGTTGCGAGCCGATGATACGATCAACGGTCTGTTATGGGTTGGCAGCTGCCGCCGGCTGGATGAGGATGATCTGCGTTTGCTGCATTCGGTGGCGGACATGGCCGCCAGCGCGCTGCTGCGGCTGCAATTGCATGAAGAGACCCGCCGGCGGGTGGAGCAGTTGCAGGCTCTGCAAGCAATTGACCGGGTGATTACCAGCAGCCTGGACTTGCACTTTTCGCTGGACGCTTTGCTGGAGCAGACCCTGCTGCACTTGAAAATGGACGCTGCCGGTGTGTTACTGTTCAATCCCACTACATTGATGCTGGAATATGCGGCCGGACGCGGATTCCGCACCCGTTATTATCAGAAAGCCCGCCTGCATTTGGGAGAAAGTCAGGCCGGCATGGCTGCCCTGGAACGGCGGATTGTGCATTGCGGCGATTTGAGCGTTGCCGAACCGCCGTTCATCCATCCACAATGGGTTGAAGAAGAGGGTTTTGTGTCTTACTGCGGCGTTCCGCTGGTAGCCAAGGGGCAGGTCAAGGGTGTGCTGGAGGTGTTCAGCCGTTCCCCCTTTGAGCCGCAGGAAGAGTGGCTGGGCTTTTTTGAAGCAATTTCCCGCCAGGCGGCAATTGCGATTGAAAATGCACAGTTGTTTGAGAATCTGCAGCGCAGCAATCTCGATCTTTCGCTGGCGTATGAGGCGACCATCGAGGGCTGGTCGCGCGCGCTGGATTTGCGGGACAAAGAGACCGAGGGCCACACCCGCCGGGTTGCCGACCTGACCCTGCTGATGGCCGAGCGGATCGGTCTGGATACGGCTCAGCTGGGGCATGTGCGGCGGGGAGCCCTGCTGCATGACATCGGTAAAATGGGCATCCCGGACGCCATTCTGCTCAAACCCGGCCCGCTCACGGATGAAGAATGGGAAATCATGCGCAAGCACCCGCTGTATGCCTATCAAATGCTCTACCCGGTTCAGTACCTGCGCCCGGCGCTGGATATTCCCTACTGCCACCACGAAAAGTGGGACGGGACAGGCTACCCGCGTGGGTTGAAAGGCGAGGAAATCCCGCTGGCGGCGCGCATTTTCGCCGTAGCGGATGTGTGGGATGCCCTGACCAGTGACCGGCCTTACCGGCCGGCCTGGCCGCAGGCCAAGGCGCTCAATTATGTCCGTGAACAGGCCGGCACGCATTTTGACCCGCGGGTCGTCAAAGTGTTTTTTGAGGTGATTGAAGATTTTTTGGCAACAGAGGCAGCCGCCGAGTGAAGATACGTGTGCTGAGCGAAAGCGAATACCGCATGTTCAGGCGAATCCACGGCGAGGATGATGTACTGGCAGTGGAGGAAGGCAAAATCCGGCGCGAAAAGAGGCTGTATCTCAACCTGCGGCGGCAGGGCAAAGCCCGCCTGAAACAGCGATTGAAGAGGATCGGGGGTATGGCTGGCGAGGAGGAGTGGCTGGAGGAAGAGATTGCTCAGGTTGAACAACGTGCCGTCCGCGTGTACCGCAATGCCCGCCGCCACAAGCAGCGCTTGCACGGATTGCAGCCCTACGAGGAGGATTGACTCAGCCATCGAGGGGTGATTTTGAAATTTCCCACTTGTAATCTGTCGGCTGAAGATTGTATGATAGAAAGCAGAAAAATGCTCCTCTGTTGTGATTTGAGGGGGATTTTCTATATCGGGTACACAGAGGAGAGATGAACATGGGAAACCGGAAATTTTGGATGGTGTTGGGAGCGTTGATGCTGGTTTTGGCAACGGTGGCGTGTGAATTCAGCGCCAGCACCGCGAATATCGGCGATGCGTGGCTTTCCGACAGCGAAGATGGCAATAACCGCGTCACGACCTTTACACAGGATGCCATTTTTTACGCTTTCGCCGATTTAAAAAATGCGCCCGAAGATACCACCTTGAAGGCGGTGTGGATTGCGGTGGATGTGGAAGGCGTGGATCCCAATTTGGTCATCAATGAAACCGAGTTTACCAGCGGCAGCAACATCATCACTTTCAACCTGAGTAACAATAATCTCTGGCCGGTTGGTAAATACCGCGTGGAAATTTACCTGAACGGTAAACTGGACAAGACGCTCGATTTTGAAGTGCGTTGATAAAAAGCCCTGCCCCGTTCCAGGATGGCAGTTTGCGTTGGTGGATTACCAGATGCGGATGCCAAAGAAAGCGGTTATAAACTTAATAGATACGTAAAGGAAATATAACCCGAAAATCAATTTGAGGGTATGCGGTTTGAAGCGCTTGATGACCGCCGCTCCGATTTGTGCACCGACGACCGTCCCGGCAGCGAGCAGTAAACCGGTGGTCAACTCCACATACCCGCCGGCCAGTTTAATGCCACCCCCAACCAATGCCAGGGGGATCATGGTCGCCAGTGAAGTTCCCATGGTCAAGTACACTGGGGCAGAAAAAAGATAAATCAGACCGGGAACTAAGGCATAACCACCTCCTAAACCGGCAATGCCCGTGGCTATACCCACCGCAAAGCCAAACAATGCCAATCCCCAGGCTGGAGCGAGAATCTGGTTACCTTGTTGGGGAGGTAAGCCGCTCTGCCGGAGACCTTCCCAAATCATGCGCAAGGCTGGCCAGAGAAACAGAGTCCCCAATATCAGCCCTAATAAAGCAGATTGGGCGGCTAAAAAAGTGAATAGCCACGAACCGAGCAGAACACCCACTATACCGGAAAGCCCCAAATACAGGGTGGCGCGTTTATCTAAGTTACCCCGAACAAGATGCCCGTAACCGCCAGAAATGGCTGTAAAAATTACTGCAAAAAGAGTGGTGCCCACTGCAATTTGAGCGGGATAGCCCATCCAGAAATGAAGAATTGGTAACATCACACTACATCCACCGGTGCCGATAATGCCGCCCAAAAAACCGGCTGCTACCCCGACGATAATTAATAAGATATAACGAGCAGTTGTAAGTTTGGTGATGGTGTGATCGGGAATGGTTTGCCACGAAAAAAGACTGGAAAAAAGAAGCAAGGCAACGATCACAAGCAAAATGCTGATCGTTGGTGCATAGGTTTTGTAAAATTGGTTCATATTGTGTTTCTCCTTTCAAGGAAAAATCAAGAAATTCATTCATGATTTTGAATATAAACAATCGTAGATGGGTTGCCAATGACAAAAGGCATGATTTTGAGATGACGATCTCATTAATTTATGAAAATACCAGTAAATCATGATAAAATCCTACTAAAAGATTAGGAAATTCTATTCGAGACGAAAATGGCCGTTGTAGAAGATTTGAGCGTCGAGGAATCTGTTGGGAGTCAGGTGCGCCGTATGCGCATCAGCCGCAACCTTTCATTGCGTGAGGTGGCGCAACGCAGTGGTTTAAATATCAACACCCTCAGTCTGATTGAAAATGGGAAAACCTCTCCATCTGTGGCTACCCTGCAGCAGCTGGCCATGGCGTTGGGGGTTCCGATTGCAGCCTTTTTCGAGAGCGCTGCGGCTGAACGTCAAGTGGTTTTTACACCCGCCGGCCGAAGACCGCAGCGGAATGCGGGTGATGCGCTCATCCAGAACCTGACCGATCATTTGGCAGGAAAAGGCCTGGAAGCTTTCATGGTGAACTTGAAACCAACCACCGAAACAGCAGAGAGGTACATCAGCCACAGTGGTTGGGAATTCGTGTTTGTGCTGGTCGGCGAGGTTGAATATCGGGTGGCAGGACAGACTTACCGGTTAAAGCAGGGCGATAGCCTGGCTTTTGTGTCTGACCTGCCCCATTGCTGGCGAAATCCTCTCTCAGACCAGACCTCGCACATGTTGCTGGTGTTGGTGCCAGGCCGGGATGGTGCACCCATGCAGCGACGCCATTTTATCCAACCTTCAAACCCCAAGGAGTTGACAATGAAAATTGCACTGGTTACGGATGATGGAAAAATGATCAGCCGGCATTTTGGACGGGCTTCTCAGTATCTTGTGCTTTCTCTGGAAAATGGTGAAGTGATCAGCCGTGAACTTCGCCCCAAGCTGAGCCACCACCAAAAGGATCATCATGAGGCGCAAACTCACCACAACCATGGCGAGTCTGAGGACCAGCACCATCAGCGCCATGTTTCCATGGTTGAGGCAATTGCCGATTGTGAAGTATTAATTTGCGGTGGAATGGGACGCGGGGCTTATGAAAGCATGTTACGCCTGAAGATTAAGCCCATCGTTACCGAATTGACCGATGTGGATGAGGCGGTCAAGGCGTTTTTGAACGGTGAACTGGTGGACCACACGGAATTGCTTCATTAACCCGAAGACACCAATGTCTGCTGGATTTTGGATGAAAACATTCCTGAAAGTGATAAAATAAGTAAAAATTATCATCAACCCGGCTTAAGAGAGTTCAGGAGTGTTATAAGGTGGATGATCCGGCTTTGCTGGAAATGCAAGAATGGATTGAGCGCTGGCAAGAGGTTCACGACCAGCGCGCCATTTTTTTAAGCTGTTATCGAATGATGACGATGAATATGCTGGAGGCTATCCGGCGGGATGAGTTTTCTGACGGCGGTTGGGTGGATCATCTGCTGCACCGTTTTGCGGACTACTATTTTTTGGCGCTGCATGCTTATGAGGAGCGGCAGGAAAATGTGCCGGTTGTCTGGCAGGCGGCTTTTCGGGCGGCGGCAGGCAGGGATTATTCGCCGCTGCAAAACTTGCTGCTGGGGGTCAATGCCCATATCAATTATGATCTGGTGCTGACGCTGGAGGAGCTGCTTCAGCCCGAATGGGCGGAGTTGAGTCCGGCCCGGCGGGCGGTTCGCCGCACCGATCACAATCGCGTCAATCGGATCATCGCCGCGACAATTGACGCAGTTCAGGATCAAATCCTAGAACCGGCCATGCCGGTCTTGCAGGCAGTGGATGTTTTGATGGGACGTGTGGATGAGGGGCTGATTTCGGGTATGATTACCCGCTGGCGCGGCAGGGTGTGGCAGCACGCCGTCTATCTGGTGGAAACCTCTAGCGAATTTGAGCGGAAGGAGTGGATAGAGCGGGTGGAGCGCGAAGCCCTCCGGACTGCGCTCTGGATTGGATGGAAGGGCTGAACGGCAGCGCTCAGAGCCAACGCGATTCCTTGACATGCCTACCGGTTGATTTTATAATAATGGCACGTTCCTCGATAGCTCAATCGGCAGAGCGGGCGGCTGTTAACCGCTAGGTTCCAGGTTCGAGTCCTGGTCGAGGAGCCTATCCACAGGGATTCCATCCCTGTACTCCGCAACGCACCCGATGGATCCCTGGGTGCGTTTTGTGTTTTTAGCAGGAAGGTCAGGCATGGTTACACTCCCCACATTTCTCCCTGTTGCCGAAGCCGCCCGAAAGTACGGGCTGGAGGAAGCCCGCTTGCGTGAGCTGGTGGAGAAGGGTAAAATCAGGGCAGGAGTTGTGGCTGGAGAAATGGTCGTGAGTGAAGAAGAAGTGCGAGGCGAAGCTATACAGGAAAAGGGCCTCCGTAAAGAGGATTTGCCGGAGTACCAAATGCATGCTCACTTAAAGGGAAAGGCTATTTGGATAAGGGAAGCAGAACGGCAGTATAAAGTACCAGCAGACACCTTATCGGAATGGTGCAGAAAAGGTTACATTCGTAAACTCGGTGCTGAAGGTAAAAAAGTTTTGCTAGATGAGGCTGATGTAGCTTATTGTTCAAAAATTTATGAACGGACAAGAGGACAAGGTCGTAGGATTTTTAATCCTGACGGCACACCATATAAACCTAAATCAGGCTTGTTTGCTTTATAAAAGATATTGGGTAGAACGGTAATACCGTTCTATTTTTTTTCTTTTATTTGTAGGAAGTTATTGACACTTCCTACAAATAATGCTATACTATCCCTAGCACCTTCTCAAACCAAGAATGAATTGCCTCAACCAAAACGCACCCGCAAACACAACGCCCCGCCGGGCGTTGTGCGCCCGACCGGGGCGTTCCGTGAGCCGTGTTGGTGGCACGCTCACGGTTGAGGCAAGCAGAGTGCGCTGCTCGCCTCGTGAGGAAGTATACCACGAGAGAACAGAACCCTGCGATGACCCCGGCAGGGTTTTTGTTTAGCGGTGTTGGCTCACTTCTTTCCCCCCATTCAGGCGGCAGGTGCGTGCTGACGGGTTCGAGTCCCGTCCGCCTGAAACAGCACCTTGACAAGCGACATGGTGATCCTCCAAACCAACCAGCCGCCGCAGATGGGCAGGATGTTCCCCGATCCTGCGGTGGGTGCAAATCCCACCCGGCTGGACTGGCGAACCTGACCTTGCTAGCGAGGCAGGTGCAGCCCGGCGCACCCTGTACGTGGTGAGCGGAGAGGCAAGAGACATGAGCGCCGGGAAACAGGCAGGGTGACGGCCCGGAGAGACGGGAATACTACTCCGCCTGCAATGGTGGGGGACAGCCGGGAAAGACCGGCATGGGCAACCGACTATCCAGGTTGAGCGAGGGGTGCGTATTCGATACCACGCACAAGCCATGACCACTCAGAGGTATTTCCCATGTGTGAGCATCGAAACAAAGTTGGCGACAATTACGGCCTGACCTGCCTGGACTGCGGGGCGGTGCTGGAAGGCTACGGCTATTGGGGGCAGAGCGAGACCTGTCGGCATGTCTGGCTGAAAGGCGAGGGCGGTTACGAGTGCCTGTACTGCCTTGAATGGCTGAACGAAGAGACCTGGCAGATGTTCTACGGCAATTCAATCGGCGTATGAACGCCGATTTTCATTTTTCCCCACGAGGAGCGAAAACCATGCTGGAAATCCAACTGATCGGCAATCTGGGCAAAGACCCGGAAGCACGCTACACCCCTGACGGGGTGCTGGTGTGCAGTTTTCCGGTGGCGGTCAAGACCCGCAAGGACGAGACCGTGTGGGTGGACGTGAGTGCCTGGCGGGAGTTGGGCGAACGCTGCCACCAGTATCTGGCGAAGGGGCGGCAGGTGTTCGTGCGGGGTGTGCCTGCGGTGGAAGCCTATACCCGCAAGAACGGCGAAGCGGCGGCCAGTCTGAAAGTGACCGCCCAGGTGGTGCAGTTTTTGGGCAGCGGCAAGGCGGAAGCAGAGACCGACAGCAGCGCTGAATTGCCGTTCTAGAGCCTGAAATTGATTGAACCAACAGCATACCTGAAATCCGGTTCGACTGGATGTCGAAAGGGCGGAGCGTGGGAGATGGACAAACCCATCTGTGAAAACTGTGGGGATGTAATCGAAGGCGAAGCGGTCTGGCTGGGAGAGCCGGACGGAAAGCCTTTGCGGGTCTGTCAGGACTGTGCCAATCCGGAGTTTGGCGGACTAACGGCTGACGAACTGGACGAGTTAATTGCGTTTGAAGCGGAAGTGCGTGAGCGGGAAGAGCGCAAGTTTGAAATCCTCTTCCGGCTGGAAGGATTGCCTGCCGATGACCCGCTGTGGGCGGAACTGGGAGAGCGATTAGGGATGAGGTGATGAGTGCTCCGGCAGTGTTTCGAAGACAAACAACCCTTCGGTGGTGTCAGAAACAAAGTTTCCTCGCTCGGCAAGCACAACGGTCAGAGAAGCCAAGTCTTTGATTGAACCAAACGACAACAATAGGGTAAGGGTTAGCGCAATGCGCCAATTAAAGGGCAAGACAAGAAAGCAAAGGGACAGCGGCAGGATGAAAGGAAACACAACATTGATAGTCCAGGCCCTTTTAGAAGAGATACGCACAAAGACGTTCGGGCCTTTGGCTGAAATTCCCTCTGCCCCAAACCAATGGGCGGCAATGGCATGTAACCCTTCATGGATGGCGCGCATTCCTTTGAGGCAAACAAACAGCCAGAACCACAACCCGATTGCGCCCAAGTATAAAAAATCCTGTATGGAAGGGACTGGAAGGAAAGGGATGTTCCATAACCAACCGAACCAAAGCCAGAGTATAGAGGTGACCAGTAAAGTTAACCAGACCAGGACTAAAACCCGCCAGGCAGGGCGATTCTTGATGTTGTGTTTGTTTTCGACCTTAGAGCTCATCAACATTCTCCTGATTGGCGAAAGAGTTTTGAAAGATACGCCGGGGTGGAGGACGATTGGACTGGCAGCGATATTAGGATGGTTGGCTTCGATGTCGGCAAATCTGGAAGAGAGCGATGCTAAACAAGCAACGATAACCTCGCTTGTCATCAGTCTGATTGCATTAGCCTTCGGCGTTGCATGCACAATTCGGGAAGCAAGAGGGATCGGGGAGCCTTTTCTTCTGGTTTTTGTGGTTGCGGCGGGAACGATCGCAACCGCGGTGAGGAATTATCTTGACGTTGCAAGTGTAACAAGACAAGGATGAAGGTGCAAGAGTTGATTGAGGCAGTTGAAGAACGGAAGCGTTCTTTGGGCTGGACGGATGAAGCCCTGGCGCGGGCATTGGGAGTTAGCCGTCCGCTGTGGTCGCAGATTCGCAGTGGGAAGCGGCGGGTAACGCTGGATGTTGTGCGGGGTATCCTGCGCACTTTTCCGGATCTGGAAGCACAGGTAATGGAGTATCTAAAGGAGACGGCATGACCAGGCGGCTGTGGCAGGCCCCGCCGGGGTATTACTGGAAAGTGGTGGTTGACCCGACCCGCAAGGGGGACGAACCGGGCATCTTCTACGGCGGGCATTTCCGCTGGACGGACATCGTCCTGCCGGGATGGGATGAGGAGAGCCGCCGGATACCCTGCCCGTGGCCGAGCGGGACGGTGTTTGAGAACGTCAAGACCGGCGAGCGGGTGGTGATTCGGCAGGGCAAGGTCGTGCGGGCCGAGAGCAGCAGCGCGGTGGAGTTGAGACAATGGACGGGTGTATCCTCGGATTGATCTTGTTTGTGGCAGTGGTGCTGTACTTCACGCTGGGGCTGCGGGCGAAAGCGGAGCCGTACACCCCGCCACGGGAGCGGCATGTGGACGGGCGCAGCCTTGACCCGGCCGAGACCTACCGGAGGGTGATGGGGGCGGTGGATGAGGTGCAGGGCCGCTGGCTGGGAGGCAGATACGGCGATGAGGTCATCCACCTGCACCTGCCGGGCCGGGCGGAGATGGCCCGTCACGATTCGGACTTACGGCGCAGCCTGCGCTGGCTGGAAGAAGAAGCCGGAGCGGTGGATGTGGTGCTGCACTACGAGGGCGAACCGGCCATAGACCGGCGGGTGCGCTGGGACAGGCTGGAGCGCAGCCCAGATGGGAGTATCCGCCGGGCCGAATGGCGGCGCGCAGCGGCAGGCTGCCTGCCGCTGCTTGCGTTAGCCCTGATTATCCTGCTGGTAGGAGCATTGGTCTGGTGAAGCAGATCGCTGTGATCGTCTTGCTGTTCTTGGCGGGTTGTGTAAGTACACCTCCGGTGCAATATACCCCGCCCGACCCGGCGGCACTGCGCGCCACGGCCCAGGCTGCCGAAGCGTTAGCCGGGCAGGTCGAAGAGCAGGCACGGGCGACTCAGGCGGCACAGGAAACCTCCCTGCGGCAGACCGCCGAAGCGGTCAGGCTGGAAGCCACCCGGCAGGCGGTCAGCCTGGAAGCCACAAAGCAGGCCCTTGCCATCGCTGAACAGGCGTATCAGATGACGGCCACCGCCGAAGCCGTCCGGCGGCAGGCCGAGCGGGAAGCCCAAGCGCAGCGGCAGGAAGGCATCCTGCAATTACTGGCGCTGCTCATCCTGCTGGTGACATTGCTGGCCTTGGGTGGGGTGGTGGTCGTGCTGGTGTGGAGAGCGGGCAACGAGTGGATTGCCTGGCAGTCACGCCGCAGGCAGTTGGTGGAGAGCCGGGCGGGGACGCTGCTCTTGGTTGCGGAAAACGCCCCGCCGGTGCGGGTGCAGGTCATCCAACCAGCCCTGCCTGCCAGGCTGCCGGATGAAGGGGATGAGAGCGAGACCGAGCCGATTCCCTACTCGGTGGACGGGAAACTGGTGGGCTTCATCCAGCGCAGGGCAGACCCGCACAAGCGGCTGGTGCTGCGCTTGCTGCGGGAGAGCATTCAGACGGTTGGAGCGCAGTCGAACCGTATTCCCGGCTGGCGTGAATTGGGCTGGAGCGCCGAAGTGTGGACGCAGGCGGTGCGGCTGTTGTCGCGCTATGTCGAGACCCAGCCGGGCAAGGGGACATATCTGACAGGGGAGTATGAGACCCTGCAAGCGTTGTACTATGCGGTGGGAGAACGCCGGGCAGTCCTCTCCCCTGCCCCGCTGGAGTGAGTGGAATTGTTCGGCGAACAGAACGGCGAACAGGACAGAACAGAACGGAACAGGGCAGAACAATGGAACTGGACAACGAACTGGTCAAATTCAATCCGTATCGCTGCAAGGCCTTGGGGCTGACACCGGTTGAGGCGCGCTGCTTGAACTATGTGCGTCTGCACACCCCGCTGCACAGCCGGATGAAGCAGACCTTTCCGGGGGTGTATGAACGCCTGGAGCGGCGTGGGTTGATCGAGATGATAGCGGGTGAATGGCGGCTGACCGAAGCGGGCAAGAGCAAGATGCGGGTGTTATTAGAGGGCAGATGAGGTGATTAATATGGACAGGACCGAATGGCGGGTGTATTGCATCGAGGACAGGGACGAACTGGCATCGGCGATTGCGTTGTATGAGAAGCGCAAGGGAGTGAGACCCCGCTATGCGCGGGTGAGTGAGAAAGCCCCGGCGTGGCTGCTGGCACTGTTGGAAGAAGCGGACGGGTTGGAGATTGAGCGGGCCAGCAATCTGCTCTCGTTCGATGTCTGGCTGACACATGAGAAGAAAGCGCAGCCGCAGATGAGTTTGTTCGGGGAGGCGGGATGATGGGAAAAGTGATTACGGTTGCTCACCTGCGAGAAAATACCGGCAAAACAATCACGGCGATCCAGTTTGCCTACAATCTTTCTCTTGAGGCGCGGGTACTACTGCTAAATTTTGGGCGGGCAAATCATCTAAAGAGATATTTTGAAATTGAGTATATCTCTCCTCTCGCCGATTATGAGAAGCTGCTAGAAGGGGGATTAGATTTTGCTCACCACTTGTCTTCTGTTAGCCCCAGACTGTGGCTAATTGACTCGAGTGTAGAAAAAATAATCAAAGTAGGGGAATTATTCAGAGAGCGAGTTGATGAACTTAAGGAATTATTAAGCCGGAGTGGATTTGAGTGGGTAATTATAGACACTCACCCATTTCCCACGCACACGACCTATGTGAGCATGGCAATTTGTGATCATTTACTGATTCCGACTACGAAAGATTTTTTAGCGTTCAAGACAGTTGGGCATACCCTGGCGGCGTATGAAAGTGTTCGTGAAGATGCCGAACGAAAAAATGTAAGTATCTTGCTGACCAAAGTAAGGAATGATGATTTAGAGGCAGAGGACTACGAGCGATTCGAAATGAAAGAGGCGGTTATCGGAGAGATTTCGATGGAAAACCAGGACTTGATTGGACTGGGCTGGCAGGGGTTATCTCCGGGGCGGAAAGTACGCATTCGAACGAATTTTGAGTATAGGAAGGCTATTCAACGCTTCTTGACGAGATTGAACGAGGAGGTGAATGGATGACAAAAGTCATCACGATTGCGAATCAAAAAGGGGGAGCGGGAAAGACCACCACTGTCCTCAGTCTGGCTCACGGCTTGGCACTGCGGCGAAAAGAAGTATTGATTTTGGATTTTGACCCGCAAGGGCAGAGTGCCAGTTATCTTGGTCTCAAGCAGGAACCCGGTATTTTCTTTTTGCTGATGTCATCCATCAAACCGTTAGAGAAAAATGAGTTAATTCTCCTCCGTCAACAAGTGAGGGGGACGGGTCGAGCGAATTTGTGGATCATACCGGGCAGTCAGGAGACTGCTGTAGCGCAGAACTCTCTATCTGCACTGGATAAGCCGGTTTCGTTCATTCGTGAGGCGATTCAGGTTTTCATGCGCAATGGGTTGGACTACATTGTGATGGACACCAGTCCATCATTGGGCGGGTTGCAAGAGCGAGCGATTTGGGCATCCGACTTTGTGATTGTACCGGTGGCGATGGAATTTGGCTCGCTGGAAGGACTGAACAAGACCGTAGGCATCATGCGGAATTTGAAAGAAAACAAAGGCTGGCGGGGGTCACTGGGTGGAATACTGCCCACATTCTACGATGATGTAACGCGGGAGACGAAAAAAATTGAGGAAGACCTGAAAGCAGGATTTAGTGAAACGGTATTACCGCCGATCCACCGAGCAACGGTATTTCGGGAATGTATTGCCGAAGGGCAGACTGTTTTTGAAAAAGCCCCAACAAGCCGAGCCGCACAGGAATATGCGTGTTTAGTGGATCAAGTGTTGAAGTGGTAAGTGAGGAAAAGAATGGCAGAGCGTAGAACATTCTGGGCTGGCAAAAGCCAGGAAGAAGAACAGACTAACACAAGGGGGACTGTTCCTTTGGCGTTGCCGCAGATCAGTGTGGTGGATCTGATAAAAGGTCCCAAGAAGCCGCGTAATCGGGCGTGGGAAAAGGTACATCGAGCCAAGACCTTTCGGAGTGTGCCCGAGGAAGTAAGCACAAGAGTATTAGCGATTGCCGATCAGGTGGGCGTGACGGCGGATGAGGTGGCAAGGGCATTTCTGGAGTATGGTCTCTTTTGCATGGAGCGGGAAACCCTGACGATTCAACCCAAAGTCAAAGGGACACGTATGACGCTTTACCCGCTTGATAGTGGCTGGACGAAACAGAACGGTTGGGTTGAAGAAGGGTGGAATCCTGTTCCAAAGGCAGTCAGTCCGAGCAAAAGCAAGCGTAGGCAGAAAGGGGAAGAGCCGCGGTTATGGGCTTCCCGTGTGGCTTACCGCTTACCCGATGAGTAAGTCAAGCAGGTCAAAGAGAAAGCCGACAGGTACAATGTTCCTGTTGGGGAACTGGTTGGGCTGCTGCTCAAGCACAGCGCAAACCGTTATGAACAGGGTGTACTGCGGCTGACACCTTACCCAAAACAGGATGCACAGGCACGATGGGACGAAGGGTAGTCATCATGGTCGAGGAAATTATGATGTTTTTTATAGCCCGAAAAATCAACGTCAGCGGTATTGCTGACGTTCCGCTGACCTCCCGCTTACGTTCCGCTGACGTTGACGCTGACAGCGACGCTGACGTTGTCATTTCAGGAAGCCCTGCAAGCCCTTTGTTTTTCATAGGTGGCTATGTCAATATCCCCCTGATAAACAAAGCCCATAAAATGGCAAATTTCGATTGTTACGAAAATAATTGAAATCCGATTCCCGGAGGTGAAAAGTGAGCATTGATAACGGCAATACGGACAATTTCGGCCCGATACTGGACGGGATCAGCATACCGGATACGGTGGTGCTGCCGCCGGAAGTGGTGATGCTCTTGCCGTGGATGAGTCTGGCGGAGTTGAAAGTGGTGATTGCAGCGGTAGCCCGGCTGATGCAAGTGGGGGGTGCCGAGCCAATCACGCTGACGGAGTTTCAGGAATTGACCGGCTTATCGCGAACCGCGGTGCTAGATGGCATTGAGCGGGCAATAAAACGGGGATTGCTAATGCGTTTTGAGATGACCGGTTACCGCGGTCACACCATGCACGTGTACGAACTGAAGCCAAGATTTATCGGTAGTAATTTCCTACCGATTACGCCCCTTAAAGCAAAGCAAAGCAAAGTTAATGTTGTTGAATCAGATTCAGAATTAACAACAACAAACTTAACTTTGCTTAACTTAAGCGAGCGCGCAAAAATTTTGCAAAAAACGCCCGAAAACGAGGCCAAAAGCATGCTTTTTGTGCGATTGCACAGAGTTGGAATTTACGCAAAAACGGCCCGTTTTTTGGTGGACAATTTTCCGCCGGAACGGATCGAGAAGTGCCTGGCGCTGTATCCCATGGCAGTCAAGGCGGGACGGGCAGATGGTCCCGGCTGGCTGGTCAAAGCGGTCAGCGATTCGAGGTGGGATTTGGACATCGAGCAAGCAGACCTGGAAGAGCGGATTGAGGTGAAAGCGCATCGGGAAAAGGTTGAGGTAAAACCGGCCAAACCGCAATTGCCCAAGAGCGTGCTGGAAGACCTGCGAAAGATTGGCTGGAGTGGCGGGACGGGAGAATTGCTGAGTTATTACCGCAGTGAACGCAAAGCCTTCAAAGCCTGGCTGGATTGGGCAAAGAGTCAGCCCGTAGAACATGCGGCGGCGCGTTTCCTGACCGGCTTGCGTTCCGGCACGTTGCCGCCGGTGGTCAACAGGTACAGCGACAATCGCCACAAGTACATCGAGGGCGAGTATGGCGAATTTGTCGAGCATTAGGCAGCTGCAAGAGCAGTTTGGCAGTGAACTGGTGGCAGAGTTAGTGCAGGAGATACCGCTGGCCGACCTGCACGCTGCCCTGCTGGACGAGAGCAATCCGCTGGCGAAGGACTTGCAGACGGCGGTCATGGCAGCGGTGGATGCGGGGCGCAATCTGGCGCGGCAGATTGTAGTGATTGCGTTGGAGCGTGTCCTGGGGGAGAGAGGACATGACGGCCGATAAGTTTCTGCCGATGGTGGGCAAGATCATCCGCCATGCCCGGCGGGTGCAGCGGGAGTTAGGGCCGGGACATGCCGAGATGGTGTATCATCGGGCCTTGCTGCACGAGTTACGGTCAAGCGGGGAGACGGTGCAGTACCAGCCGCGCCTGAATGTGTGGTATGGCGGGCAGGTGGTTGGTGAGGTCATCCCGGACTTGGTGGTGCGGAAAGGCCCGGTGGCGGTGCTGGTGGAGTGCAAAGCGGCAGGGCACTTTGAGCAGGCAGATTTTGACCAGATACGGCGTTACCTGCGTGCGTATCAGGGCGAGGCGATGGGACTGCTGTTGGGATTTGGCGGCGAGCGGTTGGAATTTCGGCGGGTGATGGTTGAAAAAGCGGTAAAATCTTGAAAACTGGGAGGTTGCATGAAGCGGTACAATCAGGTGATTCTGGACGGGCAGATGAGCCTGAGGCGGGTGTACGCCATCCGGGGCGTGCTGGCGGTAGAGGCCGTCCTGACCACCGATTTGTCGGTGCTGGGCGGCAGTCACCGGGTGGTGTGCGAGAACGACCTGGCGTTGGAGACGCTGGCGTTCGTCCTCACCGGACGGGCGCACCGCGAAGCCCTGCACGCCACCGTCCACGGCTGGCTGTGGTCTGCGGATGAGCGGGCGCATGTGGTTGCCCGTGAGGTGGTCTTTCATGTTCCGCCGCTCTTGCGGGAGCAGGCGGTCAATGTTATCAGGCAGTTGCGCAAAGCCGAAGGTGGACTGCCGGAGCGGGTAGCCGTGAACGGCTGGCAGGTGAGTTTGCGGGAGGTGCTGGCGGATGTGGTGGTGGAGGGCGGGCTGGTCTAGCGACCAGCGGGGACGGCCTAACGGCCTGGCTTACGGCACAGTGCGCCTTGCGCCCCGTCACCGCTTGACGCCTAGCGGCGTCTGCGCTCTTGGCGTAGCCGCCTGCGTTCGGGGGCGCTCCGGCGCAAGTGTGCCTGGTGCGGGCGTAGCCGCCCGCCCAAAAGAATTGACAAGCGGTTGAAAATCTGGTAGAGTATTTGTAGCGATTATTGCTACAAATGGAGGCTGAAATGACTTTTGTGCCCTATCGCATGTTGCGTAACACCCCGGGTGAACTGCGGAGAAAGCTCAAAGAAGCCGGTCATCTGATCGTGACCGGCGATGGTGAACCATTTGCGGTGATGCTATCCGTCGAATCCGGTGAAGTTGAACAGGTGCTGGAGACCGTCCTGCGACTGCGAGCCCAGCAAGCCGTCCGGCGCATGCGGGAGACCGCCCGAGAGCGCGGTCTAGGTAGTTTGAGCGAGGCAGAAATCGAGGCTGAAATCCGCGCCGCCCGCAAAGAACGGTGAGAGAAGATGCGGATTGTCCTTGATACCAACGTGCTGGTATCCGCCCTGCTCAATCCGTTTGGTTCGCCAGGACGGATACTCGATTTGATCCTGGGGGGTGCAATCCGTATCCTTTATGATGATCGCATCCTGGCAGAATATCGTGACGTGTTGCTGCGTCCCCGATTTGGTTTTGAAAAGCAGTATGTGCAGCGCTTGATGGAATACCTGATTTTCACTGGTGAGGGGGTCAGTGCGGCAATTTTGAAGGTGGATGCGGTGGACATGGACGATGTAATGTTTGCGGAGGTGGCTATCAGCGGCGCTGCCGATGCTTTGGTGACAGGTAACCCCAATCATTTCACCTTTTTGGAACATCCGCCGGTCCTTTCACCGGCAGCATTTATCCAGATGTGGGCGAAAAAGAACGGCGAGCGAGACTGATAGGATGAGTTTTGCCTTTCGCAAACATGACTACAACCTGGACGAGTTCGAGCGCTGCCCGGAGCATGGCTGTATCGTCATGCGGGTGGTGGCCGAGGCCAAGCCGGTCTGCCTGCTGGACTGGCTGAACGAGAACGCTGCCGAACGCACGGTGCGGGATGTCATCCTGCGGGGCAGGGGTGAGTACGACCTTCCGGCGGTGATACTGGATAACGGCTTCCTGCTGCCGGTCAAACGGGCGGTGGATGTGGTCACGGGCAACCCACAGGGGGAGGTCAACGAGAGTGTCTTGGACTGGCGGGTGACCGACATCCTCTACCTGCGGGGTGAGAATCAAGAGGGGGTGGCGGTGGAACTGCTGCCGGATGGTTCGGAGGCGGATGACGACCCCGGCTTTTTGCTGTATCTGGACATGCCAATCCTCTTGTACCTGCTGTTCGATGCCGAGATTCGCAAGTACGAGCCGTGAGGAAAACCCATGAACGAGACGATCACGACTGCAACTGCAAGCAACCGGGCCGGAATTACCAGCCTGATACTGGCATTTCTGGCGGGAGTGTTCTTGTGTCTGGCGGAGTTTTCAATCGGCCCCGCTCGAATCATGCTGTTGTCCCTTCCGGCGGGAGTGTTGAGCTTGGGAGCGGTCATCAGCGGAATTGTGGGCCTGCGTCAGCCTGCCCGCCGCTGGACGGCTGTTGTGGGGCTGATTCTGGGCGGGATACTGCTGCTGGGGTCTCTCTGCACATTCGTATCGGTACCGCTGGCCACGCAGATGCTGCCCAACCGGTAAAACGCCCGTATGCGCCTCATCCGCAACGACCCTGACCGGAATATCCACCGCTGGTATGTGGTGGGGGTGCAGGCAACCTTGCTGGAAGATTGGGCGGTGGTGTGCGGGTGGGGCAGTCTGCGTTCGGGCTATGAACGCTGGCGCTGTATCCCGTGCGAGGACGAGACCCACGCCCGCCAACTGGCGGAGCGGATTGCCCGGCGCAAGATTCGGCGCGGATACCGTTTTTCGGCGGGGTGAGGACGGGTGCGGCGGGGAAATCTTATGCGGGATATTATGCCAGAAAAACATAGGGGGGTGCCGCAATAATATCCCGCATAAGATTTTGTGAGAACACGGTCACGGTACGCTTATGACACAGAGCAATGGTACACTTTCAACCCGCACAAGGGCGATTCGGATTGAATTATGGCGGCGGATGGAAACCGCCGTGCAAATCCTGGCAGAGGGGGTTTCGCTGCAAAGAGAACTGCAATACCGAATGAATCTCTCTGGCGGAGCAACAGACAGGCTGATAAAAGTTTTGCTGGAACAGGAACTTATCGAGCAACGCTTTTTCGGCAGCGGGAAAACCCGCTATGCCGTCCTACGCCTGACGGACGGTGGGGTGGTGTTTGCCGCCGAGTTAGGTTGTCCCATCCGCCGGTCAGAGTGGGACATTCTGGTACAACGGCACAATGCCGAAGAACACGCCCATCACGCCTTTGCCATCCTGTTGTTTGCCTACCATGCCCGCAGACGGGGCTGGCGGGTGGAGGTCTGCCCGGAGGTGGACAATCCGCTGGTCGAGCCGGATGTGCTGGTCGAGAAAGACGGCGAGCGGATTTATGTCGAGGTGGAGACCCTGCGTCATCCACGCAAACGCAGGGACGGGGCGGACAACACATGGGTGCGGAAGTGGATCAATCAGTACAACTTCCAGCGGCGGGTGGCGGTATGCACCCTGACACCCAAGCGGATGCAGGGGATACTGCGTTATCTCAAACCCCGCTTTGCGGGGGTGGCCACCGAACTGACCACGCTGGCAAAACAGCCGGACAGCGACCTGTGGCTGGAACGCTGGAATCGCGGGTAAGGGGCTTGACAAAATCCTTGTTGTGTAATACTCTATACACAACGAGGTGTGAGATGAGCGAACTGATTCGAGTGCAAGTGATGCTGGACAAAAGCGACCAGGTGGAACTGCACGAGATTGCTCAGGAACAGGGCAAGAGCGTGTCTGAAATCCTGCGGGAACTGGTGCGCCGCTATCTGGAAGAACAGCGCCGGGCGGAGAGTGAACAATTCCGCCGCACGCTGGCAAAGTTGCGGGAAATTCGCGAACGCACTGCCGCCCAATACGGTGTGTATGAGGGTGACATTCTGCGGGATGTGCGTGAGGAACACGAGCGGGAACAGGAGGAGAAATGGGGGTTGTCGTAGATGCCAGCGTTGTGGTCAATGTCCTGCTGACTCAGGATTACTCGGTTCAGGCGGAGCGATGTCTGGACGACTGGAAGTCCAGTGGTGAAGTGTTGTACGCACCGGCGCACTGGTACGCCGAGGTGGTGTCAGCCCTGCGCTTTGCCGTGTTCAAGCGCAAACTGGCTCCGGAGGATGCCGACCTGTTGGTGGACATTCTGCTGGAAATGGGGGTGCGGGTGGTGGAGCCGACCCCGGCTTTACTGAAATCCTCGCTGCGTTGGGCGGAGCGGTTGGGGCAGAGCAAAGCCTACGATGCCCAGTATGCGGCAGTGGCGGAGCAGTACGGAGCGGAGTTGTGGAGCGCCGACCAGCGGCTGGTCAATGCCCTGCAAGCGCAGGGGGCAGGGTGGGCGCACTGGATTGGGGAGGTGTGAGGTCTATGGCGGTCATCACACGCAAAGGTTTGAAACTGGCAGCCCGCAACCTGGCAGTCTTGCCGTTCAAGACGCTGCTGTTGGTTTTTGAGGTGGTGCTGCGCCTGACGATAATCGCCGCGCTGGTGTTGGCGCTGGCGGCTGGCGGGGTGGCGTGGTACTTTTACGCCGTCAAGGCCAATCAACCGATGCAGATTGACCCGCGCTTTGCCAGGACACTGCCGCCGGAAGGGATGACCTTCCGGGAGTTCTGGCAAGACCGCTTCGCCGGGTGGGAGAAGATTGACGAACAGATGTTTGAGGGCAAGAACGTTTGCAGCGGCACAATTATTTTTGTGCCAATTCGCCAAATTGTTATTCCCTTCTTGCGGGTGTTTGTGGTACGCACCCAGCCCGGCACGGCAGAGGCTGAGACGTGGATTCGCGGCGCGAAGGGCATCATTGCACCAGACGATCTATCGTTTCTGGACGCCTGGTGGTGGCAAATCGAGAACGAGTCATGGTGGTATTGGGTAACGGCGTTAGGGCGTCCGTGCCGGTTACCGCCGCCGCAAAGACCGGCGGCAACCCCCTGACCTTGCAGTTTTGTAAGGGGCTGAAAAATACCACTTGCGAACGGAAAAATAACTTTGTAGAATAATCGGCGAGGAACGGGGCATGCGGCTCCGAGGGCACGAGAAGCCCGAAACGTGAGAACGCTGTTTGTATTTAAGCGGCTCTCCCCAGTCAGGGAGAGCCGTTTTGTGTTAACCGGAGGTGAAGCGTGGAAATCAAACTGTCAACCGTCAAAAAAGCGTTAGTCGTCCTGCTGGTGGTCTTTGCGGCAATCGCCGCCGTGCGGTTTGGCCTGCCGATGTTCAACACCGCCCAGGCAGAACCCGAACCCACCCCCGTCCCGGACGGACGGGAAGCGGCCATTGCCGGTCTCACGGCGTTGTTTTCAACCGATGTGACCAACGGCTACGATGCCTGGCTGCAATCGGTGTGTGCGGTCTCTACCGAGAACGGCTGTGCCTTTGCGGAACTGTTCACCAATTGGGACAGGGTGGTGGAGAAGAAAGTCCGCAGCGAGTACCGGGTGCAGTCGGCGGAACTGCGCAAGGATTTGGGCGAGCGGCAGGTGTGGATGGTCACGGGGACGATCCGAGACCTGAACACCGGCGAGGAAAAAGGGGGTGAGATACCGGTACTGGTGGTGCGGGAGAACGGCGAGTGGAAATTCGACCATTTTCTGTTCGAGCAGGAATTGCAGGCATTGGAGGCTGAGCCATGAAGCGGGTGGTGTATGCAGTCTTGCTTTTTGTTCTGCTGGCGGTGAGTGTTCAACCGGCCAGAGCGGATTGGGGCGATTTCTTTGACGAAAACGGCAACCTCAAACCGGGCGTGGTGGATTTGGGCGAGCAGAAAGTCCCGGCGGACTGGATGCCGGATGTGCCTGCGTGGGTGCCGGACTGGATTTATGACGGGGCAGCCACCTACCACATGTACGCCCTGCCGAGCGGGGAAAGCGTCTTGCTGCCATCGGCCACGACCCTGTTCTTTATGGCACTGAACCCGCGCGAGTCGGGGCTGGTCAATTCGGACGGTTCGGTGGGGACGGGGCTGGGTTATGCAATCTGGGGGGTTGGTAACATTGTTGGGGGCAACATGAGCGGCAGAGATGTGATTGCAGGTATCCTGCAAGCCCTGAACCTGCCCTACGCCAAAGAACTGGCGGATGCGATCATTCAGGGCAAAGACGCCTGGTCTGCGCTGAAAGAAAGCGATGCGTGGAATCTCTTTGACATTCTGCGGCGTGCCGCAAACCAGGACAACAACTTTTACCGGGTAATGCTGCTGTACTCATCCTGCCAGAACTCACCGACCGGCTGTCCGCAAGCCCTGCTAGACGAACTGCGGCGGCGGGGGCAATGTCCGCCGTCCCTGTGTCCGGACGGCAACATCCCCGGCAGGACACCCACGCCGGACAGGGTGGTGCAGAAATGCGGTGCGCCGAGCGTAACGCAGGGCAGAATCAGCGGCACGGCGGTCAAGACCGCCCCCAATTACGCCATCGTGACCGGGCAAGACCCGGAGAAGCGCGGAGTGGATTTGCAATTCAGCCTGACCATCGAGCCGACCATCTTCCGGTACTACACGCTGGAAGAACGCAAAGAGGTCAACAAACGCTGTATTGCCCCCAACGGCAGCCTGGTGGAACTGCCGCCGCCCATCGAAGTCAACTGCAAAGCCCCCAACCGGTATGTCGAGCAGGAAGAAGAAGTCGAGTACTGCGTCCTGCACGAACAGACCTTCTGCGAACAGGCGCGGGTGCTGGCTTCGGCGAGCCTGAAAAAATCCAGCCGGGACTGGATTTTGAACGACCTGGCCCAGTGGTATCCGGGGGCGACCCTCATCCGCCCGGACTGGAACTGGCGGTACGGGGCCAGCCAGGGCTGCGATGCGTCCAACACCTTCCGCTGGACGCTGGTGCAGGAAAAGGTGCAGATTCGCGACCCCGGCTTCTACGCCATGACGCTTTCGGGCATTACCAGCGGCACGCCGGTATCGCAGTCCCGTTCGTTCCAGATACCGGCAGGCGAATTTGACGCCTACCTGATGATGACCACCATCATCAAGTAAGGGGGCGGGATGAGTCCGGAGACGCTGCTCTTGCCTTTGGTGTGGGTCTTGAACGGCCTGCTGGCGCTGGTCTGGCTGGCGGTGGACAATCTTGCGCTGGTGCTGCTCATCCCGGCGCTGGTGTGGCTGTACCGGCTGGTGGGTCAGCGTTTGCAGGAAGCACAGGCGCGGCGGCTGCGGCAGGTGCTGCTGCCCGCCGGCGGGCTGGCACTGGCAGCGGCGATGTTTGCGCCCAACCCTGCGCCGTATCTGGTGGCAGGGCTGGCAGGCGTGGGCGGTTTTGTGATGCGGGTGGACAACTACCGCCCGGACGAATCGGCGTGGGAGACGATTCAGAACCTCATTCTGTACGCCCTGGTGGGACTGGGCGCACGGGTGTTGTTCTGGGCATTGGACAACCAACCGGCGGACAATCTCATCGCCGGAGTGAATTATCTGGCGGTACTGGCTTCTTTTGCGCTGTGGGGGATGCCGGTAGCGCAGGCGGGGCTGCTCATCAAGAACCTGCTGGCGCACGCCCCGACCGGGGCAGACCCGCGCACGGTGATTGAACGGGCAAGGGAGCGGAGATAAGGGATGAGAGGAGAGCGCTGGATTCAGTTTCTTTCAGCGGTGAACGGCGAAAGTTTTGGACTATTGGTGGAGATTTTCCAAAACGCCGTACTGGAAGGGGTGGAGCGGTTGCATTTGCTGCTTTCCACACCGGGCGGATCGGTTTCATACGGCCTGACGCTGTACGCCTTGATGAGGGGGCTGCCGATAGAAGTGTGGACATACAACATCGGTCAAGTGGATTCGATAGGGGTGGTGTTGTATTGCGCCGGGAAAAGGCGGCTGGCCACGCCGCAAACGCGCTTTTTACTACACGGTATCCGAACCCATCTGGAAGAGGGCAATTACACCGGCGACCAGTTGCGGAACATCCTGACCGAGCTGGAAAGCGACCAGCGCAATATCTGTCGAGTGCTGGCCGAGTCAACCGGCCAGACACTGGAAAAAGTCGAGGCGGATTTGTCCCGCACGGTGACGCTTTTGCCGGAACAAGCGCGGGAATATCGCCTGGTGGATGAGATCGTCACGGAAATCATACCCCCGCAAGCGCGGCTGACGACCATCTTTCTCAAAGACGAGAAACGGAGCGGACGGTTATACAACCTTGAATGGGAGCAGAGGTAGGCGATGCTGCGGATACTGGACAACGGCATCGAGAGCAGGAACGGCCACTTTCACGCCGCCTGGTGTCTGGTGGACGAGGACGGGCGGCGGTACTACCGGGTGGCCGTCCTGCGGGAACTGACCGCCATTACGGACGACCCGCAGAACCGGCGGCAGGCGGGTGAGGGGATGCTCGGCAAGCAGTGGGCAGCCATCACCGGGCTGTACAACGCCGGAGTGAACTTTGTCTATTCGGCACTGGGTATCTTCCAGCCCGACCACATCGGAATCGTGCAGTTGTACGGAGCGGCGGTGTCCGCCGATTCGGTGGCGGCGGGGATTGGCAGAGCCGAGCGGGACGCGGCAGCGGTGGAAGCGACCCTGGCGGGCTTTGCCCAATCGCAATTGAGACCGCCGGATTTGGACATCATCCGCTGGTATGTCGAGTTTTTGTCCAGCGCAAGGAAACCGCTGGCGTTACTCGGCCACCCCGACCCGAGAGTGAAACGGCGGGGAACGGGACGGGACGGCGCACTGCCGGAAGAAGCGGACGACCTGGCCATCGAGCAGAACGAGATTCTGTTCAGAGGGCTGGCAAAACTGCGGGAGAACTTTGTCTTTCAGGTGGTCAGCGACCATGTGCCGCGCGGGGAACTGGTGCGGGATTTGGAGCAGATGGCACGGATTGCCAGCAATTACGCCTCACGGCGCAAGGGCAGCAAGTCCATCGGCTTTTCGGTGGGCATCCCGATTTTCAACGCACTGGCGCACGGCTATTCGGGAGCGGGCGGACGGGCAGACAGCCACGCCCACAGTCAGGCGGAAGCCTGGAATCAGAACTGGGGCGAGGCGGACACCGAGAGCCGTTCGCACTCGGTCACGAGAGGGTCGAGCGTGAGTCTGGGCGAATCGGAGAGCGAATCGGGCAGCCGCAGCGTGATGCAGGGGACGAGCCAGATGGAGAGCCAGAGTACCATGCAGGCCCAAAGCACAATGCAGAGCCACAGCCGGATGCAGAGCCAGACCGAATCGAGTGCATGGGGCAGTTCGAGCGGAACGAGTCAGACGGCGGGAAGCGGGAGCGGCTGGGCTTTGGGACATGGGACGAGCCTCAACCAGTCCGTCAACGCCGGTGGCGGAATCAACGTGGGGGTGGCCAAGATTGACCTGGGCGGCGGGACGGGCGTGAGCGAATCGTGGAACCTGACCCAAAGCCAGAGCCAGTTTGCCTCATCGGGCAGTTTCCAGTCCACCAGCGAGATGCACGGGCGGGCGGATACCACCGGCGAGAGCTGGACAACCGGGACGGGCGAGAGTCGTGGCACGGGGCAGACGGTTGGCAACGCCACTTCGGAAGGGGTGGTGGAGAGCAGCGGCTGGTCACGCTCGACCAGCCGGGTGGTCACGACCATGAACAGCGAAACGAATACCACCGGCGAAGCGCACACCCGCAGTCAGGGGTTTGGCAGGGGCTACGGCGAATCGGACACTTACGGACAGACCCGCTCGAATATCGGCGCCCAGACCGCCGGGGCGGGGCTGACCTACGGGCTGGCCCCGGCGATCAACGTCAACCGCACCTGGCAGGTGGAGGACGATGTGGCCGAACGGCTGACGGAAATCCTGCGCGGTTTTGAAGGACTGCTCAACACGGCAACCCATTCGGGGGGCTTTGTGACCAGTGCCTACCTGCTGACCGATTCGGAACGGGCGGCGGTAGCGGCGGCGTCTCTTGTGCCGGAAGCCTTCTACGGCGAGGGCGCACCCACACCGGTCTTGACCGCCGAACCGCCGGAGGCGGAGAGGGAGGCGGTCATGGAAGCGGCGCGGGCGTTCGTGCCGTTCAAGGCGAGGACGAACGACCCGCAAGACCCCTTTGATGGCTGGCTGTTCTGGCGCTATGCCAGTTTGCTCCCGGCGGACAAAGTGGCGGCGTATGTCGCACCGTCCCTGTTGCAGGAAGGCACGCTGAAAGTGATTGCCCCGATACCGGACGGGATGGGCTTCTACCCGAAAATGTCCGGCGAGGTGGTGCTGGGACACCAGTACAGCCCGAACACTGCCGACCTGACCAATGCGCCGGTCAGACTGGACAAACCCCGCCTGATGCACACCATGTTTGCCGGGGATACCGGCTGGGGCAAGAGCGTGGCGGCGGTGCGGATGGCGTATGAGATTGCCTACCGCTGGAACATGCGGGTGGTGGTGCTGGACTTCGGCTTTGCCTGGCGCAGTTTGCTGAATGCCCCCGGACTGGAAGGGCGGGTGGACATCCGCCAACTGCGTCCCGATGGGGTGAGACCCTTGCGCTGGAACCCGCTGCAAATCGGGACATACATCAACCCGGAGACGCAACTGAAAGCCTTTGCGGACATCTTCGGGAGTGTGGCGCAGTTAGGGCAGAAACAGCAGCAGCACCGCCTGCTGGATGCGGTGCGGCGGGTGTATCTGCGGGTGGGCGTGATGGTGGACGACCCGCTGGTGCGGGCAGACCCGCAGTACGGACGGGTCTCGGCGGAGGAAGCCGCCCGCTTGGGGCTGGTGGAAGGCACGCCCCTGGGCGACCTTTCGGCGGATGACCGCCAAAGGGTGGCGGTGGAGCGCAGCAAGCGGGTGGGGCTGGGCGACCTGTACGAGGAAATCGAGCGGGAATACGACTCGCTCAACCCGCGTGACCAGGTGGGGCGGGGCGTGCTGGAAGGTATCCTGTGGCGGTTGAAGTCGCTGGTGCGGGGCGCACCGGCGGCACAATTCCAGCCCGGAGCGGATGCCATACCGGTGGAAGACCTGGGCCGACCCAACGGTGTGGTAGTGCTGGAAGGCGGCAAGTTCCTGGACAACTTCGCCAAAGCCTGGCTTCTGGGCTGGGCGGGCTGGCTGATTTACTCCGACATGGTGGCCCGGCGGGAGAAGCAGATCAATCGGGGTGAAGCGGATTTGTTCATGGTGTTTGAAGAAGCCAACATCATCTTCACCGGGCTGGAAGGCGGCGGAGACGCCAGCGAGGGCAGAAGCGCGCCAACGGTGGGCGAGCAATACAGCAATATGTTCCGCGATTCGAGAAAGTACGGGGCGTACTTCGGCGTGGTCACCCAAAGCCCAAGCCTGATACCGCAGGGGATTATCTCGTCCTGCAACAATCTCGTGGTGGGGTTCTTGAAGAACCCCAAAGACAAGGACATCGTGCTTTCGGCGATTGCAAGAAGCGAAAAGGGGTTCGTGGACGAACCCTGGCGGCGGTTTCTGGCAGATGAGCATATCGGGATGGTGATTGGGCGTTTCCCGTATGCCCACAGCCGCGAGATGCAATTGCCGATTCTGTTCCGTCCGCTGATGCTGGACGTGCCCGAACCGACCGATGCGGAGATTGCCGAGAAACTGGGGAGGATAACGCTGTGAACAAAGCCTTCGTGCCGCTTTTGGTTTTCGTGCTGATGGTGGCGCTCATCCTGCTGGTGAGCGAGGGGATGAGCGGCGAACGCTGGCAGGCGGTGGCCACCGCAACCGTTTGGCGGGGTGTGCTTCCCTCGACCAATACGCCCGTGCCGCAGGTAGAACGGACGCAGTGGTGGACGGAGATCAAGACCCCAACCCCCAAACCGACTTTGACCCCCACAACGACCCCAACGGAGAAAGTGAGATGAACGAGCAAGACCGAAATCAACGCATTCCATTGAGCGAAATCGTGAACGCCATCCCGATTCAGCCGCAGTACGTCCTGTTGATCGTCACGGAAAAGGACGGCAGTAAGCAGCGGGTGGTGCATTGTGATTTGCGTGAGTTCGGTGAGGCACTGGCCATCTACGATGGCGCAAATCAATATCTGCGAGGTGAAGCGTGATTAAGAAATACTTACCCTATCTGTTAGCCGTACTGGTCTTTTTCATTGCCCTGGCGTTGCTGCGCCCGCCGGAGCAGACGCAGGTGGCGGTAGCCGCCGTTGACCTGCCTGCCGGTCATATCCTGACGGAGGGCGACCTGGTGATGAAGGGCGTCCCGGCAGACTTGCTGCCGCCGGAAGGGGCGATAACCGACCCGGCAGTGGCGGTGGGTCAGGCGTTGCGGATTGACCGCAGTGCAGGCGACCTGATTCTGACCGCTCATCTGGGCGAAAAACCGGTTACCTTGCAGCCGGACGAGCGGGCGGTGGCCATCCAGGTGAGTGATTCGGCTGGGCTGGCAGGCATCATCCGCCCCGGTGACCGGGTGGGCGTGACCGCCATCCTGACGGACGGCGACTACACCGTGCAGGGGGTATTCTCGAAGGCCACCGTAGAGAACCTGCGGGTGCTGTACATCCAGCCGAGTTTTCAGGCGGAAGACCCGGCAGAAGCCGCCGGTCAGATTATCACCCCCGACCCGCAGACCGGTATTGCCGTCCAGCGGCAGCGCAGCAAAGAGGGCGTGGTGGTGCTGGCCGTGCCTGCCAAAGCGCAGGCCGTTGTGTACGACTTTCAGTCTGCCGGTATCGAGGCGACAACCGCCGTGCGGCTGGTCAATGCGGTGGAACTGCTCTCTGCCCTCGACCAGGCCGATAATGTGAAATTATCCCTGTATCTCATGCCGGACGAAGCCCAACCGATGAACACGAGCGGCTTGTGGCTGCCGGAACTGGTCATCCGCCAGATGACCCCGACCCCCACGCCGACCCCGGTGGGCTTTGCAGCCGGGCAGTAACGAGGTGGGCTATGGCATGGGGAACGAGTAACGAGAGCAATCAGGATGCCGTGACCCTGCTGCTGGCAGGGCCGCCCAATCGGTTAGGGGTGTGGAGTCAGGCGTTCCAGATGGACAGCCGCTTTCGAGTGGTGACGCTGGCGACCGACCCGCAGGACTTGCAGGCCAAACTGTCCTACAACCCCGAAGTGATTTTGCTGGACGCAGCGATTTTCAGCGGCCCCGAACCGCTGACCCAATTCCTGACCCGGGTGCAGGGTGCGGCGTATGTGGTCTTGCCCGGCGGCGTGCCGGATGAAATCATCCGCCCGATTCGGGAGATGACCAGCGTCAAGGGTGTGTTCGTGGGAGATGTCAATATCCCCGACCTGTCCGCCCGCATCATGGCGGAAATCGGGGCATTGCGCTCGCAGGCCCCGGCCCTGGCAGGACAGGCACGCTGGCAGCAGACTGCCACCACCATCGGCGGATTGCGGGTGATTACGGTGTGGAATCGGGCCGGTGGCACGGGCAAAAGCACGGTGGCCACCGCGCTGGCGCTGGACGCCGCCCAACGGGGCTTCAAGACCCTGCTGGTGGGGTTGAGCGCGCCGGATGTGTCCCTGCCCACCTTCCTGAACCTGAAAACCACCCCGAACCTGTCCCTGTGGCTGTCCCGCCCGACCTTTGCGGACGGCATTCAACCGGCAGTGCAGCCCGTTGGCGGGCTGGATGTTCTGGTGGGCTTGCAGGACAGCCTGCGGGAGAAGGACTTGCTGCAAAAACCGGAAGAGCAGAGCAGCATCAACAGCATGGCGATTGCCGCCACCTATGGCGGCTACGCCGTGATTATCTTCGACACGCCCGTTTCGGGGTGTTATCCCTCGGCGATCTCGGCAAGTAACACGCTGGTACTGGTCTCCAACCCCACGATTGACCATGCGGTTATCACGGCGGAAGCCTACCGGGTGGTGTTTCAGAAACTCGCCGGGCAGCACCGGGTCGGGGCGTCCAATGTCTTTGTGGTCTTGAATCGGGGACGCAACGGGCTTTTGGGCATGAACGAATGGCACGAGGCGGCGCGGGCGTTCGCTCAATCCGCCGGACTGACCGCCTTCCCGCCGGTCACGGCGGTGATACCGGAGATACCCGAAGTGGCGGTAACGGCCAATGCCGGGCGGAGTGTCCTGACGGCCAGTGAGAACTTTGCCCGTCCGATTCACAAACTGGGCGATTTGCTGTTCGGGCAGAAAACCAGTGGCGACAACGGCTTTCGCAGTGATGCGGGCGTGGTGAAACTGGGGCCGATTCGCATTCGCAAGGGGTGAGCGATGTCATGGGACTTCTTTCAGCAGGTAACGCTATCGGCGGATGAGCAGGAACTGGTCATTCAGGACGCTGCCAACGACCTGGCGAACGGCCTGACCTTCCGGCAGATGGTGGATGTGGACACCCTCAACCAGCGGGCGGTAGGGGCGGTGGGTGAAGTGCTGGCCCGGCGCAGGCTGGAGGTCCCCCGCGATGTGATGCTGTCCCTGGCGGAGAAGGTGGTGGGACGGGTCAACGGCCTGGGGGCGTTGCTGCCGCTTCTGCGACGGGATGACCTTTCGGAAATCACCATCACGCCGGAGGGCAAGGTATTTGTTCTCAAAAAGGGTGCAGTGCAGTTTTCGCCGGTGGAGATGAACCTCGACCAGCAGGCCTGCGGGCGGATGGTAGAAGCCCTTTTGCGTCCTACCGGGCGGGGTATCTCGGAAGCCCTGCCAACGGTCTCTGCCAAACTGCCCCGCATTGAATCGCTGCCGGGACTGAAAGGCGGGGCGCGGGTGCATGTGCTGCACCCGGCGATTGTTCCCTCACGGGCGGGGATGTACTCGGTCAATATCCGCCTGTTTGAGCCTGCGCCGGTCAAACCGGAGAAACTGGTGGAGTGGCAGGTGGCCCCGGAGAATGTCATCGCCGATTTGCTCTCTGCTGTGTCCAGGGGTGTGCGGATGCTGGTCATCGGCGGGACGGCTTCGGGCAAGACGACCTTCCTCTCGGCGATGTGCAATGCCATCCCGAAGGATGCGCGGGTGGTCAAAATCGAAGACCCGGAAGAAATCTGGATGGATCACCCGCATGTGGTCACCATCGAAGCCCGCAAAGCCCCGCTGGGCAGTACCAGCGTGCAGGACTATACCCTGCGGCACGGCGTAGATGACGCCATGCGCATGTCCCCCAAGTGGTTGATCGTGGGCGAGGTGCGTACCGGCGATGCCGCCGCAGCCCTGTTCCGGGCGCAGATGAGCGACCATCCCGGACTGTCCACCTTCCACGCCGAAGGCCCGGAGGCGATGGTCAGCCGCATGGCGTTGATTATGGGCGTGGACGCCAAAATCGAGCGGATGAACGCCAAAGACCTGATTGCACAGGGTATCGAGGTGCTGGTGCAGGTGGGCGTTCCGCGCAGCGGCGACAAACGCCGCTTGATTGGCGTGTGGGAGATTCAAAGTGAACTCAAAGGCGGTAATGTGGCTTTCGAGCAGTTGTACGCCTTTGGCGACAAGGCGATGAAGCCGGTGAGCAGGAGGTAGGCATGGAAGCGATGGCGATTGTGCGGCAGGTAGTACCGCTGGTAGGCGCGGGAGCGGCGGCGTTCATCGCCTACCGGCTGGCAGTGGGCTTGCAGCTGCGCAGCCGGGCGGAGAGCCGGGTGGCCGCCCTGACCGGTATCCAGCAGCAGGAAGAAAGAGTGGCTTTCGGCAGTGAAGCCCACCGCTTGCGGCTGGCGTTCCGCAAGTTAGGGCTGGATGTGGCCGGGCGGGAACGCTTTGCCCGTGATGTTGCCCGCATTGCGGCGGGTGTGGCGGTGTTCATCGTCCTGAACACGGTCTTGGGCTTGCCGCCCCTGACCAGCCTGATTGGTTTCGCCGGAGGCTGGATACTGTTCAACGGGTTGATAGACGGGGCCTGGGCGCAGGTCAAACAGGACATCGAGAAAGAGATACCGCTGTTTCTAACCGGGCTGTCCTCGACCGTGCAGGTCACGCCGAACGTCCTGCAAGCGGTAGAGGATGAATTGCGGACATTACAGGCAGGCGGGGCATTGCAGACCTGGCTGCGGGATGAGTTTCTGCCGCGCTGTCAGCGGGAAGGTTTCGAGGCACTGGACGGATTGACCCGTGAAGCATTCGGGTTGTCCAGCAGTCTGGGGATTGTGGTCTTTCTGCTGGGACGCTTGTGGCGGACGGGCGGCAAGGAATGGGAGACGGCTTTCGAGATGGCCAGCAAGAATCTGGAAGGTGTGCTGGATGCGCGGGTGTTGGGACAGGCCACCGGCAAGAGTGCCAAAGGCAGCGTGCGCCTGATTGCCGGAATCACGGCCTTCGTGATGGTCTTGATTCTGCGGAATGAGGCTCTGGCGGCCACCGTCCAGCAGCCGATTGTGCAGCTGGCGTACGCCGGAATCATCCTGCTGATGCTGTTCGGCTGGGGCTTTATGAACAAACTGATTGACGAGGCATTTTGAGATGGACGCATATCAGGTACGGCAAATCGTGGCACTTGTCCTTGCGGCGCTGGCGGCGCTGTTTGCCTACCGCATGGCAAAGAGCGTCAAGTTTGAGCGGGGCGCAGCGGCACGGGTGAGCGGAATGCTGGACGGCAGCAACCAGTCCGCCTTTGACCGCTACGGCGAGCAGTATATCAAGACCCGCCCGGTGAGCCTGGCGGACAACCTGAAAATGGCGCAGTTGGGCGGCAAGTACGCCGACTGGACGGTGGGCGGTATCCTTGCCCGCAGTCTGGTGTACGGCGGGGCGGCGCTGGTCTATCTGCTGCTTACTCAGCCGGGGCCGGTCTTCTGGCTGGCCGTGCCGATTGCCGCTTACTACCCCATCCTGCGGGTACGCAGTGCTGCCAATGATACAAGGGCGGAGATTCAACGGCTGATGCCCGAAACGGCCACGGCACTGGCGGCGGAGATGTCCGCCGGGGCAAGCCCGGAGCAGGCTCTCTCGCGGGCGGCGGAGATACCCGGCCCGCTGGGGAAAATCCTCAAAGAAGCCGTGTCCGAATCGTCCCGCAGTGGACGCCCGGCCTTCACCAGCGGCACGGCGGAAGGGGTGGTGCTGGAAGTGCTGGCAAGGTACAACCTGCCTGCCCTCTTGCGCTTCGGGGTGCAGTTGGATCAGGTGGCGGGCAAGGGTGTGGAAGGCCCGCGGGTGATGAGCGAGGTGGCACGGGGTTTTGCCCGTGAGTACCGGGCGCATGTCCAGATGGCGGCGGCCAGTCTGGATAACACCCTCTTGATGCCGATGACGCTGTTCTTCTTTGCGCCCTTCATGGTGGCGATTCTCTTGCCGATTTTGCTGGCTCTGTTTAGTGCGTTTTGAGGTGCGGCGATGTGGAGACGCTGGAAGGCTGGGGACTGGATTGGTGCAGTGGTGTTTGGGCTGCTGCTGGGTATCCGGCTGGCGCAGGTAACGGCGGGGTCGTGGATGGCCTTGCCGCTGGCGGTGCAGTCCGGGCTGGCGGCCTTCCTGTTCCTGACCCGCCGGGCGGAAAAGAGCGGGGCAAACCTGACCCGCAAACTGACCGCCTGGCTTGCGGCGGTCTTACCCTTCGGCTTGCAGCCTGCGGCGCAGGAAAGCGGCTGGCTGGTTGTGGCTTTTGGCGGGGTGGTGTTTTCGCTGTGGGGACTGGCGTCTCTGGGACGCAGTTTCGGGATTGCCCCGGCGGACAGGGGGCTGGTGGTGAGGGGGGCGTACCGCTTCATCCGCCATCCGATGTATGCAGGGGAGTTGCTTTCGTTCGGTGCGGTCACGCTCTCCAACCTGAACACATGGAACGGTCTTTTATTCTGTGCAATCGTCTTTGTTTTCGTCCTGCGGATTGGCTGGGAAGAGCGCATTCTGGACGGCTACGCCGACTACGGCCAGCGGGTACGCTGGCGGCTGCTGCCGTTCGTCTGGTAAGGAGGTTTGCGATGGAATGGACTTTGATGGCAGGAATCTTTGCGGCAGGGCTTTGCGCCGGGCTGGTGCTTGACCGGCTCTTGCGCTGGGCGGCGAAGCAGTAGGGGAGGCGGGTATGCGAGGGTGGTCTGGCAAAGTCTCCCCCTTTGTGGCGTTGGCGGTTGCATTGGTAACGGTTACGGTGGCGATTGCCGCCTACACCGGGCCGATTCGGCCACGAACGGTCTCGGTGCAGGACGGTTATGTGCGGACGATCTACCAGAACTCGCCCTGGCAGATGGTCTGCCGGTGTGCGTATGCCGACCCCGGCGGACGCTGCGCCGACAACGATTACGGTTGTTTCTGCGGTGCGCCGCCGTACAACAACACGGCTTTGTATACCTGCTACGAGGACGAGCCGCGCTATGTCAATGTGACCCACAACCCGGCGACGGCCAGCGGCAGTTTCACCTGCGGGACATGGGGCAGCAACGGCTGGTGCCGGGGCGGGGCGTCCCTGAATGTGAGCGGGAGTGAGCCGGTCAGCGGCTACTCGATTATCCGCATGGAAGGCAATTACACCGGCGGAAACGAGGCGGCGGTGTCGTGCAGTGGAGCGTCTTGCGGCTTCACCCCGCCGCAGGGACAGGGGACATTCTGGTACTGGGCGGTGTCCAGTTACGGCGATACCAGCGCCAAGAACAGCCTGGCCTACAAGTTCGATGCGGGTGCCCCGACCGTGTCTCTTTCGCCGTCCGGCACACTGGGCAGTAACGGCTGGTACCGCAGCAATGTAACCGTGACGGGCAGCGGAAGCGATGCGGTCTCCGGTCTGGCGGGTATTGCGATGTCTTGCCCTTCCTGTGCAAGTTGTGGTTCAGGCTCTTGTTTTATTCAAAGTGATGGTGTTCATACTGTTACGGCTACGGCAACCGATAATGCCGGTAACTCGTCAACAAGCAACCTGACCGTTCGCAAGGATACCGTGCCGCCATCCTTGTCGTACTCGGTTGCTGGTCAGAATTTCCGCAACGGCTGGTACCGTTCCGCCGTGGAGTTCTCTGCGAATGCCAGCGATGCCACCAGCGGGGTGGCCAGTGTCGTTCTCTCGTGTGGGTCAAATCCCTGTTCGGTTTCGGCAGAGGGGCAGAACACGGTCACAATTACCGCAACCGATTACGCCGGTAATTCATCTTCGATGAGCGAGACCGTTTGGATTGATACGGTTAAGCCATTGGTCAGTTTGAGTGTTCCCCCGGCGGATGGTCTGAACGGCTGGTATGTTTCAAACGTGACGGCGACGGCCAGCGGAAGCGATGCCACCAGTGGGATTGATGTTGTAAGAACACGATTGAATAACGGTGCATGGGGCGGGTCATCCCTAACCGTTACTACCGATGGGGTGAATTATGTGTATGCCCAAGCGGTAGATGTGGCCGGGAACGAATCGGATCTGGTATATGCAACCGTGCGCCGAGATACCGTTCCGCCGGTGGCCAGCCTGAATATCCCCACCCCCAACGGACAGAACGGCTGGTTTATCAGCAATCCCACCGTCTCCGCCGGTGGTACGGACGCCACCAGCGGGGTGGCCGTCAGACAGGTGCGGGTGAACGGCGGGGCGTGGCAGAGCAGTGCCGTGATTGGCACGGACGGCGTTCACACGGTAGAGGGACGGGCGCAGGATTATGCCGGTCACTGGTCAAGCACAGTCAGCAGCACGGTGCGGGTGGATAGCACGCCCCCCACAGCCAGCGTTTCCCTGCCGCCGGTGGACGGACAGAACGGCTGGTATGTCTCGGATGTGGCCATTGGCGCAGTGGGCGATGACGCCACCAGCGGGGTGGCCAGCCGGGAAGCACGGCTGGGCAGCGGGGCATGGCAGCCGAATGGTTTGACCATCACCACAGACGGAACGCATACCGTCACGGTGCGGGTGACGGATAACGCCGGAAACAGCCACACGGCAACCGCAACCGTGCAGCGGGATGCCACACCCCCCACGATCAACGGGCTGGATGGGGCCGGTACAGCCGGTAACAACGGCTGGTATGTTAGCGATGTCGAGGTGAGCGGGGTGGCCAGCGATGCCACCAGTGGAATCGTGCTGGTGGAGGTGGACGGGCAGCCGAATCTCGCCCTTTCGGAGGGCGTTCACAGCGTCCTCATCCGGGCGGTGGATGAGGCGGGCAACCAAAGCACGCAGGCTTTCAGCGTGCGGGTGGACACCACCCCGCCGGTTCTCACGCCGCAACTATCGCCGCTGGACGGCGATAACGGCTGGTATGTGGCGGGTGCAACGCTGGACGCCGCTGCCAGCGATGCCCTCTCCGGGCTGGCAGCGGTGCGGGTGCGGGTGGACGGAGGTGCGTGGCAGACTTTGCCGCTCGACCTGACCGATGAGGGCGTGTACGATGTCGAAATCGAGGCGGAGGACGAGGCGGGCAATCTGACCCGTGAGAACCTGACCGTCCGCATTGACCGGACTGCCCCGACCATCACACCGTCCATTCCGGCAGCGGACGGGAAAAACGGCTGGTATGTTTCACCCTTCGAGGTGAGTTATGCAACGGACGACAATCTTGCGGGTGTTCAGTCGAGTGCCTGGCGATTGAATAACGGCACATGGCAGAACGGCACGCCGCAGATAGACGGCGAGGGAGAAATCGTGCTGGACATCCGCGCCGCAGACAACGCCGGAAACACACGTATTCGGCGGTACACCTTCACCCTTGACCAGACCCCGCCGGTGGGAGCGATAACCCTCACCGGTGAGGCGGGTGTCGAGGACTGGTACCGCAGTGCGGTGGAGGTGAATCTCACCGGCGAGGACGCCGTTTCGGGCGTGGCAGAGGTGAGACTGCCGCAGGCGGTCATCGAAGCAGAAGGCTGGCATGTTGTCCGCGGCGAGGTGGAGGACAAGGCCGGGTGGGTGACGGAAATCCGGCGTTCGTTCGGGATTGACCTGACCCCGCCGCAGGGCGGCTTCGATGCCCTGCCCGAACTGCTCTCCGGGACGGTAGAACTGGCGGGTGATGCGTCCGATGCCCTTTCGGGACTGTTGCGGCTGGAAATCTCGTTCTCGATGGGTTATCAGTGGCAGGAAATCACTGCTACAAATGACCGCTGGACTTACGAGTGGGACACCACCCAGACCAACGGCGGGTACAAACGCCTGTACCTGCGCCTGACGGACAAAGCGGGCAATACCTACACCACCGGCGTGGATGTGCTGGTCAGCAACGCCCTGCCTGCGGCGGAGATAACCCGCCAGTGGGTCATCAGCGAGAGCGGGCAGGTCAGCATTACCCCCGGCGATCTGCCCATCCGTCAGGTCTGCCTGACGATTCAAGACCCGTCCTCTGACCGCAAGGTGGAATGGTGCGGGGACAGTATCGAGGACATTCCCAATCCGGTGCAGTGGGACGGCAAGTTTGCAGACGGCACGCAGGCCGCGCCGGGACAGTACCCGGTGACCGTGCAGGTCACGGACATCGCAGGCCGCACGGTTATGGCGAGCGGGACGGTGATTATTCCCGCTCCCACACCCACGCCAACGGTGGAGGAACGGGAAGAAGCGACTGCCACAAAGCCGCTGGTGATTGTCGTCCTGCCAACGGCCACCCCGATCCCCACGGCCACCCCGACCCAAACGGCAACCGAAGAACGGGAAGAACCGACCCGCACACCCCCGGCGGTGAGCGTGGTGTTACCGACCCCGCAGCCGACTGTGGCGGTCAAACCGCCCAAAATCGAGGTGCAGGCAGCGGTGGAGGTGGTGCGCCGGGCCTTGTGGCCGTTCCTGACCCTCATCGGGCTGGCGGCAGCGCTGGGGTACTCGGCGATGAGAGACGAACGACCCAAAGCGATTCGCAAACTGGCGGAGCGCATGGAACAAATCAAAGACTTGCAGGAGGTGAAGTAATGGACTTATGGGCAGCAGCGACACTGGCAGCCGTGCTGATGCTGGGTGCCATCCTCACCCTGTACAACTCCCGTCAGGCGTCCGCTCTGCGGGAGATGGAGCAGGTATTGAGCGACTGGTATCTGATGCAGGTTGCCGAAAAGCGGGAGAAGCAGCGTCAGGCGGTCAGGGTGGAAAATCCGCTGGCCTGGCTGGGACAGCACCTTGACCTGACCCTGACCGGCGTGGAGCGGGTGCAGGGTGAGGCTCTGGCGGTCTCGTTCCTGACCGACAACGCCACCCGGCTGGTGGTCTCGCCCTTCTCACCCGACCGGCTGAAACGGCTGTTGAAGCCGCTGGAAGCCAGAAACGGCAAGGTGGCCAACCTGGTTGACCCGCTTCTGGGGCGCAATCCCGGCAAGGTGCAGGTGGAGGAACGCTCGATCCTGAACGCCGGGGAGTGGTTCGACATCGAAGCCGGGCAGGTGGGCAAGGCGCTGGGTGTCAATTGGGGCGAACCCAAGCGGCTGTATTTCTACCGTGTCCCCCTGGCGGAGAAAAAATGACGGCATGGCTTGTTACCGGAGCGGTGATGGTCTGGCTGGTGGTGTGTGCGGTGTACGACATTCGCACCCGCAGCGTGCCGAACATCCTGACCATTCCCCCCTTTGCGCTGGCAGGATTGTGGGCGGTATGGCAGGGTGGAATAACCCTCTGGTTGTTCGGGCTGGTGTTCGTGGTCATGTTCTTTTCGTTCTGGAAAGGAGGTACAGGCGGAGCGGACGGAAAGGTTTTAGCAACGATGGCAGTGTTCATGCCCGCAGGCTTTCTGCTGGCGGTGGTGCTTCGACTGCTGGTCGGAGCGGGAGTGTGGCTGCGTCACGGGCGTACTGCCCGCTTTCCGGCGGTGCCCGTGTTTGCGGCAGGTGCGTTTCTATCCATTCCAGTTCAAATCATTTCGGGAGGTTAAGTCATGTTCGAGAAAATCAAACTGTTCTTGCTGAGCCGTGAGGCGAACGACATGGGCGAGTACGCCGTAGTCGGTGCGCTCATCCTGCTGGTGGCGCTGGCAGGCTTTCAGGCCTTGGGCATCAACATTCTGGGCAAAATCATGCAGGTTGCCAGCGGTATCTAGTCGGAGGTCGGCGATGGTCAAAAGACGGCATGAGGCTGGGAACGCGATGGCGGAGACCGCCGTATCGCTGCCGGTGGTGCTGGTCTTGACCTTTGCGCTGATTAACTTCGCCATTGCCGGGTATGCGTCCGTAGCGGCGGCGAATGCCGCCAATTACGGCGCACGGGTCGGCTCGGTCACGCAGGGCGGGGCAGCGGCGGCTGCGGCTTCCGCTGCCCACAGTGCGCTGTCGCGGACGATGATTGGGGAGTATTCGGTGGCCGCTTCGGGCGGCGGGCGTCCCGGTTCGCTGGTGGTGGTCACGGTGAACTGGACGGCCCCCAATTACATCGGCTCGATGTTGGGACTGCTGGGCGGTGGCGGAGCGGTGGAGTTCAAAGGTCAGGCGCAGGCCACCTTCCGGCAGGAAGGATGGTAGGCATGAAACGGACATTCCGCAACGGCGAACGCGGGCAGACGATGGCTTATTTCGTGATCGTGCTGACCTTCGTGGTCATCCCGCTGGCGGTGCTGACGGTGGACATCGTGCGGGCGTTGTATCTGCAAGCCCAATTGCAGGCGGCGGCGGATGCCGCCTGTGAAGCGGCGGCGCAGGCATTGGACACGCCCACCTTTGTCCGCACCGGCACACGGCAAATCAATCTGGGGCTGGGTGCGTCTTATGCGGCGCAGGCGTTCAGCGGGACGGTGGCCAACAAGGGCATTGTCGGCTATTCGCCTGCCCTGACCGGCATATCGTTGTTATCGCCAACGGTGGCGCGCTGCACGGCCAGCGCCGGGCTGAAACTGCTCATCCCCTCATCGCCGCAATTGACCGTGCGGGTCGTGGCGGTGTCGGAGATGCGGGTCAACCGGCGGTAGGGAGTTTGACGGATGCCCGGGGTCTGCCAAACTCACCAGGGTGCGGGGATCCAGATTCGGCGAAAGGAGGTCTCCGCCCTATGAGGAGTGCAGCCGTCAGTTTGTGGCTGTCTGCCGTCCAGGTGGCAGCCGCCCTGTTCGTGGGAAATCTGCTGGCCAAGCGGGTCTTGGTGCTGGTGTACCAGATGGTCGCCGGGCTGACCTGGTAGGACAGCAGGCAGGCGGGACGCACAGGCCGAACGCCTGCCCCACGGCACGGGCAGAAAGGAGCGAGGCTTGGAGATTGAGATTGACGCAAGAGAGTTTTCGGTTGTGGCCGCTATCGTGGCCGTGATTGCCCTGATACTGCTGGGCGTGCTGGGCTGGCTGTTCACGCCGGAAGGCGGCAAAATCCTGACCTACTCGGAGTGGCAGATTCACAAGGCCGAGCGCGCTTACCGGCAGGAACTGCGGGAGTTGCAAAAGACCTGCGAGGAGATGGCGGCCTTGCTGGACAGGCCGCTTGACCCCCTGCGGGTGCAGGTGGCGGCAGACCGCATCCTGAACGAGATGGCAAAGGGTGGGCAGGCCGTCTTGCAGCCCCAGCGGGAAGCGGTGGTGTTTGCCGCGCAAGCCCTGCGGAATTGGGCGATGGGCGACAGCCGGGAGCGGGCGGTGGAAGCGGTGGCAGAAGCCAGCCGGAAGGTGGCGGAGGTGAGTGGTGGAAGCCTACCGTGAGCGGGCGTTGGAGGACATTCTGAACGCCGAGCGGGAACTGCGCCAGAACGCCGAGCGGGTGGCGCGGGAGTACCGGGCGCTGGTGCTGGAACTGGCCCAGCGGCTGGCAGGGGAAGCGTTGGAAGCCCGCAGGCGGGACAACCCCGCCATACCGCAGGTCTGGACGGCGGCGGACTGGACGGCGTTCTGGAACGGCGTCAGCGTGGGGACGGGTGGCGGTTGGACGAAGCCGAATGGTAACGGGCATGAAGCGCTGGAACGGCGGATTGTGCAGCTGGAAGGTGAACTGACCGCCCTGCGGGAGCGGCTGGAACGGGCGCAGATGGAAGCGGCGCAGGAACGCCGCGCCCGTGAGGAATTGCAGCAGCGGCTGGATGAGGCAAAGGCGAAGGAAAAGCCGAAGCAGAAGGGCGAAGCCAGACGGCCAGCCGAGCGCATCCTCACCCCTGCCGAACTGCCCGAATTGTGGCGCAAGTTGGTCGAGGAGATGAGCGGGATGGTCGTTCCGCCTGCACCGGAACGCTTCAAGGCGCAGTTGAAGCCGAAAGAATCGGGCATCCGCTACCGGCGTAAGGTACTGGTGCTGTATGCGGTGGCGAGAGGGGGCATCAGCAGCCGGATGGAGATTGACCGGGTGGTGAGCGTGGTCGAGGGGTTGTCCGAGCGGACGAACTCGGTCCGCCGTCCGGTGGACGATCTGGTGAAGAGCGGGCTGCTGGTGAGCGACAACATCCGCATGTACAGGCCGTTCGAGACCGGGCTGGCAGTTTATCGGCTGTCTGAGGACGGCAGGGCTCTGTGCGCCCTGTGGGGCTGGACGGTGGTCGAGAGCGAGTGGGAACGGCTGTTGCGGCTGCATCAGGGAGCGGCGCAAGAAGCGCACAGCGTCATGGCGCTGGCCTTTGCCCTGCACGCCCGGCTGCGCGGCTGGGACGCCGTGATATTGCCGGAGGTGGAAGGGGCTGCCCGGCCCGACTTGCAGGTGGAGCGGGACGGTGAGCGCTGGTATGTCGAGGTGGAGCGTGGCGATGGCAGCCGCAGGAAGTGGAAGAACCTGGCGGCGTTGAACGATGGCAGGGTGGCCTTGTGTGCAGCGAACGAAGAGGGACGTGAGAAACTGGTGCGGGACTGCAAGGCGGAGCGGCTGGGCGGGGTGGCCACCGACTTGAAGTCGCTCAGTTTCATCGGGGACGAGTTACGCAAGATGGTGGACATCACCCCGGCAGAACCGTTGTGGCTGGAACGCTGGTAAGCGGACGGGGGTGGGGGAAGCGTTCCCCTTCCCCGTCCGGGGATCAGCCCGTCCCTGGTCTCCGGGCGGCTCGTTGACAGGCGAATACGGCGGGAGTGGCTGCTCTCCGCATTTCCGGCACGCTTACCCGCAGTGTGCCGGGACGGGTGGCGGCTGGCTGCCTTCTCTGTCTGCTCATCCGTGAGGGTGGGCGGTCAGAGGGCAGCCAGCCCGAAAAACCACTCGAAAAAAGGAGAGCAGCCATGAAACACTTGATTTTGTTCCTGGCCGGGGCGGGGTTGTATCTGGCGGGGGTGGACTTCGAGACCCTCTTGGGTCTGGACACCGCCGCCGTGGATACCATCCTGCTGGTGGTTGCAGTACTGTTCGCTGTCGTGTTCATTGTCCGTCTCATCTGGACGGCGGTGTACATCGGCAGCGGGCAGTATGCGCTGGATAGACGGCTCGACCAATGGATCAAGTAACCGCCGTATGCGTGCCGAAACGAGCCGAACAGACCGCCTGCGAGAGATAAGCAGGCGGTCTAGGTTTATCGTTAGAATTTTCCTGGGGGTAGGTTCAAAAGTGTGTGGGAATTCAACACACTAATTTATCCCAATGATATTTCTGCTTTTGGAAAGATCTGAAATCTGAAGAGACTATCTTATTTCAAATTCACCATAACCTGTCCATGGTTGTTTTAACACCTCCAGAGATTTACCGTAATATTCTCTTGCCGATCTGGTTATGTCTTTCATAATCCTATCTTCTATTTTAGGATCGAAATATGCAATCGTGGTAATCCTATCTTGTGACCCTATTTTTACAAAATCGCTTAAGTTCAATTTTTTTGTATAACTTAATAATATTCCTTGATCCTCGTACAACAACCAAATATTGATTTCCCTACCCCAATATGGTGTTATAAACACATAATCGGGGTCTCCAAACTCAGTTATTAAGTAATCAAGAGGGTATTTCAACTTGCGAAACTCAATTTGCATCAAGATATCATTATCAAAATAAGCAATCCCTTCTCCACCCTCTGAAAAACTCCATGAGACTACGTCTGGGAATGAAAATTGAGGAATTAGTGAATTTTCGATGGTTTCCCGATCAATTTCAGGATTTTCTCTCAAAGTTTCCAATACAAATGATTTAGCCGATTCACCGGGAATAACCTCACCCCAGCAAGGTGGATCACAATTTAATACTATGGATGGATATAACTGGTGATTACATGAACTTATCATTATTGTAAAAAAGAGGGGAACTAATTTGAGAATTTTCCTTATCACAATCACCTCCACGCAGATGAGAAAGATTTACTTCAATAAGCTTATATAAGTTTTCATCCACAGTCGTGCTATTTCAGGAACGTTTGAATAATCTATAATCGACACCATAAAAGCATGAGCAAAATAGTCGGCTGAGCTATTGTTTCCATATGAGTAATTAATCCCAAATTGATTTTGAATTGGGGTATTTATCCCACCTCTAAATCGTAGAAATTCGGGTGTTCCACCTGCAAACTTGTATAATTCATCCGCTGGACCACCACCAGCTATTACTGCTGGAATAAGAACTCCATTTATGTTCCCATTGCCTTTCAGGGCAGATGGATAAATTCTTGCACCCCTCGCAGATTCCAAAGCAATCCTATTGTCAAGAACATGGGCTAATTCATGGAGTATCATTCCATTAACCCCACCTTCCCATAGCATATTTTCAAAGTTTTTTGGTAAAAACACCGATTTTTCATTTGGTGCCAATGAAAAATCAAAAATGGAAAGGTAAAAATTCGTTCCCCCTAAATAATTCCTTATCCAGTTAATTCCATCATCATTACGAAAAGTGGCGATGGAGTGTCGAAGAAATATAGCGGTATTCCAGACAATAAATAATTGCTCAAGTTTCCACTCTCCGTGAATTTTCCATTCAAACTCGTGTTCTATTTCTTTGGCAATAACCTCGGGCTTAACACCACTATCCATATCAACTGAAAACATATGGCCGCTGGGGTCGGTGTAGCGAACCGGGTTGTTGAGGGTGTAGACATACCTGTCCCAAGCCAGCGGGTCATCTGCCCCGGGCACGAGGCTGTCCGGCTGGATGAAGCGTCCCAGCAGGGGGTCGTAGAAGCGGGCGCGGTAGTCGTACAGGCTCAGGGTGGCTTCTTCGCGTTGGGCGGTGAAGTGGCAATTTGTTATCAACGGCGTTTAATCCTCCAGCACTGCTCCCCACCCCGGCCAGGAAAGAATTTGTTTGGCAAGTTCTTCTGAGGTCACAATTTCCGGTGTTTGGGTGAGTGAATCGAAGTAAGTATCGGCATTCAAGAAACAAATAAAATCTACCTGATCAGCCCTTTCAACCGTTATTGGCTTGAAGCCACTTTGATCCACGCGAATAACCAATCCGGTCTCAGGGTAAAGCAGGTAAAGGCTCTTTGTGGCAATATCACCAGTCCAAACCCTCGAAATTACAACTTGATCGGGTTTCCCAAAGGTTTCAATGGTGTTTTCTAAACTCAGATTGAAATTTCCAAATAAACCGATACGATTTACAACATCATCCTGCATGAGAATCTCACCCTTAAAATAATCTCCATGAAAGTATAGTCTATAGACCTCTGAATAACCAGCCCAGGGGCCGATTTTTGTGGAGCGTTCTTGATCAAAATCTGGTATCTGACTGAGCAGGGGGGGCACCTCAGCATTGGTGGTTTTACCCGGAATGATCTGATACCAGCAAGGCGGAGAGCAAGGTGAATCAAGAATAATCTGACCTGGTTCTGGAGTGGAGGGGGGTGGTGGGGTACAGCCCAGGGGGTATAGAAAGAGAATTCCAAACAAAAGAAGAAAATGAAGAATTTTCATGGACCACCTATTGAGTGAGCGAAACGATAGCACTGACCCATATTGATAACGAGCCGGGAACAACCTCTGGATTGTAGATACTCCAGGCAAAAGCCTCTGCGAAGTAATCGGCAGTTGATCCATTGCCATATCCACTTCGAGCGAAACTTCCCCATTTGAAATCCTCTGGAATTTGAAGTGGAGGGGTATTGAATCTCTTGCCTAGCGGAATACCGCCTGCAAATCTGACCGCAGCATCACCCAGGCTCCCACCGATGACGGTGGCAGGTAGTATACCTATATTGACAAAATTGTTATCGAAAACATGACCCAATTCATGGGCAATGTGCTGATGAGGATGCCAAAAGGTCTCAAACGAACTTGACAGCCAGACATGGCGGTGTGGTGCAACCAGTGAAGTGGGCGCACCGGTCTTGAGAGATGCATATTTTTGAATTAACCCACCCACATGGAATACCACATTACCCAAGTTTTTCTTAATCCAATAATCACCCTGACCACCAGTGTGTGAGTCTGCATAAGCACGAATATCAATGCCAGTTTTCATAATGATTTGAAGTTGGACAAGGGAGAAATTGCCCAAGACGGTCCATCCAAATTCATGATGGATGGCATTTTTATAGCCATAAGAAGTGAGGGGTGCGTCTGGTTCACAATCGCGGGGGTGTGTACCATTACATGCTCGATGTCCTATTGGGTCGGTGTAGCGAACCGGGTTGTTGAGGGTGTAGACATACCTGTCCCATGCCAGCGGGTTACCCGCCCCGGGCACGAGGCTATCCGGCTGGATGAAGCGTCCCAGCAGGGGGTCGTAGAAGCGGGCGCGGTAGTCGTACAGGCTCAGGGTGGCTTCTTCGCGTTGGGCGGTGAATTTGTTGCGCACGGAATACTCACCGGTAGTATAGCGCAATTCGCCCCACGCTTTGTAGAGATAGCGGGAACGAGATGAGCCGACGCTATCGGTGACTACGCTGGTCGAACCCAGGTGATCACCGAACAGGAAATAGACACTGCTGGCGGCGGCGGTATATTCCCTCACAGCAATCCGCTGGCTGCCGATGAGGATGTAGTTGCGCCAGGTCTGCCCGGCGGGTACGGCCTGCAAAAGGGCGGGCTGCTGGACTGCAGGCGGGTGGGCGAAAAGAGTGCTCAGCCAGTGCCAAAACCGTTCGAGGATGTTGGTGAGCGGTGACCAGCCTGCTGCCACCGTCAGAGTGGGCCGGAAGGCCGAGGGGCCGATGTAACTGGTGCGGCGCGATTCGAAAGCATCGAAGAACAGCGTTCCGCTCACCCCGGCAGTCACGACCTGCGGTCCCAGGCGCACGCTGTCGACTCGCAACTGATCGGTGGTCAGGTAGAGGGTGTTCACCAACTGCCCGTCGAGGTACATATCCACCCGGCCGTTGGCAGCCGCTTGCCAGTCGAATTCGATGAAATGAGCCTCGTCGGAGAGGGTCTGGTAAGCGCCATAGGACAGGCTGCCGTCGTTCTGACGCCCTTCAATACGCAGGCGGTAGCCGTTCTGGTAGTTCAGCCTCAGGCGGAGGATGTCGTTATTCTGAGAAAGGCTTTCATCAAGAGCAACGAAGATGAATTGGCTGTGGCCGTTGCTCATCACGGCCGAGTTGGGGTCGAAGTAAAAGCGGGCGCGGTAACGCGGCTCGGCGGTGGGGGAGTTGTCCTGCAGGTAGGCGGTGGTGGTGTCGTTGACCACGGCTTGCAAGCCGTAACTACCACGCAGGGCAGCAGGGGTGGTCACGCTCAGGTTTGCCCCACCTGCCACGGCAGACCAGGCGTTCAAGTTGCCGCTTTCGAAGCCATCGGCGAAGATCAGGTCGGGTGGTTGGGTAGCGGTGGGGGTTGCGGTGTTGGTGGGGCTGGGGGTTATAGTCGGTGTAGCAGTGGGGGTGAACGTTGAGGTGGGGGTGCTTGTGGGGGTGGCGGTTGCCGTGGAGGTCCGGGTGGAAGTGCTGGTTTGGGTGGCTGTGGCGGTTGAGGTTGGTGTGGGGGTGGCCAGCACGGCCTCGAAGAAATCATCCAGATATAGAGTGACCAGTCCGTTATCCACTCCTTTGACGCGTTTGCCGTCCCCGTCGTAGGTAAAGGAAACGATGACATTGCCGCTGCGCGCTACCTGCACTAACCGGTTGTCGGCGTCGTAGGTCAGTATCGAGGCAGCGCCATCTTGAAGGCGGCTGGTCATGTTGCCATTCTGGTCGTAACCGTAGGCAAAAGCCCGGCTGCCGCGCACGAAGCGCAGAGCGGCATTCCAGTAGATGGCTTCCTGGCCAAAGATGACATCTACGCCGTCAAAGGAAGCGCTTCCCTGGCCGCGGTCGAGGATGGCCGCTCCGCCCTCGGCCTGAAGGGTCTGTCCGTCCACGATGACATAATCCACATACAAATTGCGGTCTTCGCCGTTGATCACCGCATCGTTGGTAAATACGACCTCAAAGACATCCTGACCGGTGAGGGATGTCGAGACCGAGTAGTCGGCGTAGGCGGTCGAGGTTACCGACCAGACGGCTCTTTCCTGACCGTTGACGTACAGCTTCATCTCCGGCCAAACCCCACCTGCGACACTGCCACGTGCGCGGATGGAGACGGTCTTGTTACTACCGCCAATGCCGGTAACGCGTTGCACACCGTGCTTGTGAAGCGGATCGTAGGCGTAATATCCCTCTTGACCGGGGGCACCTTTGCGGGAAAGATTGCCGGTAATGTTGTCATAGGCGTAGGTTTCGCTATAGAGGCCGTTCGTGCCACCGCTGGTAGAGGCCGATACGAGACGGTTCAGGCTATCATAAGCGAATTGCTGAGATTGTGGGCTGCCCATCACAAAATCGTCAATGCGAGTGATGTTACCGGTCGGGTCATAGGTGTACATCAGGTTGAGGTGAACGGCCGGTTGAGAAGCGACTTTTTCGACAAGGATATTCTTCAATCGTCCACACGAGGCGGCATTTTGACAGTTTCCCCCTGGATAAACTTTCCAATCGAAGTATTCGAATTTTTGTTTGAGCATCGGCGCAGTGGCCGAGCCGCCAAAGCGCTGCTCAACGGTTCTTCCGGCAGCATCATAGCGTAATTCCGGGGCATACAGGGTGGCGCCGTTGACCGTACTCACGGTCAATTGGGGGTGATAGGTGTAGGTGACTGTTTCGCCCAGGCTGCCATCGTTACCACCGGGGTACTTGATCTGCTGGATCTGGTTAGCAGAATTATAGACCCATTCCATGCGATAGGTGCCATGCCCGCTGATGGATTTGGTTTCGGAGATCATTCTACCGCGCGCATCGTACGTCCAGCTGGTGCTGCCGCTGGGGTCGCTCATCGAAGTGCGCTGGCCTTTGCCGTTTGTGCCCTGGTCGTAGGCAAAACTGACCTGATAGGTTGGAGAGGAGGGGCAGGCATCATCGCTGCGATAATGTTTACCGAGCAAACGGTTGAGCGGATCGTAATAGAGACAAATTCGCTGTCCGCGAGCATCGGTCTGGCGGGTGAGGTTACCAAGCGCATCGTAGGCATAGCTCCAGTAGCCCATGTCGGGGTCAATCATCGAGGTTTTACGCCCGCCGTAATCGTAGGAAATATTTGTTACCGCAAAGGGGGTAGTGCTGTTGCGTTCGATCTGCTGGGCAGCGGTTAACCGGTCGAGCGGGTCGTACAGGTAGCGAGTTTTCGGCCCGGCGGGTGGCTTGACCTCAATAATTCGCCCCCATACGTCCTGCGTCTGGTAGGTGGTCTGATTGTTGGCATTGGTGATCGAGGTTTCCAAACCGTTGTACTGGTAAGCGCTTTCGATCGTACCGTCCGGCCGAATAATCTGTAACGGTCTGCCCAGTATATCGTAAGTGGTCGCGGTGAAGGGTTGCACACTGAACGCCTGACCTTTGTAGCCCATGGTAGGGTTTGTGTCGTAGGGGACTGTTTCGCGGATGAGGCGGTCATAAGCATCGTAATCGTAATCCACCACGATGTCGCGAGATTCAACACCGCTCTGGTCGGGTTTTTGCAAAGTGGCGTTGGGAATGTGAGTCTGGATGATCCTGCCCAAGCCATCGAAGAAGAAACGCTTTTTGAACAGCAGACTGTCGTTCCCGGCCTCGATGCGTTGAACAATGGCAAACATATAGGGATAACAGGTGTCGCAATGGACATAGCGAGTGGTGGGCAGGGTGGAGCTATCCCCGGGGTGGACTTCACTCGTCAAACGGCCAAAACTGTCATAGGTCAACCAGACATCGTTGCTATTGGGGTCGGTGACCCGGCGCGGTTTGCCGATGCGGAAGTCAAAATCCTGATAAGTGGTCACGTGTGAAAGGGCGTTCTTTTCCCATTTTAGGAAAGTGTAATAACCGTCATCGCTGCAACCGGCCGGTTGATTGGCCACCCCGTAACAGAAGGAGGTATTCTGAAACGAACCGGCAGCAAAGCCGTTGAAGATGTTGGGCTGGATGTAGCGATTGACCGAGATTTGATTACCCCAACTGTCGTAGGAATAAGCGGTGTCCTGATAAATAGGGCCGGTTAGATTGACCGGATCCTGCCAGTAGAGCAGCAACCGATGGCCGGTCAAAACCCCGGCAGTTGGAGGGAGATTGTACATATTTTGATTATCGTATAGATACCACAAGGAATAATGGACAAGGCTGGCGGAGATACCCGCCTGACCGATGGTGTAACAATTTCCGTTTTGAGAACCGCCGGGACAGGCATACACATTATGATAACCGGGCAAGCCGACCAGGTAGAGGTTGCCGGAGTTATTGGGATAATATCCCCACCAGTGGACGCGGTAATCCTGCCAGGTGCTTCCATTCCAGAATGATTCGACCAGGTTGGTCAAATTGCCGTACTGCTGGCCGTTTTGCCGGAGTGGGTCATAGTAAAAGTATTTTTTGGATGCCGTCCAGGTCGTTCCATTGGAAGAGTACACCAGGTTCTCTTCACTGGCTTTTCGTACCCAGCGAATACGAAGATCTGCTTTTGTGCTGAAGGGATACTGCGGCGTCCATGCATCATAGGCGTAGTAGAGGATCGTTTCGGTTAGTTTTTGATTGGAACCGTTTTGGATGGTTATCTTCATCGGCGAGCCGGTTACATAGAATTCACTGTAATAAGGACGGTCTTTGGTGAGCTGGTAGAACTCGGTGGTTGTTTTACGTTGATCGGGGCCGATCTGGATGACTTTCTTGTGGCCGCGAAAGACGGTGAAGGGCGGGTCGTAAAATGTAGATAATGGTTGGTTGAACTCGCCGAAACCGATTTCGTTGTTCATCGAAGCGCCTTCGTAGGTGTAGGAAAAGGTGTAGCTTTTGCCGGTGATCTGGTCGGTCAATTTTCTGCTGCTCACGCGGTAGTAAGTGGGTAATCGGCGGAATTGCAGTTCGATGAGACGGCAATAATTATTGGGGGACCAGCGGCAGCCAATGCGAAATTTGGTTAGACCACTGCCGTTATTGGCCCAGTTGACGGGTCGGGAAGAGGCAGGAAGGGTATAACTCAAGTTGAGATTGAGGGTGGCGTTATTTGGTTTGCTCATTGGGAAAACATCCATCCCGGCTTGTCCGCCAGAATTGTAGGTGTTTCCCAGCCCATCATCCATGCCGATGAAAAGATTCATCGAGGAAGGATTAGGAGCGATTGCGGGCATTTGAATTTTGATGTGCAATTCATATTGACTGCCCAGGAAGACATTTTGATATTCCTTATACGGGAATTGAGTTCTGACGAGCATATCCTCACTGCCAATCCCCCACTCATATTCGACTACATTGTTCAAATCCTGGCCGGGTTGGATGTAATGGCTGAGATTTTTTCTCCAAACGGCGGGGAAGTTAGGGTTATCCCATGGGTTGCCGTTATCGAATTCACTGCCCGGACTCGCCCACGAGTACCATCGGGAGTAGGTGAATTCGTAAATGCCCCCGAAACCATTATCCACTCTGGTCAGATGCATTTGATCATCGTAATAAAATTTGATCATGGGCTGATAGGAAGGCTGATTATTGCTGTCAAATGCAACCAGTTGCAAGGCATTCAGCGCCAGCGTCTTTCCACCTGCCTCCCAGGTATAGTTAGGGAAGATGGGGGCAGAACTCATGCCGGAGACGTTGTCCAGATTGTAGAAGAAATTGTATTGATATACGGTGGTGGCGTTGGTGAAAGCGGGATTGCCGTCGGGATTGTGTTGGATCTTTAGAGAAACCAGACGACTTTTGTCGTAGAAGAAATTGAGCGGCGTACTGTCCCACCAGGTACGGTAGTCGGTTCGATCATGAGCAAAGGTAAAGAATACCCGATAACGGTTGTTCGGGTAGATGACCGACTCGGGAAGCACCGAACGGTCGTAATAATCATCGTTATAGCCATTGTCATCGCGGTCGACCGGTTTGGTGAACTCGGTATATGTAAAGCGAATTTCCTTACCGAACTTGTTGGTGATGGTATTGACCGACCAGCGGTAGTTTTCAAATGCCCAATCCTGCCCTCTTATACGAAGATAGCGGCTGATGTAGCGATTATCGGGAGCATCGCGGAAATGGACGTATCGTTGTCCAAAGAGGTAACGGTTACCCTCCTTGTCCCACACCTCCCACCAGGGTTCGTATGAGGTGTACTGGTAATAATTGATCTTGATGAAGGTTTCACTTTCGGTGTGATAAACGCCGTTGGCATCCTTCAAAAGGCGATGGGACACGCCGTTAAGGATCAGATGAAAAGTATCATCACTGGTATCCGAAGAAGTGCCGTGCATGTCTCTGAAGATATACGGAACATCCAGTGACCAACCCATGCCGACCCAATTGGCTTGCGTAACAATGTTGGCGGTATCTACAATCTGGCTGTTGTATTCGAGGGACAAGGAGGGTTGAAAACCACCCGGCCCGGGTGGCAGACTGATCGGAATAGAGAAAGTTCCTGCGCCGGTGAAATCGGCGACTTGAAAACTTTCCGGCCGATTCATGAGAGGGGATTGCAGGTTGTCGGAATTGAGGTTGAACAGGGTGAAGTGATCGGTATATGCGGTGAGGATGTGGGTTTCGGCATCTGCCCGACTGGGCAGGTAGAGCCACTCCATTTTTTCTTCGTCCAAGTAGGAGAGATAAAGGGCTGCTTCGTTGCCGCCATACAATTCGGGATCATATTGGACTTCGATTTTTAGCGGTTTTTCGAAGTGTTTTACCGGTTCACCTGCCTTATTGATGGCAAGGATCTCAAAGGCTGTCTGGTCTGCACCGCTGATCCATCTATGCTTGTCCGAGACCGGCAGGATCACCACCGACAGTTCTTCTGAAGAAGATTCGGATGGAAAACTTACCGAGACACGATTTTGGGCATCTACTGCCCTGGCTTCGGTTGTACCCGCAACTAAATTGGGTCGGGCCAGAAAGAGGTTATCCGAAAAGATGGGATCATCATTTACCCAACCGGTTGCGCGAATCTCCAGCAGGTGATCCTCGACTTTTTGCGGGATCAGAATTAATTCTCCCTGTGTTTCTTTTGGGTAAAGTGTAAAGATGGGTTCTTCCCATTTGCCATCCTGCCCTTCGGATGGTTGAATTCCTTTCGGCAGGATGATTTGAAGACGAAGTTCACCGAGATTGGCGGAGAAAGTTTCCGGGAAATTCCATCGCAAGAGGATTTTTTCATTTTCAACCAGCAAGGGAGAATCGACTTCGATGAAAAAAACCTGTTTCAGTATCTCTCGAAATGACAGGATATCTGTCGGTTGCGTTTCCTGGGGAGGCAACGTGAGGGTTTCGTTTGCTGCGGGCGGTATTGCCGGGGAAGGTGTGGGGGTGAAATCCACCGTTGGGCTGATGGTTTCTTCCCCCTCGTTAGGAGGTGACGGGGTGATTTCTTGGGTTGGATTGGATTCTTGGGATGGTGAAGGGGATGATTGTTGCTGGAGAGAATGGAAGAGGCGATTGATTTTATCAGGTATTGAATAACCCTTGGGTGTGACGGAAGTGCTGAGCGGGATGAAGGATGTCAGAAAGGAGTTGAGAACAAGGACTAGAACAACAAGAAGGTTCAAGATAGTGTTCATCAGGAAAACCTCCCGATCGTTTCACTCTCGCCTGCCAAACCATAGTGATTTTTTGATGAAACAATCGGGCGGTATCGAAGTGGCAAGTTCAAGTTGAAAAAACTTCTTTTCTTTATGATACTCAGGGGCAGGCTGCCAGGGAGGCTTCCATAAGGGTATTTTTGAGGTCACAAAGGTTAACAACAGGTTAACAAATCCTTAGAATTCAGGCACAAACGGCCCACTTTGCGTGTCGCACAATATAGTCGTACAATAATCATTGTAAGACGCAAAACACCCCAAATACCCCTCAAAACCCCCGTTTTTGGGGCTAAAAACCGCTCTAAACTGCGTCGCACAATGTTTTTTGTGAAGGGAAACTGCACCAATGAACCCCATAGAGGACTTCCTGTCAACCCTAACCAGCCCCCGCACGGCAGAACGCTACCGCTCTGCGCTGGACGAATTTACCGAGTGGTACACCAGCACCACCGGCGCAGGCGTGGACTGGAACCTGCTCACCGCCGTTGAAGTCAAGGACTACACCGCCTACCTGCAAACCGTGCGCAGGCTCTCACCGGCCAGCGTCAACCTGCGCCTGGCAGCCATCCGCTCGCTCTTGCGCCACCTGGGGCGCACCTTGAAGGTGAAAGGCCCCAAGCAGGTCACCCCGCCCCTTAAAGCTCTCTCTGCCCGTGAGTTGGGCAGGCTGTTTGCCGCTGCCGAAGGCAGTACCCGGGACACTGCCATCCTGAACCTGATGGCACGGGCAGGCTTGCGGGTGGGGGAGGTGGTACGCCTGCGGCTGGGAGATGTCGAGATGAACGGGCGTTCGGGCTGGTTGACGGTGCGGGGTGGCAAGGGTAACAAGACCCGCCGTGTGCCATTGAACGGTGAGGTACGCCAGGCCTTGAAGGCCTGGCTGGACGAAAGACCGAAGGTGGAACTGGACTGGCTGTTTCTCTCCCGCAGCGGCAGGGCACTGGCGGAGCGGGATGTGCAGCGCATGGTGGCGGAGTATGCCCGGGTTGCGGGGGTGGAAGCCACCCCGCACACCTTGCGGCATACCTTTGCTACCCGTGCCATTGAGAAGGGGGTGGATGTAGCCACACTTGCGGCGATCTTGGGGCATTCCCGGATTGAAACGACCGGGCGTTACCTGCACCCGACTGCCGAGCGGATACAGGATGCGGTGGAGGGGGTGTAGGTACTAATTTAGAAGGAAAACAAAAACAAATTTTATATAACCGGCATGATTCCGAAAGAAGTAAACTATTCAATAGCAGGAAATTGTCAATCTTTCACTTCATAAACAAATTTTTGGATACGGTTGGAATAGCGATTAACCTGTGGTTTTTATGTTGTGCAATTTTATTGCATGCTTAATAGACTGTTCAAAAATGCCGTAGTTTCCTCTTGATTACCATTACTCTTTCCAATCACTCAAATGACAAAAAGGGTTAGGAAAACTAAATGTTACCAATCTCAGGGTTCCACAAAAGAGTTGCTGAAGAGTTAATTCAGCCTAATAAGCAATTATGCTTACAAAATACAAAGCGAGATGGCGCTCAAATTATTTTTCTTTTCTTCATATACTTCTAAAAGGTCAAACAAAATCGAGGTCGTATGTTCCGATTAAACATTGAGTATAAACGGTTTTTTCCCCGCAGATGGTTAATAATCCTCTTACTCTTGTTGCCGGTTTTAGTAACTGCCTGTAGCGGATCCTCAACTGACCATATCCTGATGGCACCCCTCGCCCAAATGCCGGCAGAGCTGCAGGATTCCCCTGTGTCTGTTCAGGAAGCATACCGTTTTGCAGTAGCCAACCCCGATGTGATGAAACAAATCCCCTGTTACTGTGGGTGTGGTGCCATAGGCCACACTTCCAATTATGCATGTTATGTAAAAGAAGTGTCTTTATCGGGGAACCTTACCTTTGACACCCACGCTTTGGGATGTTCGATTTGTGTAGATATTACTCAGGATGTCATGCGCTTGCAGCAAAAAGGTAAACCATTGGAAGAAATTCAAGGGATCATTGATCAAACCTATTCTAAATACGGTTCCCCAACATCGCTGTCTCAATGAACAGAATTGCGACCTTTGTCAACACCCTGAAATCCTTTATCACGCAAAACTGGTTTTCGATCCTTCTGGCAGCAGGCATTTTATGGCTACCGCTGCCCTTGCCAGAAAAACCTCCCCAGGAACGGCATATCCGCATTGAAGCCAGTGCTTATCAGTTCACCCCTGAAGAAATTCATGTTAATACTGGTGATCGAATCACGATTGAGCTTGTTTCCACCGATGTCATTCACGGGTTATCCCTGGATAGTTATTCGCTGGTAATGAGAGCAGAACCCGGTCAAACGGCACAGGCAACTTTTACGGCGGATCGTTCCGGCGTCTTCCGTTTTCGATGCGCAGTTCCTTGTGGCAATCTCCACCCGTTCATGATAGGTAAGCTGCGCGTAGGTGCCGATATTTTCCTGATCCGTGGCGTGGCATTGGGATTGTTAGGTATCGGTGTGGCAATGAGAACTCCTTCAACTTTCTCAAAAAAGCCCCCTATAGGCACTTTATGAGCCGGATGGATTTGAGTCAATCCCCCTATGTTGCTCCATTACTTCGGAACCGTTGGCCGCAATTTTTGATTCGTGCGGTTACTTTAGCCGGATTTATATTCACCATTCTGGCGGGTTTAATCGGATCCGGGGTTGGCAGCAATAACTTTGCCGTAATCTTTGTATGGATAGCGTGGTGGAGTGCACTGAAATTATTCTTTATCCCTGTGGGGGGGCGATTATGGTGTAGTATTTGCCCGATTCCCATGCCGGGAGAATGGCTTCAAAATGGGGGAATCTTCAAACCGCGCCCTTTCCAATCGTCGAAACGAATAAATTGGCCAAAATCGTTACGAGGAAACTGGTTTCAGGCATTTGTTTTTCTGCTGATTGGTCTGTTTGGAGCGGTTATTTTAACTTCTCCGCGGGTTACTGCTTTTATATTGTTGGGGTTATTTATTGTGGCCTTTATCCTGAGTCTGATCTTCGAACGGCGCTCCTTTTGTCTGTACCTGTGCCCAATTGGAGGTTTTACAGGGCTATATGTCAAACTGGCTCCTTTGGAAGTGCGAACAAAGCAGTCCGTTCTCTGTGCCCGACATGGCGAAAAAACCTGTTATCAGGCCTGTCCATGGGGTCAATATCCGCTATCCTTAAAATCCAGCGCCAATTGCGGACTTTGTATGGAATGCCTGCGGGTGTGTCCTTACGATAATATTTCTGTAAATCTTCGTCCGTGGGGGGAGGAAATTTCTAAAGGTTCTAAACCCACTCTGGATGAGACATTTTTGGGGTTAATGATGTTGACCACTGCTCTGGCAGATGCCGCAATCTTTTTGGGCCCGTGGGGAAAACTCAAATCCGCTGCTTATTGGGTCGGCATGTCAGCGTGGTGGTGGTTCGTTATCGCATTTCTGTTGGGAGCGCTTTTCCTTATACCTGGTCTTTATATCCTAGCAGTATGGAGCAGCACCCGCCTGGAAAGATCGGGGAGTACCCTCCGTTCTACGCTTACTTATTTCAGTCCATTTCTTTTGCCGTTGGGTTTAACCGGCTGGATTGCTTTTACGATCTCATTTGCTTTCACAAAGTTTTCTTATATCCTTCCCGTCCTTTCAGATCCTCTGGGGTGGGGATGGAATTTACTGGGGCTGAGTGGCAAAATCAATGTTGGGGAGATATCACCGCTGAGTAGTTTTCTCCAGGTTGTGGTTATTGCCGCAGGAATGTTCTGGGCAGCGCGTACAGCCCGTCAATTGAGCAGTTCTCATCGCCAGGTTATGCCACTGGTCATGTTTATCGCAAGTTTTGGGATAGCCATGCTGTGGTTGTTAATAGGGTGAGCAAAGTGAAACAGGAATATTGGGCTCGGGCGCTTCTGGTGGTGCTGATCGGAGCCGCTTTGTTAATACCTTTTGCAGGCAAGTGGCTACAAGCCATCCCCAATGACCTTCCAACATGGGTTATTCATGCTCGTAGGCCAGAAAAAGGGGGGTGGTCACCTAACAAAATTACTGCAAGAGTAGGTGAACCTCTGAAATTGCGGCTCACCAGTGAAGATGTAATCCACGGTTTCGCCATTGGCAAGATGGATGAGCCTTCCGTAGAAGTTGAACCCGGAAAAGTGGTAGAAGTTAACCTGATGTTCAATCAACCGGGCACTTATACATTTTACTGCACGCGCTGGTGTGGCAAGAATCACTGGCGGATGCGAGGAGTTATCGAAGTCGTTGGGGAAGGCGCTCCCATTGTGGAAGATCAACCTTTATATCTAAAAATGAGACTGGAGATAGACGCTCCCCATCCGGCAGAAGAAGTGCCATCAAACTCTGTTGACCCGCAACAGGGAAGTACTTTTGCCAGCTTGCTGCCTTCGTACGCGCTCGATAAACAAACGTACCGTACCTCAAGTCCGGCTAAACTGTGGTTAAGATTACAAGCCGAGCAGAAATTGATCGAATTGAGCGATGATGAAACCTGGAATATTGTGGCCTGGATTTGGGAACAACAGACCTCGCCGGAGTTACTGGCAGAAGCCAAACAACTTTATGCCAAGAATTGTGCTGCCTGTCATGGTGAAACCGGTAAAGGAGATGGGGTGATGGTTCGGGATTTAATGCCTCCAGATACTGAAGGACATTTCTCTGGTGAAAGAACCAGACCGCCGGATTTTACCGATCCGAATCATCTTTTTGGAGCAAGTCCGGCTTTACTGGAAGGAAAAATAATAAGAGGCGGCATGGGCACCGGAATGCCATACTGGGGGCCAATTCTGACGGATGAGCAAATTGAAGCCCTCGTCAGTTATATTTTTCAGTTTGCGTGGGAGAAATAAATTATTTCTACCCCCGTAATATTCTCGCACCCCCCATTTCAGCCGTTGGGAGTGTTATCCTGACTCGTGTGTCACCCGGTTGGGTCAGCACTTCCAGATGGGCCCCTATCAATTCTGCCCGTTCTCGCATACCAAGCAGCCCAAAATGTCCGCGGATAGCAAAATCAGTGGGGGTAGGCGGTAAGGAGAATCCGATTCCATTATCCCAAACTTCCAGTGTAATTGGATTCTCGAACCGAATGGTCAACCTTGCTTCTTTCGCCCGGGAATGCCGCATCACATTATTAAGGGCTTCCTGGGCAATGCGGTAAAGGGCAAGTTCAATTCGTGAGTCGAGTCGCTTTTCAGAACCGATTCGCTGAAAATGAATTTGAATTCCGCTGGCATGTTCGATTTCGCGAGCCAGCATTTCCAACGCCGTCACCAATCCAAGATCTTCAAGGTAAATTGGGCGTAACGCTTTGGTTAATCTTCGTAAATTTTCTATTGTTTCTTCGGTTAAATCTTCCAGTTCTTGTAAGTATGTTTTGCTTCCCGACTCACGAACCGATTTCCTTGCCAGCTGCATGCGGTGTTTGAGGGCAATTAAATCCTGAATCGTCTCATCATGAAGTTCTCGGGCCAAACGGCGGCGTTCTTCTTCTTGCGCTGTGGTGATGGCGTTGATATAATCTCGCAGCCCTTCCTGAGAGGATTGTACTTTTTGTGCCATCTCCATGAGTTCACGTTGCAAACGTTGAATTTCCACAATCCCCCCAACAGGTTGCTGGAGGGCAGTAAAATTTCCTTGAGCCAGTAATGTAGCTTGCTTTTCTAGTTCTTGTAAAGGGCGTATGACCTGTTTACTTCCAAACCAAAGTGCTGCGGCTGTAACCGCCAGGGGAATCAATAACACGAGTGGGGCAACCAGTGTTAATTCCAGAGTCGGGTTGGTGGCCGCTTTCCAGACTTCTTCGGATAGATACTGACGCATTACCTGTTGATGCAGAGCCAGACTGCCAATGACCACAAGGATCAGAATGAGTGTTATTGGAAGAATAAACCATAATAACACTCGCAGAGTTGAGGCACTGGTGAACATCATTTTTGTGCTTTTCATGAGGAAGTAAATCCATCTTCCATGAAACTGGCCGGTTGAGGAATAAGTCCCAGTGCAATGGCTCGCATGACTGCCTCCGTTCGGCTGTTTACCTGTAATTTGGCAAATATGTGAGCCAGATGACCCTGCACGGTGCGGTCGCTGATTCTCAGTTGAACGCCAATGGCTTTATTGGTAAATCCTTTTGCCGCAAGTCGCAACACATCTAGCTCCCGTTCGGTGAGTGGATCAATCATCCGCTCGCTGCGCTGAAAGAGGGCAGGCAGGAGTTTTCGGGCAATGGTGGGGTCAAGGATGGATTTCCCGTCATTGACATCCCGTACTGCCTGAACCAGCTCAGCCGAATCCGCCGTTTTCAAGATATACCCGTTTGCCCCAGCCTGGAGAATAGCCATCACATAAGGCTCATCATCGTATGCAGTAAGGATGAGAATACCCACATGCGGATAACGAACTCGCACCCGTTGGGTTACCTCAATGCCACTTACTTTGGGCATCTGAATATCCAGAACCGCAACATCAGGTTGATTTTTTTCGATGGATGCTAAAGCCTCTTCGCCATCAGTCACTTCGTCCACAACCTGAATATCGGGCTCTTTCTCTAATAACTGTCGTATTCCTGCTCGCACGAGACGGTGATCATCGGCGAGGATAATACGAATTTTAGTCTTCTTGAGTGCTTTTTCCATGACTCATTTTCCTCTGTCTGGATTATAGCCCTCGATAGACTGTACTGGAATAATGATTGAGGTTGTTTCTTGAGAAACAAACCAATATGGTCTTAAAAATTCGACAATGCCCCAAGCTGCAAGAAGACCGCTCAGAAGGCGCATCCACGAGTTGAACGACCCTAATGCATCCCCTGCATAAAACCAGGGCGGCAGGATATTCCCGGTGAGACTGACTAACCACCCATTGGTAGTTCGAAATCCACGTTCAAGACCTGAAAGATCACTGATGAAGTGAGTGACACCATCCAAAACCATGGGCAGTAGAAAAAGCAATAATCTTGGATTTGCTCGAGAAGAATGTGGAGGGCGAAGCCGCCAACGCCACAATGAGAAAAACCAGATAGCGGTGTAAAACGCGACCATCCGATCGGACCAGGCCACCTTCCACCCCATTTCCAGATTCCCTATAAATCGGCGTAAACTGAGCGGATCACCTGTTGTTTTCCACGCCTGTTGAATCTCTGCCAGTGAATACATGGTTTTCTCCCCAAAGAGAAAAAACGAACGTTGAGGTAATTGATGGCAGAAAACAGAATAGAGCAGGTAAATGCTATTTGCCGCACTTTGCCAGCCGATTTTCATAAAAACAGGGGCTAAAAAAGGGGTTAACACCCATATTCCATATACAATCAGCAGAATTATCAAAACCAACCGGGTAGTTCGCTCGCTCATTCCTTTTCGCTTCTCAGCCGCTCAGGGAACCCAATTCGAAATAACACGCACTACCAGATCCGGCTGTTGAGGATCGTTTGTTTTCAAGTGAACGGCAAAATCGTGATAACCTTCCATACCCTCATGCATGAGAAAAAAACCGGAAGTAAGGATAGTACTTTCACCGGGTTTGATCACCATCGAACCGATGGTTAACTGAGGCGGTCAACACCCTTCCAAAACTTCGATGTAGGGTGTTTCTTTAAATCTTAGGGGGCCTTCTCCATTATTGGTTACCCTGATTTTAAAAGATATGGGGGTTCCCAATTGAACATCGCCGAAATTAATTTGCGTCTGATCCACACTTATCGCAGGAGGTTTTTCTAAAGTGGGACGAATAAGCCACCAGTACGCAGCAATAGCTAGAAGCAATGCGCTTCCAATAATGAGATAAGTGCGTAAAGAGAGGGGCTTTGCTTGCTTCCGTTTCCGTTTGGAGGATGTTTTCATCTGTGTTCCTTTCATCGCAAGGTTATTATAGAGATATGCGTCTCAGAGTTTGAGCGTTCAATGCTACCACCAGGGTACTCAGTGACATGAGAAACGCTCCCACAGCCGGAGAAAGTGAGATTCCCCACGGTACAAACACCCCAGCCGCTAAAGGCAAAGTAATGATGTTGTATCCTGCTGCCCACCACAGGTTTTCTACCATTTTGCGGTAACTTGCTCTACTCAGGGCAATGATTTTTACCACATCAAGAGGATTGTTTTGGACAAGAATGATGCCCGCCGACTCGATGGCCACATCCGTTCCCCCTCCAATGGCAATGCCGACATCAGCCCGGCTTAACGCCGGTGCATCGTTAATGCCGTCCCCTACCATTGCAACGCGTTTTCCCTGCGCTTGCAATTCGGCGACGATTTGATCTTTATGTTCGGGAAGAATTCCTGCAAAAATACGGTCAATACCGACCTCTTCTCCCACCGCTCTGGCAACAGCAGGGCTATCACCCGTCAGCATGGCCACTTCAATCCCCATTTGATGCAAGCGTTGAACGGCTTCTCGGCTTTGAGATCGGATCACATCTGCTACTGCAAATGCGGCGATCACCTCCTCATTTGTACAGAGGTACACCACCGTTCGCGCTTTATTTTCTTGCGCCTGAGTAAACTCTCGAAGCGGATTCGAGAGCTCAAGGCGGAACATTTCTAAGAGACGTGGACCTCCTACGTAGATGGTTTTTTCCTCAACAACCGCATGAACGCCGCGTCCTTTCAGGGCTTCGAAACGATTTACTGGTGGCAATGGCAGTTTACGTTGAAGAGCAGCCTGCCGCAAGGCCTGAGCGATCAAATGCTCCGAATCACCTTCTGCGGCTGCGGCAAAAGCAAGGGCACGCCCCTCACTCCAGTCAGCCGTCGTAATAATGGCTGTAACTCCGAATTTCCCTTCGGTTAGTGTGCCCGTCTTATCAAAGACGACAACATTCACCTCGCGTGCTATTTCCAGTGCCAGCCGGTTGCGAACCAAAATCCCATTTCGCGCACCCAAGGTTGTCGTGATGGCAATTACCAGAGGGACGGCCAATCCAAGCGCATGAGGACAGGCAATTACCAGGACAGTCACAACGCGCTTAAGAACTTCCACATTAAAGCCAATTGCCACTGACCAGATCAATGCGGTGAGAATTGCCACCCCCACAGCAATATAAAACAACCAGCCCGCTGCTCGATCTGCCAATACCTGAGTGCGTGATTTAGACTGCTGAGCCTGTTCTACCAATCGCATAATTCCTGCCAGCGCTGTCTGCTCCCCCACAGCAGTAACCCGAATCCTCAAACTGCCTTCTCCATTCAGGGTACCGGCAATTACTTTAGAGCCTTTTTCTTTCTTGACGGGCAGGGACTCCCCTGTGATCATGGCTTCGTTCACGCGAGATTCGCCTTCCACTACAACACCATCTGCAGGAATGGTTGAACCGGGACGCACCAGAACCAGATCATCGGTACGCAATTTTGAAACAGGGATTGTTTCTACCTGACCATCGGGCGATAGTCTTTCAGCAGTATCGGGAATCAAGCGGGCCAATTCATTCAATGCGCCGGAAGCCTGCCTCACCGAGCGCATTTCAAGCCAGTGTCCCAATAACATGATGTCAATCAGGGTAACCAGTTCCCAAAAGAACCCTTCGCCAATGGGAAAGAATGTTCCCAACAGACTGTATATAAATGCGGTCGAAATAGCTAGGGAGATGAGCGTCATCATTCCCGGCTGGCGGTTGCGCAATTCCGGCACCGCCATGCGTAAGAAGGGAATCCCACCGTAAATGAAGATAATTATAGATAAAATCAATGGAACCCATTGGCTACCCGGGAATGCAGGAGCCCGAAATCCAAACCATGATTGGATTTCGTTGCTATACAATAAAACCGGCAGGGTTAAAAGCAGACTTCCCCAAAAACGACGGCGGAACAACTCTTCGTGTCCATGGTTGTCCACTGTATGGCTGCCGGTCGAATGCGTTGGGGAATGCGAATCGGAAGGCATTCCTCTTTCCGGTCGGAATTCCTTACCAGACTTGCGGTAATGATGTTCATACTCTACATGAGAAGTGGTTTTATCATTTGGAAGGGTATCTTTTCCATAAGATGATTGATGTTCTGGATGATTTTTCATTGCGTCGGTATTCTTTTCTGATGAGTTATTGTTTCAGGGCTGCTCCACAATATGGGCAGTGAGACCACTCGCTTTGAACGGGTTTTTGGCAGGATGGGCATTGAGATATTTGTGAAGGGGAAGAGGAACGAAGAAGTTGTTGAATAATCATAAATCCTCCCCAAATCAGTACAATCACGAGAACGAGGAAGAAGATCATCATTAATGGCATTGTAAACCATCCCCATGACATCATTCCCCAGCGATGCCAGCCCCATCCATTACACAATACTCCCCGCCCATTCCAAACTCCCATAAAAATGGGAAGAAGTAAGGCTATTATTAAAATCAAGCCAATGAATATCCATCCAATTCCTTTTATTTTGTTCATGGTGTCCTCCTACTCAAGAGATGCACTTTTTGTTCAGGATTTCGATTGATGGATGGCAGCAAGCGGATAACCACAATATGGGCAATTGCGCGATGCCGAATCAACGAGTTGATAACAGGCCGGGCAATGTTTCTCCCGTAATGACGTTCCGCAATTCGGGCAAAATTGAAAAGAGGGTTTTACAAGAAAGTCACAATGATGACAAGATTGTTGTCTTTCCGTTGTCAGGGTGATTTCTTTTTCACTCGTTTCCGAATCGGAAACAGAATGAACCCTTTCTGTATGAGCCGAACCATGCGAATGCATGCAACCACACATAATTTCTCACCTTCTCCTAAATGTTTTGTGAACTCAATTTCCACTGACTGGTTTTGCAATTTTCGGTACCGAAACCGAGAAATTTATATCGCCATTTGCGAGCTCTATCTTGATCATGCAGACAAATTCTCCGAGTTTACTGGTATCAGACATTGTGTTCTCCATTCCATAAGTTGTTGGAACAGAGAATTTGTTGAATGAGCAATAAAAGTTGATGACTGTTTGGGTTGTCATTTGGTTGGGCCACCGAAAAATAGGATCGATTTCCCCTGCTGTAAATACTAAGAGTTAGCGGAATGCCCTCCTCGTCATGCACTAGAAAAACCATAATGTGAGCTTCGCAATCGCCAGAATTAATAGGGGAATGAAAAACCTCCGTTGAATCTTTGCAAGACATTTGAAAATCAAATGTTTGAATTGGATTAACCCCTAACCTTTTCAAGCACCCTAAAATCATTTCACGCGCTCGATTGGCCGATAGCTCCAAGCTCAAGAAAGGTGTCAAAAAATTCATTGTGAAGACCCGTTCAAAAGTGTAAAACAAGCGAATAGAGTCTCCAAGCGTTAAAGCCCCTAGTGGTGGATAGGCATTTTGGCGCGTGTTGTTCCTTTGTAAAGAACAGGGAAAAAAAGAAATGGTATGCTCTTCCTTTCTATTAGATTGCATGTCATAGACCATGATAAATTCGCTTTCTTCGGCTAATCTTGCAGAATGAATCTAATCTATTTATCGAATCGTCAGAGTGATATCCTCTTTATACTCTAATCCATCCTTCTTAACAGAAACCGTCATCTTCCAGTTTCCGCTCATGCTTAAATTTGCCTGTATTGCATATTTCCCTCCGCCCTGCTCGGATGCTGAACCACTCATCGTCATTCCCATCATATCCGTGTGATCCAGCGCGACCTCCACCTGGGCACCTTCAAGAGGGCTGCCTTTCTCATCAGTGAGATATACCGTAAAGGTAACATCACCTACTTCTGCAGGATCGGGATTGCTTTCCACTCTGATGTTGACCGGTTTAGAAGGGGTCTGACTTTCAGCATTATTACCTGAGCAGGCAGTTAGCAAAAAGATAAAGCCCGCAAAAAACACAACCAACCAAAACAACCTGTGCATCATTTTTCTCCTTATCCTCTTAAGGTTCTGTGACATTGATAATTAACATCAGCCCCCCTGGTTCAACATTGTCGTTGGTAGTATGGTGCAGAATATGACAATGAAGCATCCATTGACCCACCTCGGTCGCTTCGAATTCAATGTCATATCGTTCGCCGGGAGCCACACTGACGGTATCTTTGGTCAGTTGAGCAGTTTCAGGGACGGGATGACCATCGGTTGCCACAATTTTGAAGGCCATGCCATGGAGATGCATGGGATGGATGAATTGGCCAATACCAATGAAACGAACACGAACACGTTGCCCTTTTTTGACCTGAATAGTCTCAGTCAAGGGAAAGGCTTTTCCATTCAGGGTGAAATAATTTGGCTCCATTCCGCTCATGGGCATGGCGGCATAAGTTCTGTCGTTTTGGACCCGCCACTCCGAGATCATCAGAGTAATATCTAAATCCGGTGGGTTTACGGGTTCTTTGGGATCAATGATGAAGGGAGCGTACAGGCCAGCAGATACCTGAACATCTCCTTCGTAATGAGAATGGTACATGAACGTCCCGGCAGGTTTAGCGATGAATTCATAGGTGAAGGTTTCACCCGGTTCAATAGGGGCTTGTGTCATCCCCGGCACACCATCCATTGCGTTGGGAACTTCTACACCGTGCCAGTGAATGGTGGTTGGTTCGTCTAATTCGTTTTTGACAATCACTCGTACCTGATCCCCTTCAGTCACTCTGATCATGGGGCCGGGAACTGTACCGTTGTAAGTCCAGGCTGTTACAAACACATTGTCCAAAATAGGCCATTGAACGGCTCTGGTGGTCAGTTCGAATATTTTTATGCCGCTTTCCTCGCGGTATTCTAATAACTGTCCACCTTTTTCATCGGAAGCAAGCTGAACGTTGCTCCCTCCAATCGGCTGCATCATATGAGCCGCCTCTGGATTTGTCGCCATCATCATACCGGGTGTGGAAGTGGCAGTACCAGAGTTACTTTCCATTCCCATGTTTTCAGAGGAGAACTTTGAAGTGGAACAGGAAGATAACCCTACGAGAAGAAAAACGAGCAAAAGAAAATGGTATGTTTTCATGATATTACATTTTCCAAAAAGAAGACAGTGGTATTATTTGGATAATTATTATCATATATATGTAAATTTGTTTATAGGCAATATTGCTTATAAGAGAATGACCAAGATAATCTTTAAGTTTGGTTCTAAAGAAATTTTTTATCTGTCACCGCAAGAAAAGGGAATCAATTTCTGTAAATACTTATCGAAACGGTTAGAAAGGTCCTGAGAAATCGGCTTGAGCGATTTGAACTTATCTCAATTTGTCGTGAAAAGACATTTGGGAGCTGAGAATAATCGCCTTGCGCCCTGTATTTACTTCTGCTACAATACGGTCAGGAGCGTCCACCAGACCCTCCGCCTGAAAGAGCGTCAAACCGGCCACAAAGCCCGTTGGACGAATGCGAAAGCATTTGCCAGCGGGCTATTTTGTTATCGGCTGACGGTCAAAGCCGGTTTCGGGTGCAACTCCCGGACAGCCACTTTCCACCGGCTGACAAAGCCCGTGGCGGGACTTTTACAATCGAGCGGTTCACCCTCACCGGCGTCCACTGGGACAAGAACCTTTCGTTCTCCATTCCGGCGGGAGAGGGCTGTACTCTTCCCCCGGCGTGGGGAACGAAAGGAGGTGAGCCAAATGTGAACCTGACCGAAGTGATACCCCTGCTGATCGTCCTGGCCGTGCTGCTGATTGCTTACGACCTTTCCCACAAGTATCTGCTATACCGGCTGATACAGAAGGCGAAAGACCAGGAGGAGCGAGAAGCGTTACTGGCAATCCTGACGAACCGCAGGCGGTAAGTCCCCCCGGAGAGCGGCCACAAGCCCCTCTCCAAATTCACCACTCCGCAGAGTGCTGGGTGCGGGTGCAAGTCCCGCAGGAGTGACCTGCCCGCAAGGGCAACGAACTTTACCAAAGCAAGCCAAACCGCCCTCGCAGCAGCGCCGGTGCAAATCCGGCAGGGCGGTCAGGGCGGGAGCAGAATAAATCAGGCGTTCCCCGCAAGATAGGGGTCGAGATGGCCCCTTCAAGACTGGGGGATGTGTACGGCAAAGCGGAAGCCGTACAGACACAATTCCGGCTCTGCCCCGCCGGACGCCAAAATCCGTCCGAAAGGAGGTGAGTGCCTGCAAGACCCCAACTTGGTCTAGGGGGAGCGGGCGCAAACTCCGGCAAGTCCGGGAACGGGTTGCGGCGTCCAATCCCCCGTCAGGCAGGGTTACCCGCCCTGCCTGCCATGCCAATATCACCGCCCGGGCGGATACACCCGGAACTGCACCTTAACAAGGTTATATCGCTCGCCTTTCTCTTTCGGGCTGCCGCGCCAGCCCACTGACTCATACCCACATGGGTCGGTGGTGCGGCACTGACCCGAAAGGAGAACAGCCATGACAACGATTACCCTTTGGGAACCCGAAGAACGCCCCGCCTATATTTTGTATTATGGCGATGTCGAGGTTGTCGGCCCGACTCTGGCGGCGGATGAAGTCGTTTGCGATATGTGTCTGAGCGACTTACCCCTGCGTCCCGTCCCCGTGGTGGATGGAGACGCCTTGTGTCTGGAATGCCTCACGAAGGTAGTCCCGGACTGGCAGAGCCAGGTCACTCCCTTGTTGGAGTTGATATGGCGGACGCAGATTTCCGAATTTCAGGCGAGCGAGTAACACCTGGCAGGGCTACTCGCCCTGCCCATCTGAAAACCCCACCTGACGAGGATACCCGGTGCAACTCCGGGCAGGTGATTTCCCCGCAAGGGGCAGCACATTAACAGGTGAAAACGGTCAATCAATCAGGGCGAAGGGAGAGGGACTGGTAAAACCTTCCGCCTGGACGGTCTCCCTCTGCCGCTGACGGACAATCGTGAGCGGTGGAGCGAGGCCGTTCAGGTACTCCCCTGACGCAGCAGGGCAAAACACTCATTTGCCCCCGGCTGCGGACGGGGGTACAAAAGGAGGTTTTTACCATGTCCACACTTTCCAACATCTTCACCCTGACCGGTCTGACGCTGGAAGAAGCCATCCAGCAACTCGACCAGGAACTGCCCGCCGGGGCCTACAAGGCGCTGCCGGGAGCGGTTGACCTGACCGACATAGACCCGAACTGGATGAGGAAAACCCTCAACCATGTTTTTGGTCTTTGCGGTCTGGGGTGGGGGTATGAGTTCGACCCCGCCAATCTGGAATACCGCTACGAGTCCCGCACCAACGCAAGGGGCAACGAGTACGGCGTGTATGCGGCCATTCTCACCCACCTGCGCTTCTGGTACAAACTCGTTGACGGGAATACCCAGTACAACTGCTCCGTGCATGCCACCGGTGCGAGCGAAAACGCCAACATCGCCTACGCCATGAAGGGTGCCATCACCAACGCTTTGGGGAACGCCGTGTCGAACATCGGCTTCCAGGAAAGCGTGTATCTGGGTTTGCGGTCACACAAGGACTTCCAACCCGCCCCGAACGGCAACGGCAAAGTGTATGCGCCGAAAAGCGCACCTGCGCCCCAACCGCAGACCGCTCCCGCCGCAGAACCGGCTGGGGAAGGCGAACTGGCCGACCCCGGGCAAACGGTCATCCACTTCGGCAAGCAGAAGGACAAAACCATTACCGAAGTGTGGGCGAGCGGGCCTGTAGGTCAGGGCTGGGTGCGCTGGTGCGCCAACACGGACGGCAAGGGCTTCGACCCGCAAGGCAAGCCTGAAAACGTCCACTTGCAGCGCATGGCGCGCGCCTTCCTCGCACTGCAAGCCTCTTATGCGGGCTAGTCCGATTGACCGTTACCTGCACCCCCTGCGGGATGAGCCGGGCTTACCCAGTCCGGCTCTAACCGTCAACTCCCGCCCGCCGGAGCGATACATCCGGCAGTGAACCTTAACCAGTCCATTCCACGCACTTGCTAGGCATTTATCCGCTGTGCGTGAGCGCACGCCAGGAGCGCGATAGCAAAAGACCGGGACGCCGGACAGACCGGAGCGACCACAGGAACATCCGGGCGGCACGGCTCCGACAATAGTGCCGAGACTTCCGCGAGTGCAAATGCACCACCGGTAAAGTCGCACGTGGGAACGGCAGGGATGCGGCTGCCCCAACAACGCATACCGAACCTTACCAGGTGAATATCAGGCGCTTCTCTTTTCCCCGCCGTGACGAGGCGTATCCACAAGATTCGCCCCTGGTCACGGACAGGGGCAGAGGAGGTAGATATGGCGAACACGAACGAGAAAGACTACGAATTGTGGGCGGACTGGTTCGACAACCACGCCAACAACTTCCAGCGGGTTGCAGCTGCCATCCTGCTCAAAGTCAACGGCTATCGCAATGCGGTGGATTACGCTTTGGAATGCCTGCGTCCCACACCACCCCAAACGGTGGAGGAGTTCATCGAGCGATACCCGGAGCGTCCCGGCATCAGCGTGTATGCCTGCACCCTGCTGCTGAAAAGTGCCGGTGAGACCTATGCGCTGGGTGAAACCAGCGCTTGGGTGTGGTCGCAGGTCAAACACCGCCAGGCTGAAGTCCTTGCCGTGTTGTATGCGGGAAATGACCGCAACAAAGCCATTCGGATCGCCGAGAGGTATAACCAATGCGCCTGATATGAAAGCGCAGGCCACCAGCCTGCGCCATCCGGCAATACCACCCGCAAGGGTGTTTGCACCGCACCTTAACAGGCGAATACCGCATCCGTCCCAATCGTCCTTCAACCCCGCTGCACCGGGGGAAACACACCAGTTTCCCGCCGGGTGCAGACGGCGGGAGAAGGAGGAAAACCATGTCTGTTTTTAGCAAAATCCAAAAACCTTACACGGTCAGCGAGGTGCTTTCGGCTTACCGGCAGACCAAAGCCGCCATCGAGTATCACTGCCGGGAATTGGAAGCCGTCTTGCAGGCAGCCGAGAACGCCGGGATTGGCTCGGCAGTATCCTACCGGGCAGCCATGTTCCGCGATGACCGACTGGTGGAGTTGAAACGCTCCACCTGGCAGGCATTGCTGGCAGCCAGCGGGGTGGAAAAAGTCTTGTCCGTCTCTCGGCTGGAGCGTTTCGAGCAGTTTTTGGAAGGCAACGGCAACGGGGTGAGAAGTATCCCGGAACCGAGCGAGGAAGCCATCATGGAAATGCTGGCCGGTGGAGCGGTGAAGGAACTCTTCGCGGAGATGATTCGCGAAGCCTTTGACTTCCTTCGACCCGGCAAAGGCTGGCATGACGAGTACAAGACCAACAAGAAGAACGGGCGGGTGAGTGTGGGGAAGAAAATCATCCTGGAGGGGCTGGTTCACGAAACGCCCTTCTATGTGAACATCTATCCCCGCCAGCGCCGCCACCTGATTCAGGTGGACAAAATCTTTCGCCTCTTGGACGGCAAACCCTTCCCGTTCGATTCGTACAGCAGCCCGCTGGTGGACGGCCTGTCCTCAGCCCGCAAGGGCGAGACCGAGTACTTCAAGTGGGAACGCTACGGCAACGGCAATCTGCATTTGACCTTCCTGCGGGATGACCTGCTGGTGAAGTTCAATCAGATCGCCGGCGGGCTGGCAGAGCCCGCCATTGGGGACGGAGCGGTTTAGCGCAAAGGCAGGGGCTGACCCCGCCCCTGCCGACTTTCTGCACCTTAACATGGTTACATACGCCTGCTGAATGCGCCTTTCTTTTCCCATCCAACCCGCCCGCACGGGGAATCACCACATTCCCCGGAGCGGTGCGGGACGCGCCGGGGGAAGGAGGATTGCTATGGTATCCATCACACCGGGCAACATTGTTGCCAGCCTCACCGTCACAGAGGAGGACATCTTCTACGCATTGGCTTATCGGCGGGAGAAGCCCAAAGACTGGCGGAACTTCATCGAGTATCTGTCCGACCATCTGGCAGATGCGCTCGACCAGCATGTCTACGATGAAATCCGCTACCTGACCGATGCGTACCTGCACCGGCAGGAAGAATGTCCTCACCGGCGCACCACCACGGTCACCACCGGCGGGTATCATTACTCGGCGGGGGAGGTATGGGACGACCTGAAAGAGGAAGTCCACTGCCTCGACTGCGGCGCGGTGCTGACTGACGAAGAAAAAACCGCTCACGAGGATGCGCCATGAGACTGGAAGTGGGCGAAATCGTCAGGATTGGCAAAAGCACCTTTGTTATCACGATGGTGAGTGACCTGAGTGATGAGCGCTGGGTGGTGTGGATGAGGCTCTTGGGACGGGGCAGGCGGTTGTACACGACCCACGCCTGGCGTTCTGCCGGTGGTGGGATTGTGTACGGCCAGCCGATTTCCGTCATCAAGACAACGATTGTCTGACCTTCCAAACCCCCGCCGCACCGGGGAGACTAACACTCTCCCGGTGTGGTGCGGCGCACCGGGAAAAGGAGGACAACTGCCATGTCGAAAACCAGTGATGCTTTGTTGGATGATCCCCAGAACGCACGGGCCTACCGGGCGATGATGGGGCTGATTCAGAAGCAGATAACCGTCATCGTCTTTATTCCCGGAATGGCTTGGGTGGTCAATTCCACCATGTCGGGCAAACCCCATGAGTACATGGTCACCAGAAACGGCACATGGGCTTGCACCTGCCCGGACTTCACCAAACGGCAGAAACCCTGCAAGCACATTGCCGCAGTGAAACTGCTGACGGAGCAAAGCGTGTAGCAGGCGGCGTAACACAAGGCCGGGCTTACCAAAGCCCGGCTCTTTCTTCGTCTGGGACAGTGCCTTTTCGGGGGTGCAAGTCCGTGTGGAATGATCATCGGTTGCAGAAGAGAAGTCTTACCCTGCCATCTTTCTTTTTTGTTTGAAAGGTTTGAAATTTTAGATTATCCCGTGAGCTACGGAAGGCGGGAGAGGGCAGAAAAGCCATCTCTTACTGTTAAGCTGTAATCTCCAGTTTTTTGATTTAGTCTCCCGCTGGAACCAACATTGGCATCTGCTCCCACGTTTGCCCGTCTAATAATCGTCCTGACTTTTTCTTGTTAGTTCCGCCCCATTGTTTGAAGAAGAAAGGCACTCGACTTGCGAGGCATTGGTCACGAATTTCACGTACCCATTCAGCCTGAATCGGACGGGCATTGGGCCCGGATTCGCCGCCGACAATAACCCAGTTGATCCCTTCCAGATTCAAGGCCGAAATTGGGCCTAGCAAGGGTTCTAAAGAGAGAAACTTGATTTTTGCATGAGTTTTTCTCAAACAATCAATACGGAAGGTGTAATTCTGGTTTTCAACACTAACACCCATCCAGACATTTTCAGGCCATTCAAGGGCCGGATCAAGTTCAAGCAGTCGCTCGGCGCGTTTGGTAAGAATTTGAAAAGTGTGCCAATGGGCCCGGGCCATCACATTAAAGATACTTTGTATAAACTTAAACGGCACATTTTCATGAAACAAATCGCTCATTGAATTGACGAAAATCATTTGTGGCTTCTGCCATGTAAGCGGCTCATTAAGTACCTCAGGGTGTAAGGTGAGCCTGAATCCATTCTGATATTTCGGTTGACCCATCGCTTTTAGCCGTTTTGCCATACGTTCCGCATAGCAGTGTTTGCATCCCGGGCTAACCTTATTACAGCCTGTCAGCGGATTCCAGGTGGATTCAGTCCATTCGATAGATGATTTAGCTGCCATAATTCCCTATAAATTTTATAATGACGTAAACATTATAGCACTAATATTCTATTATATGCGAGAGACTTTTGTTGTTTCTCTACTTGGTGCTCCATTTAAGTTTATAAAACCTTCCTTTTCTAATTCGCACAAAGCTTTTGTGAGGTGTTTCCTACGAAAAGTTCCAAATAAATCAGGATTTTGATTTATTAGTTCATAATGAATGGTTAGTAAATCTGATTGGGAATGAAGGAGTTCTAATATTTTTTGCTTCAAACTATTTACCTTGTAATAAAATATTTCATCCATAGAGGGTGTAAGCTCTAGTAGAGAAGGCTGATTTGTTTTTTGAAAGCGAATATGCTCTTGATATTCAGCTTGCTTAACCGGTAAGTAATCTTCCACAGTATTCACAATGTCATTTGCAAGGACTGCTGCTTTTCGGTTCTTACATGCAAACATCAAATGGTACTTTTTTTGTCTGTCCAAAGAAATGATCGGGTATGATCCAACAAATCCATTTTCACCCATGCTAGTTTTTAGACGAGATTGATATAACCTCACAACCAATTGTATTCTTTCTAGTGGCGATGGGGCATTAGTCAACTGACGTAACAAATTGAGATCAGAGATTCCAAAAGTTTCAATTAGAAGATCTAGTTTCCCCCGCGCATCTTTGGAATCGGAGTCAATGTATCCAAGTAACCGAAGAATGGTTCGGTGATCAAGTCTAAGCCAGCAGTCTGTTATGAACTTACGTGATATGAATTTTTGAACCGTTTTCCATTCCATCCCTTTAACACCAAAGGCATCTAAAAAGACTAATACAGCTCTGTCGCCCGCGTCACTCAGAATCTTGTCAGTATATTCCGAAAGTTCACCTTTGTAGATTTCAACACAAGAGGAATACTGAGTAGTGTACTGTTTCAAGTCATTGTAATTGTCATCATCTTTCTCAACGAAAACACATTGTAAGATGTTTGAATATTTCCCGGACGCAAGCTCTGCAGCTCTCACGGGAGACCCTTTTATATCGTTGCCGTATATTCCTCTCCCTGCGAAGCCATCAATATAGACCAAGCTTGAAGAAGTTCTGTTACCTAAAATTTTTGTAAACCCATCTAGATACTTTTCTACAATCGCCATTTTTCGGCACGACCACTCTTTTGCTTCCTCAAAAAAATTGTTTTCTGTTTTCATAATCACCTACCTGCTGCAATTTCTCTATTCAACTCCATCGATTGTTTCATTGTCAGCAATATTCTCCACTGCAATAACGATTTCACTGCGGAATTCTCTCGCGCGACGCTCGATGAGTTCCAGATAATCCCCGCCGAGTGTGCGGTGCAGCATTTCCAGTTCGGAACGGAAGCGCTGCAGGTCTTTTTGGGAAACCTTTCCATTCATTTCCACACTGGCAAGACGGCGCAGGGTGTATTTGGGCAGGGTCTGGAACTCTTTCAAGTCTCTCAGCAAGGTTTGGATAAATGGTAGATATTCCTGTAAATCAGCCGCATGATTTGCCAAAGCACTTCTAAGGTTATTTTCGGCTTTGACGCTCAAGGACTGCTCGCTTTGGGGCATGGGAATATGCTCACGATGTTCCTTGACGGCTTCATACGCAGACCAGAAATTGGCGCTGAGTGCTTCCCGTGGGGTATCGGGCTGACACCGAATGTGCGGAATGGCTTCCTCTAATGAGAGAGCCTGTACTTCTGGCTTTTCACTTTCTGTATTGGGTACGGCATGAATGAAAAGTTGCAGTCCTTTGCGCCGGAACACCAGCAATTCGTTGTTTTTGTCGCATTTGGCGGTCTTCACCCGCGGCGGGAAGTCGGGCAGTCCTTTCACGATCTCCGGGAATTGCTCTTGAATATCGAAGAATTCCCGGCGAATGGCGGTGAGCAGACTTTCTTCTTCTGTTTCTTCCGGGTTCGTGTTGAGGCGTTTGAAAAGTTCAGCAGGGGATGGGGTTTCATCCGGCGCAAAGATTTTAGCGTCTTCCCCAAGGGTATTATGGATCAAGAACATCTTTTGGGCGGCAATCTCACGGCTTTTGACCACTTCAGCGCCCTGCTCTGTGGGGAAGAAATTGTAAATATTGAGCGTATCAAAAACTTTTGCACCGATGCGGTTGATACGCCCAAGACGTTGAATAACACGCGTTGGATTCCAGGGAATATCATAGTTGATACAGGCTCCGGCGCGATTGAGGTTAACGCCTTCGGATAATTTATCCGTTGCCAAAAGGATATCGTATTCATCCTTCTGATGGTCTTTTGTATAACTTGCATCGAAATTGGCTAGCAAATCGTCGAAGAAACTCTTGCTCAGCGCTCCTTGTGCAATCAGTACACGCCCTGGAAATGCGACTTGTAATTGAGGGGCAATGTGGGCAATGGTATCCTGATACTCGCTGAAGATCACTACCTTGCGGCGCGGTTCTCCTGGCTTCGGTTTTGCTTCCAGGATTTTCTGAGCTGCCTCGACCAGACATTGGCTCTTGGGGTCCTGATGGACCAGGTTCAGGGTTTCAATCCGTTGTTTGATGTTCTTAAGCAGTGTCAGGTCAGCATGAATATCCTCGATAAACTTATCGGGCTCGTCGAACTTGGCAATTTCATAAACGCGGTCATGGCGCGGGTTCAGGTCAGGCTTCTCTGACAATATATTGGCGAATGCCAACAGCGCTTCTTCGATGGTCTCTTCGTCCTCTTCCCAAATTTTTTCGATCAGAGTGCGATCCAGGATGTATTTGCCGGTTTTCTCGATGAAAGCCATTACAATTTCGTGAATGCGGATGAAATTCTGGATACTTTGTGCAAAAGCCCCGAACGAACTCTCGAAACGCTTAACCAGCAAGCGCCGCATGAAATCATATAGGTTACGCTGCTGCTGATAAGTAAATTCTTCTTCCAGATTTTCGCCCTCAGACTGCTTTTCATAGGCGAAGGGCTGGTAAATCGCACCGCGGAACTGTCCTTCTTCCCCAAAGTAATCGTGGATGACCTGATCGTAGAAATGGGATTGTTCAGGGGTCAGTTCGTAGAAGAGTTGGACAGGATCAGCAACTTCTGAAAGTTCAGTTATTTCCTGTGAGTAAACAGGGTCTTTCCTGAGGTCGAGACGGTTGCGGCGAATGATTACCGGTTCAATGACTGCACGGATTTCATCGGCTAGACGCCGCACTTCACTTTGGACTCGATTGACCTGAATGGGGGGATGATCCCCGAAAATTTCCACGTAATATTTTTCGGCGCGCCGCTGTTTTTCGCCACCAGCGTTATGGTAACGCAGGATATAGGAAAGTTTGCGGAACAGGCTGTTGTAGCGGGCGAATCGTGCGGCAAGTCTCTCATCAAGGGTCAAAGTGGACTTACCCGGCGGGATGAACAGTTTGAGTAAAGCAAAGATATCCAAAGGTGTGTTGTTGAAAGGTGTGGCGGTAAGCAGAATCACGCCCCGATTTGCGCATATCTGGCTGAGTCGTTCGTAGGCTTCGGTATCTTCGTTGCGGAAACGGTGGGCTTCGTCCACAATGATGGTAGTCACATCATCGCCGTAAGTGGCTAAATATTCCTGTACTTTATCCAGGGCGCCCAGTGAGTACACATCCCAATCGTGCAACCCAAAATCGCTCAGGTACTTGTACCAGCCGCTGTCGCGGGTTTTGGGGTCACCCATCAAAGCAGGGGGGCAGATCACCAAGCCGCGCCCGTTGCGCTCTCGTGCTAGCCAACTGGCAATGATGGATTTTCCCAATCCCACCACGTCAGCCAGGATGACACCCCCATATTGATCGAGAACCGTCAGGGCTTGTTGAACGGCTTCTTCCTGATAACGGTACACTTTATAACCCCGTGCCTGCATGATCCGCCTGATGTGAGGGCTGAGAGACTTGAGTTCCATCAAATCCAGATAAGTCTTCAGCACCAGCGCATAGGCTTCGAAGGGGGTAATCTCAGCGACCTGCGTTTGGCGGCGGATCACGCGGACGATTTTCTCTTTGTGTTCCGGCACTTCGCTGATAGGGATGGCTTGTTCCCAAAGGTCATCGAAATATTCTTCGGCATCTTCCCAACCGTAATCCCCGATTTCTACGTTGAATTCCTGCTGATCTATAAGCCCGGCGCGAGTCAGGTTGCTCGAACCGGTAATAAAACGTCCAGGGGCGTTGATCAGCGAGCGCCCGTCTTCATCCAAACAGAAGAGATAGAGTTTGGCATGGTTGGGGTCGAGAGTTTTGCGAATCTGCAGGGAGCCGCTTTCCAGTAATTCCAGGAAGAAAGAGACCTGTTCATAGAACTCTTGGGTGTCGAAATCTTCATCTCGCAGTGCAGAGCGCAAAGAAGCAAAATATCGCCCTACCAATTCATCTCGACTGCATTGGTTCGCTCCAGGGGCGGCAATTTCAATGACTCGTCCCATGTGCAGGTCAGTATCCAGCCCGACCAGAATTTTGATGGAAAAAGGGGTATTGGTCGAACGTGCGTTCGTCCAGCGCGTCTGTAACGCCTTGTAGAGTTCCCGCCAGCCGGAGAAGTAGAAGTACCCCACCAGGAATTTCAATTCTTGGCTGTGTCGAATGAGGGTTTGGATGCGCTCTTTCAGATTTTGCTGTTTGGCGTTGGTGATGAAGTTGTGAGCCATATACTTTCCTCGATTCAGTTAAGGCGGGCAAGATGCGGTTTGAGAGCGTTTTCCCTCCGCACCATCGCGTAAATCATGGCGTCTTGAAGTGAGTTCCAATTTTCCTGTTTGAAAAGTTCGCCATGCTCATGGATGAAATAAGCAATGCGCGCCGCTTCGACCTGAAACAGGTAAAAAGAGGTATCGCCGGGCAGGGCTTCGTTGAGCCAGTGCACCACTTTTTCGTGTTCGGGGCGCGGCTGGCTGGTGATCCAGATCGCCGTTTTGGCATCGTGATTGCTCATGTAAGTGATGAGTTTTCCCAAACGGTCGTGATCGGTGCGCTCCAGTTGATTTTCGATGACCACCAGGTTGCCATCCGCATCCTCTGCCAGGATGTCCACGGCAAAATCTCCAGCGGCGGCTTCGGCTTCCACCAGCGAAAGGCGCAAACCGGTGGGATCGGAAAGCGGGTCGAGATTTTCTGCCAGCCAGCGTGTGAAGTTCAGGGCTTCGTGGCGCCAGACTTCGCGCAGGGGAACACGGGTGAGACGGGCAATGGGATTCATGGCGGTTTCTCCGGTTGGTGGTTACACACTCTTGGCTTTGCTGATGCGCTCCCAAACCAGTTGGCAGACAGCGCGGTACACTTCCTTGCGTTCGTCTTCGGTCAGCCCTAAGGCATCAAAGACAATATCGTCCAGTGCTTTGCGGTCGGGGAGCGGTCGGGGGTCTTGCTCGGCGATGGGAATTTCAGATTTGGGGTCAATACCGCATTCGGTAAAAATATCTTTGCTCTCGTTATTTAAGTAATCCTGAATTAGATGTTCACTAATGTCTATTTTTGTTAGATCCCGGGGAATGAGAATTTGTTTCAAATCCTCTCCATAAACAGTTCGAACCCCTTCTCCCATGTTACATCGGCCAAAAAGTTCTAATTGGGAAAAATAAACAACACTATTTAGAAAGAGAATCAATTGATTAATTGTAAGTTCTCGAACACCGTATACTCCCCAAAAGGAGTTTGATATTACGATTGGAAATTCACTTACAGGTGTAAAGAATCTTTTATCAAAAAACTGTAACAATACAATTTTAGTTTTATATAAATTTCTTTCTTGTATTTGATACCATGGATTATTGGATTCCAGAGAGCTTCGTTTATGATATTTTTTTCTCTCTCCTTCTTGTATGTATTGTTTTTGGCGAACACCGAGCTTATTGCTTGAGAAAACGAGTAACTCATATTCAAAATTATCAGGAACAATTCTCCTGCCTGTAACTTCCTTGCTGCTGGTCAAAATTGGAATAGTATGGCCGTTGAGGTTATAGCTGGACTTGGTTTGTTCGTCAATAAAGAAAAATTTTGTTGCACCACTTTTAAAACCATAGCGAATATCGGCAACAACACCTAACTTCTTTAAACTCACTTTTTGGTTTGTTAAGATATCAAGGAGAATATCCGGGGCACGTAGGTATTTACCCCCCCATTTGTTGCCTTCATACTGCTCTGCGGTTTGTAATTCCTTTTGCCCGCTTTCCGAGCCTTCGCGCAGGAGTTCCGCCGCGCTGAGCGGCACTACGCGGTAGTCTTCGGTGCGGGTAATTTCAACGGCGCGTTCAATTGCGATGAAGTTGTCAGAAAGCGCCGCTTCTTCGAAGGGGCGTTTGAACGCCACAAAGCGCACTACGTGCTCAGGCTTTACGTCTTTTAGGGGTGCCCCCGCTATGCTGATGATGGTGTTTACATCGGCGCGTTCAAACGAGCGTTTGGCACGGTTGTCAATCACCAGGTAGAGCGGCGCTTTGCGCAGGAAGAATTCCTGCAGCCATCTCCCATAGCCTACATCCAGCCAGGAATTGGAACAGATGAAGACATGCACCCCATGCGGATTGAGCAGCCTCAGAGAGCGAATGTAGAAGTAGGTGTACAGGTCGGAACGTCCGTCGGGTTTGCGTCCTTTTTTGAACTCGTCTAACCGTGCGCTCGATTTGGCAAAATACTCCGGAAAATCCAGGCGCACCATTTCTTCCAGTGCCGCTTTATAGTCTTTGGAATTCAGGCGACCATTCGGGTCGCTGATGCTTTCCTGGCGCACATACGGCGGGTTACCAATGATGATATCGAAGCCACCACAGTCGAAGAAAATCTCGGCAAATTCGATTGCCCAAATGAACGGTCGTTCGTCCTTGAGATGATTCTTTTGAGTTTGCAGTTCGGCGATCTCAGATTCAAGGACGGATATCTGCGCTCTTCGCATTGCTGTTTGATGTTCTTGTTTGACAACTTCGGAATGCGCCACATCCTCAAGGAATGAAAGATTAACCTCTTTGGGTTGAAGCAAGCTTCTAATTTTTCCCTTTCGCTCTTCAATCTCCGTATCCAGAATGGTGCGAAAGACTGTGAACTCTTCCTGTGCTATGAGGTGTTCATCATGATTTAGATTGTAGAAATATTCGTGTTTTTTTATCTTTAATTCGGTGATCTTGCGTTTAATGGCGGGCGGTAAATTGGCGTGCCCATGCACGGGGAATGTCTTGTTGCCAATGCGCTGAACCAGCGAATCGCCGGTGCGCACCTTGAAAGTCAGGTTGGGCAGTAAGGGCATTTGGGAATCCTTGAATTTGTCCGGCATATCCACAAACAGCGTCAGCCAAAGACGCAAGTGGTTTATCCAAACTGCCCAGCGTTTAACTTCCACGCCGTACAGCGAATTGGCAATGATGGCTTTCTTGCGATCGAAAGCAGATGGCGCTTTGGCTTTCAGGTCGGCGGGAGTGTTGTTACGGCTGTACAGGTTTTCGAGCACCTGGTCGAGCACCTGTAACATGCCAACCTCAAACGCTCCAGAACCGGCGGCGGGATCGCAAACGGTGACTGATTCCAATCGTTCGATCAGGGTGCGGATTTCTGCGGGGGAGAAATCGCCCTGTCGCTGGTGCTCATCGAATTCCTGCCCGGTTCCGGCTTCGCGGAAGAAGAGGTGATAAAGATCTTCTTTTTGGATAGAGGTGGTTTGTTCCAGCCATTTGACCAGCGCCAGGCGGCACATCAGGTCCACTTCAACCCGCGGCGTATAGACTGCGCCCTGTTCTTTGTTGGTAATGCGCTCGAAGATGATGCCCAGGAACTCAGGGTTGAGTTCGAGTTCTTCGTCGTAAAGTTCGTTTTCTTCAACGGTAAAGTTGTACTCAAAGAGAAAATCAAAGAACGCCCCAATCACGTCATCCGGAAGCCACAATCCCTGATCATCTACTCCCTGCTTGCGCTTGAACAGTTCACCGTTCAGATAGGGTGCCATTTGCAGAATATCCTGCGTCTTCTGAGAAAACGGTGCATGTCCATAAGAGACTTTTTGTCCTGGAGAAGAGTTCAGTGCCTCGAAGAAGAGAGGTTCCAGCCATTCTTTATAGAAAGTATCGCTTGCGCCGGTGGTTTGGTATTCGGCCCAGAAATCCTGCAGAAAACGCGGATTGTCCCCCAACCAGCCTTTCTTTTGTACAAAACCTATGAAGATGGTGCGAATGGTGAAAAGAAGGGCGAAGTCCTTTGTGAGGTCTTTGTCCTCTGTCCCCTGCACTTTTTCCGCAATTTCATTGAATTTGCTCTCAAATTCTTTATAAAACTCGTCGGATACCGCTTCGAGGGAGAAGGTATGCAGAATGCTTTCGAGTTTGTCGAAGGTCGCCTTGCTCATCTGCTGGACGAAAGTCTTGTTAGGTAAATCCGGGTCAACGAAGAAGGTGTAACGGCGGAAAGTGCTGAACTGGCGATGCGTACCGTGATAGGAAACCGTCACCAGTGAGAGTCGGAAGCGTCCAGCTTTATCATAAAAGGCAAAGATGGAAGCATTGTGGTTGCTATACCTGAGAATACGTTTGACCAGTTCATACTGCTTACGTTTGCTGGATCGGCCAGTGAGTTCGTCTGAGACGTGAACAGCCCCCACCAAAACGGTTTGCGAGTGGGGCAATTCGATTACACCTATTTTCACGGCTTGATCGAAAGCATCATCCCCATTGAGGTAATTGGCAAGGTTCTCGGAAATCGGCCGAAAACTTGGGGCATTTTGCCGCAAAAATGTTGTCAATTGCTGAGGAGAAAAGGATTCGATGAGTTTTTGGACGTTGTTTGTGGCCATATCAATTTTTTCTGAAAAAAACATGAAGTTTGGTAATACTGTTTATCGTTTAGTTGAATTTAGGTGAGAAATGGTGAACAGGTACCCAAAAAAGTCGAGTCAATTTGCCCGCGCAGTGCGATTGACTTGCGCGGGCGGCAAAAGTTTGCTATGCTTAATTTTGCCGCAACGCGCCTTCACCGCGTTGCCGTCTCAGCCTCACCGCTGTCTCGGTGAGGCTGATTTATTTCTGGCTTAAATATATCTGTTTTTTAGCAGAACATCAACCAAAACCAAACACTAATTTGACTCGCAGCCTATGCCATCGTTATCGCCGTCGAAGCGGTGCGGATCGGGGGGTAAGACCCTGAAACGGCGGAAGGGAATGTCCTTACAATCCAAATCCGGCGGCGGTGGCGGGATACAAACATCTGGATAGGACGGATGGCAATTTCCGCTGCCGCCACCGGCAGGCGGGAGGACGGCAGGGGGAGGGGCATAGGTGGGTGTTGGTTTCCAGAATCCCCGCTCGAATTCGCGGGCTGCCCGTTGTTAGGCAACAAAAATGTCGGCACAGGCAACATCGGGGGGATAGGTGTAAGCATACGCATACCCCTGCCTGACCAGTTCGTGGTTTACAAAAACATCTCCCACGAAGACATACCGTAACAGACGGTCATAACGATCTACTTCGGAAACGTCCTTCACGAGGGTTACTTTTTTACCTTCAACCAATCGGCGATTGGCTTCGGTGGATTGGAAGAAATAGAAATCTCCCCGTTCGGGAGTATCTATACCGATGTATCGCACTCGGAAGGTCTGGTTGCCAATGCGTACATCAATCGTATCCCCATCAATCACGCGGGTCACGGTACCCGTTTCTCGTTTGGTGTTTTGAGGAACGCAATTCAAAGAGGTTGAGGGTAAAGTCACCGTTGGGGTAGGTGAGATGGTCGGAGTGGATGTGATGGTTGGGGTCGGTGTGATCGTTGGTGTGTGGGTCTCCGTAGGAGTTTGAGTAATGGTGGGGGTAGGGGTGATGGTTGGAGTTGGTGTGATTGTTCCCGTTGGTGTGGAAGTAGAGGAGGATGTTGGGGTAATGGTTGCCGTTGGGCTGGGAGCAGGCAAGATGCCACTGCCGATTGTAAATACCCCGCAGCATAATGTAACTACCCCAAACAATAAGAGAATTGGAATTGCAATTTTGGTTTGAGGATTTTTGAAAATTTGACCGGCCATGGTTGAATTACGGAATATAAATCGAATTACGACCGTTTACATTGACTGCTACATTTGTGAAATTATTGGAATGGATTGCTGATATCAGACTAACTTGCGGGCGGTGAAAAAATTTGCTAGGATGATTTGAAATTATTCTAAAGCCCCCACGCCTGCATCACGGCCTCACTGTGGATTAACGGTGGGGCTGGTTTGTTTTCGGTTAATAGTATAGCAAAAAATTTCCTAACCGTTGGGAAGCGTCCTCAATCTGTTTTAGCATTAGGAAGTTTTTACATCTAGATTGAGGAGGATTGCATCATGTCCCAAAACCAAACATCTCAAAACTCAATTCTCTTTTCATCAGCAGTTGAACAATTCTTGTTTGCGAAGCGTTCTCAACGGCTGAGCAACCATACCATCAGAGACTACGAAAGAACATTTCGCAGATTTTCTGAAACTTTGCCCAAAGATTTACCCGTGAGTGAAATAACGCCATTTCATATACGACGATTTTTAGCGTCTTTGACTTGTTCCAAGAAAACCTTATTGAATACTCATGTGGGGCTTTCCTCGCTTTGGTCGTGGATGGTGAAAGAAAATCTTTGCCAATCTAACATCATGAAAAAAGTGGATCGCCCAAGACCGGAAATTCGAGCGATCATTCCCTTTTCACAGGATGAAGTCAAGAAACTGTTTGCTTCAATCAAATGGTCTAGCACTTATTCCCGACCGGGTAAACGTGAAACTTCGCATCGTTTGAAAGATTATTTCAGGAGTCGAGCGATTATGCTTGTGTTATTAGATACGGGAATGCGCGCATCGGAGCTATGTGGATTACGCTTCAGCGATTTTATTGATCGTTCTAGAATCAGAGTATTTGGAAAGGGAAGTAAGGAGCGAATTCTGCCCTTATCACCAGCCACAACCCGAGCTATTGATGATTATGTGAAATACGAACGAATTAAAATCCAAGATCAGGGGGAGTACATCTTCGTTACAGCAAACGGTAAGAAAATGAGAGCTGATGATCTGTATCATCGCATTAGTAAAATTGGTGAGAGGGCGGGTATACACTCACACCCACATCGTTTTCGGCACACTTTTGCAATCAATTTTTTGAGAAATGGGGGAGATATTTACTCGCTTCAAGCGATGTTGGGACATTCCAGCTTGGAGATGGTAAAAAGATACCTGGCGATAGCAAGGGCAGACGTAGAGATGGCTCATCGTAAAGCCTCTCCGGTAATAAACTGGTGCTTGGAATAAGATAAACAATATCCTGCATTGCGGTTGACAGCCTCTCGCTAGGCTGTTAACCGCTAGGTTCCAGGTTCGAGTCCTGGTCGAGGAGCCTGTTTATTTAAGGGGAAAAGTTTTATGGCAGGTTTACCCGCATTGCTGTAAAATCCTGTGTAATTATAATTATCCTTAATTGACCCAAATAATCGTTGAAACAAAAAATGCCTCTAACTGGCAGATGGACGGATTTGGCCGTCTTGACACCCGGTGGAGCGCATTTTCGGCATTGCGGGGGAAGAATTTTGGCGGGAGGAACCGGCTATGAAAGTGAATGGTAAAGTGATTGTGGTCACCGGCGGTGGAAATGGAATTGGTCGGGAACTGGTGCTGTTGCTGCTGACCAAAGGCGCGCGGGTGGCGGCGGTGGATATCAACCCGGCGGCTCTGCAGGAAACGGTCGGTCTGGCTGGCAGCCGCAGCGGGCAACTCTCTACCCATGTGGCGGACATTACCAACCGCGAGGCGGTGGCGGCTTTGCCCGCTCAGGTCATTGAATTTCACGGCGCGGTGGATGGGCTGATCAACAATGCCGGCATTATTCAGCCGTTCCGGCGGGTCAAAGACCTGGATTATGCCGCCATTCAGCGGGTCTTGAATGTCAATCTGTTCGGCACCATCTACATGACCAAGGAATTTCTGCCCTGTTTGCTGGAACGGCCTGATGCGCACCTGGTCAACATTTCCAGCATGGGCGGCTTTTTGCCGGTCCCCGGCCAAACCATTTACGGGGCGGCCAAAGCCGGTGTGAAATTGTTTACCGAGGGCTTATACTCCGAATTGCTCAATACCAACGTGCGGGTGACGGTGGTCTTTCCCGGCGCTATCGGCACCAATATTGCCGCCAATTCGGGTGTAACCCTTGCATCCCCCGCTCAGACACAGGAGCAAAGCAGCCGAATAAAACCCCTGCCGCCGGCGAAAGCTGCTCAAATGATTGTGGAAGGCATGGAGCAGAACCGCTACCGTGTGCTGGTCGGATCAGATGCCCGCTTCTTGGATTTGATTTATCGCCTCAGCCCGCAGTGGGCGGCAAACTATATTTTCAAGCAGATGCAAAACCTGCTGCCGGATTAATCCTGACCAACGCGGATGGTTCTTCTTTCAAACCTGCATCAGTTGATTCAGGACTTCTTTCAGCACGCCAATGCTGCGGCGGTACTCGCTCAGCGAGATGTGTTCGTTGGGGGTGTGGTCGAGGTTGGAATCGCCCGGCCCGTAGGCAACTGCCGGGCAGCCCCACACCGGGGCAGCCAGATTTAAGTCCGCTGTGCCGCTCTTGAGAGCAAAAGCCGGTTTGCCGCCGACCGCCCGAATGGCGGACAAGAACGCCCGTACCAAAGCCGTGTTCTTCTCCCCAAGATACGCCGGCACAGCATCCAGCAGGTGCAGGCGACCCGCCCCTGCCAGCGCCGAAAGCTCAATAAAGGCCTGTCCGGGGGCAAACCAGGCCGGCAGGCGCAGATTGATCCACAACTCGGCCCAGCCGTTAAAGCCATCCTCACCCGATTGCATCTGACGCAGGATGGGCGTAACCTGATCGAATGTTCGTTGATAAGGTTCGTTCCATGCGGCGGCGGCAGCCGTCAGGCGGTTCCAAAAGGCGACGGCGGCCTCCGGCGCGTTTTCAGCCTGGGCGGCCGGGTGGGCGAGCGGCTGTTCGACGCGGTAAGACAGCAGCAGGCTGCCTTTGTACCCCAGCGTTACCCGATCCCATCCGCTCGGCTCGCCGATGATGGCAAAGTCGGGCCGATAACGATCCACAATGGCTTTGGCACCGCGCGAATCGCCTTCTTCCCCAACCGCACCGATCACCACCACTTGCCAGCCGGACGGGATGGTTAACTGGCTGACAGCAGCCACAAAGCAAGCCAGCGCGCCTTTGGCGTCCACCGCGCCGCGCCCGAAGAGCAAATCGCCCTCACGCCGCACCGGGATTTCCCCGCGCACCGTGTCAATGTGCCCCAGCAGGACGATTTGACGCCCGCCCTCGCCGCGCCAGCCGATGGCATTGCCCACCGCATCCACCTCGACCTGAAAATCCAGTCCGCGCATGGCATGCGCCAGAAACTCAACCGCCAGCTGTTCGGCAGCCGTCGGGCTGTAAGACCGCAGCAAGCCTTCCAGCAGGGTTACTTCGTCCATTCGGCGGCTTCCTGGGTGAGGACGAGGGCAACCGCTTCTACCACCCGTTCAAGATCGCTCTTTTCGATCACCAGCGGCGGCAAAAAGCGCATCACCGTCAGGCCGGCCGGCAGCGCCAGCACACCTTCGTTCATCAAGGCTTGCAGGTAGGGTGTGACTTTCTGCTTGAGCTCGATGCCGACCATCAGACCCAGCCCGCGCACCTCGCGAATCTGGGGGGAATCCAACCGGCGCAGGGCTTCGATGAACCAGGCTCCCAGTTCGGCAGCCCGTTCGGGCAGGTGATTTTCCAGCAAAAAGTTCAAACTGGCCAGGGCGGCGGCGCAGGTCAACGGGTTGCCGCCGAAGGTTGAGCCGTGGGTTTGGGGCGGCAGGCTACCGACCCGCTCACCGATCAGCACGGCTCCCATCGGCAAGCCGCCGGCAATGGACTTGGCCAGACACACCAGATCGGGTTGTAAATCGTAATGTTGAAAGGCAAACAGTTTGCCGGTACGCCCAAAGCCGGTTTGTACCTCGTCCACAATCAGTAATGCTCCACGCTCACGGCAAACCTGTTGAGCGGCTGTCAGAAATTCGCGGCTGGCCGGGTGGACACCGCCTTCGCCCTGGACGACTTCCAGCAGCACGGCCGCCGTTTGATCGCTGACCGCCGCTTGCAGGGCCTGCGGATCGTTGTAAGTCAGATGAGTGAAGCCCGGCACCAGCGGCTCGAACGGCTGACGGTATTTTTTCTCCCAGGTGGCGGAGAGTGCGCCAAAGGTGCGCCCGTGAAAAGCGCGTTTGAAGGCGATGATCTCGCTGCGTCCGGTCGTCAGGCGGGCAAACTTGATGGCGGCTTCGTTAGCCTCTGCCCCGGAGTTGCACAGGAAAACCCGCGGATAACCGCTCACCTGGCACAGGCGTTCCTCCAACGCGGCTCTCCGGTCGTTGTAGAACATTTCCGGGCAGGAAATCAAGCGTTGAGCCTGTTCGGCAACCGCCTGAGCCACCTGGGGGTTGGCGTGGCCGATGTTGGCTGCCCCCTGCCCGCCGACACAGTCAATATACATTCGCCCGTGGCTGTCCCACAGATGGGCAGCCTGCCCGCGCACAATCGCAATCGGGCGTTTGGTGTACAGGCCGGAAGTGTAGCGGTCTTCAACTGCCAAGATGTCCATCATTCGATCACCGTACCTTTCCCTTGCAGAGCATCCACGAGGGGGTGGGGGCTGCGCCCATCCCCAAAAATGACCCGGCTTACGCCGCCTTGCAGGGCTTCGGCAGCACCCAGCACTTTCTTCTTCATCCGGCCTTCGGCATACTCAATGGCACGCTGCACTTCAACCCGCGGCAGGTGATGAATGAGGGTGCTTTCATCCGGAAATTTGCGCATCAGACCGGGTACATTGGTCAGCAGGATTAAGGTGGCTGCGCCGAGGGCGGCTGCCACCATCGCCGCCGCCCGGTCGGCATCCACGTTGAGCGCTTCACCGTTCGGCGAGATCGCCAGCGGCGCTACCACCGGCGTGTAACCCGTGGCGATCAACAGGGAGAGGATCGCCGGGTTGACCTGCTCGATTTTGCCGGTGTAATCGTCCCGCAGCACCAGTTTACGCCCGTTTTCCACCACCCGGATGGCTTCCTTGCGATGAGCGATCATCCAGCGCCCGTCCAGTCCGGTCAACCCAAAGGCGTTGACGCCATGTTTCTGCAACTGCTCCACCAGCAGGGTATTGATTTTGCCGGCAGTAACCATGGCAAAAATTTCCAGCGTCTTCCGGTCGGTGTAACGGCTGGTAAAACCGCTTTCGCTGGTGACGAAGCGCGGCGGATGGCCGAGCTGGGTGGATATCTCATTCACCTCCGCCGACCCGCCGTGAACCAGCACCACCTTTTGGCCCTGTTGGACCAGATTGGCAACATCGGCACAAATGGAAGATATGTTGACGCCGGCGGCGCCGCCAATTTTGACAACCAGCATGGGTGATTCCTCCGCTAAATGGGGTGTAATCCGCCAAAAGTCAGGCCGGCAGTTTCGTCAAAACCGCACATCAGGTTCATCGCCTGCACGGCTGAACCGGCAGCGCCCTTCATCAGGTTGTCAATCGCCGCCATGCCGATCACCCGCCCGGAACGTTCGTCCACATCGAAGCCGACATCGGCGTAGTTACTGCCAGCCAGAATTTTGGGCTCCGGCACGCGGTAAATGCCGCGCCGGTCGCGTACCAGCCGGATGAACGGCTCGCTTTCGGCCCATTGGCGGTAGATTTTCCACAAGTCCTTTTCGCCAATGCCCGGACGCAAAAAGGCGTGAGCGGTTGCCAGCGCGCCGCGCACCAGATCCACCGCCGTCATGGTCAGGTGAACCTCGCTCAGACCGAGTTCCTGAATCACCTCGGCAGTATGGCGGTGTCCGTATGCCGAAAAGGTGCGGATCACGCCGCTCCGTTCGGGGTGATGACTGCCGGGATTGGGGGAAGCCCCGCCCTCCGAAGAACCGGTTTTGATTTCGACGATCACCGGGCGGGTGAGATCGAGCGCATCGGCCTTGACCAGCGGGTAAAGCGCCAGAATAGAGGCGGTGGCGTTGCAGCCCACGCCGCTGATGTAAGCCGCCGAGCGCATTTCCTTGCGGTGTAATTCCGGCAGGCCGTAAACGAACTTACTCAACCAGGCCGGGGCGCGGTGTTCCTCTCCGTAATACCGCCGGTACAGTTCGGCATCCCGCAGACGGAAATCCGCCGAGCAGTCCACAATCCGTGGGGCAATGGCGGCGTAATCTTCGATCCGCTGCTGGCTTTCGCCGTGCGGCATTGCCAGAAAGAGGACATCACACGGTTTAACCTGCTGAGGGTCGCTGAATTTGAGGGTGGTGCGCTTGCGCAGGTTGGGGTGCTGCTGATACACAAATTCACCGAGGTGACTGCCGGAAGTCGCCTGCTGGATTTCCACGAAAGGATGATCGAGCAACAGGCGCAGCAACTCGCCGCCCACATAACCGGCCGCACCGATGATTGAAACGCGCAAGCGGCTCATTGGGCGGCTGCCCTCCACAGGGGGATGCCCAGCGGGGAGGTGTGCAGGATGCCCATGGGTACTTGCGGCGCGCTCACGGCCGGAAACGGGGGGTGAATTTGACCCTCGGCAACGGCGAGGGTGTACTCGACCATCAGGCCGGCAACGTCCACCCCGGTGGTGGGGGCGAGGGTGTGAAACTCGCTGGTGTGGTTAATCTCGTTGACCAGAAAGCCGCGCTGCGGGTCTTCGAGAACATCCACGGCCAGCACGCCGCCGCCGACTGCCTGAGCAGCCGCAACGCATAAGGCGTTCAATTCAGGCGTGATTGGGCAGACTTCTCCCTTGCCATCGCGAGCGGTGTTGGTGATCCAGTGAGAGGAGGTGCGGTAAATGGCACACACCGTCTGATCCCCCACCACAAAGGCGCGGATGTCGCGTCCCGGCTTTTGGATGTATTCCTGCAGGTAGTAGATGGAGTGCTGGTAAGAACCGAGTGTCTCTTTGTGCTCCAGGATGGCTTCGGCGGCGTCGCGGTCGTTGATTTTGGCGAGCAGCCGCCCCCACGAACCGACCACCGGTTTTAACACCACCGGGTAGCCCAGTTCTTCGATGGCCTGCAGTGCCGATTCGGGGGTGAAGGCGACCTTGATGCGCGGCTGAGGGATGCCGGCGCGCGCCAACGCAGCCGAAGTGGCCAGTTTATCCCCGCAGGTAGCGGCGACATGCGCCATGTTGACCGTCGGAATGCCCCAGGCGTTGAGTATCTGGGTGGCGTACAGGCCGCGCGCAAACGAGAGGCTGCGCTCCAGCACGGCGGAGTAGGACAGCCAGTTTTCGGGGTGGGCAAAATCGAACACCGCTTCGCGGTCGTCAATCCGCTCGTGGGGGATGCCGCGTTTTTCCAGCGCTTCGAGGATCCACTTTTCCTCGATCCGCACCCGTGAAAGCAGGACACCAATTTTCATCGCTGTTTCTCCTTTGGCGGGGCTTACTCGCCCCAGTCTTCTTCTTCCATGGGAGCCAGTTCCAGCTGGAGTGGCTCAAGGCTGATTACTTCCAGGTCTACACCGCAATCCGGGCAGACCACAATTTCACCGACGAGGACATCGTTCAGCTCGATGGCGGCTTCGCATTCGGGACAGGATGTTAGGGACATGAGAACCTCCGTTTGAAAAAGATGTTAAAAAGAAATGCCCTCCGCGGGGCGGAGGGCTTGATTTGCCGACTCACTGTGATTGGTGAAGGAACTCAACCACGCTGGCGTGCATAAAGCCGTCCTGCCCCGCAAGGGGGAAGGAATGGACGACGATCCTTACGCACGCGCAGTTCCAAACTCATGATGCTTCAAATTATAGCGGTTTGGTCGGAATTGTCAATAGCCGCACGGCTAACAAAATGTTAAGAATTTTTAGCGGCGCACCAAAGGCAGGTAAATTTTAAAGTCATAGATGATACTACCGGTAAAGGGACTGTCAAGCACATACTGCGGGCCGAGATTTGGGGATGTGCCGCCATGCTTGCATTGACCGTTATTGCCCTGACCGGAAGCATCGCTGACCGTTCCGTTACAGGGGCCCGGCGTACCGTCGAAGTGATAAAGTGCAACCGTGCTGGCATCGGGGTTGAAGGGCATACTCGGCAGGGTAAAGTTTGCTGTGTAGCGTATGACGTTGGAGATGCGTAACTCGTCCAACCAGCCGTTGAAGGATGGGTAGGTGCTGGGGTCGTAGTCATGCTTCTCGGCGGCGATGACCAGATAAGGGTCACTGTTCGTGTAAGAAGTATTGCGTCCGTCCCGATAAGAGAGATTCCCGCCAGGTCCGTTTTCGGTTTTTTGCAATTGCCCGTCCACAAAAATGCGCATCTGCCCATTCCCGCTCTGGCGGGTGACGGCTACATGATGCCACTGACCATCTCGCAAGTCGCTTATTCCGCAGATGGTGCGGCGGTTACTGCCCACCGCCGCACCAAAGGCAATCCTACCGCGGTAAAGCGAGATGCCGTAATCGCCGTAATCGCCGTCGCCAAAGATGTCGCGGTCGAGGATGATGTTGCCGTTTGTCCAGGTGTCTTCGGAGGCGCTTTCCTGGCAGGACGGGCTGGGGTTACTCGAGGGTGCGGCTTTGAGCCAGAACTCAATGGTGAAATCGCCGCCGACATCCACCGAACGATGTGGATTATCCAGAGGAATCTTAACCCGGTCAATATCGCCGCTGCCCGTGCCGAAGAAACGCAACGAGGTTTGATTGGATTGAGCCGGCGCGACAGAGAGTACAACCTGCCTGTGTTGTGCAGGCAGGATAAGTGCCAGCAAAACAGCCCCGAATCCAATTAGCCCCATCCGTTTCATGTACCGCAGCTCAACCGTGTAAGATATTTGATAATACGGATGTGAATTGCCGTATTATTAAAATATACCCAAAAAATTTTTTTACAAGAGCTGGATGGGTAGTCCGGGTTGGGTTAACGAATTTGTAAGGTTCGAAATGGTTGGCCTTGAGCGTGCGCCGATGGAGTGGTGTTGAAAAGGCGCTGTCTGCTATTGCCGATGACCCATCCGCGGCGGGTGGTTATGGCAGAGAGTTCTGGATGCTGCTCGCGATGGCAAGGGCTGTGGCGCGGGTATTTCTACACCGGGGCGAGTGTGCCGAACCAGATCAGCCATGCCAGCACGGTCTTGGCAACCAGGCTGAGGATGATATACACCCGTTCGCCGTAGAGATAGTCCTTCCATCGGCCGACCTTTTTGTACTGCAGCACCATGTTGACGGCAAAGATGTTGAACATCACAAACAGGGTGGGTACGATGGCGTAGACAAAAGCCGGTGGTTTGGCGTCGCCGGAGTTGACCGCTCCCATGAAGTACAGGAAAATCACGATCCACGGCACAATGCCTGCCAGACAGCCGTAAATAAACGCCAGCCAGTTCGTCCGCGTGGTCGTCTGGTTGTGAACTTCCATCATGATGCCAAACAGGTTCATCATGGCGTTGATGCCGAAAATGGTGATCATCGTCCCCAGGTCCCAGATGCCGACCAGCATACCGATCAGCACGACCATCAACGAGGAACTGAGAGCATATTCGTAAAAGCGGATGGGGTTCATGCCCTTCTTCAGATTTTCGACATACGGGCGGTAGCCAATGGTGGAAAGGTAGAAGTGGGCAACGGCTGAGATGAGCAGGAAGACGGCTACAGCCGGTCCGAAGGGTAGTTCGTAGAGCAATTGTGGGTTGGGTTTCAGGGTGAAGGTTGCCCGGTCGAAGGTGAGGTAGTTGGTGAAAATCGGGTAGGTTCTATCATTGCTGACTACCCACATGAAAATGCCCTGAATCAGGTGCAGAAAGCCCATGATCAGGTTAAAACGGCGCAGTCCCTGAAATTTTTTCAATTCTGCAGCGGCGGCGGCCACGAGGGGACCATTTGATTCCGAAGTCATAATGATTACTCCTTGTTTGAATTGGAGCAGCCTGACGAAAAATTATTTTTACCGAATAATTCACGCTTTAGCTGCCGGCAGGCGATGGGTGTGGCTGTCTCCTTTGCTTGTGTTTTCCCACCTGCATCTAAGATTACTATAACACCAGCCAGCCGGAAAAACATCCCTCTGGTTCCCTAACCTTATACATTCTTTGTACGCGCCGAATTCCCTGCCCGCCGACCGGTCACCAAAGAATAAACTTCCCTTACCCACAGGGCAAGAGCAGTCCTCTATGGAAAAAATCCTGCCGAATTGAAACGCCTGCCGGCAGGATTGTAGTTTTTGGCAATTTGTTCGTCCTATCGAGCATCAGCGACACTTGCACCGCACTGCGCTTGGTGCCGCGCTGGGAGGGCTCCCGCCCAACCTCCGCAACGGCCCTGCCGGAGACCGCCACGCCGCCTGCGGCGGCTCGCGGTGACGTAAACCAGCTAATGTCACCCCGAACGGAGTGAGGGGTCTCCCGCCCAATCTCCGAAACGGGCCTGCCGGAGACCGCCACGCCGCCTGACGGCGGCTCGCGGTGACGTAAACCAGCTAATGTCACCCCCAACGGAGTGAGGGGTCTCCCGCCCAATCTCCGAAACGGGCCTGCCGGAGACCGCCACGCCGCCTGACGGCGGCTCGCGGTGACGTAAACCA